>ERZ779896.105-NODE-105-length-123438-cov-8.569600_pt1 | contig 123438 bp, 97 predicted proteins | sample MGYA00511067_ERZ779896 | MGnify/ENA primary metagenome ERZ779896 (study PRJEB29588, sample SAMEA2161597) | human gut metagenome | biome: human gut; feature: human-associated habitat; material: faeces | place: Denmark | collected 2008/2010 ... | reverse complement strand
GCTTGCTTTGTTTTGCTATCTATTTATTCTATCTCATCGCGTATTTTCTTCCTTCGAAAAACCTCTAACCGATTCTTCCCGGATTCACACTGACTCACTCGCTCTCTTTTTTCCACACAAGAAGAAAACATACATACGCTTTCCCCTCTATTCCTCTATTCCCTCCCCTCAATTTCCCCGCTACTCCAGAAGCACGCCACGTCGAATCAACAAAAAATCTTTTCGAGTCGATCTCCCTCAGTCAATCAATTCACCGACGGAAGATATGAGTACTCCTTAGAATATTCCAACATCTGCCCCACGTAATCATCGGTGTATTCAACCGTCACATCGACGATCTGTCCATTCTCCATCACCGGGTGATAGATCGGATTCACAAACCCGCTGAACAACGGCAGATCCAATTTTGCATACCGCTCTCGTACTTCTCGATGCAGTTCGGGATCAATCCGGACCGCATAGGTCTCGACCAGATCACGCCCCGCCTCGAAATCACCCGTACTCTTGATCCGTTGAATCTCACGCAGCAACTCGCCGAAAAGTTCCCGGAGCTTATCGTAATCATGAACCACCACATAGGTTTTTCCGTCGCGGCGAACCTTCTCAACCACATTCTGCTCCCGACCCTTTTCATAGCACCACTCGGCGATCAATTTCCGGTTACGCATGTGGGCCTCCTCCACGTTTTTACCCAACTCGATACGGGCCAGCTGGGTCATCAGACCGTTCAACATATATTGTGCATAGGCCGCTTTCGCCACGTCGAGCGTCGGAATCAACCCCAGCTCGACCATCTTCGGATCGGCCAGATAGTAGAGCGCAAAGAGATCGGCCCGCGCCTCCTCAAGAGTCGATGAATAGTTCTTCAGTTCACCGCCCCGCACGCCTTCGGCCAAACATCCCGAACCATGCCCCAAGCACTCGTGCAGATCGGTGTGCAGGTTATCGGCCAACGATCCATAGCGTTTGTACCGATCGATCGTCTCCTCGTCGTACATGAACTCCTCAGCAAAACCGCTCCCTTTCGCCGCCTCTTCATAAGCATAGGTAATGTTTCCGATCGTCACCGACTTGGAACCGTGGTCGCGACGAATCCAGTCGGAGTTCGTCAGGTTGATTCCGATCGGCGTCGCCGGATAACAATCCCCACCCAGCATAGCTGCCGTAATCACTTTGGCCGAGACACCTTTTACCTCTTTTTTACGGAACTGAGGATCGATCGGTGAGTGATCTTCGAACCACTGTGCCATATTGCTGATCGTTTCGGTACGATGCGTGGCCGCTTCATCCCGGAAATTGACCAATCCTTCCCAAGCCCCGCGATACCCCAATGCATCGCCGTAACTCTCAATAAATCCGTTCACGAAATCGACACGCGAAACCGTATCCTCCAACCACAATACGTTGTACCGGTCGAAGTCCCGCAACCGTCCGCTTTTATAGTACGCGATCAGCTCATCTATGGTCTTTTTCTGTTGTCCTTCGGCTACTTCGGAGGCCTTTTCGAGCCACTCGACAATCTTCTCGATCGCTGCGGAGTACATGCCGCCGACACGCCAAACCCGCTCTGTAATCCGCCCCGACGCATCTTTCACCATCTTGCTGTTCAGACCATAAGAGACAGGCTTCTGATCGGTGGTATCGATCCGAGCCGCATAATACTCCTCGACCTCCTTCTGGGTCACCCCTTCGTAATAGTTATTGGCCGAAGTCACGATCAGATCCTCCCCGGCCGCCAGATTGACCCGTTTGGCCATCGTATCGGGATCGAACATGATCGGTTTGATGGTCTGGATCACCTGATCGACATCCCCGAAATCGGTTGGAAAAAACTCTTTCGGTGTCTCACGCACCAGCAGGTCGAAATAGGCTTCCTGAAACTCCGGGCGAAACTTATCGGTCGAATAGTGGTGATGGATTCCGTTGGCAAACCACACCTTCTTCAAATATTTCTCGAACTGTTTGAAACGTTCGTCCTCGCGGTCACCGGTGTATCCCTGATAGATAGCCTCGAGCGTACGCCGAATCCGCAGGTTGTACTTCCCGTTCTGATCGAACAGGATGTCGCGTCCGCAAAGCGCCGCCTGACCCAGATAATAGATCAACAGCTTGTCGTTCAGCGAAAGCGAATCGAACTCCGGAACCTGATACTTCAACACGCGGATGTCATCAAAACGATCCACGACCCATTGAAACTCATCCTTCACCTCTCGGTCCCTCCGGCAGGAGCCGAAACCCGCAATACATGCTACCATAAGTATCGATAATTTTACAATATTTTTCATAGGATTCTTCGCTATTCCACGACAAAGTTATCCCTTTTTTCGAAAAAAAATTAGCATATTCTGATCTAATTTCTACCTTTGTAATGCCAAAATAAGGTTTGAGACTATTGAAAAAAGATAAACCCGATGAAAGTTTTTACCGAGAGTTCAAAGCTTTCTGAAGCCTTGAAACAACGCAAAGGAACATGCGGTTTCGTTCCCACGATGGGAGCCCTGCATGAGGGACATCTATCCTTGGTCGACCGCTGCCGAAAAGAGTGCGACACAGTCGTAGTCAGCGTTTTTGTCAACCCGACCCAGTTCAACGATCCAAACGACCTGAAGAACTATCCACGTACTGCCGAGGCCGACATCGCCCTGCTCGAAAAAGCCGGCGCTGACTTCGCTTTCATGCCTTCGGTCGAAGAGATATACCCCGAAAAGGACACGCGCATATTCGATTTCGGACAGCTCGACAAAGTCATGGAGGGTCCGAGCCGTCCGGGACACTTCAACGGTGTGGCTCAGGTCGTCAGCCGCCTGTTCGACATTGTCGGCTGCGACACCGCCTACTTCGGAGAGAAGGATTTCCAACAGATCGCCATCATCCGCGAAATGGTCCGCCAGCTCAACTATCCGATCCGAATCGTAGCCTGCCCCATCGTCCGCGAGTCGGACGGTCTGGCCATGAGTTCTCGCAACCTGTTGCTCACGCCCGAACATCGGAAAGCTGCCCCTCTGATCTACCAGAGCCTCCGCGAAGCGGCCGAGCTCCACAGAGCCTTACCGGTCGAAGATACCAAACGCCGGGTCATCGAACGGATCAACGCCAATCCACTGCTGCACGTCGAGTACTTTTCGATCGTAAATGCCGACACCCTGCAGGATATTTCCGACTGGAGTGAGGCCGAAAACGTACGGGGCTGTATCGTCGTTCATGCCGGAGCGGTTCGGCTGATCGACAACATCGCCATGTAGCACGCCGCGAAAAACGACAAAACAGAAAACAGACATCGGACGGAAAAATAAATTGGGGTTTTAAATATAATTACTAATTTTGCCGTCGACAATCGCGGTGGCGATCCGTCGGGTCGCTGCCGGAACAACCTGAAAACAACATGCAGATAGAGGTACTCAAATCCAAGATACACCGTGTGACCATCACACAGGCCAACCTCAGTTACGTAGGAAGTATCACGATCGATGAAGATCTGCTCGATGCAGCCAATCTGATCGCAGGAGAAAAGGTACAGATCGTCAACGTCAACAACGGCGAACGCATCGAAACGTACATCATCAAAGGCGAACGGGGCAGCGGCGCCGTCTGTCTGAACGGTCCCGCAGCACGGCGGTGCGTCGTGGGGGATGTGATCATCATCATCTCGTACGCCATGATGGACTTCGAAGAGGCTAAAACGTTCAAACCGTGGGTCGTATTTCCCGATACACAGACCAACCGTTTGATCAAATAATTTCGAACCGAGAGCTCGGATACAACTCCCGAATCGATTTTCTCAAAAAACAGTAAATCCTCGCTGCGGACAAAAATCCGTGGCGGTAATTATTTTAAGAGATGTCTATCGCCGATAAAATCACCGAACTGAAGAAGAGTCTTCCGGCAGAGGTCCAGCTGATCGCCGTATCGAAGACCTATCCGCCCGAAACGATCATGGAAGCCTATCGGGCCGGACAGCGCGTGTTCGGGGAGAATCGGCCGCAGGAGTTGCTCGCCAAATACGAACAGCTGCCCCACGACATCGAATGGCACATGATCGGGGGACTGCAGACCAACAAGATCAAATACATCGCTCCGTTTGTAAAGATGATCCATTCGGTCGAGTCCGAGAAACTGCTACTCACCATCCAAAAGGAGGCTCTCAAAAACAAACGGACGATCGATGTACTGTTCGAAGTACACATTGCACAAGAGGAGGCCAAACACGGATGGAAGGCACAGGAGCTGATCGAATACCTGAAAACGGGGCGTTATAAAGAGTTAAACGCTATACGGTTTCGGGGTTTGATGGGAGTAGCGACCAACACCGAAGACACCGACCTGATTCGAAAGGAATTCTCGGGGTTGCACGATCTGTTCAAGACGTTGCGGGAGGAGTTCTTCGATGCCGATTTCGACACGCTATCGATGGGCATGACATCGGACTATCCGATCGCCGTCGAATGCGGTGCTACAACGGTACGCATCGGCAGTTACATCTTCGGCGCGCGGAACTATGCCAAATAGCCCCAAACGGCTGAATCCTAAATCTAAAATTCCGAAAAATAGTGCCCTTTGACCGGCTAACAGCCTTTCAGCGACACTATGTGGTGTGGCGATAATAATATTGTGCGTTTGTGTCGGAGCCAGTTATGTGGCAAAAGTCATAAAGCATACGGAAAGCTTTTTGTTTTTGTGCAAGCATTATCCGCCCCAGCCCCCCACACCAGTCTACTTCGTTTATTGGGGTGTGCTATTCTCCCTCCGACAGCCTCTCTATTTGATCCGCAATTTCCGACCGAGGCGCAGAATCGTATTTTCATTGATGTTGTTCAACCGGCAGATCTGTCGCACGCTCACCCCATATTTTACAGCCAACTTACTCAGCATGTCACCCTGACGGATGGTGTGATACACGGCCGTGCCTTGTGAAAGGGTCGTCTGCTTGCTCTTCTGCTCCTCCTTTTGCTGCGCTTCGGCAATATGTTCCAATATATCGCTCGAGGTCACGGTGGAGTCCAGTCCGGCAAGCATCATGAAGTCGTCATCGTCCTCCTCGAGAATCTCGGATGCACGAGAGTGGATGTTGAAAAACTTCTTCTCCAATGCGAACGTCTGGTAGCGAAGCTGCCCCGATTGAAAATCGATTATAAATTCGGGATCGAACGTCTGGTCGCAATAGCGCATCTCGAAGTGCAGGTGGGGCCCCCGGCTCCGGCCGGTCGAACCACCGAATCCGATCACCTGTCCGCTCTTCACGTAGTCGTTCACAGCAACGTTAATTCGCGAAAGGTGTGCATGCCATGTCTCCACTCCGTTTTCGTGGCGTATGATGACCAAATTACCGAAACCTCCGGTATTATACTTCGCATAACGCACCTTACCGTCGAAAGTCGCATAGATCGGCTCTCCGATTTTCAGTGGAATATCCACTCCATTGTGGTTTCGCCGTCCACGGGGTCCGTATTTCGAGAAGATGTCCCCGATGATCGGCGCATGGAAATCGGCCAACTCCTGAACCAGATTCAACTCGGTAACCTGTGGCAGATCCTCGTAGGCAATACTCTTGTAGGCAAACACCTGTGAGGTGTCCCAGTGTCGTGTATAGACCGGCAGCGAATCACGAACGACCAACGTCGGCCGATAATAGCTCCACGTATTGTTGCTAAAAAGAATGATTTGTGTCTCGGGATCTTCCGTGGGCAGGGTATCCATCGGTCGGCACGGCAGTGCCTCGAGGTTCAACTGCGGCGGCACGGACGAACTTCGTCTACGCGACTGCCCTAACACGGTCGTCGATATGACCACACAGAAAATAAAAAACGAAATAACCCTCTTTGTACTCATCCCTCGAAAATTCGGTAGCGTACAAAGTTAACGATTATTTCGTAAAATTGCCGATTCGGGCAAAGATTCTAAAAATCGAACTTCTCGATCTTCATTGGGGCAACTGCCTGAATCTTGGGAACCAACGAGACAAAATGAGGAGCTTTTTCGTGCGCAGCAAGCGACGCTGCATCCTTCCATGTCTCGCAAATCATCAATACATCCGGCCGGGTTGCACTTTCAAAAATATCGTATGCAACACATCCGGCATCGTTCAACGATTTTGCGACCAGCTCTTTGGCCGTTTCCACTACTTCGGCACGGTGTTCTTCACCGACCTGAATGAATACATTGATTCTAATCATATCCCTATCCGTTTTAATGACTGTCCGACAAATTTAAGATTTTTTTTCAATTTTTCAACTGATTTTCCGAATGATCTCCATGCCCCGCTGTAAAGCTGCAATATTGGCCGGAATCAATGAGGCCATTCGTTCGGGCAGCGACTTCTTCAAGCCGAGACAGGCGTTTTCAAACGAAACCACCGGACAAACTTTCAGATAACCCCCGAGAACCATCGTATTGAACACACGAATATTACCGCTACGCGCTGCCTCTTCGGTCGCCGAAATTTCATACACGCGAATATCCTTCCGTTCGGGCAGCCGGACGATGCCGTTCGGATCGTAGATCAACACCCCTCCGGGTTTGACCCGAGGTTCAAACTTGTCTAAACTCTGCTGATTGAGCACGATGGCCGTATCGTAATCGTGTACGATCGGAGAGCTGATCCGCTCATCGCTCAGAATCACCGTAACATTGGCCGTGCCTCCACGCATCTCCGGTCCATAGGAGGGCATCCAACTCACCTCCTGACCCTGCATCACTCCCGAATAGGCAAGAATCTTTCCCATCGACAGGACTCCTTGTCCGCCGAATCCGGCTATGATTATCTCCTCTTTCATCTTTTGCTTCTTGTTTTAATGCTTAACCCTTTATGTCGCCCAGCGGATAGACCGGCAACATATGTTCGGCCAACCAACGGTTCGCCTCGACCGGTGTCATCTTCCATCCCGAACTGCACGTCGATACAAACTCAACAAACGACAGACCCTTCTGCTGCATCGAATTCTCGAATGCCTTACGAAGCGCCTTTTTGGCACGACGTACCGAGGCCGGCGTATGTACGCTCTGGCGGGTCACGTAGCACACTCCATCCAGTTGAGCCAACATATCACCCACCTTGAACGGATATCCGTGCTGTGCGGCATCACGTCCCTGAGGCGTAGTCGCCGTCCGCTGCCCCAGCAGGGTCGTCGGGGCCATCTGTCCACCGGTCATTCCGTAGATGGCGTTATTGACATAGATGATCGTTATGTTTTCGCCTCGATTGCAGGCATGTATCGTCTCACCGGTTCCGATTGCGGCCAAGTCACCATCTCCCTGATAGGTAAAAACCAGTTTGGAGGGATTCAACCGCTTGATCGCCGTTCCGACCGCTGCCGCACGTCCGTGAGCCGCTTCGACCCAGTCGATGTCGATATAATCGTAGGCCAACACTCCGCACCCTACGGGCGAGATGCCGATCGCCTCGTGCTCCATTCCCATTTCGTCGATCACCTCGGCAATCAATTTATGTATCGTCCCGTGGCTGCATCCCGGACAGAAATGCATGACCGCATCGGTCAGCAAACGGGGTTTCGAATAGACCTTGTTTTCAGGAGTCCGAGCCACTTCTCTCGCTACCATATCTCTCTATTTCTGTAAAAAATTAGACTTCAATGCTTCATATACCTCCGTGGGCGTGTGGATCACACCGCCCGTCCGACCGAAATGATAGACCGGAACCCGACACCGCGATGCAAGCTTTACATCTTCGATCATCTGGCCCATGCTCATCTCGACCGACAGGAAACCCTTCACCCGACGCGACAACTGTTCGATCTCCCGCTCAGGAAACGGATAGAGCGTAATGGGTCGGAACAATCCCACTTTCAACCCATCCTCGGCGGCCAATTCGACCACCTTCTGCGAAATCCGGGCCGACGATCCATAGGCGACGATCACATAGTCGGCATCCTCACAGGCAACCATCTCACAACGCGCCTCCCGTTCGCAAATCGTCCGATACTTATCCGTCAACTTGTGGTTGAACCGCTCCTGACGCAACGGGTCGAGCTCGACCGAGGTGACGATGTTCCGTGTCCGCGAGGCCGGTTTTCCCGTCACGGCCCACGAGCCCCACATCTCGGCAATCTGCTCGTCGCTCCAGCGAGGTTTCGGGGCCGACAACACAACTTTCTCCATCATCTGTCCGATCACTCCGTCGGAGAGAATCATCACCGGATTCCGGTAGCGGAATGCCAGATCGAATCCCAAAGAGACAAAATCGTACATCTCCTGCACCGAATTCGGAGCCAAAACGATCAGATGGTAATCTCCATGTCCGCCACCTTTGACTGCTTGAAAGTAGTCTGCCTGCGAAGGTTGTATCGTTCCCAACCCCGGGCCTCCCCGCGAAACATTCACCACAAGGCAAGGCAATTCGGCGCCGGCCAGATAGCTCAACCCTTCACACATCAGGCTGATTCCCGGACTCGACGACGACACCATGACCCGTTTACCGCATGAGGCGCCTCCGTATGCCATATTGATGGCAGCTACCTCGCTTTCGGCCTGCACAACGACCATTCCTGTCGTCTCCCACGGCCGCATTGCCGATAATGTCTCCAATATCTCCGATTGAGGTGTGATCGGATATCCGAAATATCCGTCGCATCCGCAACGAACCGCCGCTTCGGCAATCACTTCGTTGCCCTTCATCAATCTGATCTCTTCCATCGTTTACCTCTTTTTAATCGTTCGAATCTTTCTGGCGATACACCGTAATACAGCAGTCCGGACACATCAGCGCACACGACGTACAGCCCGTGCACGCATCGGGATTCGCCATTTTTGCGTAATGGTACCCCTTGCCGTTCACCTCGAGAGCCAACTCGAGCACCCCGCTCGGACACGCCTCGACACACAAGCCGCAACCCTTGCACCGCTCCTGTTCGATCGTTACGATTCCTCTGATTTTTGCCATAAATCACTTTTTTTGTCAGTCAAATGTAAAAACGACTTTCCGAACGTCATACGATTTTTCGGCTGGAATTACGACATCTAATCTCTCTTTTTTTCCTTTTCTTGGCTTATTTACAATACGGTACAAAAACAAAACGGAGCGCTTCGAGCGCTCCGTTTTATCGATAAATTGTCCCTCTATTTCAACGAATGGATCACCAAACCGGACCGTAACTTGGGTTCGAACCATGTCGTCTTCGGCGGCATGATGTTGCCCGTGTCGGCTATGTCGATCAGCTGCTTCATCGAAACCGGATACAGAGCAAATGCCACCTGCATCTCCCCACTGTCGACCCGGTTTTTCAGCTCGCCGAGTCCACGTATTCCGCCCACAAAATCGATCCGCTTGTCGGTCCGAAGGTCCTTGATGCCGAGCAGTTCGTCCAGCACCAGATTCGAAAGAATCGTCACATCAAGCACCCCGATCGGATCATTGTCGTCGTAGGTTCCCTTACGTGCCGTCAGGCTATACCAATGCCCACCAAGATACATGGAGAAGTTGTGCAGTGCCGCCGGACGGTATATCTCCGTTCCCTTGTCCTCCACCTCGAAGTTCTTCTCCAAAGCCTTGAGCAGTGCCTCCGGCGTCAATCCGTTCAGATCACGCACTACACGATTGTAATCGATAATCTTCAGCTGGCTGTCCGGGAAGATTACCGCAAGGAAGAAGCAATACTCCTCGTTACCCGTATGGGCCGGATTCTTCTGCATCATCTCCTGTCCGACACGAGCCGCAGCGGCCGTCCGGTGGTGTCCGTCGGCCACATACAACGCCGGAACCTCGGCAAAAATCTGCGTAATCCGATCGATGACCGCCTTGTCGTTGATCACCCAAAACTGATGACGGAATCCGTCTGCCGCCGTAAAATCGTACTCAGCCTCCTGATTTTCCACGATGTCCCGCACGATACGGTCCATCTCCTCGACTGCCGGATAGGAAAAGAAAACCGGCTCGATGTTGGCCTGCTGATTGCGGACGTGGATCATACGGTCCTCCTCCTTATCGGGACGGGTCAACTCGTGTTTCTTGATCTTTCCGGTCAAATAGTCATCGAAATGACACGCAGCAACCAGACCATACTGGGTCCGTCCCTCCATCGTCTGGGCATAGACGTAATACTTCTCCGTATCGTCCTGCACCAACCAACCCTTCTCTCTCCAGAGCTTGAAGTTCTCCACCGCCTTGCGATAGACCTCCTCGGAGTGCTCGTCGGCAATTGGATCGAAATCGATCTCGGGCTTGATGATATGCAACAGTGACTTTTCGGTCGCTTCCCGTTTGGCCTCCTCCGAACTCAACACATCGTACGGACGCGATGCCACCTCCGCCGCATAGGCTTTCGGAGGACGTATTCCTTTAAATGGTTTTATCCTTACCATGACTCTTTTCTCCTTCTCTTCTTAATTAAAATTAAGCCCCCGTAGACATCTCGGAATACGGAGGCTTAGGCTTTTATCTTCTCAGATTAAATACTACTTGTTGACTTGGAATTTACGGTTTCCGGTCTTAAAGAAGTCCACGATCTGATTGGCCGCTGCCAAACCGGCATTGATGTTGGCCTCCGCCGTCTGGGCACCCATCTTTTTCGGGGTTGCGAACACGCGTTTGCCAAACTTCTCGTTCATCAGCGCCTGAGAATCTGCTGCGATGTCGGTAATGTATTTCAGATCGGGCCGCTCTTCCAAAGCCTTGATCAAGCCCTCTTCGTCGATCACCTCCTTACGGGCCGTGTTCACCAAAACCGCACCTTTAGGCATCTTGGTCAACAGGTCATAACCGATCGACTTGCGGGTCTGATCGGTTGCGGGAATGTGCAACGACACGAAATCTGAGGTTTCGTACAGTTTGTCGAGCGAGTCGACCATCTCCACACCGTCAGCTTCGAAAACGGCCGGAGCCACGAACGGATCGTATGCGGCAACCTTCATGCCCAGACCTTTTCCGTAGCGGGCAACGATACGTCCCACGTTTCCGTAAGCCTGAATACCGAGCCGTTTGCCGCTGATCTCCTTACCTGCCTCGGGCGTAAACTGATTCCGCGACATGTAGATCATCATACATACTACCAATTCGGCCACTGCATTGGAGTTCTGGCCCGGAGTGTTCATCACGACGATGCCCTTTGCCGTACAAGCCGCCAAATCGACATTGTCGTATCCGGCACCGGCACGTACCACGATTTTCAGTTTCTCGGCTGCATCAACCACTTCGGCAGTCACCTTATCGCTACGGATAATCAGTCCGTCGGCGTCCTTCACTGCTGCCAACAGATCGGCCTTGTCCGTATATTTTTCCAACAGGGCCAATTCATACCCTGCATCCTCAACGATTTTTCGAATTCCGTCCACCGCTGCCTTGGCAAACGGTTTTTCGGTTGCTACCAATATTTTCATAAACAAAGCATTTTCTAAAGTTTCAAAATAGACCGCCTTGCCTACTTCAAACGGCGACGGCCATATCGTTCGGATCAATCCCATCGGAAGGAGTCTGACTACTTAGCGTGCAACTTTTCGAACTCCTGCATGCAGTCAACCAAAGCCTGTACGCTTTCGATAGGCAGTGCATTGTAGATCGAAGCCCGGAAGCCGCCCACCAGACGGTGACCCTTAACACCGACCATACCTTTGTTCTTGGCAAATTCGAGGAATTCGGGAGCCAGATCGGCATATTTTTCCTGCATCACGAAACATACGTTCATCTTCGAACGGTCCTCTTTAACAGCAGTACCTACGAACAACGAGTTGCGGTCGATTTCGTTGTACAGCAGCTCGGCCTTAGCCTGATTGCGGCGTTGAATTTCAGCTACACCACCGATCGACTTCAACCATTTCAGCGTCTCTTTGACCACGTAGATGGCAAATACCGGAGGCGTATTGAACATCGACTTGCTGGCAATGTGGTTGCGGTAGTCGACCATCGAAGGCAGCGGACGAGAAACCTTGCCGAGGATATCTTCACGAACGATAACGAACGTCACACCGGCAGGTCCGATATTTTTCTGGGCACCACCATAGATCAAGCCATATTTCGAAACATCCACCGGACGGCTCAGAATATCGGAGCTCATATCGGCAACCAAAGGCACCGGAGAGTCGATATCGGTCTGGTACTCGGTACCGTAGATCGTATTGTTGGTTGTGATGTGCAGATAATCGATATCGGTCGGGATCTTATAGTCCTTAGGGATATAAGTAAAATTCTTATCCTCGGAAGAGGCGATAACCTCTACTTCGCCGAAGAGTTTGGCCTCCTTGATCGCTTTTTTCGACCACACACCCGTATTGATATAACCGGCTTTCTTTTCGAGCAGATTGTAGGGAATGTGGAAGAACTGCGTGCTGGCACCACCACCCAAGAACAGAATCTTATAATTGTCGGGGACATTCAGTAACTCGCGGAACAGGGACTCCGCTTCGTCGTTCACTGCCTCGAAATCTTTCGAACGGTGAGAGATTTCCAACAGCGACAGACCGCTGCCTTCAAAATCGAGAACGGCTTTGGCCGCATTTTCAATGGCTACTCGGGGTAAAATGGAAGGACCTGCGTTAAAATTGTGTTTTTTCATAGCTGTAAGTAATCAATATTTAAAATCAATTTTACCTTTTGAAGATCGCTCTTGAATGCCACCGCGACAACAAGAACGCTCCAAAGTTATTAAATTATTTCTAAAATCCGAAAGTTTTTCTCACCCTTTTGCCTGCGGTGTGCACTTTTTATTTTTTTGCGACGGCTTTTTAACCTATTTTTGTGGAACACTTCTAACAGACTTATACATGATCAAATCCATGACAGGGTTCGGCAAAGGAGAAACCTTGCTCGAACACAAAAAAATAACCGTCGAAATCCGCTCGCTCAACAGCAAGCAGCTCGACCTCTCGGTCAAACTGCCCGCCATATACCGGGCGCTCGAATACGATATCCGAAACCGAATCGGGAAACGGTTGCTCAGGGGTAAGGTCGATGCCTTCATCAGCTACGAAAATGTGGGGCCCTCTACTCCGGTCAACATCGACCCTGCAGCTTTCGACGCATACTACGCCCAACTCCGCCGCATCGCCGAGAACAACGGCATCGCATGGAACTCTTCGGAGATAAATGCCGCTGCGATCTCTTCCATCCTCCGGCTGCCAGATGTAATCCAGAACGACACACAGGACCTCTCGGACGAAGAGACCGACGCCATCATGAATAGCCTCGATCAGGCGCTCGACCGCATCGATGCATTCCGACTGCAGGAGGGAGCCACGCTGATCGCCGATCTGCTGCATCGGATTTCGAAAATCGAACAGCTCAAGGAGGAGATCATACCTTTCGAGAAGGCGCGTACCGAAACCATCAAAACCCGTATCCGCGAAAATATCGAGTCACTCGGCATTCCCTACGACACGAACCGGCTGGAGCAGGAGATGATCTACTACATCGAGAAGCTCGACATCACCGAAGAGAAGATCAGGCTTCAGAACCACTGCCGCTACTTCCGGGAAGTCGCCCACACCGAAGAGGGAGTCGGACGCAAGCTCGGCTTCATCGCGCAGGAGCTCGGACGCGAGATCAACACACTGGGATCGAAGGCCAACGAGGCGACCATCCAGAAAAAGGTCGTCGAGATGAAGGACGAGCTCGAAAAGATCAAGGAACAAGTGCTCAACATTTTATAGTATCGGCTCATCGAAAAAACTGTTACTACCGAAGCATCATGAAAAACGGAAAGATCATTATTTTCTCCGCCCCCTCGGGATCCGGAAAGTCAACACTGATCGGACACCTGCTGAAACGTTTTCCGCAGCTCGAGTTTTCGATTTCAGCCACCAGCCGCGCTCCGAGAGGCAGTGAGGTCAACGGAAAAGAGTACTATTTTCTCACCAACGAGGAGTTTAAAAACAAAGTGGCTGCCGGTGAGTTCGTCGAATGGGAAGAGGTCTATGCCGGCACCTGCTACGGTACGCTCCGCTCCGAACTGAAACGCATCTGGGACAAAGGGCATGTGATTGTCTTCGATGTCGATGTCAAAGGGGGTGTCAACCTGAAAAAGATATTCGGCGACGATGCGCTTTCGATCTTCATCATGCCGCCGTCGGTGGAGGAGTTGCGCCGGAGACTCGAAAAACGGGGTACCGACACTCCGGAAACCATCGCCAAAAGGGTCGCCAAAGCCGAAGAGGAGATCACGTATGCCCCCCTGTTCGACAAGATCGTCGTAAACGATTCGTTGGAGACCGCCATTGCCGATGCCACCCGCATTACCGAATCTTTCATCGGATAGCTGCATGTCTCAAACCGTTGTACTCTATTTCGGCTCGTTCAACCCGATTCACCGCGGACACGTGACCGTAGCGGATGCAGCGCTCGACGCGATCGGGGCAGATGCCTTGTGGTTTGTCGTATCGCCGCAGAATCCGTTCAAACGGTACGACGAACTGGCGCCAGAAACGTTGCGGATCGAGATGGTTCGCATAGCCATCCGCAGCGCCCGACATGCGGACCGAATGCTCGCTTCGGACATCGAATTTCAGCTCGAAAAGCCGTCGCGCACCCTGCACACGCTCGAAACGCTGAAAGTCCAGTTTCCGCAGACCCGATTCGGACTGCTGCTCGGCAGCGACAACATCGCCGGATTTTCCGCATGGTACGGTTTCGAAAAGATAATAAACGAATATCCGGTTTGGGTCTATCCGCGTGAGGGGTACCCCATTCCTCAACTTGCGTGGGCCGAAAAGCTCACCCCGCTCACTAACGTTCCGCTGATGCCGCAAGCGGCTACGGACCTCCGTGCGTCGATCGCACACGGCATAATTCCGGAAAACGAACTGCCCGAAGGCATCGGAACCTTCATTCGCGAACACCACCTGTATGGATACCATGAATAACACGACCGAACGGATCGAGGCACTGACCCGCGACCTCGAATCACAACCGCAACGTACCGAACTGTTGTTGGAACGGGGGCGCCTCTATTTCCGCAGCGGGGCGTACGACAAGGCGATGAACGACTTCCTGCACGTAAAACAGATTGTCGGTTCTCATCCCGAAGCCGAAGAGTATATTGTCCTGTTGCAAGAAATCTTTGCCTTCCGGAATCTCGATCTGTACAACCCCTAAAATTTAATACCTGCCGAACGGGGAACCACACACACTCCTCTGCCCTGTAATTGGTTCGAGCTTCGGTTGGCCAAGAATAAAAATATCGGGGGACAACCCTCACTCCGAAAAAATCGAATGCAAATCGGGCGGATCGTGACCAATCTCTACGATTTGATTCTACCTTTGCAGCGAAAACGGGACGAACGGGAGTGCCCGATGACCGAAAAGCGTTTTGCGGCAGATACGTCCGCACATTTTGATTGATTGAGCTATGAAAAACATCGCACTGATTACCGGTGGAGAGTCCTCCGAATGGAAAATCGCACTGGAAGGAGCCGAACTAGTCGAAAAAAGCCTCGACCCCTCGAAATACAACGTGTACAAAATCGTCCTGCACGACGGACATTGGCGCTATACGGACGACGAAGGAAACGTTTCTGAACTGGACCGCAACGACTTTACACTAACCGTAAAAGGAGTAAAAATCCGACCGGATTATGCCTTGATTCTGATTCACGGCACTCCGGGCGAGGACGGACGGCTGCAAGGTTATTTAGACATGATGCACGTTCCCTACTCTTCGTGCGGATTCGTCTCCTCTGTATTGACGTTCGACAAATCGGCCTGTAAACATGCCCTGTACGGAACCGGCATCAACTTGGCCCGCGAGATCGTGCTGAACCGCCACGACCGTCCCGATCCCGAACAGATCGCCGCCACGCTGGGCCTTCCGCTCTTTGTCAAACCGAACGCCAGCGGCAGCAGCTTCGGGGTCACCAAGGTCAAACGGACCGAAGAGCTGCTCCCCGCCATCGAAGAGGCTTTTAAAGAGAGCGACCGCGTACTGATCGAAGAGTACATCGCCGGGCGTGAGATCAGTTGCGGTGTCATGATCGCCGGCGGCAAAGAGTACATCTTCCCGATCACGGAGCTGATCAGCGAGAACGAATTCTTCGACTACGACGCCAAATACAAAGGGCTCGCCAAAGAGGTTACCCCGGCACAGCTGGCTCCCGAACTGGTCAAGAAGATCAACCGAATGACCTTAGATGCCTACAAGGCGTTGAACTGCCGGGGTGTCGTGCGGATCGACTTCATCGTAAAAGGCGAAGATCCCTACCTGATCGAGATCAACTCCATCCCGGGTATGAGTGCACACAGCATCATTCCGCAACAGGCCCGACAGATCGGCATGTCGGTTTCGGAACTCTACGACATCATCATCGAGGATACCTATCAGTGTGCAAAATGATCGAGATCGAGGATAAAATCGTCAGCACGGAGCTGCTGACCGAACCGTTTTGTTGCGATCCGGCACACTGCAAAGGGATGTGCTGTGTCGAGGGCGATGCGGGAGCTCCGCTCGAAATCGAAGAGGCCGAACGGCTCGAACAGGAATTCGAGGCCTACAAACCCTTTATGAAACCCGAAGGTATCGAGGCCGTCCGCAAGCAGGGATTCATCGTTGTCGACAGCGACGGCGACTACACCACCCCCTTGATCGGCCGGGCCGAATGTGCCTTCTCGTTCGAAGAGAACGGCATAACGCTTTGCGCCATCGAACGGGCCTATCAGCTGGGGAAAACCGACTTCATCAAACCGATCTCATGCCACCTCTACCCGATCCGGCTGACCCGGTTCAGCAACGGCAGCATCGGGCTGAACTACCACCGGTGGAGCATCTGCTCCAGCGCCTGTCAAAACGGGAAACGCTTGGGGATTCCTGTCTACCGGTCGTTACGCAGCGCGATTGTCCGTCGTTTCGGCGAAGAGTTTTTCCATGCGCTCGAAGAGGCTGAAAGGTATATCAAAACAAACGGGGCCGACGATCCGGATGCAATGAAGTAAAGGCATCGGAACGTCGGAGTACCAACCCGACCCGGACCCAGACTTCGGCCGACAGACTATTCATCATAGGGAGTATGGATCAACGTGTGGATCCCCACCGTAAACTATGTGCGAAACATCTACAATTCGGAAATAAATTCAATTGGACTGCAAAAAAAGACTCTACCTGACTCGATTTAAGAAAGATAGAGTCTTTTGTTTGTCTCTACATATCATACGTTCCACATGCGACAAGCGACCGCAATCTGATTGAATCTGTTCTGACTGATTCCGTCTTGCGCCCCGGATTTGTTCGCACAAAGGCCAGCAACCGATGTGGATGAACTTCATGTTTTCTCCCTCCCGCGACAGTTCGCGGTTAGGGCGTTGCAGTTGAACGGCCCGCAGGTTCATAGCGACCATTTCGTTGACGTTGGACGAACCGCCTTTGCTGAAGTCCGAAAAAGTATTAATCCGAAATTTATCCTTCGCTTTTTGTCCGACCCTGTTACCGATGCGAAATACAGCCTGAACCCTTACCTAAAAGCGTACGAAGCCGCCTCCTTGAATCCCCGCAACAGATCGGCAACGGCCATCCGCTTCTTTCCGGCCAGCTGGAGCTCGTCCAAAAAGAGGTAACCGTCCGCACAAGCCACCTTCATAAAGGTCCGTCCATCCGTAACCAACGTTCCCGAAGCCGGCAACCGATCCGCCGGGCATATCTCCGCATGGACCCGAAAGATTTTCACTCCGATCGGAGAGGCACCCTCTTTGTGCAGTTCGCTCCACGCCGCCGGATAGGGACTCAATCCCCGCACCAAATTACGGACCGTATCGCCAGACGCACTCCAATCGATCCGACACGTCTCTTTAAATATCTTCGGTGCATCACGAACCACCTGCGGTTCGATCGTCTGCTGATCCACCGGAGCGATTGCTCCCGATGCAATCCGTTCGATCGTCTCAACCACCAGATCGGTTCCCGCATTCATCAACTTATCATGAAGCGTTCCTGCATCATCCTCCTCGTCGATCGCCACGCGCTGTTGGCACAAAATGGCTCCTTTATCGATCTCATGGTTCAGCAGGAAGGTCGTAACACCGCTCTCCTTCTCCCCGTTGATGATCGCCCAATTGATCGGAGCGGCTCCCCGATATTGCGGCAACAGCGAGGCGTGCAGATTGAATGTTCCCAAATGGGGCATGGCCCACACGATTTCGGGCAACATCCGGAAAGCTATGACGATTCCCAGATCGGGTGCCAACGACCGCAACGTCTCGACAAACTGAGGATCCTTCAGCTTTTCGGGCTGATAGACGGGCAACCCTGCCTCTACGGCATAGCGTTTGACGGCCGAAGCCTGCATGTGCAGTCCACGTCCCGCCGGCTTGTCGAGCATCGTAACGACCCCGACGATGTTGTACCCCTCCTCGACCAATCGCCGAAGCGGAGCTACCGCAAAATCCGGTGTACCCATATATACGATCCGTAGTCTCTTCGCCTCCATAAACTTTCCTCTTCGCTTTGCCCTATTTTACATAGTTTTACCCCTTGTCTATTCAAGTACCTCTTCCCGGCCGTGTTGTTCAAGTTGCGACACAGAAACCTCCGAGCCCTCGGACACTTCGCACAATGATTCACCCGTAACAACCGCCACAGCTACCGACAGCAGCTCCTGCTCACTATCGGGCTCCGTGCGTTCAGCCCTGCTATTTAAACAGACCGAGCTTGTGTCCCATCACGGTCTCTTTCGTCTTCAGGTACTTTTCGTTGTAGGTATTGGGCGGAATCACGATCGGCACATTCTCGACGATCCGAAGACCGTATCCCTCCAATCCGGCCCGTTTCTGTGGATTGTTGGTCAACAGGCGCATGTTCCGGATGCCGATTTCGCGCAGGATGCTCGCCCCGACGCCATAATCACGCTCATCCACCTTGAAGCCCAACTTGATGTTCGCCTCTGCCGTATCATAACCCTGTTCCTGCAACTTATAGGCACACATCTTATTGAAAAGGCCGATTCCGCGCCCCTCCTGATTGAGGTAAACGACCGCACCTTTTCCCTCCTTCTCGATCATCTTCATCGATTCGTGGAGCTGTGCCCCGCAATCGCACCGGCATGACCCGAAAATATCGCCCGTCATACACGACGAATGAACCCGAACCAGAACCGGCTCATCGGGCTTCCACTCCCCTTTGATCAGAGCGACATGATCCAAACCGTTGCTCGACTGACGGAACGGAATCAACTTGAAGTGTCCCCACTCGGTCGGCATATCCACCATCTCGCCTCGTTCGACAATCGACTCCGAACGCAGACGATAGGCGATGATATCCGCAATCGAGATGATCTTCATTCCGTACTTCTGGGCTATCTTCACCAAGTCCGGCATACGGGCCATCGTTCCATCCTCGTTCATGATCTCGATCAACGCTCCACCGGGTTGCAGACCGGCCATACGTGTCAGATCGATCACGGCTTCGGTGTGTCCCGGACGACGCAATACGCCCCGATTGCGGGCCCGCAGCGGGAAGATGTGTCCCGGACGTCCCAGATCGGATGCCCGCGTGGCCGGATCGATCAACGCACGGATCGTAGCTGCACGGTCTTTTGCCGAAACCCCTGTCGTACAGCCTTGCCCCAACAGGTCAACCGACACCGTAAACGGAGTTCCCAGCAGCGACGTATTGGTCGCCACCTGCATATCCAGATCGAGCTCTCGGCAACGATCCTCCGTCAGCGGTGCGCACAATACGCCCCGTCCGTTATGCAACATGAAATTGACGATCTCGGGTGTGATTTTCTCGCCCGCCACAATAAAATCGCCCTCATTTTCGCGATCTTCATCATCTACAACGATTACGATCTTTCCGGCACGGATATCCTCCAATACCTCATCGACCGTACTGAGTACTCTTTCTTGATTTTGTTCCTCTGACATAATCTCTTATTTTGTTTCTATTTTTACTTTTTCTGTTTATGGAAAAGCCGGACAACACGTCCGCGCAACCGCTGCATGCGGATCTGATACCACTCGGCATTGAACAGGTTCGAATCGCTCGTCGCCTTATAGGTAAGGTAGAACGAGATGGGGAACAGAATGAACGTAGCGATCCACGTTCCGATGAAGGCATTCCAAGTTCCCTCTTTGGCCATCTTCTCCCCGGTAATCATGATGATATAATAGACGACGAAAAAGCCGACCGACACCACCACCGGCATACCCAATCCACCCTTCCGAATAATGGCACCCAGCGGGGCCCCGATCAAAAAGAAGATCAGGATCGACACCGGAAGCGAAATCTTCTTATGCCACTCGACCTCATATTTATAGAGCTGAGAGAGCGCATCCTTCGACATGGATTCATCAAACGAATAAAAGCTCAATGAACTTCGCGCCTTTGCCGCCGCTTCCTTATACACCTTCTGCTTTGTCCTCAGATCCAGACTGTCGATCGCTCCGTTGAAATAGACCTGCGGACCGCCCTTAATCGCAACCGTATCCCCACCGAGCCCCGGATCGTTCGTAAACAGGAAGCTCGAGATCAACGGACGATACGATGCGCTGGATGCGTCTATGCTGACCTTCCGCAATGAATCGATGCCGATCGAAAGGTCATGTATGTTTTTGGTCTGGCTGCCGCTGAACAACGAGACATCCGTCCGCGCAAAGTCGAATCCGGTCATCGAAATCGCCATGTTATACACATCGAAATAGCGTCTGTCGAGGGTTGGGTCCTTCATCCACTGGTAGTTCCGCAAATCTTCGTGCATTTCGCCGTTATACAGCGTGGCCAGCAGATATTTTTTATCGTCCGACAGCGAGATATACCCCGAGTCGGCAACGATCGTACGCATCTTTCCGCTTGTCATCGCCTCCCGCGCATCATAGATCAACACACCCGTCAACAGTTTGGTCTTCGGATCCTGATGCTCGACCCGGATACTCATGTCGTTGTCCAGATTGAAAAACAGCCCGTCCTTGAACTCGATCACCTGCTGTTGCCGTCGAATATCGTAAATCAGGGCCGACATCTTCTTGAATGCCAGCGGAGTAATATCGTTAGCAAGGAAAAAGCTACCGATTGAAACGAAAAATATCAGGATCAACAACGGCCGCATGATTTTCGGCAGGGAGATTCCGGCCGACTTCAAGGCCAGCAGCTCGTAGTTCTCGCCCATGTTTCCCATGGTCATCACCGCAGCAAACAGCGTGGCCAACGGCAGAACCGTCGGAATCAGTGTCAACGATGCATACATCATCAGCTCCATGATGACACTCATACCGAGTCCTTTTCCGACCAGTTCATCGATATACCGCCAGATAAACTGCAAAACGAAAACGAACAGGACGATGAAAAACGAAAGAACCATCGGCCCGACGTACGACTTCAGAATAAGCTTATGCACCGTTTTCATTTCGCTTCCGGATAAATTTATGCAAAGGTAATAGTTTTACTATTATAAGCGCAACGGTGAGTACAAATATTGTAGCGGCACCCGAAGGAATGTCGAGCAGATAACTTGCATAGAGACCGATCAGTGTACCCACAACGGCTACGACAGAGGCTCCGACCATCATCCGGCCGAACGAACGGGTCAGTTGATTGGCGATCACAGCCGGCATCGTCAACAGCGAGATAAGCAGGACGATTCCCACGACACGGATCGAGATAACGATCGTCACGGCGATCAATACGGCCATCAGATAACCGATCCACCGTGTAGGGACATTCTGGCTGGCTGCATATTCGCGGTCGAAGGCCACGTACATTACGGGGCGATAAAACAGAGTGAACACCACGACCACGGCAGCCACGACAACCGCCATCCCGATCAGATCGGATACCGTAACACTCAGTATATTACCGAACAGGAAACTCATCAGATTCGGGGCATAGCCCGGTGTCATGTAGACGAAGATAATACCTACGGCCATACCCAACGACCAGATCAGTCCGATCGCCGAGTCCTCACGGATGCGCTTGTCCGCAGCGCACGCTTCGATGCCGATAGCCGACAGAACCGCAAAACAGAAGGCCCCGAGCAGTGGATTCAACCCAAGATAGTAGGCAATACCGATTCCCCCGAACGACGAATGGGTGATCCCTCCGCTCAGAAACACCAGTCGGCGACAAACCACATAGGTTCCGACCATTCCACAGGCGACTCCACAAAGAACGGAAGCCAACACTGCATGAATCAAGAATTTATATTGAAGTACCTCTTGCAGAAATTCCATCGCGCCGATTGCATTTCAGCCACAAAACTAACCGTTTTTTCGGGATTTACGCAACAAAAAAAGCGGAACGGCCGAAATTCGGGCACGGTTTTGTACCTTTGCCATCCGAAACAAATCATTCGTTATGGCTGACCACGTCAAGAAAGTCGGATTCTACACGTTGGGCTGCAAGCTCAACTTCTCCGAGACCTCGACCATCGCTCGGGAGTTCGAAGCCGGTGGCTTCACCCGTGTCGCTCCGAACGAAACGGCCGACATCTATGTAATCAACAGCTGTACGGTGACCGAACACGCGGAAAAGAAGTGCCGCAACATCGTCCGCCGACTGATCCGCCAAAATCCGCAGGCCATCGTAGCCGTAACGGGCTGCTATGCCCAGTTGCGCCCCCAAGAACTGGCGGCCATCGACGGAGTCGATCTGGTCATCGGAAACAACGACAAGGGCTCCGTCTTCGATCGTGTCGCCGCACTGAGCGCCAAGGGTAAACCCGCCGTGTACACCTGCGACACCGAAGAGCTGACCCATTTCTTCGCCTCTTTCTCGTCCGGAGACCGGACCCGCTCGTTCCTGAAAGTACAGGACGGCTGCGACTATCGATGCAGCTACTGCACCATTCCCGATGCACGTGGGGCAAGCCGCAACATTCCGATTGCCGATCTGGTTGCCGAGGCCGAAAAGATCGCGGCCGCCGGACAACGGGAAATCGTACTCACCGGAATCAACACCGGAGATTTCGGCAAATCGACCGGAGAAACGTTCCTCGACCTGTTGCGGGCACTGGACCGGGTGAAAGGGGTCGACCGTTATCGCATATCGTCGATCGAACCCAATCTGCTGACCGACGAAATCATTGCGTTTACCGCCCGCTCGGAACGATTCCAACCCCACTTCCACATTCCGATACAGAGCGGCTGCGACCGCATTCTGGCCCTGATGCGCCGCCGATACAATACCCGACAGTTCGCCGCACGGATCGAGACGCTCCGAACCGCCGTTCCCGACGTCTTCATCGGGATCGATGTCATCGTCGGATTTCCGGGAGAAACAGACGCAGACTTCGAGCAAACCTATACGTTTCTTGAACAGCTCGCTCCCGCCTTTCTGCACGTTTTCCCCTACTCGACCCGCCCCGGGACACCGGCCGCCGCTATGGACGGTCACGTCCCGCCCGACACGATTAACCACAGGGCCGAAGCTCTCGGAAAACTCTCCGACAAACTGCATCGTGACTTCTACGCCCGACACATCGGAGCAAAAACCTCCGTCCTCTGGGAGAGCACCCGCCACAACGGCTACATGTACGGATATACGGGTAATTACATCAAAGCACGGATTCCCTTCGATCGGGGCCGAATCAGCACGATCACGCAGGTCGAACTCACCGGTTTGGCCGACGATCTGACCATGGAGGCGAAAATCATCGACCCGATCCGGTAAAAACGCTGAATCATCTGTTTAATTTTGAGTAAACAGCAAGTCGTTCGACAAAACCTGACTCGAAAACACGGTTTTCATTTGTCAGTACGCTCCCTTTTATATATCTTTGTTATTCGGCTAAACTATACAGACCATGAAATTCAATATGGGAATTAAAGGGAAAATCCTGACCGGCTTTGTCGCGTTGGGTTTGTTGCTCTTTTTTTCGAGCGTCATCTCGTTTTTCCAACTCAATAAGCTGAGCTATTCGTCGCACAGCATGCTCGAATCCAGCTTCAAAAACACCGAATCGGCAAAAAAACTGCTCGATGCCGTACAGGAACAGAACACCGCACTGCTGCAGATGATCATCACACAAGACCGCAAGTACGACTCCCTGCTGCTGGACGGACGCGCAAAATTCGACTCGGCCTTCAATCAGGCACAAATCACGGTCCGCGACCTGCAGGGGTTCGACTCGATCTACCGGGCCAACCTCGCCTACAACTACACGATCAACGAATTTCTGCAGGACAGCCTGTCGCAGAACAAGGTGAACTGGTATGCCACCGTCTATCAAGACTCCTTTGCCAACCTCACCGCGTCGATCAAAAACGTCATGATCTCGACCCAACGCATCATGGACACCAAAGCCGTCCGGCTCGAAGACAGTGCCTACCGCGCCACGATGCCCGGACTGATCGCCCTGCTGATCGCCATCTTCATCGTCATGATCTTCTTCTACTTCGTCAACCTCTACTACATAACTCCCATCCTGAAAATATCGGACGCACTGCAGGCCTTTCTCGACTCGAGGGTCCCCTTCAAAGTGAACATCGAGGGTAAGGACGAAGTGTTCCGCCTCAAAGAGCAGATCGAAAAACTGACCGGAGAGATCAAAAACAAACGAAACGAATAACAACTTTTCCGTCCCATGCGGTTATACATCGTACTCAGATATATCGGACTGATCCTCGCACTGAACGCAATCTTCATGTTGCTCTCTGCCTGTGTATCGATACTCAACGGCATGGACTCTGCCTTCTATCCTCTGCTCCAGAGCTTCGTCCTCACCGCTATTCTCGGCCTGTTCCCCCTGATTTTCGTCCCCAAAAGTCAACAGATCTCCAATACCGAAGGATATGGCATCGTCGTGGGATCGTGGCTGATGGCCTGTTTAGTCGGAATGCTACCCTATGTACTCTGGGGCGGCGAATTCACACTGATCAACGCGTGGTTCGAAAGCGTTTCCGGATTTACAACCACCGGAGCATCCATCCTGAACGACGTCGAGGCACTGCCGAAAGGACTGCTGTTCTGGAGGGCCTCCACGCACTGGTTGGGGGGTGTGGGCGTTGTCATGTTCGTATTGATCGTCCTGCCCTCCATGGGGTCGACCAAGATGCGGCTCTCCAATGTGGAACTCTCCTCGATGGCCAAAGACAACTTCCGCTACCAAACCAAAAAGATTCTGCAGATTCTGCTCGTCGTCTACGTGGGGCTCACGGCTGCCGAAACCCTGCTGCTGAGAATCGCCGGCATGGGATGGTTCGATGCCGTGTGCAACTCGTTCTCAACGATCGCAACCGGAGGTTTCTGTACGAAAAATGCCAGTATCGCCGCATACAACAGCGTCTCCATCGAGATCATCATCATGTTTTTCATGATGATATCCGGACTGCACTTCGGCCTGATATTCGGTACGCTGACCGGAAAAAACAACAACATCTTTCGCTCCGAAATCAGCCGCTACTACGTGCTCTCGCTGTTGATCGGAGGATGCGTCATCGCTGCCGACCTCTGGATCAACGGATACTACCCCAATTTCTGGACTTCGCTCCGATACGGCCTGTTCGAAACGATCTCCGTCTCCTCGACCACTGGATTCGCCACCGTCGACACCTCCGTATGGTCGCCTTTAGCCATCATACTGCTGATGCTTTTTACCATTCAGTGCGCCTGTGCCGGATCGACCTGCGGAGGTATCAAATGCGACCGGATACTCCTCTCATTCAAGGCGATCAAGGCCATGATGATCCAGAGACAACACCCCAATGCAATCATCCGTGTAAAGATGAACGGCGTGATTCAGGAAAACCATACGGTCAACATGGCGGTGCTCTTCATTATCGTCTACCTGATACTGGTCGGTGCCGGAACCGTCATCTTCTGTGCCTTCAATATCGATCTGGAGACCAGTTTCAGCATGACCATATCCAGCATGGCCAACGCCGGTACCGGATTCGGCGAGGTCGGGTCGATGGACAACTACCACAATGTCCCGACTTTAGCCAAAGCAATAAACACCATCCTCATGCTGCTGGGACGTCTGGAAATTTTCGGCTTCCTGCAACTCTTTCTCATAAACAGGTGGAAATAGCGTACAAAACGACAATTCTTCGCGTTTTTAGCCCTCTCGAGATTCGTTTTTTCGATTCAAAAATGTATTTTTGTAGTCATATTGTAGAATTATGCACTATCGAATCAAAATCATATCTCTCCTTCTCGTACTCGCCGTACTGCCTGTTGTCGGTTTCGGACAAGAGGTAACCGCTCGGGTCGCCGGGCTCGAAAACGATACGACCTACATGTCGCTGCTCAAACAGGAGGTACAACTTCGACATACGGAAGACTCCATCATGCAGACGATCAATACCACCCGGCAACTATTCACCTCGAACATTCCCGAGAGCGAAAAGGAACAACTCGCCACAAAAATTCTCCAGTTGGAGAAAGAGCTTTTCGAGGTCCGCAACCAACAAGGGGTCGTCTCAAACGAAATCAGCGTAATCGAACAGGATTTTGTACTCAAGGGGCTCAACGGCGTGAACAACAACGCCCCGACAACAGAACCCACTGTCAAACCGGCCGCCAAGCAGGTCGCCAACCTGATCTACAACTCCTACTTCAAAGAAAACCTCTCTGAACAGGACTACAAGGCCCTGTGTCGTGCTCAAGAGCTCGAAAAAGTCCCGATCGACCTGCTCAGCAGATATATGGACACCTACCGAACCCTCGACTCGCTGGCCGTTCTGTACGACACCACCGTCAACAAACAGATTGCAGAAACGTGTTACGCCCAGATCGACTCATTGAAACGTTGCAACCAAATCGTCGACGACTCGTTGGCCCACACATGGAGCTACATCTACGACAACAAGACCTATGCGTACAACTACCTGTTGGACAAAATGGGTAAGACCGAAATGCTGAAAAATTTCGACACCCGTTTTCAAGAAAACCGACAGATGATCGCCGCAGTCATGGATTCGGTTGTCTCCACTACGGTCTACGGCTATCCGCTCGACAAGCGATTGCTGCTCGACTATGAGGAGTCGCTATCCTCCATCCTCGGTTATACCGCCGCCCAAGACTCGATTGCCAAACAAGCCGCCGCATTCGAAAAATTGAACTACAACCTGCGTAAAATAGAACCCAAGGAACGCATCTTCATCGAATACGGAAACATCGAACGGAGTTCTCCGGCCAAATACAACGCTTCGAACCCCATCCCCGAGATGGAACTCTACAAACAGGGAACCGTCTACCGCATTCGGTTAGGCTCATTCCTCCAGAAGCAACCGGTATCGTTATTCAAAGGCGTGTCACCGTTGTGTTACGAAAAGAACGACGAGGAGCGGTATGTCTACTATGCAGGAGCATTTAAAGAGGCCTCCGAGGCGGAAAGCGCCTACGAGCAACTGAAGAAAATGGGATTCCGCAAACCGGAAATCGTCGTATGGGAAGACGGGCTCTACCGCATGATCGGCGAACCGAAAGCCGAATCTGATGGAGAATCGGCAGAAACGGCCGAAACACTTTATCGGGTGGAGATTGCCGGGCAAGGCGAAAACCTGAGTACCTCGATCAAGGAGCTGACCGAACAATATGCCCCGGGGAAAGAGCTGACCCGCACGGTTACGGATGACGGAACACACCTCTACTCGGTCGGCAACTTCATCTCCAAGGAGGAGGCCGACGCCCTCTGCAACGCCATCAACGAAATCGTTCAGGGCAGCGCCACCGTACTGACAATAGAAAATTAACGAACCGCAACCCCAATCGAGCGCCACTATGGGACTGATTATTACCCTGATCGTCATCGGAATCATCCTGTTGGTCGCAGAACTTGTTCTGCTGCCGGGCATCAGTGTGGCCGGAATCGCTGCGTTCGTCTCGTTTGCCGCAGCCATCTTTTACGGATTCTTCCATTTCGGCGTCGTGGGCGGATCGATCATCGTCGCCAGCATCGTCATTCTTTCCATCATCGCCGTGGTCGTCTCGTTGCGGGCCAACACATGGCGAAGACTCTCGCTGAAAACTACGATCGAGGGCACCTCAACCCCTACCCCCGAACAACAAAACATACGCATCGGACAGCAGGGCGAAACGATCACACGCCTCGCTCCGATGGGGAAGGTGCGTTTCGGAGAGGTAACCATCGAGGCCAAGTCTATCGACAGCTTTCTCGATCCTCACCAAACCGTCGAGGTGATCGGCTACGACAACACGGCAGCCGTCGTCCGAAAGGTCGGGGGCCCCGATCCAATTCCGACGGAGAATGCAAACGCTGCGAAACCTTCACCGCTTGAATTTCTGTCGGGCAAAACGAAAGCAGACAGCTGAACGGGGCTTCCCCGCATTTCACCTGACCTTTTAAGCTGAAAACTAAAACAAAATCAATACAAACACTACTAAAAAACGAAATTTATGATCGAAAATTTAGGTATCTGGATTGCGGCGATCGTCGCCCTGATCGTTCTGTGGTTCATCCTCTACTTCATTCCGATCGGACTATGGTTTTCGGCTCTGGTATCGGGCGTGCGAATCAGTCTGCTGCAACTGGTACTAATGCGTTTCCGGAAGGTACCGCCCGCCATGATCGTCAACCAGATGATCGCCGGCACGAAAGCCGGACTGCAACTCTCGGCCAACGATCTGGAAGCCCACTTCTTGGCCGGAGGTAATGTGCCCAACGTCGTAACAGCCCTCATCTCGGCCCAGAAAGCCAACATCGCACTCGATTTCCGGATGGCCGCCGCGATCGATCTGGCCGGTCGAAACGTGGCCGAAGCCGTACAGATGTCGGTCAACCCGAAAGTCATCAATACGCCCCCGGTTGCAGCCGTGGCCAAAGACGGAATCCAGCTGATCGCCAAAGCCCGCGTTACGGTGCGTGCAAACATCAAACAATTGGTCGGAGGTGCCGGTGAGGATACTGTTCTGGCCCGTGTCGGTGAAGGGATCGTTTCGTCGATCGGCTCCTCGATCACCCACAAATCCGTACTCGAAAATCCGGACTTCATCTCCCGGGTCGTACTCGAAAAGGGACTCGATGCTGGCACCGCCTTCGAAATCCTTTCGATCGACATCGCCGACATCGATGTAGGAAAGAATATCGGAGCCGTACTGCAGATGGATCAGGCCAATGCCGACAAGAATATCGCTCAGGCTAAAGCCGAAGAGAAACGTGCCATGGCCATTGCCGAAGAGCAGGAGCAGAAAGCCAAAGCACAGGAGGCTCGTGCAAAAGTAATTCTGGCTGAGGCTGAGATTCCTTTGGCCATTGCCGAAGCTTTCCGCGAAGGCAATCTCGGCATCATGGACTATTACAAATTGCAAAATATCCAAGCCGATACGCACATGCGCGAAGGAATCATCAAATCGGATAAGAAATAGGTCCATACCCTCCTCTTATATATATAAAGGGAGGGGCGATGACCATCCTTTTCGACAAAAACAAAAATGCTCTGATCTCCGAGAACAGGGCATTTTTTGTTCGGGACCGATCGAGGCTCACTTCCACCGAACAGTCGATCCTACGTCCCCTTTGATCGGATTTCTTTGCTCAGGATCATCCAGATACTTTTTAAACAAAAACACCGCATGAAAATCGTAATCGAATTTTTGAAAGAGCTGCAACGCAACAACAACCGCGTCTGGTTCGAGGCGAATCGTACGCGCTATCGAGAAGCGGCTGAGCAGTTTACCGCATTCGTCGAACGACTGATCGTCGGTATCGCCGGATTCGACCCTTCGATAGGGAACCTCTCCGCTGCCGACTGCACCTACCGCATCTATCGGGATACGCGCTTCTCGCTCGACAAATCGCCCTACAAAACCCACATGGGAGCCTACATCTGTCCTCACGGGAAACGATCAGGCTATGCGGGATACTATTTCCATATCGAACCCACCGGAAGTGGATTTGTCGGCGGACATCTGCTCTCGGCCGGACTGTACCGTCCCTTCCCCGAGATTCTGCGCGGCGTGCGGGAAGAGATCCGGGACAACGGCCAAAATTTCGTAGAGGCACTCGCACAGGCCTCCGGATTCACGCTGTGTCACGACAACACCCTAAAAAAAATTCCAAACGGATTCCCGGCCGATTCCCCCTATGCCGAATACTTTAAATTAAAGGACTTCTTTCTGGAGCGCTATGTCAATGAACGGTTCATGTGTATGAAAGAGGAGCGACTGCTGGCTCGTACACTGGAACAGTTCCGGACGGCACAACCCTTCAATGCCTTTCTCAATCGAGCCATTGATCTCGTTCGAAGCGAAAGGGAGTAGCCTCCGTCTATCCAACTCCTGCACAGACACTTCGTGGCAGACACGTCTGGCTCACAAAAAAGGTTCAAACGAAAAATAGCCGTACGGAGCTGAGCCCGAAAAGAACCCATCAAAAATTTCAAAAATTCGCTACATTTGTCCACATAACGGCAAAAACTTATGGACCATCCCTTCCCGCCTCACGATCCGCACAGCCCTTCGGTCATGATCGAACGCATGGAGCACATGCTCACGCATGCTTCAGCTCCCTTTACGATCAAGCGGCTGAACGGCACATCGTCACGGATGGAGAGTCCGACTCCCCTCATCCGGGCTGCCCTCCATAGCTTCATTTTTCTGACCGACGGCGAGGCACTCATCTCCCTCGGCGATCAGACGCTACTCTTCCGGAAAGGCGACGGTTGCATCGTTCCGGCCGGACAATCCTTTTCGGTCCGCTACTACAACAACTGTTCGGGATATATGGGAGGGTTCCATATCAGTCTGATCGAGGAGAATCCCGCAGGAAATAAGTCCAAAGAGTTTAGCCTGCTGAAGAAGATCCATCCGCCCAAAATCTCATTCGACGCTGATACTGCCGTACACATCGCCCACCTCTTCGAACGGCTCGCTGCCGAGAATGCGGGAAACCGGAATCGGGAGATCATCCGTGCCTATATGGTTGCCCTGCTGACCGAAATGGATGCCGCTAACCAGCACCCCCTTGCAGCCGAATGGAGCACAGGACGGAAAAACTCCCTCTGTAACCGCTTCATCGATCTGGTTTTCGACCACTTCAGCCGGGGCGATTCGATCAGTGCCTACGCCGAAAAACTCAACGTAAGCACCGCACACCTCCACCGCGTCATCAAAAAGCATACGGGCCGCACCCCTTTGGCGTGGATCGAAGAGGCCGTCATTATGGAGGCAAAAAACCTGCTCAGCCAGACCGATACCCCGATCGGCGAAGTCGCCACGCGCGTCGGCATTCTCGATCCGTCGTACTTTGCCCGGCTGTTCAAAAAACACGTCGGCGTTTCGCCCTCCGTCTTCCGCAACAGGTCAGAAAAATCCTAAAGCCGGCAAAGATCATCCTACTATCGTATGGCCTAAAGAGAATATCTTTGCGACAAAATGAACGTGTCGTGGCAAGAATTCTCTTAACCCTCTATATGCTGGTCGCTCTGACCGCCGTAGCCGAAGCACGGCACACGACCGAAACCGAGCAAGCTCACCTTCCGAAAAGTGCAGAAAACACCGATGCCCATACATTAATCAAGGCTCCCGCGAACCGGACAGATACCCTCTCGACCTACGAAATTCCCGAAGTCGTCGTCAACACCTCCCCGAAACAGGACGCCTCGCAAGCCATCTCCACGACATCGGTCGGCATGGGCCGCATCCGCAGCGAACGGATCGAAGCCGTCCGCGACCTGTCGCTCATCACGCCCAACCTCTACATTCCCGACTACGGATCGAAGATGACCTCCTCGATCTACATCAGGGGAATCGGTGCCCGCATCGATCAGCCGGCCATCGGACTCTATGTGGACAACATCCCCTACCTCAACAAAAACAATTACGATTTCGGATTTTATGACATCCGGCAGGTGGAGGTGCTGCGCGGTCCGCAAAGTTCGCTTTACGGTCGGAATACGATCGGTGGCGTCATAAACCTTTACACCCTTTCGCCGCTCGACTATCAAGGGGTCCGGATCGGTGTCGAGTACGGCAGTGCCAACACATTCAACGGGCGGGTTTCGGTCTACGAAAAGCCGAACGACTCCTTCGGATACTCCGTTGCCGCCTACTACGACCGCAGCGACGGATTCTTCAAAAACGCTTACGACAACCGGAACAGCGACTGGAGCCACGAGTTCGGTTTCCGCAACCGGATCGTCTGGCTGCTCCGCAACTCATGGAGTATTGACAACACTCTATCCATCAACAACGTGAGACAAGGAGGCTTCCCCTACGCCCAAGTCGATTCGACCGGCAAAGGGACGCTTCCGGTCTGCCACGACGACCCGTGCAGCTACGATCGATTCACGCTGAGCGAGGGCATCTCGATACGCCACACCGGCAGTGAGATGGAGTTTTCGAGCATCACGAGTTACCAGTACACGAACGACGAGATGGTCCTCGATCAGGACTTCCAGCCCCGACCGATCTTCACCCTCATCCAGAGCCAGAACGAACACGCCGTAACGCAAGATTTCGTCTTCCGGACCCGCAACCGCGCCAAACGGTGGCAAACCCTGTGCGGGCTCTTCGGATTTTTCAAATGTAACGACATGCGGGCACCGGTGACCTTCAAACGTGCCGGCATTGACGAACTGATCCTTGAAAACATCAATGCCGGAATCCACCATATCTTTCCCGACGAAGATATTCTGATCCGGGAAAACCAATTCGTCATTACGGACGACTTCAAACTGCCGACATGGGGCGCTGCCCTCTACCACCAGTCGACCCTGCACCTGAACCGCTGGACCGTAACCGCCGGCATCCGGTTCGACTACGAACATGCGGCCATGCGACACGACAACAGCGCCGAACTGAACTACCGCTTTACGATGACCATGCCTGAATATCGCCCGCTGGTCACAACGATGAGCGGTAAGGAACGCCTCTCGTTCTACGAATTCCTGCCGCGCCTTTCGGCCTCCTACCGATTCCAATCCGGCAACCTGTACGCCTCCGTCGCCAAAGGATACAAAGCAGGCGGTTTCAATACCCAGATCTTCTCCGACATTCTCCAAAGCCGGATGATGAACGACATGATGGAGGACTTGGGCGTCTATCCCGAAGGATCGCCGTCTGCCTCCTACGACAACGCATCCGCCACCACCTACAAACCGGAACACAACTGGAATTATGAGATCGGCGGCCATTTTCTGTGGTTCGACGGATCGCTGAAAGCCGATCTCGCCCTCTTCTATATCGACTGCCGGAACCAGCAGCTCACCGTATTCCCTCCCGGGAAAAGTACGGGCCGCATGATGTCGAACGCGGGACGAACACGGAGCTTCGGTGCTGAAACAGCCATCTCTTATTCGATCGCAGATTTCACCCTCAACGGAAGTTACGGATACACGAATGCCCGTTTCCTGAGCTACAACAGCGGCACAACCTCCTATGCGGGAAACTATATTCCCTACGCTCCGACTCACACCTTTGCTCTGAGTGGGGACTACTCGATCAACGTAGGCAAATGGATCGACCGCATTCTGCTGCACTGCGATCTGCGCGGCGCCGGGCCCTTCTATTGGAACGAGGAGAACTCGCTGCGTCAACCGTTTTACAGCCTGCTCGGGGCCTCTGTCGGCATCCAGAAACGGAACTGGACCCTCTCCTTCTGGGGTAGCAACCTGATCGGAACCGATTACGACGTATTCTATTTCATGTCGATCGGCAACTCGTTCGTGCAGCACGGAAACCCCCGCCAACTCGGTGTATCATTACAAATCAATCTCAATACATTATGAAAAAATTTGCCTTACTCTCGCTGTTGTTCTGCTCCGTACTGTTCGGATGCGAAAAGAGTGAATCGGAAACACCAGAACCCGATGTCAAAGAGGGTACCTACGTAGGAACCGTAACGGTAGACCAGACCGACGGGCGATTCTTCAGCCAAGAAAACGTATCGCTTACGGTAACCAAAACGAGCGACCAAACGATCGAGATGAAGATGATGAAGGTCAAATTCGCCGAAGAGATGCCACTGACCCTCGACATGACGGTCTCGGGAATCGCATACACCCGTTCGGAGACAAAAACCCTCATCAGCGGAGACAATATCATCCCTACGGCCATGGGGGGCGAGTTCCCGGCATATACGATCACCAACATGAGCGGAGAAATCACCAATGAGGGCGCCATCCGTTTCTCGATGAAGTGCGGCTCGTTCCCGCTCTCGTTTGAGGGAACCGCTCAAAAATAGCCTGCCCCGTTTCTGTTATTCATTTGATCGATCGAAAGGGATCGAACCCTCCGGCAAAACCTTAGTTCACGACTCATAGAGCCCAACCTTTTCTCCTTTCGATCACCGCCGTTGCAAACCCGAACAGGCAGCAAAGTAGAGATCATCTGCACCTAAATTCAGTCTCGAAATAATTTAATCCGTTTCGATCATACCCCGTGTCGTCACAGGCACGGGGTTGTTCTGTTAGGTAAATAACAAATTCTTGTTAGAAAAATAACAAAAAACTTGCGAATTCTAATCGAATCGTTTATCTTTGTTCGGCTTCGGGGAAATAGAGTACCGAAGCACTTGAAACAAAACAACCCCAAAACCAAAAAAGAGAACCTTTTTTATTAACCTAATATAATCGAAACTAAAACTTTACCGCTATGATGACAAAAAATGAGTACATCGAAAGCTTGCGAAAACTGAACTTGAAAGTCTATTTCAAAGGCGAATTGATCGAAAATCCAGTAGATCACCCGATGATTCGCCCGTCGATGAACTCAGTGGCCAAAACTTACGAACTGGCCGAAAAAGAAGAGTACCGTGACATCATGACCGCCATATCAAACCTCACCGGAAAACGGATCAACCGCTTCTGCCACCTGCACCAAAGCACGGACGATCTGGTCAAGAAGGTCAAAATGCAACGGCTCATGGGTCAACAAACCGCAGCCTGCTTCCAACGCTGCGTCGGAATGGATGCCTTCAATGCCATCTACTCCACCACCTACGAAATGGATCAGGCGCTGGGAACCGAATACCACAAACGCTTCACCGAATACATGAAATACGTTCAGGACAACGACCTGACCGTAGACGGTGCCATGACCGACCCCAAGGGCGACCGTGGACTCTCTCCCTCGAAACAGGAAGATCCGGATATGTACCTGCATATCGTTGAAGTTCGCCCGGACGGTATCGTGGTGCGCGGAGCCAAAGCCCACCAAACCGGTGCCATCAACTCCCACGAACACCTGATCATGCCGACCATCGCCATGAAAGAGGACGATAAGGATTACGCCGTATCGTTCGCTTGCCCATCCGATGCCGAGGGTATCTTCATGGTCTACGGACGTCAATCCTGCGACACGCGGAAACTCGAACCCGGTGCCGACATCGATCTGGGTAACTCGCAGTTCGGCGGACACGAAGCGCTGGTCATCTTCGACAACGTATTCATCCCGAACGACCGCGTCTTCATGTGCAAGGAGTACCAGTTCGCCGGCATGATGGTAGAGCGCTTCGCCGGCTACCACCGTCAATCCTACGGAGGATGTAAAGTCGGTGTGGGCGACGTGCTGATCGGTGCCGCTGCTCTGGCTGCCGACTACAACGGCGTACCCAAAGCCAGCCACATCAAGGACAAGCTGATCGAAATGATGCACCTGAACGAAACACTCTATGCGTGCGGAATCGCCTGCTCGTCCGAAGGTGAAAAGATGCCGGCCGGAAACTACCAGATCAACCTGCTGCTCGCCAACGTATGTAAGCAAAACGTAACCCGTATGCCCTACGAAATCGCTCGTCTGGCCGAAGATATCGCCGGAGGTCTGATGGTTACGATGCCCTCCGAGCAGGACTTCAAGAGCGAAAAGATCGGTCCGTATGTCAAGAAATACCTGAAGGGCGCCGTTGGCATCTCGACCGAAAACCGCATGCGGATTCTCCGACTGATCGAAAACATCACGCTCGGAACTGCTGCCGTAGGATACCGTACCGAATCGATGCACGGAGCAGGTTCGCCTCAGGCTCAACGCATCATGATCTCGCGTCAGGGCAATCTCGCTGCAAAAAAAGAGCTGGCCAAAGCCATCGCCAAGATAGATGAAAGCCAAAACCGGCAATAGGACCCTCTCGGACGAAGCGTTCGCTCAACGCGTTACCGAGATCGTCGACTCACAGATCAGACCACACATCCAGACTCACGGCGGGGATATCGTCATACATAAAATCCTCGGCCGTGAGGTCGGAGTGGTGCTGACGGGTAACTGTTCGGGGTGTCCAGCCGCTCAGATCACCATGGAAGATACCATTGAGAGAACCTTGCGGCTCGCTCTGAACGATGAAATCGATCGGGTCTATCTGATCAACGAGATCGATCCGGATATATACGATTTCGCAAAAAAATTACTAAGACACAACAAGATTGACTAAACGATAACCTATGAATTGGATGGATCAATACAAGGAACGGATCGTCTCCGCTTCCGAAGCCGTAAAAGCCATCAAGAGCGGCGACCGCGTGGTGTTCGGACATGCCGCCGGTGTGCCCCAAATCATCCCCGACGAGATGATGGCTCAAAGAGAACGGCTGCATGACGTGTGGGTCTACCACATGTTCACGCTGAACGACGGAAAATACATGGCTCCAGAGGGCGACGGACACTTCCGCCACTTCACCAACTTCGTGGCCGGCAATTCGCGCCGCGCCATCGCGGAAGATCGTGGTGAATTCCTCCCCTGCTTCTTCTACGAAATACCACAAATTTTCGACGATGTCTATCCGGTAGACGTAGCCGTAGTACAGGTTTCGGCTCCCGATGAAGAGGGCTTCTGCAGCTTCGGCGTATCGTGTGACTACACGAAACCTGCCGCCGAAAAGGCCAAAATCGTCATCGCCGAGGTCAACGACCAAATGCCCTATATCAAAGGCGGCGATAATCTGATCCACATCTCGAAGATCGACCGGATCGTATTGAACTCCGCTCCCCTGTTCGAATTGCCTGCGCCGAAAATCACCGATGTCGAAAAAGGCATCGGCCGCAACTGCGCCTCGATTATCGAGGACGGCGATACATTGCAACTCGGCATCGGAGCAATTCCCGATGCCGTTCTTCTTTTCTTGACGGACAAGAAAGACCTCGGAATCCATACCGAGATGTTCTCTGACGGAGTGGTTGATCTGGTTCGGGCCGGAATCGTCACCGGAAACCGCAAGACACTGCACAAAGGGAAATTAGTGGCTACGTTCCTTATGGGGTCGAAGAAACTGTACGACTTCATCGACCACAATCCGGATGTCGAGATGTATCCGGTAGACTATGTGAACGATCCGCGGGTCATCGCCCAGAACGACAACATGGTATCGATCAACTCCTGCATCGAGGTGGACCTGATGGGACAGGTTGCGGCAGAGACGATCGGACTGAAACAGTTCAGTGGAACCGGTGGACAGGTCGATTACGTCCGTGGCGCCGCTTGGTCGAAAAACGGCAAGTCGATCATCGCCATCCCCTCGACCGCCGCATCGGGAAAAGTTTCTCGTATCGTTCCGTTCTTGGCACAGGGTGCTGCGGTAACGACTTCTCGCAACGAAGTGGACTACGTCGTTACGGAATACGGAGTCGCCAAACTGAAAGGCAAAACCACGAAACAGCGCGCCAAAGCACTGATCGAGATTGCCCATCCCGATTTCCGCGAGATGCTCCGTGAAGAGTATCACAGAAGATTCCGGGACTAACGAACCAGATGCCATGATCCCAGTGGATCCTGCAAATCGCATACGAAAGAAGACAAAATTTAAAAACAATAACAGATAACATCATGCAGCTATTCAAACTGAAAACCCGGATTCACCGGTTCGACGACTTTGCCGGCTTTGCCGCAGAGTTTGCACTGAACGACCGCGATCTGGTCATCACGAATGACTTTTTATATAAACCGTTCATGGAACGGCTGAACCTGCCCTGCCGCTTCATCATGCAGGAGCAATATGGTCTGGGGGAACCCTCGGACGAGATGATGAACCGCATTCTGAACGATGTGCGAGGATGCGACTTCGATCGCGTGATCGCCATCGGTGGCGGTACGGTCATCGACATCTCCAAAATTTTCGTCCTGAAGGACGTCGCCAACGTAACTGACGCTTTTGAACGGAAAATTCCGATCGTAAAATCGAAACAGCTGATTATCCTGCCGACCACATGCGGAACCGGTAGCGAAGTCACCAACATATCGATCGCCGAGATCAAGTCGAAACACACCAAGATGGGCTTGGCCGACGACGCCATTGTAGCCGATGATGCCGTTCTGGTCGCCGAACTGGTCAAAGGTCTGCCCTTCAAGTTCTACGCATGCAGCGCCATTGACGCCTTGATCCATGCCGTCGAATCGTACGTTTCACCGAAGTCGAACCCATACACGCAGCTCTACTGCAAGGCTGCTATCGAAATCATCCTCGACGTATTCCGGGGTATTGCCGAAAAAGGCGAAGCCTACCGTTTTGAGCGTCTGGACGACATGCTGATGGCCAGCAACTTTGCAGGTATCGCCTTCGGAAATACAGGGGTTGGTGCCGTACACGCGCTCTCCTATCCGTTAGGAGGAACCTACCACGTTCCGCACGGCGAAGCAAACTACCAGTTCTTCACGGCAGTGTTCAAGGTCTACAACGAAAAAGATCCGAACGGCCGTATCCGCGAGCTGAATGCCCTGCTGCAACAGATGCTGGGAACCGAATCCGACCCCTATGCCGCCATGGAACAGCTGCTCGACAAGATTCTGCCGCGTCCGGCCCTCTCCTCCTACGGCATGACCGAGGGCGACACCTCCGCATTCGCCGACAACGTGATTGCCACGCAACAGCGACTCTTGGCAAACAACTACGTCCCTCTCTCGCGCGACGAAATCTACCAGATTTACGCAAAACTGTACAAATAACAAACTTTCAAATACCTAAATTACCTAAATAATTAAAACGAATATGGAAATTCAAGAAATGATTGCCGCAGCGCGTATCGCTCAGGCCGAATACGAACAACACTTCGGACAGGACCAAGTCGACGAAATCATCCGGGCAGCCGCTCACGTGATCTACGATAACGCCGAGATGTTGGCAAAGGTCACCGTTGAAGAGACCGAAATGGGCGTTTACGAAGACAAAGTGGCAAAAAATCGCAATAAATCGAAAGGCGTATGGTATAACCTTCGGGGCAAAAAATCGATGGGTATCATCGGCATCGACGACCGTACCGGTCTGATCGAGATCGCCAAACCGATCGGTGTGGTAGCCGGTATCACCCCGATGACCAATCCGGTTGTTACTCCGATGTCGAAGATCATCTTCGCCCTGAAGACCAAAAACGCCATCATCATTGCCCCCCACCCGAAAGCAAAGGTATGCTCTTCGCTCGCCGTCAAACTCATCAAAGAGGCAATCGCTCCGTTCGGTGTACCCGAAAATCTGGTACAGGTAATCGAAGAGCCCTCGATCGAAAAGACGAAAAGCCTCATGGAACAGTGCGACGTAGTGGTGGCAACCGGCGGTATGCCGATGGTTAAGTCGGCCTACTCTTCGGGAAAACCCTCGTTCGGTGTGGGTGCCGGAAACGTACAGGTGATCCTCGACCGCAACATCGACTTCCAAGATGCGGCCGAAAAGGTGATCACCGGACGCTCGTTCGACAACGGCATCATCTGCTCGGGAGAACAGTGCTTCATCTTCCATAAGGACGACCGGGACGACGTAATCAAAGCTTTCACCGAACACGGTGCATACTTCGTTAAACCCGAAGAGAAAGAACAGGTCGTAAAAACGCTCTTCCCCGACGGCAAGATCAACCGCGAACTGGTCGGTCAATCCGTAGCCAAAATCGCAGCAGCTGCCGGAATCACCATTCCGGAAAAAACCCGGATCCTCGCCGTAGAGGCAGCCGGTCCCGGACGTGAAGACTTGATCTGCAAGGAAAAAATGTTCCCCGTTATGGCCTATCTTACATATGAGTATTTCGATCAGGCCATCAAGATCGCCGAAACGAACCTCAGAATGGAGGGTAACGGACATACTGCCGGTATCCACTCCAACAATCAGGCTAACATCATCAAGGCCGGTACCGAACTCTCCGTATCGCGTCTGATCGTCAACGCTCCTTGCGCTACGACTGCCGGCGGTTCGATCCAGAACGGTCTGCCTGTAACCAATACGTTGGGTTGCGGTAGCTGGGGTAACAACTCCATCTCCGAAAACTTCACCTACAAACACCTGCTCAACATCACCCGTATCGCGCCGATCTCGGCACGCATACAGGTTCCGACCGACGAAGAAATTTGGGCGAACTAATCCGATAAACCAAGAGCAAAGCATATGGATTTCAATCAAACAAAACAAGAGAAACTGTTTCTCCAGATGATCCGCGAGTTTGCGGAAAAAGAGATAAAACCGCTTGCCGCCGAGATCGACGAAGAGGAACGCTTCCCTGCCGAAAGCGTCGCCAAAATGGCCCAGTTGGGGATCATGGGGATCCCCTTCCCCACCGAATACGGGGGTGCCGGAGGGAACAATATGCTCTACTCAATGGCTGTCGAAGAGTTATCGCGAGTATGTGCAACTACCGGCGTGATCGTGTCGGCACACACCTCTCTGTGTGCCGCACCGATCTACGAATTCGGTACCGAAGAACAAAAACAGAAATACCTGCCCAAGCTCTGTTCGGGAACGTGGATCGGAGCGTTCGGTCTGACCGAACCGAACGCAGGAACCGACGCTTCGGCGCAACAGACTACGGCCGTCGAAGAGGACGATCACTACGTACTGAACGGTTCGAAAATCTTTATCACCAATGCCGGATATGCCCATGTCTACATTGTCATGGCCATGACCGACAAGTCGCAGGGTACGCGCGGCATTTCGGCCTTTATCGTCGAAAAGGATTTCCCCGGTTTCTCGATCGGCAAGAAAGAGAAAAAGATGGGTATCCGCGGTTCGGCAACCTGTGAACTGATCTTCGAAAACTGTATCGTTCCGAAAGAGAACCTGTTGGGAAAAATCGGCAACGGTTTCAAAATCGCCATGAAAACGCTCGACGGCGGACGAATCGGAATCGCTTCTCAGGCTTTGGGCATTGCCCAGGGAGCCATGGACGAGACCATCAAGTATGTCAAGGAGCGTAAGCAGTTCGGTCGCTCGCTGAGCCAATTCCAGAACACACAGTTTGTCATGGCCGATCTGGAAACTAAGGTACAGGCCGCTCGACTGCTCGTACGTTCGGCCTCGTTCAAGAAAGACCAAAAGGAAAACTATACGGCTGATGCCGCCATGGCCAAGCTCTTCGCTGCCGAAACCGCAATGGAAGTGACGACCAAAGCCGTACAGCTCCACGGAGGATACGGTTACACCCGTGAATATCCGATCGAACGGATGATGCGGGATGCCAAAATCACCGAAATCTATGAAGGTACCTCGGAAGTGCAACGGATGGTAATCGCCGCCAAATTGTTCAAATAAACCGAATCACGATTGTTATGAAAATAGTAGTTTGTATCAAACAGGTTCCCAATACGACCGAAATTCGGCTGAATCCGGAAACGGGAACGCTCATCCGCGACGGAGTGGCGAGTATCATGAATCCCGATGACAAAGGCGGATTAGAGATGGCCCTCCAACTCAAAGACCGCTTCGGTGCCCACGTAACCGTCATCACGATGGGTCCCATGCAGGCCGACAACATGCTGCGCGAAGCACTGGCCATGGGTGCCGACCGGGCAATCCTGCTCTCCGACCGCAAATTCGCCGGTGCCGACACGCTGGCCACCTCGAACGCACTCGCCGGTGCGCTGAGAATGTTGGAGTACGACCTGATCATCACCGGACGGCAAGCCATCGACGGCGATACGGCTCAGGTCGGTCCACAGATCGCCGAGCACCTCGACCTGCCTCAGGTAACCTATGTCGAACACCTCGAATACGACGGGGACAAACATCTGACCATCCGTAAGGCTACCGAAGACGGGTACCAGATCGTAGAGGTGGAGACCCCCTGCGTAATCACCGTGCTTGCCTCGGCAAACAAGGCCCGCTACATGACCGTAAACGGTATCATGACCGCCTTCGACCGCGAAGTGGAGCTCTGGAATTACAACAATATCTCGGTCGATGAATCGAAACTCGGACTGGCCGGTTCCCCGACCAAAGTGTTCAAGTCGTTCACCAAAGGCGTCAAGGCTGCCGGTACGCTCTATGAGCCCGATACGGCAGAGGAAGCCGTCGCGATCATCATCGACAAAATGAAAGAAAAATTTATCATTTAATACCTCAGAAGATGGATATAACTGAATATAAAGACGTCTATGTGTTCGCCGAGCAGCGCGAAGGAGTAATTCAGAACGTGGCGATCGAACTGATCGGTAAAGCCCGCGAATTGGCTGACGCCCTGAACGAAAAAGTTGTAGCACTTCTGTTGGGCGATCACATCAAAGAGAGAGCTCACGAGTTGATCGAGTACGGTGCCGACCGGGTGATCTGCATCGAGGCTCCCGAACTGGCTATTTACGAAACCGAACCCTATGCACAAGCCATCACGAAGATCATCGTGGAACGTAAACCTTCGATCGTTCTGATCGGAGCTACGACGATCGGACGCGATTTGGGGCCACGTCTTTCGGCCCGGCTCGAAACCGGTCTGACGGCTGACTGTACGGGTCTGGCCATTTCGGAGGAGCGAAATCTGCTGATGACTCGTCCCGCCTTCGGCGGTAACCTGATGGCGACGATCGTCTGCAAAAAACACCGTCCCCAAATGTCGACCGTACGTCCGGGCGTCATGCGCGCAAAAGGCAAGATCGATGGTCACTCCGGGGAGATCGAGACTATCGTACCGCAATTCGACAAGTCGAAGTTCCGCGTACGCGTTATCAAAACCGTCAAGGAGCAGAAGAACAAGATCGACATCACGGAAGCCAAAGTCCTTGTATCGGGAGGCCGCGGTGTCGGGACCAAAGAGGGTTTCCAACGGCTGCGTGAACTGGCCGATGTGCTCGGAGCAGAGGTATCCTCGTCGCGGGCAATGGTCGATGCCGGAATCGTCGATCACGTACGGCAGGTCGGACAAACCGGAAAGACTGTCCGCCCCGACCTGTATATCGCCTGCGGTATCTCGGGTGCAATCCAGCACTTGGCCGGAATGGAAGAGTCGGAGTTCATCATCGCCATCAACAAGGACAAGTATGCGCCAATCTTCAATACGGCCGACGTGGGTGTCGTTGCCGATGTGCAGAAGGTCATTCCGCTGCTGACCGAACGGTTGAGCCAAATGATGAAAAAATAGAGCTTCGTGCTCATACCTTACGAAAGGGACGGTGGATCGATTCTCCACTGTCCCTTTCACTTTTCGTAAACGGGTGATTTTCTTGTGCATTTGGCAATAAACAGAAATTTAGCTATCTTAGTCGGGTCAACAACCTGTAATCTTTAATGGAAATTGTCATAATTGTCGGGCTGATCCTGCTCAATGGCGTCCTGTCGATGTCCGAAATCGCAATGGTATCTGCCCGAAAATCGCGTCTCGAAGCTGACGTAAAAAAAGGAAGCAAAGCCGCAAAAACCGCTCTTAAACTGGCCAACGCCCCGGACACCTTCCTTTCTACGATCCAAATCGGCATTACATTGATCGGCATTCTGACCGGTCTCTATTCGGGTGAGGTCCTCGCACAAAGCTTCGGTAAGGTAATCGCTCTGATCAAACCCCTCGAGGCTCACGCCGTAGCCATCGCCCAAACCCTCATCGTCATCATCGTAACCTATCTCACGCTGATCATCGGAGAGCTTGTTCCTAAACGCATCGGCATGAGCGCATCGGAACGTGTGGCCAAACTGGTCGCTCGTCCCATGAATCTTCTGTCGAAAATCGCACTGCCGTTCGTATGGATCCTTTCCAAAAGCACCGTAGCCACACTCAAACTTCTCGGCGTAAACACCCAAGAGAACAATAAAGTGACTGAAGATGAGATCAAGGCGATCATTCAGGAGGGAACCGACGGCGGCGAGATCCAAGAGGTCGAACAGGATATTGTGGAACGTGTGTTCAATCTGGGGGACCGCAACGTCGGCTCGATCATGACCCACCGCAGCGAAATGGTCTGGCTCAACGTAAACTATACGAAAGAACAAATCGAGGAGACCGTCAAAAACAACCTGTTCAACACCTATCCGGTAGCCGACAAGAACCTCGATTCGATCGTCGGAGTCGTACACTTGAAAGATCTCTTCGGAAGGCTCGACGAAGAGGATTTCAAACTCTCCAAGGTGTTGCGCGCCCCCCAATACATTCCGGAAAACCTAAGTGTCTACAATGCACTGGAGCTGATGCGGACGACCGGTGGACGATACGGCATTGTTACCGATGAATTCGGCAGCATCGAAGGAATCGTTACGCTGAAAGATATCGTCCGGGCTCTGATCGGTTCAATGCCCGAGGTCGGTGAAGAACAGGAGATCGTTGCCCGTGAGGACGGAAGTTTCTTGATCGACGGACAGATACCCTTCTACGATTTCCTTGCCCACTTCGATATGGAGGACCTCTATAATGAATTCAACTACAATACGCTCAGCGGTCTGATTCTCGAAGAGCTGGAACACATTCCGCAAACCGGCGAAAAACTGTCGTGGCGCAATTTCGATTTCGAAATTGTAGACATGGATGCTGCCCGAATCGACAAGGTACTCGTTTCGCTGAAAAAGCCAGAAGAAGAGCCTGTCGAAGTATAGGTCCATCGACTATTTCTGCCCGTACATAAGGTATTAAATCTCGTGTTAATGTAAGCGGAAAATACGGAGATTCAACATGTGGTGACTTTCCCTTGTGGTGACCCCTCAAGGTCAGGAAGTGTCAAACATAAGAAGGGGGCGGACCTGAATTCAAGTCCACCCCCTCTTATACTTCTCCACCGGAACCTCACATCATTTTATCTGTTCGCCGGTTCTTTAGTCCCAATCGTTAACTCATAGCCGCCAACATTCCCCCTACAATACTGGAAAATACGGCAAACCAAAGGATCAACCCAATGGCTACCCATATCAATGAGGCCTTGCAATAGTTCGCTTTCGTCTTATTCACGCCACCACCGAATCCCCAGATAAACAACATAATGATGTTGACAATAGGAATAAACAATATTAGCAACGTTACCATCCACTCCCCTACGGACATCACAGGAGCCTTTTCTTCGGTAGGTTGACAAACCTGATTCTGAGGTTCGGGCTGCACTTGGTTGTTCTCGATCTCCATAATACAAAACATTTAGAGGTTAATATATATGGCTCAAGGTACAAAAAACAATCCACACGGACAATACTGCACTAATTTATTTCTTTCGTGCTACATAAACCAACTTTCGAACACCTCGTTATAAGGAGCCCGGGCAATCCCCTTCTCGGTAATAATTGCCGTAATCAGGTCGGCTGGAGTCACATCGAAGGCCGGATTGTAGGTCTTCACCCCCGCAGGAGCCATCCGCTCGGTGTACCACATCTCCGTAATCTCTTCGGAGGGGCGCTCCTCGATCGTAATCGCATCGCCGCTGGGACACCGCATATCGATCGTCGATGTCGGGCCCAATACATAAAACGGAATGCCGTATTGCCGAGCCAAAACCGCAACGCCCGACGTTCCGATCTTGTTGGCTGCATCCCCATTGGCCGCAATCCGGTCGCACCCTACGACCACTGCATCGACCCAACCGTTATGCATGACCATCGAGGCCATATTATCGCAAATCAGCGTTACGTCCACTCCTGCATGCTGCAACTCAAAGGCAGTCAGGCGTGCCCCCTGCAACAACGGACGGGTCTCGTCGGCAAACACCCGAAATCCGTATCCTCGCTCCTGTCCCAAATAGATCGGGGCCAGTGCCGTTCCGTACTCAGAGGTTGCCAAATGTCCAGCATTACAATGGGTCAGCAGACCCATACCCGGACGCAACAACGACAAGGCGTGCTCTCCGATACGCCGACACGACGCCGCATCCTCATTGCGCAAATCGTGGGCCTCCTGCTCCATCCGCTCCAATATCTCATTGATCGGCAATGCGCGATACTTCATTACGCATCGTTCCATCCGCTCGAGTGCGGCCATCAGGTTGACCGCCGTAGGGCGCGACGAGGCCAGATAGTCCCGAATTCGAGAGAACGAAGCGTAAAAATCGGAGAAAGAGGTGTGCCCCAAGGCCCGGCAACAGACATAAATGCCATAAGCGGCTGTCACTCCTATGGCCGGTGCACCCCGAACCCGCAAACGATAGATCGCCTCGTAAACCTCCTCAGGCGTCCCTAACGAGCGATAGACAATAGCTCCGGGCAGGCGTGTCTGATCGAGAATCACTACCCGATTCGATGCGCTGTCGAGCCGCACCGTTTTCAAATCTTCCAACAGCTGTTTCATACAGATCGATATGCTTACGTTCTCCCGCCCCTATGAGTCGGGTTCTACAAAGATACTATTTTCTACCTCCCGGCAAAAGGTTCCGCCGTTCGGTCACACGCCCTCTGTCCTTATGCTACGGTCTCTCTATCATAATCAAGAAAGGGAAAGCTCTATATCTGGTTATGTCCCTCGTTAGAAAAAAATACTTCGTTCTTTCTCGCTTGTTCACTAATCACCCTCACCTCAAAAAAAGCGGACCGAAGTCCTCTTTGCTTCGATCCGCTCTATCTATTTTTATCTATCGCGATCTGGCCCTTTCGGGGGTTCTTTTTTCCGCTCCCCCGAAACCGGTCAGCAGCGCATTTATGCCTTTTTGGTCTGAAGGTAGGCATCGATTGCCTTTGCAGCCCGACGACCGGCTCCCATAGCCAAAATAACCGTCGCTGCACCGGTCACCGCATCGCCTCCGGCAAAAACCCCTTCACGCGATGTTTGCCCTTTGGCTTCATCGGCAACGATACATCCCCGTTTGTTGGTCTCCAACCCCTTGGTCGTCGATGCTATCAACGGATTCGGTGAAGTTCCCAAGGCCATGATCACCACGTCACACGGAATGTCGAACTCCGAACCCTTCACTTCGATCGGAGAACGACGCCCCGACTCATCGGGCTCGCCCAACTCCATCCGCACACAACGGATGCCACGTACCCAACCTTGATCATCACCGAGGACCTCGACCGGATTGGTCAACATCTGGAATTCGATACCCTCCTCTTTTGCATGGTGTACCTCTTCGACACGGGCGGGAAGCTCCTTCTCGCTACGACGATACACGATATGTGCTTCGGCTCCCAAACGAGCTGCAGTCCGTACCGCATCCATCGCCACGTTGCCGCCTCCGACAACTACGACCCGATGCCCTACATAGATCGGGGTGTCATAATGGGAGTCATAAGCCTTCATCAGATTGGCCCGAGTCAGGAACTCATTCGCCGAAACCACACCGTTCAGGTTTTCGCCCGGAATCCCCATGAAACGAGGCAGTCCGGCTCCCGATCCGATAAATACGGCCGAATAGCCCTCTTCGTCGAGCAACGAGTCTACCGTTACCGTACGGCCGACGATCACGTCCGTTTCGATCTCGACTCCGAGCTTCAGTACATTCTCAATCTCCTTGGCCACAATCTTGTCTTTCGGCAACCGGAACTCGGGAATCCCGTACTGCAACACGCCTCCTGCCTTATGAAGAGCCTCGAAAATTTTCACGCTATACCCCATTTTCGCCAAATCGGCCGCACAGGCCAGTCCGGCAGGGCCGCTGCCGATTACCGCAACCTTCAAGCCTTTGGCTGCTGCCGGAACAACCGTTTCGCCACCATGCTCGATGCTCCAGTCGCCGACAAAACGCTCCAGTTTTCCGATCGAAACCGGCTCTCCCTTGATTCCCAAAATACAGGAACCTTCACACTGCGTCTCCTGCGGACAAACCCGACCGCAAACCGACGGCAATGAACTATCCTGTGCGATGATACGTGCAGCTTCGGCGAAATTGCCAGAACGCACCTGTTCGATAAACTGAGGTATCTGAAGCGAAACCGGACAGCTGGCCACACATCGCGGCTTCTTGCAATCCAGACAACGGCTCGCCTCGAGCTGCGCCTCCTGCACGTTATATCCGTAACAAACCTCTTCGAAATTGGTGACCCGCACCTTCGGGTCCTGCTCCCGAACGGGAACTCTCGGTATCTTATTTGCCATCTTTAATCTCCGTAATCTTTTCGGTTGAAATATCTACACTTCCGTTAGCGGTCGAGCCCGATCTTGCACACATGGCCTTCGGCCCGTTCCTGTTCGATCTTCGCCTTACGGCTCTCGATCGTCTTGTACATGCCCTGACGGCGCATCGCTTCGTCAAAGTCGACCTGATGTCCGTCGAATTCGGGTCCGTCGACACAGGTAAACCGCGTCTTGCCACCCACCGTAACCCGACAGGCTCCGCACATTCCCGTTCCGTCTACCATCAACGTATTCAGGCTGACAATCGTCTTCAGACCATATTCCAACGTCGTTTTGCATACGAACTTCATCATGATCATCGGTCCGATCGCAATCACTTCATCATATTTTTTCCCCTCTTTATCGATCAGATAACGCATCAGATCGGTCACCATTCCATGAAATCCTTCGCTACCGTCGTCGGTCGCAATGTAGACATTTCCGGCTACGGCCTTCATCTTATCGACAAAAATCAGCGTATCCTTATTCTTCGCTCCGATAATCACATCGGCCTTGACACCGTGCTCCGACAACCACTTGACTTGAGGATAGACCGGGGCAGTTCCTACACCTCCCGCTACAAACAGAATCTTCTTGGTGCGCAAAACTTCGGGATCCTCCTTCACAAACTCCGAAGGACGGCCCAGCGGACCTGCAAAATCGGCCAGCTGATCACCGACGTTCATCGAACACAATTTTTTCGTCGAAAAACCGACCGTCTGCGTCACGATGGTCACCCAACCTTCCTTCGCATCGTAATCGGCTATCGTCAATGGAATACGCTCTCCCTCCTCGTCGAGCCGCACGATGATAAACTGTCCCGGTTTGGCTGAATGAGCCACTCGAGGAGCCTCGATATCCATCCGATAAATATTAGGGGCCAGAAGCTCCTTTCTCAGAATCTTGTACATGTTTTATCTAATTGTTTAGGTCTTAGTTCTTTTCGTTATCTACGTTTTCGATCAATCCACTATGGTCGCCGCCAACCGCAGTTCCCGCAGCGGACGCGTCGGATCGTTCACAATCAGCACAATGCGGTCCATCATCTTTCCGATACCGGCATCTTTCGTATCCATCATCACTTCGAATGTCACGGTTTCGCCTGCCGCAATCTCACGATCGGGATCGAGCGTCGTCGACATCCTTGGGCCCAACTTCATGTCGCGAATGATCAACGGCTGTTTTCCTTCATTCTTCAAAGTGAAACTCCGGCGCAACTCATTCCCCGCCTTCAGGTTTCCGAAATTGTAGTATTGGGCCGAAAAAACCGCTTTCGGTGCCGCCGCGATCTCGTCTGCGGTCATTTCGGAAAAATCCTCGGTAGCCACACACGACGCAACCAAATAGGCATCCACCAACTGGCCGTCGATCCATAAGTCGACCGTATCGCTCTGCATGCCCCAAACGTCCGAGGCGGTAAAATCATATCGAAGCGTTACGGCTCCCTGATCTCCCGCCGCAATCCGCACCGATGCCGGAAGGACCGTAAAACTCGGCCGGGGTGTTCTGCACACCAACTGCACCTCAACGGGACGGTTCGTTCCATTGAAATATTCGATAGCACGAGACTTGGACTTCCCCCGTGCGACATATCCCAGATTGACCGAGGTCGTACTCAACGACAACGCTCCCACCGATACGGGATAGCGGTCAGCCGTTGTTTTCGGGCTCGGAACCACATCGCCCGTAACGCTCAGCACATCCTCTCCCCCACCGGTACTCCGAACCGTAATCTCTTTTCGGAAGGCTCCGGGGCGATCCTTGGGATTGTAAGTCACCGTAATACTGCCTTTGGCGCCGGGACGCACCGGCTCCTTGCTGAACTTCGGAGTCGTACATCCGCATCCGACCGTCACCTTTTCGATCACGATCGGGGTCTTGCCCGTATTGACAAAGTCGAACCGACACGACACCGGGCCGTCCTTCTCCTGAATCGTTCCGAAGTTCCACACCATCTTGGTAAACTGCAGAACGCTCTTCTGCGAAGCGGCCGTAACCGTATCGAACAGCAAAAACAATCCGACGACAAAAATCCAGAACCTTTTCATCTCTCGTTTATTGGATCGCAAAGTTAATCATTTTATCAGAACTTTCCACCTCCGGAATCGGGCAACGCTACAATTCGAAGCCCAGACAGAGAAACATCGCCTTGTCGGTATCGATATCCGACCCCGTAGTCGTCAACAAGTCGCCCACGATCGATCCGCTGATGCCACACCGGAACAGCTCCGGCTCGACCGCTTTGATCCGACTCCGTCCACCGGCCAAACGTACGGACGCCTCGGGATTGAGGATACGGATCATGGCAACGGCCCGGATCACCTCCTCATCTTTCAATGGAGGCATCCCTGCAAGACGCGTTCCGGGAATCGGATTCAAAATATTGACCGGAATGGAGACCGCTCCGGTCCGGCGAATCGCAAGGGCAAACTCAACTCGCTGCTCCTCACTCTCGCCCATACCGATAATTCCACCGCTGCAGATCTCCAGACCCGCTTCACGCGCCCACTCGATCGTCTGCAACTTCTCCTCGATCGTATGTGTCGTACACACTTGCGGAAAATAGGATGGAGCCGTCTCCAGATTGCAGTGGTATCGGGTTACCCCACTCTCTTTCAGCTGAAACAGCTGCTCACGGTTCAACAGTCCGAGCGACGCGCACAGTTTGATCGGACACTCCGACCCGATACGGCGATAGATGGCGCAGATCCGTTCGGCATCGGCCGGAGACAAGGCTCGTCCGCTGGTCACCAATGAAAAACGGGATACCCCTTTCGAAGCATTATGCACCGCTTCGCGCAATGCCGACTCAGCATCTACCAATGGATAGACCTCAATGTCGGTATGATGAAAGCGCGACTGCGAGCACCACTTGCAATCCTCGCCGCATTTTCCGCTGCGGGCGTTCATGATCGAACACATGTCGACGCGCTTTCCCTGATACCGGAGCCGCAAAGCGTGGGCCAACGCACACAAATCCTCCAGCGACAACGACCGCATCAGACTCAGGGCCTCGTCATAATCGGGACGGTAACCCTCCTCTATTTTCTTTTCCAAACCGGAAACGGATTCCATACGAATTTCTTTTGTTTGTTCTCCACAAAGGTACTACTTTTGACACGAATTGTTTTTCCGATCCACTATGAAAAAAGTATATTTCGTCACCGGAATCGACACCGATGCCGGGAAAAGCGTCGTTACCGGAATTCTGGCCCGCGAGTGGAATACACGCGGAAACCGGACCATCACCCAGAAATTCATCCAGACCGGCTGTACCGAACGCTCCGAGGACATCGAAGTACACCGTAGAATCATGGGATGCGGTTTGTTGCCCGAAGACCTCGACGGAACAACTTGTCCGATTCTGTTCACCTATCCGGCATCGCCCCATTTAGCCGCACGGATCGACCATCGGACAATCGACCTCTCGCTCGTCGGGGAAAGTACCGAAAAGCTGCTACAACACTACGACACGGTTCTGCTCGAAGGTGCCGGTGGATTGTTCGTTCCCATCGACGGGCTCTATAACACGATCGACTACATTGCCGAACACCACCTGCCGGTTATTTTAGTTACCACTCCCCGATTGGGAAGCATCAACCACACGATACTCAGTCTGGAGGCCTGTCGCACCCGGAACATCGAGGTCGCAGCCGTAGTCTACAACCTCTACCCCGAAAAGGATGGCCCCATAGCTGAAGACACGCGTGAATACCTGAAAATGTACTTGAAAACTTTCCATCCCGACACAGCATGGCTCGAAACGAACGATCGGCTCGAACTTTTTGAGTAAAGCGCCGTGTTGGATCGTGAACGAGACAATTCGTTCACGATCCAACTGCAGATTTACCAGAAAGAAGCCCACCCGTAGATTCGTCGGCAACACGATTTTTCAGAAAGAAAAAAGAAGAGGCGGAACCTCCCAATCGAGCGTACCGCCTCTTTCTTATTTTGGTTTCAAGCAAACGGAGCCTTTCGACCCGCTGCCCTCATCCGACCGTTCGTTAGAACAGACTTCCCCAAACGGTCAGTCCGGCTACGACGATCGAAACCATACTCATCAGTTTAATCAAGATGTTCAATGAAGGTCCGGAAGTATCCTTGAACGGATCACCTACCGTGTCGCCCACGACGGTCGCCTTGTGGTTGTCAGACCCTTTTCCACCGAAGTTACCCTCTTCGATATACTTCTTGGCATTATCCCAAGCTCCTCCCGAGTTGGCCATAAAGACCGCCAAAACGAAACCTGCACTCAAACTACCGATCAGCAGTCCCATCACACCGGCAACACCGAAAATGAAACCGACTGCAATCGGAACCACAATCGCCAGCAGCGACGGGAACAGCATCTCCCGTTGGGCCCCTTTCGTCGATATCTCCACGCAACGTGCATAATCGGGAGTCGCCTCACCCTGCAGGATTCCTTTGATCTCACGGAACTGACGGCGCACCTCGTTCACCATGCTCTGAGCAGCACGTCCCACGGCATTCATCGTCAATCCGCAGAACAGGAAGGCCATCATGGCCCCGATAAACGCCCCGACCAGAACGTTTGGATTCATCAGTGTCACCTGGAAGTAATCCATCATATCCAGAATATTGGCCTGCTCAACCGCCTTTACGGTTCCATCGGCCAGCTCCATCGTCGTCTGCCCGATATGCTGCATTCCGATCTTCACCTCCTCGATGTATGATGCCAACAGCGCCAACGCCGTCAACGCCGCCGAACCGATAGCAAATCCCTTACCGGTCGCAGCCGTTGTATTACCCAGCGCATCGAGAGCATCGGTACGTTTGCGCACCTCGGGATTAAGACCGCTCATCTCGGCATTTCCACCGGCATTATCGGCGATTGGCCCGTAAGCATCCGTTGCCAACGTAATACCCAGTGTCGACAGCATACCGACCGCTGCGATACCGATTCCATAGAGTCCCTTGCTGATGTTGCCGGCCGAGATCATATTCTCCACATCGAATCCTGTTGCACACAGATAAGAGAGAATGATCGCTACGGCGATCGTCACCACCGGAATGGCAGTCGAGATCATACCCATACCGATTCCCGAAATGATCACCGTCGCAGGTCCGGTTTCGGCACTCTGTGCGATTTTCCGGGTCGGTTTATAGGAGTGAGAGGTATAGTATTCGGTCGACTGTCCGATAATGATTCCGGCAACCAATCCGACGATCACCGAGAACGAAATACCCAACCAGTTATCGATCTGAAGCGCATACATGATCACGAACGTGAAGATCGCGATCAGGATAGAACTGCCGTTGACCCCTACACCGAGTGCACCGAGCAGCTGCTTCATCGTTGCCCCCTCTTTGGTCCGCACGAAAAAGATTCCGAGTACGGAGAGCAGGATTCCCACCGCAGCGATCAACATCGGAGCGAGAACCGCCTCCATCTGCATACCTCCGGCATAGGCCGCTGCACCGAGTGCCGCCGTTGCCAGAATCGAACCGCAATAACTTTCATACAGGTCGGCACCCATACCGGCCACGTCACCGACGTTGTCGCCCACGTTATCGGCAATCGTTGCCGGGTTACGCGGGTCATCCTCCGGAATACCGGCTTCGACCTTACCGCCCAGATCGGCTCCCACATCGGCAGCCTTCGTATAGATACCACCACCTACACGGGCAAAGAGCGCCTGCGTCGAAGCCCCCATTCCGAAGGTCAACATCGTAGTGGTGATGATCATCAGTTTCTGATCGCCCGTAGCATCGATAAAGTGATCGAGCACCAGATACCAAACCGAAATATCGAGCAGACCGAGGCCTACCACAACAAGTCCCATCACCGCACCACTACGGAAAGCGACTTTCAACCCCTTATTGAGGGATTTGCTGGCGGCATGGGCCGTCCGGGCCGAAGCATAGGTTGCCGTACGCATTCCGATAAAACCGGCCAATCCGGAGAAGAAACCTCCTGTCAGGAACGCGAAAGGTACCCAAGGATTCTGCACACCCAATCCGTAGGCTAAAAATGCAAAGAACAGAACCAAAATCACGAATACGATCGCCACGACCCGATACTGTTGTTTCAGGTAGGCCATCGCCCCTTTCCTTACGTGCGAAGCGATCTCCTGCATACGCGGAGTTCCTTCGCTCTCGCGCATCATGGCGCGGAAGAAGTACCACGCGAATCCCAGCGCCACCACGGCAGCGACCGGAACCAGCCAAAAAATAAGCGGAATGTTACTCATAACGACAAAAAAGATTAAGTTATAGTTTTAAGGTTATTCCCCACATACAGCAGCTCGACCATCCCATCCCTTCAAAAAAACATCACCCTCTTCGATCGAAAATTATAGGTTGTAAAGTTATAAAATATTGTACGATAAACCTATCTTTGCATTATAAATATTTCTTAAAAATTATGAAAAAAATTCCGAATGACGCATTGGGCCGCATCTCTCCCGAAGAGTTTATCCGTATGAAGCGGTGCCCGGTGGTCGTCGTACTAGACAATATACGGAGCATGAACAACGTAGGATCGTTTTTCCGAACAGGCGACGCTTTCGCCATCGAACGGATCATCCTTTGCGGCATCACCGGAACCCCTCCGAACCGGGAGATCCACAAAACAGCACTCGGCGCCGAACTCACTGTCCCGTGGGAGTACCAAAAGTCGACTCTCGATGCCGTTGAGCGGCTCAAGGCCGAAAATTACACACTGCTGGCCGTGGAGCAGGTCGAGGGTGCCGTATCGCTCGATCGGTGGGAGCCCGGGCCCGATTTCCACATCGCCCTGATATTCGGCAACGAAGTGGAGGGCGTACAGCAGGCCGTCGTCGATCTGTGTGACGGGGCGATCGAAATCCCCCAGATGGGGACCAAACATTCGCTGAACGTATCGGTCTCCGGAGGTGCGGTACTTTGGGAGGCATTCCGTCACTGGATACAGACAAAAAAGTAGCCGGATGCCTGCCGCTGAAACATCTCTACTTCTTCCATTCCTGCTCATCTTCGCACTCCACGAATGTGAAGAGATCTTCACGTTCCGACGTTGGATGCAACGCAACGGAACCGATCTCTCCCGTCGATTTCCTTTCTCGCGACGGTTCGTTCGCCATACCGGAAACCTATCCACTGCCGGTTTTGCTCTGATCGCTGCCGAAGAGTTTTTCTTACTGGTCGGAGCAACGTGGATCGCTAGTCAATGGGACATATCAGTAATATGGGTCTGCCTTTTTCTGGCTTTTGCCCTCCATCTTGTCGTGCATATCGTCCAATGTCTGATCATCGGTCGATACATACCCGGAATCGTGTCGACGCTGCTCGCCGTACCGTTCTGCATTTTCGTCATAATCCGGATAACCGACATCTACGCCATAGGGACGATAGTCTCGTACACTTTAGTGGGATCGTTTTTCGCAGGCATCAACCTCGTCCTGCTCCACAAATGGGTAGCAAAATACACTGCGGCTCGCATCGATCGCCCCAATCCGGATCAATAACCGCCCCGCATAAAAATTCAAAAAATCGTTGCCCTTTGTCAATTATAATCCTACATTTGTCTTACCAAACGTTTACCTATCATGTCAACCGATAACAAAACCCGAGTAGTTACCACCTATCGCCTCCAAGAGATGAAAGCACGGGGCGAAAAGATCTCCATGCTGACCGCCTACGACTATTCGATGGCCCGCATCATCGATGCAGCAGGAATCGATGTCATTCTGGTCGGCGATTCGGCCGCCAACGTCATGGCCGGATACGAAACGACCGTCCCCATGTCGCTCGAATACATGATCTACCATGCACGAAGCGTCACCCGTGCCGTAAAACGCGCCCTCGTGGTTGTCGACATGCCGTTCGGAACCTATCAGGGCAACTCCAAAGAGGCCTTGGCCTCCGCCATACGCATCATGAAAGAGTCCGAGGCTGACGCCATCAAATTAGAGGGAGGCGAAGAGATCCTCGAATCGGTTCAGCGAATTCTGACAGCAGGTATTCCCGTCATGGGACATCTGGGCCTCACTCCGCAATCAATCCACAAATACGGTACATACAGCGTCCGGGCCAAAGAGAAAGAGGAGGCCGACAAATTGGTGCGCGATGCCCACTTGCTCGAAGAGGTAGGCTGTTTCGGTGTGGTTCTCGAAAAAATTCCGGCCGAACTCGGCAAGCGGGTAAGTTCCGAACTGACCATCCCTACGATCGGCATCGGAGCCGGAAACGGAACCGACGGACAGGTGCTGGTGATCCACGACATGCTGGGAATCAACAACGAATTTTCGCCCCGTTTTTTACGTCGCTATGCCGATCTGTACACAACGATCACACAAGGGGTCAGCCAGTACATCGAGGATGTGAAAAGCGGTGATTTCCCGAACGAAAAAGAACAATACTGACCATCCGATTTACTACGGACTTTTCCAGATTTCTCTGCCGTGCGACAGCCAAAAATCACTGATCTGCACAACAAGGGGAGAAGGGATGAAGCAAAAGGAAAGGAGAAGAGCAGAAGAACAAGGAGAAAAGGACGGGGAGAGCCTATTTTCTCGAAAAGTTTTACCCGGGAATCTCTGAATAAGCCTGCAACCTGAATTTGTTTGCCTTCACCCCAATCGCTCAAGCTAAATTCCCATTAACAAAATAAAAGGAAAGGAGGAAACCTTCCGGTTTCCTCCTTTCCTTTTATTCAATACGGACTCCGTCCGCAAAACCATCACAACTAAAAAACAGGCATTGCATAAGCTCCCGTTCCGCAAATGTAACCTACCCATATATCGGACGACGGAATGTTGCGATGAACATCCGCCACATAATCCACATAGGTCACACCCGTATGCACCATCTCCTCCACGATAATCTTCCCCTCGGCAAACGGCTCTATTCCGTCTGTCGATATACAGTTGTGCAATTGATCATCCAAAGCATAGATCATCACGAACTGCTTTGCAGCGGCATCATAAACTACCGAAACATTCTTGACCCAATCATTAGCCTCATATACCAATCCCTGTTCCACGAAATTAATCTCCGATACCGAAGAGGTCGCCACATAGATATTATGATTCTTAATATAATAGAGGTAGAGTGTTCCGTCCACCTCGATCAACGATGAAACCGTTACACCCGACACCACTTTATCCGCCACTATCGTCCAATCCTCTTCGTAAGTCGCTGACGATGCGAGCACTATTTTTTTGTTCTCACCATCGGTCGACAAGGCTGCATAATAGGTCCCGTTCGACGCCTGAGTAATCACGATATTCTTGGCCCACTGCAGTTCATACGTTGCATCGAGTTTCGCCTTGTTCAAAGAGTAGACCGAAACAGGAGTTCCCCAGCTCTTTCCTCCATCCGTTGAACGAACCCGCACGATATCCGTATAGTCCTGTGCTACGTAGCTGGCAAAACCATTGGTCCCGTGTTCTGCATAAACACCATTATAGGAAAGCGAAATAAATCTCTCCGTCGACTCTCCATTAAGGAATCCCTCCGCAATATCATCTGCCTTTTCGGGCGTACCCCAGATTCCGGTTCCGGCATCTCCCGCAAACAGAATCAAATAGTCTCCCGCCGGCAGGTGGGTCGCATTATCCGTCACATAGAACCACCAATCATTCGAGCCGTCTCCCGTATATGGAACCGTCATGATCGGTTTTTTAGCGATGGTCGTTGCATAATCGGTATCCCATGCATACAGCGTAGCCGTTACCGCACCTCCTCCGAAACCTCTCAGACACAACTCGGCATAGGCAATCGTTGCCTTGAACCGCATACCCCAAGTTCCTTCGGCAAAGTCATACTGTTCTGATCCCCAATGGCGGTTATCCGTATTATCCAGAATGGCATACCACCATCCCGTTCCATTATACATGTGAGGCTCGTTCTGTACCTTCGTCGGGGTCGATTTCATGAACCATGCATCGATCGTCGCCGCATCGAGCTGTACGTACTGTACATTTCCCATTATATCGGTCCCCTCATACATCGCATAGTACTCGACATCCGACAATGGCTGTCCTTTTTGAGTAATCGCAACCTCGACCGTCTCCCCGTTGTCCGCAACAAACTCGATCGTCGCCGAGCGATCCCTACTCCGACTGTTCGCTGCCACCATGAATGACAAATCGGTTTCTTCCATCGCAGCCTTACTCTCCGTTCCGGTTACATCCGTAATCCACGGATCGCCCGATTGAATGATCTGGTACTCATAACCGATATTGGCAGCTACATGCACCATGATTACGGTATCACGATAGTTCAACTCATGTTGTAAGGGCTCGACAACAACTCCATCTCGAGCGCTCTGTGTAACAGTCAAAGTTTTGGTCTGTGAACCACAAGTAATCTTCACATTAGCTTTACGTTCATCCATGTATGACGCATTCCTTCCGACAGACAAATTCAATGTCGTAACACCCGCTTTCCCGCTGGTCGGACTTGCAATCAGCCACCCTTCTCCTCCTGAAAGATATTCGACCTGCAATGTCCACGCATCGGGAGCTTCCAGACTCAAACTCTTATTCCCCCCCGACACCAGAATATTCCACTCAGTCACTGCTTTATGCTCGGAGTCGGTCAACGCAAAATCATACGACGATGACGAATCGTCTTTTTCACATGCCCAAAACAGTCCGGACATGATCATTAGGCTTAACAATACAAGTTTTCTCATAATTGGTTTAGTTTTTAGGTGAAGTTTTGATATATTTACATTTGAAGTAATGTTATGGTTGTGCGATTCTATACCCTTTTTTACCGCTTTTCCCGCTTCCCTATACTTCCTTCGAAACCCAGCACAACACACTAGGAAGCCCTATTCTCCGAAATAAATCATAAAACATTTTACAAAAACCATTTTTTGCGTCCAAGGTAAAGATAGGGAATAATATTCACCCAATCAACACTTTCACAAAAAATACATTCCGTATTCGCCCTCCTTTTCGACCAATTTGCAACGCTATTTATTCATACGCCGATTCGAACGGTAGTGATTTTTGCCTATCTTTGCAGCGGATCGGTTCTTGACCTGCTCTCTGAGGAAAAAGATGAAAAGGGAACTCGGGTGGAATTCCCGGACTGCCCCGCAGCTGTATTGTTCCGTCAACGTTTCGAACGTCATCGCCACTGGTCCCATCGACCGGGAAGGCATCGAAACGGGAACGAGTCAGAAGACCTGCCGCTTCCGTTTTTTTGCTCCAGAGTCTCGAGGGTCAGACCAAAGAGTACCGAAAGATTATTGCTAATGAATCAAACGATCGGCACGGATTCATTCCTTTTGAATGATGAAAAAACGATACGGAATGTCGCAACGACAAAAAAATGTCCACGTTGCGGAGCTCTTTTTGTCTGTCGCCACGGCGAGATCGAAAAGTGTCACTGCACGGCCGTAACTCTCTCGCCCACCCAAAGAGAATGGCTTCGCAAAAAATATGTCGACTGCCTATGCGCCGAATGTCTGAAAGAAATTGCTCGGCTATCCTCCACGCCGGATATACAACCGGACGAAACAGTTAACCCGATTAAGAACATAACTCAGAAAACAATATGATTGGAAAAATATTGATCGCCAATCGCGGTGAGATCGCCATCCGAATCATGCGATCATGCCGTGAGATGAACATCCGGACGGTAGCCGTCTTCTCGGAAGCCGACCGGACGTCGAAACATGTCTTTTATGCCGATGAGGCTTATTGCATCGGCGGGGCAGCCTCGAGCGAAAGCTACCTGAACATCGACCGGATTCTGGAAACCGCACGGCAATGCGGAGCGGATGCCATCCACCCGGGATATGGATTTCTGTCGGAAAATGCCGAGTTTGCCCGCCGCTGCCAAGAAGCCGGCATCATCTTCATCGGCCCGCGACCCGAAACGATCAAAACAATGGGCGACAAGATCTCTGCCCGGCAGAAGATGATCGATGCGGGTGTCCCGGTGGTTCCCGGAACCCGCGAGAATCTCGAATCGGTCGAGGATGCGCGTGAGGTGTGCCGCAAGGTCGGTTTCCCCGTCATGATCAAGGCTTCGCAAGGAGGTGGAGGAAAAGGCATGAGGCTCATCCGCAGCGAGAGTGAGGTCGAAGAGGCCTACCTTGCCGCCAAATCCGAAGCACTGTCGTCGTTCGGAGATGACACGGTATATGTGGAGCGCTTTGTCGAGGAGCCCCATCACATCGAATTCCAGATCTTGGGCGACACCTACGGCAACGTCATCCACCTCTGCGAGCGCGAGTGCTCCGTACAACGACGCCATCAGAAGATCGTTGAAGAGAGCCCCTCGCCATTCGTTACACCTGAATTGCGCGAACGGATGGGACGCGATGCCGTAGCCGCTGCCAGTGCCGTAGGGTATGTCGGTGCGGGAACCATCGAATTCCTTGTCGACAAGGATCGAAATTACTTCTTCCTCGAAATGAATACCCGGCTTCAGGTCGAACACCCCATTACTGAAGAGGTCGTGGGTATCGATCTGGTCAAAGAGCAGATCTTCATCGCCGACGGTCAGCCTCTGCGCTACAAACAGTCCGACATCCGGCAGCGCGGACACGCCATCGAGTGCCGAATCTGTGCGGAAGATGCCGAAGCCAACTTCATGCCTTCTCCCGGACAGATCCGACTGCTCGTCGAGCCGAGCGGAATCGGCATCCGGTTGGACAGCTACGTCTACGAAAAGTACGAGATTCCGATCCATTACGACCCGATGATCGGCAAACTGATCGTCTGGGCCACGAACCGGCAGTTTGCCATCGAACGGATGTGCCGGGCTTTGGACGAATACAAAATCACCGGCATCAAAAACAACATCACCTATCTGCATTCGATCATGCAGGTCGACGATTTTGTTCGCGGCGACTACAACACCTCGTTCATCGAGAAACACGCCGAAGAGCTCGTTGCCGCCCACACGCCACAAGACAAAGAGGCCGAAGACATGACGCTGATCGCAGCCTTCGTCAACTATATGGTATTCATGGAGGATTCGGGTGCCTCTACGGCCGCCCCGCAACAGACCGTAACCAGCCGCTGGCGTGAATACGGAAAACGCAAAGGGGTCAAAAGCTTTTAACATAATTTAGACACAGAGAGATGGAAGTTCATATAGGAGACCGTATCGCCGACATCGAATTGTTGGAAAAGAACGGAAATAACGTACAAGTATCGATCGACGGAGAGGTTTTCAACGTCGACATGACCATGACCGACAACGGAAGCTGCTCGATTCTGCACAACGGCAAATCGTACAACATGGAGGTTCTTCGGTCCGAAAACGGAAAAAACTATAAAGTCAACTGGCTCTTCAGCTCCTTCGACGTAAGCGTAGTGGATGCTCAGGCCAAGTACCTGCAAAGCCGTCGCAGCAACGATGCCCGGCAGGACGACAACCTTTGCGCCCCGATGCCCGGAAAAATCGTTAAAATCGAGGTGAATGCCGGAGATACGGTGTCGGCAGGCAGCACGGTCATCGTCTTCGAAGCGATGAAGATGCAGAGCTACCTGAAAGTGACCGAAGATTGTGTCGTAAAAGAGATTTTCGTCTCGGAAGGCGATTCGGCAGCCAGCGGACAACTGCTGATCAAACTGGATATTTTGAAAAACACGGAGGAGTAAACTATGGATAAGGAACAGACATATCAGGATTTCGAACAACGGAACAAGGCCGCCGAGCTGGGCGGAGGCAGCGATAAACTGCAAAAACAGCACGACGCCGGCAAAATGACGGCACGCGAACGGATCGAGACCCTGCTCGACAAGGGCACTTTCGTCGAGATCGACAAATTCGTTACGCACCGATGCACGAACTTCGGAATGGACAAACATAAGATTCCGGGCGACGGCGTAGTTTCGGGTTACGGGAAGATCGACGGACGGCAGGTATTCGTCTATGCATACGACTTCACGGTGTACGGCGGATCGCTCAGTAGCGCCAATGCCGCAAAGATCGTAAAGATACAAACCATGGCCCTCAAAAATGGTGCGCCCGTAATCGCCCTGAACGATTCGGGCGGAGCCCGGATTCAGGAAGGGGTTGAAAGCTTGACCGGATATGCCAACATATTTTTCCAGAACACCATCGCATCGGGAGTGATTCCTCAGATCTCGGCCATTCTGGGTCCCTGCGCCGGGGGAGCCTGCTACTCTCCGGCTCTGACCGACTTTATCTTCATGGTCAACGAAAAGAGTCACATGTTCGTTACCGGTCCGGACGTGGTGAAAACCGTAACCCACGAAGTAGTCACCAAAGAGGAGCTCGGCGGTGCCTATACCCACAGCAGCAAAAGCGGTGTGGCCCACTTCATGGGCAACAGCGAAGAGGAGGTGCTGATGGGCATCCGCGAACTGTTCAGCTTCCTACCCTCGAACAATATGGAAGATGCCCCGAGTGTTCCCACCTCCGATGACATTCACCGCGAGGACGAACGGCTCGACACGATCATTCCGGCCGACCCCAATGTACCTTACGATGTGAAAGAGATCATCGAATCGGTTGTGGACGACCACTACTTCTTCGAAATCATGCCCCACTTCGCGCAAAACGTGGTGATCGGATTTGCACGGTTGGCGGGACGTACTGTCGGCATCGTAGCCAACCAACCCGCCTTTTTGGCCGGCGTACTGGACATCGACGCCTCGGACAAAGCGGCCCGGTTCATCCGCTTCTGCGACTGCTTCAACATCCCGCTCATTACACTGGAGGACGTTCCGGGATTCCTGCCCGGATGTACGCAAGAGCACAACGGAATCATCCGCCACGGAGCAAAGATTGTCTACGCCTATGTCGAAGCTACCGTTCCGAAGATTACGCTCATTCTGCGTAAAGCCTACGGAGGGGCCTACATCGTCATGTCGAGCAAGCAGACCGGTTCGGACGTCAATCTCTCCTACCCTTCGGCCGAAATCGCCGTGATGGGAGCGGAAGGTGCCGTAAACATCCTCTACCGCAACATGAACGAAGAGGAGAAGAAAAAGGCAATCGAAGAGTACCGCACGAACTTTGCCAATCCGTACAAAGCTGCCGAATTGGGATATATCGACGAGATCATCCTGCCGAGACAAACTCGTGCCAAACTGATTCAGGCTCTCGATATGACCCACAACAAAATTCGGAGCAATCCACCGAAAAAACACGGCAATATGCCTCTCTAAAGCATACACTTATCGAAAAAGTTGGACGGGATATACCGAAGCAGGTATGTCCCGTTTCAATTTTATTTTTCCACCTGCTCCTTTTTAATAATCCGAACGAAATAGGCCGCATCGTTTAGGATAGAAAAGATTCGCACCCTACTCTATTTGACCACTTTATTAAAAAAACTGTCTATTTTTTCATAAAAACGCAGATATAGATAATCGATATTTTTGTTTCAACTCTAATCATTTACTATCTGCTTTATGAAAAAAACCTATTTATCTATCCTGTCATTGGTCTCAATGGCATTGGTTTTCGGCTCGTGCCAACGCGACGAGCTCGAATCAGAGGTCGTAGGCGGTGAAGTTGAGGTCTCCCTCTCCGCCGGGCTTCCCTCGGGCCTGACTACCTACGGGTCCTCTCACATGGGTGGTGCTACGAATGTCAACGCCGACGAGTTTGACCTCAGATACACCCTCGAAGTCTACGACGGTGAGGAGGTCGTGTACGAAGCTACTTCAATCGTACCGCAAAATTTCGACTCTGAGAATGCCAGCTTCTCGGCCAGACTCCTCGCAAAAAAGTATAAATTCGTCCTCTGGGCCGATTTCGTGACGAACGGAACCCAAGACGACTTATACTACAACACCGCTGACCTCCGTAACATCAGCTACACCGGAAAGGTCGATGCGGCAAAATTGTCGGACGACGCAGTAGACGCCTATTATAAAGTCGTGGACGTCGACCTCACAACCGGTGGAAAACAGATCTCCGGAATCAAGCTCCAACGCCCATTCGGCAAGATCCGGTTCGTCGCTACGGATGCTCTCTCCAACGGGGTCAGCCAAGCCGAAACTCCGGCCAGCGTGAAAATCGACTTCAAGGGCGCTTCTGTCCCCTCTTCGTTCAATGCCCTTACGGGTGAAGCCAGCGGAAACATGACGGTCAATGCATTCACATTCATCCCTGCTCAGGAGGATGCCGTCGTCAGCGGTGAAACCAAAGAAAATGCATATATCCTCGGATATGCCTATTTCTTCGCTACGGAGCCCGCTTCCGCTCACGAAGTGGACGTGACCGTTTACAGCGATCCGGCAGCTACTGCTCAAATCGGCGTCCGGAACCTCTCTAAAATCCCTGTGGCTGAAAACAAACTCACCACTGTCATCGGTAACTTCTTTACCAATGAGGGTGGTATCGACATCATCGTCGAAGATGAGTTCGGTAACGAAGAGTCCGTCGATGTGGAAGATTTGTCGTATCCGGTTGAGGGTGTGCTGAATACCAATACCGGAGTTACCTACGAAACCATTGCTGCCGCCATCGCTGAAGCTAAGGACGGCGCCGTCTTGACTCTCGCTGCTCAACAATTCGACGAACTGATCGATATCAACATGGCCGTAACCCGCGCATCCGTTACAGCACCCGCTTCATTAACCATTGTAGGTCAAGAAGGTAGTTTTGTAAACGGTGCCTCCATATCGGCAGGAGATGTTACCTTGAAGAACATCGAATTCAATGGAACAGGAACATACGCTACCGTACACGTGGCCAACGATGCCAAAGTGAACCTGCAAAATTGTACGATCAATGCACCAGAAGGAACCGCCGGCCGCCCGATAGAATCGGCCATGACAATATCCGGTTCTCTGATCATCGAAGGATGTGTGATCTACAACAACGGACGTCCGGATTCTTATCTCAATCCTGCTGCCGAGAGCGGAATTATCCAAGTATTAAACAACGAGTTCAAGGATGGTCATTTGGCTGCTGAATATCAAGTAGATGTTCAAAGCGCTGCCGCCTATCCGGTAGTCAAAGGCAACACCTTCAGTGCAGAGTCCCACATCGGTGTATCCGACGCTACGGCTCAAAGCGAAGCTGTCAACCTCTCACGCGAAGTGAAACTTTTCATCAACGGAATGATCGAAGAAAATACATTCGCAGATGCAGACCAAGTCAAGGTAATCATCACTCCGCTCCCGTACGATCCTAAGAAACCCACGATCGATCTTACCGACAAGATTCCGATGGGCCCCGTTTACAACGAAACGACCGGATACGACTACATGAACATCCGGGATGCCGTCGAGGCAGCAGAAGAGGGTAACGTACTTCTCATCAGCGAAGGCGAATACGATCTCGGGGAGCCGGGACAGGCAGACGAGAAGGGTCCCAACGGATACTACCTCAAGATCGACAAAGCTGGATTGACACTTAAGGGTGAAGGCAATGTAAAGGTGTTCACCTCCCACCAAGCCGCTGCAAATATCGGAGGTACGTGGAGTCTCCAGAATCTTGTCACTGTAAAAGCAGAGAACGTTACTATTGACAATATAACCTTCTATGCCAACTACAATGAATATTACCAAGGTCCGAACAAAACCATCGAAGTCTACTCAAACGAGGGAAACAACTTCACGATCAAAAATTGTACGTTGGCCGATGCTGATGGCAAGAAAGATGCCGGTTGTCTGTACATCGGTAGTGATGGAGAGCCCACTCAGACCGCAACTGTTGAAAACTGTACATTCATCAATTCGGCAATCAGCGTACGCCCCAACACATCGGCTACGATTACCGGATGTACGTTCAATGGCATCAGAGAAACAGCCGGCTGGAATACGAGTCTGAGTGCGCGCGGCAAAGCTATTGTCACCGAATGTGGCTTTACAAATTGTGACGGAGAATATGCCTCTACCGTAGTAAATGCCTTAGGCGACGGACTCATCGATCTGGTAAATTGTAACTTCCCGAGCGACAACGTCTACTGGACCAACGACGACAACAGCATTATCCTCATCAACGGAACCTATTCGTTCTCTGGCGGAGAGGGTACCTACGAAGAGCCCTATGAAGTTTCGACTCCCGAGGACATTCTGATGATCGGCAAGTTGTATACAGCCGGATACAATGACGCAATATACAGCGCAGCATTCGAAATGACCAACGACATCGACATCTCCGGTACTCCTGTGAAGAATCTTGGTTTTATGGGCTTCCTCTTTGACGGAAACGGCCATACGCTGACCGTCAAGCTGACCTCTGAGAGCGGTGTGGGAGCCGGTAATAATGTAGGGCTTTTCGCCGGATTCAATGGTAAAGGGAACGAATACATCTACGAAGCCACGACCCCCGAAGAGCTCAACGACCCCAAAGCCTACGAGCTCAACGGTAAAAAATACATCATCAAAGGAGGATGTATCCGCGATCTGGTAATCGAAGGATCGATCTATTCAAATGCCAATGGAGCAGTTTCACCTCTGGGGTGCGGCCAAAACACCGGATACATCATCAACGTGAAAAACTATGCCGATATAACCGCCGAAGGTGACGCATATTTCGTTGCCGGAATCATTTCCGGAACCAGAGGAACAGGCCTTGTTCTCGATTGTGAAAACCACGGAACCATCACGGTCAATGGTAACAGCTCTGTAATCGGAGGTATAACATCTCAACTCTATGGAGGAAGTGCCTGCAACGGCACCTATCCCGACATATTGGCTCCTTACGCTGCTTCCGTACAGAACTGCAAAAACTACGGAGAGATTATTGCCAGTAGCAGCAGAGATGTAGGAGGTATTGTCGGACAGACGCACGGCTATGGTTATTCCAGATGTATCGTTAACTGTGTGAACGAGGGCAACATCACAGGAAACACCAACGTCGGTGGTATCATCGGCCGTCATACTTCGACAGGTGGCGAAATGCTGCTCTCCGGCAATACGAACACCGGAACAATCACCAGCGCTGACGGCACGGGCGGCCCCATCTATGGTAAAAACGATGGAACCTTGATCGATGGATCGCAAAGCAACGAATAAAGGATGAACCCTTTGACCTAAATTAGTATAAACCTGCAAACAGCCACTGACGAGAGTATCCGGTCAGTGGCTGTTTCTTTTCTCTTCTAACGGTTTTACAGCCTCTTACTCCTAAAAGTTTTCTGTCTCCGCTGCTTCCATACGGATTATTTTTCCCCGACATGATCTTCGATCATTTCTCGGTGAATTAAACCAAGACCCACAAAATGTACAAAAAACACAAACAAATGTACAACAATATAAAATTCTGCTATTTATGAAAATATATTTTTGTTACATAGCCCTATTCGTATGAAATTTCACTCATTTCTCTACATAATATCGACGCTCCTTTTCCTCTCCTGCCAAAAAAACGACAACCTCAGTCCATCCCTTCCCGAAATATACGAGAAAACCCTGATCGCCTATCTCGCCGGAGATAACAACCTCTCCGCTGAAATTGACTCCAAGATCGATGCCCTTGTTACGGGTTTTCTTGACGTGGACGAAACCCAAAACAAACTCATCGTCTTTGCCGACTATCGGGACCGAAACTCCCTCCTATTAGAGATTTCTCACCACGGTGTCACAACACTGCAAACCTTCGACGACCTCGATGCCGCCGATCCCTCCACGCTACAAAAAATTATCTCGCAGGTCTACAGCCTATTTCCAGCCAAGTCATACGGACTGCTCTGCTTCTCCCACGCCTCGGGCTGGCTGCCTCAGGGAGCCTTCTCCAACCCTTTGGAATACGATCCGTCTCGCTCAAAGTCCCTCATCATGGATGGCGACCACGAAATGTCAATCGCCGATTTTGCCAAAGCCATCCGGCTGCCAGATCAATCGAAATACGACTTTATCCTCTTCGAAACCTGCCACATGGCCGGAATCGAAGTGGCATACAGTTTACGCGACGTCTCGTCCCGCATGCTCGCCTCCTCCGCAGAGATCGTCTCGCCGGGTTTTCTGGAGTGCTACAAAAAAGATCTCAAAAAACTTTTCACAAATCCTGCCGATGTGTTCGGATTCGGCACATCCTTCTTCGATCTTTGGGACAGTCAATCGGGAGCTCGACGTTCCGCCACGGTATCGGTTCTGAACCTCGACCAACTCGATTCGTTAGCCGCCGAAGCAGGCCGGATTGTCCGACAAGGCAACCCTGTCTCAAACCCGGAAAACATCCAGCACTTCGACAGAAACCTTGTGCACATGTTTTTCGACTTGAGAGAATACCTTCTGGCCGTAACCGGGTACGACGAATCCCAACTAACTGACTTTGACGACTTACTAAAACATACCATAGAATATGAAAATGCCACACCCTCATTCCTACCCGGATACCCCTACTCATTTAAAATAGACAAACACTGCGGGCTGACCATCTACATCCAGCAACCCGAACTCGAAACGCTCAACGAAGCGTATAGGGAAACGGATTTTTATATGGATAATATGAATTAAACCTTTTCTATCATGTTTACTTATCATAAGAAAAAGCGGCAAAATTATAAAAACGCCTTCATAGAGTATAAGTAACTTTGAATATCGGTGTGAATTATAGAAACTGAAATGTCCTAATTATGCTCAAACTACTCAAATATTTGTTTTCCTTCTTGCTTTCGATACCCCTTATACCCCTTTCTGCCCAAATACAAAATACAGACAATCTGTTCCACTACGAAATGGGAAAGAGCTCGATCGATACATCGCTGCTTAACAACCTCATATCGAAACAGAACCTCAAGAGCTTTTTCGACGAACTAAAAAATTCGACAGAGATCTCCATCAAAAAGGTGGAAATCACCTCGTCGGCCTCCATGGAAGGCGACGTCATCAGCAACAAAAGGCTCAACCAGAAACGTAATGAAACCGTAAAAACCGCCTTGATGCAGATGTCGGGCATTCCCGACTCGCTGATTGTCTGTGTGGACAAGGGTGTAGCATGGGATGAGTTGCGGGCCGTTGTCGACACATCGCACATGCCGTACAAGGAAGAAGTCTTGAATATCATCGACAACCAGCCCGAAGAGACATGGAAAAACGGAACGCTGGTCGACAGTCGGAACAGTCGACTCATGATGCTTCGCAGCGGAAATCCGTACAGATACATGAGCAAAGCCTACTTTCCGCTTTTCCGATATACGAAAATCAAGATCGTCTACACCGGGGAGTTGAATTACGCCGAAGAACAGGAGATGCCCAAAGCGAAGGACAACTCCTCGTTGGTCATCGAAATCGAGAGAGATTCGACCGACTTGGCGCAATCACGGATTACCCCCGACTCCTCGGCCTCGGACAAACCTCAAGAGAGCGTGGAAACGATAAAAACCGGTTGAATCTGAGGTAACCGTTGTCGAGCAACAGTCGACCGGAACCGAAAAAACTCAGGAAAAATCCGTTCCGTTCCTCGCTTTCAAGACCAATGCCCTGCTGCTGGGCGCCGGAATCGCAAACCTCGGTGCCGAAGTTCGGCTCACGGACCGTTTCTCGCTCGATTTTCCGGTGATTTACAGCCCTTACACCATCAAAAACGATTACCGTCTCAGGGTTATGGGATTGCAACCGGAGTTCCGATTCTGGTTGAAAAACTTTACGCAAGGACACTTCTTCGGTCTGACCGGCAATTTCGCGTGGTTCAATGTCTCCATGTCCAACGACAACCGCTACCAAGATACCGACAACCGCCCACTGATGGGATTCGGTGTCAGCTACGGCTATTCGTGGAGAGTTCACCCCTCGCTCGCCATCGAATTCACGGCCGGTGCTGGATACGCAAACATACACTACGATGTCTTCTACAATGTCCACAACGGAATACAATACAACTCCGGCGTCAAAAACTATTGGGGCCTGACCAAAGCCGGCATCAGCATAGTTTACATTTTAAATCATAGACGATAGGAGGAGATGCTGATATGAAAAAGATATTACTCGCAATCGTAACCCTGCTGATGCTCACTCCAGCGTGTGAATCGGTTCACGAATTTCCTGAAGAGCCCGGAGTCGACCCTTCGCTTATCGACGTCAATCTCTCGGTGGTGATCGACATGAATCTGAATGACGAGGATCCGATTACCCAGACATACAGAAACATGCTTGGCGACAACTACGACATCCGATATATCGTCGAAATCTATGAGGTTACGGACTCCTATGCCGAAACAATCGGTCATCGGATAAAAAGAATCGAAAAAATCGAACAAACCATCATCGAAAACGGAACTTACAAGATCGATGAGGATGTTCAACTGCATGCCGGCGTGTACAGCGTAATGGCTTGGGTCGATTTCATCAAAAAAGGGACAAACCAAGACTACTACTACAACACCGCCAACCTCCATGAGATCCGGGTCAATCTGATCGATGGCAAATACAACGGATACGATGCCACGAAAGATGCCTTTTCGGCCCAGAAGAACATGGATCTCATCCCCTATGCCAACGACCGGTTCGTGCAATACAACATGGAAATTCCTGTCGAACGCCCGTTTGCCGTCTATCAGGTCATTACTACCGACCTCGCCAAATACAAGAGTGACTTCTCGTCAAAACCCTACTCGTCGATCAGGCCCTCTCTCACCAATGCGCAGTATGGACTGTATTTCCCGATGGGATACAACGTATATTACGGTGTTCCTGACGACTTCCGGGCAAACGTTTCGTTCGCTCATGAGGTGGTAGAAACCGTTGAGGGTGAAGAAGCCATCGTGGCCTCGGACTATGTATTCGTCGACAAAAAGGATACATTCTACTATCTGAATTTCAGTATAAACAATGCGGAAGACGCCCTCATTTCAACGGTAAGAGACCTGAAAATAAATCTTCAAAGAAACAGACTGACCATAATTAGAGGCGAATTTCTGACACGGGATATCGATGACGGTGAAATTGGCATCGATCCCAGTTTCGACGGTGAAGAGATCGTCGTACCCATCGGATAATTCGAGTTCAATGAAAAAATTTGGCTGCATGAAGAATATAGGTACCTTTTTAACAATAGCTGCGGTTGCTTTGGCAGCAGCATCGTGTCGTTCCGAAACGGAAACAATTGACGATTGTCCGGAAATCTCCATAACGGTCGGTATCCCCGACCCCATGGACGCTTACTCCAAGGCGCCGCTCACTACCACTGATGCGTTCTCTCATCTCGGCGGAGCCATGACCGTGGATCCCGCCTCGTTCGATCTTCGTTATATTGTTGAAGTATGGAGTAACGAGGATACGCCTCAACTGCTGCATAGAGAAACTAAATGCGTGGACGACAATTTCGTTGCCACCACGGTCTCCTTCAAGATACGGATTCAATCGCTGCCCTGCAAACTGGTCTTCTGGTCCGATTTCGTAGAGCAAGGCAGCTCGAACGACCTGCATTACAATACCGCAAATAACCTCCAAAACATCAGCTATTCCGACCAGATAACCTCAATCGGCGATCTGGCCTCTGACGATATTGACGCCTATTGTGCTGTCGTCCCGATCGAATCGGTATCGAACGACCAAAAACGGCACATCACCTTGAGGAGACCCTTCGGGAAACTGCGTCTGCTGGCTACGGATCAGGTCGAAGGCGGTGACATCGAAGGAGTAAAACCGATTGTAGCCACGATTGATTTTAAAGATGTACCCGTGGCCGACACCTACAACGTCCTGACCGGACGGACCTCCGTCAACGAAAAAACCGACTTCTCGAAAAAATTCGATTTCAACATCATTCGAGAGAATGCCTTGGTCAACAATGCCTCATACGATGCCTATCTGTTAGGTTTCGACTACCTTTTCGTAACCGATCAAGCGCCATCGTATGCACTGGATGTTACGGTCTACGGTGACGAGGCCAAAACCTTCCCGCTCGCAACGAAAAATCTCTCCGGAATCCCCATATCGGTGAATAAACTCACTACCGTAATAGGTGTATTCTATTCAAGTCACGGAAGTGTAAATATCATCGTGAACGACGAATTCGACAACAAAGAAACAGCCTCATACAATTGATAAATTAAGACAATATCTATACCCGATAAAATCAACATATCAGAACACAAACATTTGATAACAAGATAAATATGTAGACAGAACCTATAAAACAGTTAACACAAACAGCGTTTGCTATTATTCGGATGGCCTGAAACTTAGGAAATTCAACAACCAATACACGAATAAGCGAGTAAATGCCTGCGTTTTGCGCAGGTGAGACTTGTCTGTATTGGTGGTTTCCTAAGACCCTAGGCGTAGATCGAGTTTCATCTGCGCTTTATACATCGGAAATAGGCTTTACTCTCATCGACTGTTTTCGCAAAAAAACACAGCTTTATGAATGACAAAGTCCTTGAATCTCAATTCGATTCGATTTATTGTACATACCCTATCCAAACTTTTTATCTCGCAGTGTAACATATGGATCAAAAAATGGACGGGGAGTGTCATGTATGTAAATCCATATTCCCTTCTTTTGTAGACACATACGACGGTAAAGTCGGAGAAATTCTCAGACTGTACTCTGAGGAAATGTCCATGCTTGTCTTCGTGTTATCGGGAAGTATAAACTTGTTTACCTCCTTCCCATACATCAAAGGACACATGAAAATTGATAAGAAAGGATTCTTCTTATCTCCGATGGGAGAAGAAAATGGAATCCAATCACTCACAAATGACACTAAATTACTGATATATAAATTTAATCCTGACACCTTTTATTGTATCCGCTATTTCCTAAACCAACTTAATGCCCCTACGGACAAACCAAAAGTTCAAAATATCTATGTACTACATCTTAATAATCCACTACACGAATATCTGATCTCGCTACACCAGCTCTTAAAAATAAAAAAATACTGCTCTCACTTTTATGATATGATGGCTGAAGAGATTATCATCTTCTTGAACGAATTCTATTCAAAAAAAGAATTGTCCGCTCTTTTCAGTCCCATTCTCGGACACGACTCCGAATTCAAAAGCTTTGTGTATGCAAATTACAGAAAAGTCAATAACGTAAAAGAACTGGCAGAACAGAAAAGTATGACAATGGTTACCTTCAACCGACATTTTATCCGTGCATTCGGTGTATCTGCTGCCAATTGGATCCGTGAACGCAAAAAAGAAGAGATCAAAAGAGACATCATGCTTACAGATCTGAGCTTTACAGAACTGGCCTTCAAATACAACTTCTCTTCATCGGCCTATTTTACCATATTCTGCAAAAACAATTGGGGGAAAACCCCCAGTGAACTCCGTTTCAATCAAGAATAGCACTTTAGCTCCCGTTACCGCTCACGATTAAAACCATAAAATTATGTCAATTATTCATAAAAAACACCTCGTCAGAACATCGTATTTTTAATTGATTTTATGTAAAAGCTATGATTCGTCCTCGACACCTGTTATGTTATATCGTCTTCTCAGCCGTACTCTGGTCGTGCAAACAAACGGAACCAGACTACGAAAATGCCAATGGCATGGCAACATGTCACATCACCGCCGGCATTCAAAACGAAATCCAGACCTATGCTTCCGAGCAAGGAGGTATTATCAACGTCGATAAGGACACCTACGATCAACGATATATTCTGGAAGTATACGATGGTGATGACTGTGTCTATCGCGAGGTCAAGATTACAGAAATCGGTGACTACACAGACTTCAACGTAAGACTGCTCGCTAAAAAATACACATTCGCCTTTTGGGCCGACTTCACTCCCAACAATAGTCTGGAAGACAATCTGTACGTCACGGCGGCTGGATTAGACAACATAACTTACAATAGCGGGGTCGACCTGAACCGCCTTTCGGATGATTGTGCCGATGCCTATTGTTGCATCAAGGAGATCGACCTGACCAATTCCAGTCAAAAGATCTCGAACGCTCTGCTAAAACGGTCTCTGGGCAAAATCCGTTTCCTTGCTACGGACACGCCGCAAGAATCCACACCGGTTATGGCGACTATCCGACTGTACGGAGAGACCATACCCTCATCGTACAACGTATTAACCGGAACCGCAGCAGGCTCTCTGACCGCCAACGATCTGCACTTCTCGATCATGCCCGAAAAGACCTCGATCAACCATACTGAAACGGTCGGATACCTGCTCGGATCACTCTACCTCTTCGCCGATACGCAGGAGAGAACCTATACAGCAACCGTCACCTCCTTTGCCGACGAGGGCATGGCGGCCCAAATAGGAGAACGAACCTTGGAACTTCCCGTACGGACAAATAAGCTGACAACGGTGGCCGGAGGCTTTTTCGACCGATGAACCCATAGAGTTATTCAAACAATAAATAAAGTCTTTACCTCCGATTATTCAACACAAAACTATTGACTAAAAAATTACCATACAAAAACTGCAAAACCAATTTACAACTACTCATTTAATTATTACTTGCATTATGAAAAAGCGCAATTTACTTATTCTGTCGTTAATGACGACGACGCTGCTTCTAAGTTCGTGCCAACGCGAAGATATGGGCGCGACAGAAAGCGGAGAGGTCAACTTCACGGTGACTGCCGGAATTCCCGCGGGAATCGCTACCTATGCCGAAGATGCATTCTCGCATCAGGGCGGTGCCATCAACGTTGACCCCACGCAGTACGATCTGAGGTACATCCTCGAGGTATATACAGAGGACGAAAATCCGGTTCGGGTGTATCGTAAAACCGCTATCGTGCCGGATGACTTCTCTTCGGACGTTACCTTCTCAGCCCGTCTGGTTGCGAAAAAATATAAATTCGTATTCTGGGCCGATTTCGTAGAAGATGGCAGCACCGAGGATACCGAAGGTTTGCACTACAACACCGATCCTCTGACCCAAATTTCCTACAAAGACGGCGTGTCACTTGAGGATCTGGGAACCGACATGATCGATGCATACTACCATGTAGAGGAAGTAGATCTCACCAAATCCCAAAACATCGAAGGCATTCTGTTGCATCGTCCCTTCGGCAAAATCCGTCTGATCGCCACTGACCAGTTGTCGGATGGAGCCGTCCAGAGCGAATACCCGGCATCGGTAAAGATCGACTACAAACAGATCAAAATTCCAGCATCTTTCGATGCCCTCAACGAAAAACCGCTCGAAACCACGCTCACAATCGGAGATATCACGTCGACTACCACTGTAGAAGATGCCTTGGTCAGCAACAACACCTACAGCGGTGCATACCTGCTCGGCTATCACTATATCTTCGCTACGGACGCCACTTCGGCCTACGAAATGGATGTGACCGTTTACGACCAGAGCAACAACGTGATCGGTAATCGCAGCCTCTCCTTGATCCCGGTAGAGAAGAATAAACTGACCACCGTGATCGGTAATTTCTATACTAACGAAGGTACGCTTCAAGTTGTCGTGGAAGATCCGTTCGACGCACCGGAAATCGAAATGCCGGTTCCCGTATCGGTCAGCAATCAAGAATCTCTGTTCGATGCCCTTGAAAATCAAGAACCAAATATCACGCTCACGTCAGATATTGACCTCGACTCGCCCATCTCGATTGCAAGCGGAGCCACGGAAATCAATTTAAACGGCAACATCTTAACGTCGAGCCTTTCGAATGTGGATCTTGTAACCGTATCGGACGGTACACTCACGCTGAAAAACGGTTCGATATCGACAATGAATTACGACGATATAAACGGAGGTTTGGTGGCAGAAAACACTGGAACACTTATTTTGGATAACGTCGATTACAAAACAAGTGGTACGGGTCTGTTCTTGGAGGGTGAAGGAAGCGTTGTGGTGAAAAACTCAACCATTTCAGCCGGAGCCTACTGTGTAACCTCAAACGCATCGAATCCGGCACAAAACATTACGGTGACTCTGGAAAACTCCACGTTCACTAGTAGTGACCCGATATTGCTCAACATTCCGTCCAACATCACGATCGACAACTGCGAAATGACAGGAACCATGCACGGTGCAATCATCCGAGGCGGTACGGCCAAGATAAGCAACAGTACTCTGACCTTGGTTTACAACGATAAAGACTACACAGAATTCGCAAGCTACTTCGTAAAAAGCAACTGGGGTAGCGGTAACATGGTCAACCTTGCTGCCCTGACAATCGGCAACAAGGCACCTTCGGCATATCAATACCCCACGAACGTAACCCTCGAAAATACAAAACTTGTTCTGGATGGCACCTATGGATCATACTTCCCCGCACTGTATGCCTACGCCAACCAAGGCGAGGGACTTGGTGTTACGCTGAACTACGACGAGTCTTGTGAATTCGGAGGTAAAGATGTCTACGGAAGCGAAAATATCGTCGTAAACGGTAATCCTGTGACTCCAAACGAATAATTACCGAACAAGGTTAGCTGATCGTTTCATTTAGGACTTCCGTGAATATAGGCTTACACATGGGGCGGTTATTACCATGTCATGGCCTTGTCTGACGGAATCCATCCAAGATCCTTCAGCGGTGAGGTAACCACTTACTTCACCGCTGGTTTTTCCCAACTGAATGAACACACATACAAATCAGGAACGTTCAGAGGAAATGTAACGAAATCGCCGTTTTCTCGACGCTTCAAAATGATCTTTCCGCTCTTCTCGAGAAGGGTATTTTCAAAGCTGAAACGACTCGGCCAAAAACAGGACAAAAGGGGTGATCCCGCTGTCAGATACCAATACAACAATACTTTAAACCGTGAAAAACGGGCTGCAAAAATTGCAGCCCGTTTTTTTAACACCTCGATTTCCCGTCTTATTCTGGACACATCTCAACTACAATCTATCACAGATTCCAAAACTAACTTTATTGCTCGCGTTCGTTATAATCACCGTAAAACGATTATCTACTAAACTAAAGGGGCCGGGTATTTCAGACCGGCTCTCTCCCTCGCAATACCCAAGCCGCTCATCCGTTTGAAGCCTTCTGCAATCCATCTTCCGATCGCGTAAAAGCAAATCAACAGAATATAGCAAAGCAAACGGACGATCCGAAAAAACCTCTCCCTTCGTTCATAAACGTCATCAAAGCATCATAAAACAGGCTTCTTCACCTCCCGGATCAGCCATACCATATAAAGCCACACGACGATCAATACGGCCATCGCAGCACTTTGCGTTCCGAACCACCCGGATACAGCACCCAGAATCGGAGGGAGCACCGCCCCACCTGCAATCCCCGCAATCAGCAGAGCCGACACCTCGTTGGCCCGATCGGGCCGCCGTTGCAACGACAGCGAGAATATGATCGAAAAGAGGTTGGCATATCCGATTCCGAACACAACGACGCTAAACAGGATAAACCACAAATTACCCGTCAAAAGAACCAAAATCAATCCGGCCAACGCAATGTAAACACTGTATGCAAAGAATTTCCGTTCAGGATACTTCATCAGCAAAATACCGCCACAAAAAGCGCCGAGCATACGGGCAAAAAAGTAGACGCTGTTGCCCAAACCGGCATCAGCTCGCACAAGCCCGCAACGCTCCATCAAAAACTCCGGGAAGGTTACGTTCACACCCACATCCGCTCCGACAAGCACCAGAATCCCGATGAAATAGAGGGTTATCCGGCGGTCGCGAAACAGTTCGAACGTGGCCCGAAACGAAATCTCGGCACGCTCCTGACGCACTTCATCGACCTTGGTAAACCACAACCAGACCAATGCCAGCAACGACATTCCGGCATAGATCGGAAACACCAGTTTCCATCCGAACACCGTTCCCGAGGCCCATGCCACGATAAACGGCCCGACGAATGAGCTGATCGCTTTGACAAATTGTCCGAGCGTAAGCGTTCCCGTCACCTTGCCACTGCCGACCACGTCGGTCACCAAAGGATTCAATGACACCTGCAACAGCGTATTGGCCATACCGAGCAATCCGAACGCGACCATAGCCGACGCAAAATCATAAACCACCAACGGCACAACCATCGCTATGACATGCAACAGGAAACTCAGCAGCACCGTATTTTTCCGCCCGATGCGATTCATCAACATACCGGTCGGCACCGAAAGCACCAGAAACCAGAAAAAACAGGACAACGAAAGAAGGTTTGCCTGCGTATCGCTCAGACTGGAAAAATCTGCCTTGACATTACTGGTTCCCACCCCAATGATGTCGACAAAACCCATGATAAAAAACCCGAACATAACGGGAAGCAACCGGGCTAAAGAGAACTCTTTTTTCATGTGGTATTATTTAACTCGTTAATCAATCGAAATACACCTGCGACAATACATTATTTGTCGCCATAAATCAAAACAGGCTAACGATCCGCATTGTTTTTCGCAACAGCAGCCTCCAATGCCTCGATCATAATATGAATCACCTTAATATGAATCTCTTGAATACGGTCCGAATGTGGTGCTACTGGAGCACATATCGCAACATCCGCAATCTCGGACAATCGATTCACACCTTTAACCGTCAGAGCCACCACCTGTATACCGCACGCTCTGGCCCGTTGTGCCGCTCGTACTACATTTTCCGAGTTGCCGCTCGTACTGATCGCCAGCAGCACATCTCCCTTGCGACCAAATGCCTCGACCCATCTTGCAAAAATATCGTCAAAACTGAAATCGTTACCCACACAGGTCATGTAGGCCGGATCGTTGATCGCCATCGCCGGATAGGGACGACGATCGCAACGGAACCGTCCGGTCAACTCTTCGGCAAAATGGGTTGCATCGCAGAGCGATCCGCCGTTGCCGCAACTGATAATCTTTCCTCCCGACAACAAGGCTTCAGCAAAAATTTCGACTGCACGCTCCATCGCCCCTGCAGTCTGGGGATCCGAAACAAACGCATCAAGGATACGTTCCGCTTCGTGTAAACTATTTTCTATAATTGTCTTCATAAAAATTACTCGTTTACCAGACATGCCGCCACGGACAACGCCGCATAGTCTCCGATTTGTTCCCCCAGCGCCGCCGGCAGTATCCGACACACGCGACGGGCATGCGGCAAGGCCTCGCGTTCTATTTCCTGCAAAACGTACGGTTCCATCATCTCCCGGTTGCGGGCATAAATACTTCCTATTACAATCGCTTCCGGATTCAACAGATCTATAACCATGGCAAGGCCACGCCCGAGATAGGTCGCCGAAATCCGATAGATCTCCCGTGCCAGTTCATCCCCCTCCGATGCCGCTACCGCCACCTTCTGTGCAGTAATCCCGTCGAGCTCCTCTGCCGCACACCACGGCACACGCTCTCCCATCTGCAACCGTTCGCTGACCTTGAAGCGGGCCAGCTGGGCAATGCCTCCGCCCGAAGCGAACCCCTCGAACGAACCGCACTTGCCGTATCCGACCGGTCCGAACGGGGACAAACGGATGTGCCCCAACTCTCCGGCATTATCGTTCGTTCCGGCGTAGAGTTTACCGTCGAGGATCAATCCGGCCCCCAGACCCGTTCCGAAAGTCAGAAAAACCATATTACGCAACCCGCGTCCCGCTCCGAAACGCCACTCGGCCAACGCACACGCATTGGCATCGTTATGGATTCCAGCCCGGATACCGAACCGGTCGCTCAACATCTTCACGATGGGAATCCCGTCCCAGCCCGGCAGATTCGGCGGTGACATGACCCCCCCCGTCCGGCTGTCGAGCGGACCGCCACAGCTGATTCCGATCGATGCGGTATTTTCGGCCGTCAACCCATATCTCGACATTAGGCTCTCGGTCTCCGCAACAATTCGGGCGATCGTCTCATCCACTCCGGCCGTCGGAAATTTCACCTTCTCCACTATCGTCAACTCACCGTCCGACTCACGACCATAAATCACGGCACACTTCGTCCCGCCTATATCGACCCCCAATATATTATATTCCGCCATACGAAACTATTTTTTTACGGGATAGATTCCCGTCTTCGACAACAATTTACGATACTCCCCGAGATCGAAAGGCGCCTTACCGTACAAATAATGATTCTGCCGTACACCCTCTTCGGTCTCATAACGGATCTGTAAAATACCCTGCCCCTCCATCACCGGAAGTTGAGCCACCTCGGATTTTCCATTCGCCTCGACCGAATAGTCTCCTTCATAAAGCTGACGTCCCGTCGCGACATCCGTAACGACAACATGCCCCGACACCGGACGACGCGTATCGTTTACGGCCCGGAGCGGATATTTCCCCTCTACAGGATCATTGATCAGCACACAGACGTTCGACTGCACGTTGGAAATAAACCGATAGGCCAACTTGGGCGAGTTATAGTAATCGGCCACTGCATCCGAAATGATCGGCCACCCGTCCCGTACGTTCCACCAGATAATCCCTGTCTTCCCGTCAAACTTGTTACCCCGCCACATCTCGACAAAGAACTTCATGGCTTCGGCCTGTACGACCTGCGACGCGAAGATAAAATCGTCCAACTCCTCGGGCACTGATCCGAAAAGCAACGTCACCTGATTCAGCATCAGATTGTTCCGGTCATTGGTCTGTCCCCACACTTCGAAACGTCGGGTCGACTTGGTCAGCCATTCGTCGTTCCACTGACGCCCTTCGCTCCACGGGTATACTGCATCCGGGGTCATCATCCGCTCCAACGAGCTTCGGTTCGGACATCCGTGGTATCCGATCTCACTGACAAAGGTACAGGCCGCAGCCGTGTAGAACGGATCCTTGTAGTAACCGCGCGGCCCCCACAGATGGTTCTCGGGCAGATACTGATCGGCACTCCCGTGCTCCCAAACCGCCTGACTGTAATAGGGCGAACTGGGCAGATAGGGCCGTGTCGGATCGAACTCATACAACACGGAAGGGATCACCTGCCGTGTCACCACATCCCGATTGGGGTTGATGTTGAACGGAACCAACGACCAGCGCAATGCCGCATCGTCCTCGTTGTTCCCGGCCCAAAGCACCAGCGAGGGATGGCTGCGAAGTTTCACCACGACCGACGTTACCTCCTCCTCTATGGCCCGGGTAAACTCCTCCCGTTGGGGATAAAAGGTACACCCCATCGTAAAATCTTGCCACACCATAATTCCGTTCTCGTCGCACAGGTCGAAAAAGTGATGATCCTCATACACGTTGCCGCCCCAACAACGGACCATATTGCAATTCGCATCGACCACCAACCGCATCGCATCATCGACCAACGAAGCGTCGCGGCTGTGCAATGCATCAAGCGGTACCCAGTTCGTTCCACGCACGAAGATCCTCTCCCCATTGACGATAAAACAGAACTTTCCGGGCTCCTCCTCCAAATGGATATCCGACAGCTCGAGTTTGACCGTCCGGATGCCGATTCGCTTGGTATCCGTATCGAGCAGCGAGCCGTCGGCATCCAACAGTTGTGCCGTGGCTTCATATAACGCCGGATCGCCATACCCCCGCGGCCACCAGAGCGCCACGCTGTCCAATGCGATGATATGCCGGCCCGCATGTGCGGAAAGCAGCTGTTCGCCCTGATAGACCTCCTTGCCGTCGCGGCTCATCGTAAAGACGATCTTCGCCTTATCCAACTTTTCAAACGGCAACCGGGTCTGGAAATCAACGAACACCCGAGCCCGATTGTGATCGGTATCCACTTCGGCCGTCATCCAATGCACATCGACGATACGTGCCGGATTCACCGTCCGCAGCTCCACGCTGCGCCACAGACCGGCACTGACCAAACGGGGCATGATGTCCCATCCGTACATGTGGGGCGCCTTGCGCACGAATACCGACTCCTCCGACGGGAAATTACCGATACTGAATGTCCCCAACAGATGATTCTGCCCCTCCAGAACCGCCGAACGCAGGATGACCTGCAACGTATTCTCTTCCGTTTCGTTCAAAAAATCCGTCACATCGAACCTACGCTCGATCAACATATTTGCCGAAGAGCCGACATGTTTTCCGTTCACCCAGATCTCGGCAATGCAGTCGATTCCCCCGAAAAAGAGCTCGGCTCGCTGTCCGGCTTCGAGCTTCGGAGAAGGGAAAGTCCGGCTGTAACACCATTGATACCCTTCGAAGCGGCGCAATCCGTTTACGTTGCTGCCGATCATCGGATCGGGAATCACACCTGCCGCAAAGAGGTCAAGTTCCACGTTACCCGGTACCTGCGCAGGCACCTGCTCCATGCAATCCTGTACCCGTTCGAAATCGGCCGGATCAACAACTGCCGGATCGGGCTGCGGCCAATAGAAGAGTTTCCACGTCCCATTCAGAGAAATCGTCTCTCCATGCGCCTCAAAACCGCTTATTCCCCATAAAGTGAACAGCGACAAAAGAAAGCCAACGCACTTTTTTATACTCATAGCCCGATAGTTATTCGTTATTAAATATTCCTTTTCGGCAGATATTTCGTTAATCTTGTCGGAACCGAAGTTCGTGCACACCGGCCCCCAGCTGCTGCTCTTTGCCGCATGCAATCACGGTCGCCGTCGTATTGTCCGGAATCTCCACCTTCAGCGTCACACGGTTACCCTCACGACTCCATTCGGAACGGATCATTCCCTGTACCGAACGATACTCGCCTTTCACCCAGTCAAGCCCCTCGACAAAATGGGGTGTGATAAGGATATGGCGGAATCCGGGCTGCGCCTCGTCGTAATTGATCCCCGCCAGCACGTTATACATCCACGCACTGATGTCGCCCAAAAAGACGTGGTTGATCGATGCATCGCGGAATTCGGGCGAAAGCACCCACGTCTCGCCCAACGTCGTAAAGCCTTGTGTGATCCACCAACCCCACGAGGGCGCATCCTCCTGCGTCGCCATTTTGTATACGGCATCGACATAACCGTACTTGGTCAGCATACGCGGCACGAATTTGCTGCCCAACATGCCGAAATCGAGATGATAGTCGCTCTGTTGAACCGATTTATAAAGGTTGTCGGCCACCTTCTGTTCATCACCTTCGGGAACAATCCCCAGAGCAAGAGCCGTAGCCAGTGCAGCCTGCGATCCGTTGGCATAGAGAGCCGAATCAGCACGGTAGTATTTCTCGTTGATCTTGTTACGCAACGTCTCGGCCTTTTGGCGATAAGGCGCCGCATCCCGGCCGGTCAACTCCGCAAAACGTGCCATCAGCACATAGTCCAAATAGTAGAAACACGGTGAGGTAAACTGCGTCGGAGTCTGCGTCTTATAGGGTACCCAATCGCCGATGCCGTAGGTCACCAATCCGTCCTGATCCTCACGAGCTCCCAAAAAGGCCAGATATTTTTCACAAACCGGGAAGATCCGTTCGATCGCCCGGGTATCGCCGTAATAGTTGTAAAGCGCATTCGGAATAATAAACATCGCCGCATCCCAAACCGGACCGATCCAATCGCTGTATCCCCAACCCGAACTCGGAATGATTCCCGCAATCTGTCCGTTCTCCAACTGGTTGTCTTCGATATCGGCCAACCACTTTTCGTAAAAACGGATTCCGTCGAAGTTGAGCAACCCCAGATCGACCGACACATGGGCGTCAGCCGTCCAACCGTTCTTTTCGCGTTGCGGGCAGTCGGTCGGAATACTCATCAGGTTCGACAGATAGGAGCGGTTGGTTGCCGCCCATATCTTGTTCAACAGTTCGTTCGAACAGCTGAACTTACCGACCGGTTCGACAGCCGTATGCATGCAGAGTGCCGTCAGGTTCTCCTTGCCGAGTTTCACCGGGCGATCGGTACGCACCTCAACATATTGGAAACCGTGGTAGTTGAAATCGGGTGTAAACGTCTCGGGCTCTCCGCCCCGGAGGGTGTAGACATCGGTCTGGAACTCATGGCCGGGTTTCGGGAAGAAATAGATATTGATATTACCGGGTTCGAGGCGTCCGGACTCCTTGAGCAGCTCTCCGTACTGCATCGAGACGACCGTCCCGCGTTCGCCCTGTATGTTCAACCGGGCTACACCCGCCATGTTCTCTCCGAAGTCGAACACATGTACCGTATCGCCGAACGAACGGACATCGACCGCTGCGATTTCCCGCACACCGATTCCGGGCATAACCTGAGCCACAAGCCTCGGCGAGGGGGCTTCGGTCTCCACTGCCGGATTCCAGTTCCGGTCATCGAACCCGGGCTTGTCCCATCCCGGAAACTCCAACCGTGCATCGTACGTATCGCCGCTGTAAATATTGTTCTGCACGTATGGGCCGGTATTGCACTTCCAGCTACCGTCCGAAACGATCACCTGTTTCGACCCGTCGGCGGCCACGATGTGCAGTTCGCAGATCATTCGCGCCCGGTTGCGCCACCGTGCCTTCTCGAAATCCCACGTCGCCACGCGCGGATCCTCGTTATAAAACCCGTTCCCAAGGACTGCCGCCAAAACGTTCTCCTCTCCGGCCACGAGCAGATCCGTCACATCATAGGTGCAATAGAGATTCCGCTTGTCGTAGTGGGTATATCCCGGCTCGAGCCGATTCTGCGTTACGGGCTTTCCGTTCAACGTCAGTTTACCGTACGCTGCTGCACTCACATACAATCGGGCATAATCGATATCCGACCCTGCTACAAACGACTTCCGCAACATCGGCGCCGGAGCGAACTGTTTGTCGTGCTTGTCTGTAATCCAACGGCCCGTCCAATCCGACACCTCTCCGAACGCTGTTTCGAAACTATCTATCGGCGATACGACAATACGGCCATCTTCGTCCCATGCCGTTGTTCGCCAATAATATCGGGTAAACGGTTTTAAAGAGACATCCGGTGTACACGCCGCAAAGCTGTTTTCCGATTCCATCTCCGGAGAGTTCCACACATCTCCTTCGGCCAGAGAGTCAGCCAGCAATGCTGCCGACGAAGCGATCTGCACCCGACAACGGGCCTGTTCGAACGCATCGTCTCCCGTATATTCCCACGTGAATCGGGGTTGCGTACCGGCATCCAATCCAATCGGCGACACGCTATACTCGCAACGCATATTCGTAATCGCCGGACTACCCGCCTCTTGACACGACATCAACATAAATACAGAGCATACGGACATCGACATGCCGACAGTCCACTTCCAAACGGTAGATTTCTTCATTATTTAGATACAGTTTAAGGTTTAAATCTCTAATCTAAAAACATATCCTTTATAAAGCACTGAAAACAAAATTCATCTCTTAAAAACGCAGATAAAAATACCAACTTCCACGCTAATTTGCAAATCATTACTACTTCCCGTCGCACCCTTCTTACGAATTATGCCCTCCGATTAGGATAGCTTCCTTGCCGAAGAAACGCTTTAGCACGGTTTGGATAATTGACAAAGTTTTCCTTTCTTTGTCTATAATTATTTATTCGGAAGTTGCGTTCGAATAAAACTTGGAAATCATATAAACTTGAATAATTATGTCATTTTCGTTCAAAAATGTATGGGAATATGGGCGGATCCGTCCTTTCCTGACCAAAACCAGAGTCGCTTGCAGCATCATGCTGGCCACGACGGCTCTCCTTTTCGCTTGTAGCGAAGATCCGGAAACCAATCCCGATGAGGGTGAACCCGATCCGCCAGATAGCGAACAAACCGATTCAACCTCAACTTCAAAACCGATCGAAATCGAATACATGGAGTTCAATACAGCTTCGGCCGTTGATCTCAATGTTTCTCAACAGGAAGATGGTTCTTACAGAATCACAACTACCGGAACAGACCCCTACATCAGCACAAAACCGTTAAAGACCAAGAATCCATCGGATTCTGTAGTTCTTACGTTCGAGTACAAAACCAACTCTTCGATCGAATCTTTCCAAATCTTTTTCGCTACACCCGTGTCGGAAGAACGCTCGATCAAAATCGCCAAACTTGAATCTGCTCGAGCCCAATGGAAAACATTCTCTATTAATTTAAAAACTCAAATTGATCAATTTTCATGGGGTAAAGTGGATGACTACTTGCGGTTAGACTTTGGCCAAAAATCAGGTGTAACGATCCAGATCCAAAAGATGTACCTCAGGGCAATGAACGATGAAGAAAAAGAGGAGCAAGAGAGTGAGCAGGATAAGGCCCAATATGAAGCCGAACTCAATACAAACCTTCAGAAATATCTTCAAGCCAGCTATCGCTCTGAAATTACAAGTGTAGAGGTTAAACCGTTCCTGATCGACATCAAAGGAAATTGTGCCGGAGATGGAGAATTTTACCTGTGTGAGGTTCCACCCTACCTTGACGTAACACAAATCAAAGAGTTCGAATACAAAACTCCAATTACCAGCTCATCCTTCTCGTTGAGCCTGAACCGGACGGCAGAACGCGATGGAATCGAATATGACCGAGCCCTCTCCAAATGGGTGATCGTTAAAACCGAAGACGGGAAAGAAACAATCGATTCTCATGCCCATTATGCCGATGATATTCAAGCATCGCAATCAATGTCTCCCATGCAGCTTACGACGAAAAAAGGGTTGGGAGGATTCCATCTTAATGCCGTTGAAAGCGACCTCGACGATCTGGGTATAGGTAGCGTGACGGTCAATGTGCCTATTACGGCCTACATGTTTACCTCGGATAGAGGCAACTGCATTTCTCATACCTACGGAGGCATAACTTACTATTTCGACCGGGGCGGTATCGAAAATTTGGACGCTACCTTCCGCGCCACGACCAAACGGAATATCGTCGTTTCGGCTATCCTTTTGATCCAACCAGCGGCCAGTTGCCCCGATCCCGAAATCGGCAGATTGCTCCAACACCCCGACTACACCTCGCAAGGTATCTATACCATGCCCAACATGACCAATCCCGAGAGCGTTAATTGCTATGCCGCAGCACTCGACTTCCTTGCCAGCAGATACTGCCGTACCGACAATCAATACGGAAGGATCAATTATTGGATCATGCACAACGAAGTCGATATGGGACTCGATTGGACCAATATGGGTGCAAAATCCATTTGGCTCTATACAGACACTTATATGAAATCAATGAGAATGTGCTACAATATTGCACGGCAATATGATCCAAATGCCGAAGTCCTTGGATCATTTACTCACCATTGGGCACAATCTTCAGGAGCCAATCATCCTTCGAAAGATATGCTTGAAATGATCGTAAAATACAGTAAACTCGAAGGCGATTTTAAATGGGGTGTGGCCCACCACCCTTATCCAGATGATTTGAGTGAACCGAAAACATGGTTGGATAAAAATGCAACATTCTCAATGAGTTCTCCCAAAGTCACTTTCAAAAATCTTGAAGTGATCAATAAATGGATTTTGGAGAGCGAAAACCTCTATATGGGAACCACAAAACGGACACTATGGCTCTCGGAAAACGGAACCAACTCTCCGACATACAGCGAAGAAGACCTCAACGAACAAGCAGCCGGATTTGCCTACGCATGGAAAAAGATCAAAGCGCTCGACGGTATAGACGGTATCCAATGGCACAACTGGATTGACAACCGAAGCGAATACGGCCTGAGAATTGGATTACGTCGATATCCCGATGACGAAGAAGATCCACTGGGCAAGAAACATGTATGGTATGCTTACCAAGCAGCCGGAACAGATCAGGAAGATACGGTATTCGAACCATATCTTGCCATCATCGGTATCAGCGATTGGGATATCGTCCAAGATTTCATCAGCGAATAGATTCGGCCTCATATAATCATCCAAACAAAAGACGGGAAAAACAAGTTTTCCCGTCTTTTGTTTTTGCAACCGTCGAAACCGGCCGCAGATTTGCATATCTTTACAGCGTGCTATTCAACAGAACACCATGAACATCAAGCAAAAAAAAATTATCCGCATATCGGCAATCTGCCTATTGGTCATTCTGTTCGTGTTGGCGGGTGCCGAGATCTGGATCACTCGGAAAATCGAGGCCGTGATCGAACATACCATTCGGGAACAGGGAGGAGTTCCGAACAAAGTACACGTCGGAAGCATCTCCATCTACCCGCTGAACCGAACGATCCGGCTGAAACATCTTGTATTCGGGATCGACTTTCCCGCAAAAGGCACCCGTTTCGACCTGCAAATGGATCGGCTCACTGCAGGTGGTATCCATCTGCAGGGGAAAGAGAGGATCGAATTCGGGTCGATCGATCTGGACTCGCCCGTTGTGACGCTATCCCGACGTACGGGTAAAACCCTCACAGACACGATCCGCCGCGATACGACAAAATCCAGCGATCTGCACTCCAAATTCAAAGATGTGCTACCCGGCTCAATCCGGGTAACGGACGGATCCATCCGCATAACCGAAGAGAAGGGCGGCCGATCGATTACCCATTCGATACAACACCTCTCTTTCTCCACCAGCCAACTGAGCGACATTTTGTCCTCCGGGTCCTCGAGATCGACAGCAACGGATCTTCGCCTGTCGATCCGACAGATTCAATATCAGTTCGACGAAAATGCCATGCAACTCGAGGCCGACACGATCGTAATCAACAGAGACTCGATCCACATCTCCGCTTTACGACTGTTGCCGCTGTATGACAAAGATGAGTTTGCGACTTTGGCCCCGGGACATGCGGATTGGATGCAGATTACCTCCCAAGACATCAACGGATATGGGGTCGACCTGATCGAATGGATCATTCAAAAAAATTTCACGGCCGACAGCATCAACATAGGTGCAGCCCGGATCGAAAGCTACAAAAACAGGAACATCGCTCAGGTTCAACGGATCAAACCGCTGTTCTTCCAGCTTCTCGGTCGCATACCCCATCCGGTGGACATACAAACCATCGGATTCCGGAATTTGCAGGCCTCCTACTCCGAGCTCGCTCCGGGCAAAAGTGTTCCGGGGACCCTCTCTTTCGATAAAATCTCCGGAGCGTGTCGCGGAATCACCAACCGACCCGAAAATTCCGGACAAATGATCACGCTTGAAGCCACGGGCCTTTTGCAAAACACGACACCGATGCAACTCGACCTTGCATGGCCGGCCGATACGACGGCTCCACACTTCGTCGCAACCGGCAGTCTGGGATCGATGAACCTTTCACTGATGAACCGGATGACTGAACCGATCGCCGATTTGCAGATCGACAGCGGAGAGGTAAACCGGCTCACGTTCCGCATCACAGGCGACTCGATAGAGGCCGAGACAGAGCTCACCCTGCTGTACGACAACCTGCAGATCGAACTGCTCCGCCTCAAAGAGGGAAAGATCCGCGAACGCAAATTGCTTTCAACCGTGCTGGACGATTTGGTGCTCATCCCGAACAACCCCCATCTCGGGCAAACCCGTATCGGAACCGGAACCACGCTGCGCGATCCCTATCGTTCTCAGTTCAACTACCTGTGGAAATCGATAGAGACGGGAATCAAGTCCACGCTGATCGGACGTCACCTCAAGCACGACCGACCTCATCGCCCCTCCCGCAAACGTTTTTAGAGCTCGGACAGATCCTTCGTACAACCAGAAAACGGCTATGAAACGGATGGATTGTTCTCCTGTTCTTTCTGTTCGAGGGAGGGTGTATCGGGTCGAATCAGCCCGTACTCCCAATAATAGATCTGGATCAACAGCAAAAATCCGGAAAGGAGCAACGGACCGAAAATAATTCCCCAGAACCCGAACAAAGGAATACCCAGAATCACACCGAAGACAACGATCAACGGATGGGTGTTGGTGATCTGGCGCATCAACACGATGCGGCACAGACTATCCACATTGGCAATGACCAGAAATGCGCACAGCCACATAACGATTCCCTGCCAAGGCGCCACCTCGACCCACAAATAGATGCCCATCGGCACCGTTACAACCGCTGTCCCGACCATCGGAATCAAGCCACACACTGCGGTGAGGAAGGCCCAAAAGACGAAATCGGGAACCCCCAGAAGCCAATAGACCGCAACCGAAGCTACTCCCTGACACAACATGACCAACGGAATCCCGACCGCATTGCTGAAGATAATTCCTTTGACCGCTTGCGTAATACGAGTCAAGCTCGTTCCCCGGAAAGGCAGATATAACCTCACCTGTTGTTCCATCTTCCGTCCTCTTTGCAGCATAAAAAACAGCACGACCAACATCAGTAGCACGTTGACCGTAAAACTGTACGTCGTATCGAACAGCGACGACGCCACACGCGTCACCACACCGCCCGAATCCTGCAACACTTTTTCGGGAACGATGCGGAATCCGAGCAGATCGTTCACCCGTTCCAACAACAAATTGAACATCTTCTTTACCTGTACCGTATCGACCGTCGAAACCTCCGTCGCAATCAATCGGAAGGTAAAAAAGCCTAATCCCGAAAGCAATACGGTCATAGCCAGCACCAAAACCGATGCCGCAAGCCACGATCTCCAATGCCATCGTTCGGTCAGATAGAACATCACCCGCCGTAAAACGACATAAAGCGTCGCGGCACCCAGAAACGCCCCGACAAAAAACTTCAACCGATAAACGATCAGCCATCCGATAACCAGCAGCACGCCGATAAACAACAGTTGCCGAAAAAATGCGTTGTCCGCACTCCGGATTCCCTCTTTTCCCATACGATCTTCCGATTTTATTTCGTTCTCACTCTATAAACAAATATTTCACCAAACCACAACAATCGGTACGGGGCCAGATGACATTGCATCCGAAAACACGCTATATTTGCATCAAAGCCCAATAAACAACAGAAACGTCTATGGAAAAAATCGCAAAAAAACTGACCGATCTGATCGGCAATACTCCGTTGCTCGAGCTGCAACGATACAACCGCAAACATGAACTCGACGCCCGAGTGATCGGGAAACTCGAATATTTCAATCCGGGCGGGAGCGTCAAAGACCGCGTCGCCGTATCGATGATCGACGATGCAGAACGTAAAGGCTTGCTGCGCCCCGGTGCACTGATTATCGAACCGACCAGCGGAAACACCGGTGTCGGTCTGGCCTTGGTCGCCGCCGTAAGAGGATACACGCTGATTCTGACGATGCCCGAAACGATGAGTCTCGAACGCCGGAACCTGCTCAAGGCTCTCGGAGCAAAGATCGTTCTGACCCCCGGAGCCGAAGGGATGAAGGGAGCTATCGCCAAAGCGGAAGCCCTGAAGCAGGAGAATCCGGGTTCCGTTATCCTGCAACAGTTCGAAAATCCGGCCAATCCCGCTGCACACATTGCCACCACTGGTGAAGAGATCTGGCGCGATACGGAAGGGAAGATCGACATCTTTGTTGCCGGAGTCGGAACGGGCGGAACCGTGACGGGAGTCGGGAAAGCCCTCAAAAAGCACAATCCGAACATCCGCATCGTCGCAGTCGAACCAGCATCCTCCGCCGTTTTGTCCGGAGGGAAAGCCGGTCCGCATAAGATTCAGGGAATCGGAGCCGGTTTCGTTCCTTCGATCTACGACGCTTCGGTGGTCGATGAAGTTCTTCCGATCGAGAACGATGACGCCATTCGCAGCAGCCGGGAAGTGGCCTCCGTAGAGGGTCTGTTGGTCGGCATATCGGCCGGTGCCGCCATTGCTGCCGCCACACAGATCGCCAAACGTCCGGAGAATCGGGGTAAAACGATCGTCGCCCTGCTGCCCGACACCGGCGAACGGTACCTCTCGACCGAACTCTTCGCTTTCGACAGCTACCCCCTCTAAACAAACGATTCAACCACACGAACATTCCTGATACAGAACGACCGGATGGCTCAATCCTCGAAATCTTCGAGTCGCCTCCGGTCGTTCCCATTGCTTTTGTGCTGTCGCTGGCGTTGCCGTCGCTTCAGGCCTTTACATCTGCCCGGATTCTTCGCTCGGCTGGGTCCGGATCAACATATAAGGAGATTTTTCGGGATCGAGCCACTGCAACACCTCGACGACATCCTCCTCAGGAACCGTAATACATCCTGCACTTCCCCGGTCATATCCGCTCTCGACATGGAAAAAAATGGCGCTTCCCTTGTATTTCTCTATCGGACGCATGTTGTACTCAACCACTGCGGCATATTTGTAGGCATCGTCGTCGCGCCGCAGGTATTCGAAATTGTCGGTCTGCGGCTTCTGTGTCGTCATTTGATTGTAAAGCGGGTCCTCGGAATCGCTGATCCAGTAGTGTTCCGGCGTCACCACCACATAGGGCCACTGCAGCTCGATGTCCGCCTCGTAGCCGAAAGCAAACCCCATCGGATAGGCTCCGGACGGCGTTCGCATGTCCCCTTCGCGCTTCTCCCCGAAAGGAGCGATTCCGGCCCGTCCGACATTCGAGTGGATCACCGGTGCCGCCTCAAACCACCGCCCAGTTTCGTCCTTCTCATAACGCCGAAACTGGCACAACACCCGATCGGGACGGTCATTATAGACCAAAATCAACTGCCGACAACTATCCGGCAACCGAATCTGCTCATCCTGAAAACTTGCAATAAACGCATCCGTGTCGTTTGTCTTGCGATAATGTTCAATATAGTCTCCGATCCACGTAATCCGTTCCTCGATCGGTATCTGCAACTCCGAAGGAGCCCCTTTGACCGCTTGTCGATAGCACTCCTCCGCACTACGCAGAGCCACCGTGTCACCACTCCACATACAACCCAAGCGCTCGTATATGGTTCCGAGCATCAGATTTCCCCAAGCTCGCCGGGAAGCACTCCCCTCTTCCATGAAACGGTCGATCTCCTCCATGCGCTCCTCGGCCATCTCCCGAAGTCTGATCGCCCGCAGACACGAATAGTTTGCCCCTGCCATTTCATTCCACTGACGAGATTTTTCGCACATATACACCCCAACCAATGGATCGGTGGCCTCGGCCAATGTCAGACCAACGGTCCATCCGATCGGGATCATCGCCTGCTGCAGCGAATCTTCCACAATCGTGCAAACTCCCCTGTCGAGCGTATCGATCCGGTCCATCACGCAATAGCGAATACGCAACGAATCGCTCTGCGTGGCCTCCAAACGGACGTCCCAAAAATCACCGCCGAGCCATCGACGCACGCTCCGTTCCAAGCGGGCCAAACGACCGTCTCGCAACGTATATCCGACCTTTGCGGTCCAACGGTGCAAAGCCTCCTCCTGTTCGGCACTCTGAACCGTACAGCCCATGGCATTGGCATCGACCATGGCGTATAGCAACTCATTCGAAAGAGCGATCTCCTCCGTCAATGACTGTTCGGTCAACAACGGAGACGAAACATTTTCTGCGTCGACTCGAACATAGGCCACCTGATCGGGATACAATGCCCGTACGACAACAACAACCGCCAATACGACGATCAACAGCAAGATCCAACTGCACACGCGTAAGACCCAACGTCCGACACCCTGTTTTTCCATGGAAGCAAATTTGGTGATTAATATTTTTTCAGGATTCTCAAGCTCTATCGTTTCAGCAAGTGACAGAAGCTTCGGTTTCGGTCTCTGCCTCAGCCTCCTCAACCGGATCCTCCTTTTCGTTACGGCTCACAACACAGGCTGCCATCGCGTCCCCCGAAACATTTACCGCCGTAATCAGCATATCCAATGGACGGTCCATCGCGATGATCATGGCAATACCTTCGGCCGGAATCCCCACAGCCACCAACACCAACATCAGGATTGCCATACCTCCACTCGGAATACCGGGCGTTCCTATAGACGACACCGTCGTCAGCACTACAATCGAAAGCATCTGTGCCAGTGACAGGTCAACCCCCATCACCTGTGCCACAAACACCGTCGCAATGGCGTGATAACAGCTTGTCCCGTTCATGTTGATGGTAACCCCCGTGGGCAACACGAAAGAGATCACATTGCGGGGCAGGCCGAGTTTCCGCATCTGTTCAACATTCAACGGCAGGCAGGCCGCACTGGAACACGATGTAAAGGCCAACAGCTGCACGGGAAATACCGCACGCATGTAGGACTTCAGCGGAACACGACTGAGGAAACGTACGATCAGCGGATAACATACGAACAGGATGAAGCACAACCCGACGACGACGGTCAAGGCATAATAGCCCAAGGCCAGCAACAGATCGACGTCGCCGGCGAAGCTGACCATCAGATCGGCCATCAACGCCATCACCCCCAAAGGAGCGACCTTCATCACATAGTTGATGATCCTCAGGATAATCGCATTCAACGACTCGACGATCCTCTTGACCGGAGCCGAACGCTCCCTCCCGACCGCAACCATCGCTACGGCAAAGACTATCGACAGCAGGATCAACTGAAGCATCGCGGAATTGTCGCCTGCGGCCTGAATCACATTTTCGGGGATCAAATCTTCGACAAAATGGAGCGGCCCCTGCTGCTGAACCACCTGTGCCGCCTCCTGTTTTTCGGCTACGGATTGCTCATAATGGATTCTGAACTCTTCGGCTTTCTCGCGTGGAAACACAAATCCCGGACGAATCACATTTACGGCAACCAGCCCGACAAATATAGCAAATACAGTGGTTATTAAATAGATAAACAGCGTCTTTAACCCCAGTCGCGAAAGATGCTTCATATCGCTCATATTGGTGATCCCGCTGATCAGCGAAACAACCACCAACGGCACCGCAACCAAACGCAACATACGGATAAACACCGTACCCCACGGTTTAATCCAGTCCGTGACCACCTGCTCCGCACCGGCACTCACGGCAACAAAACCAATCAAAATTCCGACCGCCATTCCGATCAGAATCGTAACATATAACGGTAGCTTTTTCATCTGCATTCGGCGTATTTCTCTCTCTTCCTCCCCCCTCTATACGCAGCTCTTTTTTTCATTTTCTGTTTTTGTGCCCCAAAATTATAAATTATCAGGAAATTCACGGAATTGTCATGCAAAAAAAATCGAAGTTCAACCCGATTAAAATGATGCTTCGGCCTTCAAATTCGCCGCACCCACCGCCTTGAAACAGGAGTTATCGGCTCCGACATTCGACCGCACAATATGGTATGACACCGATCCATGCACCATGTTGTCGGGATCGACAACAAAATTCTGATAATTGAAATCCATCGGAACCTGCCCCGTATTCACCTCAATACCCACCTGCTCGACCTTTACGAACGACGCACCGGGTACATGTCCGGCAAAAGGCACCTCTAATGAGGTCAGGATATTTGAACAATTCTGGGCATGGATTCGCCCGAACCAACTGGAGTGGTCCATCCGCGAAAAGACAAATGCCTGATCGCAATTCCATGCGGAAAGATTGTTTCCGTTCGCATGTTCGGAAAAAATGAATCCGTAACGGAACGCACTTTTGACATACAGATTCCTGAACTCCTGTTCGGGGTTACACCACAAACGAGGTCCGATAAAGCCCGCCGAATAGTGTCCGTCGGCCGAAGGAGAGGTCAGCTCGGTACTCCGCGTCGAGGAAAAAATCAGCACGTTATCCGTGTACACGGTCGCTGCATAAGCCACATTCACCCCCGACAGACGGGAATAGCCACCCGGTTCGGATTTCGCTTGGAAAGCTATGTCCTGCAGACGGACAACCGCCTGATTCAAGCCATAACCGTTCGCCCCGGCCCCCACCGCAAAAACGGATACCGGACATACGGAGGGATCGGTCTGTACCTCACCCAACACGTCGGAGAAGAGAATTGTTCCGTTGTCCCACACTTCGGAGGTATCCGTTCCCGTATGATTGGCATAGGCACACGGCGTAACCGCACAGCCCTCACCCTCTATCCGGATCATTCCGTAGTCGCGTTTTCCGGGCGTCAGGGTCTTCGGTCTCAGAATCAAATGGGCCTTAACCTTGTAAGCCTCATGAATCGCAACCAAACGATAACGCCCGTTCGGAAAATAGACCGTTCCTCCGCCCCACTCCATAACCGAATCGAGTAACGTCTGAATCGCGGGTGCATCGTCCGTCACGCCGTCCCCTTTGGCCCCGTAATCTTTCACGTTATACACCGGGACAACCCCATCGGGAACAGCACAGCTCGCAGTCCTCTCAGCGCAAGAGGCAAACGACAAAACCCATACCGGCACCCAGATTGCAACAAGTATTCTTCGTATCATATCTTTTAATAAATAATTTTTCGGCAGCCGATCAGAACAAAAATAGGCCTTTTACCCCTAATTTCCTAACCTTAAATTTTCTTTGAAAATTAAAATATCCTCCAAAAACAACACTTTTCCCACAAAATAGAACTAAATTTGCAAAAATTTTCTACGAAGGCTGCACATTACATGCAACGGGGACGCACTCAACATCGATTTTTTGTGGTTCTATTCATCATCTTGCTTTCCGACCTCGTCGGTCTGCAACAGATTTTGGCACAAGTTCCCCGGCACTCCATCCCTTGCGACTCGCTACGAATCAACCGCACCGGATTCGGCCGCTTCATGAACCAAGTGTCGTCAACCCGTGCCTATCAAATGACCCATATCGCCGTTCCACTGATCGTTTCGGGCCTGATCACACAACATAACGACCATCAGTTCCGCAGTCTGCGCAACACTTACCTGCTTTCTTTTTACCACCGATACGATGACTACCTGCAATATGCTCCTGCAGGATTGCTGCTTGGTCTGAAAATCGGAGGAGTCGAAGGACGCAGTTCATGGGGACGGATGCTCGTTTCAGATGCTTTCTCCGCCGTACTACTTACAGCCATGGTACGGTCTCTAAAATCAGCCGGTCAGGTAACACGCCCCGACAACACTGACCGACATTCATTCCCGTCCGGACACACTGCCACCGCTTTCCTTACCGCAACCCTACTCCACAAAGAGTACGGACGAACACGAAGCCCGTGGTACAGTGTCGGAGGATATGTCTGCGCTACGGCAACCGGACTCTCCCGCATGATCAACAACAAACATTGGCTGAGCGATGCTCTGGCAGGAGCCGGCATAGGCATCCTGTGCGGCGAATTGGGATACTATCTGGCCGACCTGATATTCAAGGATCGCGGACTGCTCCGCAATGAGCTTCCCGAACCGGCGTATGACCTCTCTCACCGCCCTTCGTTTTTAGGCCTCTATTTGGGCTACAACCTGTTCCTGAATCGAACCGAACGGATCAATGGGACAAAAATATCGTTTTCATCGGGTGGAAATGCCGGACTCGAAGGAGCTTGGTTCATCAACAACCATTTCGGATTCGGCGGCCGTATGACCGCCATGAATCTGAGTCCGGTCGTCGACGGTACGGCCAGCCAAAAACAGATCGAACTAATCTGTTGCTATCTGGGTGCATACTACTCTCTCCCGTTGACCTGCAAGTGGCAGATCGGAACCAAACTGCTCGCCGGATATAACCATACAGGCGGTTTTCAGCTTCGTGAACGATCGATCGGGAACAGAAATCTTTTCGGAATGAGCACCGGACTTTCGCTGACTTTCGTCGCCCACCATAACTTCGGCATGCGTATCTTCTCCGACTACACTATTACCCCCTCGCTGCTCGTTCCCCACGGCAAAACATCACACATGCTCTCTTTGGGTGGAGGGGTCAATCTCCAATTCTAATATCACCCAAAGCAAATCGAAAAGATATTATCGATCAAATCGGACGGCCGTTTTCGCCCGATTTATCCATATTTTCCTATCTTTGTAAACAAATTTAACCCCAGACTTTTTAAATTAACAAAAATGCGCCTATTTTCCCTATGTCTCGGGCTGGTGTGCTGTATCGTGATCAAAGCTCAAGCCCAACCGGAAATTATTGCCGACACATTACGCCCTGCCGAAGAACGAATACAAAATGCCATCGATCAGATGACACTCGAAGAGAAAGTCCGACTCTGTTTTGGAGGCGAACGTTTCGGAGAGGTCGTTTTACCCGGAGTGCCCCGTTTGGAAATCGGTCCAATCTATGCTGCCGACGGGCCTCGCGGCGTCCGGGCAGGTGATGTCACCGTTTTCCCCTCAGGAATAGGTCTCGCCGCCACTTGGAATCCGCAACTCGTCGAACAAACCGGACAGGTGATCGGGTCTGAAAGCCGTGCCCGCGGAATCGGTATGGTCTTTGGCCCTGCATTCAACATCAACCGCGATCCATTGGGAGGCCGCTTTTTCGAATATCTGACGGAAGATCCCTACCTGAACGGCAAATTGGCTGCGGCCCAAGTACGAGGCATGCAGCGGGAAGGGGTATCGGCCTGTATCAAACACTTCGCCGTCAACAGCCGCGACCTCAACCGAAACTGGTACATGAGCCGCGTGGACGAACGTACGCTGCGCGAAATCTATCTGCGCGGATATGAGATCGCTGTCAAAGAGGCCGATCCGTGGGGCTGCATGACCGCCGCAAACGGACTGAATGGCGAACTGTGCAGCGACAACGAGTGGCTGCTCAATGAAGTCCTGAAAAAAGAGTGGGGATTCAAGGGTCTCGTCCTCACCGACTTCTGCCACTCCCGGTCGACCGTCAAGGCTGCGTTGGCCGGACTCGACATCGACATGCCGTGGGGCGATTTCGAAACGATCCTTTTCGGCAAACCGTTGATGGAAGCCGTCGAACGGGGTGAAGTTCCCGAAGCGGTCCTCAACGAAATGGTCCGTCGGATCCTTTGGGTCAAATACAAAACCGGAGTCCTCGATCATAAAGACCTGAAAGCCGGTGCTTCGGTCAACACCAAAGAACACCAAGAGGTAGCCCGTCAGGCTGCCGAGGAGAGTATGGTGCTGCTGAAAAACGAAAATGATCTTCTGCCGCTCGACCTCAACAAGACGAAGAGGGTCGTTCTGATCGGACCGAATTGTGCACAACGTTTCTGCATACTGGGACTCGGAGGAAGTTCCGGAGCCCAAGCCGCCTACGAAATCACCCCGTTAAAAGGTTTGGAGAACAAATTGAAAGGCAAAGCCGAACTCTCCTACCTGCCCTTGACAGGAGACTCGCCGTTCACGCCGATTCCTGCCGAGTGCTGGACCGGGCAGAAAGAGGGGAACGGCGTGCGGGCTACCTACTACAAACGCGGAGAGGGTCAGGTTCAGGCTGTAAAAATCGAACCGACGGTCGATTTCAGCTGGTTCAACCAATCCCCCGTCCCCGACAAGATCCAACCCGGCGATGTGCATGTCGTCGTAGAGGGCAAAATCAAGGCTCCCGTAACCGGGACCTACACGCTCAAGCTGATTACCGACAACAACGCCGAATTCTGGGTTTCGGACATGGGTGCACAAGCCATACGCAACACCGAGAGCGGCGTTCCGCAACAAAACACGGCCATGTGTTTCTTCGAGGCCGGAAAGACCTACGACATCCGGATCGACTACTCCCAGTCGCCCGAGGGAATGAAAAATGCCACCGAAATGAACTATTGGGCCAAAGAGAACCCCTCGTTGCGGTTGGAATGGGCGCTGCCGAGCGACGAAAAGATCATTGCCGAAGCCATCGCCCCCTATCGTGATACCCTTGCCTCGGCCGATGTAATCGTATTCGTCGGGGGAACCGACCACAACCTCGATTGCGAAGGCCGCGACAGAACCTCGATGGACTTCCCGCAAGGACAGACCGAACTGATCCGCCAAGTCGCAGCAATCAACCCCAAGATGGTCGTTGCCCTGATGCACGGAGCTCCGATCGATCTGCCGTGGATAGACGACGTACCGGCGGTTCTGGACATGTTCTTCCCCGGCATGGAGGGTGGTACAGCCATGGCCGATCTGCTCTTCGGCGATGCAACGCCCTCCGGACGTCTGACCTTCAGCTGGCCCATGCAATTAGAGGACTCGCCTGTCTACAAACTCGCTACGCAAGACATCGACAACGTTTACTATACGGACAGTCTGATGGTGGGATACCGCTATTTCGACACCGAAAATATCGCTCCGCGCTACGAATTCGGATACGGACTGAGTTATACCACGTTCGACTATGGCAAGATGAAACTTTCGCGCCAAGGCGACTCGTGTATCGTGACGATGAAGATCAAAAACAGCGGTCCGAAAGAGGGAGCCGAAACCGTACAGATCTACATCGGGCAGAAAAACTGCAAATACACCCGGCCGGTTCATGAGCTGAAAGCCTTTGAGAAGGTCTTTTTGAAAGCCGGTGAGTCGCGGACAATCTCCTTCGTTCTGGACAAAGATGCCTTCTCGTACTGGAATCCGGATCAGAAAACATGGGTCCGCGACTCGGATGAATTTACGATCGAAGCCGGACACTCGTCACGGGACATCCGAAGAAGTGCAAAAATCAAATTTTAATTCGAGATTTGTTCTAAACTTGAATGAAAAACTGTAAAATCAGATATAAAACGTTGTAGATAAAGCACAAGGCTATCATCTATATTGGTTTTCATTAGAATTTTCACACATTTACCCGACATTTCAATGAATAAAAAACTCAACAAAGTCATCGTGCTCGGATCGGGCGCTTTGAAAATCGGACAGGCCGGAGAGTTCGACTACTCCGGATCGCAAGCCCTCAAAGCCCTCCACGAAGAGGGGATCTCTACTGTACTGATCAATCCGAACATCGCAACGATACAGACTTCGGAAGGTATCGCCGACCGGGTCTATTTCCTGCCGGTCAACCCCTACTTCGTCGAAGAGATCATCAAGAAAGAGCGTCCGGACGGTATTCTGCTCGCTTTCGGTGGACAGACCGCCTTGAACTGCGGTACGGAGATGTACCTGAACGGGACCCTGCAACGCTACGGTGTCGAAGTGCTCGGCACCTCTGTCGAAGCCATTATGGCCACCGAAGACCGCGATCTGTTCGTCAAGAAACTGAACGAAATCGAAATCAAGACTCCGGTTAGCCAAGCCGTCGAAACGATGGAGGATGCTATCGCTGCTGCAAACCGGATCGGATTCCCGATCATGGTCCGTTCGGCCTATGCCTTAGGCGGGCTCGGGAGCGGAATCAGCCAAAATCTGGAAGAATTCAAAACCCTGTGCGAAAGCTCTTTCGCCTACTCGAAACAGATTCTGGTAGAGGAGTCGCTAAAAGGATGGAAAGAGATCGAGTTCGAAGTGATCCGCGACAAGAACGACCACTGCTTCACCGTCGCCAGCATGGAGAACTTTGACCCACTGGGAATCCACACCGGCGAAAGTATCGTCGTGGCCCCGACCTGTTCGCTCAACGAACAGGAGCTCTCGATGCTCCAAGAGCTCTCGAAAAAGATCATCCGCCACATCGGAATCGTCGGAGAGTGCAACATCCAGTACGCCTTCAACTCCGAGACGGATGACTACCGCGTCATCGAGGTCAACGCCCGACTGAGCCGTTCGTCGGCTCTTGCTTCAAAAGCCACCGGCTATCCTCTGGCTTTTGTCGCTGCAAAACTGGCGTTGGGATATACCTTGGATCAGATCGGCAAGATGGGTACGCCCAACTCGGCATACGTCGCTCCTTCGCTCGACTACCTGATCTGCAAGATCCCGCGTTGGGACCTCAGCAAATTTATCGGCGTTTCGCGACAGATCGGATCGAGCATGAAATCGGTCGGCGAGATCATGTCGATCGGTAAATCGTTCGAAGAGATCATCCAGAAGGGTCTCCGCATGATCGGACAAGGCATGCACGGATTTGTCGGAAACGAAGGTCTCGAATTCGGTGATCTCGACGAAGAACTCTCCAAACCGACCGACCTGCGTATCTTTGCCATCGCTGCCGCCTTCGAAAAGGGCTACACGATCGGACGCATCTATGAATTGACCAAAATAGATCCGTGGTTCCTCGAAAGACTGAAAAACATCTACGACTACTCGCTGGTACTGAAAAAATACTCCAAAATCGAAGAGGTTCCGGCCGAAGTGCTGTTCGAAGCAAAACGGCTCGGATTCTCGGATTTCCAGATCGCCCGCTTCGTCGAATCGCCCGATGGAACCCTCGAAAAAGAGTCATTGCGCGTACGTGCCGCCCGCCACAAGGCCAACGTTCTGCCCACCGTAAAACGGATAGAGACCGTCGCTTCGGCCGATCCCGAACTGACCAACTATCTCTACTTCACGTATGACGGCAAGGAGCACGACATTCCCTTCTTCAAGAACGAACGGTCGGTCGTGGTGCTCGGATCGGGTGCCTACCGCATCGGTAGTTCGGTAGAGTTCGACTGGTGTTCGGTCAATGCGGTGCAAACCGCCCGAAAACTGGGTTACAAGTCGATCATGATCAACTACAACCCCGAAACGGTATCGACCGACTACGACATGTGCGACCGGCTCTACTTCGATGAGCTGTCGTTCGAACGCGTACTGGACGTCCTCGAGTTAGAGATGCCCAAAGGGGTGATCGTATCGGTCGGCGGACAGATTCCGAACAATCTGGCCATGCGGCTCCATCGGCAAGGCATTCCTATTCTGGGCACCTCGCCGCTCTCGATCGACCGGGCCGAAAACCGGCATAAATTCTCCAGCATGCTCGACCAGCTGGGTATCGATCAACCGGCATGGAAAGAGCTCTCGCACATGGATGAAATCTATGAGTTCGTCGAGAAGGTGGGCTATCCGGTACTGGTTCGTCCATCGTATGTGCTCTCGGGTGCAGCCATGAACGTTTGCTATACGGCCGAACAGCTCGAAACATTCCTGAAGTTGGCAGCCAAAGTGTCGAAAGAGTATCCCGTTGTGGTATCCCAATTCCTGCAACAGGCCAAAGAGATCGAATTCGACGCCGTAGCCCACAACGGAGAGATCGTCGAGTATGCCATCTCGGAACATGTCGAATTCGCCGGGGTACACTCGGGTGATGCCACGCTCGTGTTCCCTGCTCAGAAGATCTACTTCGAAACGGCACGGCGCATCAAGAAAATCAGCAAGAAAATTGCCAAGGAGCTCAACATCAGCGGACCTTTCAACATCCAGTATCTGGCAAAGAACAACGAGGTCAAGGTTATCGAGTGTAACCTGCGGGCATCGCGCAGCTTCCCCTTCGTATCGAAAGTGCTCAAACGGAACTTTATCGACACGGCAATCCGCATCATGCTCGACGCTCCATACGAAAAACCGGATCACACGAATTACGACATAGACTGGATCGGCGTTAAATCCTCGCAGTTCTCGTTTGCGCGGTTGCACAACGCCGACCCGATCCTGAGCGTCGACATGTCCTCGACGGGCGAGGTCGGATGTCTGGGTGACGACTTCTCCGAAGCTCTGCTCTCTTCGATGATCTCCGTCGGATATGATATCCCGAAACAGAACGTTATGGTCTCGTCGGGTGACACCAAATCGAAGGTCGATCTGCTCGATCCCTGCCGGATGTTGCAGGCGCATGGCTACACGATCTACGCCACGGCCGGAACTCAACGTTTTCTGGCCGACCACGACATCGAGGCACAAACGGTGGGTTGGCCCGACGAACATACGCCATACAATGTCATGGATATGATCGCCGGACACAAATTCGACCTGATCGTCAACATTCCGAAGAATCATACGCATCGGGAGCTGACCAATGGATACCGCATCCGCCGGGGCGCAATCGACCACAACATTCCGTTGATTACGAATGCCCGTCTGGCCAGTGCGTTCATCCATGCGTTTTGTGAGAAAAAGCTCTCCGACATCCAGATCAAGAGCTGGCAGGAATATCAGCTATAGGTTTCCGTTCACTCTGAAACTGACTACAAAAAGAGATCGGGGCCCGGAATGACCGAGCCCCGATCTCTTTTTATCTAAAACGGATTTCACTCCAAAGCGCCACCCCTCTGTTCCGTACTTTATGGGCATGCTGCAAAAAACACTCCGTCACTCTCTTCGATACATTTTTTATTTGTCATCGTAGCGCTTCGACCCGGGCAGCGCGCACCCTTTACTCTTTCGGTGCAGCAGGTTTGGTTTCCTGCGCCTCCTGCGTCCGATTTTGCTTCTTGTCTCCGTGGAAATGGCGGCGTCTATGGAACCTTCTTCTCCGACGCTCCGACCCCGTCGTACCTTCAGGTGCTCCTCCTTCGGCTACTCGGCTCTCCGTTGCTCGGTTCACTGCAGCCTCTGCACTGGAATTCTGATCTGCCCGCGGTTGGGTTGTCTGATGTTCCGGCATTTCACGCGGGTCCCGGCCCTCGCGTTTCGGTCCATGTCGCCGGTTTGAACGATGCCCACCCCGACGGCGTCCCTCGTCATCTCGTGGTACATACTTCGGCCCTGCTCCCAAACGCTCCGGTAACGGCAACTTCTCAATCTCCCGATCGATAAACCGTTCGATCCGATGGAACTTTCCCTGCTCCTTCTCGTTGACAAAGGTAATCGCCGAACCCTCGGCACTCGCCCGGGCCGTGCGGCCAATCCGATGGATGTAATCCTCCGGGTCGTGCGGCACATCGAAGTTAATAACCATACCGATATCCTCAATATCGATACCCCGCGCCACGATATCCGTCGCAACCAATATGTCGATCTTCCCGTTTTTGAAATTCAACATCACCTCTTCGCGCTGCTCCTGTTCCAGATCGGAGTGCATCGCCGCTACACGCAACTTCATGCGCTTCAACGAATAGTTCAGCTCCTTGACCTTCTGTTTCGACGAAGCAAAAATGATCGTTTTGGCTCCGGTCGGCTTTGCAAAAAGCTCACGGATCAACTCCATCTTCTGATTCTCGCAGCAGACATACGCCCCCTGCGTGATCGCCTCATTGGGTTTCGAAACCGCAATGTTCACCTCTGCCGGATTGCGCATAATCTGCTTGGCCATCTGCCGGATCTTGGGCGGCAGCGTTGCCGAGAACATGATCGTCTGCCGTTCGACCGGCAAATAGGAGATGATCTTCATAATATCATCGTAGAAACCCATATCCAGCATCCGGTCAGCCTCGTCGAGTACGAAATATTCGACATGAGAGAGGTCGATTCCGCTGTTGGTCAGGTGAGCCAACAAACGTCCGGGCGTCGCCACGACGATATCCGACCCCATCAACATACCCTGCTTCTGTTGGCTCCATCCGATTCCGTCGCCCCCTCCGTAGACTACCGTCGTTGAGATCGGAAGAAAATAGGAAAACCCCTGAAACTGCGTATCAATCTGCTGAGCCAACTCCCGTGTCGGCACGACAATCAACGACTTGACCGCATTGTCGGGATTCCCCTCGCGATGCAACCGATCCAACAACGGCAACGTATACGCCGCTGTTTTACCGGTCCCCGTCTGGGCACACCCGATCAGGTCGCGCCCCTCCAAAATAACCGGTATCGTCACCTGCTGCACCGGAGTCATCTCCACGAAGTTCATCGCTTCGATACCCCGCAAAACCTCCCTATCCAAATTAAATTCATCGAACCTCATAGTCTACCAAATTTTTCACTGCCGCGAAGATAGCGAAACATTTCGAGAACGCCTCAATCCTTCCACACCGACTCGAAGCTGTAATCGCCAGAACCCACCTCATAGACGGCACATCCGGCCTCCTCCTTCACAAAACGGATCTGCTCCGAATTTCCGATGCGGCGACCACTCTCCTTGACGCTGCGTACCTGCTGCGTGGGAACATAGACCGTCGCCACCGAATTGGCCGGCACATGGATACGGAAGGTCAACCGACCGTTCTGCTTGCTCCATGCACTACGGACGGGCCCCTTCACCGATTGGAATTCACCCTCGGCAAACTCCAGATCATTCGGGATATAGGGATGAATCGTAAACCGTTCGAATCCGGGATGGGCTACATCCGGAATGATTCCCAAGATATATTTGTAGAACCATGAGTCGACCGATCCCATCATCGGGTGGTTGTGCGAATTCATCGCATCACCCGTTGCATACTCCCAACGCTCCCAAAGAGTTGTCGCTCCGTTCTCCAACATGTAGCCCCAACTCGGATAGGTCGTCTGAACAGCTATCTTGTAGGCCGTTTCGACATGTCCGTAGCGGGTCAACATCTCCATCAGATACTTCGTACAGAGGTTTCCGGTCGTAAGGTGATAGTCGTGAGCCGCGACATCCTTCGCCAGATTATCCACCACACGGGCAATCCGATCCTCCGGCACGATTCCCAAAAACAGAGCGAACGAGTTTGCCGCCTGATTATTCGCTGCATACCCTCCTTTCTCCTCGTTCCACCACGTATCGTTGAACGCCCGAGCCGTCCGCTCCGCCAACTGACGATAATATTCGCTGTCGGTCGCATTATCCAACAAAGCAGCCATCTCGGAAAGCATCGATGCACAGTAGTAGAGATATCCGGTCGACATCAAAATTCCGGGTGTATCCTTCGATACGGCCGACTCGGGAGCTACCGCAAATTCAATTGGAGGCGACCAGTCTCCGTAATAGCTGTACTCGACAACTCCGTCTTTCGTCCGCGATGCCAGATAATCGACCCACGCCTTCATGCCGTCGTAGTGATCGCGAATCACGTTGAAGTTACCATAGTACTCATAACACTTCCACGCAAGAAGCAGATAGCTGGCCGAAACGGGGTCTGCCGGACGCGCTCCGAAGCGATAGGGCGCCACGCAGGTGATCGTCCCCGCTTCATCCTGCGTATCGCTCACGTCGTCCAAAAATTTCGGATAGAAGCGCGACAAATCGAAATTATAGAGGGCCTGCTCGATCCGTACCGTCAGATCGTTCATCCATCCCATCCGCTCGTCCCGCTGCGGGCAGTCGGTCGGAACGCTGTGCAGGTTGCTCGACTCCGTGGCTACAACCATCTTGTGGATCCGGTTCAACAGCTCGTTGCTACACCGGAACTCGCCCGTCTTGTTCACCGCATTGCGGACAATTTTGACGACAATATCCCCCTCCTGCGGAGCCTTTGGCAAACCTTCGACCTGAATATATCGGAATCCATGGTAGGTGAAACGGGGTTCCCATCGCTCTATTCCCTCACCCTTGAGGATATAGATATCGGTTGCCTTGGCATTCCGCAGATTTTCCTGATTGACCGTACCGTCGTCATAAAGCGATTCGGCGAACTTCATCGTCACCTGACGTCCGCGTTCCCCTTCGACCCGAAGCGAAGCCCATCCGGCCAGATTCTGCTTCGTATCGAACACATAGACTCCGGGAAGCGGTTCCCCGATCAACTGCGGCACAAGTGAATCGACCACCTCGATCGGCTCCATCATCTGCGATACCATACGCCCGCCCGGCGCGTCGGCCACGTGGGCCCAACCCCAGCTCTGATTCATCAATCCCGCAGGAACACCCGGCTCATAGAGTGCAGGAACGTCTTGCCGCGCATCGTAACACTCACCGTCGAAGATCGTCGAATAGACCGTCGGACCAGTCGTCACAGAACGAACGTTGTTCGAAGTCCACACCGCCAAATTTCCGTTTTTATCGATCACCTCGAGTTGCAGGCGCAGTTTCGACATGCCGTACCATCCGGGAGCCACCGTAGCCAACAGAACATTCACCCCGGTATGCAGATATTCGGTCACATCGTATGTCGAATAGTAGATTCTCTTGTTATAGGTACTCTGAGCGGGTTCCAGCACACGGTTTCCCACCTTGCGGCCGTTGATCATCATCTCGTAGAACCCAAGCCCCGAAATATAGAGTCGCGCCTGCGCGACCTCTGCGGATTGAGGAATCGTCCCCTTAAAGTAAAGCACACGTCCGGGCATTCCGGGCACATAGGCAATCCAATCCGAGCTCCAGTCCGATTCGTTCAGCAGCCCCATCTCGAAATAGGCCGGATCTGACCATTCGGATTCCGTCCCGTCCGAGGTCCAAACCTTGACCTGCCAATAGTAACGGGCCCGGCTTCGAAGCTCCGGTCCACCGTAGGGTACACCCGTCGAGGCGGATGCTGAAACCTCCCCACTGTCCCACAAGTATTCGCCTGCAGCCAGCTTCTCTTTCGACTCCGCGGTTACGATCCGGTAGGCCGACTGAAGGACTCCCCGCTTTTCGCTCTCGATCTTCCAGCTAAACTGAGGGGTCCGCGCATCCAAACCGATCGGATCGACCGCATATTCACATTTCAGCCCCACGACCGTTATATTCTCCGTCACGGGAACCTCACCCGCAACCGATCTCGGCCAGAAATATCCGCCTGCCAACAGAACGAGCAGACAAAAAACTCCTTTCCAGTTCATAATCTCTATTTTTCCAATTTTAGGTTAGTATCTTTAGCTATTCGTATATCTCCGGCACATCGATCAAGGTGCGTGCAACCATACGGTCGGCACCCGATACGTTCGGATGGTGCATGTAGGTAGACAACACATAAGGCGAATTCGGCCCGTAGTCCTCTAACCACATGGATGACGGATCGACCTCCTTGCCGTCGTAATTCTTCGAGGTGGCCAGATCAAACTTACACCCCTTGATTCCATATTTTTGCCGGACACGCTCGATCAACGCATTTTCGGCGATCTGACTGGCGCTCTCGTTGCAGGGGATGTTATTCAGAATCGGAATCGCCCCCTGCGACAAGATGTACTCCACGAGCTGGCTCAAATTCTCCTCCGTATTTCCTCCGTTGGTACCGATCGTAACCATTACGTATTTTGCCTTCAGATAGGGCAACTCGTTCACGATCCGTTTCAACACCTCGTTGATGGTCGTACCGCCGCGTCCGCTCGCTATGGCACCACCCCTGACCCGACGGATGATCTGCTGTACCCACGACTGAGGAAACAGCTCGCTCGGGAAATAGCCGTCGGGCTCGGTGATCGAATCGCCGTACAGCAACAACGTCAAATCGCACTTCGGTGCCACTACACATATCTGCTTGACCAAAAGCTCCGTTCCGGACACCAATCCAAAGCAGTAATAGTCGTACTGCCGCCCGACATACACCTCGCTCTTTATGGCACCGGCACCGCACCCTCCGCTTCCATCGACCGTCACCTCGATCTGCTCCGACTCTCCCGTATAGAGATCCGTGATTTGCAGCGTCGAGGTCTGATACTCCCGACGGACCTCAACGATATACTCATGTTCCGGATTCAGTAACGAAGCACGCTCGATTTTCTCGGGAGTCACGCCGATCGAAATCGTCCGGGCAGCCATATCCACATAGGCCTTGAACTCTCCCTGATCGCCCTGAAAAACCGCACGGGCATCCGCCGACAGCTTCACGTGGTAACGTACGGCCCGTTCGCCCAACGAGTAGTACCGGTCCAATCGTACAAGACCCTCTTTCCCCGTTACACTCAGTCCGGAATCGGTATATTCTGCCGTCCGATCCTCGAAAATCAGCTCCGGATCGGAATTATCCCGATTCAATATCCGGTCGTATAAAACGGTTGTCGGTTTCAATGGTTCCTTCTCATTCGGTTTCGCCGATACTCCGAGCCCCATCCATACAGCCAGCAGGGTCAACGACAACAACCGTAATTCCGTGGATAATGTTTTTTTCATCGCTTCGTAAAATCCATTTATTGAACTATCACATAACTTCACCTCCGGCTCTCCTTTTCATCGAGCCGATCTTTACAAAGATAAACAGGATAACCGTTTCCCGAAACTAAAAAGAGTATCTTTCTGCCGAATCGACCACATTTTCTCCCCAAAAAGAGAGACCATGCGGATCGACTGATCGATCCGCATGGTCTCTTAGCTTTTCGTCTTCTTTCGATCCGACCTCAATCTATCCGACCGAAAGATCTACGAAACGCTATTTCTGGAAAATATCCTTGTACTTATTGATAAAGTAAACCGGAGTACAGCTCCACGCATGGCAATAACTGTTGACCGGGAAGAATCCGTAAGGCGACTTGAAGTCATCGTTCGGGTCATACACCTCCCAGAACGTATCGGCACCCTTCTCGACCATTCCACCCCAATAGCTCTTCAACAGCTCCTTGGCACGGTCATTCATGCCACACTGGATCATCGCCTCGATCACATAATGGTAGGCATAGGGCGATCCCGGATAGCACGTTGTCGGATCATCCAACACGGCACTGAGAGCCCGTTCACCCTCTTTCGCCGACAGGGTCTCCGAAAGGATCATCCATACCTGACTGAGGTAGGAGACCTGACGATCGGGCCCTGACACCACAACACCAGATGCCTTATCGTAAAAATTCTTACGCGATGCCTTACGCATGGCCTTTACCACATCGGGCCACTCCTTCACTTCATCCTCGCGACCCAACATAGTGGCCAATTCATAACTCTTGTCAATGGCAAATGTCATCAGCCCCTGAATAGGCGCATGTCGGTTCAGATCGTCCTTCCAGTCGAAAACCAACCACCACTGAGGCTGTTTCTCCATATCGTAGATGTCGTCCTTGAGGTAAGTCCGTGCAAACTCGATCTGACGCACCACAACCGGCCACAACTCTTCGGCCGTCTGCCGGTCTCCGGTCGCTTTCAAATACTCCAGCAACGTAACCCCATACAGCAGGCTGTAATCCATCGTATGCTGATTGATCTGCGGTTCTGGTTTGGGTAACTCGTACACCGTCGCGTGTAACCATCCGTCTTCGTCGGCAAGAGCAGCCAGCAGGTAGAGGCATCGGCGGGTCAGTGCATGATTTTCGAACGAATAGGTATTAGCCATCGACTCCAAGTACAGGTCGCCAATCCACAACCGTTGGTCGCGCTTGGGCCCATCCTCATAAACCGTCTGCATACACTCTTTCAGCGTCTTCAGTCCGATTTCATTGATGCGTGCGATCATCGGATCGACCGTAGGCTCCAGAGGCCGTCCTTCTCCCGACGCGGAAGAGACTGCCTCCAACTTCATATCCGAGATTCTAAAATCGTAATACGATTGGGCCAACAACTCGATTTTGACATAGCGGCAGGCCAAACGTCGCTCCAAGGTCACGGTATCGGGCAGATGCATAACGGTCACCACCTCGTCCTGTAACCACGCACGGCTCAGTCCTCCGGGATAGGGATCGAACGGAGTGTTCAACTCGGCCGGCACCTCGGCAAACGTCAGCCGGAAACGCAACGGGGCGTCGGCCGGCATGCCGGTGTGATCAATCCGAAAGGTAAAATATCCGGTATAATGATCCCCGAAATCGACGATCACCTCTTTACGGCTCTTGAAAGAGCTATGGTATAAGGAATCGATCGGCTCGGTGCGAACCATCTTCCATCCCTGAAAAGCCTCCGGATCTTTCTCGCTGCACACGATCCATTGCGGTTTCACCTCCGTCCGGATCAATTCGGGCATATTCGTACGTGCTTTCTCCAGCCATCCGGCCCGCTGATCAGCAAAAGCAACTGTCTGGGCTTCAACTGACATCGTCGAAACGCATGCCGCTGCAAATAACAGACTTGTCAACAGTTTTTTCTTCATTGTGGGTTTTATTTTAGGGTTTCTGTAATCAAATTTCCAAAATTATTTCTCTGAATGCCGGACACTGACATCACTTTCTAATAGCTCAACGACCGGACAAACTCTTCCGCTTCGGGAGTCAACACGCGATCGACCCGGTCAATCCATCCCGAGCGGGTCAGGGCTTCGCGTTGTTTGTCGATCGCCCGGGTAATCGGATAGTCCGGACGCTCCAGCTTTTCATAACGTTCCCGTTCGGAAGGACGTATCACTCTATCGAAAACCTGCTCCCGGGTCGGACGTCGTTCGGCCTCCCAAACAAAACCCGGCATCAACTGGGATTGCGTATCGGGAATCTTATCCATCGGATATATCGTGTATGCAGGTTGTCCCCGATAGATAATCGTCGACAGCTCCTGATCGGCAAATTCAAAGGTGATATCGGCACACTCCGCCACAAGAAAACCGCTGATGTGACGATCGGTACTGTCTCCCTCCTCCATGTAATAGTAGGTCCGGCCATTTCCCTTCACGTCGGTCCGGTAGATGTTACCCTTATCGAAAAACGATTCGATCTCTTTGCCCGACACCTGATTGAAATGCGCGGTGTCGACACGCGAGCTCATCAACGGATCTCCCGTGAACAGGGCCCGCTCCAAACTCTGATTGCGGGTAAAAATATCGACGACCTGTGCCGTTATCTGGTTCTCCTCGTTCCACAAAACCGGATTGATATACATGTGGATCGTCGAGTCGGCGGTAAATCCGACAATCGAATCGCAGACAGCCTGAAAATCGGTCCGATAAATACGTACGTTCCGATACCCGTGTACCGTCCTCACCAAAGAATCGGCCGGAGTCAATGTTGTGGAGTCGACCTGGGCCACCCACGCTTCCGGTTGTGGCTGTTCGACTGCAGTCGAATCGCCACCCGGCTTCGTCGATTCGGGCGAGGCCGCACCATCAAGCGATACAGAGTCGGGTGTCAACAACAGCTGTAACGAATCGACCCGGTGTAACGCCAGCGAATCTTCCGCCGTAGCCTTCCCCTTTAAAAACCTACGGGCAAGATATTTACGTTCACGGTTCAACTCCTGCTGCATGGCTTTCCGCTCGGCCTCCTCAGCCTTTTTCCGCAAGGCCCGGATCTTCTCCATCACCCTCTCATCCTTTTGCCTGCGAAGAGAGTCGCGTTCGGCCTGTTTCCGCGCCTTTTCCGCAATCTTTAATGCCTTTTCCGGGGATATAGAGTCCTGTGCTACGACGAGAGAATCGCCTTCTGCCACGATCAACCCGGTCGAATCCACCGCAAGAGATTCAGTGACTGTCGTCGAATCCGACGGCAACGCCTCAGATCCCTTATCTTGGGATACAGCAGCATCCTCCGATACAGGCTTCTCGTCGGCTGATTTCTCCGGTTCGGCCGCTACGGGTGAGCCCGAAACCTCTTCGCCCGGAACCTCCTCTCGGACCGAATTCGAAACCGGTTCCGGAGAGACTCCTGTCGATAATTCGGCCCCTCCGCTCTCTTGACCAAGCGAATCTGCCGACCTTTGTCCCGATGCTTCCGCTGTCGAAACCGCTACCGTCTCCTTTTCGACCGCAACCGACACAGAGTCCGCCCCTGCATCGGGTCTGAACCCTCCCGCGATCGGTTGATCCGTCGCGATACTATCTCCTTCGATCGCAACGCCGGCTACATCTACGGAATCCTGCACGGCCGATATCTCCGGGACCTCCGGTATCGAATCGTTTTTAAACCGATTCACCGTGTAGAGATAGATCGTGTCCGACCGCATGAAAACGGTGTCCGACCCATCCTCTTCGTATCCGGCCAACGACGGATTCCGTGTCAGCAGAGCCTGCTCCTTGTCGCCCCAATAACGGGCATAATCGCCGAATGCAAAGGTCCGTTGTTTCCGGTCGAACATCTGCACTTTATTCAACATCAGTGCATTTTGCGTCGGCTGTTCGTAGACGATCGTATCGGCCCATGCTTCCTGATCGGGCGTCATGATATAGGAATCATTCGTAAAGACATAACGCTGCTGCTTGCTGTTGTACGTACCCTTCTGAGCCGTCAAAAACTCATCGCGATCGTTCCAGATATACGACCGCGTATCGAACGAGGCAATCTCCGAATCCAGATTGTAGGAGACCGAATCCGAACGGATCATATACTCCGGATTGCTCATCTCGACGTTGTGCACCCCGACCACTTCTCGCAGATCGGCATAGTAATACCCCTCGTCCGACTCCATCAGGTTGTCCTGCTGCGACAGCGTCCCGCCGCCGTAATATCGCCCGATGTTGTCCAACGTATTGAAGGTAAAATTTCGGGTATACAGCGTAGCATCCTTATCCACCATCTTGATCAACGGCGAATAGATCCGCGCCTCGTTCAGATCTCCGTTATAATCGGCCTTGTCGCCATATATGAACGTACTGTCCTTATTGACCACCACATTGCGGTAACAGTCCATCTGGCGTTCGCTATAACGAACCGCACTGTCACACATGATGACAGCCCCGTTATGAAAAAACACGACATGCCCTACCAGACAAAGTGCAGACGAATCCCCCACCTTGATACGCGACATCTGATCGGCCCGAAAATCGACCGAAGCCCTTCCGTTCTCGTCCTGCTGAACCGGACTCTGACCGAACGCTACGAATACACCCACCGTAGCGAACAGCGAAAACAACGTTATACAAACTTTGCGGATCACCGACTGGACGCTTTTTAGCTATTTGTTGATTTGATTGAGCGCAGGTTGCATGAACTTGCAGTCTCGGAAATCTTTGTCTATCCGGATATACATGCCACGAATCTTCTCCTGAATCCACTTATTCATCTCCACCTCCTGCTTTTGAGCCAAGGCCAAACGTTCGATCTGCTTGTAGTCTTCGCTCAAATTGGCCCGATGAACCGGAATGATCTCCTTCAACATCACCATCTTGCACAACAGGTCGCTCGTCATGTTCTGCGAAGCATACGGTTTCGAGATCTCTCCCGGCTTCAATTCCGACAATGCCTCGAGATCCTCCCTGTTCAACTGTTCCTTATAAAATTTGGTGGATGCGTCCGCCGGATCGACCATGCCCCGATAATAGGCCTCAAGCTGCTCCATATTGGATGCGATACCTCCATTTTTCTGCGAATAACGGTCCTCGGAGTACTCGGCAACGGCCTCTTCGAAGGTAAGGTTGCCCGCAAGAATCTCATTCCGTACGCTATCCAAAAAGTTATAAGGAGCCTCTAAATCCCGTTGGAAATATTGCGGCCGGACCACGATATGCCGGACGTGATACTGCGGTCCCACCTGTTCGATCATCTGAATCAGGTGAAACCCATACTCCGTTTCGACAACGCCAGAAACCTGACCCGGCTTGAGTTGTGTCATGGCATTGGCAAAACGCTCTACAACCATGTCTTTCGTAATCAGCCCCAAATCTCCACCTCGTGACGCTGATCCATCCTCGGAGTAGATTCGTGCCAACGTCTCGAACTTCTCTCCATTCAGGATACGTTCCCTCAGTTCCAGCAGTTTGGTCTGGGCCCGCATCTTGGCTTCCTCTCGCGACGAAGGGAAACGGATAATTTGCGCATAGACATACTGCTCGGGAATCAAGGGAACACTATCCTTGGGCAACCGTTTGAAGAACTTTTCCACTTCGCCCGGAGTCACCACTACTTTATTGCGAACCGTATTCTCCATCTCATAGGCATAATTCTCCTCCATGGCTTGATTCCGAAGTTCTTTTTTAATCTCGAACACCGGATTTCCATAATACCGTTCCAATGCGGCCAATGAGCCATGTAATTGTGTCTCCTCTTCCAACGTCTCACTAATACGCTGTTCTATCATCACTTCATTGATCTTGATCGAATCGATCAAGGCCTGATTGTATAGAACCTTACTGAGGATCAACTGCTCCAACGCCTGACTCCGTGCATCCTGATCCGGCGTATAGCCGGCCTCCTTTTGCTGCTGGAGGAACCGCTTGCTCAACTTCTCCACATCCGAATAGAGCACCATGGAGTTTCCCACTACGGCTACCACCTTATCGGCTGTATATCGTTCCTGTGCTACCCCCTTGACATAGCTCAATGTGCAAACGACGATCACGCCCAGCAATATTTTCAATCGATCTTTCAACATAATATCGTTATCGGTTTATATTCACTATTATCTCTTTTTTCTCATAGGCCTGTTTATAGAGGCTGTCCTCATGTGCTCGCACGATACTCTCCTTGCGCTGATTGAACAACACCCGCCGGATAACCTCCGCGACACTCTCCATCGGTGCATAATCCCCCGCCTTGCGTACGGCTACTACCCGAACATAAAACAAATAGGAATTGGCCTCAAATTCATGGATTTTCGAGGTATCAAGCAAATAGTCGTACGACTGCGTCCGGTCCGTGGGCAGCTGCAAAAGCAGGGTCGCCATATCGGTCCAGCGATCCATCTCGATCAATTCGAAATCGTTCTTGACACACAACTCCGTAAGGTCCTGCAAGCTCTCCGTACTAGGACTGCGCAACAGCTCTTCCACCTGTTTCTGTTGGGGATGGCGTTCGGGCAGACGAACGATACGGGCCTTGATCAGCGTTTTATCGAGTACGAAATCGGACTTGTGCGCTTCATAGTATTGACGGATCTGATCTGCCGTAAAGAGAGTATCGATATACTTGTCCACATAGAACTGATCGACCTTGTGGGTCAACAACGAGTTGCGGTACTCCTGCACCAGACGGTCGATGTCCTCCTGACTCTCCTCGAACATCCGCTCGGCCTCTTCGATCTTCAGCTGCTTCTTGACCCATTGGTCTACGTACGACTCCAACAGCTTCAGGCTATCCTCGGCACTGAGCCCCGGCGTGAAAATCGTCGACACGTCGTAGGCAAACAGTTTGCTGTCACCCACTTCGGCCAACACCTTGTTCTTGCTGTCGAAAAACGGATTGGGAAAACGTTGGCACGATGCCATCGCCACCAACAGCCCCCCTATCACTATTTTCGAAACAAGCTTCATATAGATCCTTTCCCGCAACAAATATACAAAGATATAACGTTCTCTCTAAACAACGTTTTTTAGCACTTTATATTATACCTCTCGTTGGTCACTTTGACGATTTTTCTCTGCGGCACCTGTTGCACTCTCTTCCACCGCCCCCTCAACCGTCACACGTGCAGAAGATGCACTCCGATCTCGACGAATCCGGCGGACTACCGCCACATAAAACAGTACCAGAACGACAAACGCAACGGCATACAGCATCAAATAGATTCGGCGGTCGTCGATCATTTCCCACGTAAACTTCATCTGCTCTCCGCCCATGATCCACGAAAAATACGAAAACGCATTGTTGATCGCATGAATGACCATCACCACAATCAACGAGCGGCTACAATAGTAGACAAACCCCAATACTGCCCCGACGAAAAAGGCATTAACTACCTGTTGGGGAATACCGTGGACAACTCCGAAAATGGCAGAAGCGACCAAAACACCCCGCCACGGCCCATACTTCCGGACCAAAGAACCCTGAATGATTCCTCGGAAAAGTATCTCTTCCAGAATGGGTGCCGCCACAATTACCGTAAGCATCATCCATCCGCCGAGCCGCATGTGTTCGTCGAGCAATTCGAGCCACCGCTCGGGGAAGAGAGCCACCACAGGTTCGATCAGAATCGTCGCGGCAAAAAGGGTAATCATGCCGAAGAAGATCCAAGTCAGATCGAGCTTCCACCCGGTAAACAGAGGCTCGCGTTCACCGCGACGTCCCGTCCGCAGCCATCTGACCCACAGGGCATACGAGATCGTTGACACAAAAGTCAGCACATAGACGATCATTTGTACGCATCCCTGCGGTATGATCTCGAATTGCCCCAACGGCAACGCAAGCCATCCGAAACAGAACGACGCCGCCACGTAGATACCGATAATCGCGACGAGGTCGCCCCAAGTGGGATATGTCTTCGACCGAGCCGGCTTCATCACTCAAGATTTCCCAACGTGGCGACCATAACGGCCTTAATCGTATGCAACCGGTTTTCGGCCTCGTCGAACACGATCGATGCGTCCGACTCGAACACCTCATCCGTAACCTCCATCTCCGAAATGCCGAACTTGTCGAATATCTCTTTACCGACCGTGGTCTCCAGATTGTGGAATGCAGGCAGACAGTGCAGGAACTTCACATCCTCGTTTCCGGTAGCCTCCATGACCCGTCTGTTGACCTGATAGGGCTGCAACAGATCGATCCGATCTTTCCACAGATCGCTCGATTCACCCATTGAAACCCACACGTCGGTATAGACGAAATCGCAGCCTTTTACCCCCGAGGCGATGTCGTCGGTCACCGTAATTTTCGCTCCGCTTTTCTCAGCCAAAGCCCGGCACGTCGAAACCAACGCCTTGTCCGGAGCACACTGCTGCGGAGAGATCGCCCGGAAATCCATACCCATCTTTGCAGAGAGCACCATCAGCGAATTGGCCACGTTGTTGTGTGCATCCCCAAGGAAGCAGAACTTGATCTCGGACAACGGTTTGGCGATATGCTCCCTCATGGTCAGGGCATCGGCCAGTGCCTGCGTCGGGTGAAATTCAGTGGTCAATCCGTTCCACACCGGAACCCCCGAATACTCGGCCAGCGTACGTACCACATGTTGCCCATATCCGCGGTATTCGATCCCGTCGTAAATGCGGCCCAACACCCGAGCCGTATCCTTCAGCGACTCCTTCTTTCCCATCTGCGAACCCGTCGGGCCCAGATAGGTCACCCGCGCTCCCTGATCGTAGGCCGCCGTCTCGAACGAGCACCGTGTACGCGTCGAATCCTTCTCGAACAGCAGCACGATATTCTTCCCTTCGAGCGTCTTCTTCTCCTTACCTATGTATTTATCGGCTTTCAAACGGGCCGCGAGATCGAGCAGGTAGGCGATCTCCTCCGACGAAAAATCGAGTAACGTCAGCAGACTTCTCTTCTTTAAATCAATCATATCCGATACTTCTTTTGCGATTCTACAAATGCAACCTGTTTTTCGGTCAAAAACCTCACCTTTTCCCTTTCTCCTTCCCTCCGAAAACCAGCCTCAAAGATAAAACTTTAATTTGGAAATCCCTATTTTCACCGACGCTTCTCTGCATACGCGCTCGGTTTTCGATCGGTTGTCGCCAAGACGAAGATTTCCGGATCGGAGGATTACCCCGAGAAAGTTCCGGTTTTTTGATAAATTTTGCCTATCTTGCACCGAGTTTTGCGACAGACGGAAACTTACGGTGCGGACTCTTCTGCCCGTAATTCAGATAATTAAAGTAAGATATGGGAAAAATCGTATCGCTGGCCAATCAGAAAGGCGGCGTGGGAAAAACCACGACGGCCATCAACCTTGCGGCAAGTGTTGCGGTACTGGGCAAAAAGGTGCTGCTCGTCGACGCGGACCCGCAGGCCAACGCCACCTCGGGACTGGGATTGGACATCAACGGAAAGGGTATCTACGAATGCATTACCGGAGAGGCCGAACCGGCTGATATCATCCGCAAATGTCAGGACGTCAAGAAGCTGGATATCCTGCCATCGAACATCAATCTGGTCGGGGCCGAAACCGAACTGCTCGAAATCGAGAACGGGCAAAAACGGCTCAAGACCCTGCTCGATCCGTTGAAAAACCTGTACGATTTCATCTTTATCGACTGCTCTCCGTCGCTCGGACTGGTCACCCTCAACGCTTTAGTCGCTTCGGACAGCGTCCTGATCCCCGTACAATGCGAATACTTTGCACTCGAGGGGCTCGGGAAACTGCTCAACACCATCAAGATGACCCAGTCGAAACTCAACCCTTCGCTGGAAATCGAAGGATTCCTGCTGACGATGTACGACTCGAGGCTCAGACTGGCCAACCAAGTCTCCAACGAGGTCAAAAAACACTTCGGAGAGCTCACTTTCCAGACGATCATCCAACGCAACATCCGGTTGAGCGAAGCTCCGAGTTTCGGCAAGCCGGCTCTGCTCTACGACGCCTCCTCGTCGGGAAGCATCAACTACCTGAACCTCGCCAAAGAGTTCATCAAAAAAAACAGAAACAAATAGCAAAAGATAACCATGAATCCGAAAAATAAAGGTCTGGGGCGCGGATTGGGCGCCATCTTCGACATGGAAGGAACGGTGCTGCCCGAAAAGAGTAAAAGCAGGGCTTTCGAGGAGATCGAGATAGACCGCATCCAACCCAATCCGAAACAACCCCGCAGTCACTTTGCCGAGGAGGCCCTCGAGGAGTTGGCCGAATCCATCCGTACCCTCGGGGTCATACAACCGATCACCGTCAAGAAAGAGGCTGACGGCACCTACACCCTCATCAGCGGAGAGCGGCGTTGGAGAGCCTCGCAAAAGGCCGGACTCACCGTAATCCCCGCCTACATCCGTGAAGCGGACGACCAGACGCTGCTCGAAATGGCCATCGTCGAGAACATCCAGAGGCAAGACCTCAACGCCATAGAGGTCGCCTTGAGCCTGCAACGGTTGGTCGACGAGTGTCGCCTGACCCAAGACTCTCTGGCCGAACGGGTCGGGAAAAAACGGTCGACGGTAGCCAACTACATGAGGCTGCTCAGACTGCCGGTCGAGATACAGCTGGCCATTCGGGAAGAGCTCATCTCGATGGGACATGCCCGTGCACTGGCCGGCATCGAATCGGAAGAGCGCCAAATCGCCCTGCTGAAAAAGATCGTCAAAAAGGGACTCTCTGTCCGCCAAACCGAAGAGCTCGTGCGGCAAGAAAACGCAAAATCCGAGTCGAAAAACGATGACGAAGAGTTTCCCGAAAGCTACACCCGTCTGGTCGAAGAGCTGGAACGTTTTTTCAACCAAAACATCAGCATCCGCAAAAACAATAAAGGGGGTGGAAAAATCGTTATCGGTTTCGAATCCGACGCCGATATTGAAGCTTTTATCGACAAATTCAATGAGTTCGCCAAATAACATAGTTACACGAACGAAATATCGAGCCGCCATGCCCCGACGCAAAACAGCATGCCGATGGATAGGAATCGCCATACTCGTCTCCCTGCTGTGGATCGACGTGCATGCACAGGATCCGAACGTACGGTATAAAGTCGAAGGTGGGATCCGGATCAATACGACCCCCATCGTAGCCGACAGCCTGCAAAGCGACTCCAGCAACATGGTCGCTTCGACGCCCGTTGCCCCACCCGACACGACTACGACAGCACGTGAACGCCGCCGTTTGCTCCGGCTCCAGCGCGATACGGTGACCGTCCGGTACAGCAAGCTGTTCCGTGACACGCTGCCCATATCGCGCATCTGCGCGATCTCGGCCATCGCGCCCGGATTCGGTCAACTCTACAACAAGCAGGCATGGAAGATTCCGATTCTCTACGGAACGGTGGGTACGACAGCCTATTTCGCCTTCCAACAGAATAACAAATACAAAGACCTCAAGCGTCAATACGACGCCCTGAAACGCAATAACGCCACTCAAGACGAACTCGATCCGATACAGGGCCGGATGATTCGCCATAATACGGCCCGGACGCTGCTGTTCATCGGTGCCATCGGCTCCTACATCTACTTCATCGGGGATGCCGCTCTCAATTACAAGGGGCCTGTCAACAACGTCAAAAAAGCCACGACCCTTTCGACAATATGTCCGGGTGCCGGTCAGATCTACAACAAGAGCTATTGGAAAGTACCCATCGTCCTTGGCGGTATCGCCACAATGGGCTATGTGATCAACTTCAACAACCGGGGACTCGAACGTTTCAAACTCGCCTACGATCTGGTGACCGACGGCGACCCCAATACCATCGACGAATTCAACGGCCGATATACGGCCGACTACCTGAAAAAACTCCGGGACAACTACCGCCGGAATAGAGATCTGTGTATCATCATTACTGCCGGGCTCTATCTGCTGAACATCATCGATGCCCACGTCGATGCCCACATGAAGGAGTACGACATCAGCGACGATCTGTCGATGAACCTCGAACCGACGATGGTCAATATGTACACCATGCGAAGCGGAACCGTCAACGGTGTGGGCTTCGCCTTTAAACTTGCTTTCTGATGAACAACCGATCGATCTCCGTATTTTTGCTACTGCTTCTCTGTCTCCCGTTTGCAGCCTTTTCGCAGGCGGACAGCAAAGAGACTTTGAACATCCACACGACCCCGGCAAAATACGATTCGATCATCGCCAGCTGGAAAGCAAACAGCCTAAGCGAAAACGCAGAACAATTTCTCGAAGACGAGTACATCATCCTCGACACCTCGCGCTATCTGGAAGCCGTGTCGACGGTGAGTGACACGATTTGCCGCGCCCGTCTGCGGACCATTCCCTCTCCGATTCACCTCCCGTATAACGATATTGTCCGGAAACACATTGTCGCCTACACGACCACCCACAAGTCGATCACCCGCCGGATGCTCACCTATGGGAAATACTACTTCCCGATGATCGAACAGGAACTCGACAAAAACGGACTTCCCCTCGAACTGAAAATCGTTCCCGTAATCGAATCGGCCTTAACCCCTACGGCCGTATCCCGTAGAGGAGCGGTCGGATTGTGGCAATTCATGCTTCAGACCGGACGGCAATACGGATTGGAGGTCAACTCGATGGTCGACAATCGACGAGACCCCATACTCTCCACCGAAGCCGCCTGCAAATACCTCAAGGACCTCTACGACATATACCACGACTGGACACTCGTCCTCGCATCCTATAACTATGGTCCCGGCAATGTCAATCGGGCCATCCAGCGTGCGGGCGGAAATGCAAAAACGTTCTGGGACATATATCCCTACCTGCCTCGCGAAACCCGCGATTATATCCCCGCATTTATTGCCCTGACCTACCTCTACTACTATCATTGGGATTACGGTGTCGTCGCCTATGAATCGCCACTGCCTTTGGCCGCCGACACGGTAATGGTCAACGCCCGACTGAACCTGAACATCGTCAGCGACTCTACGGGTATTCCGATAGAACTGATTCGACTGATGAATCCTCAATACAAAACGGACGAGATTCCGGCCATGACCAAAAGTTATCCGTTGGTTCTGCCGCAGGAGGAGATATCCCATTACATCGCTTGTGAACAAGGGTTGATCGCGGCATCTTCAGCCAAAACACCGGCGTCCAATACTCAGGAGGTTTCAGTGCCCGACCCGATCGTTCACCGCGTTAAAAAGGGAGAAACATTAGGAGCCATCGCAAAAAAATATCATGTCAGCGTCAAGCAACTGATGCAATGGAACGGCCTCCGCAACTCGATGATCCGAATCGGACAATCCCTTAAAATCGTACGGTAATGAAGTCAAAAAACGACACGATCGTTGCTCTCGCCTCCGGTAGAGGCGGTGCCATAGCCTTGATCCGCGTCAGCGGAAACGATTCGATAACCGTTGGAGACAAAATCTTCCACGGCATACACGGTAAAACTCTTGCCGACACGAAAAGTTTTACCATCCGTTACGGTACCATCTGTGATGGTGAACGGACGATCGACGAAGTGCTGATCTCCGTATTCCGCGCCCCGCACTCCTATACGGGAGAAAACATGATCGAAATCTCGTGTCACGCCTCGCCGTATATTTGTCAGGAGATTTTACGTCTGTTGAGCCAATCGGGAGCCCGCGCCGCCACTGCCGGAGAGTTCACTCTACGTGCCTTCTTGGCAGGAAAAGTCGACCTTTCGCAAGCCGAAGCCGTAGCCGACGTCATCGCTGCCGACAATCGGGCCGCTCACACACTGGCTTTCCAACAAATGCGAGGAGGCTATTCCGACGAATTCAAAATTTTGAGGGAGCGGCTGATCGAACTGGTTTCGTTGATCGAACTCGAACTGGACTTCAGCGAAGAAGAGGTTGAATTCGCCGATCGGAAACAGCTATACGAATTGATCGACGTGATCGAACACCGCCTCAAGAAACTGATCGATTCCTTCCGATATGGAAACGTACTAAAAACCGGGATTCCCGTTGCCATAGTCGGAGTCCCCAATGTCGGGAAATCGACCTTGCTGAATGCCTTATTACAGGAAGACAAGGCATTGGTTTCAGACATTGCAGGAACTACCCGTGACGTAATCGAAGATACCTTAACGCTTCACGGAATCAACTTTCGTTTCATCGACACAGCCGGTATTCGTCAAACGGAAGACCCACTGGAGCACATGGGTATCGAGCGTACGTTTGATCGGATCGGTAAAGCTTCGATCATTCTGTTGATGACAGATGCACAGGAGAGTGCAGAAGAGATTTATGCCCAATATTGTGCTGTTCCCTGTCGAGACGATCAACGACTTGCCTTGTTGCTGAACAAATGTGACCGTATTTCGGCACAAGAACTCACACAAAAACGAGCTGCCTTATCGAGTCAAATACCCCACCACCCAATCTTAACATTATCCGCTAAACAACAGACGGGTCTAGACGAGTTAATCGCATTTTTATGCGAGGGATACGATAATGAGAAGCTACAGGAAGAGGTTGTGGTCTTCAACAACCGACATCACGAATTGTTGGAGCAGGCACACAATGCCTTGCTACGAGCTAAAGATGGTTTAGAATCTGGCATTTCGGGAGATCTTCTGGCACAAGATCTCCGTGAAGTTCTTCATTACATCGGAATGATCACTGGCGAAATAACCACGGATGATATTCTGAGTTCTATCTTTTCCAAATTCTGCATCGGCAAGTGATACAAAGAAAAGAAAAGCATAAAAAGAGAAAATATA
>ERZ779896.77-NODE-77-length-135776-cov-10.516088_pt1 | contig 135776 bp, 123 predicted proteins | sample MGYA00511067_ERZ779896 | MGnify/ENA primary metagenome ERZ779896 (study PRJEB29588, sample SAMEA2161597) | human gut metagenome | biome: human gut; feature: human-associated habitat; material: faeces | place: Denmark | collected 2008/2010 ... | reverse complement strand
ATATCAATATGTGTGTACTTTTAGATATGTATGAAGAACGTGGCGAAGCTCGCGGTATCCATGAAATTAACACCTTAAATCTCCGTTTACTAGACGACAACCGTTTGGAAGACATGCAGCGTGCCATGGTAGATACTGACTATCAAAAAGAACTTATGAAAGAATATGGCATTGGAAAATAAGCAATAAAATAGGATGCCCGAGCAAAAAGCTTGCCCCTGACATCCTTATATAACACAAGATATTTCATTTATGTATCTTACTTTCCAAGCAGTTCTTCGACAAACTGGTTGTAATCCTGCATCGTGGTACAGTTTGGCGCATAATCGCTGAGCAGTCGTTTTTTCAACTGTGCTTCTTTTGTTTTGACGCACTCGCGAATTGCCGTTGGGAACAATTTAGTGCCAAGCTGTGTGGCAACTTCCTCGATTTCCTGACGCACATCTTTTTCCAAATTGGAGCGGCCGGCGTACTTCACAAGCAAAAGACCGGCGATCTGCAAATTGCGGTTTTGGCGCTTTTGAACAGCATGAATTGTATCGCTGAGTTTTGTTAGTCCCTGCAGTGCAAAGGCATCCGCCGTGACCGGGATAATTACTTCGTCCGCAGCAATCAGACAGTTATACAATACAATATCAAGCGATGGTGCTGTGTCAATTACGATGTAATCATAGCCGTCTAACATTTCAAGCGCATCCTGCAAACGGTACATTCCTTCCACATTTCCATCTAAAAGTTTTCCCGCCTTGGCAAGCAATGGGTCCGAAGCTACAATATCTCCGTTCTCCATGTGTTGCACAGCCTCATCAAGCGGCACCGGGTCCTCATCAACCATGACATCATAAAGAGTTGCCATATCCTCAATTGCTGCCTGATAGGTACTTGTGCTGTTCCCCTGTGGGTCCGCATCAATTAATAAAGTTTTTCCTTTTTGATTCAAAATCCCTGCTAATGTTGTAGCGGTTGTCGTCTTACCAATACCGCCCTTTTGGTTTGCAATTACATAAACCGTTGCCATAATTTTCTTCCTTTCCGACATTCTTGTCCCACATCCTTTTAGAATGCAATCTGGCCTTCAATTTTCTGATTCACCACATAATAAACTGCTTGTTCTTCCGGTTTCACGTAAATATCAAGCTGTTCAATTTCCTCTTCTGCAACTCCTTTTGTTAAAACATCATCGTGAATCAATTCCAACAAATGCTTTGTCGAACGTTCACGTCCTTCGTACTGAATCACCATATTTTTCTTTGCACTGGCGAAACCGCCAATTTGTTTATTTGCTCTTTCCACACTGCATCTTCGAGCCATACAATCACCTCCGTATTTTACTGTTCTTCCTCTTTCGCTTTACTGCGTTTTATCATATGATTTACGGCAAACCCAAGTCCCATAAGGATCCAAAACAAAGGTGCCACACATACACTTGAATCATTTGCAAGACCAACTACCATGTAACCACTGGCACCACAAAAAATTGCCATTGCTGTTTTGTGAAGCCATGTCTTTTTCTCTGCATTCATGCAATTCTTCCATGTTGCAATAACAAGCATCACGTACAAAGCAATCAATGCCAGACAGGCAAGCATACCGTCCTGCGTCCAAATCTGAAGATACATATTATGCGGTTTCGTAATAAGCTGCGCATTAAACTCAGAATTCACTTTTCCCACATAATCATTATTCGGAAATTCATATACAAAATTATCCGCACCAACACCAATCAAGGCCGTTGATTTAAGCATTGGAAATGTACGTGACCAAATATAACCACGGCGGGTCGCAAAATCGTAATTATTTTCAAAACCAATCGAATCCATTTTTCTCAGTTTGTCCAATCGTCCCTGCGGATTATAATACAAAAGTTTATTATCTTTTTTCACCAAATCCCACGTTTTTCCATCTGCACCAATTTCAAGACACGGAATCGTTGTTTTATCGACCTCAACAGCAGATGCCGAGAATTTAATCTTTTCATATCCTTTTTCTGCAATCGTCACAACATTATTATTTGTCGCAGTCTCCAGTGTTTTTCCCTTTTTATCCTTCAAAGAAAAGGAACCGATACTGTCAGTCGAAGTAAACTCTCCTACAACCGTCTTTCCGCTGCCGGTCACAATTTCAAACGAATTTTTCTTTGTCTGAATGGACGAAATAGTATTCGTCGTTTTTTCTCCCTCGCTGCCCGTAAACCGGTTTAAAATGCCGGGTTTTGCAACGAGCACGCAGACCACCGCAGCAATACACACAACAACCGCTCCAACCGAAACAAGTAAATGCTTTTTCACATAAGGAAGCAGAAAAATGAGTGCTGCAACAACAGCTCCGGCAACACCAATCAGTCCGGTCAATGACTGTGAGCCATACAGCATAATCAACTGGCAAGCAGTAGATATCAGAGCCAGTACACGAAATGTCATTTTCTTTGCCGTAAAAAGCAAAAGAATCGTAATCGGTAAAACAACCGCCACATAAGAACCAACATAGTTCGGATTGTGAAGTGTAGAATATGCCATACCCTTACCAAATGTCAATTTTATATTAAAACCGCTTCTGCCAGCCAGTTCAGTCGTAACCAAAGGCCTTGCCCAGGCACTCTGAATCCAATCCAGACCAAACGTTTGGAATGCACCGAGAATACCAACAACACAAGAGCCGGCAGTCAGTCCGTTAAGAAGCCACTCCACTACCTCTTCTTTCTTCACGTAACCATACACAAACAAAAAACAGATTACATAAATAAGAAGGACAAATACGCCCTCAAACTGCTCATAACCGCCTAAGAACGCATCCTCTGCATGCTCCGCTCCCATCGCCGAAAACAGCGAAAATAAGGCAAACACCGATGCCGGAATCAACGGAATCCACACATTTTTATCAAACAATCTGCCATTTTCACCAGTACAAAGCCAATATGCCAAAATAACCGTAACAATGGCACCCAGTATCATCAAAAAATGCGATTTATAATACAAAAAGAAATCTGTCACCTGACCATTTGCCGATGACCATAATTGTTTACTCAATCCATTATCATAAATATGTGCATTGGTAATCAATGGAAGCACTGCCAGTATAAGCAAAATTGGCACAAAAAACTTTTTCCCATATTCTTTTTGCTGCTTTTGTTGTTTCATTTGCAATCTCCTTTATTCCTCAATAAACCTCTTGATTTTTTTCATCTTTTCTTTTGTCATGCGGTAACCATGCCAATAAGCCATTTCCAGTTTCCGCACATCACTTTCAAAGCTGTTCAGCAAATGGTTCGGCCGTAGAATCATCACTTTTCCTTCCTTCGCTAACGCCTCACACTCTTTCACTACAGCATTGTAGCGGTCCGGTCTCTCCATAATCACTCGTTTAATCTCCGGATATTTATGTCCTAGCATTCTGGCACCCATTTTATCATATTTGCCATAACGTTTCACAAAACCGCGTGGCTGCGTAAGCACAACAATTAATTTGTCACAACCGTCATCTAACGCTTTTTTAAACGGAATCGGGTCAACCAGCCCGCCATCGTAATACTTCTGTCCGTCCAAATCAATCGCTGGGAAAAACATTGGCAATGCACAGGTTGCACGAAGCATTGTAAATTTCTCATCCATATCCATTGCGTTTTTATACTCAATCTGTCCGGTTTTTGCATTTGTCACACCAACCAGACAAGTTCCCTTATATGAACGAAAGGTGTCCCAATCAAATGGAATTAAGTGGTCCGGAATTTCTCCAAAAACAAAATCCAGTCCGAAAATACTTTTATTTTTTTTCCAGTTGCTCCGGCTCATATATCGCTTATCATTACGGTATTTCTGCATAATTTCCAAATTTCTCTGTGGTTGTTTAGAAATATACGAAACCCCATCCGCAATTCCAGCGGAAACACCAATACAGTAAGGCAGTAATATATTCTCCGACAACAGTGCATCCATCACACCGCAGCTAAAAATCGGTCGAAATGTCCCACCTTCAAAAACAATCCCTGTCATATGCATGCTCCTTTCACGCCATTTACTCTATTTTATCACAGATAAAGAGACGCCGCAACCAAAGAGCGGCATGTCTGCGTATAAAATAAAAATAGCAAAAGAAGTTCCATTCGTTTATATCGAACAAACTTCTTTTGCCATCTTTAGACTATTTTATTATAACAGCCCTGCTTTTCAACAATCCATTTTCAAATCTTACTCAGCGTTATTGTATTTCACACCTGTCATAAGCTTTTTGCCTTTAATAGCAAACAATTCAGAAACGCCAACTACCTGATATCCTTTGTCTTTGCACTGCTCCAAAATTTCCGGAACTGCCTCTGCTGTCTTATCATGAACGGAATGCATGTTAATGATACCGCCATCTTTTAAGTTATTGATTACATTGTTTACCAAATCATCTTTCGTTGTTTTATCCTGATAATCCTGACTCCAAATCGATACATCGATAAACGGTTTCTCGATTACTGCATACATCGCCTGACTATAAGCAACGTTTGGCGCACGGAACAAGAAGTGTTTGTATCCGGTGATTTCAGAAAGAAGTGCATCTGTCTTAGCAATCTTCTCTTTGATTACCTCTGGTCCTACACTATTCAACCCATTGGAATCATAAGAATGATTTGCCACCTCAAATCCAGCCTCTTTCGCTGCAAGAACTTCATTTCTGGAATCCTCATCATGCTCAATATGAGCACCGATGTAGAAGAATGTTGCATGAGCGCCTGCTGCAGTTAAAGCTTTCTGAATCTTCATACCATTATCAACAAATCCTGTATAACCTCCCGGGCCATCATCAAATGACAAAGCAACAACCGGTTTTTCAGGGTCAATGTTTTTGTCAATCCAATTCTGATCAAGACCATCGTATTTGAACTCAGAAGATTCAAATTCCGGTGCTACTGTTGGTTTTGGTGTTGGTTTGCTTGCTCCTGCTGCCGGATAAGTAGCTCCTGCTCTGGCAACAAATACAATGCTTGTAATCTTAACGGATTTCAACGTTTCCGGCCAACCATAACTAGCAGCCGCATCCATCGGCTGGATGTTCAATCCAACGGCAGGACCTGTTACTTTCTCATCAAATGCTACCGATACGGATGTAGCACCCGCTGCCATGTTATAATTAAATGCTACACCATCATCAAAACCTGTCAACTGCTCTGTTGTACCTGCTACAGCAATTTTACCAGCTGTTAATTTGGAAGTGTCTTCACCTTCAAAAGTAAGTTCATAGCCAATTTTTACTTCCTTAAAATAAGCCAAATCAAAGCGTGCATCCAACTGGCTGCTAAAATTAATCGTTGCCGGTGAAGAACTGAATTCGGTATCGCCAACTTTTGTCATATCAATTGTAATGTCTTTTACTGCCTCGCCCTGTTCCGGAGTAGCGGTTGGTGTCGGTACTACAGCTGTTGGTGTTGCTGTCGGTGCCGTACTTGGTTTATTCGTGTTTGGTGCAGTAGTAATTGCCGGTGCTTTTGTAACTGCCGGCTTCTTTTCCTTAACAGTAACTTTGCAGGTCAGTTTTTTCTTTCCAACCTTTGCTAATACGACTGCCTTTCCGGCTTTCTTTCCTTTTACTACGACACTTGTTTTCTTTTTCTTCGAAAGACTAACAACCTTTTTGCCTGACTTAATGGACCAAACTGCTTTCTTTCCATTCTTCAGCTTAATCGTCTTTTTCTGTCCAACCGAAATGCTTACTTTCTTTGTGCTAAGTTTCGGTGCCTTTTTCTTTGCTGCTGCCGGTGAAGATGGCATTGACACGCCAAGAAGCAATGCTGCCGTCATCACATAACTCATTGTTTTACAAAACTGTTTTTTCAACCTTGTGTCCTCCAATCATTTTTTGTTTTTGAAACCGCCCCGTAAACAAACCCTGTTTCGTATACGATCCCTCTCTTTGAGATTATTGTAACACCAAGGTATAACTTTGTAAATATATTCCATGCGATATTATAACATTTTACTTATAGCAATTTTTAATAAAAGTATAAGGTTACGCTTATACTTTTATTCATCTTCATACATTCGGAATAATGTTTTTAAGATATTCTGGTACTCTTTCTGCTTTTCTTCGTCCTCCAACTGCTTTAATTCCTGAATCGGCTCACGAATCAAGCGCTGCAAAGAAGCATGAAGCACCTTTTTCAATAATTTCTGCTCTCTGTGATTCAGAGAAATTTTTCGATTTAAATATTCATAACTGTCCGTCTCAATCTGTGAACACCGTTTCTGCAATGTCTCAATCGTACCATCCACACGGCTCAATAAAAGCCATTCCATCGTCTCCTGCACCTTTTCTTCAATCACCTGTTCACAGTCTGCCGCCAGTTTTTCCCGCTCATTCTGATTTTTTTCGGTGATTTTCTGCAGCGTATCCATATCAATCAACTGCACCCCCGGAACTTCTTGTAACCGGCTGTCAATATCCCTCGGTGATGCCAAATCCAAAAACTGCATTTGTCTGACACCCGTCTCTTTCCATTTATCGTACAAAACAACCAGATGCGGCGATGACGTTGCTGATACAACCGTTTCACACCGTTTCATCGCATCATAACGCTCATGATAATCCACCACCGTCAAATTTTCATGTACCGCTAACAATTCTTTTGCGTGCGCAAGCGTCCGGCTGCACAGATAAATCTTTTTTGCTCCGTATTCAAACAAATATGTCAAAGCAAGTGCCGCCGTTTTTCCGCTTCCAATCACAAGAATATTTTTCCCGCTAACGCCACCGGCACGGTGCAGCTCTTTCACGCCAATATAACTGACTGACAGTGGCTTTTCACTGATGCGGTAATTCGTCTTAATCCACTTGGCACACGTCACTGCATCCCTTACAATGCGCTCCAATTCTTTGCCGCTGTGCCCCATGGTCCTGGCAAAATCCATTGCCTCAACAACCTGCCCTAAAATCTGGTCTTCACCTACGACTAACGATTCCAAGCCTGCCGCCACGCGGAACAAATAAGAAACCGCCTCACTGCCCTCTTTTTTCTTACAGCAATCCCCAAACGAAACATTCGGGAAAATGTCCTGGTAGCAGGACTGCACCTGCTCCCCCGTCACCGCATCCGAATGAGAAAAATAGAAAATCTCGCTGCGGTTGCAGGTCGAGACAATCACACACTGTTTTAAGCCAATGACAGAAAGCCGCTCCCATAATTCAATTTTTTTTGAGTCGGGTAACGCCACCTGCCCGCGCAGGGCAAGTGGTGCTTCTTTATAGCAAATTCCAACATAGCCAAAAATCATGGTTACTGCTCCTTTTGTTCTTCCTTAAGCCACCGAGCTACATCAAGCGCATGATAAGTAATAATCATTTTTGCACCGGCACGCTTAAATCCAATCATGTGCTCCATCACAATTCGTTTTTCATCAATCCAGCCTTTTTGCGCAGCTGCTTTCACCATCGCATATTCTCCGCTGACATTATACGCCACAATCGGAATATTATAATGAATGGAAATATCTTTTAGCACATCCAGATATGCCATCGCCGGTTTTGCAATAATTAAATCAGCACCTTCTTTGATGTCCTGCTCCACTTCCCGCAGAGCTTCTTCTCCATTTGCCGGGTCCATCTGATAACTTTTGCGGTCACCAAATCCAGGTGCCGAATGTGCAGCATCACGGAATGGACCATAATAAGCAGACGCAAATTTTGCACTGTAGGACATAATCGGCGTATTATATAGGCCTTCTTCATCAAGAGCCTTGCGGATTGCCTCAACACGTTTATCCATCATATCACTCGGTGCAATGATATCTGCTCCTGCCTTTGCATACACAACAGATGCCTTTGACAAAAACGGAAGCGTCTCATCATTTAAAACTTCCCCATCGCAAATCAGACCGCAGTGTCCGTGTGATGTGTATTCACACAGACAGACATCCGCAACAACAACAAGTTCTTTATAACTTTTCTTAATATAGCGAATCGCCTGTGGCACAATTCCGTCTTCGGCATACGCACCACTTCCCTGTTCATCTTTGTGTGCCGGAATACCAAACAATAAAACTGCCGGAATCCTTGCCTCACGCACCCGGTCAAGTTCTTCATGAAGTCTGTCAATTGAATACTGGCAGATGCCCGGCATCGACTCTACCGGTTCACAAATATTTTCACCTTCTATTACAAAAATCGGATAAATCAATTCGTCCACTCGGACATGATTTTCCCGCACCATGTCTCGCACTCGTTCGTTCATCCGCAGTCTTCTCGTTCGTTCCATTTTAATGCACCTTCCTTTTCGTATCCAATTACCTGTTTAATAAGATAGCATAAACCAGCGAAACATCTTTTTGTTTCGTTTATAAATCTTTTTATACTGAGAGTGCGGCAAAGGGCATGGCACTGTCCCTGTTTCTACCGTAACACTCACAATTTTCTTCTCGTACACAAGCCAGTCCGCAAAGCCTCCGTGTTCTTCTGTACTCGAACTCTTTGGCATCATTCGGTAATGATTTCTCTTTTTTATTTCACTTGCTAACCTGTACTGCTTTTCATGCAGTGGCGACGATACATCAAAATCCCAGTATAAAATACTGCCGGTCGAATGGAGATTCAACACTGTCTTTGGCGATATCCGCTTAACAAAAGAAATTAATGCCTTCGTTTCCTTTTCGCTCGCTGCCTTCTTTCCTCTATATGTTGTGGCATCCGGTTTCCTTTTCTTCCCCTTCTTTTTATCCTTTTTCTTATCTGCTGAAAAACCGGCAGGGAAATTATTGTTAATATTAACCCCTCTGGCATTATTTTTCCACGTATTGAAATGCCCTATCTTCTGTATTTTCTTGCGAAGTTTTGCATTGCGGATTCCACTTGCCCCATACTGCGAAATTGTCACACCGTCCGGGTTATCCATCGGCAGAATATAAAGGCAGGTCGAACGGAATCTTGCGCGGTGCTCACCATATTCCCGAAGAATTTCCTCGGTCTGTCGCATAATGACCTGTGTATTTTTCCACTCTCTGGCATGAATTGCCGCATCAATCACAAGTTTCTTTGCCGCAGAAGGATTTCCCACACGCAGGCACCAGATTTCCCTGTTGTCATATGTCCTGCCAAGGCTCGACAGCCCTGTTTTTCCGGGGTATTTGTGAGCAATCTTACGCAAATCTCCTGTCATCTCTGCATAGTCGTATTTCTTATCCTTTTCACTGACAATCCACGGCTCTTCTTTTACAACAATTTTAATCCTGCACTGGTTTTTATCCGAATCTTTTACCTTTACAAAAAGGTAAGTCGTACCCTTCTTTTTCGCCGTAATTCGTCCGTTTTTATTGACACTTGCAATCTTTTTATTCTTTATTTCAAAAGACAATTTCTTTTTGGCATAGTTAAAAGTAACTGTCGCTTTTTTCTTTTCCCATAACTTTATTTTGCTGCCGCTTTTGCTTTCAATTTTTTCATTAAAATAAATGTAAATATAGCAGTTTTCGCCTGTCACTTTGGACGTCGCTTTTAAGAGCGTGTAATTTTTTTTGTTTTTTGTCTTACATTTTACCACACCGGAGGAAGAAACGGTAACTAACTTCTTTTTTACTTCTTTTTTCGAAGCACCTCCGTAAACCTCAAAAGTAGATGCCTGTGACATAACAAGTTTTACCGAATCGGTCGTATACGAGTAAAGGTGATATACCTTTTCCCCCTTCACTTTCCGATAATGAATCCCCTTCATGCCGCCTTTATAATACTTAGCGTGGGGCGATACCAGTTCATATTTTTTCACCGGCTTTGGAGTTTCATTTGGCTGTGGCGCAGCTGTTGGCTCCGGCTCCTCTGTGGGCTCCGCAGTCGGTTCTACTGTCGGTTCAGGCGTTGGCTCTTCACTCCACTCCGTCTGATTGTTCTTCTGTCTTGCCTGCAAATGGGCAGGGCTCCCACTTATGAGGTCACATAAAATTAAGGTTACGACAAGCAATGCCGCTATTTTTTGCTTATGCGTCTGACTCATTTCCCTCATTTCCTTTCCATTAATCGTGATGTTTCACTTTTACTGCAAGATAAAAGGTACCTCACAATGAGATACCTTTTTGTACTTGTTTGTTATAACAGATAAAACTTAAGCTAATTTGCTTTTTGCTACTTCTACCAAAGAAGCGAAACCTTCCGGATCGCTGATTGCCATCTCAGAAAGCATTTTACGGTTTACGTTTACCTCAGCAAGTTTCAAACCATACATAAATTTGCTGTAGGAAAGACCATTCATTCTAGCTGCTGCGTTAATACGAGCAATCCAAAGCTGTCTGAACTGTCTCTTTTTCTGTTTTCTACCTGTATAGGACTCTTCCAACGCACGCATAACAGACTGTTTTGCAACACGGTACTGTTTACTTCTTGCGCCTCTGTAACCCTTTGCCAGTTTCAATACTCTTTTATGTTTTTTCTTTGCGTTCATTCCGCCTTTAATTCTAGCCATTTGTCAGTTCCCTCCTTCGCCATTAGCTGTATGGCATAATCTTTTTCATTGTTTTTACATTAGTTTCATCTACAAGAGCAGACTTTCTGAGATTTCTTTTTCTCTTTGTTGTCTTCTTAGTCAAAATATGACTCTTGTATGCTTTGTTTCTTTTCAATTTACCGGTACCGGTAACTTTAAAGCGCTTTGCAGCAGCTCTTTTTGTTTTCATTTTCTGATTTGCCATGATATTATTCCTCCGTTATTATTTTGTGGCTGATAAAAACATTACCATACTTCTTCCTTCCATCTTCGCAGGTTTGTCGACGGAAGCAACGTCCTTTAATTCTTCAAAAAACGCATTCAGGATTTCCCTCCCTACATCTTTATGAGCCATTTCTCTACCACGGAATCGGAGTGAGACTTTTACTTTAGCTCCCTTTTGCAGGAATTTCTTTGCCTGATTTACTTTCGTGTTCAAATCATTGGTATCAATGTTTGGCGAAAGTCTGATTTCTTTTGTCTCGATGGTTTTCTGTTTCTTCTTTGCTTCTTTTGCTTTACGAGCCTGCTCATAGCGGTACTTGCCGTAGTCAATAATTTTACATACCGGCGGTTTTGCAGTCGGTGCAATCTTTACCAAATCAAGTCCTGCATCTTTTGCTTTGAAATATGCTTCTTTTGCTGACATAATGCCAAGCTGTTCTCCATTTGGTCCAATTACACGAACTTCTCTGTCGCGAATCTGCTCGTTAATCATTAAATCGCTTATTGTTCTTACCTCCTAAATGAAAAAAAGATAGCTGTTTCTAAAAGCCAGCTATCCACGTAAAACATTTCCTATCATTATAATAGATGTGAACCAATACCGTGTGATAACAAATGTTATACGGCAAGGTGAGAGTGGATAACTCTGCTTTTTACACCTTTGGTAGTGTACCATAGAAAGGTGGTGTGTGTCAAGTGATTGCTGTTAACTTTTTTTCAGTTTCCGTAAATGACCTTAATTCAATTTATATTTCTTGCGCCGCTCCCGCTTAGCAAACGCACAGGGGTATCGACACGCAAACTACGCGTGTCTGATACCCGATGTGTTTGCAGCGCAATCATTATAAATTGAATTAAGGTCATTTATTGGATTCCTGAAAAATCAGCAGCAATCACTTGACCACACACGCCTGCGTACAAAGAATCAACTGTAGTATTAATGCAGGGCAATGAATGATTGGGGAATGCCATTTATTGAATTCCAGTAATTTAGCAGAAAAACTTTGAAACTCGTGGGTTTTGAGTACGTCGGTATGCAGCGCTGGTAGTTTCAGCGCCCATACCGCTACGCACTCAATGAGCGAAAGCGGCGCAAGAGGTTCGGGGAACCTCTGTTCTGCGCGGACCGAAGTGAAACGTAGACCCACGAGATACAAAGCTTTTCTGCCTAATTACGGAAATCAAAAAACATCATTTAATTTACCATCCCCGATATATCAACCTTAATAAACTGCTGAAGCCATTCGATGATGTCTTTTTCGTTTGCAGGATTTAAGTTCTGAATTGAGGATAGATTTTCAATTGTCATGTGGTCCCAGCGAATCATCCAGATTCCGTATGCCAAAATCACGGCATTTAAAACCAGACCGATGGCACTCAAAATCAATCCAATGATTCCTAATTTTTTCGCATTTTTACCACCTTTTGCCACAGCGATAATACTAAAGACAAAGGCGATTGCGGCAGGGATTACGCCGATACCTGTTCCAAAACAGCAAAAACAGGAAATTCCACCTAATATAAGAGAGGCAATTGCAAGCCCTCTGTGCCGATTTATATCTGTCATAGATACCTCCATTTCTATATCCTGCCGTATGGGGCGAAAAAGGATGCTGTCTGTTCCAGATGCTGCATCGACGAATTATTCGTAATTTTAATTAACAGCACCGCTACGACAATGGCAAGGATGACCCCTGCCACTCCCACAACGATACCGGCAATTGCTGCATCTTCCTGATTCGGATTGTCATCCCGAAGTTCCAAAATTCCAAATACGATGCCAAGCACTGCCATTACCAAAGAAATGGACCATTGCATACAACAAATCATCGAAGCACATGAAAGCACTAACGACGCAATCGCTTTTGCATTTGTCTGTCTATTCTGCTGCATACAAACCTCCTGCTTATTTGCTCTCCGGTGTCACTTCTACCTTACGAATTTCTTTCGTACGGATTTCCTTGCAAATGTCATCAATGAACGCATCCAAAGACTGTGCACCCTCGTCTCCTTTGAAACGGCTGCGAACGGATACAACGCCTTCTTCCTCTTCTTTCTGCCCAACAACGAGCATATACGGTGTTTTCTGAAGTCTTGCCTCGCGAATCTTGTAACCGATTTTTTCGGAACGGCTGTCCACGCTGCAGCGGATGCCATTCGCTTTTAATTTCTCTTCCACGCTGTTTGCGTAATCGAGATATTTCTCGGAAATTGGCAGAACACGTACCTGCTCCGGTGAAAGCCATGTCGGGAATGCACCGGCATATTTCTCAATCAGCCATGCTAACGTTCTCTCATAACATCCAATCGATGTTCTGTGGATGATGTATGGGCGTACTTTCTCACCATTTTCATCAATATAATACATATCAAACTGTTCAGCCAAAAGGGCATCCCACTGAATGGTAATCATGGTATCTTCTTTACCGTATACATTTTTCGCATTGATATCTACTTTTGGTCCGTAGAAAGCGGCCTCTCCGACATCCTCAGTAAATGGAATATTCAGTTCTGTCAAAATCTGGCGGATATCTTCTTCTGTCTCATTCCAAACTTCCGGCTCGCCGATATATTTTTCACGGTTTTCAGGATCCCATTTACTCAGATGATACGTTACATCTTCCTCAACACCAAGTGTCTGCAAACAGTACTGAGCGAGAGCGATACAATCCTTAAACTCTTTTACCATCTGGTCCGGACGCACAATCAAATGTCCTTCAGAAATTGTAAACTGGCGCACACGAGTCAAGCCGTGCATTTCACCGGAATCCTCATTACGGAACAATGTTGATGTCTCACCATAACGGCATGGCAGGTCACGATAGGATTTCTGGCTTGCCTTGTAAACATAGTACTGGAATGGACAGGTCATCGGACGAAGGGCAAATACTTCCTTATCCTTTTCCTCATCGCCAAGAACAAACATACCTTCTTTGTAGTGATCCCAGTGACCGGAAATCTTGTACAAATCAGATTTTGCCATCAAAGGTGTCTTCGTTCTCATGTAACCGCGCTTTTCTTCCTCATCTTCAATCCAGCGCTGCAAAGTCTGAATAACCTGTACACCTTTTGGCATCAGAAGCGGAAGTCCCTGACCGATTACATCAACAGTGGTAAACAGTTCCAGCTCACGTCCCAATTTATTGTGGTCGCGTTTTTTAATATCTTCCAAATGCTCCAGATAAGCATCCAAATCCGCTTTCTTTGTATAAGCAGTTCCGTATACACGGGTAAGCATTTTATTTTTCTCATTTCCTCTCCAGTAAGCACCGGAAGAAGAAATCAGCTTCATTGCCTTTAACGGTTTTGTATTCATCAAATGAGGTCCGGCACACAAATCAATGTATTCGCCCTGCTGATAGAAAGAAATCTCAGCATCTTCCGGTAAATCTTCAATCAATTCAACCTTATACGGCTCCTCACGTTTTCTCATCAAATCAATTGCCTCTTGTCTTGGCAGGGTAAAACGCTCTAATGTCGCACCTTCCTTAACAATCTTTTTCATTTCTTTTTCAATCTTGTCCAATGCCTCACGATCCAATGGTGCTATATCAAAATCATAGTAGAAACCTTCCTCAATCGAAGGTCCAATGGCACATTTGGCATCCGGATACAATCTCTTAATCGCCTGTGCCAGCACATGGGATGCAGTATGACGGAATGCTGCTTTTCCTTCGTCGCTGTCAAATGTCAAAATATTCAGTGTGTGTTCGCCATCTACTATTGTGCGCAAATCCACAACTTCGCCGTCTAACTCGGCAACGCATGCCACTCTGGCAAGTCCTTCACTGATGTCTTTGGCAATATCAATAATGCTCATTGCCTGTGAATACTCTTTGCTTGAACCATCTTTAAGTGTTACTTTCATGTCAATTCCTCCTGTCTTCATTCAATATACAAGAAGGCCTCATCCCTTCTTGCTGTTATAGTTCGAAGGGACGAGGCCATTAATTCAATGTTCTCGCGGTTCCACCCTTGTTGGACGAAATAGTAATAAATCATCCCGGCTTCATTCTGACGATAACGGGGTCACCGGACCGGATTGGGGTCACTCCGAGGTAGTTTTCAAACGGTTTCCATGAAAATGCTTCCAGCACAAGGCATTTCTCTCTGACATGTTCTGCGTTTTACTCGTCTCATCTACGTGTTACCGCTATTATAATCTTGAAAATTTAAAATGTCAACACCCTTAAATTCTTTTATTTGCAAGAACCTCATACACATTCTTAAACGAATCTTTCACCGCATACAACTCGGTAAACAAACCACAGTATGGTCCATTCATAGAATAACTGTAATTATTATCTTCAAGCGACGGGTCATCCTGCCAGCCCCAGATTGAAACCGCTTTCAACGGACGGCTCTCCTCCAGTTTTTTGATTTCTTCCGCCGATTTACCGGAGCAGTCTGCCGGAATGGCGTTCACATCCACAAACATCTGGAATAATTTCTTATAAAATTCCGCATGTTTTTTCTGTATTGCCTTTGTATTCATATAGTTTCTTACTGCCATTTCGGTCACCTGAACTTCACATCCAAGTGCTGCATAGGTCTCAATTGATTTCTTGATATCCGAAATATTCTGCTCATTCATACAGCCATTCTGAGTTCCGTAACCGCCAATATATCCCTGCATGCCAACGCCGTCACACAGTTTGCGGACATTTCCTTTGGCGTCTTTGGCATAACTGTTAATACTCTTAACCAGATTTACAATTTCTTCACGTTTTGATTTGTAAAATGAATTGTAATCATTATAGTACAGCTTAATATCGGCACCCAGCTCATCTACCGTATTTTTCGCATAGAGGAACGACTGCTCCACATAATCGCTGCCAAGGATTTTGTAAAACTGATTATCTTTACGCAAGTTTCTGTTATCATCCCCTACATTCTGATCTGCCACTGCCTCATTTACAACATCCCAGCAGTAAATTACACCCGGATATTTCTTTTCAAAATGAGTGATTACTTCTTTAATATAATACTGAAGACGTTTCTGCATAACCGCCTTGCTTACATATTTCTTACTTGTGTCATAGCCCTCGCGGAAGAACCAGTCACACATATACGCATGCCACACAAGAACATGTCCACGCATCTGGATTCCGTTTTCCTTGGCAAATGAAATAATCGTATCTGCCTTGTCATAATTCATCACCGGCATACCATCTTTGCTCTTTGCGGATTTTGCCTGGTCTAAAAGCGAATATGCCTTAAACTCATTTCCTGCTGTCAAACTGTTAAAATGGTATTTCACAAGATTTTTGTAGTTGTCATTTGTTGTAACATTTATGTAGTTTGCAACGGTTCCCAACTTGAATCCATGCTGCGCTGCCAACTTAGCAAGCGGCTGATACTTCGTCGTCGCATTTAACACGTTCGCCTTTTTCTTCGCCTCAGGAGAAACGTATTTTGTTACGCTCACCTTACATTTTAAAGTGACTTTTTTCTTCTTTTTGGCACCTTTCTTCTGATACCAAACCTTGGCTTTTACTGTCGCACTGCCTTTTTTTAATCCCTTAATGGTGACCGATGTCTTTTTCTTTTTCAACAGTTTTGCCACTTTTTTTCCGGACAAAGTCCATTTGGTTTTCACGATTTTTTTCGTTCCGTTTTTCTTAACCTTCAATGTCTTTGTCTTGCCAATATAGGCAGTCATTTTTGTTTTTGACAATACCGGCTTTTTCGCTTTTGCTTTTGCCTGCACCCCGCCTGCTCCGGCAAGAGAGCCAATCATCAGGCATGCGGCAAGGGAAAGCGAGAGAATCTGTGTGCTTTTCATGCTGCTTCACTCCAATCTTTTATGATAAGAATAAGTATAGCACATTTTGTCGGTTTTGAAATCCTCTTTTTTTCTTTACTTTTGTCAACACGAACAGTTAAAATCAGCCGATTATCCCACAGGCAATTTTTTCACCGGACGCCCCGGATGGCTGTGTCATGAAGTCATCCCCTGGCACTATTGCTTTCAATATATGCCGGGGAATGATTTTTTGTTCTCAGTTCATTAAGCGAGAAAAAGTTTGTGTTAAATGCCGGAGAGAAGCTTATGCAACCTAAAACCTCACAAAAGTTCAAAAACGTTGCATGCTTTCGCCTGCTTTTCAAAATAAAACAACCAAAAAGGTTACAATCGACAAAAAGCGTTGCAATTAATACGTGATTTTTGCTGATAAAGCCTAATTTCAACGTAAAAATGCAACGCTATAAGATAATCATAGAAAAAGAAGTTGTCGAAGAAAATTTAAATCAGTTTTGGAGCAACAAATTTCTACCAAAAACGTACAGCCCGTCTTTTGGGGATTTCCGCAAATTATTAAGAAATGATTTGCAGCGAGTGGGTACAAACACGTGGGTATCAAGCTTGCGTATTTTGCATACTGATCCCCCTACGCGTTTATCTTAGCGAGAGCGCCCACTTGATGCAAACTTTTCTTAAAAATTTACGGCCCCCCCAAAACACGGCTACCTCCAAATCCCCTTCTCTTTCCGTATCACATAATACAAATCATTTTCCATTGCCATAACTTCTTCCATCGGCACGCTCTTAAAGACCGGCATCCGCATTTTGTATTTAATCCAAAAGAACGAGTAGACACCAAGAATCAAAAAGGCAATTCCGGTTACGCCCCAGATAGCTAACCGCTCTGCCGGGTCGGTTGAAATATTTAAAATCATGTATGTTGTTCCTAAAATCCCGATAAGCGGCAGAATTTTACCGAGTGGAACTTTAAAGGAACGCGGTGCATTTGGCACTCTTTTTCGCAGAATCAGCACGTCAATATGCGCTAAGATATACGAAATCATCCAAAATACAGAGCCCACCAGAATCAAAAATGAGATTGCCGAGGAGGAACTGTCACTAATAAAAGCAAAAATCAAAATGGTAACACTGACAAATATTATACCGAAAAATGGTACTTTCCTTTTATTTGTCTTGGCAAAAAACTGTGGCATCATATTCATTTTTGCCATGCCCTGACAAATATTAGAAAGACCACTTACCGTTGAATTTTGTGTGCTGATAACCGCCAGAGCAGCCACCATTGTCATCCAGTATTTTCCTGCCCCGCCAAGAAGATTTTGACCGTATAACAAATGTGGTGCGGCAGATTCGGTCAGTTTTGCCCACGGCGTATAATTATGAAAACCTAATACCATGATTGCCTGCACCAGACAAATAAGCACCAGTCCAATCATCATACCAAGCGGCACGTTTCGTTTGGCATTTTTAACATCTTTGGATATTGGAATGACATATTCGGCACCAATAAACAGCCAGAATGCCACTGCCGTTGTCGACACAATATCAAAGAAATTCGTTGACATGCTTGCCGGCTGGGAAACAACCTGTCCGGTTCCAAGCCCCAAAGCACCGATAATTCCCATAACAACCATCGAGCCAACCAAAAGGAATGCAACCAAATTCTGAATTTTAGCAAACATATCGACACCAAACAGATTTGCCACCATAACGATTACCGTCATGATAATGGTGTAGCCGATGCTTGGAATCGGCAAATGAAGTGTCTGCGACATGGCATAGGCAAAAATCGATGCTTCAACACCACACGATAAAATGTTACAAATCAGATACCCTCCCACCATAGAAATCATGGTTGGAAACGGTCCCATACAGGCAAGCGTATACTGCGCCAGTCCTCCGGTCGTGTTTGGCATCAGACCATTTAACTCAGAAAGCGAAGCAACCGTTGTCATATTCAGCAGACAGGCGATAATCATCGCACCAATAAATGGGATTCCCACCGTTCCTGCCCCCTGCCCCAATGACACCAAACAGCTTGTCGCAATGACAAGTCCGACAGAAACAGAAACCACACTTCCTAATCCTAATTTTTTGTTTTTCTCCATGCCAATTCCCCCTTGTTCTCTTAAGCCATTTCCGGTTTATCCCACAATGGCAGTTCCACACCAATGCCTTCTTTTAAGGCACGGCGGTAAACAGTAGCTCCCCATGCGATATCCTCAACCGGCATACCTCCGACAGAATATACGATAATCTCATCTTCGCTTTCCCGTCCTTTTCTCTCACCGGTAATCACATCTGCCACATCAATAATGTCTTCTCTTGTAATTTTCCCCATCTGTTTTAAATCTGTAAATTTGCTTCCTACAATCTGCACCTGATCGTAAGTCGGATATGGATATTCCTCCTCCCACGCCTCATACAATTTGTAGTTGTCCACAACTTTTTTGCAGCCATTTACAAGAAAATCCTCATCAAAACGAGCGGCTGAAGGCATACTGATTAGTGCTCCTTTTTTAATCCATTTCGTATCAATATAAGGAAATTCTGCCTCACTGTCCTTTACTGTTGTTGTCATACTGATAATGTCACTGTCTTTTACCGCTTCCTCGATAGAATCACAAATCACAATATTTTTAATCCCCGGACATTCCTCTTTGACAAATGCAACAAAGGAATCAATGGACTTTTGTCCACGCCCCTTAATTTTTACGGTATCAATGCCCGGTCTCACGCTGACAAAGGCACGAAGGGAAGTTTTCCCCATAACACCCGGTCCGATAATAGCGACTGTTTTTGCAGCCTCTCTTGCCAAATATTTGCAGCCAACTCCCGGGATTCCACCCGTTCGGTAAGAACTCAAAAGGTTTGCCGACATCATCGCAAGCGGTGCCCCTGTATCTTTATCATTTAACATCATCATCAAAATGGAGCGTGGCAGCCCTTTTTTCTTATTCTCCATGTTCGATCCGTACCACTTCATCCCCGCCATCTGATAGCGTCCACCAAGATATGCCGGCATCGCCATGAAACGTCTGTCCTCTGCATTTTTCGGCATTCCTTCAAATTCCGGGTCATCCGGAAAAGTCACCATGCAGCCATGGGAATTGTGATTTTTTCCGCCCATCACATAGTCCCCTTTATGTAAAGTCAACAATAAATCTTCCATTGCCTCCACACAGGCATCCATATCCGTCACACCTGCCCGAATCATATCCGGTTCACTTAAATATAAAAATTTGATTGCTGTATCCATTTTGATAACCTCCTTTGCCACTTATGCCTTTGGCTCATCGTATAAAAAAAGGACGTCACAAACTTTCGCTTGTGACGTCCTCGTCGAACCCTAGTATAGCACAATGGTTTTTGTCCGTCAAGGTTCAGATTTTCTAAGTATCGCAGATACATTTTTATCTGTCACCGTTACCGTTCCGTAGCTTTCTTTTCTAAGCATAGCTTTATAAGTACCCGGTTTACTAACAATCAAATAAGCTTCTCCTTCAGTATTAGTACAAAAATATTTTGTGTCCGTTTCATCCTCTGTATTTACGAAAGAAAACTGTTCACCCTTCATAGGGTTTCCATCACTATCTACCATTTTCACATGAACGGCATATCCGGAAATCACAAAATCCCGGCTCTTTGTTTTACTGTCAATCGTTATCGTACCGACATTTACATATGCATTACTATACTCTGAATACACCATTACATCATAGGTACCAAATAAAATATCCTTTACTTCAAAGGAACCATCTTTTCCTAATCCTGCCACACGACCCGAATAATATGGTTCTTCCATTCGCAAACCAATCTGCCACATATTCGTATCAAAATCGGTAAAGGAACTACCATTTTCCCATGAAAGTTTTCCGGTCAGTTTGCCAACCTCTATATCAAAATTTTTCTCAACAGAAGCATCGGTTACTGTTATTTTCTCGGATGCTAATATTCCCACCGAACCGGATATTGTCACCTTATACTCTCCCGTCGATACATACACAGAATATTTACCATCCTCCACATCATTTGCTGCGGAAGTCGAAGACGAATTCTTGTCAAAGAATGTTATCCTTGCATCGTCTGAAGCATTAACCCCATTCAGTTTGCAATAACCACTTACTTGATACAGTTGTGTATTCACAGTAATTACATCGTCTTCCTTGGTAACCGTAAATGTCTCATTCTTCAAATCTTGTATATTTTGAAGATTCTCGCTAAACACATAGGAGCCTGTCGGAAGCATTACATGTGCAGAATAACCTACCAGTCCTTCTGTTAGATAGTATTCATTTCCGGATCCTTTAGTTTCCTTCACATAGTTTTGCTCCGATAATGGAATTACGTGATTTTCGGCATCAAGCACTTTTATTTTTACATATTTCAACGGCAGGGTTAAATCTTTCACAACATCAGAACCATTGATTGTAATCTTGGCAATGCTGGTGTCTGCGTAGAAAAACTCATACTCGCCGTCCAGCAAATCCAATTCATAATCGAACGCATTCTCTTCACCATCCATCGGGACAGAAAATAATTTATATTGTTCTCCATTTCTCTCGACAAAAATCGTATAACTTCTAGTTTCTCTCATTGCTTCCGGAACTGTAAGACCCGATACGTCAAGCAGGTTTCCTTTGCAGGAATGTTCGATATAATCTTTCCTTGTATCCCCCAGTGCCACATCTACCGTATCAACAACAGTATCTCCATCGATTACCTGATAGGTTCCCGGCTTCAGATAAACTTCATACCATCCACTCGTGCCAGAAACATATGTAGAATAGTAGTCGTTATTCACATTTTTATATAAATACGTGTTGCTGCATTTTCCAAAAATTCGCGCACAATCCAGTGTAATATCACGTTCTTCACTGCCGGTCACTTCAAACCTGTCAAATTCATAACTACCTACATAAATTATATAGTTTCCTTTTGTCAGGTATCTGTAATAATGATTGTCATCATCCAAATCACTGCCATAAAGGACATCGCTATTTTCGGTTGCCGAAATCCAAATATTAGGCATATCCATTGTCTGTGCACCAGTTCTTTTTACCGTGCCGGACATTTTATAAACCGGAAGCTTCTCATCATGCTGCATGTCACCCTCAACGGTAAACGATTTCCCCAACTGAATTTGGTACTCTCCCTTTGATTGTTTAGTCGTAAAATTACCCTTTTCATCGGTCTTAATTACGTCATTCTGCTCCCAAAATTCTCCGTTCCATTTATCTAAGGAAACTTCAGCATTTGCAATCGGCTGTCCATCTTCTGTCTCCAGTTTTCCGGACACCGTATATTTTCTCTGCTGTTCAACAAGCACATACGACTGCTTAATCTCTTTACCGTCAACCGTTATCACAAGGTCAAACGTATAATATCCTTTATCTTCTTTTCCCTCATAATAAGGCTCATCATGCCAGACAACATTGCGGATACTGTTATCTACACAGTAGACATTGCGATAAATTGTGCGGTATATTTTCAAATTTATTGATAAATCCGTAAATATATCCTTTAACGATTTGCCATCTTCTATCGTTTCATCATAGATAAAGCCCTGATTTTCTCCCACCATATAATCGCGGTATTTTACTGCTCCCTTTGTTGATGTAAAGGCGTCTATCACAAAGTAATTTTCCACTTTCACATAAATACCGACATGACTAAAATTCAGGAATTGCTTTCCTCTTGTATATGACGAAGGTCTGAACATAACACTGTCCGTCGACGCACTGATATTCTCTATATTCAGTGTTATCTTCTCATCTTCATAAACGCCGGTTATTTTTTTCGTACCTGCATTTTTTATGTCCTCTGTGTTCACGTCTTTATCTTTAAAATAATAATAACTGAAATGGGAACTATCGCCATTAGGGTCTTTTGCTAAGCCTCTCTCTAATTCATACTCTCTGTTGTCTGCCTGCAACGTAAGCAGCGTAAATCCATTATCAAATTCCTTATCTATGGTTTCGTCCCGTGACAGCCCAAGCATCATTTTAGCCGTCTTTGTATACTCTTTGCCATCAAGTGCTGCCGTTATTGAAAAAGTATAACTGCCTTTTCCCTTTGATGTTTTTTCGTTCCACTCGACGTCCGAAACCGATTTTACCTCTGCCTTCTTTCCATAGCAATAAACCGTAAACTCACATTTTGTCACATCCTGCACGATGTCTTTCAGAGAATTTGCCTCCCCATCACACACGTAAATATCATTATAACTTAAATAATAATCGACTTCTTTTTCAAAAGCAATTGAGCTGATGATGAGTTCTTCATTTTCCGCATAAAGTCCCTGATTGTTTCTCACCGGTTCTACCGTTGGTCCCGGTGTCTCATCCGGCGGAAGCATCGTCTGTTCCGGCACCTTGGTCGGCAGCGGTGTCGGAGTCGACGGCAGAACCGGTTTTTCGGTCGGCAGCGGTGTCGGACTCGATACCTGCGTTGGTCTTACCGTCGATTTTGTTGTCGGTTTTGCTGTCTTTTTACCGTTATTCTTATCTGCATTTTGATTGGTTCCGGCTTTCTTTACCGTCACTTTACAGACAAACTTTTTCTTGCCTACTTTCGCCTGCACCTTTGCTTTTCCGGCTTTTTTACCATGAATCGTGACACCGGTCTTTTTCTTTTTACTCAGTTTCACATTTTTCTTGCCGGATACAACCGTCCACTTCACTTTCTTTTTGTTGTTTTTCAACTTAACCTTAACGGTCTTTCCAACCGTTATCGTTACTGATTTTTTGCTCAGTTTCACCTTCTTCTTGGCTGCGAGAACATTCTGTGGAATCACAGAAAAGCTCAGCACAAACACAAGCAAGAAAGCAACTGTGCTTCTTACTTTTTTCATATTATATCCCTCCATTGTGTTATAAAAAATTGTGTTTCCTTAATTTTATATGAAATTGTTAGGGGCGTCAAGAAAAATAAGAGTGAAATTTCAACAAGGAAATTCACTCTTACTTATTCAAACTATTTTACTCTCCGTCACTCCGCCGTCAGCGCACATGACACATTTTTATCTGTCACGGTAACCGTTCCATAGCAAATCCTATTGCCATTATCATAACTGCACACCTCATAAGTGCCCGGTTCATCAACAATAACTAGTGCCAATCCTTTGTCATTATCTACATAATCATACTCTTTTTTTTCATCTTTCTCGACATGTATCCACTTATCTCTTGCAAATTCTCCATTGGCTTCTTTGACAACGACCGCGATTTGATATCCGTTAATAGTATAATCCTGCTGTTTGTCAGCCGAATCGATTGTAACGGTTCCAATGTCTTTATCATCCAATTTCATCGTATACGTGCCATATGGAACATAGGAAAATGAGAAACTGCCATCCGCTTTCAAGTCAGCTGTAATATCACCACTAGCAAACCCATCCAAGTACAAACATAATGAACTTTCACTGTACATCTCACAGACCGGAAGTGTTATATCCTTTTTCAACGGACCATCGTCTACTGTAAAGGACTCTCCTGCTTTGAAGCAATAAGTTCCTTTTGATGCCTGGAAGGAGTATTCACCCTTGTCATTCGTATATACAACACTATACTCAGCTCCCTCTTTCCGAACATACAAGTAGATATTTGGTATCGGCGTTCCGTCTTCCATTTTTAAAACTCCGGATACCGTATACTTCTTTTCTTTTTCAATCAGTTTATAAGACTGTGTAATCTTCTTACCATCTACAGTCAAAGAAATATCAAAGGAATAATATCCGTTGTCACCGCCGCCCGGATAATACGACTCGTCATTCCAGACCACATTTTCAATCACCGCATTTGTGTAACATTTATTCCGGTATGCCACCTGCTGAATCTGAAGGTTCTTGGCAAACTCCGTGAAAATGTCTTTTAAGGATTTTTTATTATCAAGCATCTCCTGATATTCAAACAAGTTAGCATCTGAATCAAAATTCACGTTACCTTTTGTTGAAGTATAGGAAAGAATGTAATAAAAATCCTGTTTCTTATCACTTACTGTAAAACTGTCCTCAGACGAACCAATCAGCAAATTGCCTATTTGCAGTGTTGAATGGGTAAATTCATACTCTTTTCCATCCGCAATCAGTGTATGGAAAACCAATCCATTATCCACTCTGCAATACTCTACGGTCTCCGTGTAAGATACCATATTTGCCGTAGCACTGTACTGCTTTATCAAACTTAACCGAACTAATCTGAACATCTTCCTCCTCTGCATAAAGTCCCTGTCTGGGATGTGCTGTGGCAGGTGTCTGATTTGCCGGCTGCATCGACTGCAATGGCTTCTTTGTCGGTTTCGGCGTTGGTGTTACAACCGGTGTTGGTTTCGGTGTCTTTTTCGGCGATTTCTTCTTAACTGTCTTGCCAACGTTTACGATTACAGATTTTTTGTTCAGCTTCACTTTCTTCTTCGCTGCGTAGGCAGTCTGCGGGAACAGAGATAATGCCATCGCGAAGATTAGTAAAAGATATTGGCATGGAATGCCTAAAAACACATCAAAGTCTAATCCCTCAACAATTATTTGCTTAAAATTTGTTCAAAATCTTTATAAAAGCGTTCATAACTGATAGAGCATTTTTCTCGCAATGTCGAAATTTCTGAACATTTTGCAATTTCATAAAAGTTCTCCCGACTAGCAGTATATGTTTGGTATCTATTATCCAAACTTCTAATCATTCGCACTAAATAATTCTTTGGATAATCACTACCGGAATCATTTTTATTTCCCCAAATATACTCTGGTTCAGCTGGCATTTTTGCCTGTTGTATTTCAAGTTCAAATACTTGCTCTAATGCCGATTTGTCTGCCAATATCCAGCACTCTATCATGCTTAAAGGTATCATCGGTATCCCTTTGTCTGAGTTTAAACCATCTTTCACTTCCTTGTATACTGTCTCATAATGTTTCGTTACAGCTATACGATTACTGCTTTTCACTCCTGTCTCTTTATCTGCATCACAATAAAATATTCCGGCATCATACTTTCCTTCACCCATCAAAATTCTGAATTTTCTTGCCGGAATTCCTCTTCCCGACACTTCTTTTGAAGAGCGTCTTTGCAATTTTACCTTCTTTACATCCTCTTTCTCAATCGGTATAAATTCGACTTCCACCCCTTTTTCTTTTGCGATATTTTCAGCATAAACTATTGCAGGACCCGGAAGCCATTTGCCTGTACTATATTCTTTTTGCCCAAAATCTGTTTTTCCTTCGCCGGTTATAGCAATTTTCATCCGAATTACCTTTCTAGTCATTTGATGCAAGTAACTTATCCAATACTTCTTTTTGCGACATATTAAGCAAAATCTCTCCCGGATACATATATTCTAATTTTGCTTTCATTGCCTCATTTTCAAAAAGCCTCGCTGCCTTTGTATATCCATTATTATCTCGATATAAAAAGACAATATCTTCGGCATCTATATAATCCATAAACACAGTGCTGTGAGTCGTTAATATAAGCTGATGCTTTTTCTCAGCATACATCTCCTTTAGAATCTCTAGCAGCTGCTCTGCATAATTTGTATTTACCCCATTCTCTATCTCGTCCAAAAGCATTGTCGCATTAGAACTTTTAATCTCACTAATCGCAACAAATGCTAACAAGCGCAACATTCCATCACTCATTTCTTTTGACGATATCTGAATAGACTTATTCTCATATTCCTCAGTGCTAACAATCTGCATCCACCCCGGTCTTCCCGGTATTTCGACGTCTATATCAGAAATTCTGTCTCCAAACAACCTTGTCAATTTATTCATAAAACTTGCTTTCTGTTCATCTGTCATTTGCTTGATAAAGGATGGCAAATTTTTTCCTGACATTCCAATACTTTCCTTCGCACCTCGGCTGCTGAGCCTCATTTCATTTGGTGAAAGCATTTCAAATGACAATGAATTCTCCAGAAAATCAATAAAATATTTTATTCGGTAATCTATCGTTTCATCCCTATTTAACATTCTCAGTGCGGACGATTTAATTGCCAGTGCTCTCGGTAATACATTTGTATCCTTGCCTTCATTTTTTATGAAGCCATCTTCTCCTTTTTGATACACCAACAATTGAGTTCCATTACATACAAGTCTTTCAGAAAGCAGGCTTACCTCATTTTCATCTGAATAAATGGATAAAACCATGCTCCAGTCATACTCCAATTTGCCTTCTTTAGAAGGAAGTAAAATATTACTATCAAAATGTATTTTATTTGAATTTATTAATTTAGACTTGATATTATCCGCTGTCCAGTTCCTACGCTCCAACATAATATCAAAATCCTCTTTTATCGAGCCGCACAAAAAATCAATCGCTTGCAAAACACTACTCTTCCCTGTAGCGTTATTGCCAATAATCACACTCATTGGTGTAAACTCAACTGAAAAATCAACTAATGATTTGAAATTGTCAACCTTGAGTTTTCTAAACATAATCACAACTCTCCTTCATTCACATATAGGCATTGCCTAAAGTATACCACATTTTTTCAGCTTATACCATAATTTCCCCAGAGTCCACCTTTATGTAAATCATGCTATCAGTGTTTCATTCCTAAAACAGCTTGCTATACGCATATAGCAAATTCATTATAACCATTTTTTTACAACAACTCAACATCCAAATATTGACTTCTGTGTAATTTATATTATCGGGGTTTTACCTGTGTGTCAAGAAAAACTGAAAACGTACTACGTCTTTAGGAGGCGTAGTACGCTTTTTTAATTCTACTTACTCTTTTTTACCAATTACATATCTCGGAAACGCAAAGATATTATTTTTTTATTATATTTTCATTTATTTTCTATAATCTCGCCTATCAATTTCTATCTGTAAAATGGACTAAGTCATTGTCAAAAGCAGCCTTCTTTCGCATATTTTCATTATTTTATTTATTCTTTATCAAAAAGAAAAAACGCTCATAATATGAAATTCGTTTTCTCAAATTCTAGACATATTAGGAATGAATCAAAAAAATTATTAAAAGGAGGATTTTTTCTATGAATAGAAAACATCGATTAAAAAAATGGCTCAAAAAACTGGAGAATTTTTATTTCTTACACATTCGTAAGTATATAAAAAATCCAAAAATACAATTTATTACATATTTGCTTTTCTGTATTGCTCAAACAATTCCTTTTGTTCCAAGCCAAATTCAATGTGCTTTAGCACTTTTAGTGTTTGCTCCTTAATTTTCTTTTCCTGCTCACTAATTAAGTGAGCAGGAATACTCCCTACCCAATCTTCTCCATGTCTGTAATTCCTTCTTCGGGCGACAGATTATAACGTTGGAAACTCTGCTCTGATTGATATCCTTTCGCAAATAATCCGGCACTACCATCATGAATTATCCGGTCTTGAGAGCCCAGCTCATCCATTTTAATTTCCACCACACTTCCGAGCGTTTCTGACACCCAATTCTCTGTAGCTGTAAATTTATATCCACCGTCTATTTTTTCAACTGTCATTGTACTTGGTCCATCATCATTTTCCAAAGCTGTCATACTTTTTCTCCAATTTTTTTCCTGCCAGACACCTTCTAAATCATGATAATTCCACTTATCGTCTCTCTCAGAAGATTGCTTTACCCACATTTCGGAATCTTCATCATAAACAAATCCAAAACGATAGGTAACGTCACGGTCAGCATAATTAAAGTGTGCAGACATTTTATATGTAACTGTAGCATTGGTACCATCCTGTGTAACATCTGTGATTTCGCATGTAACAGGGTCATGTTCTCTGCCTTCTTGGAATATTTCTTCTGTTGAGGCTTTTTCGTCTTCAATGGTGGCGGCAAGCACACTTTCTGCCTCTTGCCCGCTCAATTGAGGAGCCTTTGTACTCTGTTTATATAGTAAAAAACAGATTCCTATTATTAAAATAACACCTGCAATTACCATAGTTGGTACAACCCAATGTTTTTTTGCAGTTCCTACACTTGGTGGCTGCTTCCATTCTATTTCTTTTTGAGGGAGCATTTTCCCACAGCGATTACACATATTTGCAGAATCTGAATTTGCAGCTCCGCATGATATACAAAACTTTGCCATAAATATCCTCCACTTTAGTTTATGATTTCTCCGCTGCCATTACTCTTTACTTTGCTGCACCCCATACAAATATGCTATCATCTTTAAAATGTCCTCATTCGAATACGAAGTCACACCATCTTTCATGCTTACAACTTCATAAGATGAATCCATATTTAATTTAAATACTGTGTCTAAATTATATGTGGTAACAGTTCCATTTGCTTCAATATTTAAAACTCCACTAACTTCAACAAGAATTTCTTTATTATTATCCAAATATGTTTTCCACGTACAATTTTCAAGACTTTTTTCAAAAATTTTCTCTACCGTTACATCTTTATAGCCATCAAAATGTCCTTCTTTAATTGCTGTAATCATCTGTGGATTAGACATATTTACCATCTTGACCCAAAGCTGTGCAGGAATAACCATATCTATTATAAGAATTGCCGTCCACAAAATAGCTAGTGTCCATTTCCTTCCATTGACGAGCTGCACTCGCTTATAAATATACAAAGGTATAAAAAGCAAAAATACAAGATTAAGTTTAGACATATCATAGCCTGCTTTTTTAACCCTGCTGTAATCAATTAAACAGAAAACAACATTCAGTATATACGCTATCCAAACCAATTTATCCGCACTTATTTGATTCCATCCCGCGAACAAATACTGCAGCAATGAAGATATAATTGGTACAAACACCAGAAAAACAATCGGTTTATTACTTATTTTTTTCACCACTGCTACATTATTTTTTGGTATGCTGATTCCAGCTTGTTCAATTGTCACCCATCCCTGAAATCCTTGTTTCCAGACCATAGTGCTCTCATTTATGTAGCCGGTTTCAAGCATTTTCAATAATTCAGTCTCACTTACCGGGCCTTGCGTTTCTCCATTGTAGCTGTAATACCAGCTTATATCCTGCGTTTGAAATGCGCTGTTATCCTGTTCATAACTTTTTGATGTTTTTTGGGAAACAGCCTTATTTCCACACCATGGACAAAAATTTCCTTCCCCCTCCCAATTGCATTTTTCACAATACATCTCTTTACTTCCTTTCAGCATTTACAATTTGAAACCACATAAAGCACTTTATCAATCGTCTCTTGTATAATAAGCTGCTCTACCTTTAGAACTTGTAATTGTTAACATATTATCATTAATTTCATACTCATACTCCTCTGCATGCTCTTCAGAAAATTCTGAACTGTCAAAAGTAGAGTATATCGTTAGTTTTGACCCATTAACTTCATACCTATCCCGAGTAACAGAATTAACTCCCCCCGGTGAAGTACATATTCCATCTGTATCAAATATAATGTATTTGCCTGATTCAGACCGCCACTTTCCAATAAGTTTATTTTGACCATTATTCATTACAAAAATCACAACCACAGCAACAATTACAACCAACGCTGCTACGCCAATTCCTACCTTAATTGCCGATTTTGAAGATTTTTTTTGCAGCGGTTGTGGTGGCAGTTCATGATGCGGCGGATCATATGGGTGCCATCCGGCACCGCTGCCTCCCTGAAGCGGTTTGTGACACCGGGAACAGGCCACAGCCTGCTCCCCGTTCATTGCTCCACAATATTTACAAATTTTAGCCATATAATTTTCCTCCTCTTTTTATCACTTAACTTTACATTTTTTAACGGTACTCCATTTGCCGTATTGTTTTTGGCTGCCATTTTTTACATAAGCCCTAATGCGCACATAATATGATTTTTTACTCTTTAACCCTTTTAATTTCGTTTTCTCCAACCACCAGCTGCATTTTTTTGTCTTCTTCGCTTTTGTAAATGATTTGTTCAAAGCATACTGAACTTCATAGCCATCCCGAACAAGCACCCATTGCCAGGTTACCAATAGTTTCTTTTTGCCGGCTTTTTTCACTTTTACATTTTTTACTTTCTTTACGTGCGTTAGCATACTTGCAGAGGAATTGTTTGACGACGGTTTCTTTGTCGCCTGTGGTTTTGTCGTAGCAGCTGCCTCTGAATTTTGTGTCGGCTCAGGTGTCACTATTGGCGTCACTGTCGGCGTTGGCGTTGCATTCTCCGGCTCATCCGATTTTGCTTTGCTGACAATAGTCATACAAGAAACCTGTGTGCCATCTTCCATAGTCGCAATAATTAGTCCATAGCCTTCTTTTTTCGCAGTTACCAATCCGGTCTCATCAACAGTTGCTACCTCTTCATTTGCACTTGTCCATTTACATGAAACATCTGCATCACCATAATAAGCGAATAACATATCCTGCTCATTTTCATTTAAGAACAGATACGGCGATGAAATCTGAAGTTTACTCTCATCAAATTCACTTACTCCCTGCACATCACACTCTGCAACACAATTACCATCTCTGGAATAAGCACGAAGTTTTGTAGTTCCTTTTTTCAAAATCTTAAGTTCACCCTTGTCCGAAACAGTGGCAATACTCATATCATCCGTATACCAGTCTACCTCTTGCTCTGTAGCATTTTCCGGATATACACTTGCCTCCATCTGAATGGTTGTATCCTTTACTCCGGCTACTGATGTTTTGTTTAGCGTAATCGACTGCACATCAATATCGGTTGTGGACACCTCAATCTCACAATAGTCAGCATATTTATTATCCTTTGTACTGACAAAAATCTGAGTAGTACCTACATTGTTAGCGTGTACCGTTCCATTTTCATCAACTGTTGCAATATGTTCATCCAGACTGTAAAAATTAACGCCTATATCCGGATTTTCATGGCTTAAGAAATATGTTATTTTGCTTTCTGAGCCACGTTCTATTTTATATTTTTCTTTTTTTACAACCAATGCACCATCATCATCTTCACCCGATGCTACAAGGAAAGAAACCACTTGCACTTCACTAATATTTTTCTGTGGTGAAACTGCCACGTATTGCAAAAATGTATTACTTGAAATCGTTAGTTCACCCTCATATTTCGTGCTAAATTCATTTGGCGTACTTCCATCCATCGTATAATAAATGGCTGCCCCTTCCTCTGCCTGCAAATGAATTTTCTTAGACTCCGTAAATACTCCTGATTTTGTATCGCAGGTCGGATTTTTTGTTGTTTCCTGCCATACATATACCGGGTAAACATCAAGGTCGGATTTCACCTGAATAAATCCATATGTATTCCACCCTTTGAAATTCATCTTTTCAATTTCTTCATGCTCCGGCTCCGCTGCATCCTGACCATATTCCACCTTTTGCGTACTAATCAGTTTTTCATCTTTGTTATAAAAATTAATTGTATATATTTGAATTTTATAATTTGCCATCAGGACAAGGTTATCTGTCACTTCTGTAACCTTTTCTCCATTCAAAGTTGTCCATCCGGTAAAATCATATCCTTCAATTTTGGTTTCTTCCGGATAATCTAATGCATCTCCATAGGAAAATACTTTTGTTTCTGCCTCTTTTGTTTCCCAGTTTACATAAGCTACGCTGTATTTGTTCTTTGTATACTGAGCAGTAATTTCCATATCATCTTTTACATTTGTAAAACCATAATCCCAGCCAACAAAACGGTAATGTTCTTTATCCGGTACTTTTGGCGACGATGCACTGCTGCCTTCTGAAACTTTCTGTGTATCAATAACATTCCCTTCATCATCTTTAAAGGTTACCGTATACTGTGGTTTTGGTGCCACAATCTTTTCTAAGAACACCGGATTTTCAGCACCTTCAATTGCAAGCGCAACCGTATAATCTCCGGTTTTCGCACTAATTACCTGACGTGGAATAAATTCGTAGGAATAACTTCCATCCTCTCCAATTGCAACCTGTCCAACATATTCATTATTGGAATCCGATGGCTCATCATTTTTATAAACTAACAATGTTGCCTGTTTTCCTGCCAGTTCTTTATCCAATTTTCCGGACACTGTATAACTCTTTCCGGAATTATCCTCTACGTCCTCCATTTTGGCACGATAGCGGTAAGTGGTTCGTGTTTCCACTTTGCTGGTATCGCTTTCTTTTGCTTCCGTTGTGCTCCATGCTGTCCAATCTTTCCAACGTGACCAGTAATATGTATATCCTTTTGACGCATCTCGATAACGCCATTCCGTATGATAACTTGCCGGTACACTCTGTGTTGATGCTAAGAACCAAAGTTCAGAAGCAAAATTCTTGCCTCCTGCAACACGGTAAGCAGCATGACCGGAATAAGTATTATAATAAGACAAACAGTAATTTGTCTGCCAGTCATACCGGGTTCCTCCCATGCTGGACGAATACGTGTAATAATACGTTCTTGCCGAAGTGTTATAATATCGATAATAGTACCAATTGTACAGCGTATACGCTGCTGAATCCTGAACACTTTGTGTCTGTACTTCTCGTTTTGATGTAGTGTTGGTATACGCTCCATAAGAGTTTCTCGACCATCCACTCCATCCGCCATAACTCCAACCACTATCTAATACCGATTTGTCCAAATTCCATCCCGCATTAGAATTTGTTCTTGTAGTCGAAGTTTCCAAATCTTTGTGGCGATACTCTGTCCTCGACTCTATTTCATTATTATCATCCGGTTTTTCATCGCTCCACTCACTCCAAGTTCTCTCCACATCTACGGAAGCAACTTCCGAAATCGGAATTCCTTTTGAAAATCCATTGATAATATATAAGTCTGCTTTTGTTGCAGTTCCCTCATATGGAATATAAATTTCAATACCTTTTTTCTCTTCTCCTTTTCCCAAAGAAAATGCCTTTGACTCTGTCGAATCCAACAATTTTCCTTTAGATGTTTTTAACGAAACTAAGGCGCGGCCTTTTGTACGTTTATTGGGGTTGTTTTTAATGTCATAATTAATGATATATCCATCCTCTTTATAGTCACATTTATTTAATGTGATTACAACAGGAAGATCATCATTCGCCCATACATACGTGGCTTTAATCGTTGCATTTCCCTGAACATTCAGATAATCTTCTGAATCCCATCCGGCAAATACATATCCTTTTTCGGCTGCCGGCGGCTCCGGTGCGGTCGCATCATCTTCAAACAAAACAGACTCTGTTTTTAGAGTTTTGCCGTCTTTATCACAAAATGAAATTTTATATGTATTCCGTTTAAACTGTGCTACAATCGTGCGGTCCGATGTAACATTACTGTATTCACCTTTCCAGCCGGTAAACGTATGACCTTTTCGCGACACGCCGGTTGGTGCAGTTGCAGAATAGCCATATCGAACCGTCTGCTCACAAAGAAGATTTTCTTTTCCATCTTTATCGTATTCTACAAAGCGCACTTTACTTGGATTATGTGCAACAATTGTTTTATTCAAAGTTGCGACATCACTGTTTGTAGCACCTCTGGCAAATCCTGTAATTTTATACTCACCCTCACTTGGAAGCGAGAACGCAAGCGATGTAGCATTTGCTGAATTTGTCGTTAATGTTTTCGAATAAGAACCACCCTTTGTCTGCGTTATCGTAAGAGAATAGCCTCCGGTTGCACAACTATCCGCTCCCCACGATACCGTCACAGCATCACCAACAGCATAATGTGTCTTTGCCGTACTAAAAGCTGGTGTGTTTGGTTTTTCTGTTCCTGTTGTACGATCATTAATCCAATCCGTATAACATCTTTTTCCTCCAATATCCGCATACATCTGCCAGCCATACACATGTCCCGGGCGTAACCTTAATCCTAACTCTTCGTTAAAATCGAACCAAAATTCAGTCTGCTCTTTATACTGACATTTAACATTCATCATTTCTTCTTTGCGGCCAATAATATTATTTCCATCTCTGACCTGAATACCAACAGTTGTAATTCGACTTCTGTTTGGATTATATATTCTTGATTTTGCTACCATATTGGTATCATATTTATCTGCCCAGACTGCTTTTACAGATGGATTTCCTGCAGCAGGTTGAGGAGCCGAACTAGAGCCTTCAATTTGAGCATAATTTGTAGCATGTTTAAAATATGTAATAGAACTAATTTGATATGTTAATCTCCCCCAGCCAATTCTACATTTTTCGCCCGGATATTGCACAGTATTCCCAATAATTCTTCCACATAAATTACACTCTGCCAATGTAATAGTATTACCATTTCGAGATAATACGACACCAGAATGTCCATCATTATTTACTCTAACATAATCTCCTACAACAACATTATTCTTATCATATCTTCGCGGCAGTGAGGACTCTCTTTGTCCAAACACCTCGTAAAAAATTTTCTTTGCAAATCCCATGCACTGCATTCCGCCGTCAAAGACATTACAATCATAGGAACCTACACCTGCTGTTCCTGTATGTGTCGCACATGTATGTGACGTAACCGAATTTGCAAAACTCTCATCATTTCTTTTTAACAACTCATCTCCATTGTTTTGGTACGCTGTAATTTGATGGTTCCAAAACTTTCCATCCGGAAACCTTGTTTTTAAAGAAACCAATTTGTTATAAACGCCGCCTGCTGCCCGCGCTTCTTGTTTCTGCGTCATTGGCAAACAGGTAATCAGCATAACCAAAACAAGAATTTTAGCTACCCATCTTTTTTGCGACTTTCTAATTTTCATTGTAATCACTCCTTCTTCTAAATTTCAACAGAAAGCATTATTGCTGCAACTAATACTACAAGCACTATATAAAACACCGCCACACACAGCCAAGCGCGCTTTTCCTTACCCTGCTTTTTCTTAGGTGGCTGTTTAGTAAACACACCATACCACTGTCCTCCACCTGCATTAGACCCGCTGTCATTTGTAAATCCGGTTCCTGATGTCACCAGATTTTGTCCCGCAAGTTCCTGCAACAGTTCACGTTGCTTTTGCTCAACATGACAATAAGGACATTCCATGTTATGTGAAAAATAATAATGACCGCTTTTTCCACACCGCTGTGTTATCCTGTCAAAACCTTCAATTAATGGTTTCAATGCGCCAAGCCATTCTGACGCCTGCACGCGGCTTTTTGGATTTTTATATCCGTCTACAAAGGTTTTTACAAATAATTTCTGCAAATGAGGATGTAGACTTACAAACTCCGGAGCATATGCAGGAATATCAATGTTGTATTTATAATTCCAAAATGGGAAAAATCCGCTCTTTATATTTTCAATTGGCTGTGGTGCCACAACGGACTCCCCAATTTCTTCTCCTGCCATCTGCTCCATTGTATTGGAAAGCTGTCCATTTGCCCTTTTGGCACAGGCAAACGGATGACTGCCGCCCATCAGCAGACAAAATACATGAACCGCTAAAGCAAACAAATCTGTCTCCTTCGTAAAAGTTGGTAAGGGAGCATTTTTTAATGTAATTTCTCCACAAACTTTCTTTTGAATCTCCGGTGCCAAATACTCTGCCAGTCCCACTTCACAGCGATATATCTTTTTATCCGTAATAAAATGGTATGAATCCGTGTCTACCAGCGTAACTTTATACACATCTTTGTCATTCTCATTTAAATTAATACAAATGTTTCTGGGATTTAAATCGCCACAAACCTGCCCCATATTATGTATTTCTTCAATTGCTGCACACAAATTGTACGCTGCATACAACCGCACCTTTAAATCGTACTTTGAATTGCTGTAAAGTTCGGATAACGAATTATTGTACTGTGCTCGTCTCATTACATAACCGGCAAATCCATATTCATCATACAACACATCCAACGGCCAGGTAGTATATTCCGAAGTTTTATTCGAGAATTTGCTGGCTGCCATTTTGCAAATTTTCTCTTCCCGTTCCGAATCACGTTTATTCTTTTTAAAAATCTTTGCAACATACTCATGCATATTTTGTATCTCATGAATACTGCCTTCACCACCTCTTGCAATCCGGTCTTTATTAACTTTGTATACTGCACCATTTACTCCACGATACTCTTCAAACATCATTTAGCTCCTTCACGGTTTTCTTTTACCGCCTCCTCTTCTCTCATATTTTGATAAATTCGACATGCTTCATCCAATTTTTCCTTTTTAGAATCCGGCAAACTGCTTATATACTCCTCATTATTTAGGTTCTCAATCATATCATCTACTGTCACTGCAGAACCGCTTGCAGTTGACGGATTGTCTGTCACCTTCGGCGTTGGCGTAGGAGTTGCCGTTGGCAAAACGGCTGTCACTTTAGGCTTTTGCGTTGAATTTGTTTGTTTCTTATCCGTATCACTGCTAAACAAACTTATCAAACAAATTACCAAGATTACCAGTGATACTGCCAGAACTCCTATGGCTGCTATAAGTGCAGCTTTTCTCCTTCGCTTTACTTTGTTGCGTCTCCGTTCTTTCTCCTCGTCTTTCAACTTTTTTTCTACTCTATCATCCCCCGTTTCTCCTTCTGTTTTTCTTTCTGTTCTGTCTTCTATTTCTCCATTAACTCCATCATCCTTTTCATCATCATCTTTGACTGGTGGCTCCCTCCCATACAACAATGCCTCATAACATTCCTGCAGCCACACCCAGTCAGGCTCCAAATAGTATTTTTTGTCTTGAGGAACAACTTCTATCGTCTCGTTTATAAGACAGACAACGCTTTTATCATCCTTAACATTTTTTACAGCACCGACAACAAAATAAACTTCTTTTAAACTTTCACAAATTTCTCTTGATGTCTTTTTATTAAACAGCTTCGTGTATGCTGCATCCATACATTGCAGAAAAGCATCCTGGTCTTTTGGTAATAAATTCCCCTCCAAAAAGGTATGTAAAAAACTTTCTGCCCCCTTTATTTTAGGATTTTTATAAACAGCATACGGATTCATAAAAAATTCTGCTGCCGCAATATAAACATTATCCTGTGAAAAATCTCCCCTTGCCAATTCCATGGTTGATGATGGTAAATTTAACAATGTGGGCTGAAAAACACCATCTAACATTCCATCGGTGACCAATAAAACAGCCGCCACATTTCCCGAGTATGTTCCAATCTCCCACGAATGCTCGCCTGCTCGAAGCGGAATTACCGATGTGCCATCCGCTCCTTTTTGTCTTTTGGTAACCGGTTTTACAATACCATTTGTCTGGCGGACAATAATTCCGCCATCTCCGGCATGTGCATAAATTATTTTCTTGCCATTATATATAACAGCAGACAATGTTGTATCATAATTCTCGATTTTTTTGTCATGCGAATCCGCATACTTTTGAATCGTTTCCATCGCATACTCATAACCGGCACACAAAACATCTTCTACATCCATTTGGTCCATGCCTTTTTTAATGTTTTTATCGCAATACTCATACAACTTTTCCACTGCGAGTTTTGAGCCTATGTCTGAATGAGGTGCACTTCCAACACCATCTGCCACAGCACCAAAATAATAACCGGCACGCAAGCGTCCTGTCTTATTTGAATCCTGACAAACGGTTTCTTTATCAATATGCGATTTACCCTGTATTGAAAATCCATATAAAATCATAAAACAACCTCCTGTTTTCTAATAACGTTCTCCACCAAGTTCTTTCGCATTATCCGGCAAAGGACCAAATTCCACCTGTTCGCCAACCTGACTATGGGAAATTTCAATAACGCTTTCACTCAAAAATTCAAACAGTCCCGAAAAATCCATATTTGACAATTCGACAACACGTTTTTTCAGAGAAAGTGCATATAACTCTTGTGCATCATAATTTCCAACGCCAATTGACCAGAAATTAATATGTCCATTTGCACCTTTTCTTTCTTCTGCCTGAATACGGTTTGCCGCCTCTGTCATTTCACTCTGAAGCGATGTGGATTTACCATCTGTAATCATAAAAATCCATGGCTTGTGACATGGCGTTCCCATCTTCTGATACATACGTGTACGACCCTTTACTAAGTCAAGAGCCACCTGTATTCCGGCAGCCATATCTGTGAGACCATCTGCATATAATTCAGGTGTCTTCATCTCTGTAACCGGACAGAAATCGTTAATGACCTTAACCTCTGAATTGAATGTCACAAGCGCAACATCAACCCGGTTTCTTGCATCGGGGTCACTGCAGACATCCTGCTTAAACTGCTTAATTGCACTGTTCAAATTCCTAATTGCAGCTCCATCCATTGAGCCGGAAGTATCCAGCAGCAATGCACAGGACAAATGTCCCTCATTTGTGTTTCTGATAATCTGGTCAAAATTTAACTGTTCACTCATTTTTAATTTCTCCTTTTCTACAACAATGTATATAAGATTGCATAAGCAAAAAACAACATCATCAGCATCAAACAAATTGTCCAAAAAACACCTAATTCATCAATTATCCGCCTAACGACACCTCGCTTTGGAGGCGGTGAAAATGTTGGTGGCTCAGGTGGTCTCCCCTCTGGTGGTTTCGGCGGCTTCACCGGCGAATCCTTCGACTCCGGTGGCTGTACAGATGGTGTAGGTCCAATGCCACTAATAAGGCGCCGTACCTTCTCCTCAATATCACAATACGGACATCTTGCTGCACAAGAAAAATAATAATGTCCCTTTCCGCAGCGTGTAATTGTATTCTGAATATCATCAATTAACGGTTTTAATGCAGCCAGCCACTCATCTGCGTGTACCCTTTTACCCGGATTCTGATACCCTTCAACAAATGTCTGCACAAACAATCGTTGTAAACTTGGCTCTAAACTCGCAAATTCAGGGGCATACGCCGGAATGTCAATACCAGGCTGTTTGTCATAAAACGGAAAAAAACCATTTTTTATATTGTCAATCGGCTGTGGCGCTACAACAGATTCTTTGCCGGACAGCTCCGTCATCTGCTCCATCGTGTTTGTAACATTTCCGTTTTCTTCTCTTGCACAGGCAAATGGATGGCTTCCATTCATCAAAAGACAAAACACATGGACAGCTAAGGCAAACAAATCCGTTGCTTTTGTAAAGGTCGGCAGCGGCGCATTCCGAAGTGTAATTCCTCCCGAAATTTTTTTCTGCATTTCCGGTGCCAGATAATCTGCCAGTCCTACTTCACAGCGGTATATTTTCTCATCAGTGATAAAGTGGTACGAATCCGCATCCACCAATATGACCTGAAATTTATCTGCATCATTTTGGTCTAAATTAATACAAATATTTCTGGGATTTAAATCACCACAAACCTGCCCTGCACTATGTATTGTGTCAATTGCCGCACACAAATTGTAAGCGGCAATCAATCGCGTACGCAAATCATATTTATTGTTGCTGTATAGCTCTGACAACGATGAAATATTCTTTACCCTTTGCATCACATAACCAACAAATCCATCTTGGTCATATAAGACATCTTTGGGCCAGGTCACACACTTAAGCATTTCTTCAGGAACTGTGTTTTGCACCATCTTACAAAGTTTTTCTTCTCTTGCTGCATCTCGCTTATTCTCCTTGAAAATCTTAGCAACATGCCCCGGAAAATTTTCAATTTCATGTACACTTCCTTCTCCGCCTCGTCCCAGACGTTTATCCGCAACGTGGTAAATTCCGCCGCTGATTCCTTGGTAAACTTTCATTGTTTTTTTCTCCATTTAAAAATAAATATTAATGCTATTAATGCAGCTAGCTTAAATATTGTTATCGATACACCAATATGAGTTCCATCATTACTTATAGGTATGTAACAATAAATCCCAAAATCCAAAATATGAAAAAAACCAGGTAAAAAACTAGAATCATTAAAAAACACCAGCATATCATACATCCCACAGTATGTTTCTTCTGAGACTTGTCCTTTGTCTCAACCAATTTGGTATCATCACCTTTATCTCCGTCTATCGTCTTCATCGCTCCTAATATTTTCTGCTGAACTTCACAGTAAGGGCAATACGAAAGATGTTTAAAATAATAGTGATTATTTTTACATTGCACTGTTTCTCTCTCAAATTTTTCAATAATTGGTTTTAATACCTCAAGCCACTCTTGCGCCTGTACTCTTTTTTCTGGATTTTTATAGCCTTCTACAAAGGTTCGCACAAACAATTCCTGTAACTTCGGCGTTAAACTTTCAAATTCCGGTGCATAAACCGGGATATCAATATTGGCTTTTCGTATATAAAAAGGGAAAAATCCATTTTTTATATTTTCAATTGGCTGCGGTGCCACAACCGAATCTCTATTTGCTATCTCGGTCATCTGCTCCATGGTATTTGTAACATTTCCGTTTTCCTTTTTTGCACAGGCAAACGGATGACTTCCATTCATCAATAAACTAAATACATGAACCGCTAAGGCAAACAAATCCGTCTCACGCGTAAACGTCGGAAGCGGCGCATTTTTAAGTGTGATATCGCCGGAAATCTTCTGCTGAATTTCCGGTGCGAGATAGTCTGCCAATCCCACTTCACAGCGATAAATTGTACCCTCTGTAACAAAATGATACGAGTCTGCATCCACTAATGTTACATGATAGACGTCCTTATCGTTATCATCTAAATTTATACAGATATTTCTGGGATTTAAATCACCGCAAACCTGCCCCACACTATGTATTGTGTCAATTGCCGCACATAAGTTATATGCGGCATACATTCTGATATGCAGGTTATACTTTGTGTCGCTGTAAAGTTCTGACAAAGAAGCTACACTCTTTACCCTCTTCATGACATAACCCACAAAACCATTCTCGTCATACAAAACATCTAATGGCCAGGTAATGCACTGCAGCACATCTTCCGGCATATTATTCATTGTCATCTTACATATCTTTTCTTCACGCTCGGGACTGCGCTTGTCCGGCTTAAAAATTTTAGCGACATATTCCGGCATATGTTCAATTTCATGAATACTGCCCTCTCCGCCTTTTCCAAGTCTTTCTTCCTTCACTGAATATGTGCTGCCATTTTTTCCATGGTATTCTAGCATTTCTAAACTCCTTTTTGATTAAAAGCCGGCAAGCTGCTCTTTCGCATATTCGTTTCCACAATTTGCTGCTTCCTGATAGTACATTCCTGCATCCTGCAAACTCATCCCGATTGCATTTCCATAGCCCTCCGACAGTAACGATGCAATCATTACATTAATATCGCCTTTCTCTTCCATGGTCAGATTTATATTCTGACTATTTTGAATTAACATCTGCAAATCCTGTGACATCTGATTGTTGTCACTTTGCTGCATCCGATGCCCCAAAGCAATCAGATATGTTCCCCACGGATGTCTCTCTAACACTTGAGGCTGCATAAGAAGCTGTTCCATGTCATCATACCGCTGTTCATTGTAGGAAACATAGGCAAGCACCCACTTAACTTCCGCCTCCAGTTCATCCACAGACCTGCCTCCTTGATACTCCATCTGTCCCGCATGGATATCATTCAACTGCTGCAAAAGACTTCCACAAATGCGTTTTGCCGTTTTATAATCCTCTTTTTCCCGGCACATCTGTGCATCTCTTATCAAATCTAAGATTTCCATTTCTGTAATTTGACTGTCGGCTGACTGATGCCCCGGCGACACATACTGAGGCGGCTCAGATGGATCAGGTTGAGGTGGCTCATTCTGCGGAAAACTCATCCCGGCTTTTGCATAATATTCCCTGGCAATATCTTCATTTTTTATAAAGAAAATACCTTTATGATACATTTCAGCCAATCCGGCATAGGCACGTTTTTCTCCTAATTTTTCTGCTTTTTCAAACAGGCGTCCTGCCTTTGTTGGATTTGCCATTGTTCCATTTTTTCCATATAAGTAGCGTTCGCCAAGTTCACAGAGCGCCTCTCCATCTTTTTGCCCCTTTTGACGAATCATTTGCTCCAGTTCTTCCGTTGTTATACTTTTGTAATCCATCCTTGTCTCCTTATCCGTTTTCTACACATTCTTTATCTGAGCCAAATATGCCCGCAATGACTTATGAAACTTATCGGCGATATCATAGGAATACCCTTTTAACATAATGCCGATACGGTCACCCTGAAAAGAAATTTCCAATATCAATGACCGTTCCAAAAACCAACGAATGCCCAAAATAGCACCTACAACAATTCCTCCAATAACCGCCCCATTTACAAACATATTTGCCGCTAACCCAACCAATACGGCAAGCACTGCTATAACAAGCAGATAAATAGGATTATTCTGACACAATAATGTGCCGGAAATTTCCTTTAAATCTACAATCGCATTCACCTGTCCTTTTCCCTTCATCGTGTAGTCCTTATAATTGGCATACACACGCTTATTGGTATAGAATACAGATGTTTTTGCAAGACCTCCACCTGTCATTGCTGTAACGGCATACGAATTATCCAGAGAATCAATAATTTGTTCTGATGGTTCAACTGTAGAACCGTTTGATTTCTGTTTTTTCGTATACTTGTTATACTGCTGATTTGGTTTGTTATACTGCGTATGTGATTTGCCTGTATGTGTATAACCTGATGACTTGTTTGATATCGCACCTCCACAAACCGGACATTTTGTTGCATTATCTGGTATATTTACCTTACAATTTGGGCATTTCATGGTTTTTTATCTCCTTTCCATATTACTTCAGATTCCATCAACTATATAAACGAGCCTCCACAACTTTTCCCGCACGAACTTTTAATGTAATTCCAAAACTTAGCAGTCCTTTACTTCCTTTTCTTAAATATCTTGCACATTTTGCTTTCGATATTCTCTGCATAGAATCTTCACCACCTGCAATGTAATATTTGGTGCGTTTCGTTATTTTAAACTTTCGGGTTTTTTCTCCCATAAATTTTACTTTTTTCGATGTATCATTTAAGCGACTTCCTTTTGTAAGTGCTCCTGATATCTTAAGTTTATTTCCTTTTATGGACGCATCATACGCAATTCCCTGCTTGTTCTTTTCACTACTGTCATAATAATAGACATATTCACTCGGATTTAATGTCGTTTCATAATACTGATATTTTGCCTTCGCCTTCACATCATGTGACGGAACAGCAAGCACACTAAATGCTGTTGTCATAAATAAACTTGCCAGAACAAAAATAACTAATTTTGTTTTCTTCATATAATTTCACTCTCCTTTAAATTGCCTTCTTCAAATTCTTCTTCGTTACTTTTTTGAATTTATAGCTCATCTCATAAATATTTCCTACCAGTTTGTTTCGCTTTTTTTCAAATTTTGACTCACTTACCTTTTTGCCATTAATAAAGAAACCATCCATTGTACTTTTATCTAATGTCGCTATTTTCTTTTTCTTACCCTTCTTATATTTGTAAACAATTTCCCTGCCATCAGTAAAAGTTCCAGAGTACATCGTAATTACACTTTTTTTCGTGTTGTAATAATACTCTGTTCCTCTCTGCCAACTATTGAATACTTTAACGATGCATTTAACTTTTCCGTTTACGCAGGCATACAAAGCAGTATCTGTTCCACCATTCCAATCCTTTGCCATTGACCAACCATTTACCATACATTCATCAATTCCATCATGGTCAAAATCAATATAGCAAAAATAGATTGGCCCTTGTGCATTTATATAGCCATTTTTCGTCAACTGCTTGTTCAATTTAAGCAGGGTAGTCATGTACTTTTTATGAACGGTACGATTGCTCATTTTTGCAGAAACATGACTGCCATTCACACCACATATAATTGCTGTCAGGCATAGTACCGCAACTTGAATTCTAAAATATCTTTTCATCTTTCTTCCTCCATTCATCATTTCACTTTACATTTTTTCGTAATACTCCATTTGCCGTATACTTTCTTTGTGCCAACTTTTTTAAATGCTCTGACACGAACATAATACGTCTTTTTCCGTTTTAATCCTCTCAATTTAACTCTTTCTGCATAAAGGTCATAACGTTTTGTTTTCTTCTTTTTGGTAAACGATTTGTTTAATGCATACTGCACCTCAAATCCATCCTGTGAAACAAACCACCGCCAAGTTACGATAAGACTCTTTTTCGCTGCCTTTTTAACTTTAACGCCGGTCACTTTCTTAACCGTGACATCATCACTTGAAGCATCGTCACTGCTCCAATTGTAATCGGAGTCATCGGGCTGTGATGATGGCTTTTTAGTGGCCTGTGGTTTCTTCGTAGACTGCGGACGATTGGTCGCCTGCGGCTTTTGCGTGGCGTTCGGCGTATTGGTTGGAGCCGGTGTGCTTGTCGCCGTTGGCATCTTGTCAAATTCACCGATAAATCCAACGTCTACACTCTGCCCTGTATAATCGTTCCATTTACCATTTGCATACATTTGTACGTAGTTTTCTCCCCCGCAGTCAGCCGTATTATTTGGCTCATTTTGCGACCAGTTGGTGTATGTTACGGCGGAACCGTCACGCCAGACAAATTTTCCTTCTGCCTTCTCATCGCTAGCACCAATGTAAAAGGTTTTATTTAATTCTTTTACTTTTTGAGCAATCACATTATTTTTTTCTTCTGATTCGATTTTCACCAGATTTCCACCAAGTTCCTTGCAATAACGTTCTGCCAGTGCATAAGGAATTCCCGCCGTGTAAAAACGGTAAACTTTGTTTCCATACGTAATCTCAGCCGCCGGTTTAAGATTCAGTGGCGTTTCCAAAATAAAGCCGGAATAAATGTACGATGACGGCATGTCATTCCAGCGTCCATGTCCACGGATTGCTGCCATATAAAATTCACTGTTACCGGCGCAATCCGGCTGCGCAGCATCCCAATTGGTATATGTAACGCTTGAACCACTCTGCCATTTCCATGGCTGTCCTTTTCCCGCCTGACTTCCGCCAATGTAATAATACTGTCTTATCTGGTCAGATACTAAATTAGTAATTACCTGCTGTTTTTTTGCATCTTCCACTTCGGCAAGTTTGCTTTGCAGTTTGCCGGACAGCGTTTTCATTTCATCCCATGAATAATTCTCGTTATACAAAGACAACAAAGAATTTCCATATTTTACCATCTTCTGCGGAAGCAGACCTAATGGAACTACACAGCCACTTCTGCCGCAACTGTAATTTCCGTATTTATCATAAACGTAAATATGCGTAACATAACTTCCTACTTCGTTATTGTGTTCTGAAATGTTTACCCGGAACCGGTAAGTATCACCGGAAACACGCGTACCTCTTACTGCTTGATTGGTCCACCAGTCTTTGGCAATGTCATCCTGATCGTTTTTCGCAGTCCACGTCGGAAACTGTACGCGGTCCACCCCACTCGCATCGCTTGCCTTACATTCTACGGTGTAGCCTTTGGAATCTTTTTCTACCACTTTGATATCCGTCAATGTCGGTGCCGTGCGGTCAATATAAACAATCGATGTTGGCACACCACTTTTATTTCCGGATGAATCCCATGCATAAATATGTGTCACATAATTTCCCTGCACCGCTCCGGATTTGAGTGAGGAAAGTGAGATTCTTGCAGAAGCTGTATTTCCGGATACACTGCCCTGAATCCAGTTTGCATCCTCGCCTCGGTGTTTGTCTGTGTTCCAGGAAGGAAATTCCACCTTGGAAATGCCCACATTATCCGATACGTTGCAGACTACGGTATAGCCATCCGCATTGACATCCGTGATTCGGACGTTGCTGATGGTTGGAGGCGTTGTGTCTGATGTAAAGTTTGGTCGAATTGCACATGCCAGACACCTTACATGAAACCAATTTTGTGTACAATAAGATCTACCTGCATAATTTTGATTCACTGCATTAAATCCAACCGAGTCAATTGAGGTAATAATTCCTACGTGCCCATTTTCACCGGTAGTACAAACCGAGCAGCCATTCTTTGCCTTAAACACCGCAATATCACCAGGCTGATAATTTGAATATACTCTTGTCCATCCGGGCGGAAGACTATTCGATGTATATTGAATAGCATTGCCTCTTGCATATCCGGCAACCCCATAATGTGCATAATAGTACTTAATTAAATCCACACACTGGTTTCCCTTAACACCATCATAATCTAAGCCTTTCCCAATCTGTGACATAGCCCAAGATACGCCTTCCTCTTTTGTTGCAGCCTGTACCTCAGTTTTGTCAACACTAACAAAAGCAACAAAAAGAAGCATTGTTCCAAGACTTGCAATCAACATTTTTCGTAATTTTTTCATACCAATCTCTCCTTTCCTTTCTACTACACAAAATACTTCTCAATCGTTTTCTGCATCCCTCTCGCCACAGGGAGTACCACATTTCCCGCCACAGTACATTCTCGATACCCAACTCCCATAAGGTAGTCTGTATTAATCACATAACTGTGATGAATTCGAATAAAGTTATCCGGCATCTTCTCCAAAAATGCAGCTAATGTCATGCGGCTGTGAACAGTTCCCCACCCATTGGTAGTGATATACAAATCATGATTCAGTATTTCCGCATAAATAATCTGCTTGATGGGTAATCGAAGCTTTTTCCCCTCACTGTAAAAATAAAACATGATATTCTCCTCGAAACGCTTTTTCCACCCCTTTTCTATATTCCCATAGTATACAAAATCCCCGTACCAACTTTTTTTCAAAATATTTAGGATTTATAAAAAGGTATAAAAATCCATCACTATTTTATCACTTTATGGCGAAAAATCGGGTGTTGTGTCGTAACTAACGGTTCTATCGACGTAGACGGTAAAATTTTCCTATTGGTAAATTTAAAATATAGAAAATGCAAAAAAGACAGCTGCCGCTGATTTTGCAACAACTGTCACTTCGATTATTCATATTTTCTTAAAGTCCCATTTCCTCACAGATATCCCCATACCAATACACTTCTTCTTTTTCGATATAAGAAAGTAAGATAGCATCCATTTCAAATTCCGGATTCAGTTTGCTCATATTGCATGCGGTCAGTGTCGCCTCGGAAAGGCGCAAAAACATTTCCTTTGCCTCACCGGCAGGAGCACGCTGTAAACAAACCGTATAAATTAACGGCAGCAAGTCTTCCCGCTGAATCTGCGGGCACCGCTGTTTTTTATCGGCACTCCATGTCTCTAAACAGGCACGCGCAGTCTTTACATCCCGGCACGCCTCCTCTGTATGGATATTTTCAGCAATAAATTTTAAAATCCACTCCGGAACCTGTGCACCGCCAGGCAAGTGCTTTAACTGTCTTTTTGCCTGTGCTGCATGGATTAACTGTTCCTTCTGAATCGGACCACGAAACAAATCCGAATAGCGCTTTGCATAACGTGAGCTGTCTCCAAAGACCTCTGACAAAAACTTTGCATTGGACGGTTTTGTCGCATAAACCGACTTTGCAAGTTCCCAGATAACCTCCTGCATATGCTGTGCCACCGTGTACTGGCGCGCATACCGGTTTTTATGTAAAAAACGGTCAATTTGTTTGCGCGGAGTTTCCCTGCGTTTTCCGTGCTTTTGCTGCCATGCAGGGAAATTTACTTCAGCGAGAAGTTCATCTAAGCGTTTCTTCTCCTCATCTCTTACCCACGAAAGAATACTGTCTCTGTATTGTTTCACATAATTAAGTGCTGTCTGGCTGTAACCTTTAAACCAATCCGCACGTCCTCCCATCCACCACAGAAATTCCTCCGTGGAAAAATCAAGCGTTCCCTCATACGCATTCACCAGCTCTCTCGTACTCCGTGTGTGGGAAATCACCACATTGTCTTCTAAATTTTCCTCATAGAAAGCAATCATTTTCTCGCACTGCTCCATCGATTTCTTATGGTCAATGCCGTAAAGATAAATCATTTCCTGATAATCATTGACATAAAAAGACGGTTCACCGATTCCCACCATCAAATACTGCTTCGTCTCCTCCCTGTCAAGCCCCATGGCAAATGCCATTTGAAAAACCGCCTGACGGCTCGGCCTATGATACTTTTCCAAACCAAACCAGCGGTGCATCGTAGGAAGAGAGGCGAAATCCACACGGCCGGTTCGCTGGCGGAATACTAAAAATGCCTGACGCCTCGTCTGTTTATCCGGTTCATTTTCTCCCCATGGATACCCCATCCGCTCCATAATAAATTCATCAAATTTCATCCAAGCACTCCCATTCCATACACCATTCCGACAAACAAGTAACTGCACAAAATCGGAATGGACTTGATAAATCCTCTACGAACGGCTTTCATATTCTTCCTTCTCCCTGTCAATAAACATCATAATAAAGGCGGCAAGCAAAAAGAATGCACACACTAAAATTGCCTTTTCCTTCATATAAGAAATGCATACATTTCCAAGTACGGCACCAATAATAAAGCACAAAATCACTCCGTAGTAAAGGATGCTTTTTGACAAACACTTTTTCTCTTTCGTATGTATATAATCGCACAAATTCTGTGTACCGCTGCGAAGATTTCCGATACACATCGTAGTCGCAATTCCGTTTCCGTGAATCTTACGGAAACTCTCTACCTGAATTCCGCAGGCAAGTGATGTTAAACTGTTTGCTAAGAGATTAAGAGAAACCGGAATAAAGCACACGCCGGCAAGGACAATTGCCTCTAACAAGACAGAAATCTGCCGCCAGTGAAGCCTTTTTTTCTCATCCATCCGAAAACGCACCAAATCAGCTAGCATAATTCCAGCCGCAAATGCAAGTACCGGAAACAAATACCGCACAACCTCCGGCCAGTTTCTCTCGGATATGCTTACGCCAAGCAACAGCATATTTCCCGTCTGTGCATTTGCAAATACACGGTCGCGCATGATGTACGAATACGCATCCATAAATCCACCGGATGCCGCTAACACGATTCCTAACTCGATGGACTCTGACATCTGCTTTGCTATTTTTTTCATTTCTATCGCTCCTTTATCACAATTGTATCACCCGGTGCAAACACCGTGTTTCCATTTGGAATAATCAATTCTTCCCCCCGCTGAATCATCACGACTAACTTTCCTTTTCCGAGATGAATCCGCGATAAACTTTTGCCTACCCATTTGTGACTGCCGTCTAACTCAATTTCAATCAGCCGCACACCATCCACATCACTCGGTGCCTTTGCACTGAGAATCAATGTGTCGCCCGGCACAAGCACAGTGTCTCCGTTTGGCGTCACATCTTTTTCATCCCGCTGAATCTGAACGAGAAGCGTCTCCGGCGGCAGTAAAATATCTTTAATCTTACTGCCCGCCCACGGATGATTTTCTTCAACCGTAAACTGGATAAATTGAACCGGCACCTCTTCGGTGTAATCGGTAAAAGTCTTTAATACGTCTTCTTTATCATCAATCATATGGAGCATTTTCGCTACATACGGAAGCAGTGTTCCCTGCAAAAGAATGGAAAAAAGCACGATGAAAAATATCATGTGAAAAATGTCGTGTTCAAACACCGTGCCGCTGCTCCTTGCCATTATCGCAAACACAATGGACGCCGCTCCGCGAAGTCCCGCCCACGAAACTAATATCTGCTGCCGCCATTTACTTCGGAAAGGCGTTAACAGCAAACATACAACCGCAGGTCTGGCAACAAACGTCAAAAACAACGCAATCATCAGTGACGGAAAGACAACCGCCGGCAGTGCCGATGGAAATGCCAACAATCCGACAAGGAAAAAGACTAACATCTGCATCAAGCCGGTCACACCGTCAAAGAAATGTACCAGCGACTTTTTATTGTCCAAATCCGCATTTCCCAGTACAATACCAAACAAATACGCACTCAGGTATCCATTGCCGCCAACTGCGGAAGGAACCGCATACGCCAAAAGTACAAAAGCAAATACTAAAATAGTATCAAAGCCTTCTGTCGTAACCTGAAATTTTTTCAAAACAAAAATCGTAATTCCAGCCATCAAGGCACCGATTGCCACGCCATAAATAATCTGTGCAAACACCGTATAGGTAATGGCTCCCGCACTGATTTTGCCACCACTAATCAAACCAAGCATAATCGTAGTAAGCATATAGGAGCATGGGTCATTACTACCACTTTCCACCTCTAAAAGAGAGGCAGTCCGGTACTTTAAGTTCAACCGTTTAGAACGCAGAATCGAAAACACCGACGCCGCATCGGTCGAGCTTATCAGTGAGCCAATCAAAAGACTCTCAAGCAGTCCGATGTGAAGTGCATAGTAACAAAACAATGCCGTCAGCCCCGCCGTAAGAACAACACCGGCGGTCGATAAAATAACCGCGCGCAGAGCAATTGGTTTTGCAGCGCTCCATTTTGTTCCAAAACCACCATAAAACATAATAAAAATCAGGGCAATGGAGCAGATTTGTTCTGCCAGTTCAAAGTTTTCAAACGAAATCCGAATGACACCATCCGAGCCGAAAAACATACCAAGCACAATAAAAATCAAAAGCATCGGAACGCCAATACGGTTCGATATTCGGTTTCCTACTAAACACGCCAGAATCACAATTGATACGAAAAGAATTGCAAATGTCATAGTACATCCTTTCTTTGTCGTTTTTTCGGTTACTTCTTAATCGCCCACCGCATCTTCGTAGAACGTGCCCGTCCGTTTTGTGCACATTCCTTCGCCGAAGGGCGTATCACATCTTTTGCATAATCGCTGTAAATACCAGCTTTGTAGCCGGACTTTAGCGCCTTTTTTACTAGACGGTCTTCGCCGGAGTGGAAGGTAAGAATTGCTGCCCTTCCGCCGGGTTTTATGCATTCCGGTAATTTTTCCATAAATTCATACAATACTTCAAATTCATTATTTACATCAATGCGCAGCGCCTGAAAGACCCGCTGACACGTTTTTTTGACGGTATCTTTGCGCTCCTTTTCCGGAAGAAACATTAACGTCTTTTCAATGACATCACGCAGCTTCTTCGTCGTGTCCATCCGGTTTCCTCTGCGGATTTCATCGGTAATGGCCTTTGCCAACTCCTCACTGTAAGGTTCATCTGAGTTTTCATACAGCATCCCTGCAAGCTCCTCTTTGGTAATCGTGTCAAGCCGTTCGGCGGCACTGATTCCTTCCTTTTGGTTTAACCTCAAATCAAGAGGACCTTCTACTTTAAAGGAAAATCCACGCTCAGGATTATCAATCTGCATAGAAGACACACCCAAATCGGCAAGCACAAAATCAAATCCGCCTGCCTCCTTTGCGATTTCGTCAATCGTACAGAAATTCTGCAGTTTTATTGTGAGAATTTCTTCGCCGTATCCCTGCTCCAAAAGGCGTTTCTTCGTCTTCGCTGATTCTTCCGGATCCACATCTGTCGCATAAATATGTCCCCTGCCCTCTAAACAGGCAAGCATTGCTTTTGTGTGCCCGCCATAACCAAGTGTCGCATCAAACCCGGTCTGCCCCGGCTGAATCTGCAGAAAATCCAGAATTTCCTGTACCATAATCGAAAGATGCATCCCTGCCGGTGTATTTCCCTTGCGAATCACATGCTCAATCATATCCTGATACTTTTCCGGCTGATGTTCCTTATATTTTTCCTCAAATTTCTTCGGATATTTTCCACTGTAATGTACTCGTCTTTTGTGCTTTTTTTCTTCCTGTGGCATCATTTTCATCCCTTCTTTGCATTTTCTGCTTTATGATACAATATTCAGCGGATATAGGTCAAGTAAGCGCTTAAATATTTTATGACAAAATTCATGATTTATGGTGATTTTTCAATTTTTTGCAACTTTTTTTAATTCTCATTCGTAATATTTGTATAACTCAAAGGAACAATTAAACTTATACAAAAAAGGAGGCAGCACTCCGCCATCTTATTTTACCAAAAACAATTACCACAATCGGAAGTTACGCCTTTGCCGGTTGCTCTTCCTTATCCCGGATTGATTTTAATCACACGGAAAAACTGCACATTCAACAGTATGCGTTTGCACACTGTGACCATTTGCAGGATCTGGATTTAAATAATATGCGAATTGGTCCTTATGCGTTCAGCGGTGTGTCTCCGCTTGCATCGGTCTCATTATTTAACGTTGATTTTTATGAAATAAACGAATGTGAAACTTCCACCGGCATTTATCCATTCGGCACCCGTACGGTCAAAAAAATGTTTGTCGACAGTGCCCTGACTTCCTTTTATTTTCCTGGCAGCACATCAGTTGAACATCTTTATGTCTGCGGCCGCTTAACAGCATTAAAGGGTGATGTTAAATCATACAAAAAAGTAAAAGTAATTCACACATACCCTTCCGCCAAAGCCGCCTCTTTTGCCAAGAAAAAGAAACTTTGCTACGAAACACTCAAAGTCTCTGGCAAAATGAAAAAAGTGGAACAAACGAATTTAACTGCATATAATTATGTTCTTGGCAGGATATCCCCCGCCTTACTGGCTAAGCCAGCAGGGCGGAGATTTTTTAATAATAATTATGACTCCTTACATTTATTTCGAGCAATCATAATATCCATACAATGCTGGTGTGGCACACCGCCGCTGTTACAATCAAATACAACTTCTTCAATTTTGTGGAAATACCAATCATGATACAAGGTAAAAATTTGTCCTGATTTCCATCGAAAACGATTTTTTTCCTTCCCTGGTAAAATTTCAACAAATGGTTTATCCACAAATACATTCATAACATGAATTCCATCCGGCTTGGTATGTTGCTTCAACTCATTTACAACATCTTTCCTTTTCTCCGGTTTCAAAAAATGAAACACTCCACTACATAAAACAATATCATAATCTTCGCAAAGCTGCATATCCTCAATATTTGCTGTAAAAAAATCTACATAAACACCATGCTGTGAAGCTAACGCCCTTCCCTTTTCAACTCCTGTCTCTGCCAAATCAAAAGCAGATACATGGTATCCATTTCGTGCTAAAAAAACAGCATCTTTTCCTTCCCCGCACCCTACATCAAGAACCTTTAACGGCTTTATTGGCGGCTTTAATTTTAAAATTTCATAGCATAAGTCATTCGGCTTTATTCCCCAATAATACCCTTTCTCCTGATATCGTTTTTCATAATCGCTCAATATTGGAGACTGATATCCAAGAAGAGAATCCACACTCATCCCAAATACCTTTGCAATTGCAGGTAACAAACTAATTTCAGGACATGTCATCCCATTTTCCCATTTTGATACCGCCTGATTTGACACATGCAATTTTTTTGCCAATACTTGCTGCGTGATACCAAGTTCTTTCCTTTTTTTCATAATAATTGAACCAATTTCCAACCTTCACACCTCCTACTTATATTGTAGAGTACAAATTTTTAGAATGCTATCACTTTGTTGTTGAATTTTCAATTAAATTTCGCCAAATAGTTAAAAACTCTTGACACATACTTACATGTGTTATATAATACCAATCATAATGATGCTTCTCCTGTCTGCCAGTGGAGGGAGACGATAGGATGGAGAACACGCAAAAGAACATTGAGAAAAATTTACAGTCATCCAAAAAGCATTCTTACAATTTACATAGTCCCGGCGTACGCACTTACAAAGACAGCGTATTTTGCCGAATATTTAACGAGAAAAAAGAATTATTGAGTTTATACAATGCTCTGAACATGTCTCATTACGAGAATCCAGATGATTTAGAAATTATTACTTTAGACAATGCTTTATTTCTTCAGATGAAAAATGACGTAGCTTTTCTTATTAACACCAACGAAATGTGTTTAATTGAACACAGCAGCACCGTCTGCTTGAATTATCCACTACGGAGCCTTTTGTACCTAGCCAGAGAATATGAAGTAATTCTCGAACAGCGAAATGAAAACATCTTAAAATATGGATTGGTAAAAATCCCAACACCTGCCTGTATCGTTTTATACAATGGTATGGAAAAACGTCCGGAAGTTGAAATTTTAAAACTCTCTGACGCTTTTGAAAATCAAGAAGTTGAGCCGTGTCTTGAACTTTTTGTAAAAGTATTGAACATCAACAATGGTATGAATGAAAATGTATTAAATGGTTGCAAAACGCTAAAAGATTATGTTATACTAATCTCAAAAATACGGGAAAATTATAACGAAATCGGAGACTTGGCAAAGGCAATACACAAAGCAATTGACTATTGTATTGACGCAGACCATTTGCGCTCGTTTCTGATTCGAAACCGAGCGGAGGTAGAGCCTATGTTGTTATCAGAGGGTACGGTGGAAGAATACGTGGATAGCATGAACGAAGTCAAGGAACAGGAAATTGAGCGGCTAAAAAAGGTAGTTCAGGAAAAGGATGAGGCATTATCACAAAGAGATAGTGAAATCGCTCGATTAAAAGCCTTACTTGCATCAAAGGAAAATAACTAATTAGCACAGCAGGAGAAGTTATCATCTAGAGAGAACACAGGAAGTGTCCTCTTGAACTAAAATGAAAGCAAGAAATTCCAACACAATTGAAACTATATTTGCATAGCAAATATCCTGTTTCAATCGGTGTTGGAATTTCCGGCTCAGCTATTTAGTCAAAATAATTCTCCCACTTTGTATTTGCCTTATCCGTTTCAGCAGCAGTCATTTTAATATCCCGCCAAAAATATGCATCTTCTGTGCATAAGACAGAACCCTCATTTTCCCCATCATGTAAACAGCGGTCCTTTTCCCCCGATAGCATTGAAATACGAACCTGCTTATCCTGGCGGTAAATTACATACTGTGCGGTTGCACTCATGAGCTGCTGCCCATCTTTCATTTCGCGAACCTTTGTGATTTTATTTGTTTCACCAGAGTATCGTATAATCACTCCTCTCTTCAAATCACTATATGCGAACCCATTAGCCGAATCTGTATCATCATATTCATTAAAAATTCCATAAATATCATTTCCACACTTATTAAATACCAACCTACCATATTTGCAGTTTCCTATAATTTTATCCAATTCCTTTTTGTGCTTCACAAAAAATGCACTTTGTTTTTCTCGTCCCAGCGTCTGCCAGTCACCATCCTCACAAATTAAATCCTGCGTAGAACCTCTTTATCCTTAATTTTTTTCCACTTCTTTTCCATGTCTTTTTCTTTAACATAATGTGTAGCAACCAGATAATCCGGCATTTCCGATGCCAACAAATCAACTGTATCCGGCACCCTTTCCTCCAGATAGCCAAACAGGTATCCATTTCGGTAAGTAACTTGTGAGTAAGGCACTTCATATTCTGCCTTCTTTTTGAGAGAATAATCGTATTTCAGCAAATAATACTTTAATGCTCTTCTTTCAATAAGTACATAAAGATACTTTTCGCTGGCTGTTATCATCCATGGGTCTTCAGAAAGCCCTGTTTCTCGAAGCGGTTCATTTTTTCATTTCCCACAACGAGTTTAACCCCATCATAAGTATCACCAATCCATGCAGTCCCATGAGGTGTCTTAATGTAGTTTCTCCCATACTCAATTCCGTATTCTATTGGTGGCTTTAATAAATCACAGCCGGCAAGCAGCATCACCAAAAGCAAACTCACACATGCAATATGTATCTTTTGTCCTTTAAAAATTTTCTTCATAACCCCCCCTTACTCTATACTTACTACGAATTTTTCTTCATCCGATAATATAGTATTTTTTTCCGTCACTTCAAAATATTTTCCAGAGCTATTTTTTACCGGGCTTATGCCGCTTCCTTTTTTTATATCTCCCCATGCATAGATCTCTCCATAATGGGAGCAGTTAAATATTTTCTGTGTCTTTTTTGCATCCAAAAGAGCCTGTGTATAAATTGCATTTCCCTTTCGGTAAATCACTTCTTCTGAATTTGCCAAACCAAGCAATTCTCCATTCGTAAATGTTTGCAAAATTTTAAACTTCTTACTTTTAAAATAATAGCAAAAAGTGAATGCCTTTTTTATATCTTTCAAATCAATTCCTTTATACATGTTATAAACCCAGCCATCCTTAAAAACATTGCAATAGCCATATATGTTATCACCATCCTGTAACATACTCATGTCGAATTTTTCATTCGTCAAATTCAACTCTTTCAAAATTTTGTTCTGTTTTTTTCTGCTGAAAGTATATGGTTCTGCTGTGTATCCATCCTGCTCTATTCCGGAAGAACAAATTTCTCTCCCACAAAATAAAGGAATTGTTTTATTATTAGAAAAATATGGCACATCATGACGTAAATCATCTTCATGCCTATATAAAACAACAGAACCGACTTTCTCCTTCTTTTTTTTCGTAGAAATTTTATTCCATTGATTTTTCCAATTCTCTTCCTTAACATAATGTGTTGCCTCAATATAACGTGGCGTGAGATAAAAAAATACACGGTCATAATCTTCATTGCCATCATCATACCCAAACAAGTACCCGTCTTTATAATATATATTATGGTACATTGTGTGATTGACTTCTTTTAAATTCATTTGCAAATCATACCGGCAAATAATTCTTACGTCCGCTGTTTTTTCACTAGCCATTACTTCTACTACAACATAAATCCAATTGTCACTAGCAATTATTTGATTTACATTTGCATTCTTGTATGGCAGCGCAATATTTTTGATTATCTTTGGCTTATCATTTACCATTTCCCCATAACAAATATTTCCACTCTCTGAATTATAAACAACAATATGATTTCCAATTTTAACCGAATCAGCTCTATTTAACACGTCAAATAAATCTGTCTCTTGATTATTTGTGTCCGAATTTGAACAGCCGGCAAGCAGCATCACCAAAAGCAAACACACACATGCAATATGTATCTTTCGTTCCTTGAAAATGTTCTTCACAAATTAACCTCCTGCTCTAAATACTTTCATCCGCAAATACCTGCCGAACTTACACTACAAAAAGGCAAGCTGACCAAAGCCAACCTGCCTTTCTGGTTTTACGCTTTTAACACATTATAATATTCGCCAAGAATTACTTCCTCTAACACCGCTCTCATACCACTATGAATCGGATGTGCAACATCACGGTATTCACCATTTGGCATTTTCTTGTTCGGCATTGCGACAAATAAGCCCCGCTCTCCTTCAATTACCTTAATATCATGAATGGCAAATGCCTCATCCAAAGTAATTGAAGCAACCGCTTTCATTTTCGCATTCCCGTCCACAATCCGGACGCGAACATCTGTTATCTGCATCGTATCCTCCCTTCATCTGTACGCTACATTACATAACGCTCATTCTTCTCCTGAATGATTTTAACGTCATCCGGACTTCCGACATAGTTGGAATTTGCCCGAATGGTTCCATGACTCTCTACGATGCAATTTTCAATATAAGTGTTATCCCCAATGTAGACTTCATTTAAAATTATCGAGTTTCGTATTGTACAATTGTTGCCTATATAAACTTCCTTAAACAAAACGGAATCTTCAACCTCACCATTGATGATACAACCACTTGACACAAGGCTGTTCTTAACTTTTGCGCCAACATTGTATTTAGCCGGAGGTAAATCCTCAATTCTTGATGCAATCTGTGGGTATTCATTAAAGAAATACTCTCTTGTTTTGCGGTCTAAGAAATCCATATTTGTCTTAAAATAGGAATCAACCGTTGTTACATTGCTCCAATAGGAGTCCAACGGATAGGCATAAAATTTCTTAATTCCTTTGTAACGGATAAAAATATCCTTTACCAAATCGAATCCATCTTCCGCCCCTGCACGCTCAATCATCTCAATCAACTGTCTGCGGCGGATTACATAGATTCCGGTAGAAACCAGCGTTTTCGAAGTCACAAGCGGCTTCTCTTCAAACTCGGTCACCCTGCCTTCGATGTCAACCGATACGACACCAAACCGGCTCGGGTCATCTACCGTTCCCAAGTCCTTCGTCACGATGGTAACATCAGCATTTTTCTCAATGTGATATTCCAAAAGTTTATTCATATCCATCTTGTATACACAGTCACCGGATGCAATAATTACATACGGCTCATGACTTGATTTCAAGAAATCAATGTTTTGCGCAATGGCATCTGCGGTTCCGCGGTACCAATAACTATTGTCATGTGTCTGTGTTGGTGTGAATACAAACAAACCGCCTTTTTTACGTCCAAAGTCCCACCATTTTGATGAGTTCAAATGCTGTGTCAACGACTTTGAATTGTACTGCGTAATGACACCAACTTTGTTAATCCGGGAACTGGACATGCTGCTAAGTACAAAATCGATGCTACGATATCCACCGGCAATCGGCAGTGCTGCTGTCGCACGATTTTTTGTCAGTTCTTTCATGCGGGTACTGGACCCACCTGCTAAAATCAATCCTATTGCTCTCATTACATGTCACCTGCCTTTATCAAAGTTTCGCCACCTGCTAAGGTGTTATCCGGGTAATCTTCAATGGTTGTCTTACCCGCTATGGCAGTGTTTTTACCGATGGTAACGCCATCCGGAATCACGGTTTTTTCGCCAACCGTAACCAAGTTAAAGGCATAGACATCCGGCTTTAGTTTGTTTGGAATGTTGTCTTCGCCCGCACCGAGCACGCAATTTTCTCCAATTATCGAACCCTCTGCAATAATTGCACGGTCAAGAACGGTATTTTTACCAATTCTCGCAGAATTCATAATAATCGAATCACGCACTACAGCGCCTTCCTCAATAACAACATCCGAACCAATCACAGAGCTATGTACTTCTCCGTAAATCTCACAGCCGTCACCCATAATGGCTTTGTCAATCACAGCATCTCCTGCAATATACTGTGGACGAATCCATTCGTTACTTGTGTAAATCTTCCAAAACTCTTCGTACAGGTTAAATACCGGAATCAAGTCAATCAATTCCATATTTGATTCCCAGTACGAACCAAGCGTACCAACATCCTTCCAGTATCCATTGTACTCAAAGGCAAAAATGCGGTCGCCCCTTTCGTGGCAGTAAGGTAAAATATGTTTACCAAAGTCACAGCCCTTCTGGTCTTTCAACTGAATCAGGGCTTCTTTTAACACCGGCCATGAGAATATGTAAATTCCCATAGATGCCAGATTACTGCGTGGATGCTCCGGTTTTTCCTCAAATTCCAAAATACGATGGGTATCATCTGTAATACAGACACCAAACCGGCTTGCCTCTTCAATCGGCACCGGTATCGTCGCCATCGTAATGTCCGCGTGATTTGCCTTATGGAAATCAAGCATTACCTGATAATCCATCTTGTAAATATGGTCACCACCAAGGATTAATACATAATCCGGGTTGTAATACTCCATATAATTCAAGTTCTGGTAAATCGCATTTGCGGTCCCGGTGTACCACTCGCTGCTTGTGCTTCTCTCATACGGCGGCAGGATTGACACGCCCCCAATATTGCGGTCAAGGTCCCATGGAATTCCAATGCCGATATGAGTATTCAGCTTCAACGGCTGATACTGTGTCAGCACTCCAACGGTATCGACTTCCGAGTTGATACAATTACTCAACGGAAAATCAATGATTCGATACTTTCCCCCAAAAGCAACAGCAGGTTTTGCTACATTTGCAGTCAAGACCCCCAGTCTTGACCCTTGCCCACCAGCAAGTAACATGGCTATCATTTCTTTTTTGATCATGTTATCACCCCTGTTGTTAATATTGTAAAATAAGTATACCACATTGTTTAAGTTTTGTGAATATTTTTCACAAAATATTTTCTTATGATTCTTAACTTTTGTACATTTTGCACAAATACCGTGTGAAAATCTTAAGCATATTCACCTTTTTCCTTGTATTTTCTCCCCTGTCTATATATAATGAATCTGAGGAAACATAATTTGGTTTCCAAATAATAGAAGGAAGGGTGTCATTTATGTACGAAATCGACTTTACACATCCGGGAAAGATTCATTTTATTGGAATTGGCGGCATTAGTATGAGCGGGTTCGCCGAGCTGCTTCATTCCATGGGCTTTACCATTACCGGTTCCGACTGGCATGAAAGCAAAATCACAAAACATTTGGAATCTCTCGGCATACAAGTAGTATATGGACAAAAAGAAGAGAATATTACAAAAGATATCGATTTGGTTGTCTATACCGCAGCAGTTAAAAAGACCAATCCGGAATATCAGGCGGCTGAAAAATTAAATCTTCCGCTGATGGAGCGCGCAGTTATGGTTGGGCAGGTAATGAAAAATTATTCTTCCGCCATTGCCATTGCAGGAACACACGGAAAAACAACGACCACTTCGATTGCTTCCCACATCTTTTTGGCAGCAAACCTTGACCCGACAATTTCCGTCGGCGGTATTTTAGAAGCAATCGGCGGCAACATCCGCATCGGCCACTCCAAGCATTTCATTACGGAAGCTTGTGAATACACGAATAGTTTTCTTCACTTTTTCCCTACTGTGGGAATGATACTTAATATAGAAGAAGACCATATGGACTTTTTCCATGACCTTTCTGATATCCGTCACTCTTTCCATTTGTTTGCGAAACGGATTCCGGAGCATGGCACGTTAATTATCAATGCAGATATTGAAAATTATGAAGAAATTACAGAAGGACTTTCCTGCCGTGTTATCACATACGGATTAGAAAATAAGGATGCTGATTTTACAGCTGAAAACATCACTTACAATGACCTTGGATGCGGCACCTTTGACGCAGTTGTACAAGGAGAAGTAAAGGGGCATTTCCATCTGTCCGTAGTCGGCAGACACAACGTTTCCAATACCCTTGCCTGCTTAGCGTTAGCCTCTCTCTACGGCATTGATGACGGCACCGTCCAGAAAGCATTGACTACATTCCACGGCGCAGACCGCCGCTTTGAATACAAAGGTGAGAAAAACGGATTTACCATTATTGATGACTATGCTCATCACCCGACGGAAATCCGAGCAACACTCACAGCAGCGAAAAATTATCCGCACAAAACGTTATGGTGTGCCTTCCAGCCGCATACCTACACACGTACCCGCGCCTTTTTAAAGGATTTTGCCTCTGCTCTTTCTTTGGCAGATAAAGTAATCTTAGCAGACATTTATGCGGCGCGTGAAAAAGACCCGGGAGATATTTCTTCTGCTGACCTTGCAAGAGAATTGGAAAAACTCGGAAAGGAAGTTCACTATTTACGCAGTTTTGACGAAATCGAAAAATTTATTTTAAAAAATTTAGTCAACGGCGACCTGTTGATAACTATGGGTGCCGGAAACATAGTAGAAATTGGTGAAAATCTTCTGAATAACTAAGTTATGAACGTTATCCACAACCTTATCAACATTCAGTCGAAAGATACGGTTGTGGATATTTTTTTGTTCAAAAAAAAATGTGAATAAATTGCATTTTTTACTTGACAAGCTCAACCAACGTAATTTCGGCACATTGACCCACTCTTTCTACCAGAATAGTCTGTTTGTGGTTTTGTTATGAACATTATGCACATTATCAACAGATAAATTCTACATGAAATGTATGCACATTTGCAATTTGCAACTGTTTTTTCTTTGTGATATACTCATCCTTGCTGACAGGTAAAAAATACCTGATGGAGAAAGGGAATGAGTTTTATTATGGGATTTACAATTTCCACAACATCGAATTGCGGACTCACTTTGATTTCCAATTCATTTATTCAAAATCATATGCCATCTGCAAATGGCAATTTCGTGAAAATATATTTGTATCTGGTTATGCTCTGCCAGCATGCCGACACCGCAGGTAATTCATCCATTGATGCTCTTGCCGATTGTTTCGAATGCACAGAAAGTGACATTTTGCGTGCACTGCGTTACTGGCAGAAAGAAGGACTTCTTTCTTTCACAGAGCAAAATGGCGAGATTACTTCGATTGTTCTTTCTACTGACGCCACAGACACTGCGTCAGCAGTTACGGCAGAAAGAGAACCGGATATCGATGCTTCACCGGCAGCGGAAGAAACCGTTGTACCCGACGGCATCTCCATTCCGAACCGCCAGGAGTATACTCCTTTACAAGCGGAAGCACTGATGAAAGATATTGAAATCAGCGAGGCGATTTCGCAGGCAGAAAAGATACTTGGCACGACCCTTTCCACCACACATCTGCAAATGATTTTATATTTTATGTGTGACATCGGATTTTCACAGGAGATGATTGCTACCCTGTACCGCACGGCACACAGCCGCGGAAAGACTTCACCAAAGTATATGGAGGCAATTGGTCTTACATGGGCGAAAAAGGGGATTACAACGCCGGAGGAAGCAAAGGATGAATCTTCTGCTTTTTCAGGTCTTTATCATGTCGTAAGCAAAGCACTTGGCTTAAATCGCTCCCTTGCTCCGGCAGAACGTGAAATCATTGATACATGGAGTGATTACGGCTTCTCGGATGAAATTATTGAGCAGGCATGTAAGCGTACGGTTTTGCAGACCGGTGGCACAAATTTAAATTACATAACAAGTATATTAAAGGACTGGCACAAGAAAGGTGTCCTCACCCTTGCGGACATAGAAAAATGCGACAAGTCATTTCAGCAGAAGAAAAAAACCGGAGAGCAGAAAAACTCTGCCACACAGCAAAAAAGAAACCAATTCCAGAGTTTTCCTCAAAGAGAGTATTCCAAAGAGGATTACAGTTCACTGGAAAAACAGTTACTGCGCAATGTGCAGGCATAAAACAAACGAAAGGATTCATTTATTATGCTTTTGACCAACAGTCAGTACGAGCATCTGATGTCCCATTACTATCATCAGCAGCTCAAGGACAATTTCATCCTGAAAAAGCGCATGAAGGAAGTCTATGATGCGATTCCCCAAATGAACGAATTGGAAAACCGGATTCGTACACTTTCGGTGCAGCACGCTGCCTCTCGTTTGAAAGGACAAACCGATTCGATTGACCTAGATGCCGAGATTGATAAAATCACAAAACAAAAAGAAGCCCTGCTTTTGCAGCACGGTTACCCGGCGGACTACCTGAAACCGGTCTACGAGTGCGCTGACTGTAAGGATACCGGCTATATTGACGGCAGGAAATGCCATTGTTTTGAAAAACTGATTGTTCAGTATTTGTACTCACAGTCAAATTTGAAAGACGTTTTGGAACATGAGAATTTTTCTCATTTTAATTTGGATTTTTACCCGGATGACTACACCGAAGAGGCAACCGGCGAAACACCGCGTGACAATATGCGGCATGTCTTAGAAACCGTGAAATCCTATTTATCCGGTTTTTCGGACACACCGGGAAATCTTCTGTTATACGGCAACACCGGTGTCGGTAAAACTTTTTTAACAAACTGTATTGCAAAAGAGCTTTTAGACAAGTCTCATACCGTTGTGTACTTGACTTCTCTAAAACTATTTGATATTTTAGAATCGTGCAAATTTGACCGGGACTTATCACAGACCCGGAAAAATGCTTCGCTTTCTTATTTATTAAGCAGCGATTTACTGATTATCGATGATTTGGGAACAGAATTAAACAATAGTTTTACTTCCTCTCAGCTTTACCACTGCATCGATACACGATTAACAAACCACCGTTCCACGATTATTTCAACAAACTTGTCGTTTGATGATTTACGGGAACGCTACAGCGAGCGAATTTTCTCCCGGATTACAAGCAATTATACATTATTAAAAATCACCGGCGATGACATTCGTTTGAAAAAGGCAATTATGCAACATTAAGTATGTTTTTCTTTCTGTTGCTGCAAACTATAAACCTACAACACAATATTTACACGGAGGACTTTAATCATGAGTCAAAAAGATTTGTCGAAAACAATCCCTTATGGAGACCTTGGTATTATTCCATTGGAGAGCAGCAAAGCAATCGGAAAAAAAGTGGATGATTACATTGTTGGCTGGAGAAATGAAGCCGATGTAGATTCTTCCATTCATTTTACCAATTACAAAAGGGATTCTTACATCATCGATGCCGTATGCCCACGTTTTGGGTCCGGTGAAGCAAAGGGTATCTTAAATGAATCCGTCCGCGGAAAAGATGTATACCTTCTTGTTGATGTATGTAACCACAGTTTAGCTTACACAGTATGTGGACAGGTTAATCATATGTCACCGGATGACCATTTTCAGGATTTGAAACGTATGATTGCCGCAATCAGCGGAAAAGCAAGACGAATCACTGTTATTATGCCTTTCCTGTATGAAAGCAGACAACATAAACGCAGTTCCCGCGAATCGTTAGACTGCGCTTTGGCACTTCAGGAACTGACCGCTATAGGCGTTGACAATATTATCACTTTTGACGCACATGACCCTCGCGTACAGAATGCAATTCCATTGAAGAGTTTTGAAACTGTACAGCCAACATATCAGTTTATTAAAGCCCTTTTGAAAAATGTACCAGACATTCATATGAAACCGGAAAACATGATGATTATCAGCCCGGATGAAGGTGCTATGGGACGTGCGATTTACTTTGGTAACGTAGCCGGTGTTGATGTAGGAACCTTCTACAAACGCCGTGATTACACAAAAATTGTTGAAGGACGTAACCCGATTATTGCACATGAATTCCTCGGTGCTGATGTTTCCGGCAAGGACGTTGTTGTGATTGACGATATGATTTCCTCCGGTGAAAGTATGATTGACGTTGCAACTGAATTGAAGCGCCGCAATGCAAACCGTATTTTCGTTGCTTCTACTTTTGGTCTGTTCACAAACGGTCTGGAGAAGTTTGATGAAGCTTATAAGAGCGGCTTGATTTACCGTGTCATGACGACAAACTTAGTATATCAGCCGGAAGAACTGTTACAGCGTGAGTATTACATCAATGTTGATATGAGCAAGTACATTGCTCTCCTTATCGATACTTTAAATCATGATTCCTCAATTGCGGAATACTTAAATCCAACCGAGCGTATCGAGCGCATCCTGAAGAAATATCATCAGGAACACTAATAGAAACGTGTGTCGCAAGGCGCACCTATTAAAAAGCCTGTCAAGCATTTGCCTGACAGGCTTTTTTTAGCTCTTATTTTTTATTCCGCACCCTCTGCTGCCGGGTCTGCTGCCGGGTCTGCCGGAGGCTCTGTCGCAGCCGGTTCCGCTGTTGCCGGAACTTGTGTCGCCGGTACCTGCGTGGCCGGTGGTTCCGTAACCTGTGTATCCGTTCCATCATCCGGATCCACATCAACGTCATTATCATTCGAATCTGCCGGGTCCGTATCTACACTTCCACCACTTCCGGTATCTTCCTGTGGAGTCGTATAACCACTACTGCTGCCACCACCGGAACTTCCCGATGATAATTCACCCAAATCAAATTCTTTTACATCTAAGTCTTTATGAATCTCATTCATGTACTCATGCCAGATTCGTCCCGGATAGGTGGAACCATACAAGTCGGCAACCGTTTTCGGGGAATCATAGCCAACCCAGACTGCCGTTGTATAATATGGTGTAAAACCACAGAACCAACCGTCTTTTTTATCATTGGTTGTTCCGGTCTTGCCGGCACTTGGCTGTCCATTATCAAGGCCAAGACCACGTGCCGTACCACGTTTGATTACACCGGTCAGGATATCAACCATCGCACGTGCTGAATCCTTCTTGTAAACACTCTTTTGCTCAACTTTATCGGAAACAATTTCATTTCCATCGGAATCCAAAATTTTCACAATACACGTTGGTTCCCGGTACTTTCCGTCATTTTCCAGTGTTGCATAACCGGATGCCATCTCTAACGTACTGGTACCGTATGTCAATCCGCCAAGGGATGCCGACAAGTAGTAATCCGACTTCACGATTTTGGAATAATTCATATCCAATAAATACTGCAAGCCAACTTCCGGTTTTAACTTCTCAAACAGCTGCCATGCAACCGTATTCAAGGACTGCTCCACCGCAAAACGAAGCGAAATATAACCGTAGTAACGTCCACTGCTGTTTGACGGACCGCCCTTAAACTTATAATCATGTACGGTCGTGCTTGCCGTTGAACCACGCTCCAAAGTCGGTGTATAAACAATCAACGGCTTAATTGAACTACCCGGCTGACGGTAAGACTGGTACGCACGGTTTAAGGAAAGTCCTTCTGTCTCCTGGCTTCGTCCGCCCACCAGCGCAACAACACGTCCGGTCTTATTATCGATACATACTGCTGAACCCTGCATTTTGTAGGTTCCGTTTGTCTCTTTATCCTTAAATCCGGATAAATTATGATTGACTGCTTTTTGCAGTTTTTTCTGTTTCTTCAAATCAAAGGATGTATAAATCTTATATCCTTTATTCAAAAGCATCTGCTGAGCCGTCGAGTACGCATCATCATACTCCGTCTCATAGTTCTCTCTTTCTTCCTTATCCGCAAATGAATTTTTAAACTCAAATCCATTCTTTTTCATCAACTCGCGAATCGCACAGTAAGAAACAAACGTCTGGATGTAATCTCGTTTCTGCACTTCCTGAATGTTCAGCTTAATTTCTTCCTGGTACGCCTCATCGTAATCCACCTTCGTAATCACGCCATCATCTAACATCTGGTCTAAAATACGATTTTTACGTTTGACCGTGTTATCAAAATTTTTCAATGGATTATAAAGGGTTGGATTATTTGGAATAGAACACAAAAAGCATAACTGCCCAAGTGACAATTCTTGACAGCTCTTTCCGAAATATCCGCGTGCCGCCGCCTCAATTCCATAGTAACCATTTGCATAATAAATGGTATTTAAGTAAAATTCCAGAATCTGGCTTTTGGTGTACTTCTTTTCCAGCTCAAGCGCAATAAAAATTTCCTTTATTTTACGCTCATACGTCTTCTCCGTCGAGAGGAAAACACCGCGTGCTAACTGCTGGGTAATTGTCGATGCTCCCTGTGTTTTCTCACCGTTGTTCTTAATCAATGCAAAAACCGCACGCATAATACCTTTGGCATCAATTCCGTTATGTGAGTAAAACTTTTTGTCTTCGGTAACAATTGCTGCATCCTTTACCGCCTTTGGTATTTTGTCCAAGGTAAGGTAATAGGAGTCTTTTTCTCCCTTTAATTTCGCTATCTCTTTGCCCTTATTGTTATACACAATCGACGTCTCGGATGAACGGAATGTATCTATGGACGACTCTTTCACAAGCGCAACCGCGTCATCCTGCATTGCGAAGATATCTTTTCCATATTTGAAATAAAAGATAATTCCGCCGACTAATATTGTGAGCAGAAACAAAAGTAATACAATTTTAAACCCAAACCAAAACTTAGGATGTTTCCGCTGTTTTTTGTTTTTTCTAGCCATCTTTACCTCCATTTCTCCCGCTTTATACTACGTGGACGCTTTGACTTATGTATCATCATACCACATTTAGCGTATCTTGGAAAGAATTTCTTTATGCACAGCCCCTGCACGGTGTTCCCATGTATGCGACTTCTCAGCCGTCTCATACGCCGCTTTCTGCATGTGCTCCCATTTCTTTCGATTTTCTAAAATTCCCTGCACCATATCCGGCAGGCATTCAAGTGCATCCAATTCATAAAAGAAAATATCCTCTCCATCCCGTAAATTTTCTGTCAAATACCGGCTCCAGTCGGTAAAACATACAGCGCCGTTTAACATCGAATTAAATACGCGGTCATGTGCTCCATCCTTAAACCACGGCATTACATTCAAAGAAACTTTCGCCTTGCTTAACGCCTGCAGACACGCCAGTGAATCAACGCCACCCTCTTTTATCAGATTTTCCGGATGTTCACAGGGAAGAAATTCCCATCCAGCTCCAAAACAATGCACGGAAACACCGGCATCCACAAGCGTCTGCACCACTTTTCCACGAAAATAATTGCGCACATACAAATCGATCATAATCATATTTGGCATCATTTCTTTTACACCGTCTTCGGTAATATCCTCAACCTCGGAAAGCAGATGCTCACGAATTCCGATATCCATCCCCAGATGCGGATGTTTCTTAAAATCCTCAATAATTCCGTAATAAAAATCGGCATACTCTTTGCCATGTCTCTCAATCGTCGGTTCAAATTTAGAAAGCGGCGTGTAATTTCCGGTAAATACAACGTCATATGGGCGTTCTTCCCACTTAGGCAGCGTATCTTCTTCCCACAAAGACGTTCCCGCCAGCGGTAAAAACGGACCCCGCTTAATTTCCGGAAAATAATACTGCAAATAAGCTTCATGCTCTCTGTCAATCGAAATCTGGCAGTAGTCTTTTGGCAAAAATGGCAGAAATTTATGATAGTAAAACGGATGGTCAACCACAATATTGATAACCGGTATTTTTCTGTCATCAAACAAATGAATTCCCTTGCAGTCAATAAAATATCCCTCACCACAGCAGCCGTCAAAATTAAACGTCACTGCCGCTGTTGCCTCCGGTTTGGCAAACAAAAGCAATTCGGCAAGACTATCATACGATTTACACTGGTCAAAGTAAAACACTTCATATCCCAATTTACTAAAAGTCTTCCCAAGCTGCTCACTAAAAAAACTTAATGTTTCAATTCCCTTGGTAAATAAAATAATTCGTTCGATTTTCATACTGCCTCCGCTATTGATTAAATATGATCAAATGCCTTCTGTCACAAAGAGGGTATTCCGATTTTACAATCAAAATACCCTCTTTCTTATCTTGTTTCTTTTACCTTACGGCAAGTCAATCTCTGAATATTCTTTCGGTGGCAGTGCAGTTGTTGAATCCTTAACAAACTTGCGCACAGCCTGTGCCGCTTTCGGTATCGCAATATTCGTACCAACACCGGCAACACAGCCACCCGGACAGCCCATGCCTTCAATCAGGCAGCCATCCTTTTTACCGGCTTTCGCCATAAGAAGCATTTTCTGACAGTCGGATAATCCTTCCGCATGCTCAATATAAACTTCCGTTCCCGGATAATATTCGTTAATGCAGTTTTCAATGGCATTTGCAACACCACCGGCAACGGCGTAACCACGTCCGGTTCCTGTTGCATCATGAATTGGCTCCTCTGCATCATAGGTTTCCATATCAATTCCTTTGGCAGTGAAAATCGCATCCAATTCTTCAAAGGTGATTACAAAATCCACATCACTTCGTACCGAACGGCGGGAAGCTTCCAGTTTCTTTGCCGCACACGGTCCGACAAATACAATCTTAGCTTCCGGATGACGCTGTTTAATTGTACGTGCAGTAGCCACCATCGGTGTCAGAGCACTCGAAACAGTCTCTACCATATCCGGCAGTGTTTTCTTTGCCAACATCGACCAAGCCGGACAACAGGAAGTCAGCAAAAATGGAAGTTTTCCTGTTTTTACTTCATTTACATAATGTCTTGCTTCCGTAATCGCTCCGATATCTGCACCAAGTGCAACTTCGAACACTTCCGCAAAACCAATTTCTTTCAACGCTGCTTTGATTTTCCAAAGACGGACATCGTCACCAAACTGTCCGATAACCGCCGGAGCCAATTCGGCAATAACCGGTCCCTGCTTCATTGCCTGAATCAACTGGAAAATCTGGGATTTATCTGCAATCGCTCCAAATGGACATGCAGCCATGCATTGTCCGCATTTTACGCATTTTTCATCATCAATCTGGGCACGTCCGCGCTCATCACTGGAAATGGCTTTCACACCACATGCAGCTGCACATGGACGAACCTTCTTCGCAATTGCATCATAAGGACAGATTGCCTTACATTTTCCACATTTAATACATTTATCTTTATCAATATGAGATTTTCCATCTACAATGCTGATAGCACCTTTCGGGCAAACCTCTACACAAGGATGTGCCACACAGCCACGGCACTGATTGGATACTTCATATACGTTATCCTCACACATATCACAAGCCGACGGAATTACCTGCATCAAAGGCGGCTCATAATATTTTTCTGCTACATTACTCTCATCCAATCCACTTGTAACGTGAACCGGTTCATCATCCGGTCTTAATGAAAGTCCCATCGCAAGACGCACACGCTCCGAGCAGATAGCACGCTCACGGTAAATACTCTCACGGTATAAAGGCGCATCCCCCGGCGTAATTTTATATGGGATTGCCTCGATATCATCATTTATGTTCTGTGAATCAAAAGCGACTTTTGCAACTTCTGTAAACACTTTCTGTCTCAGTGTCTTAATCGGGGTTTCTATTCCTCTCATTCTTGTCCTCCTTGGCGTAATTGATACAAATTCTCATAATCAATGGTAGAATATCATAGTTTCCAAATATTTTCAAGATACTTCCGATACTTCTCTTGTTCTTCTTTTGGTTCCACGATCGAAACACCCTTTCCAATCCCCGCAAGCCAGCCATAAAACTGCTTGCTGACACTGATTTCTACGAATGTCCGAAACTGTGTCTCGGACTCTTTTAAAACAGGAATTTCCTTTCCAAAACGGTCAATTGCAACGCCAATCAGCGAATTATCAAAAACAAGCTGAAGCCTTTTTTTCTCCCCGGCAAACATTCCAAACGTTTTTTTTGAAAAATCCGTGACATCCAGTTTTTGATATGCTGTTTCCCCTTCTCTTTTTCCCTCTTCTCTCTTTAACTGTCGAAGTTTATCTACACGGAAATATTTAATCATCTCTGCTTTGTGGTCATACGCCAGCAGATAATAATTTTCGTCTTCCCACATAAGCATCCACGGAGAAACAAGATAGCGTTCGCCACCGTGCCGCGGCACAAGTTCCTTGTTCTGATTCCATTCGCAGTAAACAAAAGTAACCGGTTGATTTTCGTGCATTGCCTGATGAATGTCATCAATCAGATAAAGGGAAGACAAATTTTCTGTTTTCACACGGTCATTGACACAAACTTGACGCTGTAACCGATTTGCCTCATGGCGGCTCGTGAAATGTTCCAACTTCTCAATCAAATTTCTGCTTTGTTTTTGCGTAATAAATTTGGACGCCTGCACAGCATCAACTAAAAGTTTTAACTCCGCCAATTCAAACTCACGGCTTCCCAGATAGTAACCCGCCGGGTTTTTCTGACATACAACATCGTACCCGAGTATCTGCAAAGCTTCCATGTCCGAATAAACACTTTTTCTTTCCGCATGAATACCATTCTGCTTTAAATACGAGATGATTTGCGGCATCGTTACCGGATGTTTTTCGTCACTCTCACTTCGCAGCAGTTCCAAAATATAAAATAATTTGTATTTCTGGTTTGGTGCTTTCGGCATCAGGATTCCTCCTCCCTTGATTCCATTACGATCTGGTCTCGCCCATGCTCTTTTCCATAATAAAGAAGTTCGTCCGCACGGTTAATCGCTTCTTCCATTTTCTCTTCTTCACAGTAAGTTGCAATACCAATCGTCAGAGAAATTGAGAATTCCATACCGTTATGTGAAAACTTTTTCGATTTCACATCGTCCAAAAATCCCTGCAAAACTTTTCCCGTCTCATTTACTGTTCCATCAAAACCAATCAAAAATTCTTCGCCGCCCCAGCGTGCAGAAAAACCATCTTCACCAACTGCTTTCTGTAGTGCTCCGGCAACATATTTTAGAACTTCATCACCTTTTTCATGACCATAACTGTCATTGACGCTCTTAAAAAAATCGATATCTGCAATCGCAAGTGAAAAACAATCGTTTTCTCTACGGTAATCCATCTGAATCTGCGCCGCACGCCGGTTCAGAAGTTTTGTCAATGGGTCACGTGACACCATTTCTTCCAATGAATCACTGACCGCCACTGCATATTCGCCCATTTGCGCCAGTTCGTCGCCTCTCTTTAAAACATTTTCCGGCATTTCATGATGAAATTCTCCATGCGCCACTCTGCCAAGAAATCTCTTAATTGCCTGAATCGCCTCCACCATTTTCTGTGCCGACAGATTACAGATAAATCCGGCAAGAATTATGATAAACAGGCAGATAATCACATTCCCATGCGTCATAAATCTCATGGAAGTATTCACAGACTCCGCCGACTCTCCGGCAAAACTAACACCTACAACTTCATTCTCATCATTGCGAATTGGCACATAGTAGCCAAAGTATCTGACTCCCATAACGTCAACATTCTGGGAAAAATATTCTTCCCCGTCTTCAATCACTTGTGAAGCAACTTCTTTATCTAAGTGAGAGCCAACCAAACGATTTCCTTTTTTATCAACCAGTGTTGTAAGACATCTCTCATCACCAACAAATACAGTAACATCCGCACCGGTATCATTTTTAATATCGTCTAAAACGCGGTAATCCGATGTAATTTCTGTTTCCCCCTTATAAACCCTATCGTCTTTCTGTGAAAAATCTCCCGCATCCAACACATTATAAATACTAATCAGATTATGAGCGATACCGGACAAACTCTTTTCAATCTCAAATACCATACCTTCATGAACCGAATTCTGACTGTAAAATGTCATGACAACTCCTAAAATTGCAATCGGAATTACTGACATTCGCATGATGGTAAAAATTAGACTTTTCCTTTTTTTTCGCGCCATATCCGACACCCCCTCATTTCCATTGTATACGTTTACTCTTCGTCCTCTTCCGGCAAAGCCATTTTCTGCTCTACCATAACTTTTTCATCCAAGCAGTTAAAAATTCCATCTACAATTGCTTCGTCCGGTTTCTTCGTTATTACACTAACAACCGGGACAACAATCAAACCAGCAAGCATTGCTAATGCTCCGGCGTTAATCGGTGATGCAATATAATTGATAAACATGTTAGAAACCGTAATTCCAACTCCGGCAATAAAGCTTGCCCAGACAGCCGCTTTTGTCACGCGCTTCCAGTACAGTCCATACAAAAATGGTGCTAAAAACGCTCCTGCCAGAGCACCCCAGCTGATTCCCATAAGCTGTGCAATAAATGCCGGCGGATCAAGTGCAATCACAACGGAAATGATGATAAAGAACGCAAGCAGTATTCTCATCCAGATTAACTGCTTTTTCTCACTCATATCTTTTACAAACAATGGTTTGATAAAATCAAGTGTGAGTGTGGAACTTGACGTCAGCACAAGGCTCGACAAAGTCGACATGGATGCAGACAAAACAAGCACAATGACAATTCCAATCAGAATGTCAGGCAGGCTTGAAAGCATCGTCGGTATAATAGTATCATATGCCACACTGCCATCGGCTGCTTTTGTCACACCGGAAATCTGGCTGAATCCACCAAGGAAATAGCAGCCGCCGGAAACAACTACGGCAAACAACGTCGAAATAATAGTTCCTGTATGTACTGCTTTTTCATCTTTAATGGCATAAAATTTCTGAATCATCTGTGGAAGGCCCCACGTACCCAATGAAGTTAAAATCACAACCCCAAGCAGATTCAATGGGTCTGGTCCAAAGAAAGATGCATAAGCTCCCGGCATTACGTCACTTGGCACATGCGCAAGTTCCTTCACTGCAGCCAAAAATCCGCCATGACCGGAAAGCACTGCCGCAATGACTGCCACAATACCAAATAACATAATAATTCCCTGAATCAAGTCATTCAGTGCAGTCGCCATATAACCGCCCACAATAACATATACACCGGTCAGCACCGCCATCACGACTACACAGATGCGGAAGTCAATATCAAATGCCATACCAAACAAATAGGAAAGACCATTATACACCGATGCGGTATACGGAATGAGGAAAATAAAGGCAATCATCGACGCTGCAACGCGAAGCGATTTACTGCCATAACGTTTTCCAAAGAAATCCGGCATGGTCATGGATTTCAAATGCTTTGTCATAATTCTTGTACGTCGTCCCAATACAACCCATGCAAGCAGAGAACCAAGCACTGCATTGCCAATTCCAATCCAAGTGGAAGCAAGTCCGTATTTGTAACCGAACTGTCCTGCATATCCGACAAATACAACCGCTGAAAAATAAGACGTTCCATATGCAAATGCGGTCAGCCACGGACCAACCGAACGTCCTCCCAACACAAAACCATTCACATCTGTCGCATGCTTTCTGGAATAAAATCCAATCCCCAGCATAACGGCAAAAAATACCAGTAACAAAATCACCTTAATAACCATAATAAACTCTCTCCTTCGTGTGTTATCGTAACTACCCTATTACTCACTATTTTACCATAATTTCGGAGGGGTTTCCATAGTGAGTTTTTTGGGTTCCGTAATTGTGTAGAAAAGTTTTGTGACTCGTGGGTCTACGTTCCACTCCGGTCCGCGCAGGTCAGAGGTTCCCCGAACCTCTTGCGCCGTTCTCACTAATTGAGCTGCGTAGCAGCAGGGGTGCTGAAACTACCAGCACCTCCTGCTAACGCGCTCAAACCCACGAGTCACAAAACTTTTCTACACAATTACTGGAATCCAAATAAATCGACAAAAAACAGTTGTCCCCCTCCTTCTCACCAGCCTCCTCTTCCCCAAAAAAGCAAAAAATAAAAAGAAATCCCCCGAAAAGCTATATTTGCAACGCAAATATCCCGCTTTTTGGGGGATTCTTTTTATTTTTCAGCTAACTGCAACCGAATCAACGATTTTCGCAAAGCCAAATCTGCTCGTGCCATGTTAATATTTTCATCCGCGCTTTTTAAGCGGCGCTCGGCTCTCGCCTTCGCCTCTGCCGCACGATTGATGTCAATTTCTTCCGGCCACTCGCAGGACTGAGCAAGAATTGTAACTTTATCCGGTGTAATTTCCATAAAGCCTTCCAGCACTGCTGCCTCTTTGAGCACGCCACCCGGCTCGGTAATCGTCATTACACCAGGTGCAACAATCGTCGTAAGCGGAATGTGATCCGCATAGATTCCGATGTCACCTTCCGTCGTCGTAAGTTCCACCATCTCAGCATCTCCGGTATAGAAAATGCGCTCCGGTGAAATTACTTCAAGACGAAATGTTTTACGTTCTGCCATGTTGTAACCACTTCCTTTCCTATCCGCCCGAAATTACTGGCGGCTCTCTTTGTATCGTGCTACAACATCATCAATACTTCCGGCATTTAAGAAATAACCTTCCGGAATCTCATCATGTTTACCATCCAGAATTTCTTTGAATCCCTGAATCGTATCAGACAACTGAACATATTTACCGGGAAGACCGGTAAACTGTTCTGCGACGTTAAATGGCTGCGACAGGAATCGCTGCACTTTACGCGCACGGTTGACAAGCATTTTCTCGTCTTCCGACAACTCGTCCATACCAAGAATGGCAATAATATCCTGTAACTCTTTGTAACGCTGCAAAATCTCCTGAACACCACGGGCAACCTGATAATGTTCTTCACCCAGCACACGAGGGTCCAGCATACGGGATGTTGAAGCCAGCGGGTCTACTGCCGGGTAAATACCAAGTTCTGCAATCGAACGCTCCAATACGGTTGTCGCATCCAAGTGGGCAAAAGTCGTCGCCGGAGCCGGGTCTGTCAAGTCATCGGCCGGTACATAAACCGCCTGAACGGATGTAATCGAACCGCTCTTTGTCGAAGTAATTCGCTCCTGCAAAGCACCCATCTCTGTCTGCAGTGTCGGCTGGTAACCTACCGCACTCGGCATACGTCCTAAAAGTGCTGAAACCTCAGAACCTGCCTGCGTAAAACGGAAGATGTTGTCAATGAACAAAAGCACATCCTTTCCACCTTTGTCACGGAAATATTCTGCCATCGTAAGTCCGGCAAGACCTACTCGCATTCTCGCTCCGGGCGGCTCATTCATCTGTCCAAACACCATGGTTGTTTTATCAATTACGCCGGACTCAATCATTTCATAGTACAAATCATTTCCCTCACGGGTACGCTCACCAACACCGGTAAATACCGAATATCCACCGTGCTCTGTAGCAATGTTTGTAATCAACTCCTGAATGAGTACCGTTTTACCTACACCGGCACCACCAAACAAACCAATTTTACCACCCTTCTGATATGGGCACAAAAGGTCAATTACTTTAATACCGGTTTCCAAAATCTCCGATTCGGTAGACTGCTCTTCAAAAGAAGGTGCTTTTCTGTGAATCGGATCATACTCTTTTACTTTTGGCGGCTCTTTTTCATCAATTGGCTCGCCGAGAACATTAAACATACGTCCTAATGTTTCTTCACCTACCGGCACACAAATCGGAGCTCCCGTTGCCACTGCTTCCATGCCGCGGACCAGACCATCCGTTGGTCCCATGGCAATACAGCGAACGGTATCATCACCCAAATGCTGTGCCACCTCAACTACAAGCTTATCCCCATCCTGTCGTTTGATGTGGATTGCTTCATTAATCTCAGGCAGGTTTCCGTCCTGAAAACGAATATCCAGTACGGCTCCAACAATCTGGGTAATTACGCCGAGACTTGTCTTACTATTCTCTGCCATTTTCTACCTCCTAACTTATCGCTGACGCACCAGCAACAATCTCTGTCAATTCCTGAGTAATTGCAGCCTGTCTTGCACGGTTATACTGCAATCCCAAGGTATCAATCATCTCCTCTGCGTTACTTGTTGCAGAATCCATCGCCTGCATACGCGCACCATTTTCACTGGCCACCGCTTCCACGAGCGCACCAAAGATTAGGCTGTTTACATACAAAGGAATGATATAACCCAGAGTTTCTTCCTCCTCCGGCTCATAATTCATCTGTGCCACAGCACCCTTATTCTTCTCATCCTCTTCCTGTGCATTTTCCTTGATATCATCCTCTGCAAATGGAAGAATTTTAATCAAAGTAGGGATTTGTGTCACGGTATTTTTAAATACCGTATACGCTAAATACACTTCATCAATGTCACCATTTTCCAACGCACCAATCACGGTCTTTCCAATGCTTACCGCATCTCCAAACAACGGATTGTTAATCACCTCGGAAAAATCACCCTGACAGGTATACCCCTGTCTTACAAGGCTTTCCAAGCCTTTTCTTCCAACCGGAAAAATAATCGTATTTTCTCGGTCAAAATCACCTTTGGTAACTAACTTGACAAGATTGGAATTGTAACCGCCCGCCAGTCCACGGTTTGACGAAATTACAATCACACCTTTTTTGCATGGTTCATCCGGATTTTTCTCTCGTTTTCCAGGATATCTCACGGTGCCTGATTTGGCAAGCATACCCGAAACCGTCTCATACATTTTGTTAAAATAAGGCTGTGTTTCTTCTGCTCTTCCCTTCGCTTTTTGAAGTTTTACAGTCGAAACCAGTTTCATTGCCTTTGTAATCTGAGAAGTGCTTTGTATACTTTCTTTTCTTCTTTTGATGTCCCTCATTGAGGCCATAGCATCACACCTCTCTTTTATTTCTCATGAATAAAATTGCGTTTATATTCCTCAATCGCCTGAATCAATTTCTTCTCTGTCTCTTCGCTAATTTGTTTCTCATCGCGGATGGCAGCCGGTACTTCCGGATACTTTTCATCCACAAAACGGAACAAACCTTTTTCAAACGCAAGGACATCTTCTACCGCAATATCCAAAAGATACTGTTTGGTCGCTGCATAAATGATAATAACCTGATACCATACCGGCAGCGGCGCATACTGATCCTGCTTTAAAATCTCACGGATTCTTTCACCCTGGTCTAACTGGCGTTTTGTGTCGGCATCCAAATCGGATCCAAACTGGGAAAATGCGGCCAGCTCGCGGTACTGTGCAAGCTCGATACGAATCGGTCCCGCAATCTTTTTCATCGCTTTAATCTGTGCCGAACCACCAACTCGGGATACGGACAGACCCGGATTTACCGCCGGACGGAAACCGGAGTTAAACATCTCGGTCTCCAAATAAATCTGACCATCTGTAATCGAAATTACATTAGTCGGAATGTATGCCGATACGTCACCTGCCTGTGTCTCAATAATCGGCAGTGCCGTCAAAGAACCGCCGCCTAATTTATCTGACAATTTTGCTGCACGCTCCAAAAGACGGGAATGCAGATAAAAGACATCGCCAGGGAAAGCCTCACGTCCCGGTGGTCTGCGAAGAAGCAATGAAAGGGTACGATAAGCAGCCGCATGTTTGGTCAAATCATCATAAACGATAAGAACATCCTTGCCGCTCTCCATCCACTCTTCACCAATCGCACAGCCTGCATATGGCGCAATGTACTGAAGTGGTGCTAACTCACTTGCAGTCGCTGCTACAACCGTTGTATAATCCATCGCACCACTCTCTTCGAGTGTCTTTACAATATTGGCAACCGTTGATGCTTTCTGTCCGATTGCTACATAAATACAAAGAACATCCTGGTCTTTCTGGTTAATGATGGTATCAATCGCAATTGCCGTTTTACCGGTCTGGCGGTCACCGATAATCAACTCTCGCTGACCTCTTCCGATTGGAACCATGGAGTCAATCGCCTTAATACCTGTCTGCAGCGGTGTATCTACTGATTTACGGGAAATAACACCTGATGCCACACGCTCAATCGGACGAATCTTATCCGTATTTACCGGACCTTTACCATCAATTGGCTGTCCGAGCGCATTCACAACGCGGCCTAACATTGCGTCGCCAACCGGCACTGTTGCCACACGTCCTGTCGTCTTAACCATGTCACCTTCGTTAATGTTTGCCGAATCACCAAGTAAAACCGCACCAACATTATCTTCCTCTAAGTTCATGACCATTCCGTACACTTCATGCGGGAACTCTAACAGCTCACCCTGCATTGCCTTCTCCAGTCCATGAATACGGGCAATTCCATCGGCAACCTGAATTACCGTTCCTACATTGGCAACTTCAAACTCCGTACTATATTTTTTTATTTCTTCTTTAATGACTGAACTAATTTCTTCCGGTCTTAAATTCATGTTTCCAACACACCTTCTTTCTGAAAGCCGCCCGTCTAATTTGACAGCCTTACTTTACTCAAATCTCTTGTCATCGCATCCAGTTTTGCACGGATACTGTTGTCAAGAACTTGGTTGCCAATACGAATCACAATGCCGCCAAGCAGACTTTTATCAATTTCGTAGTCCACCGACAAAGTTTCGTACTCGCTCACCTCAAGAAGTTTTTGTTCAATTTTCTTTTTTTGTTTCTCCGATAGTGGCATCGGCGTCTGAATCTGAACTTTTCCTATCTTTTTGTATGCCATGGCACATTCATTAAAATATGCTAACACATGGATTAGTTCTCCGATTCTTCCTTTTTTTACAAGAACATGCAAAAGTCCCATCATGTCCTGGGACAGTTCCTTTTGAAAAACCTCCTGCAGCACATCCATCTTTTTTTCCATCGTCATTTCAGGATGTTCCAAAATCGCCATGAAATCCGGATTTTCCGAAAGCACCTGCTTCATCGCACGCGTTTCGTCCCAGAGTTCATCCACACGATTTTCTTCTACCGCAAGAGAAAACAAAGCATCGCCGTACACTTTTGAAACTAACTTTGCCATGTCGAATCCCCCATTTCATTGCATGTCTCTTCAATCAACTTGGCCTGTGCCTCTTCACTGATGGATTCTGACACCAGTTTGCCAGCCATCATAGAAGCCACCTGAACCATTTCCTGTTTCATTTCATCACGGACTTTATCCTTTTCAAGTGCCACTTCTTTCTCTGCACGTGCCAGAATACGATGTGCTTCATCGCCGGCCTCATTTACAATTTCACTCGCACGCTCTTTTGCTTTTTGGCGAGCCTGTGAAATCAATTCTGTGGATTCATCATCCACCTTTGCCAGTTTGTCATCATACTCTTTCTTCATGGCAAGTGCCTCATCTTTAGCGGATGCCGCCTCCGAAAGCTGGCTCTCAATATAATCCTTTCTCTTTTGAATCAGCTTGCGCGCCGGATTAAACAAAAGATACGATAAAAGGATAAACAATGCCAGCATGGCAACTAACGTAATGCATGTATCAAATAACGTCTGCGGGTCAAGTCCAAATATTCTTGGATCCAATTACAGTCCCTCCTTTCTTACAATTTTCGGATGGATTGCATTATACTCCAAATGGATTTACAAACAGCAGAATCATGGCTACAACCAGACCATACAAACCGGTTGTCTCGGCTACTGCCTGTCCAAGAAGCATGGTTGACATAATCTCACCACGGGCACCCGGGTTACGTCCTACGGCACTTGCACCATATCCGGCTGCAATACCCTGTCCAACACCAGGTCCGATACCTGCGATAACTGCTAATCCTGCACCAATTGCTGATGCTGCATGTACTAAATCTGCTCCTGAAATATTCATATCTTTTCCTCACTTTCTGCGCTTATGCGCGATAAAATTAATCATCCAAATCTGCGGCATTCGCAATGAATACCATTGTCAGCATAGCGAATACATACGCTTGCAATGCGCCGGCAAATACATCCAGATAAGCGTGTAGTGCAGCCGGCCAGACCCACAAAAGGAACTTAGGAAGAAGTCCGTAGATCAACGCCATCATCATGGTTCCCGATAAAATATTGGCAAACAGACGAAGTGACAGAGATACCGGTGTGGCAAATTCACTAATTACATTAATCGGGAAAAATAAGAAAATCGGTTCAAACAAACCTTTGAGTTTTCCCCACTTCTGCCATTTGATTCCCTGATACTGAATCATAACAAAAGTGATTAACGCCAGTGGAAGTGTCGTACCATAATCCGCAGTCGGTGGTCTGAGTCCAAAAAGCCCGGACAAATTACATGTCACAAGGAACATGAAAATCACACCAATATAGTTTTTGAACTTTGGTGCCAGCGTCTTTCCCATGTTGCTCTTAACCAGATTGTCAAGGGTTTCCACTAAAAGCTCGATGACATTTAAAAATCCGGTCGGTGCTTTCGTCGGGTCTGCTTTTTTGATTTTACGATTTGCTACAATCGCAAAAATAATCAGAGCCGCCATAACGATAGCCAGACATATATGGGTCGTCGTGATGTACACCGTCACGCCGCCAATATGAATCGGCAGATGCCCATATACATAAAAATCTACTCCATCCACGCTCTCACTCTCCTTTCCTATAATAATTTCTTTTTACGAAGTCTTATTTTTTCCATCCACGGAACCATAAGTGCTGCTGCCTTTCTTGCAAGCAGTCCCGCCAAAACGGTATATGGCATAACCCATTTTGAAAGAAAAAAACTTCCTACAAGCACTCCGATTTCAATGGTACTCCGTACAAGCCCCATCGCCTTGGAGTGACTTACTGCCTTTTTTTCCGGAAGGTCTAACTCAATGTCAATGCTTCGGTATAAATGAACCATAAGTCCACTCGCCGTGATACTGCCAGCGATTTCTCCCAAAGCATACGATAACGGCTCCGGCACAAAAAAGATGCCGCCAAGAATTACCACAATGGCAAGAATCCATATGCCGATTATGACTTCCCATAAACTAATCTTCGCCGTCTCCATCCTGTTTTCCTTCCTGTGTTTCCTTTTTTGTACTGCCCGGGTGATACTGTCCGGTCAATACAAGCATGCTGCGAAGCGATGCCAAAATCCCGATAAACATCATGATTACCATAAAACATTTGGTACCAAAAAGCTTGTCTAAGCCATAGCCAATCAATAGGCTGACACTCATGCAGACCATCATCGATAATCCAATCTGCATAATCATCGATAAGGCATGTATGATTTCTCTCCGGTTTTTCGCTTCGTCACGTTTTCTCATAATTCTCTCGCCTTCTTCACGCATGCCATCTGTCCTTCTATGACAGCACTGCGCAGTCCCTTTTCCTCTAAGACACGAACTGCCTCAATCGTCGTTCCCGCCGGTGAGCAGACCATATCTTTTAATTCACCCGGATGTTTTCCGGTCTCAAGCACCATCTTAGCACTTCCGTACACCGTCTGTGCCGCCAGTTCATAAGCCATGGCACGCGGCATACCATCCGCCACAGCCGCATCCGCCATTGCCTCAATAAACATAAATACGTAAGCCGGCGAACTGCCACTGACACCAATCACGGTATCAATCATATTTTCAGAAACTTCTGCAACCACACCAAAACTTTCAAATATAGTAATTGCCGTTCCTCTTTCTTCTTTTGAAACCGATGGATGAAAACACATCCCGGTTGCTCCCGCTAACACAAGTGCCGGTGTATTCGGCATCGTGCGTACTATTTTCATAGTCTTTCCAAATAACTTCTCGATATTCGCTATCGTCTGGCCTGCCGCAATCGAAATGACTAACGCATTTTCTTTACAAACCGGTGCAATCTCCGGAATCACATCTGCAAACTGATACGGTTTTATCGCAAGTACCAGCACATCTGCTTTTTCTGCCACTTCTTTGTTATCTGTTGTTGTCTGCACGCCAAGTTCTTCATGCAATGCATCTAACGCCTCTTTGGTACGTCTCGATACAATAATCTCATCTGCTTTGTACAAGCCTTTTGCCAAAATCCCTTTCAGCATCGCCTGTGCCATATTTCCACATCCGACAAAACCTAACACGTTATTTCACTCCTTATTCTTCAATCATATCAACCCGGCGTTTATGTCTCTCCACACCGGAAAATTCTGTATCTAAAAAGATATCTACAATTTTTTCTGCAAGTCCCGGTCCCACAACTCTCGCACCGAAAGCTAAAATGTTGGCATCGTTATGCAGTCTGGTCGCCTCTGCGCTGAAGCAGTCACTGCATACGGCTGCACGAATTCCCGGTACTTTGTTCGCGGCAATCGAGATACCAATGCCGGTCCCGCAAATTAAAATTCCTTTATCACATTCCCCATCAACAATGGCATGTGCTACCTTTTTTCCATACACCGGATAATCTACAGGGTCGGGACTATAACTTCCGTAATCTTTGTAAGAAAGTCCGCGCTCCTCCAAGTGACGCATCACCACCTGTTTCAATTCATATCCTGCCTGGTCGCTGCCTAATGCTATCATATTGTAACACCCTCCTCATATTTTAGTTCCACTGTAATTTTTTCTTCACCCGGTACAATAAATCTTTGAGTTCTAAGTAACATTCCTCATATGCCTCATCCCCGCTTCCATATGGGTCCGGCACATCCGGGTCAAATTCTTTTCCATCTTCTTCCTGCACAAATTCGCGAAGCGTATAAACATGTTCCGTCACACCATAATCTTCGAGAACTTTGACTTTTTCGGTAAAATTCATCGTGAGCACAAGCGTTGTCTCATCAACCTGCTCTGCATGAAATTCTTCCGATACCTGCTCCTCGCAGGGAACCCCATGATTCATAAGCAGTTCCGTCACCCGCTGGTCTCTCGGTTCCGCAAAAAGTACAACCAGTCCACGCGACATAATCTGCTTCGATTTATCCATCAAAATACTTTTCATAATCCACTCTGCCATTGGACCAAGAAGGACATTTTCCTTCGATACAAAAATAATTTTTGTGTAATCCATCCGTATGCCTCCTCCAATCACTTATCCGAAAGATACTCAATCTTTTGCCCTGCTGCCTTCAATAAACGGTTCATAATTGCCTCGCTCCGGTCATCATCCGCAAAACTCTCAGAAAAAATAACCGAAACCCCCATATGGTCAAATTCGCGTAATGCACGGTATAACCCCTGCTCAATGGTATGTTCATTCCGCGATCCCGCTGACACAACTTGTCCATGTGTATAACAGGACAACGTTTCATCCGCAGCAAGAATCCCCACTTTTTCTTTTGGATATTCTGCCGCAAGTTCTTCAATCCGGCGGATAACAGCTTCCTTTTCTCCCTGAATCACCGTCATCGACGCCTTCGGTGCATAATGTCTGTACTTCATGCCTGGTGCTTTCGGCTTTACCGATGGGTCTAATCCGGATAAACCGGCATCCATCTGTACTGTGCCAATCACCTTAGCAATCATATCTTTTGTAATATGTCCCGGACGCAGAATCGTCGGCGTCTCTTCTGTGACGTCAATAATCGTCGATTCCACGCCGATTCCAACCGGACCGCCATCAATAATCATATCAATGCGTCCCCACAAATCTTCTTTTACATGTTCTGCCGTCGTCGGGCTTGGTCTGCCTGACGTATTTGCACTCGGTGCCGCCACCGGCACGCCGGCACTTTCAATCAACTGTCTGGCTCCCTCATGCGAAGGCATCCGGACAGCAACCGTATCAAGTCCACCGGTTGTCTCATAAGGCACATCTTTTGTTTTTTCAAAAATCAGTGTCATCGGTCCCGGCCAGAATGCATCCATAAGTTTTTCTGCCGTTTCCGGTATCCGTGCGGCAATTGCGTCAAGTTCTTCTCTCTTACTGATATGGAGAATCAGTGGATTATCACTCGGACGTCCTTTTGCCTCATATATTTTTTTAGCCGCCTGCGGGTTAAATCCATCCCCGCCAAGTCCATACACAGTCTCCGTCGGGAAGGCAACCAGCCCGCCCTGCCGTAAAATCTGTGCGGCATGATTCAATTCTCCTTTGTCATACCCTGTTACCGCATCGAAGCAAATCCATTCTGTATCCATATACGATTCCTTCTATCTCGCTTTTTCTCAAATACTCATATGACTTATCATACCATATTCTGCCTATTTATACAAGAAATTTTCAATGCCCTCTGCAATCCCTTCGACCATCTTTTTTTGATATTTTTCGTCATTTAACAGCCTCTCTTCGTCAGGATTTGACAAAAATCCGCACTCTACGATAACAATCGGACAGCTCACCTTCCGAAGCATATAATAACTGGCATTCGCTTTTTCCACACGGTGGTTTTCTTTGTCCGCTTTTTCTTTGATGGACTGCTGTAAAATACCGGCAAGACGCTTGCCTTTTTCGGAACTTTTATGATAAAAAACCTGTGCCCCTTTTGTGGATGCAGAAAAACTGTTCTGATGAATGCTCACAACCAAATCCGGTTTCTTTTCTTCAATCAGCGCCACACGATTCTGCATATCTGCTCGCTTTTTTGATGATTCATCGCCACGGCAGAGTGCCTCATCACTCACTCTTGTCATATAAACCGTATAACCGCTTGCCGCCAGTTTTTGATTTAATTTCTCACTGATGGCAAGGTTTACATCCTTTTCCAATGTCTGATTTGCTCCCACTTTTCCGGGGTCAAAACCACCATGTCCGGGGTCAATTACAATCGTTGCCTTCGTTCCTTTCGCAGTCTGGTTAAGTGTCTTGTGAAATGGTTTTTCTAATGGTGACACAAACTTGTACCACGCACTCAAAAAAGCAGCCACGGCAAAAAAGAATACCATGGCTGCTTTCTTTGTTTGTTCTATTTTTTCCTTCGACATAACGGACTCCCGCATCCTTTTTGGTACTATTGTATGTCTTTTTTCTTTCAAATAGTCTTACCATCCGCGAACGGCATCCGCTATCGTCGTCCAGGTAACGGCACGCTCAAAACCAAGTTTCCAGAACGCCACACCTGCCGTCTTACTTTTCTTCACAACTTCCAGTTTTTTCTTTAACGAAGTTTCTTCTTCCAGCCAGATTTTATAAGTTGCACCACTGGACTTAAATTCCGCATAATACTGACCGGTTGCTTCATCCCACTTTGGTGATGCATCATTTGCCCGGACAACACTCTCGGCACCGCTCATGCCATAAGCTTCCGGATGTGGCTTTTTGCCTTTTACTTCTTTCCACAATCTCGTGTAGAACGGAAGTGCAGCTACCGTACGTTCTGCCGGTACCTTTGCCAGCACATTTTTGACACCTTCTTTTACAAATGGAAGCGACGAAACCGAACCGCTTTCTTCACTGCCGTTGTAATGCTCATCATACGCCATCAAAATCACATAGTCCACAATGCGTCCCTGCTCTTCCAGATCATAATACGCATTGTAACTTGCCGGCGAATAGTTGTCCACCGAAACAATCAAATCATTTGCGTGGCACTTAAGAGTAAGTTCACGTAAAAATTCCAGATATGCCGGTGCAGTATCTTTTGTTACATGCTCAAAGTCAATGTTAATTCCATCCAATTCATGCTGAATCGCCGTTGCCACCAGACCATTTACCAAACGATTCCGGTTTGATGTCACGCCGAGCACTTTACTTAATTTAATTCCTTTACCAAAATCATTAATCAGTCCCCACACCTGTTTTCCCTGTGCGTGTGCCTGAGCAACATAAGAAGAATTTGCCAGCGAACTGAACTTGCCTGTATTATCGCTGAGCGCATACCACGTCGGGCTGATGACATTCATCGCCTTTGCACTCTGAATGAGCGATGGAAGCTGTCCGCTGCTCGTCTCATTCGTTACCTGATGCCATCCCAAACATACCTGGCCTTTTGTCTTTAACTGGGTAAAAGATTCCGGCTCTTTGTCAAATTTCCAAGCCGTCTCTTTCTGCCCCTGCAGGCGGTCGCTCGGTACATAGCCGGCAATTCCATCCTGTGTGGTAACTGCCGTATAATCATTTTCTTTTTTCTTATCCGTTTCCACAAATACGCGGGTGCCTTTTGCCAACTCCACAAAATATTTGTATTTTTTATTCGGACCCTTGCGCACACGGGTATCCTCTGTCAGTGACGCCATCGTATAGGACGCACTCCGGTCTGACATAATCACAAGGCGTTTTGGATTTTGATAAGTTTTGTAATAACAGCTTGTGTGTTCTTTAATAAAGGAAAGGGACACATAAAATGCATCATCTTTTTTCTGCAGAATTGGTTTCTTTGCGTTCTGCGTCTCCTTGCCGACCTGATAAGAAACTTCTCCTGCCTGCGCCAAAATCACGCCGCCACTTGTCACATAGGAAAGGCTGCTTTCCACTGTATCGACATAAATTCTCTGGTCCATATAAGCAGACGCAACCGATGCCGGTACATAAATTTCGCCCTCTGCTTCATATCCCTTCTCTTTGCTTTGTTCATCGTTAATCACAAGTGCCACTTCATTTTTCTTTAATTTAAATAAATCATTCAGCGGTGCCTGTCCCGGATCCAGCCATTCTATCACCAAGTTCACAACCGGTCTTGCAAGCAGTGCCACAAGCACAACGGCTAAAACCACAACAACCAACAGTCTTTTTTTCTTTTTCGTCATGGAAGTTCCTCCTTCCTTAAGCTATCAGTCTTTACCATTCCAACAATACGTGCAGAGTTTTTCTTTCGGAATTCCAACTGCCTCCAACATATCATCTAAGCGGTTAAAACGAAGGGATGTGAAGTTTAACTCCTTGCGGATTTCTTCAACCATCTGATCATATTTTTCCGATTCCGGATCGGTATACTGCTCTAATACTTCCTCTGATACATCCTCCGTTCCTTCCAGTCGTGCAATCACACGGCGGGTAATCAAATCCATCTCCGATGAGGAACGCGAGAAATTCAAAAACTTACATCCATATACAAGCGGTGGACACGCCGGACGAATATGTACTTCCTTTGCCCCGCTGTCATACAGAAATTCCGTCGTTTCACGAAGCTGTGTTCCGCGGACAATGGAATCGTCAATCAAAAGAATACTTCTATCCTGAATCAAATCATGCACAGCAAGCATTTTCATTTTTGCAATCATGTCACGCTTACTCTGAACTGTCGGCATAAAGGAGCGCGGCCACGTCGGTGTATATTTGATAAATGGTCTTGAAAATGGAACACCGGACTCATTTGCATAACCAACCGCATGTGCCGTACCGGAATCCGGAACCCCGGCAACAATATCCGGTTTTACATGGTCACGTTTTGCCATATTTTTCCCGCAGTTATAACGCATCTGCTCAACACTGATTCCTTCATAGGAACTGGACGGATAACCATAGTACACCCACAAGAATGTGCAAATCCGCATCTTGCTTCCCGGTGCCATCAGCGTTTTAATTCCCTCTTGATTTACAATTACAATCTCACCCGGTCCTAATTCCTTTAGTGGACGATATCCTAAATTTTGGAACGAGAAAGATTCCATTGCCATACAATAAGCATCTTCTTTATGTCCAATCACAAGCGGTGTTCTTCCATATTTATCACGCGCTGCATAAATGCCCTTTGGTGTAAGAATCATTAACGTTAAAGAACCATCAATCCGCTCTAAGGCATAATGGATGCCATCAATCAAGTTCTCTTTCTGGTTAATAATCGCTGCCACAAGTTCTGTCGGATTAATATCTCCACCACTCATTTCCAGAAAATGAGTGTTATTGTCATTGAAAATTTCATCCACAATTTCCTGTGCATTGTTAATTTTTCCCACGGTTGTAATGGCAAATGTGCCATGATGGGAACGCACAATCAATGGCTGTGGTTCAAAATCGGAAATGCAGCCAATCCCGTAATATCCCTTCATTTTCTGCATGTCTTTATCAAATTTCGTCCGAAATGGTGCATTTTCTATATTGTGAATTGCACGGTCAAACCCGTCCTCTCCATACACCGCCATTCCGGCACGTCTTGTTCCCAGATGGGAATGATAATCGGTTCCAAAAAACAAATCAAATACGCAGTCATCCTTCGATGCCACTCCAAAAAAACCGCCCATGATGTCCTCCTCGTTCTCTATTCATTGTTGTAATGGATTAAATCCTCTAATAGAATACCACGTTTTTCGACAGTTCTCAACCCTAATACTCTTTGCTCAGCAGAAAATCTGCTACGTGCATTGTCTTGACTCCTTCATAGTTTCCTCCCGCGTACTCATCGGTTCTAAGGACATATTTGGGGTAGTTATCCGGAATTTCCAAGAGTCTCTCGTATTCTCTCTTTTCTGTTTTTTCCGAATCAATCCGCTGTGTCACCTGAACATATATCTTTTCGTTCTGACGCATAGCAACAAAATCAATTTCATATACGCCAGCTTTCCCAATGTAAACTTGATATCCTCTTCTGCATAATTCAAGATACACTACATTTTCCAAACTAGACGCAACGGTATCCGGTTGATATCCCAGCACACTATATCTCAATGAAGTGTCTGCCAAATAAAATTTTTCCTGCGTTTTCAGCATCTCTTTTCCATGCAGATCATAACGATAACAGCGGTGCAGCAAATATGCTTTTTCTAATTTTTCCAAGTAACGGTAAACCGTTTCAATATCAAGTGTCCTTCTTTCCGACTTCAAATAATCCGATATATTTTTCGCCGAAAACGTATTTCCAACATTATTAAATGTATATCTCACAACTCGCTCTAACTGATCAATCTTCCGAATTTGATTTCTTCTTACAATATCCGAAAAAATAGTGGAATTATAAATATCCTTAACAATTGTATAGATTTCGTCACTGCTGTAATCACGTAAATGTGTCGCCGGAAAACCACCATTTTTCACATAAGAAGCAAGTTCTTCTTTCGGATTAGCAATAACTGAATATTTACTTTTAAACGTCAAGTATTCCTCAAATGATAACGTATAAATCCGGAATGTTATATATCTTCCCGTAAGATATGTTGAAATTTCCGAAGACATCATCCGTGAATTTGAACCGGTTACATACAAATCCACATCAAAATCCGCCAAAAGTGTATTTACTACTTTCTCCCATCCATCCACATCCTGCACTTCATCCAAAAACAAATAAGTTCTTTTGCCCTCGCAAAGTCCTGCTTTCAATTGCTCATACATTTGCTTGGCAGTCATTCCTTCATATTCCATGGAATCAAACCGATAACTCACAATCTGTTCCTTTGGAATTTTCCGCTCCTTATGCAACTTCTCCATAATCATCTTAAGTATTGTTGACTTCCCACATCTGCGTATACCAGTAAGTATTTTCACAAACGGTGTATCTGTATACGCCATAATCTTTTCTATATATAATGGTCTATCAATCATATCAAGCACCTCCTTATATTAGAAGTATACACCATATTTTTGTTTGTATCAACAAAGTTTTTCGGAGTATAACCCGAAAAACTTTTCATTTTAATAGATTTTATCCGATTACATCCATAAAGTTTTAACACAAAATATTAGTTTTGAGGAAATGCTGGTGTCTTGGGGAAGGGGTTTCGATGAATGGCGCTCCCCAAGACACCTGGACTTCCGCAAAACCAATATTTTACCTTGATTATATTTTTATCTCTTATTATAATAGAAAGGTAAAGAACGTAGTTTTTCACCAAACATTCAAAAAGAAACGAGGTACTCATTGTGAAAAAATTAGAAGAATATATCCGGAGTATTCCTGACTTTCCGGAAAAGGGAATTATTTTTCGCGACATTACAACGGTTCTGCAGGACGCAGAAGGATTGAAGCTTGCGATTGATTCCATGATTGAAACACTCAAAGATGTGGATTTTGATGTAATTGTCGGAACGGAATCCCGTGGATTTATTTTTGGTGTACCGATTGCCTATGCAATGGGCAAACCATTTGTGCCATGCCGTAAGAAGGGAAAACTGCCTTGTGAAACAGTAACTGCAGAATATGATTTGGAATATGGCAGTGCAGCAATTGAGCTTCACAAGGATTCCATTAAAAAAGGTCAGAAAGTTGTTATCGTGGACGACCTCATCGCAACCGGCGGTACAGTAAAAGCGTGTGCCTCCTTAGTTGAGGAATTAGGCGGAGAAGTTGCTAAAATTGTATTTCTGATGGAACTTGCCGGCTTAAAGGGAAGAGAACAATTGTCGCAGTACGACGTGTCTTCTTTAATTATTTACGAAGGGAAATAGGCGGCTATTTGCTGCCTTTTACCGCCTCGCGAAGGGAGCACGTGAGCGCAATATATCTATCACTTACAAGGAGGAGCATTTCATGTTAGAAAAAATGTTCAAACTGAAAGAGAATAATACCTCTTTCCGTACTGAGGTTGTTGCCGGTCTGACAACATTTATGGCCATGGCTTACATCCTCGCTGTCAATCCAAATATTTTAAGTGCTACCGGAATGAATTCCGATGCCATTCTTTTGGCAACTGCACTGGCATCTTTCGTCGGCTGTATGGCTATGGCTCTGTTAGCCAACTATCCATTTGCCCTTGCACCGGGTATGGGACTGAATGCATACATGGCATTCACCGTTTGCGGCAATATGGGATATTCCTGGCAGATTGCTTTGCTTGCCGTATTTGTTGAAGGTTTGATTTTCATCGTATTATCTTTGACAAATGTACGTGAAGCCATCTTTAATGCCATTCCAATGGCTCTGAAAAAAGGCGTAAGCGCCGGCATCGGCTTGTTTATCGCTTTCATCGGCCTTCAGGGTGCAAACCTTGTTGTCAACGATGATTCTACTCTTTTGACTTATGTAAAATTTGTAGGCAATTTCCATACCATCGGTATTGGTGCCCTGCTTGCTTTAATTGGTTTGTTCATCATCGTTGTTCTGCATCACAAAAATATCAAAGGTTCCATTTTGATTGGTATTCTTGCCACATGGATTCTTGGTATGATCTGCGAAGCAATCGGTCTTTATGTACCGGACGGCAAAGAGTTCTACTCCCTTTATCCAAGTTTCCGCATGATTGACTTCGGTGCATTTGGAACAACATTTGGCCAGTGCTTCAACGTTGATTTCTCAGGTATTGATATCCTGAACTTCATCGCTGTTTTATTTGCCTTTTTGTTTGTCGACATTTTCGATACGCTCGGAACTTTGATTGGTGTTTCCACCAAAGCGAATATGCTTGATGAAGAAGGAAAACTTCCTCGCATCCGTCCGGCTCTTCTGGCAGATGCCATCGCAACTTCGGTTGGTGCTATTTTCGGAACATCAACTACTACTACTTACGTTGAGTCCTCCGCTGGTGTTGCAGCTGGTGGACGTACCGGTTTATCTGCAATGGTAACCGGTCTGCTGTTCTTATTGGCTATCGTATTTGCACCAATTTTCACAGCAATTCCATCCTTTGCCACTGCACCGGCATTAATCTTCGTTGGATTTTTGATGATTTCTTCTATCATCTCGATTGACTTTGAAGATATTACAGAAGCCGTTCCTGCATACCTTGCTATGCTTGCAATGCCTTTGATGTACAGCATCTCCGAAGGTATCGCACTCGGCGTAATTTCTTATGTTGTAATTAACTTATGCTGTGGAAAAGCTAAGAAAATTAAACCTTTGATGTATATCTTAGCAGTATTGTTTGTTTTGAAATACATTTTCTTATAAGAAAATTTTCTGCATATAAAAAGACCCACCAAAACTTGTCTGCTCCCGACAATTGGTGGGTCTTTTGTCACTCTTAAATTCCAATTATTCGAATGAAATTGTCAGATAAAATCTTCTTTTTTTCTGTCTCTGTTAAATCGGTTTCCATAAACCACTGCACCGCATCTTTTTGCCCACTCCACGGACTGTCCGTTCCGAACAGGACACGGTCACTTCCCATCGCATGAATCAAATCGACAAATGCTTCTTTTGTAAGCATTCCCGAAACACCCTCTTTTTGCAGATAATCACCCGAAAAAGAAGTGTCAAAGTAAAGCGGCTTTTCCATCAGTTTTTCTTTCACTTCATTCCACAAACGCCATCCGCCCATATGGGCAAGAATCAAGTGGTCCGACTCTGTGTCCTTTAACACCTCAAGCACATGATTAGGCGTACAGTGAACGGGGTCCGGCATTCCAATATCTACGCCGGCATGGACGGTAATATACAGTCCTAATTCTGTTGCTTTTTCTACAATCCGCTTGTACCGTATATCATTAAAAAAGGTCCCCTGATAATCCGGATGAATTTTGATTCCTTTAAGCCCAAGTGCTTTGATACGGTTTAATACTTCCGAAACATTCTCGGTCTCCGGATGAATTCCGCCAAACGAAAGAAGCCCAGTCTCTAAAGCCTTTGCATTTGTTTCTGCTGCCACTTCATTAATCGTATCTACCTGTTTTTTTGACGTAGCGACAGGAAGAAGCAGGGAATAAGAAATCCCTGCCTCTTTCATCGACGCCATTAAGCCGGACTGCACACCATTGGTGTGAGCCTTCGTACCCGAATTTTTCTCAAGCTTTTCAATCGCCCGTTTTGCAATCGTCTCCGGATACGTGTGCGTATGTGCATCAATTATCATTTTTCAAAACCTACCTCAAATGCTTTTTGGTTGATTTCAACGGTTTTTGGCGGAACAGTGTTTGCAATAACATCTAACCACTGCTGTTTGTCAAAGTCCATATTTTTCGCTGCTACACCAATAATAATGGTGTTAAATACGCGGGAATTGCCAAGTTTTTTCGCCTCATCCATCGCATCAATCGAAACCACTTTGTGGTCTTTTTTCAGTGTATCCAAAATATTCTCCGGATATTCAGCAACGCCGGTCACAACCGTCATCGGGTCCATGCGCTGGTCATTGACAATCATAACGCCATCTTTTTTCAAAAAGTGTGCATAGCGCATTGCCTCTAATTTTTCAAAAGCAATGAGCACATCTGCCTGTCCTTCTTCTACAATCGGCTCATATACTTTTTCACCGTAGCGGACAAACGTAACAACGCTTCCGCCTCGCTGTGCCATACCATGAACCTCGCTCAGTTTTACATCAAAGCCTCCCGCTTTAATAATTCCACCTAAAATGCGGCTGGTAAGGAGTGTTCCCTGACCACCTACACCTACAATCATTATATTTTTTGTTTCCATGAATCAATTCCTCCGTTTTGCTTAGCGTGCCACACAATCAATGGCGTCAAACTTACACAACTGTTTGCAAAGTCCGCAGCCATTGCACATCGTCTCATCAATTGCAATCGTTCCATCTTCGTTTTTCGTAAGTGCCGGACATCCCGGTTTCAGACACATACCGCATTTCTTACATTTATCGGAAAGCGGCACACACTTATTCGGGAACTTCACGCCCTTAAGAAGTGCGCATGGTGCGCAGGCAATAATTACGGAAACTTCATCTTTTGCCACTTCTTCTTTAATTGTCTTCTCCATTGCAGCCAAGTCAAATGCATTGACTTCCGTTACATTTTTTACGCCAATGGATTTACACAAGTTGTAAATGCTGATTGCCGGTACTACATCTCCCTGCAGCGTTTTTCCGGTTGCCGCATGGTCCTGATGTCCGGTCATACCGGTTGTGGAGTTGTCCATGATGATAACCGTTCCGGTACCCTGATTGTAAACCATGTTAATCAGCGAATTAACACCGGTGTGCATAAAGGTCGAATCACCAATTACAGCTACCCAGTTTTTAATGTAATCTTTGCCGTGTGCCATTTCCATACCATGAAGGGTTGAAATGCTGGCACCCATGCAGACCGTTGTATCAATAACATTTAACGGGGCTACCGCACCAAGTGTATAACATCCGATGTCACCGGCTGCGTGAATTTTCAATTTGTTCAGTACGGTGAATGTACTTCTGTGCGGACATCCCGGACACAAAATCGGCGGACGTGCCGGAAGGTTCGGATATGGTTTTGTCTCAACATTCTGTCCTAATACTTTCTCACGCAAGAGGTTTGCACTGTACTCACCCTGACGGGTAAAGATTTCCTTACCAATACACTCAATACCCCATGCTTTTACCTGCTCTTCAATTACCGGCTCCAATTCTTCAAATATGTAAAGTTTGTCTACTTTTTTTGCAAACTCTTCAATCAATTTTTTCGGAAGCGGATATACCATACCAAGTTTTAACACAGATGCCTGTGGAAATACTTCCTTCACATACTGATAAGGAATACCACTGGTAATGAAACCAATGGATGTATCATTATATTCTGCTTTGTTAATTGCAAAGTCAGAACCATCTTTCTCTAAACGGTTCATGCGGTCTTCCACATGAAGATGACGCTTAATCGCATTACCCGGCATCATAACATTTTTGCCCGGATTTCTCTCATATGGTTTATCTGCCGGCTCCACACGGTCTTCCAATACAACAGGGCCCTGTGAATGTGCCAGTCTTGTCGTCGTGCGAAGAATTACCGGTGTGTCATATTCCTCACTGATTCGGTAAGCTTCTTTGACAAAATCTTTTGCTTCCTGGCTGTCGGACGGCTCCAATACCGGTACCAGTGCAGCACGTGCTACACAACGGGTATCCTGCTCGTTCTGGGAACTGTAAAGTCCCGGATCATCCGCTACAACCATCATAAGACCACCGTTTGCTCCAATATAAGAAGCGGTATACAATGGGTCACTCGCCACATTTAACCCTACATGCTTCATCGATGCCATTGCGCGGACACCGCTGATGGATGCGCCAATTGCCACCTCAGTAGCAACTTTCTCGTTCGGCGACCATTCGCAGTAAATATCGTCATACTGTACCAGATTCTCGCTAATCTCCGTACTCGGTGTTCCCGGATAAGCAGCCGATACTTTTACCCCGGCTTCATAAGCACCACGGGCAATCGCTTCATTTCCTAACATAATCTTCTGTTTCGCCATGTCTGTTTTCATCCTCCTAGTTGTTTGTCCTTGGTTTAGCTCCTCTGCCAAACCCTAATGATACTATTCTATCACATTTGCTCATAAATGGGAAATTATTTCATTATCTTTTCAGATAAACATTCTTCTGATTATTACCCACGTTTTCAACCTGAAGTGCACGGATGGAGTGCACCAGTTTCTGAAACGTTGCATATCCCAATTTCTTTACCTTAAAATTCGGGAAATGGTCATACACCTTCTGCGCCAGCTGTCCAATATCAATTCCTGTGACGCCCGCCTTTTTCACCGTATCAACCATAAATTGTTCCACTTCTTTGGCATCATTTTTCAGAATTACCTGAATACTGGTATGATTTCTCTTCAATTCAAAATTATCCAAATCCTCAATAAATCTCGACAGCGAACTATAACCATAATTTCTCACGTCAAAATCGGAATATTTTTTCACAAGAGCACTTCCAATTTCACCAAGCCCCGTATCTTTTCCATTGTTTTCGTTTGTCGTAATAACTTCCAAAACGGCATCCGAAATTTTCTTTTTGGAAACGGCATTTTTCTTTTCTTTCTTATTTTCCTCTTTGTCACCCTCAAGTAAAAGCTCGATATTTGTAAATACCGAGCATGCACCACGGAACGATTTTGGTGTCTTGCTCTCGCCCATGCCAATCACTTCCATGCCGGATTCCCGCAGGCGGCTCGCTAATCTTGTAAAGTCACCGTCCGATGACACAATGCAGAATCCTTCTACATTTCCTGCATACAAAATGTCCATCGCATCAATAATCAGTGCCGAATCCGTCGCATTTTTCCCTGTCGTATTGCGAAACTGCTGAATCGGCGTAATCGACCGCTCCGCCAGCTCACTTTTCCATTTGTTCATGTGGTAGTCAGTAAAATCGCCGTAAATACGCCGATACGTTGCCACCCCATGCCTTGTCATTTCGTCCAGAATACTGTCAATATATTTTGCTGATATGTTGTCTGAATCAATCAGCAGCGCAAATCGTTTGTCGCTCATATCCCTCTTTCCTTTCTACTGATTTATAGGAAAATGTTCTTTTTTATTCTATCACAGCACCATACCCCATGCAACATTAGACAAATTTCTCTTTTAACCTATCCATACATTCTCTATCCATTCCAATACTCTGAAAATAATTGGATACATCTCCATATTTTTCTCGAAACATCTTCAAAAACATTTCCATAAAATATTTGTTTGGCGTTACAATCGCCATATCAATATCTGAATTCTGCTTAATATACTCAAGTCTTTGTTTAATATAATATTTTGTAACTACATAATTCTCAATAATATCCTCATCTTTCGCCCCGGCAAATAAGAGCAAAATAGCAGAAACGACACCACTTCTATCTTTTCCGGCAGAGCAATTAAAAATAACTCCTTGCGGCGCATTCGCAATACATTCAAAAATGGCTTTCATATTTGGTTCTTCTGCAATTTTCAAAAAACTAAAGGGTACCTCTTCTACTGAATTTGGCACCTTACTTCCTTCATAAACGGGGAAGTTATAATATGTCATTCCTTTAACATTTGTTAAACTACTTGGCTTTTTCTTTACATCTTCTTCCGTTCGCATATCTATCACTGTTGTAATATCATGGTTGACAAGAAATTTTTTATCTCTATCGCTTGCATATCCCTGCCTGTCACTCCTAAGAACCGAAAAACTCTTTGTTTTTCTTCCATAACAGGTTTCATAGCCTCCCAAATCTCTTGTATTTTGAGTTGTTTCCAGTAAACTTTTATACTCCATATCCTTCTCCATTTCTGCAAATTTTTAATATTATTTCTTATATTATCACAACACCATGTGACCTTTCAACTTTAGAAAAATCTTAGCAATGCCTCATTAAATAAAAAAGTAAATATACCTAGTTGTCAAAATAGAATTGTGCTTGCATCCTAAACAACTCTGCATAGAGTCCTCCCTTTTGCAACAATTCGTTATGTGTACCAGTCTCTTCTATAGAGCCATCTTTAAAAAGAACAATCCGGTCACAAAATTTAGTACTTGAAAGCCTATGTGAAATAAAAATTGATGTTTTGGATTCTACAAGAGCCAAAAATCTTGTATATATTTCATACTCAGCTCTAGGGTCTAAGGCAGCTGTTGGCTCATACAACCTTAATAGTAGTTTTATAAAAGTTGTTTTCCCCGCACCATTCTCCCCAACAATAGAAATACGTTCCCCTTTTTTTATCGTCAGATTTATATTACTTAAACTTTTCTTTTCTTGATTTGGATATATAAAGGAAACATTTTCAAAAACTATTTCTGCATCTAAATAATCCTTTTCTTCCAACTTTATTCCGTTCGAATCTGCCCGTCCTAATAACTCTATAAAATCAAAGTAATCCTTTATATATTGACCATTATTACTTATATCGATATATGCAGCAATCATAGCTTGCACTGAACTATTAAACGTGGTTATCGCATTTAAGTATAATGAAAAATCCCCAATAGATATAAGCTTCTTAACAATAATTTTATATCCCAAAAAAAGATATATCATAGCATTTAAGCCCGTATATGTAATCTGATATATTATATTTCCCTTCAGTTGAAGTCCAAAAATATTCTTCACATATTTTTGAATACTATGAACCAGATCCTTATGTATTGCATTCAATGATTGCTTCATATCATATGTTCTAATTTCTTTTCCATAAGAAAAATCTGAATTAATAGTCCAAAAATACTCTATTTTTCTGTTTACTGGTATTGATTCCGTATGAATGAGGCGTTCTGCTTTTTTTCTCGCAGAGGTCGAAGTTGAATTAATCACAACAATTAATACAACCAAAATTAGTATCCAAAATTCGATACTTGATAACAAATAAATTATTCCAGATAAAATAATAACATTAGAAACAAGCTGTTTAAAATTACCCACTAGATTGTTAAATCTCCCCTGTTCAATAACCTGCATGGCTAATTTTCTCTTTTCTAACACGTTTTTATCCAGAAGAAGTTCATAATCTATTTCCATTGTTTTATTAAATATATTTCTAAACAACTTATCACCAATCATATTTCCCAGAATTCCAGAACGTGAACTGACAACAGCTTGCAATAAAGAAAGCAAAAATAGTAACAATAATAACGATACAACAATAGATAAATACCGAACATAATCTGTCCCACTAGCCAACATATTAATAGAATATTTAGCCAATGTCATTGATACAAAGGGAGTACTCGCGCTTAATATCACATCCGTCAAGACAAAAAACAGAAATTTTTTATCATTTTCCCAAAGAACCCGAAACATTCTCCCTATATAAATCATTTTTTCTCTAAAGGTCACCCAAAAATTCTTCATATCAAACCTCCCATCTCATACTAAATATCCTTTATACCTCAAAGGTTCCTAAATTCCTTTGTACTGCTTATCCAAAATCCGATTTTGTCCCTCTTAATTATAGCATAACACAAATATGTTTACATTACAATCATGATCACCAGCTCGTTTGTGTTCAAATTCATTCCTCAGCTTTCTATCCATTTTAGATATTCATTTAATCTGCTTCTATATTCAAATACTTCTTTATTAAAATTCTTGGTTAGATAGAAAATTTGACTATGCAGCATTCTCTCAAATGAATACTGCTTATTTTCTACCACAACCATTTCATTATAAATGTCTTTTATTTTTTTAATTTTTATATCTTTATCAAATAGAAAAAACCCAGTAGTAAAGATAGGAAAATATGTTACCATATTCCTATTATCCAACTCTTCTAATCCTAGGATAACCTCTTCAAACTCATATTTTATAGTACTTTTCTTTTTATCCACATAATTTATCCAAATATAAAAAAATGCATTTAAACTATTCATTCTCATTATATACTTGTCATAAATGTTGTTTTTTCTTAATGCAGCTCTTGGAATCAATAGTTCTTTATTATCATTTGTATGCATATAATACCCCCAAGTATCCGAATAAAAACGCATAATTACTAATCGAAAACTTTGTATATTTGCATAAGCAATTATTATTGAAATCGTTGTTACTATTACATTAAACAAAATAGCTCCTAGACAATTTTCTTGCAATACTATACTATCAATAATAGTGCTTATAAAAAGAAGGTATATCATCATTCGCACAAATTTAATTCTTGCCTTTCCATACCACTTCTCTTTATAACAGTCTACCGTTGTCACAAACTCAATATCCTTAATCCGTGCAATTTTTTTACGCCTGCATATATTTATATATCTTTCTATCAAATACTCTATATTAATTTCTACTGCTTCTTTACTCCAGTTCTTTTTAGATTTAAAATGTATTGTATCAATTCTATGCAACCAAAATCTTCTATACAACTGTCCCAAAAGACAAAGTTCATTCTTTCGTTCAAGAAACATAATATTAATGATTACACACAATATATATGTAACCCCTACAATATTATATACTGCTGCGATTTCGAGTATCATAAATCTTGCAACATCGAAACAAGAATCTATTTCCCCATTTAGCAATGTCATTGTCGTTCCTGCCGCTAATATGCAACAAATTATAACAACAATTAGGCATTCAGAAAATTTATATTTTTGTAAAACCTCACGAATCGAAAAAACTATATAATATCTTTTGTCAAATAATATAATAACAACCGCCATCGCAATTGCAATTGTTGTTAATCCAATAACAATGGTACTTACCACTTCTATCTTCTTAATCATTTCATAGATATACGAATCATATCTCGCATTAAAAAGAATTACAAATGGAATAATTGCCAAAGTAACACACACCAAAAAATATATATCAGATAAATAGACTACCTTAGAATATATCTTTTCAGTCTTATGAAATTTCTTTTTGTCACAGAATTCTTCAATTGGAGATAATACTTCCTTTTTCATGCACTTAATTAGGACAGTACATAAAAATACTATAAATGCTAGGAAAGCAGGCAATATCCCCCAAATAGATACCTTGAAAAATTGTTCCTCAAATACTCTCATTCTCTAATTTCTCCTTGGTGCTTATTCCATAGTATAGCTGATAAACGCAATAACTTACTTTTAATTACGCAAATTCCAATAGCTTCATTAGCGAATTAATCAGTGTAATAACCGCAGCACTTCCTCCACATATACTTTTTAAAGCCACAAGGAAGCCTTTCTTTGGTTTATTATTTGTTTTTATATCCAATTCAATTTGCTTTAGAACCTCTAATATGTCACTCTCAGAATCACTACTATCCGTTGACACTACTTCTTTTATCGAATTTATCAAATCCATAGCATCATTTTTAACATCTTCATTGATAGTTATATTATTACTAATTGCGCCCTCAATACTATTTGCCACCACAACCGTTGAATAATTTGCCATTATTCCATTAGATATATCAGGTCGATTTTTCTCCTCTTCACATACTTTCTTATCATAGCATATCCTTAAGTATTCGCTTATGTAATCTATCAACGGATCAATAACATGCTCTATAAACTTCCGCATCTCATCATTTGTTGTCGACTTACTGCTTGTATAAAAATGTGTACCATACAATCTAGTAAAATCACCATCGAAATTTTCTATTGAATATTTAAGCATTTGATATTCCAATGATATCTCTTCTTGCATTACTGGACTTATCTTAAATGGACTAATCCAATTTCTCTCTTTTATTAGCTTTTTTATGTCATATTTACAGGTATTATGGCTATCAATAAAATCTTTTATAAGTTCTTGATTATCGATAACATTCATAAAACGTTTTAAATTGGCATCGCACTGAGAATAATCGGTCCTGCTTAATCTACGTGCAACATTCCTAAAATTTGCTGAAATATCTTGAATCTCTTCGCTTACATAATCTCTCATTTAATAATCCTCCCACAATACGGACAATAAAACCCCGCAGTAATATCTGATGCCATAAGTCCAATTTTCTTGTCACAACATTCCACCCTTACCTGCCGCATATCATAATCTTTATTTTTTATTGTAATATTCGTATCAACTTTTTGTATTGGTGTAGTTTTTATTTTTATATATTTTGAATTAATTCCTTTAAAAGCCTCTGCAATCACCCTATCAGCCTCTACTAAAGCCATTTTTTTCGCTTCTTCAATAACCTCTTCTGGCCAAAATGTATTTAACTTTTCTGATATACCGCATATTGGACAACAGATCTCTTTATCCTCTAACTCGTCGTTCAAATATACACAATCCATTTTAAACCTTGATTTGCATCTATCACACTGAAGTGTAACCAACCCTTCTTCATCTGCTTCCAACGAAGCTTTCCCAATAGTTTTTGACATAATTCCATTACCTCTCGCTTATCTTTACAACTACATTCAAACACACTACATTACACTCGTTGCTCCAGCTGCTCTCTTGCGTTAGCAATTGCCAAAGACAACTTCTTTTCCAACAATTCTTTAGGTGGCATTTTCGTCAAATATTGCCCTACATGTATACTTCCATGATCTAATTCCATTAATTCAATTGTTTCCTGTGATTTTTCTGCACATAAAATTAATGCAACCGGGCTTTGTTCTCCTTCAGCTTTCTCGTATTTTTCAAGCCACCGGAGATATAACTCTGTCTGCCCTTTATCTTGTGGTTCAAATTCGCCAAGTTTTAATTCTATCAATACCAGTCTCCGCAATGTTCGGTGATAGAACAATAAATCCATATAGTAGTCTTTCCCATCTAAAACAATGTGTTTTTGACGTGCCAAAAACGCAAAATCAGATCCCATTTCAAGAATGAATTTTTCTAATTCTGCCAAAATGGCATTTTCTAAATCTTTTTCACTATATGTGTCTTTTAATCCGAGGAAATCCAACATATAAGGATCTCTATAAAACATATCCAACGACATTTTTTGTCATCACGTAACTCGGCAATTTCATTTGCTATTGTTTCTTCCGGCATTTTAGATATCGCTGTTCGTTCAAATAACATTGATTTCTTCCGCTCACGTAAAGTTCTTACTGACCAATTTTCATTTTTACACATAACAGCATAAAAATCTCTTTTCAACTCATCCTCTATTGGTAAAAGTTCTACAAAATGCGACCATGTCAATTGTTGCGACAGTGTCGACACTTTTTCATACTCTGGAAACTCTTGATAAAATTTAACCATTTTAAAAACTGAAGATTTTTCAAAACCTTTTCCATATTCAGCCGTCAGTCTTTCGCTCAAATCACCAATTATATTCTTACCATATTCTGGTTTTTTCCCTTGTAATACCTCTTCTGACAATTTCTTTCCTATATTCCAATATAACGTGATGACGGAGGTATTTACTCTCAGCATCACCTCATTCTTGGCATCATAAATCATTGTAGATATATCAGAAAAAATAGTCTCTACATCTGTCCCGTTCATTAATTCCTCAGGCATCTAATTCTCCTTTCTCAAAAGTGGCGACGTGTCGCCACTTTTCACAAAAACAATGTCTTTAAAATGATTTTTTATATAATTTTCACTCATTACAAAACAATAATATTTTATCACTTGGAGATATTCTGTTGTAAAGTTCTTTTCCCAGTCAAAGGGAATATAGTAGCCCTCGACGATAAGATTTTGCTTATTTTCTATTGCCGTTTTATCATCTCCCGAACGATCGGCCATAAATATGCCGTCAATTCTATTTCATCACTGGCCGGCGTCAGTTCTGTATTTCCACTACGAATCAATCTCATTTTTAAATGGTCTATGGACAAATAAGGATACTTATATTTTCCCACAAATTACTCTCCCCTATATATTACTTTTCAACTCTATAAGCCAAATGTTGTACTTTTTATAGCTTGTAAATCGTTTTACTTAAGATCGACCAATTCGATTACCTTTTTATTATACCACTGCCCGCATTATAATGAAAGCACATTATTATTAAATTTGTTGCAAAATCCAATTACAATATCTCTGAAATAACAAGCAGAAACAAAATAAGCGCCCCTCGGTTCCGTACTTCACTCCCAAGCGTCTTGCCTGCGGCAATCCGCACACGGGCATTCGTCAAATGCCCGTGTTTTCAATAAAAAATGAACATCAGCAAGCAAGCTTGCCAATGTTCATTTTGTTATTGTTTATCGTTCGCTTGACTCAAAGTCAACGTGATTACTCGATGATTGTAGCAACACGGCCTGAACCTACTGTACGTCCACCTTCGCGGATAGCGAATGTAAGACCCTGGCTCATAGCGATTGGGTGAATCAATTCGATTGTCATTTCTACGTTATCACCAGGCATGCACATTTCAGTTCCTTCTGGAAGCTGAACAACACCTGTTACGTCAGTTGTACGGAAGTAGAACTGTGGACGATAGTTGTTGAAGAATGGAGTATGACGTCCACCCTCGTCCTTAGTCAAAACGTAAACCTGAGCTGTGAATTTTGTATGACATGTAAGAGTTCCCGGCTGACAAAGAACCTGTCCTCTTTCGATGTCTGTCTTCTGGATACCACGAAGAAGTACACCAGCGTTATCACCAGCCTGAGCCTCATCCAACTCTTTGTGGAACATCTCGATACCAGTTACAACGGATTTCTGAGTTTCTTCTTTGATACCAACGATTTCTACTTCATCATTCAAGTGAAGAGTACCAGCCTCTACACGACCAGTAGCAACAGTACCACGACCTGTGATAGAGAATACGTCCTCTACAGGCATTACGAATGGCTTATCTGTGTCACGCTCTGGATCTGGAATATACTCGTCAATTGTGTTCATCAATTCCATGATAGCATCGCCCCATTTGCCGTTTGGATCTTCCAAAGCGCCAAGAGCGGAACCTTTGATGATTGGGCAATCTGTGAAGTCATACTCCTCAAGCTGCTCTGTTACTTCCATCTCTACGAGTTCGATCAACTCTTCGTCGTCTACCATATCACATTTGTTCAAGAATACAACGATATATGGTACACCTACCTGACGAGACAAAAGGATGTGCTCTTTTGTCTGAGCCATAACACCGTCAGTAGCAGCTACTACAAGGATAGCGCCGTCCATCTGAGCAGCACCGGTGATCATGTTCTTAACGTAGTCAGCATGTCCCGGACAGTCAACGTGAGCGTAATGTCTCTTCTCTGTCTCATACTCAACGTGAGCAGTAGAAATTGTGATACCACGTTCTCTTTCTTCTGGAGCCTTATCGATGTTCTCGAAATCTGTAGCTTCGTTACCGGATACTCTTGCAGCAAGTACCTTTGTGATTGCTGCTGTCAAAGTTGTTTTACCATGATCTACGTGACCGATGGTACCAATGTTACAATGCGGTTTACTTCTTACATACTTTTCCTTAGCCATTTCTAAACGTCCTCCTAACATTTTTTAAATTTTAATTTAGAAATATCTGCTATATACACATAGCTTAATTATATGGGAAAGTTGCTAAAAAAGCAACCCCCCAAAATTGTTACATTAACGAATTAACATTCTCATCCGTTCTTCTGTGCCAATACTTTGTCCTGTACGTTCTTTGGACATTTCTCGTATTTCTCGAAGAACATGGAGTAGTTACCACGTCCCTGAGTAGTAGAACGAAGTTCTGTTGAATAACCGAACATCTCAGCAAGCGGAACAAATGCGCGAACAATCTTTCCACCACCGATATCGTCCATACCTTCAATCTGACCACGTTTTGCGTTCAGACTTCCGATTACGTCACCCATGTATTCCTCAGGCATCGTAACTTCAACCTTCATAATAGGCTCTAACAGCACTGCATCACCTTTCTTCATAGCATCTTTGAATGCCATGGAACCAGCGATGTGGAATGCCATTTCACTCGAATCGACTTCATGGTAAGAACCATCATAACAGTTCGCATGAATACCGAGTACCGGGAATCCGGCAAGGATACCTGCCTGAGCAGCTTCCTGAATACCTTCGTCGACAGCCGGAATGTATTCCTTCGGAATAGCACCACCAACGACTGTAGACTCGAATTCGTAAGTGTTCTCGCCGTTTGGATCCATCGGTGTGAAACGAACACGACAGTGACCATACTGACCACGACCACCAGACTGTTTTGCGTACTTCGAATCGATTTCGACTTCTTTTGTAAATGTTTCTTTGTAAGCAACCTGTGGAGCACCTACGTTTGCTTCTACGTTGAACTCACGAAGCAGACGGTCTACGATAACTTCCAAGTGAAGCTCACCCATTCCGGCAATGATTGTCTGACCGGTTTCCTGATCAGTATGAGCACGGAATGTCGGATCTTCTTCAGCAAGTTTTGCCAAAGCTTCACCCATTTTACCCTGATCGTTCTTTGTTTTCGGCTCGATAGCAAGCTCGATAACCGGTTCAGGGAATTCCATGGATTCCAGAACAACCGGATGTTTCTCATCACAGATAGTATCACCTGTTGTTGTCAATTTGAAACCAACAGCTGCTGCGATATCTCCGGAATATACTTTATCCAATTCACTACGTTTATTTGCGTGCATCTGCAAAATACGTCCGACACGCTCTTTCTTTCCTTTTGTTGCATTGAGTACATAAGAACCGGAGTTCAATGTACCGGAATACACACGGAAGAATGCCAGCTTACCAACAAATGGGTCTGTCATAATCTTAAATGCCAATGCTGCGAATGGCTCATCATCAGAAGATTTACGAACGACTTCGTTACCATCTTCGTCTGTACCGGTGATATCAGGGATATCTGTTGGTGCAGGCATGTACTCGATAACACCATCTAACATCTTCTGTACACCTTTGTTCTTGTAAGCAGAACCACAGTATACCGGAACAGCCTCACAAGCGATTGTTCCTTTACGAAGAGCTTTCTTCAAATCCTCAACGGATGGCTCTTCACCTTCAAGATACTGCATCATCAGATCATCATCCAAGTCACAGATTTTCTCAACAAGGTTTTCATGCCATTCTTGAGCAAGATCTTTCAAATCATCCGGAATCTCAGTGATTTCGATATCCTCGCCCTTGTCATCTTTATAGTAGTATGCTTCCATCTCAAACAAATCAACCAATCCGACGAAATCGTCTTCCTGACCAATCGGAATCTGAACAGGAATTGCATTTTTACCCAAACGATCAATAATCGTCTGTACTGACATAAAAAAGTCTGCACCCATCTTATCCATTTTGTTGATGAATGCCATACGTGGTACATTGTAAGTGTCAGCCTGACGCCAAACGTTCTCAGACTGAGGTTCTACACCAGCTTTTGCATCAAACACACCAACAGCTCCATCCAGTACACGCAGTGAACGCTCTACCTCTACAGTAAAGTCTACGTGTCCAGGAGTATCAATGATGTTGATACGGTGCTCCAATGCACCCGGTTTAGCTTTGTGATGATCTTCCAAAGTCCAGTGACAGGTAGTAGCGGCAGAAGTAATTGTAATACCTCTTTCCTGCTCCTGCTCCATCCAGTCCATTGTGGAAGCGCCATCATGAGTCTCACCGATTTTATAATTCACACCGGTATAGTACAGAATACGCTCTGTAAGTGTTGTCTTACCGGCATCGATATGAGCCATAATACCAATATTTCTGGTACGCTCAAGTGGATATTCTCTTCCAGCCAAAGCCAGTTCCTCCTTTTTCCAAAATAGGTGGCACAAGAATTACCAGCGGTAATGTGCGAAGGCTTTGTTTGCCTCTGCCATCTTGTGCATATCTTCTTTTTTCTTTACGGATGAGCCAGTGTTGTTTGCAGCATCCATAATCTCATTGGCAAGTCTCTCCTTCATGGTCTTTTCCCCTCTCGCACGAGAATAGGTTGTCAACCAGCGAAGAGCCAGCGCCTGACGACGATCCGGACGAACCTCGATTGGAACCTGATAAGTGGAACCACCGATACGTCTAGCCTTGACCTCGAGTTCAGGCATTACGTTGTTCATAGCTTCATCGAATACTTCAAGAGCATCCTTACCTGTCTGCTCTGCTACCTGCTCAAATGCACCGTATACGATTTTCTGAGCAACGCCCTTTTTACCGTCCAGCATAATGTTGTTAATCAGTTTTGTAACAATCTTATTTTTGTAAACTGGATCAGCCAATACGTCTCTTTTCTGAATATGTCCTTTACGTGGCACGTTACTTCCCTCCTTAATAATAATTAATTCACAGGTACTCACGACTTGTGTCCGCACCAGTTTAAAGTTTGCTCACTTTTATATAGTAAGATGCAAAAATTAATCCGGTACTTTTAAATTAGCTTATTTTGCAGCTTTCGGTTTCTTGGCACCGTACTTAGAACGAGCCTGCTTACGATCAGCTACACCTGCGGTATCCAATGTACCACGGATAATGTGGTATCTGGTACCAGGAAGATCCTTAACACGTCCACCACGAATCATAACAACGCTATGCTCCTGAAGGTTGTGACCTTCACCCGGAATATAACTTGTTACCTCGATACCGTTGGAAAGACGAACTCTGGCAATCTTACGAAGTGCTGAGTTAGGCTTCTTCGGAGTAGCAGTACGTACAACAGTACAAACACCACGCTTCTGTGGAGAACTCGTATTAACGGACTTTTTCTTCAAAGAATTGTAGGATGACTGCAGTGCTGGAGAATTGGATTTCTTAGCAACCGATTTTCTACCCTGCTTTACTAACTGGTTAAAAGTTGGCATTAATTTTCACCTCCTGTAATCTAATTTGTCATGGTCCGCGGAACTAGTTGTCCTATTTTTGAGGACACAAAAAAGCCCACACGAAACGCATGCTAAATCATTATATCGTGTGGACTTCCCTTTGTCAAGCCGTTTTTTTCAGTTATTTCCATTGATTTGCCATTAAAACAACATTGGAAAATCAATTTTTTTCAATACATAACTCATCGGGTCAAATTTCTGAATCGTCCGAAGAATTTCACTCTGTTTTGCGCACTCCGAAATCTCCCTGCACCACGTTACATCCTGAAACGCTCCTATCACTGCCAGCAAAACCCAGATTAAAACAATTCCGATACAAGCACCGAAAATGGCACCTCCCAGCCGGTTTACGGTTTTCAGCACCGGTATGTGGTCTACTAATTTCAGCACACGGACTACAATCCCCACCGCAATCACTGCCACAAGAAGCGCAATTACATACGCCGCACCGCTTTGCACTTCAGAATTTGCTGCAAACAGCGGTTTTAGAACCGGCACCAAAATCATCGTAAGGACAAGCACCGCAACCATCCGCAAAAGTGAAAATACTTTTAATAAAAGTCCTTTATGAACGCCATCCAGTATGCACACCAAAAAGATTCCGGCGGCAATCAGTTCCACAAGTGTTGTACTCATGTTTTTTCCTTTCTCATTTCGTCTGTAATCGTATTTTCTGTATCGTCGATGAATCAATCAGCGTATAAACCTGTCCGTCTGATGTCGGATACACCGCATCAATCTCCTGCTCAAAATGATAATCAAATTTGTCATGTCCATTGGTTCTCAAAATATTGCAGGAACGGTTTCCCGTAAAAATAATTTCATCCCCGTACATTTCCATATCTGCATATTCATAAGAAATGTCCTGCTGCATTTTTTCCCTGCCGGACAAATCATACAAATTTAATGTTTGTTTTTTTGCATTCCCCTCTTTTTGCAGGACAAAAGCTAACGCATCATCTCCCACAGCAAGGCTTTTAATTGAATCTGAAAATGTTTTTTCCGTAACAACTTCCGGCTGTTTCATCTGTCCAAAAATGGAATACCCCTTTTCGTGGGCAACCAGCACTTCATCATCCGACACAAATTCAACATCGGCAATCATCTTGTTTCCAAATGACTTTCCGCCTACCAATGTATTTTTGTCCTGTCCAACTTCCGTAAAATTGTAAAAGCTGACTTTCGTTTCAAAATCACTGCTGCCTGCTATCATATAAGAAGTGACAACACTTTTCCCATCCGGTGAAATATCAAAATCAAGCGGATATCCTTCCTCCGAAACATTGGTTGGAATTTCCACCAATAAACTCTCTGCATTGCTGTACGGATTATAAATGTTTAAAACATTGGAATCCTTATCCTGCAGAAGAATCGCAACAACGCCCTGTCTTGCCACTTTTGCGCGCACAATCGGAAGGCTTGTCTCAACGGTAACGCCTTCATCTTTTCCATTATAAATATGACACTGTTTCCCGCCCACATCAGCAACCGACACATAATCGCCACACACGTCCACCTGTGGCTGCTTCATTTCATAACCGCCATTCCACAAACTTTTCCCTTCGTTATTAATCTCACTAATACCACTGCGGCTGTATTTTAAAATATTTCCATTATGATACCGGTAATTCACATTGTTACTGTCGCTGCGGTTCACTTTGTTTTTCACTTCATAGCCACGGTAACACCGATTTCCATATAAATAAGAGGCCACACCAAAGCCGCCGGCAACAAACATCAGCCCCAGAATCACCAGACCCACAATCCATTTCTGCTTATTTTTCAAAAAGTCTTTCATTTTCTACCCTTCTTGCTCGTACTCGAATCGAAAATTTCTCTGATTACGGTAACTTATATTATAGCATAGAAAAGAATTATTGTGCAACGCCATTTTGCGCAGGTGCCGAAGGTACGGGCGTTGGTGAAACACTCGGCACCGACGTATTTTCCTGTGTTGGTGGAACCGTTGATGGACACGGGGTAAGCTTTGCTTTCTGTGTCTCTACAATCGTCTTGTCCTGATTTGCCGGGTGCGACCGGTTCATTGTCTGGATTGTATTCAACTGCTGCTTCACCTGATTGAGCGCAGACTGGTTCTGCATCAGTACAACAAATGCAAACACGACAATTAATGCAGTCACTGCCACTATGCCATATCCCATATGTACTTCCTTCTGTTTTTTCTTTGTCCGAAACTTTTCTTTTTCCTCCATAATACCGCGAATATTTCTCACTACGCGGTCATCTTCCTGCTCCACAATATGAACATGACGATTATTTTCCCTCTCCATATAATGAAGCATCTCCGGATTTTTCTCATAATAAATATAATAACCCTTTTGTTTTTCCAGCTGTCCGCTGCGATACAAAAAGAAACTATCTTCACCGTCTGTTTCATCATAAAGATATAAAACCTTATCTCGTTTTTCAAAATTCAGTTTATGCATCTGAAGAAGCTGCCCCGCTTGATTAACAGAAAATCCCTGACAACTGTAAAACCATCCGACAATTTCCAAATCCGTAAAATTTTCCTTCATTTCCGAATAAATGTAATCCCAGTCTTCATCGGTAAGTTTCGGACCGCTCCGCCCTGCAAAATTATGAATTTCCACAACGCCTGAAATCTGGTAGATTTTCTCCCCATCACATATCAGGCTCGTGCCCAAAAGCACTGCTGCCTTTTCCATCCCATGACTCTGCTCTGCCAGACGTTTTACAAAACGAATGACATAATCTTCCATATAAATTCGTCCCCGCCCCGGAATCTCTCCAATCTGCCGAACACTTTTTGGTCTTGTCCACTGCATGACTTGTCCTCCCTTTATTGTTTTTTCTCAATCGACAGTTTTATCATATCACGCCCGGAAAGCGGATTTTGTCGATTCAGAACCAGAGAACAAATTTTATTGAAGTTTTTTCCGCATGATTTTTGGAAATAATGAGAATACTGCTAATAACAACACAGAAAGGTTTTTTATTATGGCAGAATATTTTAATCCCGGCGAAAGCCGTTCCTTATTTAATTTTACTACATCACTTCAGAATTTATTAGAGAAAAAGAATTACCATTCACGTGACATCGTCCTTGTCTGCATCGGCTCCGACCGCGCCACCGGCGACTGCTTAGGTCCGATTGTCGGTCATAAATTAGCACGTTTTTGCAGTACACATAAAAACAGCCTCCATCTTTTCGGCACGCTGGAACAGCCCATCCATGCTAAAAATCTGGAAGCCACCTTACAATTCATTCATTCCTGTTATAAAAACGCACTGATTATTGCAATTGACGCATCCCTCGGTGTCGTCGAGCACGTCGGCTATATCACGTTAGGTGAGGGAGCACTCTGTCCCGGCGTCGGTGTTGATAAAAATCTTCCGGAAGTAGGTGACATTTTTATCACCGGTATTGTCAATCTTTCCGGATTTGGGAGCCAGATGCTGCTGCAGACAACGCATTTAAATCTTGTCATGCAGCTTGCTGATTTCATCAGTCTCGGACTGTTTCGATGTCTTATGCACTCACAGTTCCGTTCTTCCCTCAAGTGCGCGGAATAACGTCATTTCGTCAATAAATTCAAGCGCACCGCCAACCGGAACTCCGCTAGCAATCCGGGTTACTTTAATCCCCGCCTGCTTGACATATTTGCTTATCCAAAGTGCTGTTGCTTCTCCTTCCACCGTGGAATTTGTCGCAATAATAACTTCTTTGATATCTTCCCGTTGAAGGCGCTGCAGCAGTTCCTTGAGTTTTAAGTTCTCCGGCTGCACACCAACCATTGGATTCACCGCACCGTGAAGTACATGGTACACGCCCTTGTACTGTCCGGTTTTCTCATAAGCCGCCAAATCACTTGGTTCCTCGACTACCATAATCGTCTGGTGGTCTCTTTTTTCGTCCGCACATACCTGACACAATTCCCGGTCAGACAAATTAAAACATTCTTTGCAAAAACAAATCTTCTGCTTTGCCGTCAATATACTGTCCGCTAAATGTTTCACGCGTGCTTCCGGCAGATTTAAAATATGCAGTGCCAGCCGCTGTGCTGACTTTGGACCAATGTTTGGCAGACTTGCCAATTCTTCGATTAAATTTGTAATCGACTCACTATAATATTTCATTAGAATGGGAAGCCTCCGCCAAGGTTCAATCCGCCGGTCAACGCTTCCATGGATTTTGCGCTGTCTTCTTCGAGCTGGCGCAATGCCTCGTTCGTTGCTGCCACAATCAAATCCTCTAACATTTCAATATCATCCGGATCAACAACTTCTTCGCTCAATTTTACGGAAAGAACTTCTTTTTTACCGGAAACTTTTACCGTAACGGCACCGCCGCCGGCCGTCGCTTCATACTCTTTTTCTTCCATTTCTTTTTGTGTTACTTCCATCTGACGCTGCATCTTCTGTGCCTGTTTCATCAAATTATTCATGTTTCCCGGCATTCCGCCCTGAAATCCACCTCTTCTTGCCATTTTTCTTCTTCCTTTCTTTTTCTATGTCGGTCAATCCAACATTTCAATTTCTACATTTTTTATTATATTCCGCAGCTCCGGCAAAGCATTCATTTCCTGACGATTTTCCACAAAACGCACATCTAACGAAATCTCTTTGCCCGTCAATTGACCGGCTGCCTCAATCAGCACCTGCTGATTTTCCTCTTTTTTAAAATATTCGGCAGGCATTCCCTGCGTAAAGGCAAGGACCAATTTCCCAGCCTCCGATACGGAAATCCTCACATCTAAAAGCATAGACCGCGACACCTGATCGATTCGTCCAAGTATCTGGTTCCAGTTTGCCACCACATCTCTTACATCATCAGGAACTGCTTCAGGACGAATTTCTCTCTGTGGCTTAATTACCGACTTGTTCTCAGATGTTCCCGCACTTTGCGCTGCCACAAAGGTGCCGGACTCCATCATCTCCTGCCACTGTTCATTCTTCCGCTCCAACTGATTTAACCGCTGAATCAGCGAATCGTAATCCGTCTGCATCTGCGGACGGCACAAGCGAATCATCGCCATCTCAAGCATGACACGCTTATTGTTTGCATATTTCATGTCATTTGCCAAATCCGACAAAATACGGATATAGCGGAACAAAATTTCTAATTCAATCTGCTCGGCAAAACGGGAAAGTTCCTGCCTGTTTTCCTCCGACATATCCACTAACTGCTCTGCCTCATCCGCAGTTTTCACAACCAAAAGATTGCGCAGATACCAAATCAGTTCATTGACAAATTGTGATAAATCCTTGCCCTGCTCAACCATCTCAGCCACAATACCAATCACGCCATCAACCTGATTTTTTATCAAAGCCTCCATCAGCCGGTGATATACACTGTGGTCAACAGCACCAAGAATTTTCAAAACATTTTCATATGTTAATTTCTGTCCGAAATAAAAAGAAATACACTGTTCCAAAAGACTTAAGCCATCACGCAGTGCGCCGTCTGCCTGTCTCGCAATGTAAGTAAGCGCCCTATCCTCTGCCTCAATCCCTTCTATTTCTAACAATTCTCGCAGTCTTGCCGCAATTGTTTCCACCTGAATCCGTTTGAAATCATAGCGCTGGCAGCGCGACAAAATGGTAAGTGGAATCTTATGTGCCTCCGTCGTTGCCAAAATGAAAATCAGATAGGATGGGGGTTCTTCCAACGTTTTCAAAAGTGCATTAAACGCACTTGTCGAGAGCATATGCACCTCGTCAATAATATACACTTTGAAACGTCCTTCTGCCGGTGAATACTGTACTTCATCAATCACCTGCCGGATGTCATCCACGCGGTTATTCGATGCCGCATCGATTTCCACCACATTCATGGAAGACTGTTCCTCAATTGCCCTACACATCGCACACTCACCACAAGGACCATTCGGTCCCGGATTTTCACAGTTTACTGCCTTTGCAAAAATTTTGGCAACCGTCGTTTTTCCGGTTCCTCTCGTTCCGCAAAACAAATAAGCATGTCCAATCCGGTCCGCCTGAATCTGATTTGTGAGCGTTTTTACAATATGTTCCTGCCCCCGGACACTGGAAAAGTCCTTGGGACGGTATTTCCGATATAAAGCCTGATATGACATAATTGCCTCTTTCTGTTACACACCAAAACTGATGCCCAAATTTTTCGCCTCGCGGATAATGGAAGAATCCGGGTCTACCATCTTTAATTTACCCGCTACTTCTTCTAACGGAATCGGAATGATTTCTCTATTTTTAAATCCAACCATGTATCCGTATTTTTCTTCTAAGATCAACTGAGCCGCTGCTGCCCCAAGGCGGCTGGCAATCACACGGTCATACGCACACGGACTTCCCCCGCGTTGTGTGTGTCCCGGCACCGTAATGCGAATTTCCTGCCCGGTGCGCTCCTCAATCTCTGCTCCTATTTTATAGGAAACACTTGGATATGGATTATTCTTTAATTTTGCTTTTCTCTCTTTCTTCGTAAGAAGTGCGTCCTCCTTACTAATTGCACCCTCTGCCACTGCCAGAATCGAAAAACGCTTTCCGGCATCCGTGCGCTTCTGAATTGCCTGTACCACAGCGTCAATATCATATGGTATTTCCGGAATCAAAATCACATCTGCTCCCCCGGCAATCCCGGCATGAAGTGTAAGCCATCCAACTTTATGTCCCATAACTTCCACGATAAATACTCTTCCGTGCGAATACGCTGTCGTGTGAATACAATCAATCGCCGTAGTCGCAATATCCACGGCACTCTGGAAACCAAATGTCATATCCGTTCCCCAAATGTCATTGTCAATGGTTTTTGGAAGCCCTACTACATTTAAGCCTTCCTCCCGCAGCATATTGGCGGATTTATGTGTGCCATTTCCTCCCAAAATCACAAGACAGTCAAGTTTTAATTTATGGTAAGTATTCACCATCGCCGCCACTTTATCCATGCCGTTGGCATCCGGCTTTCTCATATTCTTAAATGGCTGTCTCGAAGACCCAAGAATCGTTCCACCCTCCGTCAAAATACCGGAAAAATCAAGCGGTTTCATTTCTACATACTTTTCATACATCAAACCCTTATACCCCTCAAGGATACCGATAATCTGTGTGTCCGGGTCTGCATTATACAATGTTTTTGCCACGCCGCGCATTGTCGCGTTCAGAGCCTGGCAGTCACCACCACTGGTCAAAAAAGCTACTCGTCTCATATCTGCCTCCCTTTCGAAAGTACGTGTCTTAGATACGTTCTTTAGTTTACCCTATTTTGCGGGTTTAGGCAATAGTGGAATTTCGTACGAGGGTTAGTCAGAAAAAGAATTCTAGCACCATCTCTTTTCAGCATAAAAAAGATACTATAGACCTATCTTACAACAGATCTATAGTATCTTGTAATTATTATTTTACTTTAATTTTCTTAACAGCACTAAAACTTCCGTATACTTTCTTACCAGCTTTGTCTTTTCGATATGCAGCTACTTTGATAAAATACTTTTTGCCCTTTTTCAGCTTTTTCGTAACATAATTTGCTTTCTTAGTAGTAATCTTAACGGCTGCCTTCTTAAATTTCTTATCGGTCGAATACATCACCCGATAACCGGCTGCCCCCTTGACTTTCTTCCAGGAAATCTTAGCTTTTTTTGCCTTTGTCACTGTTACTTTTACACCCTTGACTTTAGCCACTTTAATCTTTTTTACTGCCCTCACAGTCGCTTTCGGCTGTGGGCTTTCTATTTTCTTGTTTTCTGAAGACTGTGTCAGTGCCGGTGTCTGACTTGGTACAATAGTCGGTGCCGGTGTTTCCGTAACATTCGGTGTAGCAGTCGGCGTTGCAGAAGGAGCCACACTTGGTGTCGGTACAGGAGTCGGCTTTGGTGTCGGATCCGGAATTGCATCGGCACCTTTTTCATCTACAAATCTCCAGTGATCAAATTTAGCCAGAGATACCTTATCTTCTCCCTTAAATACCATATATAGGTCATGAATTCCCGTTGCATTTGTTATATCCGTAGAAAGTATTTTGAATATGTACTCACCACCGGTATTATCAATACTAAGTGTTCCGATCAATGGTCCACCTGCTGAATCCAAGTGTAATTCCATAGTTGCTTTTTTCTCGCTTGCTATGGCAGCTCTAAAGGAAACCGCACTCTTTTCACCAAAATCCACATTTTTTACTTTAATCGTACTTCCATTTTTAATGTCACAAAGGTTCACTCCCACTGTGCCATTTCCTTCTGACTCAACATTTGTTCCTTTTGCATAGGTTTCTGCCTCCGTCCACTGATATGGATCCAGTTTTGCAATTGGGGCAGGTCCGTCCTCTGTCATATTTAAAGTAGGGAATGTACCGTCCTCATTATATTTAAACTCTTCCACAGAAACAGAACGGTGATAATTGCCGCCTCCCTTTAATTTCTGATCGTGATAGAACAGATACGAGTGTCCCATAAAGTCTACAACACCCGGATGATTGGTGTAACAGTAACCTTGGGATGGCATAATAACATCCTGATATTCCCATGGTCCGGTAGGTGATTTGCTTGTAGAATATGCCAGATGTTCATTTCCTCCTTTCGGTCCAAATGCAGCGTATACCATATAATATAGACTGCCTCGCTTATAGAACCATGGTCCCTCTCCATAAGAGCATTGACGGGATACTTTTCCATTTTCCGTCACCTTAGGACCGAAACCTGACTCATTCATATCGATTGATTCTATACCTTTCTTACCAATTGTCGTATCATAAGAAAGCATATCCTCATTCAATTTCACATAACGAAGATTAGGATTTCCAAAATACAAATAAGCCTGTCCGTCATCATCAATAAATACGGTCGGATCAATGTCATTCCAGTCACCCTCATCCACCAGTGGTTTGCCAATGGCATCAACAAATGGTCCGGTAGGTTTATCACTGACGCCTACACCAATAACCATACCACCATTCTTTTTATGAACCGGTACATACATATAAAATTTGCCATTTCTCTCAACACACTGTGGTGCCCAAGCACGAGGATCCTTCGTATCCATCCACTTAAAATCGTCTCTTGACAAAACAGTCCCATGATCTGTCCAGTTCACCATGTCTTTTGTTGAATAACATTTCCAGTCATTCATTGTGTAAAAATTTTTTATCAGTTTGTCCTCATCATGCGATGTATACAAGTACAGCGTATCCCCCGAAACCATCGGTGCCGGATCCGCTGTGTAAATATTTTGCACAACTGGATTGTCCGCTTTTGATGGGATTGATAATGATAATGTCGCCATGCATAGAACAAGTGCTCCGGCAACAACTTTTGAAAAAATTTTTTTCATTTTCACAAGCCTCCATTTCTTATCTTTAATCATTTTTACCTTTATTCTAACAAATCTGTATAGTTCCTTCTATGACATTTTGTGTCCTATTTCATGATATATAGGGGCATTTTTTGTTGCTTTTCTCTGCCATAACGTGTATTCTATTTTTAGGATCAAAATTTTTCAGCAAAGGGGCTTCGAATAACTATGATAGACATTATTTACGTACAAAGCAATGCTTCGCATCCTGCAGGATTTACCTGTACCGTAACTGATCAGTCAAATGACTGGTGGCTGATAACTATGACACATACACCGGCTTACCATATCATAGATGGAAAACGTATTATCATGCCCGCACACAGCATTACTCTATACCCACCCTATTCTTCTATGGAATACGGTTCCCTTGAAAATGAAATATTCTGTGATGACTGGCTGCGATTTTATACCGATGAACCATTTATCTGTAATAGCAGCGTACCTCTTGGTACCCCTTTTAAAGCAATGGATCACTCTTATATAAGCAGCCTTATTCACTTAATTGCTGTGGAAAATTTTTTTCAAAACCAATATAAAAATTTCACTGTTCAATCCCTGTTTCAGATTCTTTTTTCAAAACTAAAAGAATCTCTGTCCTACAATAACTCTAGTACTTTCCACGAAATGGCTTTGCAGCAGCTTCATATCAATATTGCCAGCAATCCGTCCTCTCCATGGAATATTCCGGATATGGCCAAACAGTTACACATTTCAACAAGGCATCTGCAAAAATTGTATCAAAAAAAATTCGGTACATCGTGTATGGAAGACGTTATTGAACACCGCCTCCTGCTGGCTAAGGAAAAGCTGGCCACAACAACATTACCAATATACAAAATTGCAGAACAATGCGGCTATTCAAACGTCGAACATTTCAGTCGGCAATTTAAAGGAAAATTCACCACATCGCCAAAAGCATATCGTGAATCAGTAAAGAAAAACTAATGTATAGGTTTCTTTTTTTCACACACTAAAGAAAAAAGAACCATTTTTCTATGGGTTTCACATTCGGCCCCCCTCCCCTCTTGACACCCTCGCTTCCATATAATAAAATCTACTCCAAAAAAAGGAACAGGAGGATTTCCTATGCAGTCTTTACAATCAACCGTAACCTTAAACAATGGTGTGGCTATGCCTATTTTCGGGCTTGGCGTTTACAATTCCAAGGAAGAAACCACTTTCGCCGTTTCGACAGCCATCAGACACGGATACCGCCTGATTGATACTGCCGCATTTTACGAAAACGAAAAAGAAGTCGGTGAAGGAATTAAAGACAGTGGAATTCCACGAGACGATTTATTTATTACAACTAAACTTTGGAACGACATGCAGCGCGAAAGCCGCCAGCGTGAATCATTCGAAAAAAGTTTAGATAACCTTGGTGTAGACGCCGTCGATTTATATCTCATCCACTGGCCAATACCCGGCAAAATCAAAGAAACGTGGCATGTGCTGGAACAATTATATGAAGAGGGACTTGTAAAGGCCATCGGCGTAAGCAACTTTTTACCGCATCACTTAGAAGAATTAAGTGTCCATGCAAACATTGCACCGGCCGTTGACCAGTTTGAATGTAACCCTTATTTAACGAGAAAAGAACTTCGTAACTACTGTAAGAAACACAATATCGTACCGGAGGCATGGAGTCCGCTCGCCCGTGGTGCGTGCTTTGACGACCCGGTTCTGCAAAGCCTTGTCGAAAAGTATGAAAAAAATATTGCACAGATTATTCTGCGCTACGATGTGCAAAACGGCATCGTCACAATTCCAAAATCCACCAAAGAAGCCCGAATCCTCAGCAATTCGCAGGTTTTTGATTTTGAATTAAGCACCGAAGATATCGAAAAAATTGATGCCTTAAACAAAAATGAAATGCACGGCGACCCCGACCATGTAGACTTTTAATCCGGTGTAAAATTCTGTTGCATTTTGCCCACATATAGTATAAAATAAAAGTACTGATTTTGTTTCAAGAGTGCTTGTTTTATCAGGCACAGTAAACGATTACTATTTATATAAAGAAAGGATGGTTTTTAAAAATGAACTTAAACAACATGCCAAAAACCAAAATCGGAATTGTTGCAGTAAGCCGTGACTGTTTCCCTGAGTCACTTTCTGTAAACAGAAGAAAAGCTTTGGTAGAAGCTTACACAAAAAAATATGGAGCAGATGACATTTATGAATGTCCTGTATGTATCGTAGAAAGTGAGATTCAGATGGTCGAAGCTTTGGAAGATATCAAAAAAGCCGGCTGCGATTCTCTTTGCGTATACTTAGGTAACTTCGGTCCGGAAATTTCTGAGACTTTGTTGGCAAAACACTTTGACGGTCCGGTTATGTTCTGTGCCGCTGCTGAGGAATCCGGCAACGGCCTGATGGATGGCCGTGGAGATGCTTACTGTGGTATGCTCAATGCAAGCTACAACTTGAAATTGAGAAATACAAAAGCATACATCCCTGAATATCCGGTTGGAACTGCTGAGGATTGTGCTGACATGATTCATGAGTTCGTTCCGATTGCACGTGCAGTCGTAGCATTGAACAACTTAAAGATTATCAGCTTTGGTCCACGTCCACTTAACTTCCTTGCTTGTAACGCTCCAATCAAACAGCTTTACAACATGAACGTTGAAATCGAAGAGAACTCCGAACTTGACCTGTTCGAAGCATTCAACAAACATGAGGGAGACGAAAGAATTCCTGGCGTGGTTGCTGACATGGAAAAAGAGCTTGGTGCAGGCAACAAAAAACCTGAAATCCTTGCAAAACTTGCTCAGTATGAGTTGACACTTCTTGACTGGGTTGAAGAACACAAAGGTTACCGCAAATATGTAGCAATCGCCGGCAAATGCTGGCCTGCATTCCAGACACAGTTTGGATTTGTACCTTGCTATGTAAACAGCCGTTTGACAGCACAGGGTATTCCGGTATCCTGCGAGGTAGATATCTACGGAGCACTTTCTGAGTTCATCGGAACTGTTGTAAGCCAGGATGTTGTAACACTTCTTGACATTAACAACTCCGTTCCTGCTGACTTGTATGAAGAAGATATCAAGGGCAAATACGGCACTTATACATTAAAAGATACATTCATGGGATTCCATTGCGGAAATACAGCAGCTTGCAAGCTGACTGCTCATGAGATGAAATATCAGAAGATTATGGCTCGTTCACTTCCAATCGAAGTTACAAACGGAACTTTGGAAGGTGACATCGTTCCTGGCGATATCACATTCTTCCGTCTGCAGAGCACAGCCGATGCACAGATTCGTGCTTACATCGCACACGGTGAAGTTCTTCCGGTTGCCACACGTTCCTTCGGAGCAATTGGTATTTTTGCAATTCCTGAGATGGGCCGCTTCTACCGCCACGTATTGATTGAAGGTAACTATCCTCACCATGGTGCTGTTGCATTCGGTCACTTTGGCAAAACATTGTACGAAGTATTCAAGTATATCGGTGTTCCGGTTGAGGAAATTGGTTATAACCAGCCGGCAGGCGTTCGTTACCCAACAGAGAACCCATTCGCTTAATAATCAAATAGCGTAAAGTATAAGAAAGCGACTCGCTTGCGGGTCGCTTTCTATCAATACAGAGATTCTTAGGAATCCAACAAAAACAAATCAGGAGGTACATTATGTATTACATTGGTGTTGATTTAGGAACATCAGCAGTAAAACTGCTTTTAATGGAAGGAAACGGTAAAATCTGCAATATCGTTTCAAATGAATATCCATTATCTTTCCCTCAGCCGGGATGGTCTGAGCAGAAACCGGAAGACTGGTGGGATGCTGTTGTGGACGGTATCAAAAAGCTGGTAGACGGTTTTGATGCTTCTGAAGTTGCCGGCATTAGTTTCGGTGGACAGATGCACGGTCTTGTTATTCTCGATGAGAATGATAACGTAATCCGCCCGGCCATTCTTTGGAACGACGGACGTACAACCAAACAGGTTGATTACTTAAACAACGAAATCGGAAAAGAAAAACTTTCTGAGTATACCGCAAACATTGCATTTGCCGGATTTACTGCTCCGAAAATTCTCTGGGTAAAAGAAAATGAGCCGGAAAACTTTGCTAAAATTGCAAAGATTATGCTGCCAAAAGATTACATCGCATACAAAATGACAGGCGTTCACAGCTGTGATTACTCTGATGCATCCGGTATGCTTCTCTTGGACGTAAAGAATAAATGCTGGTCCAAAGAAATGATGGAAATCTGTGACGTAAAAGAAGAACAACTTCCAAAATTATTTGAAAGTTATGAAGTAACCGGTTCTCTTACCGAAGAAGCTGCTGCTGCCCTTGGTCTTACAACCAATTGTAAAATTGCTGCCGGCGCCGGTGATAACGCTGCTGCTGCAGTTGGTACCGGAACGGTTGGTGACGGTGGATGTAATATCTCACTTGGTACTTCCGGAACCATTTTCATTTCCAGCAAAGAATTTGGCGTAGACCGTTTCAACGCTCTTCATTCTTTCGACCACGCAGACGGAAACTTCCATTTGATGGGCTGCATGCTCAGTGCTGCTTCCTGTAACAAATGGTGGATGGATGAAATTATTGGAACAAAAGACTACGGAAAAGAGCAGGAGCCAATTACCGACGATAAACTCGGCGAGAACAACGTTTACTATCTCCCATATCTGATGGGCGAGCGTTCTCCTCATAACAACCCGGATGCCAGAGCACTCTTCATTGGTATGTCAATGGATACAACACGCGCTGACATGACACAGGCTGTTTTGGAAGGTGTCGCATTTGCTATGCGTGACTGCTATGAAATTGCAAAAGACCTCGGCATTAACATTACAGAGACAAAAATCTGTGGCGGTGGCGCAAAGAGTCCTTTGTGGCGCAAAATCATGGCAAATGTATTAAACATCAACGTAAACATTATCGAGAGTGAAGAAGGTCCTGGTCTTGGCGGCGCCATGTTAGCTGCTGTTGCCTGTGGCGAATATGCATCCGTTCAGGAAGCTGCTGACAAGATTGTCAAAGTTATCGGCACAGAAAAACCGGATCCTGCACTTGCTGCTAAATACGATAAGAAATACGCAAAATTCAAAGAAATCTATCCTACAGTAAAAGGACTGTATGATACTCTGAAAGCTTAATATTATGAAGAAGAAATTATTATCACTTCTGTTTTTTGTAGCCACACTCGCCTTGACGGGTTGTGGCTACAAAAAACCGGAAGTTCATTCGATGCTTGGCATGAACATCAAATCCATCACAACTGTCTGCGGTACTGACTGCAGCATGGATACCATTGATACTTCATCCACAAGCGACCATGGTATGATAACCTACTACTACACCGATGTTGCCGGTGACAAAGGAATATCCGATGCTAAAACCTACTATAATTATTTAAAGTCAGAAAAACACTGTATCAAAATTGATGACTTTGATGAGAAAAAAGGAAATTATTCAGCTTATTTCCAATTAAATGAAAAACAGGTTAAATCAGGCTTTTTAATGAAAGTATCCTTTACCAAAAACAGTTACACCGTTTACATCGAGGACAACATATCATTAGAAAAGATTAACAAGAAAAAGTAACAAGGAGGGCTTTTCATGTCAGGAGAATATAGTTTCAAAGACCGTATTAAAGATATTATAAACGGCGATGTCGACTATGACAAACTGCGAAAGGCAGAAAAGCAGGGATGGATTGACCGGGCGGACACCGGATTCCAGCTCTTTCTCATCCTCTTCTTCCTTGGCTTTTTCATTGTCATGTTGATTAAATATTTTTTGTAGCAATTTAGGACAAATATTATACAGAAAGGACAGATTACGATGGATTTTTCAGTAGGACAAAAGATTAAAATGAAGAAACCTCATCCCTGCGGCGAAAATTGCTGGGAAATTTTACGGGTAGGTATGGATTTCCGCCTGCGCTGCACAAAATGCAGTCATCAGGTAATGGTACCACGAAAAACCGTCGAGAAAAGTTTTCGTGGATTTTTGTAAATTTTTCTTGTAATCGCCTACCCTCTGTGTTATAATTTAACTCCGTGATATTTAATCATATTCCTTGTTCTTCCTCTATGAAGTGTATAGATTGGAAGAGCCAGAGACCAAAAGGAGGTGCAAGCAACTATGAATAAGTATGAATTAGCTTTAGTTGTTAGTGCAAAAGTTGAAGACGAAGTAAGAAATGCCACCGTCGAGAAGGCAAAAGAGTATATCACTTCTCTTGGCGGAACGATTACAAACGTCGATGAATGGGGCAAGAAAAAACTTGCTTATGAAATTCAGAAGATGGGTGAAGGCTTTTATTACTTTATTCAGTTCGACGCTGAGCCAAGTGCTCCGGCTGAATTGGAACAGAGACTTCGCATTATGGACAACGTGCTCAGATACTTATGCGTAAAACAGGAGGCATAAGATAAGGAGGAGTCTTCCATGAATAAGGTAATTTTAATGGGTAATCTGACCCGTGACCCTGAGATTCGTTATTCCCAGGGTGAAAATTCATTGGCTATTGCCAGATTTGGCATTGCAGTAAATCGTCGTTTTGCCCGTCAGGGTGATACCGATACCGATTTTTTTAACTGTACTGCATTTGGCCGTCAGGCTGAATTTGTGGAAAAATATTTCCGCAAAGGTTCCCGTATGTTGATGACCGGTCGTATTCAGAACGACAATTACACCAACAACAACGGTGAAAAAGTATACAGTGTCCAGATTATTGCTGAAGAAATCGAATTTGCAGAGCGCAAAAGCACAGCGGATGCAAACGCAGCCCAGGGTGGAAACTTTGGTGGCGGTGCTCCACAGCCAAACGCAGCAGCAAATGATGACTTCATGAACATTCCGGATGGTATCGAAGACGGACTGCCATTTAACTAGGCTTAGCTCTTGATACAAGAATTTTATAGGAGGTTTTAACGATGGCTTACAATAAAGACAGAGGCGATTCTCCAATGAGAAGAAGAGGCCCACGTAGAAGAAAAAAAGTTTGTGCATTCTGTTCTGACAAAGAGCATGATTACATTGATTACAAAGATGTTGCAAAACTGAAACGATATATGTCTGAAAGAGGTAAAATTCTTCCTAGAAGAATTACCGGTACATGTGCAAAGCATCAGAGAGCTTTGACTGTAGCAATCAAACGTGCCCGTCACGTATCCTTGATGCCATATACGTTGGACTAATTGCATAGAATCCAAAAAGAACTGATTCCGTAGAATCAGTTCTTTTTTCATGTGCTTTTCTTATAATTTAATTTTGCTGACAACAAACCCAAATTCGGAGCTGTCGTCTTTTTCCAAATACACTTTGTATTTTTGCGATACTCCTTTGACACTACTGCCCGTATTCGTCAGATATGCTTCCACCGTAAGACGGTATTTCCCCTCTTCATACTCCGTAATCTTTTTCACTTTCATCTGATAATCTTTTCCCGGAATCCGCATGGAATTAAACACAATTGTATTTCCGGTCGGACGGTACACATAGCCCGGATAAGTTCCCGTATACGCAAATTTGTATTTGTAATTGCTGCCAAAAATCTTTTTAATTTCTTTCTTAGCTTCCTTCTTCACTTTGGACATTGAATCACCATACCGCAGTGTCTTATCCGAATGTTCCAAATTAAAAATTGCCATCGTCGTCACAAAGGTCGTGTCAAATTTAAATCTATGGGAACCATTTGCATAAAACGATGCGCTGTATGCCAAAAATGGTTTCAGCCGTTCTGTCAAAGGTTTCATCTCTTTCTTCATCGTCTTCGTTACATCCGATGGAGTAAACGTATATGGCGTAGCTGTCGGTGCCGGCGTAGCTGTTGCCTTTGCTGCCGGATTATCTGAATCCTTTCCGGATTTTCCTGAATCCACAATCTTATTCTGCTCTGTCGTCTGACCCTTATCAAACGACGGCATCGTAATTTTCCCTGTCCATATAAAATAGGTAAGTACTGCTGCAATGATAACAACAAAAACCGCAATCACACTTCCTATAAATGCCTTACTAGACAACATCCGCTGCATCCATCCGATTCGATTTCCGCAATAATAGCAGAATGTATCATTTTCCCTTAATTCTGTTCCGCACTTTTTACAGTACATAGTATCCTCCTTTACTCATTCTTTTGTTCTCTATTTTACCCTCATAATACATCTATCAAATAGGGTTTGTCAACATTTACAATCCGTGATATAATAATATTCTTGATATGATGAAATTTGGGAACATTTCCTGGGAGGAGGTAAAAAGTTGAATCAGAATCGAATTAAAGGGACTTTGAAATCTTATTTGCGATGGCCGCTCTTATTAGGGCTTTTATTAATCGCAATGAATGTTCATATTTATGTAATCAACCTGCGTGCCGGCATTATTATGAGTATTTACGTTTTATTTTACTTAATCATTGCCAGTGTCTTATACTTTTTCAAACGAGGTGCTGTACTGCGCAACTTAGTCGATTACTCGATGCGATTTCACGTCACGGTTAATAAACTTGCCACGGAATTAGACATTCCGATTTGTATTTTGGACACAAACGGAGTCTGTGTGTGGGATAACAAGAATTTCCGCAAACAGTTCTCCGACAAATTATCAAAAAACTACCATATAAACGATGCTATTCCGGCTCTCACCAAAGAATATCTTCCGGAGGGAAATTATGAGACAACGGAACTTCATTTTCACGTAGAAGAAACTTACTTTAAGGCAATTACGCAATTGGTTTCTCTGGAAAAGGCACCGGATGCCCTCCATAAAAACGCCGGACAGGTGGGAATCGGTGACGCTATGTATGTCATTTACATTTATGATGAAACCGAAATTGTGCACTATATCCGTGAAAACTACGACCAGCGTGTCAATGTCGGCTTGCTCTACATCGATAATTACGATGAATCCCTTGCAAATGTTGACGATGTACGCCGCTCCTTATTGGCTGCGATGGTTGATCGAAAAATCAATAAATACATGTTAAGCATTGATGCGATTACTCGTAAAATTGAAAAGGATAAATACATTTTCCTCTTCCAGCATAAATATCTGTCAAAATTGCAGGCAGACAAATTCTCACTGCTTGATGATATCCGCTCGATTAATGTGGGAAATGATACTTCCATTACCATTAGTATGGGAATCGGAATTCAGGCAAACACCTACCGCAAACGTCAGGAATATGCCCGCAGTGCTATTGATTTGGCACTTGCCCGCGGTGGTGATCAGGTTGTCATTAAGACAAAAGACAATTTACTTTATTATGGTGGAAAAAGTATTCAGCAGGAAAAAAATACACGCGTTAAAGCCCGCGTAAAGGCACAGGCACTGCGTGATTCCATTATTAATGCTGATAAAGTAGTCATTATGGGACACCGTCTGCCGGATGTCGATGCAATTGGCAGTGCTATTGGTATTTACCGAATTGCACAGTCTCTGGAAAAACCAGCGAAAATCATTGTAAATCAGGTAACTTCTTCACTGGCACCGCTTTTGAAATTATTTGAGAACAACAAAGATTATCCGGATGGCACTTTTGTTACAAGTGAGAATGCGAAGGAATTTATCGGAAATGGAAACGGAGTTTTACTTGTGGTCGTTGATGTTAACCGTCCATCCTACACCGATGCACCGGATTTGATTCCGATAGTTTCCTCTCTAGTGGTTATCGACCATCACAGACAGACCGGTGAATCCTTTGAAAACCCTACTCTCTCCTATGTTGAGCCGTTTGCTTCCTCAGCCAGTGAGATGGTAGCAGAAATTTTACAGTATGCCGGTGAGGAAATCCGTGTAAAAGCCGTAGAAGCCGATGCCCTTTATTCCGGTATTATGGTTGACACGAATAACTTTATGAATAAACCGGGTGTCCGCACCTTTGAAGCGGTTGCATTCCTGCGTCGTTCCGGAGCAGATATTATTCGCATTCGCAAAATGTTCCGTTCCGACATTGAAGAATACAAAATTCGAGCTGAAGCAATACAAAATACAGAAATTTTTATGGATTGTTTTGCTATTTCTCCTTGTAATGCGGATAACTGTGAATCGCCAACCATTGTTGGTGCAAAAATTGCCGATGATCTTCTTGATATCAAAGGCATCCGCGCTACTTTTGTATTAACTGCCTATGAAGGTAAAGTTTATATCAGTGCTCGCTCCATTGATGAATTAAATGTTCAGGTTGTCATGGAAAAAATGGGTGGGGGCGGCCACATTACCAGTGCCGGTGCCCAGCTTGAGAACTGTACACTGGAAGAAGGCGCTGAACAAATCAAACAAATTTTAACTAAAATGAAAGAAGAAGGTGACATATAATGAAAGTAATTTTACTCGAGGATGTGAAATCCGTTGGAAAAAAGGGTGAAGTTGTAACCGTAAAAGACGGCTATGCCAAAAATTTTATCTTGAAAAAAAATCTTGGCGTAGAAGCAACCTCAAAAAATTTAAATGATTTAAAGCTTCAGAAACAAAATGACGAAAAGGTTGCTGCAGAAAACTTGGAGAAAGCGCAGGAATTCGCCAAAGAGCTGGAGACAAAATCCGTTGAAGTTGCCATTAAAGCAGGTCAGGACGGACGCGTTTTTGGTTCGGTGTCCACCAAAGAAATTGCTACCGCTGCCAAAGAACAGCTTTCCTATGATTTGGACAAGAAAAAAATGCAGTTAAAGGAGCCAATCAAAAACATTGGAACCTACCATGTGCCAATCCGTCTGCACCCAAAAGTAACAGCCGAACTTAAAGTAATTGTTAAAGGAAAATAATCATGGATGAAACCGTAATCAAACGAGTTATGCCGCATAATGGAGAGGCAGAAGAAGCAGTTATCGGTTCAATGCTTCTTGACCAGGATGCGGTAGTTCTCGCTTCTGAAAAACTAAATGAAGATGATTTTTACAATGCCAGGTACCGCATTTTGTTTTCCGCTATAGTGGAATTGTTTCATGAAGGACGTCCGGCAGACTTAGTTACTCTTGTGGATAAACTTCATGAGAAACACGCTTCCGATGACATTTGCAGTGTTGAGTTTCTCAGTAATATCATTTCCGCCGTTCCTACATCAGCCAATGTCCGCTACTATGCGGATATTGTTGAACAGAAATCACAACTGCGCTCGCTGATTCGAACAACGGAGGACATTGCCAACCGATGCTATCAGGATTCCGCTAATGTTGCTGAACTGATGGATGATACGGAACGCAAAGTTTTTGAACTCGTACAAGGACGCGCCTCCTCTGAAAATTTTACACCAATTAAAGAGGTTGCCTTGGAAACACTTGAGAGTATTCAAAAAGCTGCTCAGAACAACAGTGATGTAACCGGAATTTCGACCGGTTTTATTGATTTGGATTATCGAACAGCCGGCTTGCAGCCATCCGATTTAATTTTGATTGCTGCCCGCCCATCCATGGGAAAAACTGCTTTCGCTCTGAATATTGCCGAAAATGTTGCTATGATTAATCATATTCCAACTGCTATTTTCAGTCTGGAGATGAGCAAAGTGCAGCTTGCCAAGCGTTTGGTTGCCATGAACTCAAAAGTAGATTCCCAAAGAATCCGAATCGGTGAACTGGAAGATGATGAATGGGCAAAGATTACCGAGAGTTCTATTATTCTCGGTGAATCAACGCTTTATATCGATGATACCGGCAGCATTTCCATCAATGATTTACGAAGTAAATGCCGTAAACTAAAAATGGAAAAAGGCCTCGGTTTAATCATTATCGATTACCTTCAGCTCATGTCCGGTAACAGCGGTTCAAAAAACATTTCCCGCCAGCAGGAAATTTCGGATATTTCACGTTCCTTAAAATCTCTGGCACGTGAACTGGACTGCCCGGTAATTGCGCTTTCCCAGCTCAGCCGTAAAGTAGAAGAACGTGAAGACAAACGACCAATTCTTTCTGATTTGCGTGAATCGGGAGCGATTGAGCAGGATGCCGATGTTGTTATGTTTTTGTACCGCGATGAATATTACACAAAAGACGCTTCTACCAAAAAGGGAATCACCGAGATTATTATTGGTAAGCAGCGTAATGGTCCAACCTGTACCGTCGAACTTAAGTGGTTGAACCAGTACACAAAATTTGCAAATCTGGAATATCACGACGAATAAATTCCATTTTCTCTGTCGAATCGGGGCTTTGGCTCCGATTCTTCTTGTTTTTTGTCGTCCTGTGTCACACTGTTTTTTTACATTTAATGCATATCCAATCAATCGACATTTTTCCCATGCTATAATATAAAAAACATAAAACAGGAGGTTATCTACATGGAAGCAAAACAATATACCATTTCGGAAGCGGCAAAAAAACTTCACGTAGGCTCTCACGTTCTGCGCTTTTGGGAAGAGGAACTTCACTTGAATATCCCGCGAAACGAAATGGGGCACCGCGTTTATTCGGAAAAAGAAATGAAGCAATTAGAGCAGATTATTAATATGAAGAAAGACGGTTTTTCCTTAAAGGACATTGAACACAAACTCTCACCAAAATCATCCGGTCAGGTAATTCCCTACCCGGTTTCCGAGTCGGAAATTTCCCCAAATGACAAAATGATACAGTTTAAAACCATTCTTTCCCGTATTGTCTCCGATGCTATAAGGGAAAATTCGGACAGTCTTACATCGGATATTGCGGATACTGTATCGGTGCAGGTCAACAAAGAATTGGATTATCTGTTTCGCGAAAAAGAAGAGTCAGATGAAAAACGTTTTCGTGAACTGGATGAAACCATTCGCAGTTACCAGAAAGCAAGGCAGGAAATTGCAGCCACGCAAATAACTGCAAATAAGGCAAAAAAACGTCATGTTTTTGGCAAAAAATAGTACTGTAATTATTTTCATTTCCTCTTGATTTTAAACTATTAAAATGATATAATATATCCACGCAAAGCGATTGATTTTTGTCTATTTAGCACAAAAATCAAAAAACATTTTAATATTAAAAAAGGAGGAATTTGAAATGTTCGCTAAAATTTCAAAAAAGGTTGTAGCTGTAGCTTTAGTTGCAACTATGGCTGTTACCACCGCTGCAGTAGCAAGTGATGATACAGCTAGCGCAGCAATGAAGAAAAAAGCTTCTGTTATGCAGGGTAAGGAAGTAAAATTGACTGCAAGTGGAAGTGCAACATGGTCATCCAGCAATGATAACATTGCTCACTGCCAGAAAACAAAAGGCAAGTCCATCAAAGTTCTTGGTATCAAAAAAGGTACCGCAACAATCACTGCAACTGTAGGCGGAAAGAAACAGACATGTAAAGTATCTGTAAAAAACGCAAAGAAGGGTACAGTAATTTACAACTTCGCTAAATCTACTAACCCGGATAACCATCCACCATACAAAGCTGATTACTCTGAGTTCAAATATAACTCATTCCGTATCTGGCTTTGTGACGCAACATTCTGGGGCGAGAAAACTTACATCTCTCCTGACTACCGTGGACGCAAACTGAAAATTTCTTTGAAAGTAAAGAACTCCGGTAAACGTACACTTCCTGAGATGGGTGTTTGCTTCAACTATACTTCAGGTGGAGACACAGGTGCTTACCCATGGGCTCTTCATGTTTCTGCTAAGAAACTGAGCGCTAAAGTTAAGAAAGACAAAACACATAAGCACTGCAAGTTTGTCACAAAAGCTATGAAGAAAGGTAAATCTTACACCTTTAACTTCACATTTACAATTCCTAAGAATGCTGTAAATGGTGACACAGACAAAGATACAGGTGCTCACTACCCAATCATGATGTACATCCCGAACATGAAAGATACTTCTCCATACAAAGAAGGAGATTCTATCACAGTTCAGAAATGTGTAATCAAAGTTGCTTAATTGTAAGTAATGAGAACGCTAAAAAGGCTGTTGCTTCGGCAACAGTCTTTTTTTTACCCATTGTAATAGGGTAGAAGGTAATATCAAAGGAGTTCACAGACACGCTTGGTCTTGGTATATCCTTCCCACTACTAGGGCGGATTAGGGCTTTTCACCCATTAGTGACGTGCGCCACCAGGCGCACTAAAAAGGATCTTGCCCCTTCCTCCTGCGAGGAAAGAGACAAGATCCTTGATAATCCTGCTGCGATATCACTCGATACCATCCAAAGCCCATTCACTGTCCATTCGTCGTTGTCTCACACCATCCAGAAACTCTCTACAGGCTTCCTGAACACTTACTACTGGATTTTTCTATCCATCTCCAATTTACCCATATTTTTTCATGTCAACATTGTTTTACGAAATTTACTAGGAGACATACCATACAGACGGGCAAATACTTTCGAAAAGTACAACTCATCTTTATAGCCAACCAAAAAAGCAATCTCTTTAATCTTTTTCTGAGTATGAATCAGAAGTTCCTGCGCCTTTTCCATTCGATAAGAAGTAATATAATCTTGTATTGACTTCTGATATATTAATTTAAAGCAATGGGACAAGTGCGTACGCGATATACCAATTTGTTCTGCCATGTATGTAACAGAAATTTCTTTTTGATAATTCTGTCTGATTTCCTTCATTGCCTCAAAAGCATATTTTGCAGCACTCGTCTGCATTTGTGCACCAACTTTCATTTTCATTTTCGCACTGCGAATGCACTCGTCTGTACTAGAAATAGTTCCCACTTCCTTAACAAACCATCCATAGCGCACTTCTATGAAAAATTCTTTATTCCATGAAATATTCACTTCATTTACTTCATTAACAAAATTTTGTGCAAGAACTTCTATTTCTTCCTGCATTTTATCCTCTAGTAATAGGCAAAAATCACTTCCTCCTAATCGTCCTAACACATGTTTTTCCTGCTCAAATTTTTCAAAAACAGACTTCATACACAGAAGGATTTCATTTGATTCTTTTTTTCCATATATTTCTGTTATTTCCTGTAAATTTTCTAATCTTACATAGAAAAAGACACAATTAATTCCTGCTGCTGTCGCATCATGTAGCATTTGTGTAGCCATTTCATGAAACCCATACGGATTATACATATGTGTAACCGAATCTCGTCGAATAAGGCGTATTTTATCGTTGCTTAACTGTTCAATTTGATTTTGTATATAAATATTTTCTAACACGGTGCAAATGTTTATCACAAAAGATTGATAAAAATCTTCTGCCGCATAAAATCGATTATTAAAAAACGAAATGATTGCATAACCAAAACAATGCTTTCGATAATGAAGCGGGTTGATATAAAAAACACAAGGCCTGTCCGTCACTTCGTCGGCAGGCAAAAGATTTTTTCTTTTAAAAAGTCTTTGTGGCATCGGCACTTCAATTGACATTTTCTTTCCATAATAGGCATGTAATAACATTTCCATCTCATCCTCATATGGACTTTTTCTAGAATCATCCAATTCATATTTCTCATCCGGATTTAGGCATATATAAAAGTCTGAAACACCCGTGTTTCCTTCTACAAACTTTCCAACTAAATCCGGAAGGCCCTGATAATCTCGTATTCCTTCCATCCGAAAAACCATAAACATATTCTGCTTATACAAGTGAACCAAACGCTGATTTTTTTTAAATTGTTTACGAAAAATTTGTTTCGCTTCTTCCGCTTCTTTACATCCACAGGAATTTCGATACTGATTTTGCGTTGAAATATAATATTGCTTTTCTAGTTTTTCACCTCGTTCCGCCTTTTTAATAATTTCCATAGCACATCTCGCAAAATTTTCTGGGCAAGCTTCAACTGTTGTCAACATTGGATATATATCTCTAGCCTCCTCAACATCATCAAATCCCGTCACAATAATATCCTCCGGTACACGGAATCCTCGATCGCACAGTTCTTCACATACAGAAATTGCCATATAATCATTGGCACATAGAATTGCATCAGGTCTTTCATCATCCAGTGAAAGAAAATAATCAACTGCTTCTTTACCAATGTTATACCACAAATTCCCCATAAAGATATATTCCTCACGAAAGGCAACACCTCTGCTTTTCATTCTTTCGCGAAATCCGTCCTCCCTCATACGTATATCATGCATGTAAGAGGGACCAGACAAGTAATAAATCCGCTTTGCGTTATGTTCATCTACCAAATGATCAACCATAGCCATAATAGCCTTTTTATCATCGCTGAGCACACTAATAAACTCATCTCTTTTTTGTCGAATGCTAATCACAGGGCAATGCGCCTTTTCCTTTACTTGCTCAATTAATTTTCCTGCCATGCCAGGAATATCAAACACATCAAGGCATAAAATAATCCCATCCAATTCGTCATAATTTGGAATATAAAGACAATTGCTTTCTCCCTCCACATAATCATGATTGTTATCGTATTCACCAAAAGTCGAAAAAACAACCAAATTGTATCCATTTGCCACCGCTTCATCAGCCAGCGCACCACACAGGGTGCGCTGGAAATATTCTGGAAGCTTGCAAACAAATACACCTAACGTTTTTTTCCGGTTGTTAAGCATGTATGATATCCTTTCGCAATTTTTTACTTATTTTCCGAATTGTATCCAATCAATCTGAAGTCCCGGTTTATTTGTCTGTATATAAATTTTTGTCTTTCCTGTAACCGTAGGCCACAAAGAATTCTTAGTCTCTTTCCAGGAACCATTACCTAGATTATACACCGTTGCCACAGTAGAACTTAAACTTCCACTTCGTACAAACAGCTGTCCACTATTATTTGGTTCTTTCAGATAGGCAGTTATACTCTTTGCGGTTTCACTTCCAAAATCAAGATCAAACGCTATATATGAACTCGTACTGTTTAAGGTGACTTTTCCATCTTCAACCTTTATATCTTTGGAATCTGCAGTACAGTCTGTAGCCTTTATTTTATCAAATGGTCCAGACACTGCCGGTACATCAGGCAACTTACTATCCTTTATCGTAATCGACATAACAGCATTTTTCCCCGCATCGAAGACAAATGTCAATTTCGTTACTCCTACTGCCTGTTTGGAAAGATACTCTTTGCGAATAGACACTGTATCACCACTAATGGTATAGTCCTTTCCTTCTTCTAACACTGTCTTGTCGTTTCGAATTTCTGATAATGTTCTAACATCATTTAAAATAAGTTTTGTTGTCACATCTTCTTTCTTATCTGCACTCAAATCAAATTCGGCAGTTGTTGTCGATATTTTGCCATTCACGACGCCTACTACCGGCGTATTACCTGACAAATATGCGCGGAATTTACCACTACAATGTAACAATCCCATCATATAAAGACATCCATCATAGTATCGATATTTCCCTGTTGTTGGAGAAATGTTCCACAAATCCTCAAGGAATGACCATGATTTTTTGTCACTAGATGCCAGACTCGCTGTTGCATTCATAGCAACCAATCCCGGAGAATGATCAGCACCAAGATTCTTTCCATCTAATGACCACTGATTTCCATAACTATCAACACCCTGGTCGTAGAAGAACGACTGGATTCTATTCGCGTGCGTGGTTGCCCAGTCATCCTGCGCCCACCATGCATAGTCGCAGGCAATATTAGCTGCAATTCGCCATGCATCAAATCGGAAATCACCATGATTTCCCTCGTTCTTAGCAGCCCCTGAATATTCGGAATAATCCGGACCTAATCCGGTTTTTTCATTTGTTGCATCTTTAAAATGCTGTCGACTAGCTTCAGCTGCCTCGCTCCAGAAATCTTTGTCCTGCTCTGCCTCTCTCGCCCAAACTTCATAAAATGCCGGCAAATGATACGATGGATCACTATATGTTGCAGCGTTTCCAATTGGGCAGAATACAGGCATTTTATGTTCTCTGTTAAACATATTCACACCTACACCATCATCTGCCTGATGAAGCATCGTTGTCAAGATTTCCTGCGCTTCTTTGTTATAGTTATAAATTCCTTCACCATTTCCCCAGCGCGCTGATGCAAACAATAACGATGTTGCAAAATATTCCTCGCCGTCTGCTGCCGGCGTATTGTCTTTTTTGGTTCCATTCGTATTCATCTGCCAAGCAAAATATCCTTTAAACTCTCCACTTGTATGCTGCATATAAGTTTTTGCCCATTTCCACAGACGATTAAACTCTTCCTGCTTGTCCATTTGAACGCAAATCATCATACCATAAGACATTCCCTCAGAACGTACATCATCGGTATCTGCTGTATAAATATAAGCCATATCATCCCCTACCGGATAATAGATTCGTTCTTCGTCAGTACCATAAAAGAATTTTTGCCAGGCCGATTCGACCTTCTTATCTATCTCTGCATCTGAATATCCTAATTCCTTAAACAAATTTCTGTACTTTCCTGTAGACACAGCTCCAACTGATGCTGGTGTTGGAGCATCCGGCAATGGTTTCACATCACCAATGTAATAAAGTTCATAACCATATACACAGGTATTATTCGATCCATCATCTGTTTCAAGTAAAAATTTTATTTCCTGTTTTCCTGTTACATCTGTCATTTTAAATTCAAGAGACTGCTCCGACACCGTAGTTCCAGTAAATCCAACTGTTCCAACTTTCTTTCCGCCAATATATACGGAAACCTTCGCCGTTGACGAATTATCAGATGCTCCTTTAACCACCATACGGTATTTTTTATTTGTTCCTTCAAAATTGTAAGATGTGCTGCAATAGTCACCATTACCATACAATGTTACATAATCCTTACCAGGCACAGGTTTAGCATATTGTCCTCCGCATTCCATTTTATTGCATTCTCCGCTACTTACCAATTTCGGTTCCTGACTTGCGGACGGTGTCGGCTCTACCGTTGGCTGTTTCGTTGGCTCTGCCGTTGGCTGTTTCGTTGGCTCTGCCGTTGG
>ERZ779896.69-NODE-69-length-145236-cov-9.311039_pt1 | contig 145236 bp, 110 predicted proteins | sample MGYA00511067_ERZ779896 | MGnify/ENA primary metagenome ERZ779896 (study PRJEB29588, sample SAMEA2161597) | human gut metagenome | biome: human gut; feature: human-associated habitat; material: faeces | place: Denmark | collected 2008/2010 ... | reverse complement strand
GCCAAGACGAACTTAAAGTATAAGACAGTCAGATGGAAGCGAAGAATGCCAAAGAACATAATGACAGATGCGGAAGTGAAACTGACCGGATATCTCTCCGAGAAAAAATATCCTGACTCATTCAGACTCGTCCGATATTACGACGAAGAGGATGACCGTGAGTTCACTTTCTTGACGAATGCAAAACAACTTTCTGCACTGGATGTCGCCAATCTTTATAAGAAAAGATGGTTAATCGAGCTGTTCTTCAAATGGCTCAAGCAGCATCTCAAGATAAAGAAATTCTGGGGCACAACAGAGAACGCTGTTCGCATACAAATCAGTGTGGCTATTATCACGTACTGTCTTGTGGCTATTGTCCAACATGATATGAAGTTGAAACGTTCAACCTATGAAGTTTTACAAATTCTCAGCATATCATTGACTGACAAAACCCACTTGCGTGACCTGTTCGACAAGACTAATTTCAATGATGTCAAAGATCTAAATGATCCCCTGATTCTGGAGCTTTTTGATTAATTGTTTAACTCGTCCCATTTTAACGGGAAGCTAATGATTGGGATATAAAGTAGTTGGGTGTCCTGTGGGTGCAACTGTGTTTTGGAACCTAAAACTCTGATTGGCAGCGCATGGATTTGGATGCGTTTAGCACCATTTTGTCAATATGTGTGGACAAAAAAATATTTCCGCTTGTCATGAGGATAAGCGGAAATTTCTTTCAGTCGGAGTGATTCTTAGACCCTTAAAGTGTGGTTCGTGTGCGGGAAAAATAGCGGCACCATGTTGTCAGTCCGCAGCTTTCGCATTTCGGCTTCCGTGCCGTGCAGACATAACGTCCGTGCAGAATCAGCCAATGATGGGCGATAGGTAGCAGTTTGGCCGGGATGTGGGCTGTCAGTTGCTGTTCGGTTTGCAGCGGAGTTTTGGCGCCGGTGGTAAGCCCGATCCGTTCCGATACGCGAAATACGTGTGTGTCGACTGGCATAACCGCTTTGTCGAACAGAACGACTCCCATGACATTGGCCGTTTTGCGGCCAACTCCGGGCAATCGTTGTAACTGATCGATATCAGAGGGAACCACTCCTCCGAACTCCGAAACCAACATACGGGCCATACCCGATAGATTTTTCGCCTTGTTGTTCGGATAGGAGATACTTTTAATATAGGTGTAAATCTCTTCCGGTTCGGCGGCTGCCATCGATTCGGGAGTGGGGAAACGTTCGAACAGGGCCGGAGTCGTAAGGTTGACCCGTTTGTCGGTGCATTGGGCCGAAAGGATAACGGCTACCAGCAACTCGTACGGATTGCGGTAGTGCAGTTCGCTTTCGGCCGACGGCATGTTGCGTTGGAACCACTCCAAAACACCTTTATAACGTTCGTTCGTTCGCATGACGTTGCAATTTACATGATTTTCTCGAGAATTGGAACCAAAACCGCAGTGGCCAGACCCATCAATCCGATGGCCAGTCCACTGATGGCTCCTTCGACAGCTCCTAGCTCCATGGCCCGTGCGGTACCCAGTGCGTGGGCGGCGGCGCCCATGGCCAATCCCTTGGCGATACGACTTTCAACACCGATTTTTTTCAGTACCCAAGGCCCGACGATACCTCCGAAAACGCCCACGACAATTACGACGACCGAGGTCAAGGCCGGAATACCGCCCGAATTGGCCGAAACCGAAAGGGCGATGGCCGTAGTGACCGATTTGGGTTCGAGCGAGGCTACGACAGCAGGTTCTGCGCCCATCCAGCGGGCAATCAGTGCTACGCTGACGATGCCGACCGCACTTCCCACCAATATGGCCATGACGATCGAGATAACGTTCCCCCGGATGTTATAGATCTGGTCGTGCAGGATGTAGCCCAGCGCCACGACCGACAATCCGAGCATGAAGTCGATGATTTGTGTCTGTTGCATGTAGTGTTCGTATTCGATGCCGGTGAGCCGGATGAAGACGATCAGGACCAGTATCGAGACGAAGACCGGATGGAGCAGGGCGAAGTTGATCTTGCGCCGGAGTTGTATGGCTCCGAGGTAGACCCCGACGGTAAGGGTCAACAAAAATATCTGTGAATTAATGAGTTCTTGCATCTTCTTTTTCCTTCTTTTCGGTTTTTACAGCATCTTTTTTCGATTCGAGTTTTTGCTCGAGCAGTCCGACCACGGCGATGACCAAAACCGTGCTCACCAATGAGGCGACGATGATGGCCAGCATGTAGCGGCTTAGCAGAGTGTAGGAGGTGATCAGCCCTACGCCCACGGGCACGAAAAAGAGCATCATGTTGTCGAGCAGGAACGTGGCCACACGTTTCACCGCTCCCGGACGGACCCATTTCAGCGACAGGGCGGCGAACAGCAGGACCATGCCGATGACACTGCCCGGAACGAAATTACCGATCAGGGCCGAAATCAGACACCCCAGCAGGTAAAACAACAAAATTAAAAACAATCCATACATGGTTAGGTCTTTTAACTTAATGTGTTTTGTATCTTGATAAACGTAGATTCTGTATCAAAATAATAGAGGACTGGAAGCGGTCGTTCAGGAGAAGGCATCATACGATAGTCAGTCGCGCGAATCGTTGCAGCAGGGTTTTCCGTCCCACTCCGTTGAATTCGACCGTAATTTTCGTATCGCCCGGCAGCTCTTCGACACCGATGACGCGTCCTGTTCCGAATCGGTCGTGATGAACGTTCATTCCGACTTCGATTTTCCCAGAACCGTTCTGTTGTCCGGACGGTGAGCTTGCGGGTGTGTAGTTTGGGACCGTACGGTTTACGGCACGATCCGAAGCGGATACGGCATCGGGTGTTGGACGGCGGCCTACACTCCGAAAATGCGCTCCGAGATCGACTTTCGGCGTGTTGTTCGGACGAGAGGGACGGTTCGATTCGTAGGGATAGCGGGTGTCGGGTTTTGCCGCTCCTCGGGTGGACGCATATCCATAAGCTCCACGTGGAGATCTGTTTTGCGTTTTTTCGAATGTGTCCGGTTTTTCGGCTGTGGAGAGCTCGTCCCGATCGAACTGGATGTCGAGGTAGCGTGGATCAATCTCACCCAGAAAACGGCTCGGACGACAAAAGGTCATCTCTCCCCATTTGAACCGCGATTCAGCAAAGGAGAGCACTGCCTTGCGGCGGGCTCGCGTCAGCGCTACGTAGAACAGACGTCGCTCCTCTTCCAGACCATCCTGACTCCCCATGCTCATCAGGCTCGGGAAGAGGTTTTCCTCCAGCCCCGCAACATAGACACAGTCGAACTCCAACCCTTTGGCCCCGTGTACGGTCATCAGGGTTACCCGGTTGCGCTCTTCCGGCTTCTCGTTGTCCATATCGGTCAGCAGGGCAATATTCTGCAACCACTCCTCGAGTGTCGTCTCTGTGGGCGCATCTTCTTCCTCCATCTCGGTTTGAGCACGTTCTTCAGAAAAGGCACGGACGGAGTTGATCAACTCCTCGATGTTTTCCAACGCACTGACCGCTTCGGGGGTCTGCTGTATTTTGTACATGCCGATAATACCGGAGCGGGAGGCAATCTCCAAGGCCAGCTCATGGGCCGGGCTTATGGCCCGCATCGAGGAGAGGTCGTTGATCACGGCTACGAAATCGGTCAGTCGCTTGCTCGCGGCGCCTTTGAGATCCATCTCCTCGGGCGTCAGCTCACTGACCGCTTCCCACAGGCTCAACCCTTTTCGGGCTGCTGCGTCAGCGATGCGGCCCACGGTGACGTCGCCGATCCCTCGCGACGGGGTGTTGATGATACGCAGAAATGCCTCGTCGTCGCGCGGATTGATGACCAGTCGAATATAAGCGAGCAGGTCCTTGATCTCCTTGCGTTGGTAGAATGAAACGCCTCCGTATATTTTGTAAGGAACATTGCGTCCGCGCAGGGCCTCTTCCAAGGCACGCGACTGGGCATTGGTCCGGTAGAGTATGGCAACCTGATCGTAACCGATCCTTTGGTCTCGTATCGTATCAACGATATCCGAAGCGATCAGCATCGCCTCCTCTTTGTCGGTATAGGCCTTGATGACGCTGATCTTCTCTCCTACATCGCCCTTCGAAAAGGCCTGTTTCTGCAGACGTTTTTGATTCTTTTCGATGATGCTGTTGGCCGCATTGACGATCGTCTGGGTCGATCGATAGTTTTGTTCCAGCTTGAAGATCTGGGCCGAAGGGAAATCGTTCCGGAACCGAAGGATGTTTTCGATCTTCGCCCCACGGAACGAGTAGATGCTCTGGGCATCGTCGCCTACCACGCAAATTCCCGGATTGCCTGCTGCCAAATTGCGGATGATGACGTACTGGGCGATATTCGTATCCTGATACTCGTCGACCAGTATATAGCGGAACCGCTCTCTGTATCGGGCCAATACGTCGGGATGGTCCCGGAACAGGATGTTTGTGTTGAGCAGCAGGTCGTCGAAATCCATGGCTCCGTTCTGCTTGCATTTTTGGGCATACAGTTTGTATATATCGACAAACTGAGGACGACGGCGTTCGCGGTCCTCGGCAATCAACGAAGCATTGGCTGCATAGGCAGCCGGGGTGATCAGGTTGTTCTTGGCCAACGAGATGCGTGCAGCGATGTCGCCCGGTTTGTAAGTTTCGTCGGAAAGTTTGATCTCTTTGATAACCGCTTTGACCAGATTTTTTGCATCAGAGGCATCGTAAATCGAGTATGATGAGGGGTATCCCAACAGTTCGGCTTCGGATCTGAGGATGCGGGAAAACAGCGAGTGAAACGTGCCCATCCAGATGCGTCGTGCCGCTTGCGGCGAAAGCAACTGCCCGATCCGTTCCCGCATTTCCCTGGCGGCTTTGTTGGTAAAGGTGAGGGCGATGATCGATCCCGGATCCACGCCCTGTTCGAGCATGTAGGCGATCCGGCAGGTCAAGACCCGCGTTTTGCCCGATCCGGCTCCGGCAATGATCAGCGACGGTGAACGAAAGTTTACGACCGCTTCGCGCTGTGCCTCATTCAGTGTTTCGAGATATGCTGCCACAATGCACTCAATGGATGATTCGACGGCGCAAAGGTAATCATTTGCATTCGAAAAAAATCAATATAAAAAAGAGGTGAACGGCTAATTTCTGAAAATTTACAATAATTTTGTAACGCAGTCGTTCTAAGAAAATGAGATTTCTTTACGAAGACAGTGTGCAGAGATAAATCGTAACATAAAAAATATGAGTGAGGTAATCAATATTAAGGAGTTGAATGAACGCATCGAACGGGAAAGCGTATTCGTCGATACGCTGAACATGGAGATGAGTAAAGTGATCGTCGGACAGAAACATCTGGTCGACACGCTGTTGATCGGATTGCTGTCCAATGGCCACATTTTGTTGGAAGGTGTTCCGGGATTGGCCAAAACGCTTGCCATTACGACATTGGCACAGGCCGTAAACGCCCGGTTCAGCCGTATTCAGTTTACCCCCGATTTGCTGCCCGCCGATTTGATCGGTACATTGATTTACAGCCAAAAGACCGAAGAGTTCTCGGTCAAGAAGGGGCCTATCTTCGCCAATTTCGTGTTGGCCGATGAGATCAACCGTTCTCCGGCCAAGGTACAGAGTGCCCTGCTCGAGGCGATGCAGGAGCGTCAGGTGACGATCGGCGATACCACCTATCCGCTGCCGAACCCCTTCCTCGTATTGGCGACACAGAACCCGCTGGAACAGGAAGGTACCTATCCGCTTCCTGAAGCACAGGTCGACCGTTTCATGCTCAAGGCGCGGATTACCTATCCCAAGAAACAGGAGGAGCGAGACATCATGCGGCTCAATCTGGAGGGCTCGGGGCTTCCCCGCCCGAACCGGGTGATCGCACCGGAGGATATCGTCCGGGCCCGCGAGGTGGTCAGCAGCGTCTACATGGACGAAAAGATCGAGAAGTATATCGTCGATATCATCTTCGCTACGCGTGAACCCTCGGAGTACAATCTCTCGAAGCTGGTTCCGTTGATCAGCTATGGCGGTTCGCCCCGTGCCAGCATCTCTTTGGCTAAGGCGGCCAAGAGTTATGCCTTCATCAAACGCCGTGGATACGTGATTCCGGAAGATGTGCGGGCCGTATGCCACGATGTGCTGCGTCACCGGATCGGTTTGACCTATGAGGCCGAAGCCGAAAATGTTTCGACCGAAGAGATCATCACGGAGATTCTCAACAACGTGGAGGTGCCCTAAAAGTGAAAAATAAGCAGGGAAGAGTTTCGTAAGTGTAGTTTATGGAAAACAGCAGCGATATTCTGAAACAGGTGCGTCGGATCGAAATCAAGACGCGCGGTCTGAGCAACGATGTCTTTGCCGGAAAGTACCATAGTGCGTTCAAGGGACGGGGTATGGCGTTCAGTGAAGTGCGTGAGTACCGGATCGGCGACGATGTGCGCGATATCGACTGGAACGTTACCGCCCGAAGCCGTAAGCCCCATATCAAGATTTTTGAAGAGGAACGGGAGTTGACCATGATGCTGTTGGTCGATGTGAGCGGGTCGAGAATGTTCGGAACAACGTCGAAGCTCAAGAAAAACATGATTACCGAGATCGCGGCGGTGTTGGCTTTTTCGGCAGCCCAGAACAACGATAAGGTGGGGTGTATCTTTTTCAGCGATCGGGTCGAGAAATTTATCCCTCCGAAAAAGGGCAAGGCTCACGTGCTGATGATCATCAAGGAGTTGATCAGCTTTAAGCCCGAAAGCAACGGGACGAATCTCTCCGAAGGGTTACGCTATCTGACCAATATCCTCAAAAAGCGGTCGACAGCTTTTATCCTTTCCGACTTTATGGACACGGAGGAGGGTAAAACACGTTTCGAGGATGCGATGAAAATTGCTTCGGGAAAACACGATCTGGTTGGGATTCGGATCTACGACCGACGGGAGGAGGCTTTGCCCGATGTGGGAGCGATCCGCATGAAGGATGCCGAAACCGGAGAGGAGGTGTGGGTCGATACGGCTTCCCGGGCCGTACGCAATGCCTATGCGCGTCATTGGGAACAGACCAATGCGTTGATTGATACGTCGTTGAAACGGTGTCGTGTGGACAGTGTGATGATTGCTACCGGAGAGGACTATGTCGCTTCGTTGATCAAACTCTTTAAACGGCGTTAGGAGAGAGTTATGACACGTTTTGAAAAATCGAAAAAATATAAATATAAATTCTGGATTACGGCGCTCTTGTTGACGTGGGTCGTAGGAGCAGGCTATGCGGAGACCCCTACGGTTCGAGCCAGATTCTCGGCCGATTCGGTTTTGATCGGTGATCAGTTCCGGTTGGAGGTTGAGGTCGACAAGGATATGATGGAGATTGTCGAATTTCCGGTGCTTAAGCAAACCTTGGGCGATTCGACGGATATCGAAGTCCTCGGAGAGAGTCTTGTGGATACGCTCCAGAGCGACGGCCGACGATTGACCCTGCGCAAGGAGTATACGTTGACCAGCTTCGACGAGGGGGACTATCATACCGGAAAATTTCCCGTACTCTATGTAGACAAAAATATTGTCGATACGCTGTGGTCACAGGATTCGCTGCACATCGTGGTGAACACGATTCCTGTTGATACGGTCAAACAGAAGATTCACGATGTCAAGCGTCCTATCCATACACCGGTCCGTTTCGGAGAGTTCAGCGGATATCTCGCGATGGGCTTGGCCGGGCTGCTTGTGGTTGCAGCGATCATCTGGTTGATCGTGAAAAAATTGCGGAAGAGACCGCTGTTTGGAGACAAAAAGGCTCCCGATGAACCGCCTCACGTTACGGCGATCAAGCAGCTCGAGAAACTGCACAACCAAAAATTGTGGCAGAGCGGGAAGTACAAACAGTATTATACGGGCATTACCGATATCTTGAGGCAATATCTTGCGAGCCGTTATCCGATCAAGGCCATGGAGATGACCTCGAAGGAGATCATTGACCGAATGAAGAGCGAGTCGCTGATCGATGTGTCGATGAAACGGCTCTCGGATACACTGTTGACGGCCGATTTTGTGAAGTTTGCCAAGTATGTTCCCGATGCAGATCAAAATGAAGCGGCCTATACCGATGCCTACTATTTTGTGGAGGAGACCAAGCAGAGTGAACCGGTAGCCGTCGAAGAGGTTCAGCCCGAAGCGCAGCAGAAGAGTGTGCAGGCGGCACCGGAAACAACCGAAGAAGAAAAGAAGACACGATGATACGCAGTACGATTATAGTTGTTTTGATGCTGTTTTCGGCGGGTGCAGCGTTTGGACAAAAGTACCCCGAGCGTCGCGATATCCGATCGGGCAACAAGCTTTACGAAAAGGGGGATTACACCGAGGCAGAAGTGGCCTATCGGCGCGCATTAGAGAAGAATCCCGAGTCGTATGAGGGCAATTTCAATCTGGCCGATGCCCTGTATAAGCAGAAGCGATACGATGAAGCGGCTCAGTTGAATGCTCGGTTGGCAGCTGATTCGGCTTCCGTAGAACATGCGGCGGCAGCCTATTTCAATCAGGGAAATGCGCTGTTCCAGCAACGTAAGTTAGAGGAGGCTCTCGAGGCCTATAAGAGTTGTATGCGGTTAGATCCGAATGATCAGGAGGCGAAATTCAATTACGCTTACACCAAAAAGCTCCTTGAAAAGGAGAATCAAAACCAAAACAATCAAAACAACCAGAATAACCAAAACGATCAGAATCAGAACCAAGATCAGAACAAGGATCAGAACGATAACCAACAGAATCAGGATCAAAATCAACAAGACCAGAACAAGGATCAGAATAAGGATCAAAACGATCAAAATAAAAATAACGACCAGAACGATCAGAATAATCAAAACGATCAAAACCCGCAGGACCAGCAAAATGATGGTTCGGGGGATCAGAATCCCGATCAGCAGGATCAGAATCAGCAGCCCCAGCCTCAAAACGGCGGCATGAGTCGCGAGGAGGCGGAACGAATGCTCGATGCGGTGCAGAGCAGCGAAGACAATACCAAAAAGAAGGTCGACGCTCAAAAGGTACGGGCCGTAGGGGCTTCGGGAAAGAATTGGTAGCGGATGGATCGTTTAATCTAAAAAAATCAGTAACGAGGTGATAGACATATCGAATTTTGCAAATCCAAAATTGCTGTGGCTGCTGTGGCTGTTGGTGCCGATGATCGCCCTCTATATCTATCGGCAGCGACAGGGCAAGGCTACGCTTCAGATGTCGACCGTAGCCGGTGTGCGACGCGTCTCCCGGAGTGTGAAATATTACTTCCGCCATCTGCCTTTCGTCTTGCGGTGTGTGGCTGTTGCACTGCTAATTGTCGCCTTGGCCCGTCCTCAAGGGGTGTCGAGCGATACGAACAGCACGACCGAAGGAATCGATATTGTTCTGGCGATCGACGTATCGAGCAGTATGTTGGCACAGGATTTTCGTCCGGACCGGATCTCTGCGGCCAAGGAGACAGCGGCCAAGTTCATTATGGACCGTCCGAACGACCGGATCGGATTGGTCGTCTTCGCCGGAGAGAGTTTTACCCAGAGTCCGTTGACTACCGACAAGGCGTCGTTGGTCAACATTTTGGGTACGATCCGCAGCGGAATCATCGAGGACGGTACGGCGATCGGAAACGGTTTGGGAACGGCAATCAACCGGTTGCGGGAGAGCCAAGCCAAAAGCAAAGTGATCATCCTGTTGACAGATGGTGTGAACAACAGTGGCCAGATCGCTCCGCTGACGGCGGCGGATATTGCCAAAACACTTGGAATCCGGGTCTACACGATCGGCGTGGGAAGTGAAGGTACGGCTCCCTATCCGGCAATCGATCCGTGGGGACAGACCCGTTTCGTGCCGATGAAGGTCGAGATCGACGAGAAGATTCTGACCGAAATCGCGCAAAAAACCGATGGAAAGTATTTCCGGGCCACCGATAACGATAAGTTGAAGACAATTTACGACGAGATCAATCAGATGGAGAAGAATCGGGTCGAGGTGGAGAGTCTGACCCTCTATCATGAACGGTTTACGCTCTTTGCCCTTGCCGCTCTGATTTTGCTCGTAGCAGAATATTTAATCCGGAATCTGTGGCTTCGCCAGATCCCGTAATTAGCGTAAGATCATGTTCAGATTTGCAGCACCAGAATATCTTTATCTGCTCATCCTACTGCCGATTTTGGTCGGTATCTATTTGCTGACGGTTCGGATGCGGCGGCGGTCGATGGAGCGTTTCGGTGATCTCGAAACCCTTAAAACGTTGATGCCCGAGTTTTCGCCGAAGCGGATCCGGACCAAATTCCTGCTCTTCGCGTTGGCGCTCGCATTCATCGTAGTGGGGCTGGCGCGGCCACAATTCGGCTCCAAGTTGAAGGAGGTGACCCATACGGGAATCGAGATGATGCTGGCCGTAGATGTGTCGAACAGTATGTTGGCTCAGGATTTTCAGCCGAGCCGGTTGGAACGGACGAAGTTTGCCATCGACCGGTTGATCGAACAGTTGCATCAGGATCGTATCGGGTTGATTGTCTTTGCCGGGGATGCCTATATGCAGCTGCCTATTACCTCCGACTATGTAACGGCTCGTTCGTTTGCCAACAACATCTCCCCGACAATGGTCTCGAAACAGGGAACGGCCATAGGAGCAGCGATTGATTTGGCGGCCAATTCCTTTTCGTCGAACAGCGAAGGAAGTCGTGTGATCATCATCATCTCCGATGGTGAGAACCACGAGGATGATGCGATTGCCGCAGCAGAAGCCGCGGCACAGAAAGGCATAAAGATCTATACGATCGGTATCGGTACGCCGGAAGGAGCTCCGATTCAGATCGACGGAAACTTTATTCAGGACGAAAACGGCGATATGGTCGTGTCGAAACTGGACGAACCGACGCTCGAAAAGATTGCTTTGTCAACAGGTGGAGCCTATATCCGTGCGACAAATCGGAGCATAGGTCTTGAGGAGATTGTCAAAAAGATCAATGAAATAGAGAAAAAAGAGCTGACCTCTACCATCTTTGAGGATTACAACGAGCAGTACCAATATTTGATTGGAATCGGATTGCTCCTGTTGTTGATCGAACTTACTGTTTTGGAACGTAAGAGCCGTATCCTGAGTCATTTCAATATCTTTAAGAGAGAGAAATAACGGATTGCAGAAGAGCCTCGAAAGCTATGCGGCCTCTTCTCCCCGGTGGCGTACGGAAAGGAAGAGGGCGGTTCTATGCGTTTATTTCAGGCTCTTTCCGGTCGGTTTCAAGTGTGATTTCTGGGATGGATGTGCACTTTTCGTCCGAAAAATCTGTCGTTTTATCGAAATTCGAGTAAATTTGCAAATTGCTTGATTAAATCCACAATATGCCCGTACGCTATTTTACATACGACAAGCCGTTCGAATTGGAGAACGGAGAGGTTCTTCCCGAATTGACGATCGCCTACCATGTCTTCGGCAAGATGAGGAAGGATAATGTCGTATGGGTGTGCCATGCGTTGACGGCCAATTCCGATGTGGCGGACTGGTGGCCCCATACGGTCGAAGCCGGCCGGTTTCTTGACCCACGGCGCTATTGTGTGATCTGTGCAAACATCATCGGTTCGCACTATGGATCGACGGGGCCGATGAGTATCAATCCCAAAACAGGCTATCCCTATTACGGTTCGTTCCCTTTTATCACGGTGCGTGATATGGTGAGAGCCCACTTCCTGTTGGCCGATCATCTCGGTGTGGAGTCGGCTCATGCGGTTATCGGCAGTTCGATCGGGGGGTTTCAGGCCTTGGAGATGGTGTTGACGCGCCCTGAATTTGCGGGACGGCTTGTCTTGATTGCTACTGCGGCGCGTAGTCAACCGTGGTCCATTGCATTGAACGAATCTCAGCGGATGGCAATCGAGACGGACGAAAGCTTCGGTCTCGAGTCGGAAAATGCAGGGAAAAAAGGGATGAGGGTGTCACGTTCCATTGGCCTGCTCAGCTATCGGGGCTCTTCGGCCTATAATGCAACGCAGCAGGAGAACGATAACCTCTACAAAATCGCAGGCTTTCGCGCGACGACCTATCAACAATATCAGGGAGATAAGCTGTGTCGGCGGTTCGACGCCTACTCCTATTATCGTTTGACGCAGGCATTCGACTCCCATAATGTGGGACGTTATCGCGGTGGGGTCGAGAGTGCGCTTGCATCGATCGGATGTCCGACCATGGTGGTAGGAATCTCATCGGATATTCTGTTTCCGGTTTCGGAACAGGTCTTTTTGTACAAATATATTCCTGATTGCCAATTGAGGCTGATCGACTCTCCGTTCGGTCACGACGGCTTTTTGGTCGAATACGATAAGTTGAATGCGCTGCTCAAACCCTTTATCGGGGCAAAATAGCGGATTGGGTTTTGGTGAGTATTCTATTCGGACTTTTTGCGTTGACAAAGGGGAAAAAAACTTTGTTGGCGAAGGAAAAACGAAAATAGGTAATGTGCATAATATCAGGCGATTTTCTGATGAGGTTCTTGTGTTGCAGGTAATTTTAGTCAACAAGAGGTGCAAATGCCGGAAAGTGTGCTTATTTTTGTAATGATTTTGCAATATCTGTAAGTTAAATATACTACCATGAAATATCCTGAATCAGTAAATATTCTTTTGTTGGGATCTGGAGGCCGGGAACATGCTTTCGCGTGGAAGATCGCCCAAAGCAAACGTCTGGCCCGATTGTTCATCGCACCGGGTAATGCCGGTACGGTCGCTTGCGGTACGAATGTCGAAATCAATCCGACGAATTTCGCATCGGTCAAACAGTTCGTTCTGTCGAATAACGTCAATATGGTAGTGGTCGGACCCGAAGATCCTTTGGTAAAGGGCATCGCCGACTTCTTTAAAGATGATCATCAGATCAGCAACATCCCGGTAATCGGTCCCTCAGCGACCGGTGCCCGACTCGAAGGAAGCAAGGAGTTTGCCAAGCAGTTCATGGTGCGGCATGGGATTCCGACGGCGGCGTATCGCAGCTTTACAAAGAAAAGCATCGAGGAGGCCTATGCTTTCCTCGAAACGTTGAAAGCTCCTTATGTGCTGAAGGCTGATGGGTTGGCAGCCGGGAAGGGTGTTCTGATCGTCGACTCGTTGGAGCAGGCTAAAAAAGAGTTGGCCTCCATGTTCGACGGCCGTTTCGGTCGGGCGAGCGATACGGTGGTGATCGAGGAGTTCCTCTCCGGAATAGAGTGCTCGGTTTTTGTGGCGACCGACGGAAAGAGCTTTAAGGTATTGCCCGAGGCCAAGGATTATAAACGGGTCGGAGTGGGAGATACAGGACCGAATACCGGAGGAATGGGAGCTGTCTCTCCGGTTCCGTTTGCCGATGAACGTTTTATGGAACAGGTCGTAGAGACGATTGTGAAGCCTACGGTAGCGGGTTTGCAAGCGGACAAGATCGACTATAAAGGGTTTATTTTCATCGGGTTGATGAATGTAGCGGGTAAGCCCTACGTGATCGAATACAATGTGCGCATGGGCGATCCCGAAACGGAAGTCGTATTGCCGCGGATCGAATCCGATCTGATCGAGCTGTTTCAGAGTATGGCCTACGGAAAGCTGGATCAGTATGAACTGAAGATCTCTCCGTTGACGGCGACGACAGTCGTGTGTGTATCGGGCGGCTATCCGGGAGACTATCCGAAAGGGTTCGAGATTACCGGGCTCCGGAGTGTGACGGAGAGTACCGTATTCCATGCAGGAACCGCATTGAAGGGGAACAAAGTCTACACCTCGGGCGGACGGGTTCTGGCTGTGACTTCGATGGGCGATTCCATCACGGATGCGGTTGCCAAGTCGTATGCCTCGATCGATAAGATAGATTACGAAGGGAAGTATTTCCGTCAGGACATCGGACAAGATCTCTTGTAGCCGATTAAACGGGTGCGTCTATGGGAAATGTCATTCGTTTGAGTCTCGGTTGGACGCTGCTCCTGTTTTTCCTGCTTTTGCTTCTCTTTTGGACGAATGCCGGTGTGGGATCTGTTCCTGCAACCGGCTTTTCTATGGATATGCCGTTGGGAGAGCTGATGGAGCAGTTCGCTATCGGAAATCCTGTGACGGGGGCACTGTTGTGTAGCCTGTTAATGCTGATAAACAGCGGATTGCTGATCCGTATTGTCTCCCAAAACATGATTCTTACGGAGCGAAGCTATTTGTCCATTGTCGTTTACGTAGCGATTGGAGCGGGATGTGCTACCCTTGGGGCTGATTCTTTGCCTGCATTCGTGTTGTCGTTTCTACTGATCAGTTCTTTCGGCCTAATGCTCTCGTCGTTCCGTCGGGTGGTTCGCTATGGAGACCTGTTCAATTCGGCTCTGCTTGCTGGAATGACCTTACTGATCTGGTCCCATGCGGTTGTCTATCTGCTGTTGTTGCCGATCTCTCTGGTTATCTTTAAAAAGGACGGGCGGGAGTGGATCGTTGCCCTTACAGGATATATCCTGCCAGTGGCCATTTGCTCCTATGTATATTGGGGGATGGGCTATCCGATGTCGTATGTTTTTTATCAGCTGTGTGAGCGAATCGCCGCAATATTCCATACACCATTCGTCTCGAGCGGGTGGTTGCATCCCGCGTTACTGCTATTTCTGGGAATTGCGTTGACCGTTTGTGTTTTCTCGGTACTTTCGTCGATAAAACGGGCTCAGACGCTGCGGACACGTACCTATAAGGCTTTCATCTATTTTTTGTGGATCCTGTTCTGCTCGTTGCTGCCTTTCTGTATGCCCGGACGCTCACTGCTCGACTGTGTGCTCATCTCTGTCCCCATGGCCATTCTGATCCCTTCGTACTTGGTCCGCCTGCATGGATGGATCCCGCAGACGGTCTACCTGTTGATGTTAGTGGCCATCGTGGTCTATAATCTTTTCCCGAATCTGACTATTGGGTGATTTCGGTTCTCTTCTTTTTGCCTGAGGCGGCGGGTACGATGATGCGCAGGGCCCCCTTTTCGCAGGTGATGTGGATCGGGAAGGAGGGGCCTTGTTGTCCGTCGATATCGGTCGACTCATCGTTGTAGGAGTTGACCGTAATATCGTCACTCTTGAAGTAGACCACTCCGGGAGGATAACTTCCCGTGTTCCGTTTGATAAAGTGAAAAATCGTCCGGATCGTCTCGATGGATCGGTCGCCTTTGATGACGATGACATCCAGCAGGCCGTCGTCGGGTTCGGCCATATAGGCAAAGCGCATCTGTCCGGCCGTGCGTCCGTTGAAGACGAAAAAGATCAGCGACGATCCGTCGTAACTTTCGTTGGGGGTCTCGATGGAGATGTGCATCTTTCTGAAGTTCGGGATCTCGCCCAATCCGCCGAAGTAGTAGGCCAGTTTGCCGAATGTGTTTTTCAGAATCGTAGGGGTCTTTTGTGAAACATCCGTAAAGAGTCCGCAACTGAACACGTTGACGAAATATTCGTTGTTGGCGCGTCCCAGATCGACCCGTTGTTCGGTTCCGGCGAGGATTCTCCGGCAGGCCCGGGCCAGATCGGACGGTACGCCCATCATGTGCGAGAAATCGTTGGCCGTACCGGTCGGCAGCACGGCGATCGGCAGATCCATCCCCAGCCGCTTCATGGCATTGACCACGTAGTTGATCGTTCCGTCGCCACCGGCAATCAGGATGTGGAAATAGGTTTCGTCGATTCCCCGCAGCATCTCCTGCTCCTCGTTGTCGCTGAAGTTGAGGCGATAGGGTTCAATCAGGCATCCGTGTGCCTGATAAATCTCGATGATCTTGTCGAGCCACTCGGTGATGACGGTCTCTCCCGACTGTGGATTATAGATAAAACGGACTCGCTTCATGTTTTCTCGTGCTAATTGGCGTTGTGGATTCAATGTTTCGGCTGCGGAACGATCATCGAGGCTAACCCGGGGGTGACGTAGGTCTTGAGCTCGCCTGCATCGTCCGAATAGATGAGGTAGGCCTGCAGGTCGGGGCGTGTCGACAGAAACTCCTTGCTGCGGTCGAGACCCAATATCATGAACAGGGTTCCGTAGGCATCGGCAAGCGTTGCGGTTGAGGCTACGACTGTGGCCGATAGCAGATTGCTGATGACCGGTTCTCCCGTGCGGGCATCGATCGTATGGACAATTTTCCGTCCGTCGTCGGTCGTATAGTATTTGCGGTAGTTGCCCGAAGTGGCCAGACCCTGTCCGCTCACTCCGATGATGACTTGGAGGTCGGCTCCCGGTGTCAGGTTCCCTTCGATTGGACGATCGATGCCGATGTGCCACAGGGTGTTGTTCGGATTGGTTCCCCGACAGAAAATCTCACCGCCCATTTCGATGATGTAGTTCTCGATCCCCTTCCCGTCAAGCCACGAGGCGACGAAATCGACCGTAGCGCCTTGGGCTAAAGAGTTCAGATCGAGCTGCATGTTGCTGTTTTGCTTGATCAGGCGGCCGTCGCGGATCGCGATCTTCTCGTAGCCGACTAATTGCAGCAACGAGTCGATGTTCGGAGCCCCGGTGGTGGAATCTCCAGCGAAGCCATAAGCGGCTGTCAGCGGTTTGATCGTAATGTCATAGGCTCCATTGCTTTCCCGGCTGATCTGTTCGGCCTGTTCGATGCAGCGGGTGATGAACGAGTCGACCGAGTCGGTTTCGTTGCGGTTCAGCCGGCTCAGCAGCGATTCCGGATTGTAGAGCGACATCGAACGGTCGACTATCGAAAAGAGGCTGTCGATCTCGTGTTTGAGGGCTCCGCTGTCGTATCCAGTACCCTTCAATACGATGTGGTAGGTTCCACCTTGGGTGAAGCCGTCGATGACCGTACGTGCTCCTTTCGGATTGGGTCTCTGCGAACAACAATAGGCCAGTCCTGCAAGGGCTATGAGTAAGATACTATGGTAGATGTGTCGGGATAACATAATAATCGGTGCTATATCGGACAAAAATATCGATTTTCTGTGATATCCCAATTATTTTTTGTTACTTTGCGGGGAATAAATCCAGATAAGGGAAAACGGGGGTGCCGAAAAGAAAAAGGCTGAGATTACACCCTAAGATACCTGATACGGTTAATGCCGTCGGAGGGAGTTTTCCACCTGCAACGTGCTCCGTCTACCGCGTTTCCTTTATCGTCTTCGATAATGCGACTATGGAAGTTTTTTTGAACGGGGCGAAAATCACCACACAAGCCGCTACGCTCGCTGAACTGCTCGAGGAGCAACATATCCCGACCGAGGGCATTGCCGTAGCCATCGGAATCCGGATCATCCGGCGTGCCGAGTGGGCCCAGACGCCGATTGCCGATCAGGCTGAAATTACGTTGATCCGTGCTACGCAAGGAGGTTGATCATGAACGGACGATTGCATTTCGAGGCTCCGATCGTTATTACGTTACCTCGTGTAATGGAGGGCGAAGCGGAGGCCTTGATGGAGATTTGTAGGGAGCCATGCGCTCCGATCGTACACATCCGTAAGCCGGAATCGAGTGAGCGTGATGTAGCGTGTTTGTTGGATCGGTTGAAGGCGTCGGGGTGCGATATGTCCCGCCTGACGATACATTACAACGAACCGCTGGCCCGGAAGTACGGATTGGGTGGAGTCCATTTGCGCGGAGAGGAGTTGGAAAAAGGTGCAGGTGCAGGACTCCGGAGGAGTTTGTCGACTCATTCATGGAAGGAGGTGCAGCAATATGCCGGTCGGGTCGATTACCTGTTTATCAGTCCACTGTTCGACTCGATCTCCAAACCCGGTTATCGCAGTGGATTGGATCCCGAAGAGACGTTTTCTCGGTTGGCGCATCATGCTGGCCGGGTCGTGGCATTGGGCGGAATCTCCTCAGATACGATGACGCAGGTCGAGCGGCTCGGTTTCGATGGAGCAGCCGTTCTGGGCGCGGTTTGGAGTGTAGATGAGGGGCGCATCGATGTCGAAAAGAGTCTGAAAAATTATCGCGTGTTGTGCCGGAAGTGGCGGGCTGCAGGCGGTGTGTTGCAATTTATCTCCGATGGAAATCTTGCGGTGGCCGAACAGTTCCTGCAAGGAGGCGGCCGGTGGATCCAGTTGCGGATGAAGGAGGCGCCCGAAGCGGAGGTTCTGAAGCGGGGTGAAGCGATGCGAGCATTGTGTCGACGTTACGGTGCAGTGTTTATTATGAACGATAATCCCGAGTGGGCGAAGGCGGTTGGTGCGGACGGTGTCCATCTTGGTCAGAAAGACCGATTGCCGGAAGAGGCACGTCAGATTTTAGGTGACGGAGCGATCATCGGATCGACGGTCAATACGTTTGATCAGATTGCGGCTCGGTGTCATGGGGAGACCGATTACTTCGGATTGGGTCCGTTCCGGTTCACGACAACCAAAAAGAACCTTTCGGCAATTCTTGGTGTAGAGGGGTACCGAAACATTGCAGCGCAGATGCGGGCTGAAAAAATCGATCTGCCGGTTGTCGCGATCGGAGGCATCGAGTTGGAGGACGTACCACAAATCCTCCGGAGCGGAATGCCGGGAGTGGCGTTGAGCGGTGCGATTGCCCGGAGTGTGGATCCAAAGGGGGCGACGGCCTCTTTTTTACGGGTTTTGGAAACAGAACGGACTTATGGTCCGAAAGTCTCAGATAATTTATAACATGAAGTAAAACAATAAGATGAAAGAGTTAGTAATTGCTGACAAAAAGTTTAGCTCCCGTCTGTTTGTCGGGACGGGCAAGTTCTCTTCGTCGGAGATGATGGCGAAGGCTGTCGCAGCAAGCGGCAGCGAGTTGGTGACCGTTGCGCTGAAACGGGTCGAGTTGGATAATCCGCAGGACGATATGCTCGAACATTTGCGCCTGCCCGGGGTCAATCTGCTGCCCAATACCTCCGGAGTGCGTAATGCCAAGGAGGCTGTATTTGCCGCCCAGATGGCTCGCGAAGCGTTGGGTACGAACTGGATCAAACTCGAGGTACATCCCGATCCCCGTTATCTGTTGCCCGATCCGATCGAAACGTTGAAAGCGGCCGAGGAGCTGGTCAAGGAGGGTTTCATCGTGATGCCGTACATCAATGCCGATCCGGTTCTGTGTAAGAAGTTGGAGGATGTCGGAACCGCATGTGTCATGCCGTTGGGGGCTCCGATCGGATCGAATCGTGGCCTCAAGACCCGTGACCTGCTGCGAATCATCATCGAGCAGAGCAACGTCCCGGTGGTTGTAGATGCCGGTATCGGAGCACCGTCTCATGCAGCGGAGGCTATGGAGATGGGGGCCGATGCCGTTCTGGTCAATACGGCGATCGCTGTAGCGGAAGATCCGGTCAATATGGCCGTAGCGTTTAAGATGGCCGTTGAGGCAGGACGCATGGCATTCGAGGCGCAACTTGCACCCCAGAACCTCTCCGCTTCGGCAACCAGTCCGTTGAACCCATTCTTGGAAGGTATTAAAGATTTACAGCTATGACATACTACGATCTGATTTTGAAATACGATTGGGAGACGACCCGTCGGGCCATTTATGCCTCAACTGAGGTCGATGTCGAACGGGCGCTGAGCAAGGATCGTCCGTCGATGGAGGATTTTGCCGCACTGGTTTCCCCTGCTGCGGATAAATACCTGAACGAAATGGCCGTGAAAAGCTATCAGATTACCCGTCGCCGTTTCGGAAATACGATTCAGCTCTATATTCCGCTCTATCTGGCCAACATCTGCCAGAACCATTGTGTCTATTGTGGTTTCAACTGTACGAACAAGATCCATCGCGCTATTCTGACGCCGGATGAGATACATGCCGAGTGTCAGGCCATCAAGAAGGATCCGTTCGAACACATTCTGCTGGTAACGGGCGAGGCTCCCCGTTCGTCGAGTGTACAGTATATGGCCGATTCGATGGATATTATCAAAAATTACTTCCAGCAGATCTCTCTCGAGGTGCAGCCGCTCGATACGGACGACTACCGCATGTTGATGGATCACGGATTGCATTCGGTATATGTCTATCAGGAGACCTACAACCGCGAACGTTATCCGGTTTACCACCTGCGCGGGCGGAAGACCGACTATCGTTACCGTCTCGAAACGCCCGATCGGCTCTGTGAGGCTGGAATTTATAAAGTAGGTGTCGGAAATCTGATCGGACTCGAGGATTGGAGAACCGAAGCGTTCTTTACGGCACTGCATGTCCGCTATCTCGAGAACCGGTATTGGAGAACGAAATATTCGATTGCCTTTCCTCGTCTTCGTCCCTACTATGGCGAAGGAGGATTCAATCCGGAACATCCGACGACTGAGCGGAATCTGTTGCAGCTGATTTGTGCCTACCGACTGTTGAGCGAAGATGTCGAGCTCTCGATTTCGACGCGCGAAAGCGCAGCATGCCGCGATACGGTCATGCCGTTCGGTGTAACCGTAATGAGTGCCGGATCGAAGACGACTCCCGGTGGCTATGCCCATCCGATCGATGAACTCGAGCAGTGGGCCATCAACGATAGCCGGACTCCGACCGAGGTCTACAATGCGGTTAAGGCCAAAGGTTTTGAACCGGTCTGGAAAGATTGGTCAGCCTTCATGCAGGAGGCGAACATTCCCGCATAGATTTTTTGCTATCTTTGTAGAGTAGCCACATGAAGTGGACAAAGGTAGTAAATGATATATGACGCGTTTTTTGTGGATATTGGTACCTATATTTGGGACGATGGGGACGCTCTTCGGAAAGGCTCCGTCGTCCCATGTTGGTTTGTATAATACGGTTACGGAGTTTCGGGTGGGCGGACATCTCGGCGAACGACTCGATGCGAACGAGCGGAGTTGGATACAACCCCTGTTGGAGAATAACCCGAATCTGTTCGGCGCTTTCATGCGACCCGATTCGAACAGGTTGTTCAAATGTATGTGGCACGGAGAGTTTCCCGGGAAGATACTTACCGGGGTGGCTCAGACCTATTTGACGTCGCATGCTCCCGAGACGCGTGCGGTGGGGGATCGTATGGTCGATTCATTGGCCCGGGCTCAGCGCGTGGATGGCTATTTGGGGCCATGGTCCGATAGGGAACGTTTCGATAACCTGCCCGAAAAGTGGGATACGTGGGGACATTACCACTGCATGTATGGACTACTGATGTGGCATAAGGTGACGGGCAGCGAAAAGGCTTTGGAGGTAGCGTGCCGTGCGGCAGATTGTATGTACGACTATTTTATCCGGGGAAAGATCTTTTTCGCTTCGCAGAATTGGGGGGAATGCAACTTCGCCCCGAGTCATATTTTTGCTTTGCTGTATGAGGAGACCCGCGATCCCCGTTATTTGGAGGCGGCTGAATATATCGTGCAGCAGGAGTGGAAGGTGCCCTATCACGATTTCTATACGAACAGTACGTTGGCTTGTAATTGGCTCGAGGCCGCATTGGACGGGATTCCGTTCTGTCATTCGCCCCAGAAGCGGTGGGAGAGTCTTTATACGTTGACCTCGCTGCACACATTGTATCGCATTACGGGAAAACAGCAGTATGCGGATGCGATGGAGTCGTTGTGGTGGGGGATCGTGCAGTATGACCGGCACAATACGGGAAGTTTCGGAACGGGAGAGGGGGCTACCGGAGATATTTACGGAACCGGAAGCGAAACCTGCAATACGGTGGCTTGGATGACCTTCTCGACGGAGTATCTCAAGCTCAGCCGAAATTCATACGTGGCCGATGAGTTGGAGTTGTCGCTGTTCAATGCCACGCTGGGTAGTCAGTTGGGCGACAAGGAGTTCGTCTACATGAACTCGTCGGACGGTGTGCGCGTCAGTTCGCAGATCGAGCTGGCTCCTCATAGCTTTGAGGGAGGCCGTGAGATGAACTGCTGTCAGGCAAGCGGGAATCGGGGTTTGAGCCACTTTACCCGTTGGGGCGTGCTGAATGATGATGAGAATATTTATCTCAACTATTACGGAGAATCGCAGATCCGGTTCGAGACGCCAGCCGGCCGCCCGATCGAAATCGAACAGCAGGCCGATTATCCCAAGAGTGGATCGGTACGAATTTCGGTACTGCCGGAGAGGGCCGAACGTTTTGGCCTCTGTCTGAGAATTCCTGTATGGTCGCATCGGACGATCGTGAAAGTGAACGGAGTGGCGGTTGATGACGTAGAGCCGGGGCGCTATCTCCGGTTAGAGCGGAAGTGGAGATCGGGAGATGTCGTAGAGTTGGAACTTGATATGCGGATCCACTATTGGGTGGGAGCCGAGCGTGTCGAAGGTAAAAGTTCGGTCTATTACGGTCCGGTTTTGCTCTCGATTGCAGAGCCGGCCGATCAGGTGGCCCGATACCGGTTCACGCCCGAGTCATTTGAAGGGATAGAGTGGGTCGACCGTCCGGGGCACTGGTTTAGCGCCCAGATTCGGACCATGGACGGAAAGAGTGTCGAAGTGGAGGACTATGCGACGAAACCGGCCGAAAAACCCTATACGACGTGGCTGCCGGTCGAAACGACGTTGCCTCGTGCAACCTTCGACAGAAATGGAGCTCCGGTTTGGGACTATTGATCGTTAAAGGATGATTGTATGCGGATATTGATTCAACGGGTGCGGCGAGCTTCGGTGACGATTGGAGGTGAGCTGCACAGCGCAATCGGAATGGGCCTGCTGGTTTTTGTCGGCATTGAAGAGGCCGATGATGAGCAGGATATCGGTTGGTTGACCGGAAAATTGACAAAACTTCGTATATTTGCCGACGATGCCGGAGTGATGAACCGTTCGGCGGAGGAGGTGCAGGCGGAGATCATGGTCGTCAGTCAGTTTACGCTGCACGCTATGACGAAGAAGGGGAACCGTCCGTCGTACATCCGGGCTGCCCGACCGGAAAAGGCGAAAGGAATGTATGAACGATTCGTCGCTTCCGTCTCCGAGGCGATAGGCAGGCCGGTCGCAACGGGCGTTTTTGGGGCCGATATGCAGGTCGAATTGATCAACGACGGTCCGGTAACCATTTGGATTGACTCCAAAAATCGGGAGTGATCCGGGATGTTTTGAAGATTTACAAAGAAAAAAGAGATACGCAACGATGACAGTCAAAGAGGTGCAGGAGTTGATCGAGACGTGGACCGCCAAAAACAAGGTCCGCAGTAACGAATTGGCCAATATGGCTCTTCTTACCGAAGAGATCGGAAAATTGAGCCGTGTGATGGTGCATCGTTTCAACGACCGGGCCGATGAACCCCACTTCCGGTATGAGGTGTCGGATGAGATCGGCGATATCCTCTGGACCTTGGTCGAAGTGGCCAATCAGGCAGGGGTAGACCTGACCCTCTCGCTGATCCATGCACTCGAGCGGAAGAGTAATGATGCTCTGGCGCAGAAAACCGAAAAGAGATAAGATGGCATGCGTGGGGGCACAACCGTGTGGGGAAAAAGCCGAGTTTGTCATCACCTGCTTCGTGGAAAAAAGAGACCGAATCCTTCCGGATTTTTAACGGTGGGGATTCGGTCTCTTTTTTGATTCGTTGCGACCGTTGCCGGATAGACTCTAATCGGTTCGTTATCACGAGAGAAATGTTGCGGAGAACTTTCTCCGATTCTTGATTTTACCTATCTTTGCATGCATAAAAAAATAATCTGGATATGATTTCTAACCTTAGACAGCTTTTCCTCGAACACGTGGGACAGACTTCGGATTATCCGATGATGCTCGAGGTGGAACGGGCGGAGGGTGTCTACCTGTATGGGCCCAACGGGAAACGGTGGATCGATCTGATCTCCGGGGTGTCGGTGAGTGCCGTAGGGCATGGCAATCCGGCTGTAATCGAAGCCATCTGCCGGCAGGCCCGCGATTATCTGCACCTGATGGTCTATGGCGAAGCGATCGAAGCACCTCAGGTTCGCTATGCGCAACGTATTGCCTCGCTGTTGCCCGATCCGTTAGATTCGGTCTATTTCGTCAATTCGGGGAGCGAGGCGGTCGAAGGGGCCTTGAAACTCGCCAAACGATATACCGGTCGGACCGAGATGATCTACTACAAAAATGCCTATCACGGCAGTACGCATGGATCGCTCAGTGTAATGGGAGGAGAGACGTTTCGGAATGCGTTTCGGCCTCTGTTGCCGGATACGCGTCAGATCCGGTTCAACGAGCCCGATGATTTGCAGTATATCACCTCCCGGACGGCTTGCGTGATTATCGAGCCGGTGCAGGGCGAGGGTGGAATCATACCTGTACGTCGCGATTATTTGCAGGCGTTGCGCGATCGCTGCAATGAGACGGGGACGCTGCTGATATACGATGAAATACAGACCGGACTGGGGCGGACCGGAACGCTCTATTTCTTTCAGCGTTACGGGATAGTCCCGGATATACTCTGTACGGCGAAGGCTTTCGGTGGCGGGATGCCGCTGGGTGCTTTTATTGCATCGAAACGGGTGATGGATGTGCTGAAGACCAATCCGGTCCTCGGGCACATTACCACGTTCGGCGGTCATCCGGTGTGTTGTGCGGCAGGGCTTGCTGCGCTCGAGTACACCCTTTCCGAAGGGTTGATGGAACAGGCCGAATCGAAGGGAGCCCTCTATGAAAAGTTGCTCGGGGATCATCCCCTCGTACGGGAAATCCGTCGGGTGGGGTTGCTTATGGCGATCGAATTCGGTGATGCGGAACTGACCGCACGGATTGTGTGGGATGCGATCGAAGCCGGATTGATGACCGAATGGTTCATGTTTCATGAAACGGCCATGCGGATCGCCCCACCATTGACCATAACTCCGGCCGAGATCGAAGAGTCGTGCACGATTCTGCGAAAGGTTCTGGATCGGGTAAAGCGATGAGCCGAAGTGTTCGTTTTTTCCGAAAAAGTTTTAAATTTGCAGAGTTCGGTTGTGATCGATCATCATATTAATCATTAATATAATACGAATCAATAATGAAAAAAACGTTGAAAATAGTCGTTCTGGCTAAACAGGTTCCCGATACGCGGAACGTGGGCAAAGACGCGATGAAGGCCGACGGTACGGTGAATCGTGCAGCCCTGCCTGCGATCTTCAATCCCGAAGACCTGAATGCACTGGAACAGGCTCTTGTCCTGAAAGACATGTTTCCCGGAAGCCGGATCGATCTGCTCACGATGGGTCCCGGACGTGCGGCCGAGATTATCCGCGAAGGAATGTTTCGCGGAGCCGACGGCGGAGTGTTGCTGACCGACCGGAAATTTGCGGGTTCCGATACGCTGGCTACCTCTTATGCCCTGTCGCGTGCGGTAGCCAAACTGAATCCCGATATCATCATTGCAGGGCGTCAGGCCATCGATGGCGATACGGCTCAGGTGGGGCCTCAGGTGGCTGAAAAGCTGAACCTGCCGCAGGTGACCTACGCCGAGGAGATTGTAGGCTTCGAAGGGGATGAGCTCATCATTCGCCGCAGACTCGAACACGGTGTGGAGACCGTAGCCTGCCCGCTGCCTTTGGTGGTAACCGTCAACGGGACAGCACCCGATTGCCGTCCGCGCAATGCTAAGCTGGTCATGAAGTACAAACATGCCATTACACCCAGTGAATGCCAGCAGGACGAGGTGAGCTGTTATGCTGACTTGCGGACGAACCGCCCCTATCTGAATATTACCGAATGGAACGTTTCCGATGTGGATGCCGACGATCAGCAACTCGGCCTCAGCGGATCGCCAACGAAAGTCAAAAAGATCGAGAACGTAGTGTTCGCAGCCAAAGAGGCGAAACGGTTGACCGGATCCGATCGGGATATCGAGTCGTTGATTCAGGAGCTGATCGCCAGCCACACGTTAGGATAATTCGAAACTAAATCTAAAACGCATATTGATGAACAACATATTTGTATATTGCGAAAACGAAGAAGGGAAGGTGGCTGATGTGTCGCTGGAACTGCTGACCAAAGGCCGTGTTTTGGCCGATACGCTGGGATGCGAACTCGAGGCTCTCGTATTGGGACACAACTTGGCCGGTGTCGAAAAAGAGTTGGCCGAGTATGGAGCCGACCGCATTCATATTGCCGACTGTGCCTGTCTGGCTCCTTACAGAACGTTGCCCCATGCAGCGGTAGTGTGCGGAATATTCAAGGAAGAGCAGCCTCAGATCGCATTGTTCGGAGCCTCTCCCGTCGGACGTGACTTGGGACCGCGGGTCTCTTCTGCATTGCACAGCGGTTTGACAGCCGATTGTACGAGCCTTGAGATCGGGTCCCATACCGATGTGAAGACGGGTAAGGAGTATCAGAATCTGCTCTATCAGATTCGTCCGGCCTTCGGAGGAAACATCATCGCTACGATCATCAATCCGGACCACCGTCCTCAGATGGCAACGGTCCGCGAAGGGGTGATGAAAAAAGAGAAGGCCAAAACGCCCGGAAAAGGTGTTGTTGTGCAGGTAGACGCCAACAAGTATTTGAAGGACAGTGATTTCGTTGTGCGGATTATCGACCGTCAGATCGAAAAACGGAAAATCAACATCAAAAATGCTTCGGTAATTGTGGCCGGAGGTTACGGAATGGGCTCGAAAGAGAATTTCCAGCTGCTGTTCGATCTGGCTGACGTATTGGGAGCAGAAGTCGGTGCTTCGCGTGCTGCGGTGGATGCAGGTATGGCCGATCATGCCCGTCAGGTGGGACAGACCGGTGTTACGGTACGCCCGAAACTCTATATCGCGTGCGGTATCTCCGGACAGATTCAGCATACGGCCGGTATGGATCAGTCGGCCATGATCATCTCGATCAACAGCGATCCCGAGGCTCCGATCAACAAGATTGCGGACTATGCCATTGTGGGCGATGCCATGGAGATCATCCCTAAGATGATTAAATATTACAAGCAAAACAGTAAATAGACGGATGACGATTCGGTTCGATATGCAGCTCGCCGATACGTTGGCTTGCGTGAAACACTACCTGAAGAGTGATAAGGGTGCCCGAAAGGCCATGTTGTGGTATCGGGTGCTGGTTCCTCTGATCTGGGCCATTCTGTTGATCCCTGACGTGGCTCAGGGACGGATGAATGTCGCGATTGTGTTAGTTGGCGTGGTGACTTCGGTCGTATGGTGGTTTGCAGCTCCGGCGCTTTATCTCCGTTTGGTGCTCCGGCAGGCGAAAAAAGCCTACGGAAAACCCGAAAATGAAAAGTTGTTCGGAAATGTCGAGATGACGCTCGATGAGAGCGAAGTCAGGGTGAAAAAGTCCGATCGGGAGGCGGTCAGCCTTTGGTCGAACATCTCGAAAGCTGCAAAAAGTGCGGATTATATCTTTCTCCACCTCTCGAACGTCTCGATGATCGCTATTCCCCGACGCGATCTCTCCGAGCAGGAGTGGCGCGATGTCGAGGAGATCGTGAAAAAGCAGGTTCCCGATTTTCAGGTCGCCGAGAATTGAACCGAAAAGTGTACAGATGCAAATTAAAAAATAGAAACGATATGGCTAATTTCTTTTTAGACAACAAGGATCTCCAGTACCACATGAATCATCCGTTGATGAAGAAGATTGTGGAGCTCAAGGAGAAAGGCTTTGCCGATAAGGATAAGTACGACTACGCTCCGGTAGACTTCGAGGATGCGCAGGACAGCTATCGTCGGGTGATGGAGATCATCGGCGAGATTTGCGGCGACATCGTGGCCCCGAATGCCGAAGGGGTAGACCACGAAGGACCGAAAGTGGTAGACAACCACGTGGTCTATGCACCCGGAACAGCACAGAACATCGAAGTAATGGCTAAGGCCGGACTCTTTGGATTGACTCTGCCCCGGAAATACGGTGGATTGAACTTCCCGCTGCTCTATTTCGTGATGGCCAATGAGATGGTCGCTCGTGCGGACGCCGGTTTCGAGAATATCTGGGGCTTGCAGGACTGCGCTGAGACGTTGAATGAGTTCGCTTCGGAAGAGCAAAAAGAGAAGTACCTGACGCGGGTGTGTCAGGGAGAGACTTGTGCGATGGGCCTGACCGAGCCGGATGCCGGTAGTGATTTGCAGGCCGTTATGCTCAAGGCCCATTGGGACGAGGCTCGCGGAACGTGGCTGCTCAACGGCGTGAAACGGTTTATTACCAATGGTGACGGACATATTTCGTTGGTTCTCGCCCGTTCGGAAGAGGGTACGACCGATGCGCGTGGTCTGTCGATGTTCATATACGATCGGAACAATATGGCGGTTAAGGTGCGTCGTATCGAGAACAAATTGGGAATCAAGGGTTCGCCTACCTGCGAACTGGTGTTTACCGATGCTCCGGCCGAATTGGTCGGCGACCGCAAAATGGGTCTGATCAAATATGTCATGTCGTTGATGAACGCTGCCCGTCTGGGAATCGGTGCTCAGTCGACCGGACTCTCTGAGGCAGCCTATCGTGAAGCGCTCAAATATGCAAAAGAGAGACAGCAGTTCGGAAAACCGATTATCGAATTCCCGGCAGTTAAGGAGTTGCTCTCGAACATGAAAGCCAAACTGCAAGGTTCGCGCGCCCTGCTCTATGAAACGACCCGTTTCGTAGAGATCTATAAGGATTACACTCATTTGAGCCACGACCGGAAACTCGAACCGGCTGAACGTGCCGAGATGAAGGCGTACACCCGTTTGGCCGATGCCTTCACGCCGATGTTGAAGCTGATGGCTAGCGAGTATTGCAACGATCTGGCCTACGATGCGATTCAGGTCTTCGGTGGATCGGGTTACATGAAGGATTATCCGGTAGAGCGTCTCTATCGGGATGCGCGGATCACGAACATCTATGAGGGAACCTCACAGTTGCAGGTCGTTGCGGCGATCCGTCACGTGACCACCGGAACCTATCTCAACCAGATCAAGGAGTATGAAGCGCAAGAGTACGAACAGTCGCACCTGCAAGATCGTCTGGTTGTATTGCGCGAGACTTATGAAAAGTGTGTCGCAAAGGTTACGGCAACCGAAAACAACGAGTTCGTCGATTTTCATGCACGCCGTATGGTAGAGATGGCCGCTCATATCGTGATCAGCTATTTGTTGATGCGTCAGGCAGGTGAGGTTGAGGACTATCGTGCTTCGGCTGAGCTCTACGTGAAATATGCTGAGATGCAGGTGGCTGCCGCAGCCCGGTATATCGAGCAGTCTACTCCGGCTGATCTGGAGCTGATCTCCGACGTAGCGAACGAAGCATAGATATTCTTGAAAGAAGGAAGAGACGGAGGCGCAGGGCAAGTGTAGATCCCTCCTCCGTTTCTTCTTCTGTTTTTGACTGCAGACGTTTCGAATATGCGAATTATTATTAACTTTGTTTTGGCTATATTCGCGGAGTTGTAGCTTTCATTGCGTAGATATGAGAAAAAAAGGTTTTATTTTATTATTCATCCTTGTGATCGCCGCCTTTTCGCAAGGTAAGGCCCAGAACTATAACTGGGCGGTCGGCGTGCGGGGTGGTGTGACGGCTTCGGGTATTACGGTTCGCCACAATTTCGATCCGTCCAACTCGATCGAGGCCATCATCGATTTCGCTCAGGGATTCAATCTGTATGCGCTTTACGAACGGAATATACCGGTTATTCAGGAGGGCTTTAACTTCTACTACGGTGCGGGTGCCAACATCGGAGCGTGGGGACATCGCCACAGCGAGTTTGCGTTCGGTATCGATGGTGTGATCGGTCTCGAGTACAAGATTCCCTCGATCCCTCTGGCTTTCTCTTTGGATTACAAGCCCAATCTCAATCTGATTGAAAAAACAAAATTTCATGCGCTCGATTTCGGATTGGGGGTGAAGGTGACCTTTTGATCGGAGATCGGGAAAACGGGTGTAAAAATCTTTTAAATTTATCGTTATGAAAAAGTATCTGATACTCTTTATATTGGTTCCTCTGTTTGGGTGTGTCAACAATCAGGGGACGAGTCGCGAACAGATGCAACAGAAGAATGATTCGCTGAATGTCGTGATCTCGCAAAAGGATTCGATAATCGACGATATTTTTGTTTCGCTGAATGCCGTTGCCGAGAATCTGAATACGATCAAAACACGGGAGAATCTCATCAATAAGAATATGACCGAGGGAGAAATGCCCAAGAGCACTACGACGCAGATCAGTGAAGATATCGAAGCGATCAACACGCTTTTGCTCCAGAATCGGGAGACGATCGCACGGCTCGAACAGAATGCCGAACTGTTGCGTAAGGCGAATGTGAAGATCGGAAGTCTGGAAAAACTGATTGCTCAGATGACCACCCAGATCGAGTCACAGGATCAGGAGATCAAGGTGTTGAAACAGAGTCTGGCCGACAAGAATGTTCAGGTGCAGACGTTGACCGAGGAGGTTACGGGATTGAATACGCAGGTTACCGAACTCTCGACGGAGAAGGCTTCGCTCGAAGGGGAGATCAAGAACCGGGATAATATCCTCAATACGGGATATTACATCATCGGATCGGAAAAGGAGCTGCTGTCTAAGGAGATCGTCTACAAGAGCGGATTTATCGGACGGACCCTGAAGATCAATGAGAACCGTAGTCTCGACAGTTTTACTCAGGTCGATATCCGTAATTTGGATCACGTGATGATCGGACAGAAGAAAGCAACATTGGTCAGCTCGCATCCGGCTGAATCCTATGAGTTTGTCATGGCGGATGACGGTACTTTCGAATCGTTGCAGATCAAGGACAAGAACAAGTTCTGGGAGTATTCGAAGGTGATGGTTATCAGTTATAAATAGGCGTAAAACACCTCCTTGGGGTGGAGAAAGGATCTGTTTCGGGCGATGCTCTCGAAAAATAGGGTATTTTATTTTGCAAAACCGAATCGATTGATTACCTTTGCCTCCCAAACCGATCGAAAGATCAATTGTTGTATCAATAAATTAAACTTAAACATCATGAAAAAGGGGATTCATCCTGAGAATTATCGTTTAGTGGCATTCAAGGATATGTCGAATGATCATGTGTTTTTGTGCAGGTCCGCCGTCCAGACCAAAGAGACCATCGAAGTAGACGGCGAAACCTATCCCGTGTATAAGATGGAAATTTCCAACACGTCTCACCCGTTCTATACCGGTAAGATGAAGTTGGTTGACACTGCCGGACGCGTCGATAAGTTTATGAGCCGTTATCAAAAACATTACGATAAGAAAAAAGCTGCTGCCGAGAAAAAATAAACGGAGGGCGGATAACGAAGACTCTGGGGCCGGAGTTACTGATCGATTCAGTAGAGGCGCAGAGTTTGCAAGTTATGAGGGCTGTACGAAGGTACAGCCCTTCTTTTTTGGGAATGTGATTGCTGGAGAGAGGGAAAAAGTCAAGTAGAGGGTGCGAGGGGGGAGGTCGTAAAAAAGCCTCGAGTCCTTCGAGGCTTTTTTTATGAGAGACGAAACTCTTTTCGTGTGGCAATGACACGAAGTTGGAATATGGTCCGATTTATTGGTTCATGGCAACGGTGAAATCGAGGGTCGTATAGAAACTTCCCGACCGCAGATACAGGGTGTATATTCCGTATGGACCCGATTGGGAGTTGGGATAGTCCTTAAAAATGATCTTCAAGACACCATTCTCTTGTCGGATCTCGAAGGAATCTGCATTTAATTCCAGATAAGAGCTATACATCAATTCGGCATCCTGCGGAAGGTCGTATGTGCAGCTGTCGCCCCAGTTGTTGAGGTTGCCGATGACAGTGGTGCCGGGAGCGGGAAGTCTGTTACTATTCGCATGTGCAATAATGTATTTTACCTGTGCTCCGGTTATCGTGCTTTCCGATGTGATGGGAGCGACTACATAGGCTTTGTAGAACTCCGAACCGACGGAAATGGCCTGTTTCCCAGAAGGAAAATCCCGTAAGGAATTTTTGGCATATACGTAGTACATGTGGCCTTGCAGAACGGCGCTCTCCTGCGACAGATTGTCTAAGGTCAGGAGGAAAGAGGCTCCGAGACCGTATGTTTTCCCTTGATCGACAAGGTAACAGCTCTGTGTCTGGAAGTTGTTCGCCCGATTGATGAATAGATCCGAAGCGCCCAATAGGGTTTTGCCGTTATCCTCATTCATCATGTTCAGTGTGACGTTTCCTTCAGGGTCGGGTGCCTCATCGTTTTTATCGCAACCGATAAAGGTTATCGAGCAGAATGCCAGCGTAAAAACGGCAAAAAATCTTTTCAGTTTCATAAATTCGTGTTTCGATTGGTGAATAACGTTCGAGGGTGCAAATATAAAATAAAAGAGATTTATCTAAAGAATGGATCAGAGGAGTTTGGTTGACGGTAGGTCGAGAGAAGAATCGGCCGGACTGTAGATTGGGCTGAAATTGAGTCCAGTGGCCGTATGGAAAAATTTTAGCGATATGTGATGTTTGTTGAAGAAGGTGAAAACGATGACTTTGTTTGGGTAATTTGCCGAATTGTACTATTTTTTCATTATGTTTGAGGAAGATAACACGTTTGGTTATGAAAACGAATGAAAAACGGAGATTGACCTTCGGATGGATATTGGTATGTTTGATCGGGACGATGCTCTTGGGCGGTTGTGCATCTACACGTTATGCGCCGCGCGCTCACTGGGAACAGGACACCCGGGGCGAAGAGGATACGGTTCTACAAAGACTTGCACGGGAGATCGGCGGCTCCGGATGTATTCTGCTCGACGGCAAGATCCTCTATTCATGGGGGAGGATCGATCGTCCGGTAGATTGGGCGTCGGCATCGAAACCGGTGTTGAGTACACTTCTCTTCTGTGCTCTTGACCGGGGAGTCGTGCGGGATGCAGACGATCGTCTGGTAGATTATGGTGTGCCGTTGCAGGGGAAAGATACGACGATCACGTTTCGGTCGCTCGGGGCCATGACCAGTGGATATACATTGAAAGAGGCGGCCGGTGAAGCATACGCCTATAACGACTACGGCATACAGCTTTATGAGTATGCCTTGTCGGAGTATGTTTTTCGTCAGTCGGCCGAAGAGGCAACCGCCGAACAATTTCGACCCATGCAGTTCGAGGATGAATGGGGGTATTATCAAGTCCCGCCGAAAAGGCAGCGGATTATGATGTCGATTCGCGACTATGCGCGTTTGGTGTGGATGTGGCACAACCGGGGGCTTGGAATGAAGAGCAGGTGATCACCCGGAAGTGGTTCAGAAAATACATGTGTCCGCAGGTCCCGTACGATCTGCCTCATGCGGCTCCTTGTGACCGGATTAACGATTATTTGGGGATCGGTTCATACGGCGGTGGTGCCGACCATTTTACCCATTTGGGGCCGGGAGTTTATGGATTTAACTGGTGGTATAATCGTCCTACACCTCTGAAGGAGGGTGCGTTGTTATTCCCGTCGCTTGATGACAATTGGATTTTGTCGGTCGGTGTGCGGGGCCATTTGTCGTTGTTTTCACCGAAAAAAAGGTATGCGCTGATTACCTCTTTCGGAAATTGGAAAGACCGGCAGAAAGAGTGGGGCGATTATGAGCCGTTGTTACACTCGTTTGTCGAGCACATGGACAAGACATACGTGAAAGGCAGTTCCCGATAGCGGGAGCACTCAGTCCGGCAGATAGAAACAGGCTATAAAAATTCGGCCTCGATGCACTTCAAGCAAACTGAAAAGGAGCGGCATCGAGGCCGAGTCGTGAACCCGGCAATCGTTCCAGAAGTTGTGTAGATGCGGACTGGTTGCGGGGAAAAAGGTGACGAATCTGTGGTGTGACTGTTATTTCGTTCCCTGATTCGCTACGGCAGCTGTTTTCCGACGGATCTCATCGGGATCCCCCAGAAAATAGTCTTTTGTCAGATTCAGATGGTGGTCGAACTCGAAAACATAGGGAACGGCCGTCGGAAGATTCAGACGTACGATCTCGTTGTCCGGAATCCGTTTCAGGTACTTGATGATGCCGCGCAGGCTGTTGCCGTGTGCGACGATCAGAAGTTGATCCTCAAACTTCAGATGGGGGAAAATGGTCTTTTCCCAATAGGGAAGGAGTCGTTTGATCGTGTCTTTCAGCGATTCGGTACGGGGCAGTTCGCTGTTGGGAACTTGTGCATAACGGCTGTCGAATTTCGGATTCCGGGGGTCGGTTTCCGAAAGCGCATCGGGGGCTATGTCGTAACTTCTTCTCCAGATCAGGACCTGCTCTTCGCCGTATTGAGCCGCAGTCTCTTTTTTGTTCAATCCTTGTAGCACTCCATAATGTTTTTCGTTGAGCCGCCAATGTTTCTCGACCGGAATCCAGTCCTGATCGAGTACGTCTAATACAATGTTCAGGGTCTTGACGGCCCGTTTCAGGAAGGAGGTGTAGGCGCGATTGAATGTTAGCCCCTCCTGTCGCATCAGTTTGCCGGCCTGATACGCTTCGGCGCATCCCTGTTCGGTAAGGTCAACGTCGGTCCATCCCGTGAAACGGTTCTCTTGATTCCATGTGCTCTCGCCGTGGCGGAGCAATACGATTTTTTTCATAACGCATGATTTTTGATTTGATCAAAAGTATCGAACATCTTTAATGCCAGATTGCGTAACTTGGTAAAATACCTGTTACTGGGTATTCGTATCAATCCGATTTTGTGGCTATTGGTTATGAATGGGTATGCAGATAACAGAATTTTTGGGAAAAGCATGATTCGAGAGTCCGATTCTTTCGATGACGTGGTGTGAATTGTGGTGTGCTTTTTGCAACGGTACGTAATCAGTATAACCAAAAAATCAAATCTTATGAAAAGTCAAGGTTTATTATCGTTCTTGAGCGGAGCTGCAATAGGAATTGCGGTCGCTCTGTTGTTTGCCCCCGACTCTGGGGTCAATACCCGTCAAAAGATAACGGAAAAGTTGAGACAGAACGGGCAGAAGATGAAAGAGGCGATCGACGAGTCGCTGCATTGTTGCGAAGACCAGTAATCGGGGAAGCGTATGAACGGAGAAGGCGGTACCGGACTCTTCGGCAAAACGATGCAAGATGCGAACGAATATGTTTCGCTCAGTGCCGAACGGTTGAAATTGTGGACTATCGAGAATCTCGCCGTGTGTTTCAATACACTGTTCGGGATTCTTCTGCTGATCGTTTTGTTGGGGATCGCCGTACTGTTTTTTGCCGTTGCGGTGACTTGGATGCTCGGAATCTTGCTGGGGTCCTATCTCGCAGCCATACTGACGATGGGCGGAGTGTTTGTGGTGTGTTCGTTGATCGTCTATTCCTTTCGGAAAAGACTGATTGTCGACTCGGCTGTCAGAATGTTGTGTCGGATGGCCGACGACATAACCCGAAAACGTGAGGACGATGAGCCGCATGTGTTATGACCGAATCGGAACTCTGGAGGAGCTCCGGTGCGAACGGCGTAGAGTCGATGCCGAATTGCGTCGCATGGGACACCGTTTGGCAGAGGATCGAAAGGAGATTGCCGGCCTGTTTACTCCGGTCGGAATGTTTACCTACCTCGGTGGTGGGGTAGACCGGATTTGTACAGCGGTGCAGTGGTGTCTGTCGGGATATGACTTTGTGTGTGATCTGATCGATCGGATTCGGACCGAACGGCGGCATGCAACCAAAAACAAAGCATGATTCCGTAATCTGATGTCAAAAAAGAGAAGAGACCGTCCCCTGTTTATGGGAGAACGGCCTCTTCTCTTTCTGTGTGTTTATATGGTCAATAAAAATCTATTGGGCCTGAGTCCGGTTGGTGAGGTAATCTTTGACAACGTTGTAGTAGGCATCCGGAGCTTCGTTGTTCGGATAGCGTTTGTACTCGGTCTGGCTTTCGCGTGTATCGGCTATGCCCCAGAAAATGGCGTCGCACGTGTCGTCATATGAACCGAAGATCGAGTATTCGGTTGCTTCTCCGGCCCATTCGACCTTCTCTTTCCACTGCTGCAGTGTGCTGCGTTTCCAATCCGTCGGTGGAACCCCTTCGTTCGGACAGGCGAAACGGACCTTGTTGTCCGAACTGGAGGATTTGTGTCGGTAGCCCCAGCCGTCTGTAGGCCCGAAGTTCATCGGCGAATTCACTTGGCAGGTCCCGATGCGGAATTTGGCCAAGTAGTTTTTTTCATCGGACGGGGCCGCATCATACATTTTCCAAAAATCTTCTCCCATGTAGAAGACAACAAGCATCGGCCGGTCGTCGCCAAAACCATATTTGCGGTAGACCTCTTTGTTTGCCCAGTTCTCCCAGATGCGTTTGGCAACTCCGTTCCAATAGGCTAACGTGTGGGCGGCCGGATTGCCGATGAACATCACGAAGTGCATGCCCAGTTCGGTGCATACCTGTTCGATCGTAGCGATCTGGTCTTTTGTGTCGATCTCCCACAGGGCTCCTTCGTTGGGCTGGCATCCGGGCCAACTTCCCGGAATCGACTCCCATTGGCTCGGGTTGGTCAAATCGATAATCACGTCGTTGATTCCCGCCTCTTGGATGGTGGAGAGAATGGCTCGGGCGTGATCGATGTTTTTGTAGCTGTGATCGGTGATCCACTGATCGCCAACCTTGAATTTGATGACTCCTTCGTTGGAGCTCCGGCAGCAGATCAGAATATGGGACATCGGAACGCTGAAACTCTGGCTTTCGCTGGGTGTCTCCGGCTCCTGTTGATCCTCATCCGACGAGTCCGGGTCTTGCTGATCTTCGCTCGGCGTATCCGGGTTTTCTTGATCCTCATTCGGCGAGTCGGGATCTTGAACCTCGCTCGGCGGGTTGGGTTCTTGTTGGGCGGAGCCTTTGTCTGTGCATCCGACAACGCAGATGCAGATCAGCATCAGGCAGTAGATGAAAAAACGTTTCATGACAACGGAAAATTTAGGTTAGTATAAAGTTTGTTAGGATAAAAATCGGCCGGATTGGTATGAGTCAGGTCCCGTTTTGCCCCCTCTCTATCTATTCGTGCCTCTCTTCGTCGCTCTCGGTCAGCTCTTGAAGCGTATAAACCAACGGCGCGGAGAACGGATATTTTCGGTAGGAGCAGGATGCGACCGCACAATGCGAACAGTGTTTTTCGTCACAAGGATCGAAGTGTACCGAGATCAATACCTGATCGGAAAATTTTTGGCGGATCGTTTCTTGCAGCTGTTTACACAAGCCGTGGCCCTGCCGAATGTTGTAGAACCAAGGTAGCGTCAAATCGCAGTCGACATAAAAAGCGCTTCCGTAGCGGATGATTTTCAGATTGTGGACATCGATCCATGCCGGATCCGGATTTTCGGATACAACCTGTAGCATCTTTTCGAGGCATTTTTTGTCGGCTTCGTCGGTCAGTTCGGCAATCGTTTTCCGAAGAATCGAAGAGCCTGTCCAGATAATCGTTCCCCCGAAGATCAGTGCCAAAGCGCTATCGATCCATTTGATGCCGGTCACGTAGAGCAGGATCAAACCGATGACCAGTCCTATCGAAGAGATCGTGTCCGATTGCAGGTGTTTCCCTCCGGCAATCAGGGCAAGAGAGTTGTGTTTGCGCCCCATATGGATGCTGTATCTTCCCAACAGAAAGTTGACCCCTCCGGCTGCCGCAACTAACAGAATACCGATGTCGAGCTGTCCGATCTCCGAAGGGACGAACAGTCGTCGGATTCCCTCGTAAATGATCATGCTTCCGGCGGCTGCGATCAGCAATCCCTCGATGGAGGCGGAGATCACTTCGATTTTGCCGTGTCCGAACGGGTGGTTGCTGTCTTTGGGACGTGCCGCCAACCGTAGGCTGTATAATCCGATGAAGCCGGCCGTGACGTTGACGATGCTTTCCAGAGCATCGGTCAGGATGCCGACCGAGTTGGTCAAGGCGAATGCCAGAAATTTACCCGCCATCAGCAGTACCGAGCAACATACGATACGGAACTGAACCCGTTGCTTGATCGTACCTTCGAGGTTGGAATTCATATCTCTTTCTGTTTTTTCTGCAAAGGTAATGATTTGTCTGAAAAGTGTGCGACGAATGAAATTTGTGAGGTGTGTTTTGTTGGGCGTGGGGGCAGACAACAGGTATAACGAAGAGTTGTAAATATGTATATGTGTTAAGTATCAGTGAGATGTGTTATTTTGTCGGCAAAAGTGTGAAAAAACCGAACAAATCATTTTGTTTTTATCCTTAATTTTTTATAATTTTAAAACTGAATTGGTATTCGTATTTACGTGATATTGAACATATATAAATCAACCTAAACCGTCAGGATTATGATAATTACTTTTAACGAGCTGCGTCGGATTAAAGATAAACTGCCCAGCGGCAGTTCGCAGCGTATTGCAGATGAATTGAACATAGATGTTAACGTTGTACGTAATTATTTCGGAGGGACGCATTTCCAAGATGGGGATCCCGTGGGGATTCATATCGAGAAGGGGCCTGACGGAGGTGTCGTGACTTTGGACGATGACGCGATCCTGAAATGTGCCATGCGAATCATTGCGGAACAACCCCAAAACCAGTAGACGTTGTTTTGTAAGAACAAAGCTGAAAGAAGGGAGACGAATATTCGTCTTCCTCTCTTTTTGTCTTCAAGCGAATAATTTTTTAGTGAATAAATTACGCATTCAAAGACGGTTTGTTGTATTTCGGGAAAAAATATGTAGATTTGCACTCCAAATGCAAATATGCAAGTTAAGTACTCGGCGATTTAACGAAAATTAAATATAAAACTTTCAGACAAAATGCAGAACAAAGGAGCACTAAAACTTCTGGCGATCGCATTGGCGATTGCCTGTGCCTACCAACTTTCGTTCACTTTTGTGACGCGCCATGTCGAGAATAAGGCGGAGGCCTACGCCGCCAGCCATGCACAAAAGGGACAAAACAATTTGGATTCAATAAAGTCCAAATATTTGGATTCGGTAAAGTCCAAGACCGTTTACGATTTGGGATTTATTCAGTTCAATTACAATGAGTGTAAAGAGAAGGAGATCAACCTCGGTCTCGACCTGCGTGGCGGTATGAACGTCATGTTGGAGATCTCGGTTGAGGATGTGGTCCGCGCCCTGTCGAACGACAGCAAGGATCCTGTTTTCAATCAGGCTCTGCAACAGGCCCGGGAGGCTCAGAAAAACAGTACGAGCGATTATATCACCCTCTTTGCCGATGCCTACGAAAAACTTTCGAACGGCGGTAAGTTGAGCTACATCTTCAATACACCCGAGTTGCGCGAGCAGATCAATCCCAACAGTACGAACGACGAAGTGATCAAGGTGCTTCGTGAGTCGGCTGAAAGTGCGATCGAAAACTCGTTCAATGTGCTCCGGAACCGTATCGATAAGTTCGGTGTGACGCAGCCCAATATCCAGAGACTGGAAAATTCGGGACGTATTTTGGTGGAACTTCCGGGTGTGAAAGAGCCGGAACGGGTGCGTAAACTACTTCAGGGAACGGCCAGTCTGGAATTCTGGGCTACTTATGAGAATTCTGAAATATATCCCGCTTTGGTCGAAGCTAATACGGTTATCAAGGATCTGGAAAAAGCAGGGCAAATGGTCGGAGCCGATTCTTTGGCCCAAGATTCGACGGTTGTGGTCGAAGAGGCTGTGGTTGCTGAAAACAGTGCTGCGGACTCCACCAAAGTGGATTCGACGGAAACGAGTCTGGTGGCTCAATTGGATAGCACCAGTGTCGATCAGTCGCAGGATATGGCTCAGATGATGGCGGATTATCCGTTGTTTGCCAAACTGCGTCCCATGGCCGATCAGAACGGACAACTCGCCGGAGGTCCGGTAATCGGAACGGCTTATGCTTCCGATACGTCTGCCGTAAATCGTTATTTGGCCATCCCTCAAGTCAAGGCCCTGTTGCCGCGGGATGTGAAGTTGCTCTGGGGTGTGAAACCGATGAGCGGCAGCGAATCTGTTTTTGAACTGTATGCCATCAAGGCAAATACACGTGACGGGAAGGCTCCTCTGGATGGAGGCGTAGTAGTCGAAGCTCGTGAACAGTATGCACAGCACGGTTCGAGCGCCGAAGTATCGATGATCATGAATCCTTCGGGGGCGCGGACTTGGGCTCGACTCACGGCCGATAACGTTGGACGGTGCATCGCAATCGTGTTGGATGGCTATGTATATTCAGCTCCGGTCGTTCACGGTGAGATCTCTGGTGGGCAATCATCTATCTCCGGACAGTTTACGATCAACGAGGCCCGCGACTTGGCCAACGTGTTGAAGTCGGGTAAACTGCCTGCTCCGGCCAGAATCACGCAGGATAACGTCGTAGGTCCTTCGCTCGGTCAGGAGTCGATCAATGCCGGTATGATGTCTTTTATCTTGGCCTTCATTCTTGTACTGCTTTACATGATCTTCTACTACAACAAGGCCGGTATGGTAGCCAGCATCGCCTTGATCTGTAACCTGTTCTTCCTGTTCGGCGTGTTAGTCTCCTTCGGAGCCGTACTGACCCTGCCGGGTATTGCCGGTATCGTGTTGACGATGGGTATGGCGGTCGATGCGAACGTCATCATCTACGAACGGGTCAAAGAGGAGTTGCGTATGGGCAAGACACTGAACATAGCAGTGACCGAAGGTTACAAGAACGCTATGTCGGCTATTATCGACGGTAACGTAACCACGTTGATCACCGGTATCGTCCTGTTTGTATTTGGAACAGGTCCGGTACAAGGTTTTGCAACGACCTTGATCATCGGTATTCTGACTTCGCTGTTTACGGCAATTCTGATTACCCGGTTGATCTTTACCGGAATGCTGAAACGCGAAAAACACGTGACCTTCTCGAACCGGTTTACCGAGAACTTCCTGGCCAATACACACTTCAATTTTATAGGGAAACGTAAGATTACGTATGTGATCTCCGGAATCCTGTTGCTGATCACCATCATATCGCTCAGTGTTCGTGGAATGAGCTATGGTGTAGACTTCTCTGGAGGTCGTACCTTCGTCGTACGTTTCGACCAACCCGTAACGGCCGATCAGGTTCGTTCGGCGCTGGGCGATGTCTTCGGGGACGCCGGTAAAGAGGTAAAACAGTTCGGTAAAGAGAATCAGATGCGTATCATTACGCAATATAAGTATGATGATGCGGGAGAGGATGTTACGCACGAAATCGAACAGATGCTTTACAAAGCGCTCTCTCCGTTGATGGCACAACCACTGACCGAGGATGAGTTCTTGACGACGGCTACAAATCCGATCGGTATTGTCAGCTCGGATAAAGTAGGACCTACGGTAGCACACGATATCAAGGTTAACTCCGTAATTGCCGTGTTGTTCAGCTTGGTGGCTATTGCCTTGTATATCATCATACGATTCAAACGTTGGCAGTGGGGTATCGGTAGTGTGATCTCGTTGTCGCTGGATACGATATTTACGATCGGAATCTTCTCGCTGTTGCACGGAGTGCTGCCGTTCAGCATGGATGTCGATCAGTCGTTCATCGCTGCCATCCTGACCATTATCGGTTACTCGATCAACGATAAGGTGGTGATCTTCGACCGAATCCGTGAGTACCAGACACTCTATCCGAAACGGAACATCAAAGATAATATCAACAATGCAATCAACTCAACGTTGACTCGTACGATCAATACATCGGGTACTACGCTCGTCGTGTTGTTGGCGATCTTCCTGTTCGGTGGTGAGGTGATCCGCGGATTTGTCTTTGCCCTGCTCTTCGGTGTGCTGATCAGTATCTACTCGACGGTATTTACGGCAACCCCGATCGCTTACGATTTGATTCGTAGAAAAGAGAAAGAGGAGACGAAGTAAATAACCTCTGCAATAAAAGATAATAAAACGGCAACTGATTTCAGTTGCCGTTTTATTATTCTTTTTTTACCTTTGTTTTTGTTATGGGATTCGGCTTTTTGGATATTACGCTGATCGATATCATCGATATCTTTCTGGTCGCGCTGCTTATGTTCCAAGTCTATCGCTGGACGCGAGGAACCAATGCATTGCGTATCGTTGTCGGCATTCTATTCATTTATCTGTTTTGGATAGTGACCCGGGTGCTGAAGATGGAGTTGATGAGCATGATCCTCGGCCAGATTATCGGAGTGGGAGTCATCGCGTTGATTGTGGTGTTCCAACAGGAGATCCGCCGATTCCTGATCCTTTTGGGTACACAATATACCAACAGGAGGGTTTCGTTTTTAGCCCGTCTGTTCCGTCCGAAGAGAAGTGCACCGAATGTGGCGGGTGTAGAGTGGATCGATACGGTGGTCAGCGCTTGCGAGGATATGGCATCGACGAAGACCGGCGCATTGATCGTAATCGCGCGAAAGGTCAATCTGCGACCTTTTATCGAGCAGGGTGAGCGGATCGATGCGTTGATTTCGGCACCCCTGCTTAAAAATATATTCTTTAAAAACTCACCGTTGCATGACGGTGCGGTGGTGATTGCCGGCAGTCGGATCGCTGCGGCCAAGTGTGTATTACCCTCGACCGAAAGAGAGGTGCCGATGGAGTTCGGTATGCGTCACCGTGCAGCAATGGGCGCTTCGGAGATTACGGATGCGTTGGTCATTGTCGTTTCGGAGGAGCGGGGAACGATCTCCTTGGCGCGTAAAGGCCATGTGAGCCAAGATATTTCGCCCGCCAGATTGCGCAATATGTTGCGTAAAGGATTGGCCGGGTAACGTTATAATTCCAAATAAAAAAATGAAGAGGTTGTGGATGTTGTGCACCGTTGTAGTTGTGATGAATCTATGTACGGTGACGGGGCTTTTTGCGGAAATTGTGTATGTCGATCGTCCGGATTCGGCAGGTAGGTTTGCTCCATTAATCAAGAACGATCGCTCTGCAGCGCGGGTCAACAGTGAAAGAATGGCGGTGATTATGTCGGCCGTATCTCGGGGAACGACACTGTTTTTTTCTGCGGGAGATTACTATTTCGATGGGGCGGCAGCACCCAATCACGGATCTATCGAATCGAGTGCGACGGGACAGGTTTTCCGGGGTGAAGGTGTCGGAACAACCCGTATCCTGCAATGCAATATGCAAAAGGATTTCGGATTTGCATGTCGCGAGGATTTGAAGCGAGTGCCCGCTGCAACCCTGCGGATTCGGCATAAAGGGTGTGTGGTCGAGAACCTGACGATCGCTCTCGATCCCGAATTGCCGTCGAAGAGTATTGCCGGAACTGCGGCCCTGCAAATCGCTCATATTGCCTACTATCCGGATAACAATGTGGGAATTGTCGAGACTACCGGTCAAGGTGAGGATTTTCTGATCGATCATGTGACAGTCTCTCGGGTCAATATAGGTGAGAATTTAGGATCGGGAATTCTTGCGACACGATTTTTTGAGGTAGGTATCGATATTGTCGGGTCGGGCGGACATGTCCGAGTGGCCGAGGTGCACCGTTTGGATGCCCGAACGGGTATTCGACTGGATAACGGGAATCATTGCGGACAGGGGGAGTATCAATTCGAATCGGTCTACTGCATGGGTAATCCCGATGTTTTTCAAGATGGAGTGTTTTTCGATTGGGTAGGAGGACAGGCGCCGTCGATACACAACAGTTCGTGTTCGTTTACCAGTGGAATTTTTGCCGGACCGCGCGGACATTCCGGTGATCGGTTGAATCCCTACCCTGAGGCGGAGGTCATTCGTCGAGGTGGAAAGGATTGGGACTGGTTGACACTCCATGCACATACGGTTCCCGATGAACCCGATGTCGCACAAAGAACGGTATGGTATGGTTTGCCGCGGTACGCTGAAGTGGTCCGGATCGGCAGCAAACCGGTAACCGGTGGAAAAGAGTGGATCGCCGGAAAGGATTTCGAGGTGGTACGTGTGACCGATAACAAAGACTACGAGGCGGCTTCGAAAATAGTTTGGAAAGGGGAACGTCCCGATCCCGGAACGATCTATTACGTGACATTCAAGCAGCCGGCCGAGTATCGGGTTCACGATGTGGAGTGGGGAAATGCCATCAACGTGTCGGTACAGGAGGCCAAGCAGGTCGACGGCTTTGCCGTCTGTTTTTCGGATCAAGGTGTCGGTTACAAAAATCCCGACTTCCTGTTCGGCATAGGGTACAATTTCCTTTTCTCTGGAATGTTTGTAATCAATGGAGATTTCATTTTCGATGGAAATGTCGATTTGGTCAACATTACGGGATTGACCTCCGGTGTGTGCGACGTCTGGCTGAGCGGAATGGATGAAAACAGAAAGTGTCGCAGAATATCCATCAACAACAGCACCTTGAATCACCTTCGTATCGACGACTTTACGGAGAATATTCGTTGTGTAAACAATTTCATGGACAATCGGTGTCTGATCCGGGCTGACTCTCCCAAGCAGATGAAAAAACTTATTCGGGAGCGGAACTATCGGCTGGATGAATCTGTCGTAAAGGAAGCGGTCCGCTCATGGAACGAGTGATCCTGCCCCTCGTTGAGGAACAGGATCAGATGGGGGAGCGTGATTTGTTTCACTCCTCTTTTGTGCCTCGGGAGGCTTGAGAGCGATCGGTCGAGATGGCTGGGTAGGAGGCTCAGACTCCCTCCCCTGCCATGTTGTCTTTATCGGGTGACCTCGAAAGTGCCCCCTAAATCTGCGGTCGAGCTTCCGCCGACCCAAACTTTGAATTGCCCCGGTTCGTATCCGTAGCTCATGTCCCGGCGGTAGAAACTGATGCTTTCAGAGTCCAATCGGAATGTGACCTCCCGGCTCTCACCCGGAGCCAGTTCCACTCGTTCGAAACCCTTCAGCTGCCGGAGCGGACGTGTGACACTGGCTACCACATCTTGAAGATAGAGCTGTACTACCTCCGTGCCACTTCTCTCACCGCTGTTGCGAACCGTTACGGAGACCTCAATCGGGTGTTTCATGTCGCTTTTATCGGGCGAAATCCGAAGATCGGAATATTCAAAAGTCGTGTAACTGAGTCCGTATCCGAAGGGATAGAGCGGTGTGTTGTCCGGGAGATCAATGTAGCGTGAAACGTAGTGTTGTTCTCCGACATTCGGTGTAAAGGGCCGTCCGGTATTTTTCATGTCGTAGTGGATCGGAACCTGCCCCAAGGTCCGCGGAAAGGTCATGGTCAGCTTTCCGCAAGGGTTGAAATCGCCTGACAGCATATCGGCAACGGCGTGTCCTCCCTCCGTGCCCGGATACCATGCCTCGACAATCGCATCGGCTACGGAGCTCTCCCAGCTCAGATCGAGCGGACGTCCGTTCAACAGCAACAGAACGAGGGGTTTGCCTGTGGTGCGGATCGCTGCAATCAGCTCCTGTTGGATCTTCGGCAGCGAGATGGTGGTCATACTCGTCGCCTCTCCGCTCCACGATCCGGGTAGACCGACCGCTACAACTGCGACGTCGCTGTTGCGTGCTGCTTGCAGGGCTGATCGGAATCCGATGCGGCTCTCCTGTTCGTAGGGGGCTCCATGGGCATATATGATCTTGTTGCGACCGAAACGCTCCTGCATACCTTGAAGAATGGAGACAACATGCGACGTGTCCCCTTGTCCGTACCACGATCCGAGCAGATCGATGCGGGAGTTGACGAATGGTCCGATCAGAGCGATTTTGCGTCCTGCTGTGATCGGAAGCGTCCGGTTGTCGTTTTTCAACAGAACGATCGACTTTCGGGCCATGTCGCGTGCGGCTGCCAGATTCTCCGGTTTGTAGAATTCGCGTGCGGCAGCTGTCGTATCGAGGTAACGGTACGGATCATTGAAGAGCCCCAATGCGCATTTTACCCGCAAAACGCCGGCACACATCCGATCGACCTGCCGGAGAGAAACCTTTTTCTGTTCGACCAATTGTTTGAGAAAGCGGTGATAGATGTCGCCCTGAAGATCCATGTTGATCCCCGCATTGAGGGCCAGAGCGCCGGCTTCCATGCTGTCGGCTGCCACGCCGTGCGGCACCAGTTCGTTGATGGCGGTAAAGTCCGTTACGACGAATCCGTTGAATCCCCACTCCTTGCGCAGGATGTCGGTCATCAGGTAGTGACTGGCCGTGGCCGGAACTGCATCGATGTCATTGAATGCACTCATGACCGATCCAACTCCGGCATCTATCCCGGCTTGATAGGGCGGCAGGTAGACTTCGCGAAGCGTGCGGTCGGTGATGTCTACGGTCTGGTAGTCGCGTCCGGCTTGAGGGGCTCCGTAGGCTGCGAAGTGTTTGATGCAGGCCAGAATCGTACTGTCTGAGGCGAGGGATTGGGCCGTGGGGCCTTGGTATCCCTCCACCATGGCGGCGGCAATCAGCGAGCCGAGGTAGGTGTCCTCTCCCGAACCTTCCGAAACGCGCCCCCAACGCGGATCCCGTGTCACGTCGACCATCGGCGAAAAGGTCCAGTTCAGACCGGCGGCAATCGCTTCACGTGCGGCTACGCGTGCAGAGTTTTTGATTCCCTCGATGTCCCACGAACAAGACATGCCGAGATTGATCGGAAAGATGGTCTTCATGCCGTGAATGACGTCGTAGCCGAACAACAGGGGAATGCCCATGCGGGTCTCCTCGACGGCGATACGCTGCAGTTCGCGGTTGTAGGACGGGACGTGGGCATTGAAGATGTTTCCACAGGTGCCGTTGCGGATCGCCTCCTCGACGTTTTTCGGAAGCGTAGGTCCGGTCGTGGTGAAGTGGCTCGAGTAGAGAACTAATTGTCCGATCTTCTCGTCGAGGGTCATGCGTTGCATCAGGGAATCGACGCACTGTTCGATTTTCGGATCGGAAAAGAAGTGAGAGGCCTCCTCGGCCGATGTGGTCCGGTCGTGGGACGAACCACACCCTTGCAGAAAACCGAGTGCCAGAAGGAAAATACACGGGTAAAAGATTTTCATAACGGATTAATTTAGTGTTTCGACAGGTGATTGGTTATAGGTGAACCCCAAACGGGAAAGTCCCCGTCGGATGTCGTCGTTTTTCATAAATGCCCTCCAGAGGGTTCCGCGACGGTGGTTTTCGATCATGATAAGGATCGGGCCCTGATCGATCGCCAGATAGTTGTACGTCGATTTATGCGGATCGGGCATACCGAGGTTGAGTGCATCGTAAAAACCCATGATCCCGAAAGCGATCGGTCCCAGATTACGGTAGAGGTTACGGAGCACATCCATCGACTCTTGCGGCGTGTAGGGCATTGAGGAGAGAGCTGCGGTCGGGGCGACGGTTCCGAAGTCGTGGCCGATGCCCGGAGAGTGGGCCATGTATCCCGAAGGCAGGGCATCGCATGCGGTCAGTCCCCAAAAATCGGGACCGTAACCGACCCATCCGTACGGATTGTCGATGCAGTAGGCCCGATTGATGCGGGTAAAGCGGCAGTTTTGCTCCCAATAGTTTGCATAGAGGTCGCGCAGCCCACGTGGATCGAGGCCCAGATAGGAGTAGTGGACCCAAAACAGCGGTCCTCCCATTAGCGCCCGTTTCCCTAAGGGAAGCATCGTCCCGTAAAAGTCCGTTGCACAGAAGAATTCGCCGGCTTTTCGGTTGATCCAGCACTGTTCGTAAACCTCCCGATCAATCGGGTAGGTTGGAGAGGCGGCAGCGAGGATGTAGGCGATCAGTGCTTCGTCGTAACCCTGTATCTTGTGGTTCATGGCGAAGCCGTGCTCCTCGGACCAATGCCAGTAGAGTGCCTTCTCGCCTTGTGTGTAGAAGCTCCATTCGACTCCGTGCCACAGGGTGTCGATACGTGCACGCAGCGTCTTCTCCTGCTCCGTTTCCCGATCGAAATAGCCTTGAGCTGTCAGCAATCCCTGAATCAAAAAGGCGGTTTCGACGAGATCTCCCCCGTTGTCGTGTTCGCTGAACGGGTAGGCCGTGTTCGTGTGTGTGTCGTACCAGTGGGCCCAGACCCCATGGAAACGGGGAAGTCGTTCCAACGATCCGACAATACGTTCGAGCCGGGTCAATACCTCTTCGCGTGTAACGAAACCGTTCTCGATGCCGACGATCAGTCCCATGATGCCAAATCCCGAACCACCGATCGTGATGCAGCTTTCGCGGCTGTCGTTCGAACGCTCGAAAGCCAATCCCGTGAGCGGGTCGGCAAACTCCCAGAAGTAGCGGAACGTGTATCGTTGTACCATCTCCTGAAGCTGATCGTCCGTAAAATGTCGTACCGAAGCCGATACGTCGGGAGTCGTGTAAAGCGCCTTCCCTGACGGGTCTAACGCTACGACACGATATGTGTAGGTCGTGTCGGTGGTTTCGACAAAATCGAGGTAGTAGGTCCGGTTTGTGGTTCCGCGCAGGATCGTATCGCGTGAAGTCCCGAGTCGGTAAACCGCATAGCGGTCGGCTTTGGAGATGGGATGCCATCTCAGCTCTACGTGCGAATCGTAGCCGGTCGCTTCGATCGGGTCCGATGAGCAGAAGAGCGTGTCCAGCATACTTTGGTTCGACGGTTGTGCGGAAGCCGTACGGGTCAATCCTCCCGCTATGTGCAGCGAAAGGAACAAAAGCAGGAAAGGGAGCGTTGTCGGTTTCATCTTAATAGCCGTTGTTCTGTTCGAGGTTGTTCATCAGCAGAATCTGTTCGTTCGGAATAGGCAGCACATAGTTTTTCGGGGTTTCGACAGGAGAGGTTGTCGGTAGCGGAAGGAACGTGGATTCCGTTGCGATACCCAGCTCTTTCATCAATTCGAGACCTGCCTGTTCGGACTGGATCTTTGCCCAAACCTTTGCGGCAAAATATCCCGGACGAATCTTATCGATCCGCACCAGATCGAAGTAGCGGTCCCGCTCCATCGACAGCTCGATCCGTTTCTCCTCCCAGATGTTTTCGAGCGTTGCCTCTTTTTCTCCGAGTCCGGCCCGAGCCCTTACCGCGTTGTACCACTCCGAAGCCTTCGCATCGCCGCATTGTACAGCCGCTTCGGCTCCGATCAGTAATACCTCTGCCCAACGCATCAGCCGGATGTTCCCTCCGTAGTTTTCATTGCCTCCCGTGACCGGACGCGGTTGGTACCCCTTTCGGGTAAAACGGTTCGGAAATCCGTTCGAAGCCGAAGCAGGATCATCGGCAATGTACGATCCGACGATCGTGGTACCGTCGATGACCGACGGGGTCTGCTCCATGCCGCTGAAGGCCGTGGTCCGTCCGTAGATGATGTCGTTCTCTTTACGGTTGTCGCCCGGCTCGTAGGATTGGACCAGATTGAGCGACGGGGCGACAAATCCCCAACCCCAGTTCGGATCGCTCCGGACCCCGACCACCTGCCAGCCCTGATAGGCACCGTCCGATGTCATGAAACTGGCGGCTCCGATCTCGAACACCGATTCTGATCCGTATTCTCCTAATTTCGAAAATAGGATGGATAGCGGTTCCAGTCCGTAGCCGTCGTCAGAAAGTTCCATCTCCTTGACGATCGATACGATCCGGGTATAGTATTCATTGGCCCGTTCTGGTTCGTCGGCGGCTCGGTAGAGCAGCACTTTGGCCATCAGCCCCATGGCCGAACCCCAGTGGGCCCGACCGTACCATGAAGTGGGGTACCATTGGCTGGCCTCCTCTTTATCGGGCATCAGCAGTCCGGCTTCCAGATCGGCCAGGATCGAGTCGTAGAGCGTCGTGCGGTCGGAGATCGCAATATCGGCCATCTCGGCTCCGGTGAGGGTTTCGAGAGGAACGATCGGGCCCTTCCCCCAATGTTTCAACACGGAGAAGTAGAACCATGCCCGATTGAACCGGGCCTCGCCTTCGAGAATCTCCTTCTGGCGGGGATCGATGCCGTCGAATTCACGGATGGCTTTCAGTGCGGTGTTGGCCCGTCCGATTCCGGTGTAGGCATTGTTCCACAGCCAGTTCAGAAAATCGGAACCGCCGTTGAGGCCCGACATGTTTTGGAACTGATTGACTCCGTTATTGAAAATCGTGCCGCCGCCGTCGGACAGGGAACTGCCCCGCAGTGCATTGTCCGAACATAAGTCACCTATCCACGAACCGATGGTCTCCCATGCGCTTCCTTCGCGATAGGTCGTATAGATGCTGTTGGTCAGACTCGAGACCGAACTGCTGTTTTCCAAGAAATCGTTTTCTGTCATTTGACCCTGAGCCGGCTGGTCGAGGAACTCATCCATGCAGGAGGTCGACAACGAAAGCGGCAGACAGAACAGCAAATAAATTGTAAATTTTTTCATAGTTCGTGAAGGGTGTTAAATTCCTATGTTGATACCGAATGAGAATGTGCGGGATGGGGGATAGACTGCATCGAAGCTGTCGATGCCGGCAGCGTTGGGTGCGCCTCCGATCTCGGGAGAGTAGGCCGTTGCCCGCGTGACGGTCCAAAGGTTGTGGATCGAGAAGTAGACCTTCAACGTACGCATCTTCATCTTTTCGACAATCCGTTGTGGGAAGGAGTAGCTCAGCGTGAAATTGCGGATCTTAAAATAGCTGGCATCCTCGAGGTAATATTCGCTATACTGGTTGTTGGAGCCCGGGCCGTCTAACAGCACCCGTGTGGTAGAGTTGGTCGAGCCCGGTCCGGTCCACGAATTGAGGTAGTCCGTCGTTACGTTATAGGGAGAGGTTCCCAAAGTCTGCCGTCGGGTACTGTATATTTTACCGCCGAGAGCTGAATAAAGATCCGTCTCAAGGCCGATCCCTTTGTATTCGAACCGCAGATTCAGACCGAGTGTGACTTTCGGCAGATAGCTCCCCATGTAGATCCTGTCGTCCTTGTCGATCACGCCGTCGTCGTTTTGGTCTTTGTATCGCAGATCGCCGGGGGTGGCTCCGCTGATCGATGCCGATTCGGCAATTTCATCCCAATCCTGATAGATGCCTTCGACTGCATAGCCCCAGAACCCACCGATCGGATAACCGACCAATGTCACGTTGGCGCCGTTTTCAAGGGGTGGAACATCCTGATTGACCGAAATAACACGGTTCTTTAGTGTGGTTCCGATCAGCGAAATGTCATACGAAAAATCTTGCCGGTTTTCGCGCCATCCGAGATTGAACTCGATTCCCGTGTTGCGGACCTTCGCGATATTCGAGAGCGGAGAGTAGCTCGTTCCACTGATTCCGGGCAGCGTAATGTTGGTCAGCACGCCCGACGTCGTTTTTGCGTAGTAATCGAACTCGAAAGAGAGGCGTCCGTTCAGGGCCAGAAAATCGAGACCCAAGTCAAGTTGTCGGGCCTCCTCCCAACGCAATCCGTAATCGATCACCATGTCGAGCACCTCGGAAGTGGTCACTCCGGAGGGGTTCTTCCCGAAAACGCCGTAGACCGTATTGACGTATGCGGTCTGGATGTTGTTCGGAATACCCGCATCAGAACCTACAATACCGTAACTGGCCCGGAGTTTCATCTGGTTGAGCCAGTTGATGTTTTTCATCCAGCTCTCCTCGTGCATGGCCCATCCTACGCCTATGGCGGGGAATGTGCCGTAGCGTCCGTTTATCGGGAACCGGGACGAAGCATCCGTACGGACAGTTGCGGTGATCAGGTAGCGGTCGTCGTAGTTGTAGTTGATACGGGCCAGATAGGAGAGATAGGTGAAAACGGCTCCTCCGGTCGTCCCGGTCAGTGTTGAGGCTTCGCCCAAACCCGTGTACCACAAGTTGCGGTTTTTCCATGCGGTGGCAGGCATCCCCTTGATGTTTTGGCTCTGGTTTTGGGACGAGCTCTTTTGGAATGTGATGCCGGCCAAGGCACTGAAGGAGTGTTTCCCCTTTTCAAATGAATAAGAGAGCGTGTTCTCGCTGAGCCAGTCGAACTGGCGGCTCTGGTTGACGTTCAGCTCGTTGTCCGTCCGACGCTGGTCGATGTTCACTTCGTAGGCCGGCAGAAAACTTTTTCCTTCGGAGTTGGAGCTGTTCATCGAGAACGAGGACTGGAAGACGAGGTTCTTGACAAACTCCAGCTTGATGAAGAAGTTAGCCAGCGTTTTGTAGTAATTCGTGTAGTTCTCGCTGTCGTAGTAGAGCATGGCGACGGGGTTGCCCGATTTGCCGATCTCGTCCACTGGACCGAAAAACTTCGACGGATCGTCCGGATCGGTCACCGGAGCTGTCGGCAGGGCCCGCAGGGCACTTGCCAATGTCACACCCTGACTGTTGCGCCGTTCGTAGATGTAGGAGATGTTGCTCCCTATGGTGGCCCAGCGGGTCAGTTCATAGGTGTTCGATAATTTGACGTTTGCCCGTTCATATCCCGAATTCTTGATGATTCCTTCCTGATTGAAATAGCCGCCCGAGAGTCCGTAGGTCGATTTCTCGCCTCCGCCCACCAGATTGAAATTATAGTTTTGTGTGAGGGCCAGCTGGGTGATCTCCCGTTGCCAGTCGGTCCCTTTCCCTGCTGCGTCGATCTGATCCGGTGTGTACGGGAGGGGGGTGGAGGTTCCGTTGATGGCGTTTTGGGCCATGACGTTTCGGTTTTTCAGGTATAAGTATTCGCTCGCATTGGCGTAATCCAAATACCGCGACATCTCCGATACGCTGACGTTTGCTTCGACGTTCAAGGTGACGGGTTGGTTTTTTCGGCCCTGTTTGGTCGTGATGATGATCACGCCGTTGGCTCCCCGCGATCCGTAGATGGCCGTGGCAGATGCGTCTTTTAACACCTCGAGCGATTCGATCTCGTTGGGGTTCAGAAAGGCGATGTCGTCCATGATCAGTCCATCGACAACGTAGCAAGGGTTCGAATTGGTGAAAGAGCTGAGACCCCGTACGCGAATCTGAGGTGCACCGCCCGGAGAACTGTTCTGAACCACCTCCACGCTCGCTACTTTTCCTTGCAGTCCCTGCAGCGGATTGGCGGCTGCAACGGTGGTGTTCAGTTCGGAACCCTTGACCGACGAGATGGAACCCGTAATGTCGCGTTTGCGTTGTACGCCGTAACCGACTACTACGGCAGCGTCCAGATCGGTCGTGACGACAGTCAGCGTAACGTTTAGCGGAGAGCGACCCGTGTAGGGAATTTCACGGGTTTGATATCCGATGTAGGAGAATACCAGTGTGTCGCCCGGCTGGACCGATAGCGTGTATCGTCCATCCTCTCCGGTGTAGCTTCCCCGGGTGTACTCCCCCTTGATCGTAACCGAAACACCGATCAACGGAGGACCGTCGGATCCGGTTACTTGTCCGGTAACCTTGTCCGCAGGGGTCTGCCCCAAGAGCGGATGCAGACCGAACAGCATGAGACACAATGCACATGCCGTGACTTTTTGGGTGAAAAAGTAACGTATCTTCATAAGCTGAAAAATTAATCGATTGCGGTTGTTTCGGTTGATTGACAGCGCAAAGCGAATGCCCAAGCCTCCGGAGGGCGTAATTTTTGCCCGAAAAAAGGATATTCCGGTTGAAATCCGTTATTTTTGTGGGAGTGTAAATTTTTACAAAAAAAAAGTGTGGAGCTATGAGAAAAGTGTGGCTTTTTGTCGTGGGGCTGTTGCTGTGTGTGACTACGGTTGTGTCGGGAAAGGATTTCCGGTTTGCCCTGATTAGTGATTTGCATGTTTCACCGGGATCGATCGGTGCGAAAGACCTTCAACTGGCCGTGGATCAAATCAATGCAACTCCCGGACTCGATTTCGTCGTCGTGGCGGGCGATCTGACCGAACATGGAGATCGAGCCTCGTTGGAACTGGTGAAAGAGATCCTTTCCGCATTGAACCTGCCTACGTATATTACCTCCGGAAACCACGAAACCAAGTGGAGCGAATCGGGGGCTACCGATTTCGATCGGGTGTTCGGTGCGGATCGGTTTCGTTTCGAATATGGAGGTTTCCTGTTTCTCGGGTTCAATACAGGACCGGTGATTCGAATGATGGAGGGGCACGTTGCTCCGCAAGATATCAGCTGGCTGAAGGAGGAGTTGGACGCCTATGGAACCGAGAAACCGGTCTTTTTAGTGACACACTATCCCATGAAACGGGGAGATGTGGACAACTGGTATACCGTGACCGATCTGGTTCGGCATTACAACATCAAAGCCTTTTTGGGCGGACATTACCACTCCAATCAATTGGATGCCTACGACGGCATACCGGCATTTATCTGTCGTTCGACCCTGCGGGCCAAAGAGCCGGTCGGAGGATACTCTCTGTTCGAGGTGACGGCCGATTCGGTGATTGTCTACGAACAGAAAATCGGAGGAGAACCCCAACGCTGGGGCGGATATTCGCTCAAAAAGCAGTACTATACGGAGGATGTTTCCGGCTACGATCGTCCGGACTTTTCGATGAATCAGCAGTATGCCGAGGTGAAAGAGGTGTGGATGACCGAGCTGGGAAATGCGATCTACTCTTCACCCGTATTGGAGAAAAACCGGGTCTATGTCGGAGACGATAAGGGTTTGCTCAGTTGCGTCCGGCTCAGCGATGGAAAACTGTTGTGGCAATTTGCCGCCGAAATGCGGATTGTCGGTACACCGGCAGTTGCCGACGGAGTGGTTGTTTTCGGTTCGGCCGACCACAATATCTACGGTGTGGATGCGAAAAAAGGAAAGCAACTGTGGAAAATAGAGACGTCGGCCGCCGTACTCGGTGCGGTAACCATCTGTGACGGAACGGCGTATCTCGGAGGAAGCGACGGAAAGTTCTGGGCAATCGATATTCATACCGGAAACAAAGTCTGGACGTTCGATGGAATAAAAGGCTATGTAGAGACCCGTCCGCTGATCTACGGCGACAAGGTGATCTTCGGGGCTTGGGACGAAAACCTTTATGCCCTGAACCGCAAGGATGGTACCCTGTTGTGGGCATGGCACGACGGACGACGCGGTATGCTCTATTCGCCTGCAGCGGTGTGGCCCGTAGCTACACAGAATCGGGTCTTTATTGCAGCTCCCGACCGGTTCCTGTCGTGTATTGATGCAACAAGCGGGAAAACGCTGTGGCGGACGAACGAATCGACGGTTCGTGAAACAGTCGGACTTTCAGAGGATAGCACCCGGGTGTTCAGTAAAACCATGCGCGACAGTGTTGTGTGCTTCTCGACGGCAGGAGATGCTCCGCGTAAGATCTGGGCCACGAATGTCGGTTTCGGGTATGAGATCGCGCCTTCGATGCCGGTCGAAAAGGACGGTGTCGTTTTCGGTAGTACGATGAACGGTGTGATCTACGCACTGGAGGCCGATACGGGTAGGCTCCTCTGGCAACATAAGGTGCATAACTCGTTGATCAGTACGGTTGTGCCTTTGGATCGGAACCGTTGTCTGTTTACCAGTTCGGCAGGAATTGTCGGCCTGCTCGAGACAAAATAGGGAATAGTGCCGGCCTCACTTGTTTCAAAATCCAAAAATCGATACCTTTGGCGCGACACACTCGCGCGTAAACCGATTGTGGAGGCGTTTTATTGTAAAAAAATTATGAGCGATTCGATCAAACATGAGTGCGGAATAGCGTTTATCCGCTTGCTTAAACCGATTGACTATTATCAGAAAAAGTACGGGTCCATGTTCTATGGACTCAATAAGATGCATATTCTGATGGAGAAACAGCATAATCGGGGACAGGATGGAGCCGGCTTGGCCTGCATCAAACTTTATCCCGAGCCCGGAAATGTCTACATCAATCGGGTCCGGTCGAACGATGCTGCGCCGATCCGCAATGTTTTCCAGCAGATCGACGCCAAAATCAATGCGGTTCTTTCGAAAAAGCCCGAACTGATGCAGAATCCTCAAGCCTTGAAGCGTGAGGTGGAATTTACGGGAGAGTTATTCTTAGGCCATTTGCGTTACGGGACATTCGGAAAGAACGACATTGAAAATGTGCATCCCGTTTCCCGCGAAAACAACTGGATGACCCGCAGTCTGGTATTGGCCGGAAATTTCAACCTGACCAATATCGACGAGTTGTTCGGCCGACTGATCGATCTGGGACAGTATCCACCCGCAAAAACCGATACGGTAACGATTCTGGAGCGTATCGGCCATTTTCTCGATCGCGAAAATGACGATAAATATCGCTATTTCAAAGACAAAGGCTATTCGAAACACGACGTGACAGAGATGTTGGCCAAACATATCGATCTGAAAGAGATCTTGTCGCTGTCGGCACGCCGCTGGGATGGCGGATATGTGATGGCCGGTATGATCGGACATGGCGATGCGTTTGTGATGCGTGATCCGTGTGGAATCCGTCCGGCATTTTTCTACTACGACGACGAAATCGTAGTCGCTGCTTCGGAACGTGCCGTGATCCAGACGACTTTCAATCTGGCATACGAAGATGTTCGGGAGTTGGAACCCGGACACGCCTTGATCGTTCGCCGGGACGGGGATATTACGGTCGATCCGTTTACGGCCCCGAAACCGATTCATCCCTGCTCTTTCGAGCGGATCTATTTCTCTCGGGGAAGCGATCGGGATATCTATCGGGAACGTAAACAGTTGGGGCGGTTGTTGGTCCCCCAGATCTTAAAAAGCATTGATTACGACATCGAGAATACCGTCTTTTCGTATATTCCCAACACGGCTGAGAGTGCCTTTTTCGGGTTGGTCGAAGGACTCGACGAGTATTGTCAGGGGGTACGGGCCCAACAGATTCTTGAAACCAAAGATACTTTGACGCCGGAGTCGTTGCGTGAGATTCTTCGATTCAAACCCAGAATAGAGAAGGTGGCCATCAAGGATGTGAAGATGAGAACGTTCATTACTCAGGACAACGAACGGGACGATCTGGTGGCCCACGTCTACGATATTACGTACGGAACGATTCGTCCCGGGGTGGACAATCTGGTGATCATCGATGATTCGATCGTCCGGGGAACCACTTTGCGGCAGAGCATTATCCGGATTCTGGATCGGCTCAATCCGCGCAAGATCGTCGTGTGTTCCTCTGCTCCCCAGATTCGGTATCCGGATTGCTATGGAATCGATATGTCACGGCTGAGTCGATTCGTTGCATTCAAAGCTGCAATTGAGCTGTTGCGCGAACGGGGAATGAGTTATCTGATCGAAGAGGTATATCAACAGGCACTGCAGGAGTTGCAGCGGCCGGATCGGGAGAATACGGTGAATTGTGTGAAACGGATTTATGAACCGTTTACCGATGAAGAAATTTCGGCAAAAATTGCACAGATCGTTACCGCATCGGAGATCCGCGCTGAGGTAGAAGTGGTCTACCAGAGTGTCGAAAACATGAGACGGGCCATTCCGGTACATAACGGAGATTGGTATTTCACGGGAAATTATCCGACTCCGGGCGGAAATGTCGTTTCGAACAAGGCATTCGTCAATTTCTACGAAAAACGGAACGAACGGGCCTATTAGTTGTCCCGATACGTTTCAATGTCTGGAAATATAGACAGATCGCCTAATTGCCTAAGTCGGAGCCGGAAAGTTTTTGAATCTTAACTTGAAAATATATGAGGCGGAGCGGGAATAGAGTGTTGGCATGCTTGGCTTTGCTGCTGTTCCTCCTTTTTTGGAAGGGGGGAGTTGCTGCGCCTGTCGAGTGGAGCGTGTCGACGGAGGATCGTAACGACGGGACCGTATGCGTTTTGTTTACGGCTCGGATCGAAGCTCCGTGGCATATCTACGATTTGGGGCCCTATGATGACATGGGGCCGAATGCAACAACGGTAGTTTTCGAGCCGAACGAATCGGTAACACTGGTCGGAGGTATTGAATCATTGACACGGCCGGTGCGGGTTTACGATTCGTTGTTCGCCTTGGAGATCGGCTATTTTGAACAGACGGCTCGGCTGGCACAGACGGTTCGGGTAAAAGCTGGCGTGAAAACCGAGTTGAAGGCTCGGGTGGAGTGGATGGCTTGTAATGATGAGAGTTGCCTTCCTCCGGATGAGAAAGATTTTACGATAACGTTGCAAGGGCCCGAAAAAGAGGCTGAAACTTCGGTTCCGGAGGCTTCAGTTGATAAAACACAGCCGATAGAGTCGAAGACTGAATCCGGTGAGCATCAGGGTATTGTTCAGGAAGCGGGTACGGTACAGAATTCGGCGGTTGACTCTATCGAGTACCGACCGTTGCCCGATACATCGACGCTTCGTGACTCCGTCTCGGCTGTCGAACAGAGTGCAGGAACTCCCGGAGCAGACAATGGAACGAAATCGTTGTGGCGATTGATCATAGAGGCAATTTTATGGGGATTTGCCGCATTGTTGACTCCGTGTGTCTTTCCGATGGTGCCGATGACCGTCTCGTTTTTCCTGAAACAAAACGAATCCCGTTTTAAGGCGCGAATCAAGGCGGGAATCTATGGACTGAGTATCGTAGCGCTCTATACCGTTCCGATCGCGGTGATCATATTGATTACGAAGTGGGTCGGTGGCGGAACCGTAACGGCCGATATTTTCAACTGGATTGCGACCCATTGGCTGCCCAATGTGCTGTTTTTCCTGATTTTTATCGTCTTTGCCATATCGTTCTTCGGTGCGTTTGAGATTACGTTGCCCAGCCGGTTGGTGAACCGCAGCGACCGTCAGTCCGATCGGGGCGGCGTGATCGGAATATTTTTCATGGCATTGACACTGGTGCTGGTCTCATTCTCCTGTACGGGACCGATTGTTGGAGCCGTGCTGATTCAGTCTACGACGGGTGCCGTGTGGACTCCGGTGCTGACCATGTTGGCCTTCTCGGTTGCCTTTGCCCTGCCTTTCACGCTGCTGGCTCTCTTCCCGTCGATGCTCGATCGCCTGCCCCGTAGCGGAGGTTGGCTCAACTCGGTAAAGGTTGTACTGGGGTTCATTGAGTTGGCTTTGGCACTGAAATTCCTTAGTGTTGCGGACCAGACCTACCATTGGGGTATACTGGATCGGGAGGTCTATCTGGCCTTCTGGATTGTGATATTTACCCTGTTGGGGTTCTATCTGCTCGGCAAGTTGCGGTTCCCGCACGATTCTGAGGTGAAACATGTGGGAGTGACCCGGTTGTTGTTGGCTATCGTTACCTTCTCGTTTGTCGTATATATGCTTCCCGGAATGTGGGGGGCTCCGTTGCGAGGACTTTCGGGATACCTTCCACCGTTGGAGACGCAGGATTTTCGCCCTGCCGAAACGGAGCATACGGTCGACAGCGGGGCTCATGTCGATACGGTATTTCCCCGAGAGGTGAAGTATGGCGATCTGTTGAAATTGCCGCACGGCCTGCAAGGATTTTTCGATCTCGATGAAGCATTGGATTATGCGAGAAAAGTCAGAAAACCGTTGTTTGTCGATTACACGGGTCATGGGTGTGTGAATTGTCGGGAGATGGAGGCACGCGTGTGGTCCGATCCGCAGGTGTTGGATCTGTTGCGGAATGATTTTGTTGTCGTAGCGCTTTATTCCGATGACAAGAAGCAGCTGCCCGAATCGGATTGGATTACGACGGAGCACGGTAAGGTGTTGAAAGGGATGGGAAAGATTAACGCCTATCGGGTGCACAAGCTGTTTGGAATCAACGCTCAGCCCTACTACATGATTCTTGGGGCGGATGGAGAGCAGCTCGTTCCCGGTCGTGGATATGACCTGAATGTGGATCGTTTTGTTGCTTTCCTGCAAGGGGGGATACAAGCCTATCGGGAGGCAAAACGGTCGTGAGAGCGGATTGGTGAGTTGGATATTTTGTGTATTGCCAAAGATTATTTATCTTTGTCCAGCTCTGAGCGGAGGTTCGGAATCTGGTCGCGGGGCAAAGGTTTTCGACGGGGGTAGGAGAGGTGAGAGAGGAAGACGAGGGAAGAAAAAAGGGAGAAAGAGGTTTGTGGGAGCGGAGAGAATACAGAGAGGGAGAGAGCAAGGAGAAAGTCGATTCGATGAGGGTGAAGCGTGGCGGAGAAGGATCGGTTTAGAATAGAAAAATAAAAAAACAAAATAATAAGGGCCCATAGCTCAGTTGGTTAGAGCGGCAGACTCATAATCTGAAGGTCGGGGGATCATGCCCCTCTGGGCCCACAAAAAAAGAAGACATTTGCAGCGTGCAGATGTCTTCTTTTTTTGTGGGTGATCCGGCACTCAAGATATTCGAGCATAGGTATCTGAACCTGTTTTTCCCCTCTTTTTAGGTATTGGATTATCGTCCATGTGGGGCTATTTTTGCCAAAAACAAAAAACGGGTTCAATGAAAACAGGAATATTTTACGGAAGTACGATGGGAACTACCGAGGCGCTGGCCAAACGGATTGCTCAAAAGCTCAATCTCCCATCAGCGGATATTTATAATGTGGCTGAGGTGTCGGCCGATCGGGTAAAGGATTATGATTTGCTGTTGCTCGGATCCTCTACGTGGGGTGATGGCGATTTGCAGGACGATTGGTCCGATTTTGTCGAGCAGTTGAAAGTCATGGATCTGAGCGGAAAACGTGTGGCTCTCTTCGGTTGCGGCGATTCGGTTTCGTATCCCGATACGTTTTGTGATGCACTTTCGGTGCTGCATGATGATCTGGCCCGAACGGGATGTACGTTTGTTGGAGCTTATGTACCCGAAGATTATGCCGTGACCGATTCGGCCGTGTGTCGTGATGGCAAGTTCATAGGACTGGCCATCGATGATGTGAACGAAAGCGACAAGACGGAAGATCGGATTGATACTTGGATCGCGAACCTTTAAATGAATTTACGCTATGAGCGCAGAAGAATTCTCCCGTTTCAGCGACATGAAGATGTTCATGCACCATATTTATGAATTCAAGAAAGGAGTTCGGAATCTGGTGTTGTGCACGATGTGTCGGACTTGTGCGGAGCTGGTCGGCGCCCGTTTGCGTCGGCAGCAAATCGATTTTGTGATTCAGGAGGTCGTCGGAAATAAAGTGAATCTATATTTCGGTAAGCGGGCCTGTCTCGATGCAGTGAAGACATTCATCGACAAACCGCTCAACCGATTGACTCCCGAAGAGGATTTTATGTTGGGGGCCATGTTAGGTTATGACATAACCCTACAATGCGAGCGGTTTTGTAATCGCAAAAGAAGCATGATACCAGTAGTTTAACTCATTCATTGCCATCTGTTGAGTCTGTTGACGGAGAAGGGACGGCCTCCTGCAGAGACCGTCCCTTCTCTTATTCGGAAAGTTGATGCTCGGCTAAACTTTCTGTGTGGAGAGCAGACGGTGCGCCTGATCCAATGCAATGTTGATGTTGCTGCAGATGTTTTCCTCTCCGAGCAGATCGTAAAAGTGGGCTTGTTCCAGCGTTTTGTGAACTTGCTCGTTTACACCGGAAAGAATGATGCGGATTCCCTCGCGTTGTGAGGTCTTGCACAGGATCGTCAGGTTGTGTATGCCGGTCGAGTCGATGAACGGAACCTTGCGCATGCGGATGATCCGGATCTTCGGACGGTCGTGCAACATAACCATCTGTTCCTCGAACTTATTGGCAATGCCGAAGAAGTAGGGGCCGTCGATTTCGTAGACCTCAACGCCGTCGGGGATGGTCAGATGTTCGGCATTCAGGGCGACATCCACATCGGCATTCGGATCGATCTCGTCGGTCAGAACCGAAATGTTGGTCGTTTCGGCAACCCGTTTCATAAACAGCAGACAGGCAATGACCAAACCGACCTCTATGGCAACGGTCAGATCGAACAGAACGGTCAGCAGAAAAGTGATCAGCAGTACGGCAACGTCCGATCTGGGATTGGACATCAGGGCCCGGAACGTTCTCCATTCGCTCATGTTGTAGGCAACGACGACCAATACGCCGGCCAGACACGCCATCGGAATGTGTTTGGTCAGGGGACCGAGGCAAAGTAGAATTAATAGCAGCACAACGGCGTGAATCAATCCGGCGACCGGTGTTTTCCCTCCGTTGTTGATGTTGGTCATGGTACGGGCAATCGCCCCGGTAGCCGGGATGCCTCCGAAGAAGGGGGTAATGATGTTTGCGGTACCTTGAGCCAGAAGCTCTTGATTCGAGTCATGCTTGTCTCCGGTCACACCGTCGGCGACCGTTGCCGACAGCAGGGATTCGATGGCTCCGAGTACGGCGATTGTAACGGCTGCCGGGAAGAGGTTCTTAACGACTTCCCAGCTCATGTCCGGCACGGCGACTCCCGGTAGCGAAGCTTTGATCTGGAAACGGTCTCCGATCGTCTCAATCGATGTGATTCCTGCATATCGTTTCAGCAAAAATACGACAAGAGTCATGACCACGATGGCCACCAATGAACCGGGTATCTTTTTAGAGATGCGGGGTGTCAAGACTATGATGATGATACTCAGTATGCCGACAGCTGTTGAGTAGGGGTCGATCGTTCCGATGTGTTGGAAATAGCATGCCCATTTTTCGAGGAATTCGGCAGGAACACTTTCCGTAGTCATTCCGAAAAGGTCCTTGATTTGTGTCGTGAAGATCGTAACGGCGATACCGCTCGTAAATCCGACAACGATCGGATAGGGGATGAATTTGATGATGGTTCCCAACTTGAACAAGCCCAACAGAATGAGCAATACACCGGCCATGATCGTTGCGACGATCAGACCTTTTTCTCCGTATTGGGCGATGATCCCGTAGACGATTACGATAAAAGCGCCGGTCGGTCCGCCGATCTGGACCTTGCTGCCCCCCAGCAGCGAAATGATAAAACCGGCAATGATTGCGGTAATGATTCCCTTTTCGGGCGAAACGCCGGATGCGATACCAAATGCGATAGCCAGAGGTAGCGCTACGATTCCGACAATGATTCCGGCCATCAGGTCGGCGGCAAAAGTCTGTTTCGAGTAGTGTTTGAGCGTTCGGAACAGTTTGGGTTGAAATACAAATGATTTCATTTCAGAACTAAAGATTGGGTGATTCCCGACATGCTGTTTCGGGGCGTGCAAAAGTAGTCAATTATTTTTATATCAGTCCGGACAGGTGAAATTTCACCTATACTTTTTGATATAAAACATCAAGAAGGCGATCTCTTTAACAGATCGCCTTCTTGAACTTGTATCAGACAGGTGAAGTTCTGTCTACTGGATCAAATATTCGGTCACGTAACCTCCATACGAAATCTGCGTTTTGGGGTTGCATACGTTGGTTTCCGAACCACCTAAAAGTTGGGCTTCGGTGTAGTTTTCCAGATTAGGGTCATTTGATAGGAAAATGATCATTTTGCCGTCCCCTACAGGAATGACTGTCGAGCATTGTGGATTATATCGAAAAGGAGTAGGCGTGGAAACCGTCATGTTGTCGTTAGGGTAGTACATAGTCGTACCACTGTTAGTCGAGTTGATCGTAAAAATTGCATTTTGTACATCCGCCAATTTCTGGGTGCCGGAACTTTGTGTGAACTGGTATGACCCATCCCAATTCGATTTATAGTCGTATGTTGTTCCATCCTCAGAAACACTGGGTACAGAAGATATAAATCGAGATACGTATGCCGTCCAATTGTTATCACCTGTATTGCTGATCGTGTAGGAGCTTGCCGTCAGTTTTATTTCATCGCCGTTACTAAATATCGAATAGGTCGGTGCTGTATTGAAGTCAATCTCCCATTGTGCAGAAGGTGTACCCAGAGTGGGGTAACCATTGGTTTTGATGCAAATTGTTCCTTTTCGGATGAAATCTTTGTCGTCAGAGTCTCCTGCAGTAGGACTCCCCGTATAGGTCAATGTGTATATACCGCTGGCTTCATCAAAAGTAATCGTCGTTTCAGCTGTACAAAGTAAGTTTTTGATTGAATCGGGAGCTTGATTGGGATCTCCGTTCCCTTCTTCAATCAGAGTATTGAGTCGGAAAGCGACGTTAAAGGGATCCATCGTCATGACATTCTGTTTACGAACGGATACGTAGATGTTGTAGCCCATCGCTGTTTGTGTCCTTTCGTAATAGTCGTTTTTCAAACAGGAAGAGAGGGTGGCAATGCATCCTGCCAATACCAATAATTTGCTGGTAAATTTATTCATATTGTCGTATATTAAGTTTCCAAAGGTATATATTTAGAACGTATTTTGAAAGATGTTATTGTTTTTAAAAATGTTGCATCGGATCTCGGCTATCTTGCGGGGGAGTGGAGTGACTTGGACCGAATGAAGATCATTTGTAGGGTGCGAAGTATCCACACGGCACATATCGCCAACAGGATGCGGGGCATCAGCAACCAAACCAGTCCAATGCCGATCGTATAGAAAATGACGGTGTCTTCGAGCAGACTGTGGGAAATGGCTATATGAGTATTCAGCAACAATGAGTCGTGCCGGGAGATGCCTCCTCGTTGAATTTCGTCGATCAGTGCGGCTCCTCCATAGGTCAGGCCTACGATGTTACTGATAATCCATAAGAAAGAGGTCGATCGGGGCAATCCGAAAATGGCCATAAAGGGGCGCAACGGGACGGAGATCAGATCGAGTAGACAAAATTCGCGCAGGATTTGCTGGATGATGTTCAATACGACGATGATAACACCGATTTGTAGACAAAGGGGCACAACAGTTGTAATCCAAGACAAAGCAACCTCCCCCCATGAGGTGGGCAGATGTTCGGCAGCAGGCAGATGTAGCGTGCCGGACATCTGCTCGGGAAGGATGAGGTTCAACAGGGCGGCGGCTACGAAGGCTGTTACCAGACGAAGCAGGGTCATGCCGAGAGCCGAAACGCCGGTCTTGTGTTGGACGGCCGACTCGATCGGCAGATTGTGGCAGATCAGAGCCATGACAGCGAGAATCACAACACTGCGGTAGTCGAAGCCAAGGGTGGCGATAACGGCAACGGTTGCATAGTTGTTTGACAGAGCTGCCGTCAGAAAGACCAGTCCGCTGCTGCCGGGAAGTCCGATCCGGTTGAAGAGCGGAGCAATCAGATCGGATATCCAGCCGATTACACCGAGGTACTCTAAGACCGAGATTCCGAGTGTGATGGGGATGACCATCTTGATGACCCATACGGCCGTTTCCCAAGCTGGACGCAGGGCGCTTTTGGCTGCATAACGTAATCGGGCGATTGTTTCGTTGTGTCCCATTTCGATCGAACTTCGTCAGAAAATGCCACAAAGCTACGATTTTAATTCGATATTACCTTAACTATTATAGTTATGCTTCCTGTATAAGGACATGTCTTTGGTGGGGTTAAGCAAAAGCGGACGCAAAATAAATTTGTACATTTGACAGTTTTACTAAGTAGAGAGTCTCTAATTTATAGTAAATGTGTAGTGTAATGGGGAAAAAATATAGACCGTTGACGGAACAGGAATTGGTTGCGCTGATGGCGAATGGATGTACGGCGGAGGAGTGGGCAGAGGTTGCCGTGTCGGAGGGTTTCGATCCGAAATATGTCCGGGGCGTACACTTCGGTGGTCGGATTCGACTTGGAGCCAACGGCGCTGCGATACACCTGCCGGGGGGAGTTATTCGACGCAGCGGAATCTATCGGGCCGTGCTCTACGACTGTACGGTGGGCGATGATGTGTTGATAGCCAATGTCGGACGCTATATTGCCCGGTATGATCTGTCGGATCGGGTCGTGGTTGAGAATGTGGGAGAGATTATCTGTACCGGGGAGACTACTTTCGGTAATGGCGTGGAAGCGGCCGTCGTTAACGAATCGGGAGGTCGTGAGGTCCCCATCTTTGAAGAACTGACGGCGCAGCTTGCCTATGTGATGGCCATGTATCGGCACCGGCATCGTACCATCGAACGGTTGGGCGAAATGATCCGTAAGGAAGTCGATTCGAAACGTGCGGATCGGGGAACAATTGGTGCGGGCAGTCGGATCGTCAACACGCTTTCGACGGTTGACGTGCGGATTGGGGAGAATGCTGTCGTTGAGGGGGCTTTGTCGTTACGGAACGGCACGATCATTAGTTCGGCAGAGGCTCCAGCCTATGTGGGAGCGGGGGTGACCGCTTCCGATTTTATTGTTTCGGGAGCGTCGCGGGTCGATACGGGCTCGATGATCAAAAAGTGTTTTGTCGGTGAAGGGGTGCTGATCGAGAACGGTTTCTCGGCAGAAAACTCCCTGTTCTTTGCCAACAGCCATTGCAATCACGGAGAGGCCTGTTCGGTTTTTGCCGGACCCTATACCGTGTCGCATCACCGGGCAACGTTGTTGATTGCCGGATATTTTCTCTTTTTCAATGCCGGCAGCGGGGCCAATCAGAGTAACCACATGTACAAGTCGGGACCGGTGCATCAAGGGATTCATCTGCGTGGATGCAAGTTTGCCAGCGATGCCTATGTGCTGTTGCCGGCTGCGACCGGAGTCTTTTCTATCGTCAAAGGACGCCACTACGACCATCATGATACCCGTTCGATGCCGTTCTCGTATCTGATCGAGGAGGCGGGGGAGTCGGTGCTGCTGCCCGGGGTCGGATTGCGGAGTTACGGTACGGCTCGCGATGTGAAAAAGTGGCCCAAACGGGATCGAAGACACGGACCGGGACACGATATTATCCATTACGATTTGATGAACCCCTATACGGCCGGATGGATTTTGCAGGGAGTGGTCGAGTGCAGAAAGTTGCTCGAACGCTACTCGACGGCCGAGGCGGTGAAGTGGAATCACGTGAAGATCAAAATGCCGTCGTTGCGGAAGGGGCTACTGCTTTACACACAGGCGTTGCGGGCCTATTTAGGAACGCTGTTCGCTTCGTCTGCGACTCGTCCGGAATCCGATGCTGCGATACGGGAGTGGGTAGATTGGGCCGGAATGATCGCACCGCGTTGTCGGGTCGAGAGTCTACTCGATCGGGTCGACTCGGGAGAGGTTCCCGATTTGAAGTCGTTTTTGAGCGAACTTCGGGAGATCGCGGCGTACTACCGGGACGATGAGATGAAGTGGGCACGCTATGCGCTTGCCGTATTGTTGGATAAGGAGGAGTCGCAGTTGACCGATGAGGATATAGCTGCCGTGATCGAAAAGGGAGCGAAGGACCGTAAGGCACTCGACGATGCGATCGAACAGGATGCCGGACGCGATTTTGCCGCGTCCATGTCGGTCGGATACGGGATTGACGATCCGTCGTCACGTGCCGATGACTTTACGGCAGTGCGAGGCTCCGTTCCGAAAATGTAGCGGTAAAATGTGCGGCGGGAGCGGCTTTGTTTGTGTGTGTTGAAATAAAAAGCGTATCTTTGTCCGATAAGGCAAAACGAATTATTTGAGCGAATAATGAGTATAGTAGCGATAGTTGGGCGTCCCAATGTGGGGAAGAGCACGCTGTTCAACCGTCTGGTGGGTATGCGTAAGGCGATTGTCAACGATTCGGCCGGCACGACTCGAGATCGCCATTACGGCACGACCGATTGGAATGGCCGGGAGTTTTCGGTGATCGATACGGGTGGATATGCCGTAGGCGATGAAGACCTGTTCGAGGCTGAAATCCGCAAGCAGGTGTTGCTGGCGATCGAGGAGGCCGATGTGATTCTCTTTCTGGTAGAGGTGTCGACCGGAATTACCGATCTGGATGCCATTGTTGCGGATCTGTTGCGGCGGTCGTCGAAAAAGGTGATCCTTGTGGTCAATAAGGTCGACAACAACGAATTGATCTATAATTCACACGAATTCTATGCGCTGGGTTTGGGCGATCCCTACTGTATTTCGTCGATCAACGGAAGCGGAACGGGAGAGGTGATGGATGCCGTAGTCGCAGCGTTGCCCGAGGATTCGAAGAGCGAGTTGCCCGATGATCTGCCGAAGTTCGCTGTAGTCGGTCGCCCGAATGTCGGAAAATCTTCGCTGACCAATGCCCTGCTTGGAACCGAGCGGAATATCGTTACGCCGATTGCCGGAACGACGCGCGATTCGATCCTGTCGCGATACAACAAGTTCGGGATGGATTTCTATCTGATCGATACGGCCGGTTTGCGCAAGAAGACGAAAGTGACCGAAGATCTCGAATTTTATTCGGTATTGCGTTCCGTGCGGTCAATTGAAACATCGGACGTATGTATCCTGATGATCGATGCCACCACAGGAATCGAGTCTCAGGACCTCAATATCTTTAATCTCATTGTGCGGAACAAGAAGGGGTGTGTCATCGTGATCAACAAATGGGACTTGGTCGATAAGACCGAGAAGACGATGAAGGAGATGACCGAAAACATCCGTCGGCGGATCGCGCCGTTCAGTGATGTGCCGATTATTTTCACTTCGGTGCTGAACAAACAGCGGATCATGGATGTGCTGCAGACGGCGATGCGGGTCTACCATTCACGGGCGCGTCGCATTCCTACTTCCGAGCTCAACGAATATCTGCTGCCGATTATCGAAGAGACACCCCCTCCCTCCACGAAGGGAAAATACATCCGGATCAAGTATGTGACCCAGCTCTCCTCACCGACACCCGTATTTGCGTTTTTCGTCAATCTGCCTCAGTATATCAAGGAGGGCTATCGGCGTTATCTGGAGAACAAGATTCGGGAGCGTTGGGACTTTCAGGGGGTACCCATTCAGATCTTCTTCCGGCAAAAATAGGTGTGTAACGATCGTTCGATCTGTATATAAAGATGAAAAGGAGTATTTTTTTATGGATGGTGCTGTTGTCTGCAGGCTCTCTTTCGGCCCAGACTTCGTCCATTTGGAGCGATCCAGCCATCGGAGGTGAAGGAAAAGCCGACCCCCGTCAGGAGTTCGTCAGCTATGTGACGCGTGAAACCGCTGTAAAGGGTGATCCGAATGAAGCGCCTCACTATCTGCCACTCGACGGGAAGTGGCGGGTTTTGCTATCGACAACGGATGAGGGGGGTGAGCCCGGCTTCTACCGTCCCGGCTTTACCTCTTCGGCATGGCAGGAGGTTACGGTGCCGAATCTCGAACCCGATAGGGGGGCCGATCCCTTCCTCGATTTGATGCCACCGCAACTGCCGCCGGAGAATCCCTTGGTGCAGTATCGTGCCGTGATTGATGTGCCTTACCTGTGGCTCGATCGGGACATGTTCGTCCATATCGAGGGTGTGGGAGGAGCCTATACATTGTATGTAAACGATCGTCGGATCGGGTATAACAACGATGCGCACACACCGACCGAATTCGAAATATCGGATGCCGTGACCGACGGAATCAATACGATCGGCATAGAGGTCTATGGCTATTCTACGGGAAATTGGATGGAGACGCTTGTCCCGGGAAGCCTGCCCGGAACGCTTGGTAAGGTCTACGTCTATTCACAACCCAAACTTCGGATCGAGGATTTTGTGATCCGGACCCGCGGTGATTCGACCGGGATTCATGGATGGGTCGACTTTGCCGTTGTGATGTCCAACTCCTATCGGGACCAGCAGAAGATCACGTTAGGATACGATATCTATTCTCCGGCTGGCAAACTGTTGACTTATAATCTGATCGAGACGGAGATTCCGGGAAACAGCACCGATACGCTCTATCGTCGCGAAGTTCTTGAGAATGTATTGAAAAAAATGTCGTGGAGTCCGCAGTCGCCGCAACTGTTTGACCTGATGCTTTACACTCGTCGCGACGGACGAATTACCGAGTACATTCCGATGAAGTTCGGATTGAACGAAACCGAGTTGCGCGATGGAGAACTTTGGATCAACGGGAAGCGGGCCGAGCTGAAAGCGGTGGATTACAATGCTGCCCGGACGGAAGATGCGACGAAAAAGGAGTTGAGGACGCTGAAAAGCGGAGGGATCAATACGGTCTGTGTAGCCTATCCCCAACCGCGATGGTTCTATGAGTTGTGTAACGAGGTCGGCATGTATGTCATTGATCAGGCGAACATCAATGCTGGGTATCGGACGAACGATCGGAACGTGGGTGGTTCATTGGTCAACGATCCTGCGTTCCTGCCTCAGTTTATCGACCGGGCTGCAACGATGCAGGGACGGAGCAAGAATTATACATCCGTGATTGCCCTTTCGATGGGAGGACAGTGCGGGAACGGGTACAATATGTATAAGACCTATCAGTGGCTCAAACAGAGCGATTCGTTGCACTATGTGACCTATCGCGATGTGCAGGGAGAGTGGAACAGCGACTTCCCGTTTCCTGAAACGGTCGATGCCGCAAGATATTTGAACGGTTCTGTTGCAACGACTTCGAGGACAAAAAGCACACGTCGATGAATATCGATCTGATCGTAGTCGGGAAGACCGATTCTCCGCAAATCACCGCTTTGCTCGACGACTATATCAAACGGTTGAATTTCTATACGAAGGTTACCTTTGTCGTTCTGCCTGATTTGAAGAACCGGCGGACCATTTCGGCCGAGAGTCAGAAACGGCAGGAGGGCGAGATGTTGATGCGTCGCTTCTCGGAGGGCGATTGTGTCGTGCTGCTCGATGAGCATGGGGCCGAGATGCGTTCCATTGAGTTTGCAACGTGGTTGCAGAAAAAGATGTGCAGCGGGACGAAGCGGCTTTGTTTTGTGATTGGTGGGCCCTATGGATTTTCCAAAGAGGTGTATGAGCGGGCCGATGCCAAACTCTCCCTGTCGAAAATGACCTTTTCCCATCAGATCGTACGGGCAATCTTTGCCGAACAGCTCTACCGTGCATTTACCATCATCCGTAATGAACCCTATCATCACGAGTAGTGCACCGATTTTATGATGAGAGGGAAAAGTGTCGAATGGGTGTATAGGCAGAGGGAGGGGTGTAGAAGGAAAGTACGGCATAGCGAATCCAATTCAGAGTACCATAAAATAAGAACGGCGGCGAGACTCTTCTGGAAAGTTCTTGCCGCCGCTCTTTATGTAGCGTGCAGGTATGCTGCGAATATAGCCCTTGCCGGATTTGGTGGTACTATTCGGCCGGTTCGTTGCGGTTCAGACGGAGTAGGGCATTGTCGATTCGCCTGAGGGTCTCCTCTTTGCCGATAATTGCGCAGATATCCATAATACTTGGCCCCGATCCGGCTCCGACAATGGCGATCCGGAAGGTATTCATGACCTGCCCCATCGGATATTCGTTCTTTGCTATCCAGTCGAATACGACCTTCTCTGCATGCTCTTTTGAAAAATCATCGATCCCGGCAAGCACTTCGCGCAGTGCGGCGATCCGAGCAGGATTCTCTCCTTTCCAGAATTTCGTTACAGATTTCGTGTCATACGTTTCGGGGGCTTGGAACATGAACCACGACAGATCCCATAGCTCCTTGACAAAGGCTGCTCGCTCCTTGATCAGCGCAACGACCTGTTCGACTTTTGCGATAGGAGCCTTTATTCCTTTCTCTTTTAAGGTCGGGAGGAAGAGTTCGGCCAGCTCCTTGTCGGATTTGGCCCGCAGATATTGGGCATTGAACCAGTGCGCTTTCTCCGGATTGAATCGGGCTCCGCTCTTGCTTACCCGTTCTAATGAAAAGGCTTTGATCAATTCATCCATCGAGAAGATCTCTTGATCGGTTCCCGGATTCCAGCCCAACAGAGCCAGCATGTTGATGAAGGCCTCGGGAAAGTAGCCATCTTCGCGGTATCCTCTCGACTGTTCTCCGTCGGGAGAGGGCCATTGAAGCGGGAAGACCGGGAAGCCCATCTTGTCGCCGTCGCGTTTGCTTAGTTTACCCTTACCAGTCGGTTTAAGCAGCAGCGGCAGGTGTGCGAATTCCGGTTGTGAATCGCTCCAGCCCAGCGCACGGTACAGCATGTAGTGTAACGGAAGTGAGGGCAACCACTCTTCACCCCGAATGACGTGCGTGATCTCCATCAAGTGATCATCGACGATGTTGGCCAAATGGTAGGTAGGCAGCGCATCGGCCGATTTATAAAGAACTTTGTCGTCGAGCGTTGAGGTGTTAACAGTCACATCACCGCGAATCAGGTCGTGCATGTGGATCTCCTCGTTCTCCGGAGTCTTGAATCGGATGACCCATTGGTCGCCGCGATCGATGCGTTTCTGGACCTCTTCGGCCGGAAGCGACAACGAGGTAGGCAGTTTTTCGCGAACCTCATAGTTGTAGGAAAAAGTCCGACCCGCAGCTTCTGCTTCGGACCGTATGGCGTTCAGCTCTTCGGGAGTGTCGAAAGCGTAGTAGGCATCCGACGAGGCAACCAACTGTAAGGCATACTTCAGATAGATCTCCTTGCGTTCGCTTTGGCGGTAGGGAGCGTGAGGTCCGCCTACGCTGACCCCTTCGTCGATCGTAATGCCGCACCAGCGCAGTGATTCGAGGATATAGGCCTCGGCGCCCGGAACGAAACGGTTCGAATCGGTATCCTCGATACGCAGGATAAAATCGCCGTGGTGTTGGCGGGCAAACAGATAGTTATAGAGGGCGGTACGTACGCCTCCCATGTGCAACGGACCCGTGGGACTCGGTGCAAAACGAACTCTGACTCTCTTTGTGCTGGACATATTTTTTGATTTATTATGAGCGGATTGCTGTGGGTGTCTTAAGCTTTCACCCAACGAAGCACAAAGATAAGCAAACTATTTCGAAAAGATATTTTATGGGTTCAGAAAGTCGTTATATGTTCTCGTCTCTTCGAAGGAGTTGACGAGGATCGTGAAACGAGTAAATTGTATGCTGTTGATAATGAGTGTGTTTGTATTTGTTGTTTTATTGAATTTTATGAAAATATAAAAATTTAGTTTGCTAAAATTTAAATAAAATATTGATAAGTAGAGTCATAATACGGCTTGTGCATAGGTGGTTACGTCTTCTGCCGTGATGCGGTCGTCGCACAGGATAATGAGCCGTTCGATGACATTCCTGAGCTCACGGATATTTCCGCTCCACTCCATCGTAGCCAACAGGTCAAGAGCCTCCTTGTCGATCGTTTTATTCGCGATGCCATATTCCGTACAGATTTTCCGCACGAAGTAATCGGCCAACATCGGAATGTCCTCGATCCGTTCACGCAGTGTGGGGATACGAACCACAATGACGCTCAATCGGTGATAGAGGTCTTCGCGGAAATTCCCGGCCTCTATTTCATGCCTCAGATTCTTGTTCGTCGCTGCTACGATCCGGACGTTGACGTTGATATCCTTGTCGCTACCGACTCGGCTGATGCGGTTCTCCTGCAGGGCTCGCAGCACTTTGGCTTGGGCCGATAGACTCATGTCGCCGATCTCGTCTAAAAATAGCGTACCTCCATCGGCTTGTTCGAATTTCCCTTTGTGCTGCTTGTTGGCCGAGGTGAACGATCCCTTTTCATGGCCAAACAGTTCACTTTCGATCAGTTCCGAGGGGATCGCCGCACAGTTTACCTCGACAAAAGGCGCAGCAGAGCGGGGACTCAAGGCGTGGAGACGGCGGGCGACCAACTCTTTTCCCGTTCCGTTGGCCCCGGTGATCAAAACTCGTGCATCCGACGGCGCAACCTTCTCGATCAATCGTTTGACGTGAATCATGGCTTGCGAACACCCGATCAATTCATCTTCGTTCGAGCTTTTCCCGGCAGCGGTTTTTAAATTAGGCGTAGGACGGCTGTTTTCGGTCGATTCCTGCTGTTTAGGTTCGGGTATGGCACGGTTTTGGTCTTGAACAGTAGTAGCAGATCGGATTGACTGCAGCAGTTTGTTCAGATTGATCGGTTTGGGAATGTAGTCGAATGCCCCCCGTTTGATCGACTCGACTGCCGGATCGATCCCTTTGAGCGAAGAGAGGATGATAAACGGTACATGCGTTTGGGCATCCGAGAGTCGAGACAACAGGCCGAGTGCTCCCGAATCGGGGATATTCATGTCGCACAGAAACAGGTCAAATGCCGTGCGTGCGGTCTTAGCGGTTGCCTCGCTGTCCGTTTCTGCAGTTTCGACCCGGTATCCTTCATATTCTAACCTCTCTTTCAATGTGTTTCGTGTACTCCGTTCCCCGTCGATTACCAGGATATTTGTCATAATTGATAGAATAAAATGTTGAATGTTGAAAATCTATAACTCTATTTTTGCGGCACAGGCTTTGTTTTTATCGAAAAACCGTGTAGCTTTGTCCGAAAGTTAAGCATTACTCCCGTTTTTCAGAAAAATGCGTAGAGGCTCTGTATGCATGTAAGGGCCAAGGAATTTCAACCTAAAAATAGTATTGTATCCGCTTTTTTTTAACCTTTTTTCGCGACGTCGAGACTTGGATATCTATGGGGTAGAGGGAGCCTGTGTTTTTACGATGATCACTCTTTTTTATGGATAAAAACTATAATTATCAAAGGAAAAAACTTATGCTTCCCGAATACGGAAGGCATGTGCATCAAATGGTTGATTATCTGATGTCTATTCACGATCGAGACCTGCGCAACCAGCAGGCCCGGGCCGTGATAGAGGTGATGGGGAATCTGAATCCGACCCTGCGGGATACGGCGGATTTCAAACACAAGCTGTGGGATCATCTGTTTATCATGTCCGATTTTAAGTTAGACGTAGATGCCCCGTATCCGATACCCTCTCCCAAGATACTGGAAATCAAGCCGGATCGTATGGAGTATCCGCATGATAAGATAGCCCGTAAACACTACGGAAAAAATATTGAACACTCGCTCGAAGCGCTCAAAACGGTCGAGGACGAAGAGGCCAAGGCGCAAATTGCTGCCAATATAGCCAAGTATATGCGAGCAAAATCGTTCGAGTACAATCAGGAGCATCCGAACAACGAGGTGATCATGAAAGATATACGTTCGATGTCCGATAATATGGTGACTGTCGACGAAGTTGCCTTAAATAATCTCCGAAATGACTACAAACAGCCCCGTTTGAACAATCGGGCACACAAAGGTTCTGCGGGACATTCGAATAACGGCAAGTCCGGAGGTTTTGCTAACAACAAGCAGCAGGGAAACAAACGGAGACAAAGTAATAAGGCTTCTCACAATAAATAGACCGGTACGATGAGCGATCTTAAGCATGTATCTATCAAAAACAAGCGGGCAACGTATGACTACGAGATGCTCGATACCTATATTGCCGGAATTGTACTCTCGGGGACAGAGATCAAGTCGTTGCGATTGGGTAAGGCTTCGTTGGTCGATTGTTACTGCTATTTTCATAACCATGAACTGTACGTTCGGGGGATGAACATTTCGGAATACCATTGGGGAAGCTACAACAACCACATGCCGAAACGGGATCGAAAACTGTTATTGCAGCGTCGCGAGTTGGCCAAGTTGGAGCGGGCTCTTCAGGATAAGGGACTCACGATTGTCGGAATCAAGCTGTTTATCAATGAACGGGGATTGGCCAAGTTGCAGATCGGATTGGGTCGTGGCCGGAAAAATTATGACAAACGGGAGTATATCAAGGAGAAGGATATGAAGCGGGAGATGGATCGCGTGTTCCGCAAATAGAATTTTTTTCAGAGCGATTTTCTGACTCCGGAATTTTTTACGGGTCAATAGATAAAGAGAGGGGAGCCTTCATGAAGGCTCCCCTCTCTTTGTTGAAAAGTTACATATTATAACTCTTTGATGCGAATATTCTTAAACTTCACGACCGAACCGTGTCCGAGGAATCCGATGTGGCCTTTCTCGTTTTTGAGACCCGGATGGTCTTTGTGGTCGAGTGTGCCGTTTTTGCTGGCTTCGGCGATATTTCCCTCTGTGATAACCTCTCCGTTCAGAGTTACCCGGATATCATTGCCCTTAATCCAGATCTCTTCGCTGTTCCACTCTCCGACAGGTTTCAAGAATCCCCGTTTCGCCGGAATGACACCGTAGACCGATCCGTGGTATTGGTAAACCTCCAATTGGCTGTAAATCGGAGCCTCATTGTCGAGAACCTGTATCTCCATGCCCACATAGGCTGCATCGCCTTCGGTCGGAGTTCGGATGCCCACACCGTTATTGGCTCCTTCGGTCAGCATGAAGTCGAAACGGAATATGAAATCCTTGTACTCGTCTTTCGTATAGAGGTTTCCGCCTCCTCCGTTGCCCGGATAGAGGACGATAGCGCCATCCTGAGAAACATAATCTTTCGTGTTGCCGATCCAGTTGTGCATATTCGTACCGTCATACAGCAGTTTGAAACCTTCTGCCTGCTCTTCTGCCGACAGTTCGGTGGGTTTCACCTGTTCCAGCTCATTGATGTAAAGATTGCGGTAGGCAACCCGTGTACCGTGCGCCTGCAATTCGATCTGCTCGATCGGGAAGATCGGTTGGCTGCGGTCCCAATAGTTTTCGAGGATCACGTTGTCGACAACCTTTTCACCATTGAGCAATACCGTTACCCGGTCTCCGACCATTTTGATGTAGAAGGTGTTCCACGTTCCGAGTGGATTGTCGGCAACGTGCGACGGTGTGCTCGGATTGATCTGGTTGTTGTACAATCCGCCCGAACCGACCTGTGCACCTACGTTGCGGCGAGCTGTATCCCACATCTGAACTTGCGGAGTTCCACGAAGATAGATACCAGCATCGGCTTCCGTACCTTCAGCATAGAGTTTCCAGTCGACATACATTTCGAAATCGCCGTATTGTTTTTCCGTACAGATGTTATCGAATCCGTTTCCGACAAATTCGAGCAGGCCGTTGTTGACTACCCAGTCTGCACGCATCCGTTCGTCGGCTGCGACTTGAGCCTTAGCCAACTCTTCGGGTTTCATCTTGGCGCGTACGATCGGATTCTCAACCAAACCTTTCCAGCCGGTCAGGTCCTTGCCGTTGAACATCGATACGAATCCGCCGGTTTGAGGAAGGCTGGCCAAATGGGAGCGAACCTGCTCTTTTATGTAGCTGCTGTCGCGACCTTCGAGCTTGTCGGACGCTTTCTGTACCAGTTCAACTACCGCGGGACCGTAGTACTCTTTGTGTGCCAGCGCCGTATTGATTACGGCTGTAGAGGCAGCCTGACACACCGAGTTGTCGGCATGATCGAGATAGCGTCCTGCAAGAATCAGCCCTTGGAACGTTTTGTTGTTTTCTACGGCGTTCAGCGCGTGAACGGTAGCCTGAATAGCCTCCTTCTGGGATAAGGTGCTGTTATTGGCCGCGATGTCCAAAGCGTCGGAAAGCAGCAGAATCTTGTTCTCGGCTGTTTCGCTCGAGGCATTGATGCGGTCGATATAGGTCATGAGCGCTTTGGAGGCATACTCTTTGCTGTTGCCTGCTGCGATTTCAGCCAGTTTGTTGGCCGCATCCATTCCTTGCAGACGGAGCAGCGCCTTGAAGGCATTGGTCTTGTCGGTAACCGAACCGTTGTCGAAGCCTTCCGTAATGGTCGCAAGGGCTTGTGGTAGATTGGCCTCTGCCATAACAACATAATAGAGTGATTTCTTGCTGCTGGCATTCATCTGTTTGGCGATGGCTTCGGCCTGTTGTTCCGGAGTCAGCGAGCTCAATGCAACGACAATGGCCTGTTGTACGGCCTCTGTTTTGTTGGCTTCGGTTTGAGCCTCCAATAAGGTGTACAGACGGCTCAGATCTTTAGCGTCTACTACCGATGCAAGAGCGTTATAGATGACGGGTGCGGTATTCATGTTCGATGAGGCTTCTGCCTTCTTCAACGCCTCGAACATTACGTCGGCCTTATCCGTAGCCCGGCGATTGGCCAGAAGGGTAATGCCGCGAAGATCGTTTGTCTGTTCTACGATGCTGGCTGCGATGTCGTTGATGTTGCCGTTGTAGGCCTGCAGACATTGTGCCGCCACGTCAGCCTTTGCCTGATCGGCTTCAGTATCGGTTGCCGAAAGAATAACGTCGGCCAGAGCAGTCGGGACATCAGTTTCTCCAATGCGTGTTGCGGCCCACATGGCTGCAGTCGCCAGTTCGGTATTTTCGTTCTGGAAATAGGGAACAATGGACGACAGAGCAGACTCTGCTTTTTGCGTCCCCAGATAGTTGATTATATCGATCTTGGCCAGATCGCACTTCGTCTTGCTGATGGTGCTGCCGAGTTTGGCGTATGCCTCGTCGTTCATGTACGGGGTAACGAACTGTAGCACGCTGTTACGGTAGATGCGATCGGGATCTTTCATCGCTTTGAGGGTATAGGAGACCGGATCCTTTTGTGCCGGAACCAGAATCTCGGTAGCAGCGATACGGCTGTATCCCGATTCGTAGGCAACGGCCTTTTTCAGCGCTTTGTTCGCCTCGGATACGGCGACTTTATCCATACCGTCGGCCTGCAGTTTCTTGATCAGGGCCAGATAGGCATCGGTCGCATGGGTCGGTTCATTTTTGTATTCGGCCTTATCCGCTGCTTCGGCAAGAACGGGGAGTGACTTCTCGCTACCTATCTTCGACAGCGAGTGGTAGATCGCTTTGTCGATCTTCGCATCGGTCCCGAGCCATGAGATCAGTGCATCCTCCACTCCTTCGGTTGCAATCAGGGCGTCTCCTGCTGCTTGGGCTAATGTTGCATAGAGATCCACCTGAGAAGCGTTCGGAGCTCCGTTGCGCTGTGTAATGGCTTTGGCAATAGCCGCTTTGGATTGTTCCGTCCCGTTTGAAACCAAAGAGGTCAGGGCTGGTGCAAACAGATCGGGCGTGTCGATCAGGGCAGCGAGTGCATCGACGCTCTCCTCTTTGCCACACTGTTGCAGCAATCTGACATAAAAAGCCTTGATTTCGCGATCGCTGCTTTTTTCGAGTCCGCGCACAATACCTTCTGCGAAGACTTTACGAGCATCCTCCTGTCCGGGTTGGCTGACGAAAGCCGACCATCCGGCAAGTGCGTAGCTGACCGGAACGTTATTGGTGCCGTCGAACATTGAAACGAGCATATCCACTCCTTCGGCGCCGGTCGATACCAGATCGCCCATCAGGCGTGTATATTCCGCTTCGTTCGGAGCAGGCATTAGGCCAAGAGCGTCGGAGACTTTGGTTTTCCATGTGCGGTTAGCGGCCGATTGTGCAAAACAGCTTCCCGCCAAACTGAGAATGATTATACCTATTAAAACGATTTTTTTCATTGCGTTGTGGGTGTTTGGAATTAGACGTTAGAGGGACCACGATGCACGCATCGGTTGGTCGATCAATCGGTTGGCTGCATCGTCGTCGATGAAGAGCAGTTTCTCCGGGTCGAACTTCAGCGAACGATTCAATCGGAGAGCAACGATACCCATATTGACGATCGTTGAAGAGCGGAATCCGTTCTGCTCGTTCAGTGCGAATTTCTGGCGTGTGCGGACGCAATCCAGAAAATCGGTGTTCTGCGGCAGCGGATCGGGGAATTCAGCCAATTTGCGTTCCCAGTCGGGAATATCACAACGGAAATTGGGATAGAGTTTTCCTTTCGGCCCCTCGATGTAGGCGGCGTTTGGATCACCGTTGTCCTCTCCGTACAGAATGATCTTGCATCCGTCATCGTATGTGTATTCGATCTTACGCCATGTACCCACGGCATCCGGATGTTGTTGCGGAGCGTCGATCTCGACCGAAATGGGACTCGTGTTGTCCTTGCCGAGGAAGTATTGAACCGGATCGATGTAGTGTTGGCCCATATCGCCCAGTCCGCCGCCGTCGTAGTCCCAGTATCCGCGGAATGTCTGGTGTACCCGGTGCGAGTTGTAGGGTTTGTAAGGAGCCGGACCTAACCACATGTCGTAGTCGAGTTCTGCGGGCACCTTCTGCTCCTCGAGCTGCTCCTGTCCGACCCAATAGAATTTCCAGTCAAACCCCGTGTGTTTGCAAATCGTTACCTTCAACGGCCATCCCAGCATGCCGCTGTCGACCAACTTTTTGATCTTGTCGACCGTCGTGTTCATGCCGTAGAACGTATCGGTAAAGCGGAACCAAGTGTTCAGCCGGAAGATGTTGCCGTTCTGTTTGATTGCCTCCATGACACGTTTCCCTTCGCCAATGGTGCGGGTCATCGGTTTTTCGCACCAGATGTCCTTCCCGGCGCGGGCTGCATCCACAGCCATGATTCCGTGCCAATGGGGTGGGGTGGCGATGTGGACGATGTCTACATTCGGATCTGCAATCAGCTTGCGGTAGTCCGAGTACATAGCCAGTTTCTCTCCGGCCAGTTGTTGGCCTGCCTCCAAATGGTTTTTGTCTACGTCGCAGATGGCGACAAGACGGGTACCTGCATAGCCGTAATGTCCACGACCCATGCTTCCTACTCCGATAATCCCTTTGGTGAGCTGATCGCTCGGGGCTGTATATCGGGGGCCACCCAATACATGTCGAGGGATAATGGTCAGAGCGGCCATCCCTGCAAATGTTTTCAGAAAGTCCCTTCTCTTCATAAATTTAAGGTTTAAAGGTTGGTATATAGCACGGATCGCTCCTCAGAGCGATCCGTTTCCGTTAGGAACAAATGTTAGTCTTTCAAATAGTAGTCTATCGACGTTACGACCCTCACGGTTTTTATGTAGGGTGTGTTGGCGTCCCGATCGCTGATCGAGAACTGCCCTTGATTGGCTCGCTTGATCTTGCCCAATTTGCTGTCCGAATCGCGTGCGAATTTTTCGGCTGCTATACGGGCATTCTGTGTCGCCTCCTCGATCATCGTGGGTTTGATTTGGTTGAGCGAGGTTGAGGTGTACAAGAACTGGGTCTGGTAGCGGTAGTCTCCGTCGTTATTGATTGCGATGCCCTGTTTGAGCAGATCTCCCTGTTGTGCCATCAGTTTGACGACCTGATCTACTTTATCTGTCGAAACGGTCAGGATCGAAGTGATGTTGTAACGATATCTTACGCCTTGACTTACATAACGTTCTGCATCCATGTCGATCACCTGAGCCGGGGTGATCGTGATCTCCTCTTCTGAAATGCCGTTGGTCTTGAGAAAATCGACAATTTTTGCGTTTGAGCTCTCTATCGTATTGTACAGCTCGGAGAGGTTATTTCCGGCTACCTTATACATCAGGGGCCAGATCACCCGGTCGGCCTTGACCTCCTTTTCAGACAGTCCCTTTACAGAGACGACGCGTTCGCTCTCTTTGAATCGAATGATTCCGTTTCGGAGAAGTCCTCCCGCGAAAACAAGTCCCAGAGCCAGCAGGGCTGCTGCGATGACAATTTTTTTTGTGTTTTCCATGGTTCGAAGTTTTAAGAGTGGATATCGAGTTCGTATTCGTCCGATTCTACGAAAGCATAGTGAAACAAAATTATGAAATTTATTAAATAAATCAAACGAAACGGACCGACAAAAGGAGGGAATTGCCTATTCCGAAGAAAAAAAGAGGAGCCTGTTTGGCAGGCTCCTCTTTTTTGCGGATATGAGAACGATTATAACTCGGTCACACCGATGATCCCTTTATCCGATTTTTCGATAAAACGGATCAGGTATTCGATCTCAGGGCTGGGAGTTATGATCTCTTTGATTCGGCGCAGTGCGTTTTGCAGACTCGTTCCGCATTGGTAGATCTGGCGATAGGCTTTTGCGATATCGTCGATTACCGTATCCGAAACAGCATGTTTGTAGGACATCAGCATGGCATTGATCCCGTAGTAGGTGATCGGATTGTGCGCTGCCACGATAAACGGAGGAACGTCTTTGTTGGCACGGCACCCGTCGCGGACCAAAGTCCAGCTTCCGATGTGACAGCCGTGCTTGATGATGACATCGCTTCCGAGAATCGCTCTGTCGTCGATCAGACAGTTACCGGCCGTTTTGGTCCCGTTCCCCAAGATACAGTCGTTTCCGATCACCGTATCGTGGGCGACATGGACTCCCTCCAACAAAAAGTTCCGATCTCCGATGCGGGTCTGGTTACCGGCAAAGGTTGCACGGTTGATAATTACTTTTTCGCGGATCGTATTGTCGTTGCCGATAATCAGTTCTGTCGCATCTCCCGTGAATTTAAAGTCTTGTGGAGTAGCACCGATGATGGCACTTTGATAGATGATGTTGTTGTTTCCCATGCGTGTGCCGTTGAGAACGCTGGCATAGGGCATGATCGTACAGTTGTCTCCGATCACTACGTTCTTATCGATGTAGGCGAACGGATGGATGGTTACGTTCTGACCGATCTTGGCGGCCGGATCGATATAGGCTAATGGGCTGATCATAATATTTAATATTAAAATTAAATTTTTATTCGGTTCTTCCGCCTCCCAAGGCATGATAGAGGTTGATTACGGCCTGTATCCGTTGGTATTCGTCCGATATGCCGGAGAGTTGTGCGTTGAGCAGCGATTGTTGGGCGGTCAACACTTCCAGATAGGTCGACGTACCGTACATCAACAACTCCTGAGTGTACTCTACCGATTTCACCAATGCGTCGATCTGTTTTTCGCGTTGAACCATTTTGTCTTCGGCTGCTTGATAGAGGAACAGGGCATTGCTCACTTCGCTACCGGCATTCAGGATGGATTGCTGGAATGAGATCAGGGCGCTCTCCTGTTGGGCTTTCGCTATCCGCAAATTGGCCAGATTGGTACCTCGGTTGAAGATCGGCTGGGTGAGCGAACCCACTGCCGAGGCGATCATCTTACCCGGATTGACCACCATGCTTCCGGCCGAGTTGGTCCAGCCATAGGTTCCGGAGAGCGAGAGCGAAGGATAGAAGGCCGAACGTGCGACGTTCGTATTGTAGTAGGCTGCGGCCAAGGCCATCTCAGCCGATTTTACATCCGGACGATTGGACAACAGCTGTACCGGAACGCCGGCCCGCATGATTTCCGGAAAATCCTGTTCCTCCAAAGTTCCACGTGCAATCTGTTGCGGGGCTTGATGGAGAAGCATGCAGAGGGCATTCTCCGTTTCGCGGATCTGTTGTTGCAGGTCCGGAATCGTTGCTTCGATCATGTAGCTGTTCGCTTCGCTCTGTACAACGGCCGCCTCGTTCGTGGTCGTTGTATTCTCCTTCAACGACCGCATCGTCTCTACGCTTTTTTTCCACGACACGGCAGTCTCTTCCGTGATGGAGAGCTGCTTGTCGAGCATCAGAAGCGTGTAGTAGTAGTTGGCGATCGTCGAGATTAACTGAGTCTGGACAGCTTGTTTGTACTCTTGCGATTGCATCAGAGCGGCTTTAGCTCCGCGTTTCGAGTTCAGCAGACGTCCGAACAGGTCGATCTCCCAACTTGCCGACACCGGAGCCGTCCATGTCCATTGACCTTTCCCTTTGTCGAAGCTGCTCACGCCTCCGGTCGGAGCCAGTGCTACGGAGGGAGTATAAGCCAAGCGGGCAGCTTTTAACTGGGCCTCGGCCTGATCGACCTGAAGCATGGCGGTACGTAAATCCGAGTTCTTTTCGAGACCCTGTTGGATCAGCGATTGCAGCCATGGATCGGTAAACATCTTCTCCCACGGAATCATCCCCATGTTGGTGGTGTCCGAGACGAGCGTGTCGGTTGCCGAGACCGGATCCCGGTAGAGTCCCTGAGTGTCGACGTCGGGACGTTGATATTGCTTGTATATGTTGCAACTGCTCATCAAAGCGGCTACACATACGATACCTACGATATATTGCGATTTTTTCATTGCTATTTGGTGTATTGTTCGATTTCGTCTTTGATGTTGGAGTTGTCCGTATCGTCCCAATGGATCGGTTTGAACTTCTCTTGCAGGTGTTCGAAGGCTACGAAGAGTGCCGGAACCACAAAGATCTGGCAGATCATACCGATCAACATACCTCCGATGGCACCCGTACCCAGCGTGCTGTTACCGTTGGCACCTACACCCGATGCGAACATCATAGGAAGCAGTCCGACGATCATGGCCAACGAGGTCATCAGGATAGGACGGAGTCGGGCCGATGCTCCCATGACGGCTGCGGCAACGATGCTCATACCGGTCTGTCTCCGTTCGAGGGCGAACTCGGTGATCAGGATGGCATTCTTGGCCAACAGTCCGATCAACATGATCAAGGCGATCTGCATGTAGATGTTGTTCTCAACGCCCATGAATTGAGCGAAGATGAAGCTACCCGCAAGACCGGCCGGAATCGACAGAATCACGACGAGTGGCAGGATGTAGCTTTCGTACTGTGCACTCAGCAACAGGTAGACGAAGACCAAACAGAGTGCGAAGATGATGGCCGTAGTACTGCTGCTGGAAGATTGCTCCTCACGGGTCATACCCGAGAACTCGAATCCGTAGCCCGTGGGCAGGGCGTTGTCGGCCACCTCTTGGATGGCTTGGATGGCTTCACCCGAGCTGTATCCCGGCGCCGGCATACCGTTGACCTTGATTGAAGTGTACATGTTGAAACGGGAGATGTTGTCCGGACCGTACACCTTTCTGAGGGTAATGAACTGGGTGATCGGAGCCATCTCTTCTCCGTTGCGGATCATGATCTTGTTCAGGGTTTCGGGATTGAGCCGGTAGTTGGCGTCGGCCTGAATCATGACACGGTACAAACGTCCGAAACGGTTGAAGTTCGATGCATACAGACCTCCGTAGTATCCTTGAAGAGCGGTAAGCAGGGTGCTCGGGCTGATTCCGGCCTGTTTACACTTGGCTACATCGATATCTACCATATATTGCGGGAAGTCTGCGCTGAATGAGGTGTAGGCAGCGGCAATCTCTGGCCGTTTGTTCAGCTCCATGATAAACTGATTGGCGATATTGTTGAAGTCATTGATGTCGCCTCCCGTTTTATCCTGCAAACTGAGCTCGAATCCGTTTGATGCACTGTAACCCGGTACCATAGGTGGTGCGAATACGAAAGCGGTCGCATTCTTGACCAACGTGCTGATTTGCATCTGTAGCGTATTGATAATCGAGTTGACATCTTGTCCCTCCTCGGTTCGTTCCGACCAATCTTTCAGCTTACAAATGAATGTACCGTAGGAGCTACCTTGACCTCCGATGAAACTATATCCGGCGATTTCTGTACGGGCCCGGATTGCAGGATTAGCAGCGATCAGACTGTCGATCTGGGCCAAAGCGGCTTCGGTCTTCTCCAGAGAGGTTGCGGGCGGCATGCTGACTGCAACGAAGAACGATCCGGTATCCTCATTGGGGACCATACCGGTCGGTGTGATTCTCATCAACCAAACCAAAGCAACAATACTGATACCCACGATAGAGAATGCAAGCCAGCGACGTTTGATGATGAAGTCGACACCGCCTTTATACTTCTTGAGCGTCATGTCATACGCTGTGTTGAAGGCTTTGTGGAAACGTTTGATCAGACTCAGTTTTTTCGTACCATCCTCTGCTTTATGAGGCTTCAAGAAAAGGGCACAAAGAGCAGGACTCAGCGTCAAGGCGTTGATAGCCGAGATACCGATTGCGATCGCCATGGTCAGACCGAACTGACGGTAGAAGGTACCGGATGTGCCGGTCATGAAACTTACCGGAATGAACACGGCCATCATGACGAGCGTGATTGATACGATTGCACTACCGATCTCGCTCATGGCGTCGATAGAGGCCTTGACAGGTGATTTGTAGCCTTGGTCCAGTTTTGCGTGGACGGCCTCGACGACGACGATGGCATCATCGACGACGATGGCAATCGCAAGGATAAGGGCACAAAGGGTCAGAAGGTTGATACTGAATCCGATCAGGTAGAGTACGAAGAACGTACCGATCAAGGCCACAGGAATTGCGATTGCAGGGATCAGTGTCGATCGGAAATCCTGAAGGAAGATGAAGACGACAATGAACACCAGGATAAAGGCTTCGATCAGGGTCTTCAACACTTCGTGGATGGATGCGTTAAGAAAGTCGCTCGTATCGAGCAGGATATCGCATTTTACTCCGGGAGGAAGATCGCCTTCCGCATTTTTCAGAATGACTTTGATATCTTCGATAATCTCCGTGGCGTTTGAACCTGCGGTTTGGAAAATCATCGCAGTCACACCGGGGTGACCGTTCGATCGTGTACCGAAACCATAGGAGAGACCGCCCATTTCAACACGAGCGATGTCCTTCAGTCTCAGTACTTCACCGTCGTTCGTTGCATATACGACCATGTCTTCAAACTCCTCGGGAGTCTCCAGACGGCCTTTGTAACGCATGATATATTGGAATGACTGATCGCCGCTTTCACCGAACTGTCCCGGGGCTGCCTCGATGTTCTGTTCAGCCAGAATTGCAGAGATGTCAGATGGCATCAGTCCATATTGGGCCATAACGTCGGGTTTCAGCCAGATACGCATGGCGTAGCTACCACCCATGACCATGGCGTCTCCTACTCCCGGTACACGTTGTACTTGAGGAATCAAGTTGATTTCGGCGTAGTTGTAAAGGAACGTTTCGTCGTAGCGGTCATCCGAGCTGTAAAGGGTAAAACCGAGCAACATACTGGTTTGACGTTTACTCGTGATCACACCCACTTTTGTTACCTCGGCTGGCAGCAAACCTTGGGCTTTGGCCACACGGTTCTGTACGTTCACGGCGGCCATATCCGGATCGGTTCCCTGTTTGAAGTAGACCTCGATGGAGGCTTCACCGTTGTTCGAAGCGGTAGAAGTCATGTAGAGCATGTCTTCCACACCGTTGATCTGTTCCTCCAACGGTGCAATCACACTGTTCAGTACGGTCTGTGCATTGGCTCCGGTGTAGGATGTGCTGACCCGTACGGTCGGAGGTGCGATATCAGGATACTGGATAACCGGAAGTGAGAAAAGTCCCAATATACCCAATATGACGATCAGGATCGAAACGACCGTCGATAGTACCGGGCGTTTTATAAATCTGTCTAGTTTCATGGTTTAACGTTTTTTTTATGAATTCGACACTCCCTAATACTATTTAGCGGATCCTGTTGCTTGTTGAATGGCACCCTGTAGTTTGGCTTTTGCCTGTTCGGGTGTAATCGGAGTGATCTTCATGTTGTTGCGAACGGTTGTTCCGACACCTTCGGTCACGATTCTGTCACCGGGTTTCAGGCCCGAAGTGACAACGAACTGCTGTCCGTCGTTGATCGACAGAACCTGAATCTCGGTTTGAGCCACCGTCGAGCTGTCCGTAACGACGAATACGTATCGTTTATCTTGGATTTCGGATACGGCATTTTGCGGAATAACCAGTGCTTCGTTGTTCTTCTCAGGAATCAGAACGACGCCCGAACCACCGCTGCGCAACAGGTTCTCTTTGTTGGGGAACGCTGCACGTACGCTGGCAGAGCCCGTTGCATCGTCGAAAATACCGCTTACCGTGATGATCTTTCCTTTGTACGGATAGATCGAACCGTCCGGGAGTTGCAGTTCGACTTCCGGCATCTCCTCGATCGTTTTTGAGGTCTTGCCGTCGTTGTTCTTGGTCAGCGCCATCACCTCTTTCTCGTTCAGGGAGAAGTAAGCGATGATTTCCGACACGTCGGCCACGGTGGTCAGTGCGACGGCGGTTGTGGGGCCTACCAAACTACCGACACGGAAGGGAATTTTACCTACGACTCCGTTGGACGGGCTGGTTACGCGCGTATAGGAGAGATTCTTGCGGGCATTGATCAGCTGGGCTTCAGCTTGAGCCAGATTTGCCTTTTGTGAAGCTAACGAGTTTTCGGCGGTTTGCAAGTCGTATTGGCTGATGATGTTTTTCCGGGCCAGCTCGCGTTTGTTTTCAGCAGTTAGCTCTGCGGTAGCCACGTTCGCTTTGGCTACATTGACCGCTGCTTCTGCTACCTTCACGGCCTCTTCGTATTGTACCGGGTCGATTATGAAAAGCGTTTCACCCTTTTTAACGGTGGCTCCCTCGTCAACGCACACTTTCGTAATGAACCCGCTGACATTCGGACGGATTTCTATATCCTGTTTTCCACGAAGTTTCGCGGAATAGGAGGTGTTCAGATCGACTTTGGAGGTGTCTACGGTCATTACCGCATATTCCGGTGCCTGATTCGACATCCCGTTCTGCTGATTTTGTCCGCATGATAACATGCTGATTCCCAGAGCAGCTATCAGTGTGCCCCGTTGTGCTTGATTGAGCATTGATTTTCGCAATTTCATAATTCTTGTATTATTTTATGTAATTCCTTTTCACTGAATGTTTTGTATCTATCCTTATAACGTAGATATAACGTACAATTCCACAAATAATTGTGTGGCAAAAGTAATAAGAAAACTTAAAAACCAAAAAAGTTTTTTGGTTTTTTTGGCACTCTTGACCCTTCTCTTTTTTTCTCTTGTCAGATGGTTTTATAAATTGTTGTAAATCAGAGCGAAGTTTTGTTGGGCATGAAGTTTTGGGCGCATGAAGAATCTGTTAAAAATTCCATTGCTTGATCTGTTCCAACTGTGCGTAGTGGGTCAGATCAACTTGAATCGGTACGACGGAGACGTAGCCGTTATTCAAGGCCCATTCATCCGTATCGCGGGCTTCGGGTTCGGTATTATAGAAGTATCCGCTCAACCAGTAGTAGTCGCGGCCCTGCGGATTGGTTCTCCGTTCGAACTTTTCACGCCAGTATCCCCGGTTCTGACGGCAGGGCATGATTCCCTTGATTTCGGCTGCCGGCAGGTTGGGAATGTTGACGTTCAGACATAAGGGCTTCTCGATCGATTCGGACATCACCTTGCGGACGATGCGATCCACGTAGATGCAGGCGGTAGAAAAATCGGCATCCTCGTGGTGGTCGAGCAGCGAAAATCCGATAGCCGGAATATCATAGAAACTTGTTTCGATGGTTGCACCCATCGTGCCAGAGTAGAGCACATTGATGGCTGAATTCGCTCCATGATTGATTCCCGAAACGGCCAATGTCGGGCGTTCGCCCTGCGATATCAGGTAGTCGAAAGCGATTTTGACACAATCTACCGGGGTTCCGTTGCAGGAGTAGACGATGCGCTCCGGTGTATCTTCGAGTTTTTGAAGGAACAACGGACGTGTCATGGTAATGGCGTGTGACATCCCGCTTTGTGCGGTTTGGGGGGCGACGACGAAGAGCCGTCCCAACGGTTGGAGAGTGGTCATCAGCTCTCGAAGGCCTTTTGCATGGACCCCGTCGTCGTTCGTCAGAAAAATCAAAGGTTTTTTATCCATAATCTCGCTTAATTCCCTGCAAAGGTAGCAAAAAAACGGCCTGAATCGTTTGCCGGAGCCGAAAGAAAAGTATCGGATCACAAGGTCGATTCAGACCGTTTGTTCTTACCCCGAAGAGGTTTAGGAGATTATCGTGTCGCTGTTTTTATTGATGTTCGTTGCGGTAGGCTTCGATGGCTTTGCGGGCCGAACCGTATTGCAACAGCAGGGTTTTGGCTTCTTCGTATGGAAGTCCCAATTCGTCGCGGACCATGCGCGTTCCGCGGTCGACCAGCTTGTTGTTCGACAACTGCATGTTGACCATTCGGTTGCCCTTGACCCGGCCCAACTTGATCATCGTTGTCGTTGTAATCATGTTGCAGATCAGCTTTTGTCCGGTTCCCGACTTCATCCGGGAGCTTCCCGTAACAAACTCCGGACCCACGATCATTTCGATCGGAATATCGGCCTCGGCCGCCATCGGAGAGTCGGGATTGCTGCAGATACATGCGGTCAGGATACCGTGTTCGCGGGCTCTGTGAAGTGCTCCGATTACGTAGGGTGTCGTCCCCGATGCGGCAATTCCAATGACCGTATCCAATTGATTAATGTTGCGCTCCTGAAGCTCCTTCCACCCCTGCTCCGGATCGTCTTCGGCGTGTTCGACCGGATTGCGCAGTGCCGTATCGCCTCCGGCAATCAGCCCGATCACTAATGTCGGGGGCATACCGAAGGTCGGCGGAATTTCCGATGCGTCCAGTACGCCGAGCCGACCGCTCGTTCCGGCTCCCATGTAGAAGATCCGTCCGCCCTGTTTCATGCGTTCGACGATGGCCGTTACCAATTTTTCGATTTGAGGAATGGCCTTGCCTACGGCCTCGGGAACCTTCCGGTCCTCCTGATTGATCTCTTCGAGCAGGGTACGGATCGGTTGATCCTCCAGATTGTCGTAGAGCGATGGCTGCTCGGTAATTTTTACAAATGTCATAAATCCTATGTTTTTATTCGTCGATCGAGTGATAGGTTACGAGGCCCTCCATCGGGGCTCGCAGGATCGTTCCGATCCGTAGTTTCATCTGTTCGGCGCACTCCTCCAGAATCGGCCGGTAGTAGTAGGCGATGGAGCCGGTGAAGTGGATCGGAAGCTCAGCATAGCGGTCGTATTGCATGACGTTGCGCCGGAAAAAGTCGGTAAATCCTTCCGAAACGATACGTCGGATTTCGGGAATCTGGAGGTTCTCGGCGATAAACGGCGATAGACTGGCCAGAAAACGGTTGGGGAAGGGGCGTTTGTAGACGCGTTCCAAGATAGTGGCTGGGGTCAGATCGAACCGTTCGAGAAATTTTTCCTTCAGCGGGGAGGGCAGTTGATTTTTCAGACAATCGCCCACCAACCGCCGGCCCAAAACGGCTCCGCTGCCTTCGTCTCCGAGGATGAATCCCAACGGCGAGACATTGTTGCAGATCTGTTTCCCGTCGTAATAACAGGAGTTGGATCCGGTCCCTAAAATGCAGGCGATTCCGGCCGATCGCTGACAAAGCGCCCTTGCAGCGGCCAGCATGTCGCTGTTGATCTCGATTGCGGCCGTAGGAAAGTGGGCGGCCAATGCGGCCCGGATGATTTCGTTTTTTTCGGGAAACGCACATCCGGCTCCGTAGAAAAAGATCCTGTCGATCGGAAAATCTGCCGTTGCTGGAACCAGTTCGGTGGCTATCTCCCGTTCGATCTCGTCCGGAGTCTGGAAAAAGGGGTTGGTGCCCCGCGTTGAAATGCGTTTCTGAATGGAGTTGTTTTCGGCTATGCACCAATCGGTCTTGGTTGAGCCGCTGTCTGCCAATAGAATCATATCTTGATGTAGATTTTATGTTTATACAAAGGGTACCCGATCAACCAGTTGACCCCGACAAAAAGCAGGGCGTAGACCAGTGATCCGAGCGTCGGTCCGAACAAAGGTTCGAGTCCCAATTGATAGAGTGCACCGTGGAGGCTTATGTTTTCTGTCCCGTGAGGGATGTGGATGGCCCCCAACAAGATGGCCAGAATGGAGGCCGTGACGTACAGAAACAGCGGATTGATGCCGAACGATTCGAAGAAGAGGCTCCACCGTTTTTTCCCTTTTACGTCGATGATCCAGATGAGCAGGGCCAGCAGCGAGGAGGCCATGCCACAGGTCATCAGGACGAACGTCGGAGACCACACCTTTTTATTGATCGGGCATCCGTAGCTGAGCAGCCAGCCGACGAGCATCATCACAGAGCCGATCAAGAACAGTTTTAACAGTTGGTCGGAGGTTTTGGCCGGGGTGCAGATCAGTTTCCCACAACAAAAGCCGATCAGTACATGGGCGATTGCAGGCAACGTGCTGAGCAATCCTTCGGGATCGAATGCGAGGTCCCCTTCGCGGTACATGTGTGCCGGTCCGAGTATCGCGCGGTCCACCACGCCGACGATGTTGGCTTCGGAGATCTCGAATCCGTGTCCGACCCACAGGATAACGGCATATCCGCACAGAAGGATTCCAATGACCCACGGAATCCGGTTATGTCGAACTGTGACAGCGATCAGGGCGGCGGCTCCGTAGCAGAGGGCCAGTCGCGGCAGGACGCCGAGGATGCGCATCCTGTCGAACGTCCAGCACGAGCGTCCGAGGCGTTCCCAGAACGATATATCCTCGCTGCCCAAGGCATAGAACGTATTGCAGAAACGGGAGAACCATCCGATGCCGAGTCCGATCAGGAAGATGACGACCGTGCGGCGGATGATCTTCCGGATGACCGTTCCTTCCGGGCGGAAGTGATATTTATTCAGCGAAAGGTAGGTCGAAATTCCCATGATGAACATGAAAAACGGAAAGACCAGATCGGTCGGGGTCAGTCCGTTCCATGCCGCATGCCGCAACGGTGCATAGATGGCTCCCCAACTGCCCGGATTGTTGACCAGAATCATTCCGGCAATAGTCATCCCGCGTAGAATATCGAGGGCAAGGAGTCGTTTGTTGGTGGATGCTGTCATTTCCGGTGTCGAATATTATCTGTTTACTTCTCTTCGAAAAAGTCGAGAATCGATTTCATCAACCGATTCCGGTCCTCTTGTCCGAGTACCGTCTCGAACGGGAAGCCCAACGTACATACCCGGTGGGTTCCTTTGTAGGCGACACCAGCACTGAGGTTGTTCTCCGAATAGCGGAATACGGTATAGGCATCGCTGTCGGCCGGCTCGATTGCGTCGGGCGACTCGACGATGTAGCACGTATCGTTCAGCGTGTGGTTGTAGGTGTAGCTGCCGTTCAGCGTACGGTAAGGTGAGCTGACGCTTTTAACCCCTCCGTGCAGGGCGGCCCGTCCGGTCCGGAGTTTGATTTTCAATACTTCTGTGGCAAAATTTTGCGATACTTCGGTCGTGTCGCTGGCCCACAGGTCACTTGCTACATAGGCTCCGCTGACGAACAGGTTACCTCCCGCTGCACAATAGGACTTCAGAGCCTGCTGCAACGGTTCGGGGAAGGCGCGGAAGCGGGCAGGTTTTGCACCCCGGGCCACGACGGTTTCGCGTTGCTTGCCGAGGATCAGATCGACAGCCTTGTACTCCTTCAGATCAACCTCTCCGTCCATGACCGATTCGTTGCTGCACGAGACGAACGAATATCCGGCCTCGGCGATCGATTTCCCGTGCAGGAAGGGGTAGTCGAACGTGTTGCCGGCGATCACCTCTTTTTCGTGATCGGCGCGGCTCGCTCCGAATCCTGCCGCATCATCATCACCGTATGGCGTCGGACGGACGAATTCGTATTGGCTGCCGATGTACGTAATGTCCGATCCGTCGGGAACTCCGTGGTCGATCTCGTCGTAGAAGCCGGCTAGCGTCCCGTTGACAAAGCTGTACGGTGCACTGACGCGATCGAATCCATTAACGATCAGAACGGTATTTTCGTTCGTAGATGCGTTTTCTGAATTTGCAGCTCGGTAGACCGAGAGCGTTTCGGACGGGAAACTCTCTCCGCCACGGTTCAAGGCCGCGATCTTGTAACTTTGTATGGTGCCGGGAGTCACCTTGACACGGGTGTGGGTTCCATCGACGATTGTCCCGTTGTCAAAGCCGCCGTCCCCGATGCGCGTGTAGAGGATGTAGCGTTCGGTACGTGCGGTGGGTTCCAGCGGGTCGTCGACCGGTTGCCAACTCAGTTCGGCGCTGTCGGCTGCGCAGAAACGGATCCGGAAATGGTCGACAGGCAGTGGTTGTACGACATATTCCTGTTTGTTCTGGAAAGCGAGGAAACGCAGAATCCCTTTGTAGATGGCTCGGCTCACGGTGAACCGGAAGCTCGGGTCGAGTCCGTAGCGCATGTCGGCGAAATTTTGGTGGGAGAGCAGTTCGAGCAACATACTCGGAACCTCCGGAACGTGTGCCTCGAAATAGGAATCGTTCCACATGCCGCGGCGCGACCAGTTCGGTTCGTAGAGGGCTTCGATATCGGAGACGATCTGCGTCTGAACCAGATCGGTCAGGTCGCGAGACAACCACCGCGATGTACCGTTCGGATAGAGTCCGTCGGTTTTGTGCGTATAGTAGATGCCGAGCGTGCCGATGATCGAATCGTTGGGGGTGGTTCCCGCATCGGTGTGGAAGGCGAATGACAGGTCGATCGGAATGTGCATTCCCTCGCGGTCGGGGGCATTTTTCGATCCACCGACCAGATAATTTACCCATAGCCCCCGACACAGATAGTCGTCGCGGTAGTCGCTGGTCAGATTCGTCGGCGTGTAGACCGAGTCGGGGAATCCGGCCCATTGGAGCCAGTATTTCGCACCTTCCGTAAAGCGAGGATAGCCGCTGACTTCGTATTGGTAGTCGATTTCGGGGTTGCGTTGCTCTTCGGGCATGATGCGGGCGATGTTGCCCATGCCGCCGCCGACCTTCACCGCATCGGCCGTAACGATCCGTCCCTCTTTGCGCGAGAGGGTACTCAGTGTAACGTGGGCCTGCTTTTTGTCCGGAGTTGAAACATTCGGATCTTCGGATTGTGTGTTTGCGTCGAACTCAAAATGGCCGAGATAGATCCATGTCCCGCCGCCCATGGTCTGGTTGACCCGGAAACGGGTGGTTCCACCCTTGTGGTGTACGGTGTAGAGGGCGTCGTCCGTGCTGTTGGGGAGCGTTTTGTAGGAGACGTAAACGGCATAGCGGCCGCTTTTCGGTATCTCTAACGTCCAACGGGCTTCACCGGCGTCGCTGGCTCGGGAAACGCTCTTCGTCTGGCGGTAGGTGCCCGTGCGGAATGGGTTTTCCTTATCTTTATAGACGGCTTGCTTGTAGGCGAATCCGGCGCTGTCTCCGGTTGTCCACCCGTACTTCCCGGCCTGCTCCTCATAGACCGGATGTGCAGCGGTCGGGGTGTCGTTGTCTGCGATGACCTCTACCTCCTGCGTGTCGCGTTCACGGGGCAGCAACACGTAGGCTCCGGCCCGTTCGAGCATCGGAACCAAATAGGGCAGGACATAGCTTTGTGTATAAAGGTCTTCTACAATCTGAAAAATCCGGGCCCGTTGCCACTCCCACCGGTTCAGCTTCGGTTCGAAGTAGTAGCCATGACTTTGCCACATGGCGATGTGGCGCCCTGCCAGTCCGGCGGTTGGCTCATAGGGGACATCGGCACGGATGACCAACGGATAGTCATATTCCGTAGTGAACCGTTTCAGTTTCCGGTCGTTCTTCGATCGGAGCGGATGGGGTATCAGCGATTCGATCGGCTGGCCTTCTGTATACAGGACAACCTCCTTTTTCTGGAAATCGGAGGGTAGTATGGCCCGTATGCTGTCATATATGGCCGCTACATTGTCCTCCCGGAAAGGGATATAAGCGCAATTTTCACTGGCATAGAGTTCGATCCGCTTCTTTTGTATTGCGACCGAATCGATCCGAATTTTGCCTGAACGCAACATCGTTTTGGCCGTGGCCGTCAGGCTTTCGCCGATTCGATTCCGTACATCGTTCGACAATTCCTGTGCACTCGATCCGAACCAGCAGCAAAGTGCAATCAGGAGCACTGCCGCACGTCGACCGAATCCAAACATCTTTTTCATGATTTATGTTCTTTTTTTATCAATAGACACAGTCCGATAAAGGTAAACAATGCGTTGAATATGAGAAGTTCGTAGCTGAAGGAGTAGCCTCCGAACCACGCCTCAGAATTTTTTTGCAGGATGAAGCACAACACCGGAGCCAGCAGTGCCACGAGCGGAATCCAGCGGTCGCGGACCTGTTGCTTTATGAAGATGCCGAATGCGAAAAGTCCTAAAATCGGGCCGTAAGTGTAGCTGGCCAGAATGTAGACGGCATCGACGACACTCGTGTTGTTCAGCAGATTGAAGATCAAGATGACCACTCCCATCATGACGGCCATGCCGATGTGGACCCGTTTCCGGATGTGTGCGGTCTCTGTTTCGGAGTGTTTCCGTGTGCTGTCGAGAATGTCTACGGTGAACGACGTGGTCAGAGCGGTCAGTGCAGATCCCGCAGCAGAGAAGGCGGCAGAAACCATCCCGATGACAAAAAGTATCCCCACGACTGTCGGAAAGTACCCCTGTGTCGCAAGCATCGGAAAGAGTTCGTCACTTTTTTCGGGAAGGATGATCTGGCGTTGGGCAGCGTACATGTAAAGCAGAACGCCTAACATCAGAAACAGCGCGATGATGAAAAACTGCATGATTCCGCTGGTGATGATATTTTTCTGGGAGTCGCGATAGTTTTTACAGCTCAGATTACGTTGCATCATGTCCTGATCGAGTCCCATGGTGGCGATTACGGTGAACACTCCGGCCAGAAACTGTTTGAGGAAGAACCGCTTGTCGTTCACGTCGTCAAAGAAGAACGTGCGTGAAAGATCGCTGTCGGCAACAGCCCGGAACATCGATCCGAAACCGAGATTGAGATCGAAAGCTATGTAGTAGATACAGAGTCCGACACTGACGATCAGGCAGAATGTTTTGAGTGTATCGGTCCAGATGAGCGATTTGACCCCTCCCTGAAACGTGTACAGCCATACGATCAGCATGGTTAGTACTACGTTCCAGATGAAATCGACCCCGAGCGGATCGAATACCAAAAATTGCATCACGATGCAGACCAAAAAGATTCGGACGGCGGCGCCCAGCATTTTGGATATAAAAAAGAACCATGCGCCGGTTTTGTAGGATGAGATTCCGAAGCGTTGCTGGAGGTATTCGTAGATCGAGACCAACTGCATCCGGTAGAAGAGTGGAATCAACACGAAGGCGATGATGAATTGTCCGACGACAAAACCCAACACCATTTGCAGGTACGAAAAGTTATTGACTTCGACCCATCCCGGCACCGAAATGAAGGTTACGCCCGAGATACTCGATCCGATCATGGCCAAAGCTACGATGAACCAAGGCGATTTGCGGTTTCCGACAAAGAATCCCTGATTGTCGGCCTTCCGTCCGGCGAAATAGGCAACCGTGAATAGAACAACGAAATATGCGGCAACGGTAATTAGTACAGCTATTGGACTCATATGTGCAATAAAAGTTTGGGACTTGTTTCGAGTCGCTAAGGTACGAACTTTTTATTAAAAATTTTTAAAACTTATCAAAGATAACGGAACGGTATCTGTCTAACAGGCTGAAGGAGCGGCCCATAGACGGACTAAATTGATGATGGTTTGAACGGCTTTTTGCATGGTGTCGACCGAGCAGTATTCGAATTTGCCGTGAAAATTCATCCCGCCCGTGAACAGGTTCGGACAGGGAAGTCCCCGATAGGATAGCTGGGCTCCGTCAGTCCCTCCGCGGATCGGCCGCACGAGCGGAGTGACGCCGCTCATTCGCATGGCCTCCATGGCCTTTTCGATCACCTCAGGATAGGGCTCGATCTGCTCGCGCATGTTGTAATATTGATCCTTAATCTCCAGAGAGAGCACATTGGAACCGTATTTTTCGTTGATCAATGCGGCGGCATCCGACAGAAACTTTTTCTTGTGTTCGAACTTTTCGCGCGAATGGTCGCGGATGATGTACTCTGATGAGGCTGATTCGACGGTGCCTTGCATCCCGATCAGGTGATAGAAGCCTTCATATCCTTCGGTGTGTTCCGGACGCTGCGTGGCGGGGAGCAGGGCATGCAGGTCGTGGAGTACCTCTAAGGCATTGATCATTTTGTCTTTGGCATATCCGGGGTGGATGTTCCTGCCTTGTACGGATATTTTTGCCGAAGCGGCATTGAAATTCTCGTATTCGAGCTCTCCCTCGAAACTGCCATCCATCGTGTAGGCAAAATCGGCTCCGAACTTTTCGACGTCGAAAAATTCGACTCCCCGTCCGATCTCTTCATCCGGCGTAAAACCGATCCGGATTTTGCCGTGTTCGATTTCGGGATGGTCCATGAGGTAGGCTGCTGCGGTCATGATCTCGGCGATACCGGCCTTGTCGTCGGCTCCGAGCAAGGTGGTCCCGTCCGTGACAATCAACCGGTGCCCCTTGAAGTGCTCCAGCTCCGGGAAATCGGAAACTTTCATTACCAGATCATCGTTCAGCCGGATGTCTTCGCCGTTGTACGATTCGATAATTCGGGGGTGAATATGCGTTCCCGACATGTCGGGGCTCGTATCGACGTGCGAGATAAAGCCGATCGTGGGAACTTTTTCGCAGCCCGTTGATGCCGGAATCGTTCCCGTTACATATCCGTGTGCGTCGATTTCGACCTCTTCCAATCCCATACGAAGCATCTCTTCGAGCAGGTGGTTCAGCAGGACGAGCTGTTTGGCCGTTGACGGATAGGTGTCGCTGTTCGGATCACTCTGCGTATCGAATGCGACATATTGTAAAAAACGTTCTTCGAGTTGCATATTTTTATGATTCAATCGATATGTAAGCGTTAGTTTTTTGTCTTTTGAGAGCCGTAGCAGGTACGGATAAAATAGAGGATCAGCAGCAGGTACATGATGACGGCAAGCGCTCCGGCTCCGGTTGTCTGGCTCCATGACGAGGCGAACCAGTCGGCTCCGAAATATTTCAACAGGGCACTGACAACACCCATCAAGGCCCCTCCGGCAATGAATCCCGAGGCGATCAGCGTTCCCCGATCCTGACGTCTCTTATTGACCTGTTTGTCTCGGTTGCGGCTGCCTGCGAACCAGCTGAGCAATCCGCCCACCAGCAGCGGGGTATTCAGTTCGAGCGGAATGAACATACCCAATGCAAAGGCCAATGCCGGTACGCCGATCATTGTCAGAATCAGGGCTAATGCCGCTCCGGCAAAATAGAGCATCCACGGAGCCGAATCTCCCTCCATCAGAGGTTTGATCACGGCAGCCATCGCATTGGCCTGCGGTGCAGCGAGGGCGTCGTCGCCCGTAAAGCCGTAGGTTTGGTTGAGCAGCAGAATTACTCCGGCGACCGTTGCGGCTGAAACGACGGTTCCCATAAATTTCCAACCCTCCTGACGGGCGGGGGTGGTCCCGATCCAGTATCCGATTTTCAGATCGGTGATGAAGGCCCCGGCCATAGAGAGGGCGGTGCAGACTACGCCGCCGATAATGAGGGCTGCCGTCATGCCCGCTTCGCCGTTCAGTCCGATACTCGACAGGATCAGCGAGCAGAGAATCAGCGTCATCAACGTCATGCCCGAAACGGGATTCGTACCCACGATGGCGATGGCATTGGCGGCTACCGTTGTAAACAGGAAGGATATGACCGCTACAATGGCAATGGCCACTAACGAATAGGTCCAGTGCTCGAGCAGCCCGAAGTGAAAAAAGAAAAGGGTCGTCAGCAGAACGGCGATCAAAAGGGAGAGAATACGCCGCATGGTGAGGTCCCGTTGGGTACGTTCAGTCGTTTCGGGGCTGTCGGTCCGTTTATGGATGAGTTCGGAGAATGCAAGTCCTAAAGCCTGCCGGATGATGCGTGAAGAGCGAAAGATTCCGACCAGCCCGGCCATGGCAATACCTCCGATGCCGATGTGGCGGACGTATGTCGAGAAGATGGTTTCCGGTGACATCGTTCCAGATAGAGCCGAGGGAAGGGTTTCGGTAAGGTTCAGCGAGTCGGCAAAGTATCCCCACAGAGGAATCAGTACGAACCATGCGGTGAATGATCCGGCGCAGATGTAGGCAGCATATTTCAGTCCGACGATATATCCGAGTCCCAGTATCGAAGCTCCCGTATTGATCTTGAAGACCACTTTCGCCTTCTCGGCGATCAGCTCTCCGAAGGGGAGCAATCGTGTGGAGATCGTTTCGCTCCACCATCCGAAGGTCCCGATGATGAAGTCGTATAGTCCACCTATAATGCCGCTGAAAGCTAACAGCTTGGCTTGTGATCCTTTGCGCTCTCCGGAAATGAGTATCTCGGTGGTTGCGGCCGCTTCGGGGAAGGGAAGTTTCCCGTGCATGTCGCGGACAAAGTATTTGCGGAACGGGATCAGCAGCAGGATGCCGAGGAATCCGCCCAATAGAGAGGAGAGAAAGATCTGATAAAATGCGGCATCGAGTCCGAGAATGTAGAGTGCAGGGAGGGTAAAGATAGCACCGGCGACGATGACGCCCGAGCTGGAGCCGATCGACTGGATGATTACATTTTGTCCCAGCATCTTTTTCTTGCCAAGCAGGTTTCCTACGCCTGCCGCAATGATGGCGATCGGGATGGCTGCCTCGAATACCTGTCCTACCCGCAAGCCCAGATAGGCTGCGGCTGCAGAGAAGAGGATGGCCATGAGCAATCCGAACACGACGGAGTAGGGCGTAACCTCTTTGGGCGAGGATTCGGGCGGCAGGACGGGACGGTATTTCTCTCCGTCGGCAAGCTCACGGTAGGCGTTTTCGGGAAGCGAGGTCTCTTTTTCGGAACAGTCCATAGCGATGGAATTTTACACGATCCCCAAAAATACGAAAAATTGACGGTTTTTTTTGCACGTCGGGCAACGTGGCACTTTTCCGTATGGGAGAGGCGTGTTTGCCTCCATCTATAGACTTTCGTCGTCGGGAAGGGGCAGCGGTTCGAATGTTTTCTGCTGATCTAACCGAAAACGGAGATAGGTGATCGGCAAACCCTCTTGCAGGAACCGTTGCTCGTAGGTGGTCCGGATCGAGAGCACCTCATCCGCAAAACCGGTACCGTAAATGTCGGCATTTGCTGCTTCGATCGCCAGATGATTCAATTCGGCAAGCTGTTTCGTGTAGTCGTGCAGCGGACGGGAGTCGGTCTTTAGATGGATCTTCCCGCCTTCCCGCAGGAACCGGGCATACATCTCCAAAAATTGCGGAGAGGTGAGCCTCTTTTTGATTCGGTTCTTTCGGAGTTGCGGATCGGGGAAGGTGATCCAGATTTCATCCACTTCGTCCGGAGCGAAAAACGACTCGATAAACTCGATACGGGTCCGCAGAAATGCAACATTTCCCATTTCCTCCTCCGTGGCGGTTTTCGCTCCGCGCCACAGGCGGGCTCCCTTGATGTCCACCCCGATAAAATTCTTTTCGGGGAAGCATTGGGCCAGCGCCACGGTGTATTCACCGCGACCGCATCCCAATTCGAGGACGATCGGATTCGGATTCTTGAAGAACGTATCGTGCCAATGGCCTTTCAGCGTGTAATCTTTTCGGAAAACCTCTTCGAATTCGGGTTGAACCACACATCGAAAGGTTGCATTCTCTGCAAATCGTCTGATCTTGTCTTTTCCCATAGAGTGTTAAAAATCGGTTTCGTTGTTGAGGAGTTGATCCGGCCGGATATCGATGCCTATGGCTGCGACACCCTTAATCTCTTTTCGGGGTGTTATGGGCCGGAAAATAAAAACATATCGGCCGCTGCGGTTCAAGAGGGTCTGTCGGCGATAGGGCTGCTCGATGTCTTGATAAAGGCCGTATGCCGATCGTTGTTCCGGGGCCGGCACCGACAGGGTGTCGATCCATCGGTATCCGTCCGGGGTAACGGTTGTGACGGAGAGGTCTAACGGTTCGGGAGTGTATTCATTGCCGTAGCGTACGACGACATGCAACGACCGCAGCGAAACGGTGTCTGCATTGGAAACCTCGACCGTGACCTCACGCTCCGCCGGCCATCCGAATTCGTCGATCTCCGTCGTAAAGATCTGCTGCGGCGCAAGGCATGAAGAAAACACAACGGTTCCCAAAAGCAGCATCGTGGCATGCAGAAGTCCGGCTCTATTCACTCGGCGTTTCCTGTTTTTTCTCTTCCGGTCGGGGCTGTCCTCCATTCGGATTGTTGCGTTTGCGTCTCTTGTTATTTCTGCGAGGGGCACCCTCCTTACGGGCTTCGTTGTTCCCTCCGTTTTTGGTCGAACCGTCGGCCGTATTTTTTGGGGATTTGTTTCCCTCCTTGCCCGACCGATCCGTCTCCGAAGCGTTGCTCTCGGTTCTCCGTTCTTGACCCTCGTTGCGTGCGGAGCCCTGTGTATTTGCGGCAGACGCCTTTTTCTTTTTCCGGTTTTTGCGGCGGTTCTGTTGTTTGTCGAACCGGGTCAGGCTCTCTTCTCCGACCACGTCGGCAAATGTCGGCTCAGAATCTCGATTGGTTGCATCCGGACTCAACTGAGCCACCTTGACGCCCTTTTGATTGGCCCGAAGAATCTCACGGACCCTGTTGACCGAGAGGGGGATCATGTTGGATTGAGATCCCGGATCGGCGGCGAACCACATGGTGCGGTTCAATATGTCGCTTTTGACCAGATGGAATTCGCCCTCTTCCGTCTGCAAGGGTTGATTGAGGTGAGGGAACTCCTTACGGGCATCGATATATGTGTCGAGCTCATACACCAAGCAGCACTTTAACTTGCCGCACTGTCCGGCAAGTTTCTGGGGATTCAGCGAAATCTCCTGTTGTCGGGCCGAATTGGTGGTTACCGAAACGAAGTTGGCAATCCACGAAGCGCAGCACAGCTCCCGTCCGCAGGAGCCCAAACCTCCGATCCGACCGGCCTCTTGACGGGCTCCGATCTGCTTCATCTCGACCCGGATGCGGAACTGTTCGGCGAAGACCTTGATCAGTTCGCGGAAATCGACGCGTTCGTCGGCAATGTAGTAGAAAATAGCCTTGATCTTGTCGCCTTGATACTCGACATCGCCGATTTTCATGTTCAATTTCATGTCGGCAGCGATCTGTCGAGCCCGGATCATCGTCTCGTGTTCGAGGGCGATGGCCTCTTGCCACTTCTCTATGTCATAGGGTTTGGCTTTGCGGTAGATCTTTTTGAACTCTCCGTTCTGGGGATTGAAACCGATGCGCTTCATCTGCCGGGCAACCAGATCTCCGGTCATCGAGATAATGCCGATATCGTGTCCCGGAGCGGCTTCCACAGCGACGATATCCCCCCGTTTCAGCGAGAGATTGTTGACATTGCGGTAGTAACTTTTCCGGGTGTTCTTGAACCGGACCTCGTAGATGTCGCTCGGAATGACCTCGGGCATCCCTTCCAACCAGTTGTAAGAGTGTAGCTTGTAGCATCCTTCACATGAGGAGACGACGGTTTCGCTGCCGTTGTGGCAGAACGAACACCCTCTTCCCATATCGAGTGTGCAGGCGGATTCTTGATGCTGATCTTCTCTATTTGTATTATCCATGAGTTTTGTTTTTCGGTGACTACTTTCTCCTGTCTGTCCGGATTTTGTCCGGGCGCGAGAAAGCGTGTCGTTTCGATATGCTACAAAAGTAATCAAATTTCCCGATATTTATATCCGAACCGTGCGTGTTCTCGGCAGGTGAAATGAGAGAGAAATTTGAGTCACCCCTCTGTGAAAAAATATTCCGGCACGGTGAGTGCCGGAATATCGTTGTGCCGGGGATGCGGTATGGTGGTAATTTTTAAAAAGTCTTTGCTGCGTAAAAAGTCCTTGCTGCGCTTGAACCGATCAATCGGTTACGGTGAGTGCAACGGTAACGGCTACGTCGTATAGAATCAGGCTCTGGTAGTTGTCGTTGTTGCTGGAGTAGGGCGTAGTGATGATCTTCAGACGGAATACGTTGTCTGGAGACTCTCCCTTCTTTACTCCGAGGTTGTTGATCTTCAGCTCGGCATCGAACGGATCGTTGCCGTCTCCTCCGCTCGTCTCCAATGAGAGTCTGACTCCGACCTTTGATATCGATGTGGAGTGGGAACTTTTGCTTTGGGTTGTGCGGAGGAGTCCGCTGTTGAAATCGGCGGTTATCCCCACCTGATCGAACCACTCCGAGAGTTTTTCATACAGGACGGAGGACTCTTTCACTTCGTTAGCCGAAAGCGTGATAGGTGCCGTGATGTTGGCTTTGTAATAAGTGAGATTGAACTGCTGCTCCAACGCATATCCGGAGGTGTCGACCAATTTGATGCGTGCGGGTGTCGACAGAGCGGATTCCGATCCGTTCTCGAACGCCTCCCACCTCGGATCGGAGGTCGGAGTGAAGGAGACGAAGCTGGTATCGGCACTCGGAGTAATCGTAAACAGATTTTGGCTCGCTGTGTCAACGGTGAATTCCATCTCGGTGATCAGCTCCCGATTGTACCACCAATATTCGTCCGCCTCGTTTTTGTAGCACTGTACGTCTAACAGAACCGGATAGGGTAAGACGCTGTCCTTACTGGCTCCGCGATAGGTCTGTCCCTTTGAATATCCGATCAAGATCCCTTCGTCTACCCGCGGATAGATTTGGGCTTCGATCGCATTGGAGGAGGTGATCAGGCGTGTCGCTCCTGTTGCATCCGTATATTGCATGACGAGATGAATGGTCGAAAGGTTCATGAAGTTGTCCTCGCCCTGCGTCCGGATCGTCAGCACCCATTGTCCGTCAAGCGTATCTCCCGCAGCATTTTTGTCGGGGTCAAGTGCTGTACATGCGTAAAAGTCCGATGGAGTGACATAGGAGATTTTTGTCGGCAGAGCCTCTCCCGATTCCGGCGTGTAGGGTGTGTAGGTCTGGCTCTCGGTAAAGTCCAGTTTGAGGTCCTCCTGTTTCAGATCGATGCCCGAAGGATTGATCCGGAAGCGGACCTTGAAAGTGTCACCTTTCACGACATGATATTCCGTGTCGAGCAGTACCAATCCCGAAGGGGTAGGTGGTTGAGGTTGTGGTAGATCGTCGTTGGAGTCCGAGGCGCAGGATGACAGGAACATGACTGTCAATAAACACCATCCTGCAAAGAAAAGTCTTGTTTGCATGCTGAATATTCCTTTCATGATTGATGCCATTTATACCGAGCAAAAATAGATATTTTTAAGAATTTGGCTTCAAAAAACAGGTGGGGAAGTTGTAAAAAAAAACGTCGGCGCCGGAGCGTTGTCAAATTTGTCGGATGCTTCACGGACGGGATAACAAAAAACGCCGACCCATAGAGTCGACGTTTTTTGTTTGACAAGCAGGAACAAGGTGCTTATTCCCACATGTAAATGACGATATCTCCGGGATCGATGGTCATTACCGGAGTGTAGGCATTGGCCGGAACGATGGTACCGTCTTTGAGGATACGTTTGACTTTGGCGTCGGCCGAAAAGATCAGCCGCATGGGGGCCTCGTAATCGCGGTTGATGATTGCCAAAAATTGTTTCCCGTCGTTTTCTAACAGCGAGATAACGGCTCCCGTTCCTTCCGTCTCGAGCACGCGGACCGGTTCGGGCAATTTGTCAAGACGGATCGTCCCGCGCGGAATTTTCGGTCCTGTATGGCGTACCCAGAGAACCTTTGCCCCGACAAATACACCCGAAAGCGCCTTGATCTCTTGATTCACCTGCCGAACCAGATCGTAGGCCACCGTGCGTCTACCGTCCAGTCCGATCGGCCCGAACTGGTAGTCGAAGCCTTCCGAATTGACGGGGGTCCAATAGGTGAAATATTGTAGACCTTGAGCACCGTATGCCAGATCGCTGAACATCTGGAGACGCAAAGTGGCCAAAGTAGGATGCGGATATTTCCAGTGCTGAGTCGACATGGCAAAAGCCCAAAAATCTTTGCCCGCCTTTTTCGCCTCGTCCGAGAACTCTTCAAGGTTTTCGTACCACTCCTCTTTCATGCCGTTGTAGGTGATCGGATAGTGGTCGAACGAAAGGAATTGGACCGGAACTTCAGCTTCGAAACGCGAAACATATTCTCTGTAACTTTTGACGCCTAATGCATCCAAATGTTCTTTCGGACCGTTCGGGAAGAGATTCAAATAGCAGAAATGCTCTTTGTCGACAGACTGGATTCTTTTTGCCCATTCGCTTAATCCGGGGAAGTCGCTTGCGAGCGGTTCATCACGAAGCAGGTATCCTATCGTGGCCGGATGTTTCATGAATCGTTTTACGGTGCTTTCCGGATCGGACTGTAATTCGGGACAGGCCACGATCAATTTCACTCCGGCTTTTTGAGCCGCGTCGAGCGCCTTCTCCATCTGGTCCGCATTGGAGCAACCCCGCAGATTGATGGTGAATCCCGCCGCTTTCAGCTCTTCGAACCGTTCAACGGTGGCCTCTTCCTCCGGTACCCCGAACCATGCTACAATGGGGATCTCCTTTTGCGGAATCTTTTCTTGGGCCGAGAGACGAGCCCCGAACAAGCAGAGAATGCAAATGGTTAAAATCGGATAAAAACAGAGCTTCTTAAAATTCATGACTCTTTCGGGGTGCTAATTCAACATATAGATCATTGCGTCGCCCGGATCGACCATCATCGTATCCGAATAGAGCGATGCATCGACGATCGAACCATCCTTCAGGATTCGTTTTACCTCCGGAGCCAGTTCGATGTGCAGTTGCATGCGGTTCTTGAAGTCGCGGTTGACAATGACCAAAAATTGCTTGTCCTTGTTTTGCAGCAGAGAAACGACAGCGCCTTCGCCCTCCGTCTCCAAGGATTTGACCTGTGCCGGAAGTTCGGTCAGGGCAACGGTTCCTTGTGGGATCGAGTCGCCCGTGTGGCGAACCGAAAGGACCTCTGCACCCAAAAATACGCCGCTGAGCGCTTGGAGTTCCGTATTCAACGTCTTGATCTTGTCGTACACGTCGGTGCGTTTGCCGTCCAGTCCGATCGGACCATGATGGAAGTTCCAGTTCGGGTTCTTGCCGGGAGTCCAATAGGTGAAGTATTGCAGACCTTGTGCTCCGTAAGCCAAGTTGCTGTACATCTGGAGACGGAGATGGCTCAGGTCCGGAATCGGATAGGGGTCATGTGCCGTAGCCAGAGCGAATGCCCAGAAGGGTTTCCCTGCTTTTCGGGCCTCGTCCGAAAAGATTTCGAGATTTTCGTACCAGTCCGGACGGTAGTGATCGCCGACGATCGGGTAGTGGTCGAACGACAAAAGCTGCAGAGGCACCTCTTGATCGAAGCGGTGTACATAGTCACGATAGCTTTCGGCTTTCAGCATGTCTAACGGTGCATAGGTCGGCAACAGATTCAAGTAGCAGAAGTGGTTGTCATCGGTTGCCCGGATACGTTTTGCCCAAGCGGCCAGTTCCGGAAAGGCTTCCGTATTCGGTTCGTCCCGCAGGAAGTAGCCGGCCAATGCCGGGTGATTCATGAAGCGCGTTACCGTCTTTTCGGGCTCTTCACTCAATTCGGGGCAAGAGATGATCACCTTGATGCCAGCTTGCTCGGCCAAATCCAATGCCCGCTCCATCGCGTCGGCATCGGGATATCCCGAAAAGTGGGTGTTGATCCCGATGTTTTTCATTTCGAGGAATCGTTCGAGGGTCGTGCTGTCTGCCGGAATGCTGTGCCATGCCAGAATCGGTAGTTCACCCGTGCTTTCGATTTTCGGAACAGCAGTTTGGGTAGGTTGGGTTTGCTTCTCGCAACATCCAGCTAAACATAGTGCGGATAGTGCAAACAATAGGGTCTTTTTCATAGTTTTAGGAGGTTTGGGGTTATTTAAGATAGTTTCCGTTGGCGGGAGTCAGATCCGAAGTGAAGGTGTACCGACCCGAGGATACCGTATATTTATCGTAGCCGTTTTCCGTTCCCTCGAATGTCGCACAAGCACCCTGACCATCGACCGTTGCCGATTGGCCGTTTCCGAATGTCGGTATGTAGACAGTCGCCGTAGAACCGACCGGAACCACAACACTCATCGTGAACCGAACATCCTGTTTGTTCCATTCGATCGAGGCATTGCCGTAGGGAGTCAGCTTCTCGTAGCGGGCTTCGGTGATGTCGCCGACAGGCTGCGGACGGAAGATGATGTGTTTGTATCCGGGCTGTTCGGGATCGGCATTCATACCGGCAAGTTTGCGGTAGAACCAAGTCAATCCGCCTCCGAACATCGGGTGGTTGCGGGAGTTCTCTCCGTTCCATTGTTCCCATGTCGTGGTGGCGCCTTGTGCGATCCAGAGGCCGAAGCTCGGGTAGTCGCGTTTGTTCATCGCCTCGAATGCAAGATCGTTCAGGCCGTTTTCTGCCAGCACTTCGAAGAAGAATTGGGTACCGAAGATTCCGGTATCGAAATGGCCTCCGTTATCCAGAATATCCTGTTTCAGCGTTGCAACGACCCGATCGCGATAAGCCTCGGGAACGCCGATTTTCAAGGCAAAGATGTTGCCTCCGTATTTCCCGTAACTGCCTGTTTCCGGATTGTAGAATTTTTTGTGAAAAGCGTCGGCTGTCTTCTTTGCCAGTTCGGCGTAAGTCTGGGCATCCTCCTCTTCGCCGAGGGCCTTTGCGGCCTGAGCGGTCATGTCGGCACAACGCCAGAAGAAGAAGGTGTGGACCATGTCGGTGGGCGGAAATTCGAATGCCGGGCACCAGTCTCCCAGATTTTTCCATTGATTTTCTGCATTCATTAACATGATGCCGTCCGGGCCGATCCAGTTTTTCATAAAACGGATCTGCTCTTTCATTGCTTCGAAATTTTCCGATAACATCTGTTTGTCCCCGTAGTGAACATAGAACTCCCATGGCATGATGTTCATTGCTGCTCCCCATGCTACTCCTCCACCGCAGCCCGGTTGCCAAGGAGCTCCGTTGGGGACGTATCCTGTTTCCGGAATCTGGGCGCCCCAGATGTCCCGGATCCATTTGTGGTAGAATGCACCGGCATCCAGATTGTGCATAACCGTAACGCAGGAGACTTGACCGTCGCCCGTATAGGCCGAACGCTCGCGGTGCGGGCAGTCGCTGGCAATGCCACCGTGCATGTTGTCGGTCTGGCTACGCCACCAAATGCGGTTGATCATGTTGAACAGTTCGTTCGAGCAGGAGAAGTGTCCCGTCGTTGCAACGTTCGTATAGACGGCTTCGGCGGTCAGTTGATCCGGGTTCAGTTCGCCGGGCCATCCGCTGAGCTCCACTTCGCGGAATACGTACCATGTGAAGCGGGTATGGTAGGATTCGTCGCCGCGTCCGCTCAGCGTGTAGCTGTTCGATCCGACGGGCGATTCGCAGATGTATTTGATGTCGATCCGGTGTCCGGCCTCTCCCGTGAGATTGTGCAGATGGAGCCATCCCGAAATCTCCTGTCCGAAGTCGACGCGGTACCGGCCCTCACCCAATTTTTCGATCCGGACCGGTTTCAATCGCTCCATCACCCGATCCGACGGGGCATTCTGTGCCACGAGTTTCCCTTCAGGAGCTTTACGGATTGCGACGGCTTCCCACGACGAATCATCGAAGCCCGGAGTGACCCATCCCGGTTGTTCGAGACGTGCATCGTAGTGTTCGCCGGCATAAATCATATCCGAGACGATAGCACTTTTGCTCGCTTTCCATGAGGCGTCGCTCGCGATCACCTCTTCCGTCCCGTCCGTATAGGTGATATGGATCTGTCCGATAAAACGGGGTGAACCGTAGGCTTTGGTCCAATGAATGACCGGATTGAAGAATCCGTTACCCAAAATGGCACCGACTACGTTCTCACCTTGTCGGATCATATCCGTTACGTCGTAGCCGAGGTACATGACGCGGTATTCACGGAAATTGTCTTCGACGGCAATGCCTTTCTTCTCCAGACCGGGGCGTTTCCCGTAGTTGGTCTGGTTCGGGACGAGGACATCTTCACTCACCTTCTCTCCGTTCAGGTAGAGCTCGAAATAGCCGAGGCCGGTTCCGTAAAAACGAGCCGAAGCGATCGGTTTGTCGACCGAGAAGGCCTTCCGCAACAGCGGTGCGGGTGGCGGAGTCTGTTCTCCCATATCTTCCAACGATTGATCGCCCTGCCACGGAGCTCCGATCCATTGTCCCTTCCATTCGGAGGGGTTGAGGATGCCCATGCCCCAATAAGCCGGTGCGCTCCATTCGGATGCTTTCCCGTTGTTGTCCCATACCCGGACGCGCCACCAGCAGATTTGCCGCGATTGGAGCGGCTCCCCTTCGTATTGAACGAGGATCGATTGATCGCCTTTGGTCTTTTTGCTGTCCCAGAGGTCGGCTTTCCCATCCAGCAGTGCCTCCTGCGACGAGGCTACTTGAATCTGCCATGCACTTTGTGATGCGCCGCGTATGTTGTCGTCGGCAGTATTGATCCAAGACAGGCGTGGTTGTGCGACATCGATGACTTCCGGATTTTTCAGGTATTCGCAAGTCAGGTCGGTAGGGTGGATGGTCCCAACCGTTTGTGCAGAAGCTGTACCGATCCACACCATCAGAAGCGGGCATAACAATCGGAACAGAGGAAGTCGAAATTTTTTCATGTTTTAAGTTTTAGTATTCGAAATATGTAAGTGGTTTTTGTGCAAAGATCCAAATACAGCCTGATTCGGGCTGTAAAAATTCCTTTAGATGACAAATATAAGGATTTTTCCGTTAAATCCGGCGATCGTACGGATTTAACGGAGCCGTCGAAGACGAAAAGGCGGGGTTATGCACGTCGGGTGACGCTTCTCGGATAGAAGATGCGGCGTTCCGAACGGAGAAGAAAGATGGCGACGATGGCAGAGAGCAGGTCTGCGCAGGGCAGCGAGAGCCAAACGCCGGTCAGTCCGAACCAGTGAGAGAAGAAGTAGAGGCTGGGGATCAAGAAGATGACCTGACGCGACAGCCCCATGAAAGTTGCTTTGGCCGCCTTGCTGATCGATTGGAAAAAGATGGAGGTAACCATCTGCATCCCCACCACTGGCAGCAACATGTAGGCCAGTCTCATGCCGTGTTTGGCCATTCGGGCAAGTTCCGGATCAGTCGTGAAGGCTTTGACCAATATGCCCGGCATGAGCTCGAAGGCTACAAATCCGATCGTAATGATCAGGGTCGCGATACGGACCGTCAGCAGGAAGGTATCCTTCATCCGTTTGTATTTCTGAGCCCCGTAGTTGTAGCCGATGATCGGTTGCATGCCCTGACAGATACCCAGTACGAACATAACGACCAGAATACCGAAACTGTTGATGATGCCGAAAGCGCCTATGGCCAAATCGCCCCCTTCGCGGACTAACTGGTTGTTCATGATTACGTTGACGATGCTGGCAGCGAAGTTCATCGCGAAGGGAGCCATGCCGATCGAAACGATATTTCGGATGATGCGCCATTTCGGACGGAAACAGTCCCGACGAAAATGTACCGCATGTTTCGGATTGCAGAAGTGGGTCATGACGAATACCGAGCTGATGAACATCGAAATGACCGTGGCGATAGCGGCTCCTTTGATGCCCATGTCCAGCCCGAAGATGAAGATCGGGTCGAGAATAACGTTCAGAACGACTCCGATCAGGATGGTGTACATCGATTTTTGGGGGTAGCCGGCGGCCCGCATGACGCCGCTGAAGCTGTAGCTCAGGTTGACGAATACGCTACCCGGTATGACAATCGTCAAATAACTCTTTGCGTAGGGAATGGTCTGGGCGCTTCCTCCGAAGGCATACAGGATATCGTCGATGAAGAGCATCGAGCCGAGAATCAGGAGCGCCGAAAGAAAAAAGGTCAGAATGAATGCGTTTCCCAGAATGTTCCGGGCCCATTTTATGTCTTTCATGCCCAGAACGATGGAGACCCGCGACATGGCACCCACGCCGATGAGCGATCCGATGGCTGTTACCATGGTCATCAACGGAAACGTCAGGGCCAAACCCGATATGGCGATCGGTCCGACTCCCTGACCGATGAAAACCCTGTCCACAATGTTGTACAGAGAGGTCATTACGGTTCCGATAACGGCCGGAATGGAGTAGTTGAGCAGGAGTCGGCCGATGGGTTCCGAGCCCAAACGGGCCGTATTTTTATCTGTTTGAAGTGCCATATATTTTAGTGTATTTGTCTGATAACGAATCATCCACCTTGTTTATTGGACGATGGACGCTGCAAAAGTACCAAAATTCAATTTAATGACTCTTGGTTTGTCACAAGAAATAAAAAATATTAAATTTGTAAGCATGGGGTACGCGCATGTCAACTCCCTTATTTTATGTGAAATAATGACGATAGAGTATGAACGTACGGAGTACGCTTTTAGGATTATCGCTGGCGACGTTTTTCTGCCTCTCGGCGGGTGACATGGAGGCTCGTTCGCCGCAAGGAGTGCGAGTCGCCGTTCCGGGAGAGTCGGTTACGGTCTATCTGGATGGGAAGCAGGTCTCGGAACCGGCATCCAGTTGCTTTATTGCCCGGGTCAAACGTGGCGATCACCGGATCGAAGTGCGCAATTCGCGTGGAGAAGTTATTTACAACGAGGTGGTTCGTTGCCGGAAAAATCGAGTGGAACAGATCCGGCTTGCTTCCCGAACGGGAGTGGCAAAACAGCTTGACAAGAAAAAATTCGACGAAGTGCTCAAAATGATCGAGCAAGAGAGTTTCGGGGAGGGAAAGAATGCGATTCTCTCGATGGTTATCGGCGAGAACGGACTCTCGACCGAGCAGATTCGCCGGATTCTGACCACCTATTCGTTCGACGATAACAAACTCGAAGCCTTGAAGATGTGTTATCCTTCGGTAGTCGACCCTGAAAACTATTACACGCTTGCCTCTGTATTTACTTTTGCTTCGAGTAAAAAGAAGATGGCGGCGTTTTTGCGGCAAACAAGATAGTTTGGACAGCAAAGAGGGAAGAAAAGTGTACGGAGAAAGTCACTGATAAAGTGGCTATTCGTCCGTCTTTTTGTCGAAATCGACTTCGCCGAGCTGGTTCATAAGAGTTCGTACTCGCGCAGCACGACGGACCATATAGTCCGAAGGTGCCTGAAGTTTCATGCGTAGAGGATTCGGGAGTACTGTAGCAATCATCGAGGCTTCATAACGATTCAGTTCCGCCGCGCTTTTCTCGTAAATTTCTTGGGCCGGAGCCTCTACTCCATACATGTTGCAGCCTGTCTCGATAACGTTTAGGTAGACTTCCATGATACGGCGTTTGTTCCAGCAAAATTCGATTAAAACCGTATAATATGCTTCGATCCCTTTGCGGATCCATGTCCGGGAAGGAAGACAGAAGACATTTTTTGCTGTTTGCTGAGAGATGGTACTTCCGCCGCGCAGGCGTTTCCCCTCCCGGTTTTCGTCGAGCGCCTGATTGATGGCTTCCCAGTCGAAACCATTATGGGTCAGGTAATTGTTGTCCTCTGTGGCTACGACAGCCTGAACCATCGTGGGGTTGATCTTCTTGAGCGGTACCCAGTTGGAATGGACGGTGAGCCCCTCCTCGTGTAGGTTCTCGAACAGCCGCACGACTTTGAGCGGAGTGACCGTCACCGGAATAAAACGAAACAGCAGAGTCGTACTGACCGAGTAGGTCAGAAAAAACAGAATGATGTAGATGATCAGTCGTTTCAGATAACGCATAAAAACTGTGCCGCCTCTGGTAACTCCGCCAAGGGGAGAAAATCGTTGTTATTTCTGTGGGTACACGGACAAAAATAGTATAATTTTTATCATTCAGCTGCGAAAAAGAGCGAAAAATATTCGATTTAAAATATAAGCTGTATATTTGCACCGTTTTTTGAAGGGTCTATATATTAATTGGGAAATACCTAGGAAAATAAAATCATTTTTGAAAGATGGCACAGAAAAAGTTTATCACTTGTGACGGTAATTATGCGGCCGCTCACATCGCTTACATGTTTAGCGAGGTGGCAGCGATCTACCCGATCACACCCTCTTCGACGATGGCCGAATATATCGACGAATGGGCTGCGAACGGACGTAAAAACATGTTCGGTGAAAAGGTGAAGGTTATCGAGATGCAGTCTGAAGCCGGAGCTGCCGGTGCAGTTCACGGTTCTCTCCAGAGTGGCGCTTTGACCTCGACGTTCACCGCTTCGCAAGGATTGTTGTTGATGATCCCGAATATGTACAAAATCTCCGGCGAACTATTGCCGTGTGTCTTTCATGTATCGGCACGGGCTCTGGCCGCTCAGGCTCTCTCGATCTTCGGCGATCATCAGGATGTGATGGCAACCCGTCAGACCGGTTTCGCCATGTTGGCTTCGGGCAGCGTTCAGGAGGTTATGGATCTGGCCGGTGTCGCTCACCTCGTGGCAATCAAGTCGCGTGTGCCGTTCCTGCACTTCTTCGACGGTTTCCGTACTTCGCACGAGATCCAGAAGATCGAAATGATCGACGAGGAGGCTTTGACTTCGCTGCTCGATCGGAAGGCTTTGGCCGAGTTCCGGAAGAGAGCGTTGAATCCGGCTCACCCCGTAACGCGTGGAACTGCGCAGAACTCCGATATCTATTTCCAAACGCGTGAAGCGTCGAACAAATTCTATAACGCCGTGCCGGATCTCGTTGCTGAGACGATGGCTCAAATCAGCAAGATTACCGGACGGGAGTACAAACCGTTCACCTATTACGGCGATCCCGATGCCGAAAATGTCGTAATCGCTATGGGTTCGGTAACCGAAACGATCAAGGAGACCATCGACTACATGCAGTCGAAAGGCGAAAAGGCCGGTCTGATCTCGGTTCACCTCTATCGTCCGTTCTCGGCAAAATATCTGTTGAATGTTCTGCCCAAGTCGGTAAAACGTATTTGTGTGTTGGATCGTACCAAAGAGCCCGGAGCCAATGGCGAACCGCTCTATCTGGATGTGCTCGAAGCACTCAACGGCACGGATTGCAAACCTTTGGTCATCAACGGTAGATATGGCCTCTCGTCGAAAGATACGACTCCGGCCATGATGTTGGCCGTGTATGAAAACCTGAAGGCCAACGAACCGAAGAACCACTTTACGGTAGGTATCGTCGATGATGTTACCTTTACCTCGCTTCCGATAGGTCCGGAACTCCATCTGGAAAATTCCGGTACGTTCGAGGCCCGTTTCATCGGTTTGGGTGCAGACGGTACGGTAGGTGCAAACAAAAACTCGATCAAGATCATCGGTAACTCGACCGACAAATATTGTCAAGCCTATTTTGCGTACGACTCGAAGAAATCGGGTGGATACACTTCTTCGCACCTGCGTTTCGGTGATACCCCGATCCGTTCGCCCTATCTGGTCAACACGCCGGACTTCGTGGCTTGTCACGTGCCTTCCTATCTGGGAAAATATGATCTGTTGAAGGGTCTGAAAGACGGAGGTACCTTCTTGTTGAACAGCATCTGGGATGAGGAAACGACCAAAAAACACCTGCCTGATGCAATGAAGAAGTATCTGGCTGAGCACAAGATCAATTTCTATATCATCAACGCAACGAAGATCGCTGCAGAGATCGGACTCGGTAGCCGTACCAACACGATCATGCAGAGCGCCTTCTTCAAGGTATCGGGGGTTATTCCTTACGATCAGGCCAAAGAGGAGATGAAGAAAGCCATCTACAAATCGTATGGCAAGAAGGGTGAGGATGTGGTCAACATGAACTACGCAGCCGTAGAGCAGGGTGGTGCTGTTACCAAGATCGAGGTGCCGGCTGAATGGGCCAATCTGACCGTTGCCGAGGCTAAGGAGGAGGATGTTCCCGAATTCATCAGCAAGATCGTTCGTCCGATCGAAGCGATGGAGGGTGACAATCTGCCGGTCAGCGCATTCAACGGCCGCGAAGATGGAACTTGGGATGCAGGTACGTCTCGTTATGAAAAACGTGGAGTGGCTGTTAAGGTTCCTGAATGGCAGTCTGAAAACTGTATCCAGTGTAACCAGTGTGCTTATGTTTGTCCTCACGCAGCGATCCGTCCGTTCCTGTTGACCGAAGAAGAGGCTGCAGCTGCTCCTGCCGGCATGAAGACCATTCAGGGTGTCGGAGCTACCAAAGCCTACAAGTTCAGAATGCAGGTTTCCGTATTGGATTGTACCGGTTGCGGCAACTGTGCGAACATCTGCCCGGCTCCGAACAAGGCACTGGTAATGAAACCGCTCGAAAGCCAGATCGAAAAAGGCGAAGCCGACAACTGGACCTATATGAACGAAAAGGTCGGTTACAAGGATACCGTGGTCGACAAGACGAAGACCGTGAAGAACAGTCAGTTCTCTCAACCGTTGTTTGAGTTCTCCGGTGCGTGTGCCGGTTGTGGCGAGACGCCCTATATCAAAGCGGTTACTCAACTGTTCGGCGATCGGATGATTATTGCCAATGCAACCGGATGTTCGTCGATCTACGGCGGTTCGGCTCCCTCTTCGCCCTACTGCACCAACAGCAAGGGTTACGGTCCGGCTTGGGCTAACTCTCTGTTCGAGGATAATGCAGAGTTCGGTTTGGGTATCGCTTCGGGTGTAGAGAAGTTGCGCGAGAATCTGGCTGCAATGGCTGCACAGGCCGTTGAGAACGATAGCTGCTCGGCCGAAATCAAAGAGTTGTTGAACGAGTGGCTGGCCAACAAAGACGATGTGGCGAAGAGCGAAGAAATTTCGGCCCGTTTGGTACCGATGCTCGAAGCTGCCGACTGTCCGTTGTGCAAAGAGATCTTCGAGATGAAAGATTACTTCGTGAAGAAGTCGCTTTGGATCATCGGTGGTGATGGTTGGGCTTACGATATCGGATTCGGTGGTTTGGATCACGTGATCGCTTCGGGCAAGAATGTAAATATTCTCGTTCTCGATACGGAGGTCTATTCGAATACCGGTGGACAATCCTCGAAGAGTACGCCGACGGGTGCCGTTGCCAAATTCGCTTCGGCCGGTAAACGGATCCGTAAGAAAGACCTCGGAGCTATGGCCATGACCTACGGTTATGTGTATGTGGCTCAGGTTGCAATGGGGGCAAACCACAATCAGTATCTGCAAACCATCAAAGAGGCTGAGGCTTACGACGGACCTTCGTTGATTATCGCCTATGCTCCGTGTATCAACCACGGTATCAAAGGTGGTATGGGTCTCTCTCAGATGACCGAAAAAGAGGCTGTCGAATCGGGTTACTGGCACTTGTGGAGATACAATCCGACGCTGTCGCATCTCGGAAAGAACCCCTTCACGCTCGATTCCAAAGAGCCCGATTGGAGCAAGTTCCAAGAGTTCCTGCACAAGGAGGTTCGTTACACTTCTCTGTTGAAGATGTTCCCGGCCGAAGCTCAAGAGCTGTTTGCCGCCTCTGAGTCTGACGCAAAATGGCGTTACGATACCTACAAACGCTATGCTGCGATGGACTATTCGGATGAAAAGAAATAGTCAATCATCAGATAATTGGATTGGGAGTCCGTTTTGAAACGGACTCCCTTTTTTATGCTGTATGCAGGCCCGCGCGCTCCCGGAAATTATTCGTTTTGCGGATTTTGAAGAATCCGTTTTTTATTGTAAATTTGTTTCCATGTTGTCGTATGCCGATGCTCTCGGTCATGCGGGTTGACGAAAATTTGTCTTATACCTTAAAATACTAACTGAATTAAACATGAAAGACTTGACGACAAGAGCTGCGGATAACATCCGTATCCTTGCAGCTTCGATGGTGGAAAAGGCCAAGTCGGGACATCCCGGCGGGGCGATGGGAGGTGCCGATTTCGTGAATATCCTCTACTCGGAATACCTGAACTACAATCCGGATGATCCCCGTTATCCCTTCAGAGACCGGTTCTTCCTCGATCCGGGTCATATGTCGCCGATGCTTTACTCGGTGCTCGCATTGGCCGGTTACTTCAATATGGATGAACTCGCAGCCTTCCGTCAATGGGGTAGCCCTACGCCCGGACACCCGGAGGTCGATCTCGACCGGGGAATCGAAAATACTTCGGGTCCCCTCGGACAGGGTCATGCCATGGCGCTGGGAGCTGCGATTGCAGAACGCTTTATGGCGGCACATTTCGGTGAGTGGGTAGCTCACAAAACATACGCTTTCATCTCGGATGGCGGTATTCAGGAGGAGGTTTCTCAGGGGGTAGGCCGGATTGCCGGACACCTCGGACTGAGCAACTTCATCATGTTCTACGACTCGAACAACATTCAGCTCTCGACGAAGGTTGAAGAGGTGTCGACCGAAGATATCGTAGCCAAGTATGAGGCTTGGGGCTGGAATGTGATCAGCATCGACGGAAACAATGCGGCCGAGATTCGTCAGGCCTTGAACCGTGCGATCGCAGAGACGGAAAAACCGACCTTGATCGTAGGCCATACGCTGATGGGAAAAGGTGCATTGGGAAAAGAGGGCGAAGATTTTTCGAACAAGGTTTCGACTCACGGACAACCGCTTTCTGCAGCAGGAGGTGACATTGCGAAAACCGTAGCAGCTTTGGGTGGTGATCCGGAGAATCCTTTTGTAATCTTCGATGACGTGAAAGAGCTCTATGCAAAACGTCGCGAAACATTGAAAAAATGGTATGCCCTGCGCAAAGAGGAGGAGTCGATCTGGAGAGCATCCAACAAAGAGTTGGCCGCAAAGCTCGATCTGTTCCTGTCGGGGAAAGCGCCCGAAATCGACTATTCGAAGATCGCATGTGGCGATAATGTAGCAACCCGTGCCGCTTCCGCAGCGGTTCTCTCCTATCTGGCAGATCATGTGGAGAATATGATCGTTGCCTCGGCCGACTTGAGCAACTCGGACAAGACCGACGGTTTCCTCAAGAAAACGCATGCCATGACCAAAGGTGACTTTACGGGACGTTTCCTGCAACCCGGTGTGGCTGAGTTTACGATGGCTTGTATCATGAACGGTATGGCTCTGCACGGCGGTGTCATTCCTGCCTGCGGTACGTTCTTCGTATTCTCTGACTATATGAAACCGGTTCTGCGTATCGCCGCTCTGCAACGTCTCCCGGTAAAATATGTGTGGACGCACGACTCTTTCCGTGTAGGAGAGGATGGTCCCACGCATCAACCCGTGGAACACGAGGCTCAGTTGCGTCTGATGGAGCAGCTGCGTAACCATAAAGGTGAACGTTCGATCGTTGTGCTGCGTCCGGCAGACAGCTACGAGACCGTTGCAGCATGGAAAATTGCCATGGAGAACGAACGTCCGACGGCGTTGATCTTGTCGCGTCAGAACATCAAGAATCTGCCGGCAGCGAGCGGTGATCGGGCCAAAGAGGCTATGCAGGCCGTTAAGGGTGCCTACATCGTAGAGGATTGCGAGGGAACACCCGATGTAATCCTGTTGGCCAGCGGATCGGAAGTCGCTACTTTGGTAGAGGGTGCCGAGATGTTGAAAGCCGACGGACTGAAGGTTCGTGTCGTGTCGGTTCCGTCGGAGGGACTGTTCCGCGATCAACCGAAAGAGTATCAGCAAAGCGTCCTGCCTTGCGGAGTGCCCAAATTCGGTATGACCTCTGGACTGCCTGTAACCCTTGCCGGTTTGGTCGGTGGAGACGGTGTCGTATTCGGTCTCGATCATTTCGGATACTCGGCTCCTGCCAGTGTACTCGATAAGAAGTTCGGCTTCTATGGTGAGAATGTCTACAATCAAGTGAAAGAGATGCTTAAAAAATAGGTAAAACCATATCTTACCGCAATAATCGGACGGGTCGGCTTGTTTAAGTCGGCCCGTTTCTTTTCCCTGTTTTTTCGTCGGCACAAAAATTGAGTTCGAAATGTCAGAGGTATAAACTTTTCGAAAATCAATAAATGTGCGGAAACATGAAAGTAGGAAAATACGTTTGGGTGGTGTTGGCTCTTTTCGTGGGGAAAGAAGCCTCGTCTCAAATTCTGAAAAACAACATCCGGCCCGATGTTATCGTGATCGACCGCAGGAGCAATGTGGACTCTCTGTTTGCATCCGAGGTGATCTCGAAATATTATGCGACGCTGGAGAAAGGATTTCGTCAAGTCGGGTTGCCCCGATTTATTATTGCGGGCCGGGAACAAAAGATGATCTTCGGTCTTGGCGGCAATGTGAACATGCGGCTTTCGTATGATTTTGATGGCATGGCGCGAAGTCTCGATTTTGTTACGTCGACGATTCCTGTCCCCAATACTCCTGTCGCTGCCCGACAAACGCAGTTTGATGCCACTACGTCTACCCTGTTTTTTAAAGCGATTGCCCGTGCCGGACGCTTGGGAAACATTGTGGGGTATATTCAGAGTAATTTCAGAGGACCCGATAACTCATTCTCTCTTCAAATGGCCTATATCGAATTGGCCGGGTTCTCCGTAGGACGACGATTCACTACTTTTTGTGATTTGGAGGCATCTCCCTCAACGGTCGACTATGAGGGGCCCAATAGCTATCAGACATTTTGTAATACCATGATTCGCTATACTCACAAATTTAATGAACACTGGTCGATGGCTGTGGCAGCCGAGATGCCCGAAGTGAGTGCCTCATGGACTTCCGAGACAGAGTCTTTGCCCCAACGGGTACCTGATTTTCCGGTCTATTTTCAATATTCGTGGAACGGAGGACAGAATCATTTGCGAGCCTCTGCCGTATTCCGCGATATGTATTATTACAATAGACAGAGTCAGCAAACTCATTCTGTCTTTGGATGGGGAACTCAAATGAGCGGATCGTTCCGCATAGGGAAGCTGTTGACGCTTTACATGCAGATGCTTTATGGAGAGGGAATAGCCGCGTACATTCAAGATATAGCTGATACCGGATTGGATCTTGTGCCCGATCCACGTCAGGCAAATACGTTGCAGGCACTTCCGATGGCGGGGTGGATTACAGGTCTACAATGGCAGCTCTCCCCTAAGTTTGTATCTACCTTCGTGTACAGTGGGGTGAAACTCTTTGGAAAGAATGATTATAAGGTTGCGGATACTTATGATTTGTCGCATTACCTTTCAGCCAATCTGTTTTTTAATTTGACCGGAAGTTGTCAGATTGGAGCGGCTTATTTATATGGGACAAGACGTAATATGAATCATGAACAGGGTCATGCCAATAGAGTACAGGCTATCGTGCAGTATAATTTTTGATATATGTCTGGGATATAAAAAGAGAGGCTGTAATAACACAGCCTCTCTTTTTATAGATAGGGGATACCCTTTGTTGTCGATTATTTTACGAAACGAACATCGCGGATGTACAATTCGGTAGTACCGTCGCTGATACCGTCGAAGTCGAAACGCATGCCACCACCTGCTGACAGACTTCCTCCAGCGGCTGTAACCTTATCTTTAGCAGCGTTAATATCAAATTCAACTTCAACCCAGTCGTTCGATGCGTTAAAGTTATATGAATACTCTTGACCACCGACAACATTGTAGTACAGTGTCAGTGAGAAATTCTTAGCACACTTATACTTCATTACCAGTTTGTTATATCCTGACAAATCGTCGGTACGCTTCGTGTTGATTTGCGGGTCACCTGCTCCATTGTTGGCTACATAGAGATAAGTGAGTCCATTAGTATAGCTGAACATCTCAGTAAGATCGGTCAACGTTGCTCCTGAAGGACTTGCAAACTCAAGGAACATTGCAGATGCCAATGAGGCTTCGCTGTCGTTCCGTGTACGGATGTAGAAATCAGTAAATGAAATCTCGGTTCCAGCTTTCTCTCCTATGAAGAGCTCGATAGACGAAATTTCTGTCCAAGAGTTTTTACTGATCAGCATGCCTAAATCGAATGAGTAATCTGTCCAGTCAGATGCAGCGCTTAACGAAGCGATTTTGTATGATGAAGCATTTCCATTTACAGCAAGCTTCAGGTCGACTGCTTCATTGCTCTTATAATTAAAATGCAAAACAGCATTTGTGGTTGCTTCTTTCAATGTATTAGTCTTGAAGGAAGGAGCAGTGCCGGTAGTCGTGACAGTGAATTCTCCTTGAGGTCCGATATAACCTGCAGAAGTATATTCCAGATCTTTATATGTATCGATCTTGAAGTAACCTTCGATGAAGGCATTCGGATCTACTGCTGCTGCAATGGATACGGTATATTCGATTTCGTTCATTACAAGAACGATGGTTTTGGGAGAGGTCAGATCCAGAGTCACACGTCCCGAACCTTCCCGACCGTTGTATGAAACACCATTAGCCAAGGTAAAGGCAACTTCTACCTGAGAGAAGTCCTCTTTTTGAACATAGTTCAAAGTGTATGCGATATTATCGGCATCGAACTGAACATTTGCCACATTCGTAGCAGTTATACTTGTGATCAAGTCCGAAGGAGTGACATTTGTTTCTTCACTGGTCATCATTACCTCTGTATCATAGACAGCTGTAACGGTGACGGCATATGTCGTACCATTGGTCAAACCTTCAAGGGTAGCAGAAGTTGCTTCGGGGTCGAGTACTTCTGTTTTAACAGTATCTTCAGCTGTAGTTCCTTTAATGATAAATTTCGTTACATTGGCTCCATCTACTTTATTCAGAGGTAACCAACTAACGAATGCTGCTCGGAAACTCGGAGTTACTGTTAAATAAGCTGGAGTTTCATAGTCGATCAAAGATGCACTTGGCGTGATTCTTTTGATCAATGCCGAAGATTTTTCTCCATTCTGATATACGGCCACTACGGTGAACGTATATTGTTTTTCATTGGTCAAACCGGATATGGTTGCGGATGTAATACCGGCTTCAACAGTAGCGCTACCTCCATTGTCTTCCGGAGTCCATGTTACCAGATACTCTTTGAGGAAGTTGGAGTTCGGTGCAGTCCAGCTCAGCGTCACCTTCTCGTAACCGGTATGCGATTGGAGTTTAGTAGGAGGAAGCGTTACATAACTGTTTCCTTCGTCGTCATCCTTACACGAGGTGAGGAACAACGCAGGAATCAGTAATAATAACGTACTGATTTTGAACAGTTTTTTCATAAATTGGAAGTTTTAAATTAAACAAAGCTATTAATGATATGTAGTTCTCTTTTTACGTTTGGGTATAAAACCCACTAAATTATATTGGCTAAGATAGTACAAAATTTAATCGGGTGCAAAATAATCGGTCGAAAAAATCGTTCATCGGGTTAATTTTTTGTGCAATTCGATTTTTGGACTCGAAAAAGGCTTATTTATTGCACTAATTTGTAGTCCGTTGTACGATTTTTTTGCATAAACTCAAAATTTTTGACGGACTTTCCGTGTGATCGCTTGTTTTGAGAACGAACCGTGGGGATTACTCTTCGCTGATGGCCAGCAGTTGTTCCCGATATGCCGCAAGAATTCTCGATTTCGAAATGAATCCGAGGTATTTACGATCCGACGTGACGACAGGGAGCATCCATGCCTTCGACTCTTCGAAAGCGTTGAGTACACTACCGATCTGCTCGTTTTGGTAGATGAGATCGGGAGGGTCGATCATGTAGGCATCGATCTTTGTTCCGTATTTCTCCGGCGAGAACATATCTGCTCGAAGATCATCCAGTTGGACGACGCCCAAGAGGGTCCCGTCTCGGCTGACGACCGGAAAGATGTTGCGGTGGACAGTAGCAATCAGACGGACCACATCTCCCAATGTCGTGTCGAGGGTGATCTTGTGAAAATCGGTCTCCATCAGCGCACGGAGATTCAGGAAGACCAGAACCGATTTGTCCTTGTTGTGGGTCAGAAGTTCTCCGTTTTGGGAGAGTTTCTTTGTATAGATCGAGTAGGGATCGAGGTAATAGCCTACGGCAAAGGAGAGTGCCGATACGAGCATCAGTGGAACAAACAGCGAGTAACCGTTGGTGAGCTCAGCGATCAGGAAGATGGAGGTCAGTGGCGCATTCATGATTCCGGACATCACTCCGGCCATACCGACTAATGTGAAGGGGATGATCGGCAGTTCGAGTCCGAAAAAGTAGTTCAGCATATAGACCATGGTGGCTCCGGTGAAGGCGCCTACAAACAGGGAGGGGGCAAACGATCCTCCGACACCGCCCGCACCATTGGTTGCCGACATGGCGACAACCTTGAAGAAGAGGGTTGCCAACAGATAGAGCATGACGATCCATCCGACATCCCGGTAGCGGAAGAAAAGCGAGTTGTTGAAAAGTGCATCGATGTTGCCGTGCATCAGATCTACCAGCGATTCATACCCTTCTCCATACAGCGGCGGAAACAGGAAGATTAGAATACCGATGACGATACCTCCGACTATCCACTTGCCGGTCATACTCTTGATGCGGGAGAAGCGGGTGGATATTAACGTATTTATTTTTGTAAAGTAGTAGGACATCAGTCCGCAGATTACTCCCAATATGACGTAAAACGGCAGGTGTTTCAGCTCGAAAATGTGTTTGATGTCGAGGTTGAAGACCGGATCGAATCCGTTGAGAAAGAACATCAGGGAGGTTGCGGTGACTGTGGAGATCAGCAACGGGATGATCGACGATACGGTGATGTCGAGCATCAGAATCTCCAAGACGAAGACGACACCCGTAATGGGGGCTTTGAATACGGCGGAGAGGGCCGCTGCTGCACCGCAACAGAGCAGCAGGGTGATGTTTTTGTAGTTGAGCCGCATGAAGCTCCCGATATTCGATCCGATGGCAGCGCCCGTATAGACGATCGGAGCCTCCGGACCGACCGATCCGCCGAATCCGATCGTAGCCGAGCTGGCGATGATCGACGAATAGCAGTTGTGCGGTTTGATGCGAGAACCCTTTTTGCTCATCGCATAAAGTACCCGCGTCACACCCTCGTTGATGTTGTCGCGGACGACGTATCGGACGAAAAGTGTGGCGAGGATGATGCCGATGATCGGGTAAAACAGATAAAAAATGCTGGCGGAATCGATCGCAAACCAACTGGTCAGTACATACCGGAAGAAGGCTAATATCCGTTCAAACAGGAACGTGGCAAACCCTGCCGTCAGTCCGACGACGATCGATAGCAGGATCATCAGTTGCTTGTTGGAAAGCCGTTTGGTAGCGATGATCAGGTATCGATAGAGAATGGCTGTTTTCGATCCCGGTTTGTACATGGTGCTGCGAAATGCGAAGTTGGATTACGATCGGGTACCGTCGCAGGCAGGGCGTGAGGATCAGAACGGTTTGATCCCCATGATGCGACGGACCTCTGCCAATGTCGCTCTCGAGCTTTCGCGTGCCTTTTCGGCTCCTTGTTTCACCACTCGTGAGAGATAGGCCTCATCGTTCATGATGTCTTGGATCCGTTCCCGAATCGGTGCAACGACCTTAATGATATCTTCTGCCAGTTGCTTTTTCAGGTCGCCGTAACGGATTTCACAACGGTTCCAAAGATCGGTGAAGTGAGCTACGGTATCCTCGGTCGAGACGGCTTTCAGGATGGTGAAAAGGTTGGCGATAACCTCCGGCATGGGGCTGTCTGGTGCGGTCGGTCCCGAATCGGTTACGGCTTTCATCACTTTTTTGCGGATGGCCGCATCGCTGTCGTTCAGGAAGATACCGTTCCCCTCAGACTTGCCCATCTTTCCCGATCCGTCCAGTCCGGGAATTTTTATTAATTCGCCGCCGAAAGTATAGGGCTGGCATTCCGGGAAAAAGTCTACCTGATAAAGCTGGTTGAACCGTCGGGCGAATCGCCGCGTCAGCTCCAAGTGTTGCTCCTGATCCTTGCCCACAGGAACCCGGGTCGCACGATGTTGCAGAATGTCAGCTGCCATCAAAACCGGATAGCTCAGCAGTCCGATGTTGACGTTATTGGGTTGTTTCCGTATCTTATCTTTAAATGAGGTTGTGCGTTCCAGCTCTCCTACGTAGGCGTGCATGCTGAGCAGTAGCGAGAGTTCTGCCACTTCAGGTACATCGCTCTGAACGTAGATGGTTGCAACGTCCGGATCGAGACCTGCGGCCAGATATTCTGACAAAACGTTTTTGACGTTGACGTGCAGCATTTTCGGGTCGGGGTGGGTTGTCAGTGAGTGGTAATCGGCAATGAAGAAGAAGCATTTCTCCTCGTATTGCATTTTAACGAAGTTTTTCAAAGCTCCGAAATAGTTGCCCAGATGCAGGTTGCCTGTCGAGCGGATGCCACTAAGAACAGTTTCCATATGTAGTTACAAAATTTTGCGTAAAGCAAGGTTTGTTTTTATAATTCCGCAAATCTACAAAAATTACGATAAAAAATGTTTTTAGGATAATTAAAAATAAAGACACACTTCTTCCCTTTTATGTGAAAAAGCAGAAGTGTGTCTTTGTCGGATAGTAAATGAGTGTTCTATATCCTATTCAGGAATATATAATCCATTCGAGCAGTTCCGTTATTCGTTGATCATATCATACAAGGCAGCAACCTGTTTGTCTGACAGGGGTTTATCGTAGATCCGGGCAATGCCGATATCTCCTATCCAGCAGTTTTCGGTACCGGTTTCGCTGGAAGGATCACCTCCAATGCAGAACCAATGGCAAGTGTCCGTGGCCGGGAATGAAAAATCGCCGCTTGCATCGGTCTCTCCCTTCAATTCACCGTTAATGTAGATGTAGGCTTTCCCTGCATCTTTGTTCCATACGCCGACAACGTGATAATAGACGCCCTTTTGGGGAACGACGCCGCTGTAACACCATTTCCAACCTCCTATATTGGGTAGGAATGTGAATTCATTGGTCTCTTTGCTTAATAGGAAACCTGTGCCTCCGCTTTGCATCGAGCTGAACATCTTGACTTCACTACCGATTTTCAGATCTGAGTTGAGCATGATGAGCATCTCCATCGAGTGTCCATCGGCTATGGCATTTTTATACGCTTCGTCCCCTTTGTAGTCGACTTTCAAGAAACCGTTTGAAATGCTGGTTGCCAATTCGGCCGGTGAGAAGCGGCCTGCATAACGTTTGTAGGAGTCGAGATAGACCGTGCTGAAGTTCGGACCTTCGAATGTCTCGACGTTACGGTGCATCGGAGATATGTCGATTGCTGTCCCATCCTCTTGGAATTGAATGTCCAGCAGATCTGCGATCAACCCTTCTTGATTGATGGTGATGACTTTTTCAAAGTCCGGATCGTCTTCCGTGGTGGTGAATGTGATGGTGGCACTCAGTTGATCGGGCGTCAAGTTGGCATCGGCTGTAAAGGTGATGCTGGTTTCGGTTCGTTCCTTTTCAGTCAGCCATTCGCTGTTCTCGCCGCTGATAACTGCATCCCATGAGGTGGCATTGGTGCCGACAATCAATCTGAGATCGCCGCCATCTATGGTTATTACATAGGGTTCTTCTTCCGGAGTCAGATCCATGTAGATCGCCTCTTTCGCATTTTGTTTGATGGTGACGGTCTCTTCAAAGTCGGGATGCTCTTTCGAGGTGAATGTTATGGTTGCTGTTTGTTCTGCGTTATTCGGATTGGCGGCTGCGGTGAAGGTAATGCTGGTTTCGGTACGCTCTTTTTCAGTCAGCCATTCGCTGTTCTCGCCAGATATGGCCGCATCCCAATCAGAAATATTCGTATTGATATTCAGTGTTATGTCTCCTCCTCCCATCGGTATGTTTGCCGGAGTTGTGGGATCGATGATCAAAAAGGCTGCGTTCTGAGCCTCTTGAACGACCTCTACCTCTTGGGTTAAATTTGGATTGGAGGCAAGGCTGAATACGACCTTGGCGGTCAAGTCTGTCGGGGATGAACTTTTAGCTGCGGTGAAGGTAATGCTGGTTTCGGTACGCTCTTTTTCAGTCAGCCATTCGCTGTTCTCGCCCGTAATCTGCGCATCCCATGTCCCGGCATTGGTGCTGACATTTAAAACAAGGTCGCCGCCGTCTGCTGGAATCGTATCCGGTTGTGCGGGGTCTACATTCAGGTATGCATTGGCCGGATTTTGTATGATCGTCAAGGCGTTGAGTTTGGTGTCTCCGGAATAGAAAATCAACATGGCTTGAATCCTTGTGGCTTGCTCGTTGGCCAATGCACTCACTTTGATAGTTGCATCTCCACTCCCTTCGGATGGAGATATGGTCAGCCAGTTTGCTGTGGCCGGCTGTTTCTCGATTCGCCATGCAGCGTTCGAGTTGATCGTAAAGTCTTGAGAGTAGGCGGTTGCCTCGATGGTGATCGAAGTCGGATTCACTCCCGACGGAGTTGTGATCGAAATAAACGGATCACTTTGTGTGTCGTCCTTGTCGCAAGATATACTAAACAGCGACATGGCGACAGCGGCCAGTAAGGTTAGATGTCTGTTCATGGTTGAAGTAGTTTAATGGTTTTTTAAAAAGTTTAAGGTTCGGATTGAATATTAAATTAGATTGATTATGGTATGTTTTATTGATTGTAGCAACATACGGGAAGCGACATAGCGCCTCCCGTATATCGAGGGTTATGAAACGTTTTTAATCTGTCAGCCGGGCGACAATCTCTTTAAGAATTTGAGGTGAATCCGTAGTGATGAAATCTACTCCCATACCGATAAATTCCAGCATGTCCTGTTCCGAATTGACAGTCCATACGTTGACGACACGTCCTGCGTCGTGGGCCTCTTGTACCCATTGCGGGTTGTTGCGGATGGTATTCATGTCATAGTCGATGCAATTGATGCCCGGCTCTAATTGCGATGGAGCGATGTTACCACTCAGATAACCGATCGTCGTCCCTTCCGGAACTTTCGTCACTAAACGTTGGCATACGTGGTAACTGAAGGCGATATAATCCACTTGACCGGTCAATCCGCGTTCTTCGACCATTGCCGTGATGGCATCAACGGCCCGATCGTCATTTGTCGTGTTGCTATGCGTCTTGATCTCAATGACCAGTTTCATCTGCGGGTCTTGTTCGAGAACATCGAGGAATGAGGCGAATGTCGGAATCTTTTCGCCGTTCGAGAGGGTCAAGTTTTTAATTTGATCGTAGTTGGCTTGATCGATTGTAATGCCATTGATGGTGGGATCATGATATGCGACAACGACACCATCTTTCGTAATGTAAAAATCGCCTTCGGAACCGTAGACTCCAAGCTTTTGCGCGGCTTTGAGTGATGCAACCGAGTTGTGTGCCGCTCCATTAACGGTATGATATCCTCGATGAGCGATTACTTGAGGCAGTTTCAGCTCGGTCGGTTGATCCGAAAGTGTCAGTTGAGCTGTCCCGAGCGGATAGCTCTTTTCTCCCCGTTGTACAATAAGGCGGTATTCTCCCGAAACGAATCCCGAAGGAATGGTAATTTCTGCGTATTTCTCTGTGACGGTCGTTGTACAGGTAAATACATTGCTTTCGCTGGTTACGGATTCAAGACGGATCAGATCACCGTTTTGAAACCCGGTTCCTCCGATGCGATAGGGAGATCCTTCGGCTACGTTCGCTTGGGTCAGAAATAGTATGTCTGATATTGTAATCGCATTTTGTGGCATTTTGTCTTTGACGGCATCCCATAGTTTGGAGACTTCGTCTTCTGTGAGCGGATCGTCATATACGCGTGCTATGGCGATGTCGCCTCTCCATGCATTACCTGCTCCTGAACCCGAAGCATCGCCTCCGATGCAGAACCAATAGCAATTCTTGTTGGGAGGGAAGGAGAAGGTGCCGCTCGCACTGGTTGAACCCTTACGTACTCCGTTTATATAGATTGTTGCACTACCTTTCTGTTTGTCCCATACACCTACCACATGGTAGTAGGTTCCCTTTTCGGGAACAACGCCGCTGCGGGTCCATTTCCATCCACCGACGTTGGGCAGGAAGGTGATTTCTCCCTTGTCACTGGTTAATAGAAATCCGGTTCCGCCGCTCTCCATCGCACTGAACATCTTTACCTCGGTGCCGATTTTGATCTCGTCGTCATACATGAAAAGCGTTTCGAGGGTATGTCCGTCGGCAAGTCCGTTTTCGAATTGTGTCTTGCCCGAGTAGTTTACCTTATAGTATCCGGTAGATATAGACGCTCCCGGGGTGTGGTTAAAATGGGCTATGTACCCTTGATAACCGTCGTTGAGGTAGGTCATCGATGAAGATCCCGCCAAATGTTCCACGTGGTTCTGTAATGGAGAGATATCAGTGGCGCTTCCGTCGTTGTGAAATACGACATCAAGCAGGTCAGCGCTCGGAGCTGGTTTCGGGGCGGAGAGGGTTACGGTAATGCTCTGTTTCAGATCGGATGTTCCCGGAACATAGAATTCAATTGTTGCGCTTTGTGCATCGGTTTGCATGTTTTCCGATGCGGTAAAGATGATTCGTGAGGCTGTTCTCTCCTTTTCGGTCAACCAATCGGTCGAACTCCCCTGTATCGTATAATCCCATAATCCCGAATAGGAGTCGACTGTAAAAGGAAGATCTCCTCCGGAGGCTGCGATTGTCTGGGGTGTATCTGGGGTGACGGTCAAGTAGGGTTCTGTCTCCTTTTGGCCCTCCTGATGAATTGTAATTTTCAGAAAATCCTTGTTGTCGGCTCGAAAAACCAGTTGGCTTTGTCTGGCTTCGCTTTGTGAGTTTGGATCGACGGATACCGTAACTGCCTGGTCTCCTTCTCCTGCTGTCGGAGAAACCTTCAGCCATGAGTCGGAAGCTGGTTTTTCGATACTCCATTTTCCGTTGGATTGGAGTGTGAGTTGTTCGGTGTAGCTGGTTCCGTCGGGAATGGTAATTGTTGTAGATGCCGGATTACCATCTGGTCCGTTCACGGTCAGGTAGATCTGTTCCGGAGAATCGTCTTTTTCGCAGGAAGCCATACTGAGTAGGCTTAGAGAGACGATAAGCAGGGTGAAGAATCGGTTCATGGGTAGCGTTTTAGGGGTTAGTAATAGTGTGGTCCTAACAAATGTAGGTATTTATATTGTTTAATCCAACAAAATTACGGTGATTTGTTTTTTATTTTTGTGCTAATGTTTTATAAGAGATGTAGTGAATTTAAATTGAATGTGGCGAAGAATCGGGTTGTAACTTTGTTTTTTATGTAAAAGAGATGTTATTGATAAATTTTAAAAACAGTTGTTGCTACAGTAGATGTTTATGATGCAAGATATTGATTGTTAGATGTTTATTTTGTTTTGTTGCGGAGTCTGCGAGAATGAAAAACTGTTGGTAAATAGAAAAACAAAAAAGGATCGGTCCGACGAGACCGATCCTTTTTTTGTTTGAAGAATAATTATTTCTATGCGAGTTTGTTTCGCAAACCTTCGTCCAATGCATCCAGAAACTCCTGTGTGTTCAGATAGTCGGCTCGGGTCACCTTTCCACCCTTTACCAACAGGGCCAAATCCTTGGTCATCTTGCCCGACTCGACGGTTTCGACGCATACCGACTCGAGGGCTTGGGCAAAGCGGGCCAATTCAGCGTTGTCGTCCAACGCAGCACGGTGGCTCAATCCGCGGGTCCATGCGAAAATCGATGCGATCGGGTTGGTCGAGGTCTCTTCCCCTTTTTGGTGCAGGCGATAGTGGCGGGTAACGGTTCCGTGTGCGGCTTCGGCCTCCATTGTCTTGCCGTCGGGGGTGATCAGTACCGAAGTCATCAGACCCAACGAGCCGAAGCCTTGGGCTACCGTATCGGATTGTACGTCACCGTCGTAGTTCTTGCAGGCCCATACAAACCCTCCGTTCCACTTCAGAGCGGATGCGACCATGTCGTCGATCAGCCGGTGTTCGTAGGTCAGTCCCAGCGCATCCATACGCTCCTTGTAATCGGTGCGGTAGATCTCCTCGAAAATATCCTTGAATCGGCCGTCGTATTTTTTCAGAATCGTGTTCTTCGTACTCAGATAGAGCGGCCATTTTTTGTTCAGCGCCATGTTGAAACAAGCGTGGGCAAAACCGCGGATCGAAGCATCCGTATTGTACATGCAGAGAGCTACTCCGTCTCCCTTGTAGTCATATACCTCCCACGATTGGGTGGTTCCGTCCTCACCGGTGAAGGTCATGGTCAATTTTCCGGGGCCGTGCGTAACCACGTCCGTAGCCCGATACTGATCGCCGAATGCGTGACGGCCGATGCAGATCGGTTGGGTCCAGCCGGGAACCAGCCGGGGAACGTTCCGGCAGATGATGGGTTCGCGGAATACCGTGCCGTCCAGAATGTTCCGGATCGTACCGTTCGGTGATTTCCACATCTTCTTCAGTCCGAACTCTTTCACGCGGGCTTCGTCCGGGGTGATCGTGGCGCATTTGATCCCCACGTTGTATTTCTTGATGGCTTCGGCGGCCTCTACCGTGACCCGATCATCGGTCGCATCCCGGTTCTGGATGCTCAAGTCGAAATATTCGATCTTCAGATCGAGGTAGGGAAGGATCAGTTTGTCTTTGATGAATTTCCAGATGACCCGTGTCATCTCGTCTCCGTCCAGCTCTACGACCGGGCGATCCACTTTGATTTTCGCTTTCATGCGGCAATTTGGTTTTCGTATTTCCCACAAAGGTAAGCCAAATTATCGGTTTGTGCAATCCGTGTCACGACGGTCCGATTCGGCGGTGCGCCGCGCGTTCAAGCTTCTGTCGTCCAAAAAAAAGACGATCGCATTCGGCGATCGTCTTGTATTCCAAAAAAGCCCCGTAGAGAAGTCGCGAACCATGTCCGCTCTACCAGTGAATAAGAAAAACATAACAAAATCATATGCACGAAACATACCAAAGATAGATACTATCCCCTTTCTCGTACGGGGCTGTCTGTGGTATGAACAAGTTTTGTGCCGCGATTTTGTACGCCGACTGCAGGATTAGCGTTCCGACTGTTTCAGGTAGTTCAGGGCGGTGACGTAGGTTCCTGCTGTCCAGCCCATCATCGTCGGCATGTCGTATTCGTTGCTGACGTTGATGTTCCCTTCTACGACGTTGTATTTTTCCCAAAGGTTGTGTGTCGATTCGAAGTTCCGTACGACCATGTCTACATATTTCGAAGCGATGCGGCTGGCTTCCTCCTTGTATCCGTAGTTGTCGAGTCCCTTGATCGCCAGAAAGTGCAGCGGGGCCCATCCGTTCGGGTAGGACCATTGATAGACGAAGTCATAGGGCTTGTTTTCGCATGCCGCGATACCGTGGGCGAATTCGAGCGCCTTGAGACCTTGGTCGACGATCGATGCCGCATCCTTCGGTGATACGGCTTCGGCATACAGCAGGCTGAAGATCGCTGACGAAATCACGTCGGAGCGACGCTCGTTGACATAGTCGTAGTCGTAGTACATGCCGGTTTTCGGATCCCGACAATATTTCCGGATCAATTTCTTTCGGGCTTCGGCCTTTTTGGTCCATTGCTTGGCGGCCTGTTTGTCGCCGAGCTCCGATGCGAAGTAGGCAAAATTCTTCTCATAGAGATACAGGTTGGCATTCAGGTCGAGCGGACAGAAATCCATGCACCGGGAGTGGAAACGGGGATTGAAGTCCCAACCCGACTCGGCTTCGGCAATGAAGTGCGAACCTATTTTGAGTTGTTCTTCTACCGGAAGTGTATCGGGAGTAAAGTTCTTTCCCAGACGGTCCCGGAGCAGATCGATAAATCCGGCCTTGTCCTGCTCGGTCGCTTCGTTGCCGTAGCGGTTCAATCCGATCGGCGTGATTCGACGCGTCATCCAGAATTGGTACTCCTTCTCCAGCGTCGGGAGAATCTTTTTCAACCACTCTTTGTCTCCGGTCTTGCGGTAGACGCTGGCGATCATCATGCTCAGGTAGGGTGGTTGGGAGCGGTTCTGAAAGACGGTCAGGTTGCCGTTATACATCTTTCCGAACCGATCGACCATGTAGAGCATGTTGTCCGCATTGCTTTTGGCAAGGTCGACATGTCCGTCCAGAATCAACCCCTCACCCGTAAAGTAGGTATCCCAATAGTACATCTCCTGAAAGGCGCCACTGATGCTCGGTACCGTATATTTATATGGTAAGCCAATTCGGATTCCTTCGTCTTCCGTGTGGAAACGGACGGTTTTTTCCCATGAGTCCCGAATGAAGTCGTGTACGGCTTCCTGTTGGGTTTCGGTTGTCGATGGGCGCGCTGCCATGCATACTGTTGCAAAAAATAAGAGTAAAGATGTAAGTGAAAATTTCATAATTCGGGTATTTATTTTGTTTTAACATAAAAAATCATCACTTCGGCAGCACATTTTGGCTCGGAAGTGATGATCTGTCGCGTATACCGCTTGGGCCTGTTTGAAATTATACGGTCATGATTTCAGCCTCTTTTGCGGCGAAAAGATCGTCGACCTTCTTCATGTATTTGTCGGTCAACTTTTGGGCGGAAGTTTCACCGTCTTTGGCAACGTCTTCGGGCATGCCCTCTTTCTGTGCCTTTTTGAAGGCTTCCACCATGTCGCGACGGATGCCCCGAAGGCTTACACGTGCGGTTTCCGTATCCCCCTTGATCTGTTTGACCAGCTCCTTACGCCGCTCTTCGGTCAATGGGGGGATGTTCAGCCGGATGTGTTCTCCGTTGTTCGAGGGGGTCAGGCCGATGTTGGCCACCAATATCGCCTTTTCCAGCGGGGCGATCATCTTCTTCTCCCACGGCTGAACCAACACGGTCCGTGCGTCTGGAACCGTAATGCTCGCTACCTGCGACACGGGGGTCGGTGTGCCGTAATAATCGACCATGATTCCGTTGAGTATGTTGGTACTGGCTTTCCCTGCCCGAACCGATGTCAGCTCTTCGGTCAGAAAACCGATTACTTTATCCATTTTCGCCTGAGCGGCATCCAGAATCTCTTTTGTCTCTACCATCGTATGTTGTCTTTAAATTGTTTTTGTTCGGAGAAATTGATCGATCAATGCGGGTTGGATACGGTCGTACCGATTGGAGCTCCGTCGAGCACCTTTTGCAGATTTCCCGGCGTATCCATGTCGAAAACGATGATCGGCAGGTCATTCTCTTTGCACATCGTGAAAGCGGTCAGGTCCATCACTTTCAGTTTGCGTTCATATACTTCGTCGAACGTGATGGATGGAAACTTGACGGCCGCAGGGTCCTTTTCGGGATCGGCGGTGTAGACTCCGTCGACACGGGTCCCCTTGAGCAGAACTTCGGCTTCGATCTCAACGCCCCGGAGTGCGGAGGCCGTATCGGTCGTGAAGTAGGGGTTTCCGGTCCCTCCGGCGACAATAACGACGTAGCCGTCTTGCAGCAGTTCCAGCGCTCTGGACTTTGAATAGAGTTCGCCGACCGGTTCCATACGGATTGAGGTCAATACTTTGGCCCGGGCTCCTGCTCCTTCGAGGGCTCCTTGAAGCGCCAGCGAGTTGATAACCGTTGCCAGCATTCCCATCTGGTCGCCTTTGACTCGATCGAACCCTTTGCTTACACCGCTAAGCCCGCGGAAGATGTTTCCTCCGCCAATCACAATACCGATCTGTACGCCTTGCGATGCGGCTGTTGCGATCTGTGCGGCATATTGATTGAGCACGTCGGTACTCAATCCGTATTTCTGGGCTCCCATCAGCGACTCTCCGCTGAGTTTTAATAATACACGTTTATAGATAGCCATGATTCTCTGTGGTGATAATCCTTTTCCTTTTTTCCTTCCGTCTTCTTTTTTCTCCTTCACCTCTCTCTTCCCCTTCTCTCCCTTCTTCTTCTCCTCCTTTACTCCCCCTTCTTCCTTATTCTCTCTGCCTTCTTTCCTTCCTCGGTCTCTGTCGATAGTCTCTCCTCGTAGCTTAGTTTTTTGCTCTTCCTTACTTGCTTGCTCTTTTACTCTTACCCCCTCCCGATGCTGATTATTCTTTCTCCATCAGTTGCATCAGCTCGTCGAGCTTGGGCGTGAGGATAATTTCCGTGCGTCGGTTTTTGGCCCGTGCTTCAGCGGTCTTGGCCGGATCGATCGGCAGGGATTCGCCCCGTCCTGCAGCTATGATACGGCTCGGAGCGATCTCCTTGTTCTCCAGCAGCAGGCGGACAACCGTTGTCGCCCGTTTGGCACTTAGGTCAAGGTTGTCTTGGAGCTGTCCGTTCGGACGGTAGGGAACATCGTCCGTGTGTCCTTCGACCATGACGTTGATGTCCGGATTCTGTGCCAAAACCGCGGAGAGATCGCGGACGGCTTGAGCTCCCTTGGGGTCGATCGCAAAACTCCCCGAACGAAACAGCAGTTTGTCCTCCATCGAGACATAAACGTTACCGTTTTGGATCGATATGGAGAGTCCGTTGCCTTCGAATCCCGTCAAGGCATCGGCCACTTTACGGCGGATTGCGTCGATCGCCTCTTCGCGGCTACGCAGCATCTCCTCCAGTTCGGCAACACGGCGCGAGCGGTCGTTCAGGGCCATCTCCTTATCTTCCAGCTCCCGAAGCATGCGTGCCGATTCGGCCGAGCCGTCAGCCAGTAGCTGTTTATATCGTTCGCGGCAGGTGTTCAATTCGTTCGACAGGCGCACTGTGTCGGCAATCAGTCGGGCCTTCTCTTCCGACAGCTTGTCGTTCAGGACTCCCATATCGTCCAAACGCTCTTTCGAGGCACTCAGCTCGCCTTCCAAACGGAGCGCTTCGGCTTTCATCGAGTTGAATTTCTTGGTCGATACGCAGGAGAACGTACACAATACGACCAAAGTCAGGGCCAATAATTTTTTCATCTCTCTCTCGTGTATATCGTTATACGCAACGGCGATTCTGAAATGTCCGGAAAGTGTACCGGTATCTCCCGCCCTTTACGCCGGAGTGAGTCCGGCGATACGTTGTTGCGAAGATACGAAACAATTTATGAATCTGCAAGAGCGTTCCGTATGTTCGGACCTCCGACGGAACAAGGCGAAGTTTAATGGCTGGCAAGCAAGATTATTGGATGTAAATTATTACCTTTGCAAGCAAAATATTTTTTCGCGAGGGGGAATAAGCAACGAACATGTCTGGGTTCGAATATGAATATCTTTATCGAGTGGACTCTCCGGCCGATCTACGGAACTTGTCTCAGGATGAGCTAGTAGCCTATTGCCGGGAACTGCGGCATTTCATCATCGAACAGCTCTCCTGTAATCCGGGCCATTTGGGCTCCAGTCTCGGAGTCGTTGAGCTGACGGCCGCCCTACACTATGTGTTCAATACGCCTTACGATAAATTGATCTGGGACGTGGGGCATCAGGCCTATCCCCATAAAATCATTACCGGGCGTCGCGATCGGTTCTATACCAACCGGAAGTTGAACGGATTGAGCGGCTTCCCGAAGATGGAGGAGAGCCCGTACGATGCCTTCGGAACCGGACATGCGTCGACATCGATCTCGGCGGCGTTGGGAATTGCCTCGGCTGCAGCACTGCGCGGAGAACATCGGCATGTGGTGGCGGTGATCGGTGACGGAGCTCTGACCGGAGGTTTGGCTTTCGAAGGGCTCAACAATGCCGGCGCAGCGAATACCGATCTTTTGGTGATTCTGAACGATAACCGCATGGCGATCGATCCGAACGTCGGAGCTTTGAAAGAGTATCTGCTCAGCATATCTACCTCCAAGCGGTATAACCTCTTCAAAAAGCGGACGTGGGAGCACTTGGAACGGGTGCCGCGTCTCCGGCGGATGATTCAGAGTATTGGAAACGCGTTGAAGCAGGGATTCCTGCAACAGAGTAACCTGTTCGAAAGCTTACATTTTCGGTATTTCGGTCCGGTCGACGGACACGATGTGGGGCAGTTGACCCGCGTGTTGCAAGATTTGAAAGAGATCAAGGGGCCGAAGCTGCTGCATGTCCTGACGGTCAAAGGTAAGGGTTATCGACCGGCAGAAAAAGATCAGAAATCGTGGCATGCTCCCGGAGTGTTTAATCCCGAAACGGGGGTGCGTGCAAAAAAAGGGGATCAGGATACTCCGCCCTTGTATCAAAAAATATTTGGAGAGACACTACTCGAATTGGCCCGGACGAACGATCGGATCGTCGGAATTACACCGGCCATGCCGACCGGTTGTTCGCTCGATATCATGATGCGCGAGATGCCCGAGCGTTGTTTCGATGTGGGGATTGCCGAAGGCCATGCCGTGACCTTTTCGGCCGGATTGGCTGCGGCGGGGATGATTCCTTTCTGCAACATCTATTCGTCGTTTATGCAGCGGGCCTACGATAATGTCATTCACGACGTTGCGCTGCAAGGACTGAACGTGGTGATGTGTCTCGATCGTGCAGGTTTGGTGGGAGAGGATGGGGCGACCCATCAAGGGGCTTTCGACATCGCTTACATGCGGTCGATTCCCGATCTGATCGTGTCGGCTCCGATGGACGGAGTGGAGTTGCGGAATCTGATGTACACCGCTTCGCTCGGCCGGGGGCCTTTCGTGATCCGCTATCCGCGAGGCGCAAGCGATACGAAACAGTGGCGGCAGCCTTTTCGTGAGATACCGATCGGGGGGGCTCGGTGGCTTCGGGAAGGGACCGATGTCGCGGTACTGACGTTCGGAACCGTAGGTATAGCGGCCCGAGAGGCCATTGAACGGGCATCGCAAGCGGGTGTCGAGGCGGCCCATGTCGATCTGCGGTTTGCCAAGCCGTTGGATCGTGAGTGTTTACGCAAGGTCGCCGACCGGTTCGGACGGATCATCGTGGTTGAAGACGGGGTGATCGACGGAGGGGTTGGATCGGCCGTGTTGGAGTTTTTGAGTGAGATGCAATATACGGGTCGGGTCGAACGGCTCGGGATTCCCGATCGCTTCATCGGTCAGGGAACGCAGGCCCAGTTGAGGCGGATCTGCGGATTCGATTCCGAGGGAATATATCGGACGATAATGAAAAACAAAGAATAAAAAGTGTGCGATTATGGAGTATAATTTCGCTGAAATTGAAGAGAAATGGCGGAAACGCTGGATCGAACGGAAAACCTATCGGGTAAACATCGATCCGAAACGCCCGAAATTCTATGTATTGGATATGTTTCCCTATCCGTCGGGAGCCGGACTGCATGTCGGCCACCCGCTGGGGTATATCGCTTCCGATATTTATGCCCGTTACAAACGGTTGAAGGGATTCAATGTGCTGCATCCGATGGGATACGATGCGTTTGGCCTCCCGGCCGAACAGTATGCGATCCAGACCGGACAGCACCCTGCCGTAACGACCGAAAACAACATCAGACGCTATCGCGAGCAGCTCGATAAGATCGGATTCTGCTTCGACTGGGATCGGGAGGTGCGTACGTGCGATCCGGGTTACTATCATTGGACCCAGTGGGCATTCCTCAAGATGTTCGGCAGCTATTATGATTTCGACAAGAATCGGGCCCGTCCGATCGAAGAGTTGATCAAGGCTTTCGAGAGATCCGGAACAGAGGGGTTGCATGTGGCCTGCACCAAAGAGATGAGTTTCTCGGCCGATGAGTGGAACAAGATGAGCGAGGAGCAGAAAGAGGGGGTATTGCAGAACTATCGGCTGGCGTTCCGTGCCGACACGATGGTCAACTGGTGTGCCGGGTTAGGAACCGTGCTGGCCAATGACGAGGTGAAGGACGGGTTGTCGGTCCGGGGCGGTTTCCCGGTAGAGCAGAAACGGATGAAACAGTGGTTGCTGCGGGTTACGGCCTATGCGCAACGGATGCTCGACGGATTGAACCGACTGGAGTGGAGCGACTCGTTGAAGGAGATCCAACGCAACTGGATCGGACGGAGCGAGGGAGCACAGGTCTTTTTCCCGATCAAGGGCATGGAGGAGAAGCTCGAGATCTTTACCACGCGGGCCGATACGATCTTTGGTGTTACGTTTATGGTGCTGGCTCCGGAGCATGAACTGGTCGGACGACTGACCACACCGGAGTATAAGGAGGCCGTGGACAAATACCTTGAGGAGACCAAGAAACGGTCGGAACGGGAACGTATGGCCGATACGAAACGGGTCAGTGGACAGTTTACCGGGGCCTATGCGATCAATCCGTTCAACGGGGTGGAGATTCCGATCTACGTCAGCGATTACGTACTCTCCGGTTACGGAACGGGTGCAATCATGGCGGTGCCGGCCCACGACAGCCGCGACTATGCATTCGCCCGCCACTTCAATCTGCCGATCATTCCGGTGGTCGAAGGAGGGGATCTCTCCGTAGAGTCGTATGATGCCAAGTCGGGCAAGATGATCAACTCCGACTTCCTGACCGGAATGGATGTCAAGGAGGCAATTCCGGCCATGATTGCCGAAGTCGAAAAACGGGGTATCGGAAGCCGCCGAATCAACTACCGGCTGCGCGATGCGATTTTCAGCCGGCAACGCTATTGGGGAGAACCCTTCCCGATCTATTACAAGAATGATGTGGCCTATCCGCTGCCGATGGACCGTCTGCCGTTGGAGCTGCCCGAGGTGGAGAACTTCGGTCCGACTGCCGACGGAGAACCCCCGTTGGCTCGGGTGAAACATTGGTGTACACCCGAAGGGTATCCCTACGAATTGAGCACCATGCCCGGATTTGCCGGTTCGTCGGCCTACTATCTGCGCTATATGGATCCGCACAACGACAAGGAGCTCGTGTCGAAAGAGGCGGATGAGTATTGGCGCAATGTCGACCTCTATGTCGGAGGAATCGAGCATGCGACCGGACACCTGATGTATTCGCGCTTCTGGAATATGTTCCTCTACGATCTGGGCTATGTGTGCGAAGAGGAGCCCTTCAAAAAATTGGTCAATCAGGGAATGATTCAGGGCCGTTCGAATTTTGTCTATCGGATCAAGGGTACGAAAACCTATGTTTCGGCCGGATTGAAGGATCAATACGATACGCAGGAGATCCACGTGGATGTTAATATCGTAAAGAATGATATTCTGGATATAGAGGCCTTCCGCAAGTGGATGCCCGAATATGTGGATGCAGAATTCATCCTCGAGGATGGAAAATATGTCTGCGGATGGGCGATCGAGAAGATGTCCAAGTCGATGTACAACGTGGTCAATCCGGATCAGATCGTCCGCGACTACGGAGCCGATACGCTGCGGATGTACGAGATGTTCTTGGGCCCGCTCGAACAGAGTAAGCCGTGGGATACGAACGGAATCGACGGTGTACATAAGTTCCTGCGCCGGTTCTGGCGGATGTTCTTCGACCGGAACGGAGAGTTGGCTCTGTCCGAGGAGGAACCGACACCGGGCGAGTGGAAAACGCTCCACAAAACGATCAAGAAGGTAACGGAGGATATCGAAAACTTCTCGTTCAATACATCGGTCAGTGCCTTTATGATCTGCCTCAACGAACTGGGTAATACGAAATGCAACAAGCGGGCGATCCTCGAACCGTTGGTCGTGCTGATTGCACCTTATGCGCCGCACATGGCCGAAGAGCTGTGGGAACGGCTCGGTCACGAAAGTTCGGTCTTCGATGCCCGTTTCCCGGAGGTAGACGAAAAACATCTCGTTGAGGATAGTTTCGAATATCCGGTATCGTTTAACGGGAAGGTGCGGTTCAAAAAGGGTCTGTCGTTGTCGCTGTCGCCCAAAGAGATCGAAGCTGCCGTGTTGTCCGACCCGGCTTGTGAAAAGTACCTCGGAGGTAAGGCGCCCAGAAAGGTGATCGTTGTCCCGGGCAAAATCGTGAACGTCGTATGTTAGTTTTCGGAAAAAAGCGGATTTTTTCTTTAGGACGCATGTTTTTCGTTTAAATTGTTTATCTTTGCCCCAGAAAAGGAGAGTTGCCGGAGTGGTCGAACGGGGCAGACTCGAAATCTGTTGAACTGCTTAGGTGGTTCCCAGGGTTCGAATCCCTGATTCTCCGCTGAGTAATCCGAAAGGTTATTGAGCTTGCGATATCCCGTAAAGTTTTCTTTACGGGATATCGCTTTTTTAGATCCAAAGAAAACCCGCCGTTATGAAGAGTTCAATCCGTTCCAGACGCTATGTGGTCGTTCTGATCTGTTTGGTCGTTTCGTTGTCATGCGCTAAGCAAGAATCCTCTGCTCCTGTTGCTGAGTATCCTCTTCCCGTTCAGCCGGACTATTCCCGGAGTGAGACTTGGTACCAGGAACAGAACGCTTCGACGTCCGATCGTTCAGCCGATGTTTTTTATGTAGTGCCTACCTGCATTTGGGATTGGACCGATTCTTCGGGAGCCGTCATGCACTTCGGGGATGTCTACAACGACGAGCAACGGCAGGCAATCGACCCTTCGCTGCGATTGGCCGCCGATATTTTTGCGCAGCAGAGCAACTTCTATGCCCCCTATTACCGGCAGATTACCTTGGAGTCGTGGATCGAAGGGGAGGATACGGTAGCGCGTCGCTTCCCTTATGCCATGCAGGATGTGCAGCGGGCCTTTGACTACTATTTGAAAAATAAAAACGGCGGTCGTCCGTTCGTACTGGCCGGATTCAGTCAGGGGGCAAAAGCCGTTGTGGAGCTGTTAAAGGGGTTGCCCGACAGCGTCTACTCGCGCATGGTGGCCGCCTATGTCATCGGGTATCGGGTTACGGAAGAGGAGGCGAGAAGTTACCGGACGATTGTTGCGGCCAGAGACTCCGCAGATGTCGGCGTTACGGTGTGTTATAACTCTGTGGCCGATCTTGGTGCGATTTGCCCCGTGCTGTCCCCCAGTAGTTTTTGCATCAATCCGGTGAATTGGCGGACCGATTCGGTCCGGGCACAGCTCAATGACTCCGTGACCGTAAGGGTTGACACGGCGCACCACGTCCTGTTGGTGGAAGGTTTCGATCCGGAGCGATACTATCATCCTTCGCTTGGAGCCCTGTTCCGTGTAGGTAATTATCATTTGCAGGAGCTCGAGTTTTATCGGAAGTTCCTTACCCGCAACGTAAAACAGCGTATCGAGGCTTTTTATGACACACGAAGGTGAGAAAAAATTGACCGGAGTATGTTCCGTTGTTTTCTCGTGTCTTTGGGTTCCATCTCTTTTCCCCGCTTCTGGTAGGATTGGATGAATCAGTATTTAACCTTGATCCATGGGGCATGTTCGGAGATCCACTCTTTTAATTGGATGGGGATATCCGTACACATGTAGTCACAACCCAGATAGGCTCCCAGCATGAAATCCTCGATCGACTGTCCGGGCCACAGACTGACGATCAGACCTGCTTCGTGGGCGGCCTGAACGCTGGCGCGACTCGTGCCGTTCATGGTTGCTCCCAAACGTTTTATCCCGACGGTTTTGCACAGGGCGATCGTCTGGTCGTTACACGGCTCGCCGGTAATCAGCAGCAGTTCGGCATCCGGATAGTGGGATTGCATGTAACGCAGGGCCCGGTAGTCACTGGAGGTAAATATGTAATCTGCATCTGCCGGACGCTTGGCCATTACCATTTTATAGAGCTTGTCGCAATAGGCGGCAATACGCTCTTCGGGATAGAGTTCCGCCGGAGTGGTCTTCATTTCGAATTCGACATACAGTCCCGGTTTGTCCTGCAGAAAATCGAGCAACTCGTCCAGGAAGAGGACCTTATTGCCCTGTTTGGTCCGCAGCTGTTCGATTTCGGCTTTCGTGTGCGACTCGACGGTTCCGCTGCCGTTTGTCGTGCGGTCGAGCGAACTGTCGTGTGTGACGACCAATTCGCCGTCGCGGGTCATGCGGATGTCCGTTTCAAATCCGTAGTATCCGGCGTCGCAACTTGCCTGAAAGGCTTGCAGGGTGTTTTCATCGTGCTCCATACGGCCTCCGCGATGGGAAAACAGGCGGATCTCCTGTGTCTGCCCGTAGAGCTGGACCGACAGGAGAAACGATAAAATTAAAAGAGAAAAGCGTCGTGGATGCATGGCAGTGAGTTTTATCAGCAGGTTAGTTGATGATTTCGGAGTGTCCTGTTAATGATCATTCCATATGCAAATTTAATATTTTTAATGAAATAACATTTTGGGAGGATGGTTTTTATAACTTAATTTTTTATTGAATATGGACTGTGGTCGGCTTTGTTTGGAAGTAGCAAACACTTGAAGTGAGGCCTGTGGGAGATCGATAAGCATGGTTTGTCGGCAAGGAAAGAAAACAAAAGTTTCAGTCGAAAAGAGAAGTCAGACTGAAATTTTTTTGAGAGATATGCGTCTCTGATGCTCAGAAAAAATCCGTGTCGACACGCTGTCCGACACCTTCGATCGCCGGAATGCAAAATAATGAAATAGGGTGGAAAATAGCCAATCGGACACTAAGGTGGCTGCCGGATGTTCGTAAACGAGGAAAGATGTGCGATTTTCTTATCAGGATTTTTTGACCGAAGTGTAACTTTCTCGATGGAGAATCGTTTCTCTATATGTTTTTGTTGAACTAATATTTTGGAATATCATGATGAGAAAGTTTTGGTACGGTACGATCGCTGCTTTGTGCGTCGTATGTCTGGCATCGTGCGATAAGGAGGACGATGCGAAAGTGTTGAGTAAAGAGGCCGCTATTACGAGTTTTACCTTTGATCCCGCTGTCGAGGCCAATGCCATCGTGACCTCTCAGCCCGTTATCAACGGAAATACAATAACCTTTACGGTCGACGGATTGGCTGATGCCGAGAGCATTGATGCCTTGCAGCCGACGATCAAGGTATCGGAGGGTGCCTATATCTCTTCGTTTAGCGGATCGTTCAATCTGGGAATGACCTACACGGTTACGGCCGAGGATGGCGTGACACAGAATACCTACACGGCCAATTGTACAGGGTCGATCTTCGACGTCTATTCGGGCGTATTGGAGGTGGCGTTGAATGGTACGACATTGGTGGAAGGAGCTCCTTACAATATCAGTCTGGAAAAACAGTCGGATACGGAGTTGATGATCTACATCCGAGACTTTACGATTACGATCGAGTCGATGGCTACCACAATTCCGTTGGGTGATGTCGAAATTATCTGTACGGTTGCGAAAACGGCCGATGGATACACCTTCAATGGCTCTAAAGATTTAGGGGTTATTGAAGTGCCGATTTTGGGCAATACGGTATCGGCCCATTGTGTAGTGAATGTCGAGAACGCCAGTGTAGTGGGAGGAACCTTTACCCTGCCGATGAAGATCGACGTACTGGACGGGGCGTTGACCGTCGATGCCAACTTCGTGGGAACGCCTATGCAGGTGGAGTAACAACGTAGAGTCAAATAGAGAATAGAGAGGTCTCGTCCGTGAGGATTGAGACCTTTTTTTCTTTCCGTTTCAAGGGTTTATGTGTAAATTTTTTTAACTTTGTTTCTACATAAATGGATTCTCTATGAAACGGATTTTTACGACGGTTTTAGGGGTGATAGTAGGCATGCAGCTGTCTGCTCAAGGTCCCATAGGCGAACCGCAGATTCCGGTCTATCCGGCTTTGCGGGACAGCGGTTCGTTTACGATGATCATGGTCCCCGATCCGCAGAGTTATACCAAGTTTGCCGCCAACCAGCCCCTGTTCGAACTGCAAACCGCATGGATCGCTCAAAATGTGGAGCGACTTCGGGTAGCGGCTGCACTCTTTACGGGCGATATGGTCGAGCAGAATAACCTTTTGATAAGCGGTGGTGTGCCTAATCCGTACAATGGAGATCAGACCTCGCGTCAGCAATGGGAAGCTGTTTCGAAAAGTCTGTCGCGTCTCGATGGTAAGATTCCCTATGTCGTCGCCCAAGGAAATCACGATGTCGGTTATCGTAGTGCCGAGAACCGTTTCTCGTTGGCCCCTGAATATATCTATCCGGAACGCAATGCCTGTTTTGCCGAAGCGTTGGTGGCTACGTGTGCGAATGTTGAAGGTGTTCATACGATGGAAAACGCGGCTTTCGAGTTTCACGATAAAAATTGGGGCGACCTGTTGGTGATTGCGTTTGAGTTCGCTCCGAGGGATGAAACATTGGAGTGGGCCAGTCGGTTGATCGAGTCCGAAAGATTCAGCCGACATAAAGTCATTATCCTTACGCACTCGTTTCTTGCTCATGACGGGGGCCGAATAGAGCAGGAGGGGTATAAATTGACTCCGTGCAACTGGCCGCAAGCCGTATGGGACAAGTTGGTCTATCCTTCGAAGAATATCTGTTTGGTGCTTTGCGGACACACGGGGATTCCGCCCAAAATAGAGGGAGACAGCGTCGATTACAGTCAGACCACATCGTTCCGTATTGATCAGACAGCCGATGGCCGTCATGTGCCGCAGATGATGTTCAATTCGCAGAACGGAGACGGCGATTGGAACGGAAACGGTGGCGATTGCTGGTTGAGGATTCTGGAATTTATGCCCGATGGCAAAACCATCTATGTGCGTACGTTCTCGCCTTTGTTCGCTCTCTCCAGACGGACAGCCCAATATGCGTGGCGTAATGCCGATTACGATCAGTTCGAGATAAACATCGAATGATCCCCGGGACGCTGTGGCCGATATGCTGAGGGGTAGTAGATATCGGTATCGCTTACTCAGAGCCGTTCAAGAGGTGTTTTTCTGTGATATTTGTTTGGCAGATGTGGCGGTGGTGCAAATTGTTGGGGCATGCCGTGTGGACTGAATTTGATACAAAAATTTCAGATCCCGTTTTTCTTGCTAAAAATTTTTCTGTGTGGTGAAAAATGTAAAGGAATGCGTCGAAACGATTCTTTTTTCTTACCTTTATATCGCATTTATTTGAATAAGGATCTTGCAGATGCATTCACCCGATTGTATGATAAGCAGATAGAATAATTTTACACACTTATATACTTTAATGTACCAACCTAAAAAAAATTCTGGTTTAATACATATACAAAGATATTAAACTTTGGTACAATGGCAACGGATCCATTCCTAACAACAAAATCAATTTTGGGTTTGGCGGAGCGAGTAGTGACATGCCCCCCCCAAACATTAAGATTTAATATTGTGAATGAAGGAGACTCTTCTAATAACTTTGAAGGTTCCGGGAAATTTACAACACAATGGGAACTTGACTTGGTTTCTAATTTGATTAACCGTGGTGTCGGTTTTTTTATTGTAAATTTTAGTATCAAAAAATCTTCGTCAAGTGGTTCAAGTAAGAGTTTTTCTGGAATTGCTTTTGCGTCTGATATCAATTCCGTGAGTGGATGGTTAAGGGCTTCGGGCATTGCATGCCTCGGTGGAATCCTTATGAGTTATTGTGGAGCGATTTTCAAACTTATACTTGATAAAGATGGCTCATATGAATTTAGTTGTTGGGTCACTAAGGATGGTTACTTGGACCAATAACATATATAAACAGAAACTACCACTCAATCTCAAACATGAGTGGTAGTTTTTCCGTTTTATCATTAAATTTTCAGGTAGTGTTTCAAACAGTGTGTCCGGAGTAAGCCTTCAGACCTTTTAGTTTTGC